>Ga0315277_10000026_pt1 | contig 218442 bp, 207 predicted proteins | sample YL17G05_15_MG_FD_203695 | JGI IMG/M metagenome (GOLD analysis project Ga0315277, IMG submission 203695) | Sediment microbial communities from Yellowstone Lake, YNP, Wyoming, USA - YL17G05_15 | ecosystem: Environmental > Aquatic > Freshwater > Lake > Sediment | place: USA: Wyoming | collected...
AACAGCCCCTCCTCCAGCCTCTCCACCTCCAGCCGGATCTCTTCTCTCTGCTGGGCCAACTGCGCCCGAATCTTGTTCTTCAACTCCGTTTGCTTCGCCACCCGAAACGCCCGCATCCGCATCACCCCTTGCGCCTCCCGGTTCATCGCCCCGCGTTGGTAGACCTCCGGAATCAGGTCCCCCTTCAACAGATAGGCCAGCGTCCGGGAGTCCCGCTTGTCGGTCTTGATCCTCGCATGCGCGATCGCCTTCACCTCTCCCGGGTTCGCCATCTTCACCTCGCCCCCCAGCTCCCGTAACAGATCCGCCATCACGTACGAAGATCGCCCCGCTTCGAGCACCGCCCTGAACGGCTCATAACCCTCGAGGAATCGGCCAACCTGCCCACGATAGTTGAACACCCGCCCACTCTTGAGCTCCCGACCACCTTCGTCCAAGACCGTCAGAACTGACGTTTGCTTGTGATGGTCGACACCGATAAAATACATCCGCGCACCTCCTGTTTGGATTTCCACTCCAACGAGTAAGCTATCATAGCTCACCCGTCAGGGAGGTGCGTTTCGCCATCATGCTACCTTGTTATGTGAGGCATGGGCGATTCCGGAGCCCTCCTTGACAGGGTGGCGCGGCCAAATTAAACTAGACGACTAAAGGCGATCCCGCCTCCGCTCTCCCCGAGCGGCCCGGTCCCGGACCCCCCCTTTAGACCCGCGTCATGCGCTTCGCGATCGAACGCCAAAGGAAGGAGCTTCCATGATCGAGATCCGTTTTCACGGCCGGGGCGGCCAGGGGACGGTCGTCGCCTCCAAGATCCTGGCCGACGCGCTGGCCAAGGAAGGCAACTACGTCCAGGCTTATCCCGAATTCGGCGTCGAGCGGCGCGGAGCTCCGGTGATCTCCTTCATCCGGATCGATTCCAAGCCCATCTATGACAAGAGCCGCATCTATGCCCCCGATCATGTCGTCGTCGTGGACCCGACCCTCGTCGATGCCATCGACGTGACCGAAGGGCTGAAGGACGGCGGTTGGATCATCATCAATTCCGACCGCGCCCCCGGCGATTTCAAGCTCCCCGGGAGGTTCAAGATCGCCACGATCAACGCGACCGAGATCGCGGTCCGCAACCGCCTCGGCTCGCTCGCCACGCCCATCGTCAACACGGCCATGGTCGGGGCGATCATCCGCATCCTCGGCCTGACCCGGCTCGACTCTCTCCTCGCCGCCATCGGCGAGGCCATCCCGATCAAGCCGGCCGACAACCAGAAGGCGGCCGCCGAGGCCTACGAGCGCGCGGGCGCGGCGAAGCAAGGATAAACACCCATGCCCAAGAAGAAAAGGGACGCCAAGAAGATCGTCTTCGAGTCCGTCAACGACGTGCCGAAGATGCCCATGTCGCTCGGCTCGATGCTCCACAACAAGACCGGGACGTGGCGGAACATCCGCCCCGAGATCAAGCTCGAGGACTGCATCCAGTGCGGCATCTGCTGGAAGTTCTGCCCCGACATGTCCATCGTGATCGAGGACGAATGGCCGGTCATCGACTATGACTTCTGCAAGGGTTGCGGGATCTGCGCCGAGGAATGCCCGGTGAAATGCATCGCCATGGTGGAGGAGCGGAAATGAAGAAAGTCATCATGGGCAATCACGCCCTGTCCTACGGGGCGATGCTGGCCCGGGCCCAGGTGATCTCGGCCTATCCGATCACCCCCCAGACCCAGGTCGTCGAGCTCCTGTCCGAGATGTGCGCCGACGGCACGCTCGACGCCAAGTTCATCAAGGTCGAGTCCGAGCACTCGGCCATGGCCTCCTGCATCGGCGCTTCGGTCGCCGGGGCGCGGACCTTCACGGCCACCTCGTCCCAGGGCCTGGCCCTGATGCACGAGATGCTCCACTGGGCCTCGGGCGGCCGCCATCCCGTCGTCATGGGCGACATCAACCGGGCCATGGCCCCCGGCTGGACCATCTGGAGCGACCAGAACGACAGCCTCTCCCAGCGCGACACGGGCTGGATCCAGTTCTATTGCGCCTCGAACCAGGAGGTCCTGGACACGACGATCCAGGCCTTCAAAGTCTCGGAATCCCTGTACATCCCGAGCATGGTCGTCCTCGACGCCTTCTCCCTTTCCCACACCTACGAAGTCGTGGACGTCCCCGATCAAGCCAAGGTCGACGCATTCCTGCCGAAATTCCAGCCTTACGCCCGGCTGACGCCGCAGAAGCCCTGCGCCTTCAACGGCCTGACCAGCCCGGAGCACTACATGGAGCTCCGCTACAAGCTCGAGGAGGACATGGAGAAGGTGATCCCGGCGATCCTGGAGACGGGGCTCGAGTTCGAGCGCGCCTTCGGACGGCTCCTCACCCTGGCCGACGAGAACCGCTGCGACGACGCCGAGATCATCCTCGTCACCTCCGGAACGGCCGGCTACACGGCCCACGTCGCGGTCGAGGAGATGCGCGCCGCCGGCCTCAAGGTCGGAAACCTCAGGATGAAGGTCTTCCGGCCCTTCCCCTTCGACCTCGTGCGCCGGGTCCTCCCCAAAGCCAGGAAGATCGCCGTCGTGGACCGGAACATCTCCTACGGCCACCACGGCATCTTCGCCCAGGAGGTCAAATCGGCCCTCCACGGCCACACCGACGTCCCCGTCTTCGGCTTCATCGCCGGTCTGGGCGGCCGGGACATCACCCCGGCCACCTTCCGCGAGATCGTCGATTACACGAAATCGCATGACGCTCCCGAAGAGAACATCGTCTGGATCGGAGTGAAGAAATGAAGAAACCCAAGAAGTTCACCCTGACCCTCCCCGAGGAGGAGCTCGTCGGCTCGGGCAACCTGGCCTGCCAGGGCTGCGGAGCCAACCTGGCCCTCCGCTACCTGCTCAAGGGTCTCGGCCCGCAGACCGTCCTGTGCATCCCGGCCTGCTGCTGGGCGGTCATCGACGGCCCGTTCCCCTATTCCTGCATGGGCGTTCCGATCTACCATTGCGCCTTCGAGACGGCCGCCTCGACCGCGACCGGCGTCAAGGCCGGCCTCGACATGCTGGGCGAGACGAACGTCCAGGTCGTGGCCTGGGCCGGCGACGGCGGGACGTACGACATCGGCATCCAGGCCCTGAGCGGCGCCGCGGAGCGCAACGACGACATCATCTACGTCTGCTACGACAATGAGGCCTACATGAACACCGGCATCCAGCGGAGCTCGGCCACCCCTTACGGGGCCTGGACGACAACGACGCCGGTGAAATTCTTCAAGGACCGGCCGAAAAAGGACATCGACGCGATCATGGCCGCGCACAACATCCCCTACTTGGCCACGGGCTCGATCGCCTATCCCGAAGACATCCTCAAGAAGGTCAAGAAGGCCAAGGACATCAAGGGGACTCGCTTCTTCCACATCTTCGCTCCCTGCCCGACCGGCTGGAAGAGCCGGCCGGAGGACGCGGTCAAGCTCGCCCGGATGGTCGTCCAGAACGGCATCTTCCCCGTCTATGAGGTCGAGAACGGCGAAAAGTACACCCAAACGGTCAAAGTCAAGGAAAAGAAGCCGATCGACGATTACTTCAAGCTCCAGGGCCGCTTCCGCCACCTCAAGCCCGAACACCTCCAGACCATCCAGGCCGAGGTGGACCGCAACTGGGCCAAGATGCTCAAGAAGTTCGAAGGGTAGCTCCGGGATCGCCCAACGCTCACGGTCGGAACCCCCCGCGGGTTCCGCCCCGCTTAATCTGCGGGGACCCCACCTCCTGATGTTCGCTTATGGGCGATCCCTCCGCGGGAGAGTCTTTCAGAATTGCCCAACGCCGAAAAGCAGGAAGCGGGGCTCCCTGGGAAGGATTCGCTCCTGCCCCCTGATATTCGCTTCTCGGCGATCCCGGAGTCCCTCTTCCCTTTTTCCCGGACATGCGCTATAATATATAACGAATTCGTTATATAAGGAGATCGACGTGAAAAAAAGGATCCTCGTTCTTTCGATAGCGGCCGCCCTCGCCGCGGCGGCGCTCCCGGCCCAGATCGTCCCGAACATGCCCGCCCCGGTCTTTTCGCTCAAGGACCTGAGCGGCAAGACGGTGACTCTCGACGGCCTCAAAGGCAAGGTCGTGGTCCTCAATTTCTGGGCGACCTGGTGCCCTCCCTGCCGGGCCGAAGTCCCCGATTTCGTCTCGTTCTACAACGAGAACAAAGCCAAGGGCCTCGAGATCGTGGGAGTCTCGGTCGATACGAACACGGCCGCCCAGGTCCCGGCGTTCGTCCAGAAAAACAAGGTCTCCTACGCGGTGGCGATGTTCACGAACAAGATCGTCCGGGATTACGGCCCGATCGACGCCATTCCGACGACCTTCATCATCGACAAGACCGGCCGCGTCCGGCACACTCAGGTCGGGGCGATGGACAAGGACACGCTGGCCGAATGGTTTACGAAGCTCTCCGCCGAGAAATAGAGCCCGTTACCAACGATAAAGGACGGCGGCCCAAGTGAAGCCGGCGCCAAAGGCGTCCAAGAGCATGACCGTTCCGGGTTTCAATCTTTTCGCCTGCCGGAGCTCATGGATGGCGATGGGGATGCAGGCGACCGACATGTTCCCGTAGCGTTCGATGTTCGTATAGACTTTTTCTTTGGGAAAGCCCATCCTCTCCCCGCTCGACTGGATGATCCGGATATTCGCCTGATGGGGGATGAAAATATCGATCTGGTCCTTGGTCATGCCGGCTTTTTTCAGAACCTCATCCGCGGCTTCGGCCATGCGCTTCACGGCATGTTTGAAGACTTCGTTGCCTTTCATATAAATATAGTGAAGGTTCTCTGCCACCGTCTGGACGGAGGCCGGGCGCCGCGTCCCGCCGGCCGGAATATTCAAAAGCGGCGTCAGCGCCCCATCGGTTCTCCAATAGGACGCGAGCATCCCCGAGCCGTCGTGGCTTTCCTCGAGGATGGCCGCCCCGGCCCCGTCACCGAACAGGACGCAGGTCGAGCGGTCCTTCCAATTCGTCACCTTGGTCAGGGTCTCCCCGCCGATGAGGAGGATCCTCTTCGCCGTGCCGCTCAGGATGAGGGCCTCGCTGACGATCAGCCCGTACAGGAACCCCGTGCATCCCGCGATGACATCGAACGCCGGAATCGTTCCGGCGCCGAGGCCGGCCTGGACATAGCACGCCGTCGCCGGAAAGACCGTGTCCGGCGTATTGTTCGTGACCAGGATGAGGTTGATATCCTGGATTTCAAGATGAGCGTTTTTGAGGGCGCGCCGGGCCGCCTCGAGGCATAAATCGGACGTCGCCTGGTCGGCCCGGGCGATGTGCCGTTCTTTGACCCCCGTCCGGGTCGTGATCCATTCGTCCGAAGTATCGACCATTTTCTCTAGGTCGGCATTGGTCAGAATTTGATCGGGGACGTAGAATCCCGTTCCCACGATTTTTATCCTTCTTTTCTCTGTCATGGCCGTATTGATCCTCCAAAACCACATTTTTTAGCACGTCCCGAGTCGATTTGCAAATCCGGAGCTCGGACGCTAGAATGATCCCGCCATGCGGATCCGGCGCTCGATCTTCATTTCCGCCCTGGCGGCGGGCGTCCTCCTCGCCTTCCCCGGCCTGTCCTCGGGGCAGCTCGTTCTCGGGCAGTACGAGGAGGAAGCGCCCGTCCGGACCTGGAATGCCTTCGCCCCGGCCACGGCCGCGGCCCTCGGCCGGGGCGAAACGTCCATGACCTTCGGCTTAAACGCCGCTTCGGCTCCGGCCAATCCCGCCCTCCTGGCCGGACTCCCCCGCTTCACCCTGGCCGTCAATGGATATGTCCAATCCGCCGGTTTCAACAAATTCGGCCCGGTCAACACCGGCGTCATCATCATGGGAGAAAACGCCAGCCTCGGTTCGGTCGTGATCGATGTCGCAGGGATCTCGGTCCGCCTCGGCGGCTGGACTCTAGCCCTGAACGTTTTCTCGGATGAGATCTATGACCGGCCGGCCACCTCCGTCCAGGGAAAGTACAACGGAGTTGTTTATTACGAGGCCGAGTATTCCCAATCGGGAATGCTCCGGACCTGGCAATTCGCCGTGGCCCGAAGGATCGGCGGCCGCCTCAGCATCGGCGCCGCGGTCAATGCCGTCCAGGGGAGCCTGGAGCGGGAATTCATCGATCGGTCTTATTTTCCGACCATCATCATCAGCGACAGGAAAACGCAGAACTTCTCTGGATTCTACGTGAACGGAGGAGTCCTGGCCGAGATTTCCGAAAAGCTCCAGGCCGCCCTGGTTTTCCGCACCCCGTACCGGAAGGGAATCCGGTCCGAAAGCGGTCTGAGATACGAGGCCCCCACGGCAGGGACCGACATCGCGATCGCCGACGCGGCCGACGACCGGGCCGAGATTCCCGGTTCGATCGGGCTGGGAGCGCGGCTATCCCTCCTGCCCGAGCTTGATGTCTTCTCCGAGGCGACGGCATCCTTCTGGTCGGGCTATACGGTGACCTTCTTCGGCGACCCGCAGGTCCGCGAGTTCAAGGATGTGGTCAAGGCCGGAATCGGGCTCGAATACAGGATGAAAGCACGGTTTTTCGGCGCGGAAGCGGTCGTGCCCTTCCGAATCGGGGCCGTTTACGATCCCCAGCCGGCTAAATCCCTCCGCTCGGCCTATGCGGTGTTCACATTCGGGACAGGTGTCCAGGGAAAACACTTCGGCTTGGACATCGGGGGGCAGGCCGGACAGGAGTTAGGCTCGGGGAAAAGCCTGGGGATCCTCAAATTGGCACTTTCCTTGCAATATGTTTTATAATGAGCCGGAAAAGGACTGAATGCGTGTCTCGTAAACGGGCGGCAGCGGGGACGATCGTCGTGGCGGCCCTCCTCTTTCTCGGGGCCATGCCGCTCTCTCCGATGAGCGCGGCGGAACGAACCCAGATCGTCAGCCTGTCCCGGGAGGCCCTCGCGGCGTCGACGCTCGACCTCGGCGGCCTCGATATCCTGACCGAGCGGGCCGGCAAGCTCTATGTCGTGGCGGGAGAGCGGGATCTCGAGCTTCTCGACCGCGCTCGGATCGAATACGCCCCGGAAACGTCGCGTTTTCCCGGAATCGGCGCGATCCGCGACGCCCAGAGCGGCGGCAACGGCGATTACCATTCTTACGCTGAGCTCGAGACCGACCTCTTCGGCCTGGAAAGGAAATACCCCCTCCTCGCCAAAGTCTTCGATATCGGGGACAGCCTGGAAAAGCGGGACATCTACGCCCTCAAGATCAGCGACAACGTCGCGTTCGAAGAGGAGGAGGCCGAAGTCCTGTTTCTCGGATGCCACCACGCCCGGGAATGGATCTCTCTCGAGGTCCCCTTCCTCCTGGGGAAATATCTCCTCGAAAACTATGCGACCAACCCCGACATCAGGCGTCTCGTGGATGCCAGCGAGATCTGGATCGTTCCCCTGGTCAATCCGGATGGGCTGGAATACTCGATCCACGTCTATCGCTACTGGCGAAAAAACCGCCGCGACAACGGCCAGGGATATTTCGGGGTGGACCTCAACCGGAATTTCGGGTTCAAATGGGGCCTGGACAACGTCGGCTCGAGCGGCACGCCGGCCGCCGAGGATTACCGCGGCAAGGCGGCCTTCTCCGAACCCGAGACCCAGGCCGTCCGGGATCTTTTCTTGCGCAAGGACTTCCGGGCGCTTATTTCGTATCACAGCTTCTCCCAGACAATCCTGTACCCTTGGGGATACTCCGACTCAGTCATCTCAGATAAGGAGGCGGCGCTCCGCGAGATCGGGACGGAGATGGCCCGGCGGATCAAGGCTGTCAATGACCGCGTCTACGAGGTCGGCCAGGCCGGCAAGGTCCTCTACCTGACCAACGGCGACGTGACGGATTGGGCCCACGCCGCGAGCGGGATCCCCGCTTACACGATCGAGCTCCCGCCGATCGACGAGCTCGGCGGGGGATTCTTCAACCGGACCTCGGACATCGATCCGATCTTCCGCGAGAATCTCCCGGCCATGCTCTATCTCATCGAAACGGCCGTCCTGGCCTATCGCCCGCCCGTCCCCAGCGCTTTCGACCTCCATTCCCTCCTGTTCATCAAGGATTGACCGGACCAGCCGAAAGTTGACATATGGCGCCGCTCGTTTCCGCCCAGGGTGTCGGCGTTCCCGAGATCGCCCGCGAGGGACTGCCCTACTGGCTGGCCGGCCTCCTCGTCAGCGTCATCGTTCTGCTTCTCGTCTTCATCCTCCTCCGGGACCGGGACCTGCGGCACCGGGTCAATGAATTCCTCTCCGGGGCGAAAAGAAGAGTCAAGCGGGCGCAGCTGCGGCTCAAGCTGAAACGGGAACGAAAACGCCGGACCGAGACTCTGGGCGAGCTCGGCCGAAAGGCCTGGGCCGCCCGCCAGGACGGGGAAGCGTATGAATCGTGCTATGCCAATCTGGCCATCCTCGAAAAAAACGCCCGGGCCAAACAGGCCGAGCTTCAGGAGACGCTGACCGGCCTGCTGGAGCTCCGCAAACGCCAGGACGAGATTGATGTTTCCGGCGGAAGCCGGGCCGGGAATAAAGCGGACCCCGGCCTTCGCGAGGAGGAACGGCGGCTGAAGAAAGGCGTGCGCGAGGGCGAACGGAAAATCCGCGCCGGCCGGGCGGATCTGCGGGCGATCGAGGAGCGAAGGGCCGAACAATTCATCGAGCTGGGGAGCCTGGTCGATGAAGCGCGCCCGGAGGCGCCCGAATTCCTGGGGACCTATGTCCAGATCGACAAGCACAACCGGATCATCCTCCACTTCATGAATGAGCTTGAAAAATTCCTCTGACGGCGCTGAAAAGCCCGCCCTCCTGGCCCATGTCTGCTGCGGTCCGGACGCCATCTACGCCGTCGCCCTGCTCCAGGCGGACCATCAGGTCACCGGCTTCTTCTACAATCCCAACATCGACCCTCCCGAAGAATACGAGAGGCGGCGGGCTGAGGCCGAAAAGGTCGAAGGGATCCTGGATTTTCCGCTCCTCACCGGGGACTACGACCGGGCGCGATGGGAGCGGGCGATCCGGGCCCTCCACGACGAGCCCGAAAAGGGACGCAGGTGCGATGTCTGCTACGCTCTTCGCCTGGACCGGACGGCCCGGCTGGCCCGCGAGGCGGGCTTTCCCGAGTTCACGACGATCATGAGCATCAGCCCGTGGAAGAAGGCCGACGTGCTCAACCGGATCGGCCGCCGCCTCGCGGCGAAATACGGCCTCCGCTTCCTCGAGGCGGATTTCAAGAAGAAAGGCGGCTTCCAGAAAAGCGTCGAGCTCAGCCGCCGCTTCGGCCTGTATCGCCAGAATTCCTGCGGCTGCGCCTTCGGCCGCAAGGCGAAGGACGTCCCACGATGACGGGCCGAGCGCTGCGGCTGGCCATCTTTGGAGTGGTTCAGGGCGTCGGCTTTCGGCCGTTCATCTTCCGGCAGGCCCGCGAATACGGCTTTCGGGGCTGGGTCAAGAACGCCGGCCGGGGCGTCGAAATCCATGTCGAATCATCCGGCCGGCCGGATTTCGAGGCCTTCATCTCCGCCGTCAAGCGCCGCCATCCTCCGCTGGCCCGAATCGAGTCCGTGACCTCCCGTCCGGCCGCTTTTCGAAGCTATCGGGAATTCACCGTCCGGAAGTCCCGGACCGGCAAGCGGTTCGTCTTCATCTCTCCCGACATCGCCACGTGCCCGGCCTGCCTCCGCGACATCCTCGACCCGAAGGACCGGCGCTTCCGCTATCCTTTCACGAACTGCACGGACTGCGGACCGCGCTACACGATCGTCCGGTCGCTGCCGTACGACCGGCCCCGGACGACCATGGCCGGATTCCCGATGTGCCCCGACTGCGCCGCCGAGTACGGGGATCCGCTCGACCGGCGCTACCATGCCCAGCCGGTCGCTTGTCCGGACTGCGGCCCGGCGGTCGCTCTTCGGGAGGCGAAGTCGGGCCGTCCGATCGAAGGCGGGATCCAGCGCGCGGCCGACCTTCTCGCCGCCGGGAAGATCCTGGCCGTCAAAGGCCTCGGCGGCTTTCATCTGGCCTGCGATCCGTTCAATCCCGCCGCCATCGCCCGCCTGAGGAAGATGAAGGACCGCCGGACAAAACCCCTGGCCCTGATGGCCCGCGATATCGACGTCGTCGACCGTTGGGCCTGGATATCCCCCGCCGAAAAACGCGCCCTGATCTCCGAACGGCGGCCGATCGTTCTTCTCAAGAAACGGAAAGACATCCCGGGCATCGCCCCGAACCTGTCCGAGATCGGCTTCATGCTTCCCTATACTCCCCTCCACCATCTGCTGCTCGAAAACCTGGGGCTCATCGTGGCGACGAGCTCGAACCTGCGGGACGCGCCCATCATCAAGGAGGACGATCCCGCCCTGGCCAGTTTGTGCGACGCCGTCCTGACCCACGACCGGCCGATCGAGATGCGGGCCGATGATTCCGTGGTCAAGATCGTGGACGGACGGCCGCTCTTCGTCCGGCGGGCCCGAGGGTACGTTCCCTATCCGCAGAAGGTGCCCGAAGGGATGATCTCGAAGCGGCCCATCCTCGCCCTCGGAGGCGAGCTCAAGGACACGGTCTCGATCTATAAGAATGGATACGTCGTCACGAGCCAGTTCCTGGGCGACCTGGACGAATATGAAAACCGGGCCTACCTCGAGGAGACCGTGTCCCATCTCACCCGGCTGTTCGAAGCCGAACCGGCCCTCGTCGTCTCGGACCTTCATCCGGATTTCCATTCCACGCGCATCGCCCGGAGCCTCGGCTTGCCGCACATCCAGGTTCAGCACCATCACGCCCATATTCTGGCTGTCATGCTCGAGCACGGCCTTCCTCCCGGATCGAAGGTCCTCGGCATCTCCTGGGACGGCTACGGATATGGAAGCGACGGCGAAGCCTGGGGCGGGGAATTCCTGATCACGGATTATCGGTCGTTCGAGCGATTTGCCTTCTTCGAGCCCGCGCGCCTGCCTGGAGGCGACCTGGCCGCCAGACAGCCCTGGCGAATGGCCCTCTCTTATCTCTATAAGGCCGGGTTCACCCTCGAGCAGGCCCTTCAGACTGATACGCTGAACAGGATCGATCGCGCCGCGGCGAAATCCATCTGGGCCATGATCGAGCGCGGGATCCGATCTCCCCTGTCCTCGAGCTGCGGGAGGCTCTTCGACGCGGTTTCGGCCCTGGCGGGCCTGGCTCCGTCGACGAACGAATATGAGGCTGAAGCGGCGATGCGCCTGGAATCCATCGCCTCGGCACAAAAGGCGGCTCCCTATCGGACCCGGATCGGGAAGAGCGGCCCGTCCTACGCGATCTCGTTCGACGGGGCGATCCGGTCGATTGTCGAAGATCTCGGACGGGGAACCGCTCCGCAACGCGTTTCGGCGAAGTTCCACGCCACTCTCGCCGACGCGGCCGTGCGGATCGCCCGGCGGGCTCGGGACGACAGGGGGATCCGGACGGTGGCCATCGGGGGCGGGGTTTTCCTGAACGCGGTCCTTCTCTCCCGACTGAGCGCGTTGCTTCGGAAAGAAGGTTTTCGGGTTCTCCGGCCGGAGCTCTATTCGCCGAACGATGAAGCGATCTCGCTCGGTCAGATCGCCCACGCGCTGGCCGTCCGTGGAACTTAAAAGACGAGATGCTAGATTTTATTCCGTCCCGTCTGCCGTAAGGGACAGCCGCTTGCTTTTCCGTCCCTTTTTTCTCACGACGGCTTCGGGACGTCCCGTCCGGATCTGGATCCCGCCGGTCACTGCCAGGATGAGATTCGCTAAGAAGCCGAAGGCGAAGGCGAGCGAGCCGAGGGCCAGGAAACCCAGGATGCCGCCGGCGACCGCGTCGATGAGCGCGCCGAAGAGCGTGCCTTGGAGCTGCAGGAGGGATCCCGGGAGGAATCCCAGCTGAGGCTTGAGGGCGCCTGTCGCGCCAATGAAGGCTCCGGCGACGATCCCGGCCAGGAGGCCGAAGACTCCCCAGAAGAAGAACAGCGAAGCCGGCTGGACGGATTTGATCGCCATCCCGCCCGACGGAGCCGGCGCTGCCGCGGCCGGGATATCGGCTTTCGCCGGAGTCTCCACGATCTGGGCCTCCGCCCCCGCCGAACCGGCCGGCTCGGCCGCGCCCTTCGCGGGAATTCGGCTCACGGGTCCTGCGGGAGTCACGGGGATCACCCGGGATGTATCCGGGATTTCGCTTCCGGGGACCGTTCCGCATTTCGGGCAGGTCATGAAGGGCTTCCTGAGGGGCGAGCCGCAATCGGGGCATTTCGTCGGCTCCTCGCCGATCGTGCCGCCGCAACGCGCGCAGGCGATCGCTTCGAGCTTGTTCTCGAAGCCGCAATAGATGCAGATGGCGGCCTTGTCCTTCTGGGATGGGGGCTCGGATTGGACCCAATCCTTTCCGTCGAAGTAGTACCACTTTCCGGTCTGGGCTCCGATCATCCAAAAACGGCCTTCGTCGTCCCGGATGCGGAGCTTTTTCATCTCGTCGATGAATTCCTGGCGGGAGATCTCGCCGGCCTGGAACTTCGTTTTCAGGGCCTCGAACGCCTCATTAACTTGAGCGAAGGACTTGTCCATCCCTTTCTCCTTATCGTCCCGCGGGCCGGCGCAACTCGTTTATTTTCAAAAATTTATAACTTACTCATAATAAAGAAGTTGCAGGCCATGACGAGAATTTGTGCAAATCGTCGTATCTTCAATCATTCTCGTCAATTGGCCTCGCGGCCGGCCGCGTTATCCACAACTTTTCCACAAGAATTGTGAAAAACTCGGGGCACGCTCACGGCCAGATTTGCCTGATCAAATCGGCCACATTATACCCCCGGACGGGATCGGGGATAAAGGAGAGAACGAAGATCACCAGGGCGAAAACGGCGAGCAACGTTCTTTTGCGTCCGAGCGGGGCGCTTTCGTCCCAAGTCCGGGGATGACGCAAGCCGAGGGCCAGGATCAAAAGGGCCCAAACAAGCCAGCCCATCCAGAAAAGGATCCCCATGACGGCGAAGAGTCCGATGCAGATCCGGCTGATCGTCCGGGACCTCGGGCCGAAGACGGCGTAGGAAACGTGTCCGCCGTCCAGCTGTCCGAGAGGAAAAAGGTTCATAGCCGTGACGAGGAGGCCGACCCAGCCGGCGAAGGCGACCGGATGGAGGATGAGGTCCTGTCCCGCTCCGGAATTCGGGAAGAAGGCCGCCGTCAGGATCTTGGACAGGAGCGGTTCGCCGAAATAGAGTGCGCCGCCCGAAGGGAGGGCAGGCACGCTCTTGGACAGGGCCAGGCCGATGCCCAGGGCGGGGACGGAGAGGGCGAAGCTCATGAGCGGACCGGCCAGGCCGACGTCGAAGAGCTGTCGCTTCCGGGTGATGGGCGAGGTGATCTTGATGAAGGCGCCCATCGTCCCGATCAGCGTCGGCGCGGGCAGGAAAAACGGCAGGGTGGCGCTGATGCCGTTCCGGCGGCAGGTGAGATAATGGCCCATTTCGTGGCCGAGGAGGATGCCGATCAGAACGACCGCGTAAAGCAGGCTCAGGCCGAGGACGGCCGGATCGCGCCACGGCCGCACCGCCCCGGCAAGCTCCGGATGCCGGCTCAGGGCGTCGGCATAGAGATAATTGGCGCTCCAGCCGACGCCGACGACGAAGGTCGAAACGACGGTCAGGATGAACAGAACGGCGTTGAGCCAGACGCGGGGCTTGGCAAAAAACGAAGCCCGCGGGGCCAGCGGCCCCAAGGGGCTGGTTGGCTCGTCCATCGGCGAAAAAAAAAGGAGTGAGAGGCTCACTCCTAGTACTGCTCAGGATCTCGGGGAAAGGCCGCGATCAGGCGTGGAGCTTCTTGTACCTGGCGAGAAGCGTGTCTTTGTCCTCGACGTGCTCCGGATCGGGCACGCAGGAGTCCACGGGGCAGACGGCCGCGCACTGGGACGAGTCGAAGCTGCCGACACACTCCGTGCACCTATTCGGGTCGATGACATAGATGGTGTCGCCCGCGGTGATCGCCTGATTGGGACATTCGGGCTCGCAGGCGCCGCAGTTGATGCATTCTTCCGTGATTTTATAAGCCATGAACAACCTCCTTAAGGTCGAAAAAACATTATAGCCGAAACGTCCGATTTTACAAGCGGCGGATCACTTGGCCGCTTCGAGCTTCCGGGCCCGGAGCGAGGCGTCGTAGCCATAGTATGATTGGGCGTAATCTTCCTGGAGCTTCTTGTACATCGCCAGCGCCTCGACGACGCTCCCCTTTTTCTCCAGGGCCTCGGCATGGTGGAATTGGACGGCGTCGAGGATGTAATCCTTGGGCTTTTCTTCCTCGACTTTCTTGAGGATGGCGATGGCCCCGTCATAGTCCCCTTTGAGGATGGCGATCTGGGCGGCCAGGTCCCGGGCTTGATAATAGAAGAAATCCTTGGGCGAATCCTTGATCAGGGCCAGGGCGGCCTGGGCCTTGTCGAGCTGGCCCTGCTCGACCCAGTGGGTGACCAGGCTGAGTCCGGCGACCCGGGCGTATTTCCCCTTGGCCGCGGCCTGTTCGAGCACCGCGACATTCTGGGGATTCTTGGCCAGCGTCCCGCGGAGCTCTTGGATCCGGCCGAGCTCCCGGCTGTCGCGCTTGGTCTGCTGGGACTTGAGGAACTGGAAACCGAGGAAAAGGAGGACCACCGCGCCCAGGGCCGCGGCGGCGATGAGGATTTCTTTCTGCCATTTCTTGGCGAAATCCCAGAATTTGTTCACATCGGTGATGAATTCGTCTTCCTTGAGCTGTTTCTTGACTAGTCTCTTCATGGGTCACCTGTGGCAAAGCCGGAACGGCCCGCGATGAACGTCTTTTTTACCATAATCCGGCCTCAAATGCCACACGACTCAGCCGAACAGCTTCTTGGTGAGGACGGCGAGATTATGGGCGTATTGATCGCAATTCTTGAAGGCGCGTTCGTCGGGCCGGCCGATGGCCACCGGTCCGTAGTGGTCTCCGGTCGGCTCACCCTGAAGGATCATCCCGTGGATGAGGAGTGCGTGGAGGATGTCGACGATCGTCGTTTCGTTCCCGCCGCCGATATTCGCCGAGGAGGCGAAGGCCCCGCCGACCCTGCCCTTCAGCTTCCTGTGGAACTTCACGCTCTCGTCGAGGAGCTTCTTGAGCGGCCAGGCCATCGTGCCGTAATACGTCGGCGACCCGAAAACGAGGCAATGGTAGGCGGGCAGATCGTCGACGTCCACGGCTTCGGCTTTCCGCAGGTCGACCTCGAGCCCCTCGGCCTTCAACCGCTCGGCGATCCGGACGGCCATTTTTTCCGTATTTCCCGTTCGGCTGTGATAGCAGACCAGCGCTTTTATCATCTCGAAGACTCCTCAGGAACGAGATTGTATCACAATCCGGGGCGGTTGCTTATCCCTCGGGATTTCCATACACTGGAAACCCCGCAGAGGTTCCCATGAAAAAGTCGGCTGCGCTCATCTTCCTTGCGGCGGCCCTCCACATCGTTGGACCTTCCGCTTCCGCCCAATTCGCCGGGGGTCCGACGGCCGCTCACGATCTCGCCTTCAAAAACCTGGCCGCGACGTGGGATGAAGCCCTCCCTCTCGGAAACGGGACCCTGGGAGCGCTCGTTTGGGGCAAGGACGGGCGGGTCCGCTTGTCCCTCGACCGGGCTGACCTGTGGGACCTCCGGCCCATGGAGAATCTCAAGGGGCCGGAGTGGACGTGGCGCTGGGTCCTCGATCGTTGGCGGGGGAACGATTACAAGGCCGTCCAGGACCGCTTCGACCGGCCTTACGACGTGAATCCCGCGCCGACCAAGATCCCGGCCGGCGCGCTCGAGCTCGGCCTTTCCGGATTCGGTCAACCCGAAAGCGTCAAGCTTTCGGTCCGGGACGGGCTGGCCACGGTGATCTGGCCGGCCGGCCGCAAGCTCGAAACGTTCGTCCACGCTTCCAAAGCCGAGGGATGGTTCCGGATCACCGGGTCCGGGTCGGGCTTCAAACCCGTTATCGTCATGCCTCCCTACCAAATCGTCAAGGACGTCTCCGAAGGCAATTCCCTGAGCGGACAGGACCTCGGCCGGCTCGGCTACGCCCAGGGAAGGATTCGGGAAGCCGATCGCATGATCGTCTATGACCAGGAGGGTTGGGGCGGTTTCAGCTACGAGGTCGCGGTAGCCTGGAAACCGGCCGGGACCGGGACGGTCGAAGGGGTCTGGAGCATCAGCTCGAAATCCTCGGAGAGCCGGGGCGAGCCGTCGGCGGAGCTTGCCGCGCGCGATAGCCTCCGGCGCGGATTCGAGCCCAGTTTCTCCGCTCACGCCGGCTGGTGGCGGGATTTCTGGTCCCGCTCGGCCATCGAGCTCCCCGACAAGATCCTGGAAAAGCAGTGGGTCCTCGAACAGTACAAATTCGGCTCAGCCGCTCGCCGGGGCGCCCCGCCCATCTCGCTTCAAGCGGTCTGGACGGCCGACAACGGAAAGATCCCGCCCTGGAAGGGGGATTTCCATCACGATCTCAACACCGAGCTGAGCTATTGGCCCTGCTACAGCGGCAACCATCTCGAAGAAGGGCTCGGATTTCTGGACTGGCTCTGGGAAAAGAGGCCGGCGTTCAAAGCCTATACCAAAGCCTATTTCGGGACCGACGGACTCAATGTCCCCGGCGTCTCCACGCTCGAAGGCGCGCCGATGGGCGGCTGGATCCAATACTCCTTCGGGCCGACGGTCGGCGCCTGGCTGGCCCAGCATTTCGACCTGCACTGGCGATACAGCCGGGACCGCAAATTCCTCGAAGAGCGGGCCTATCCTTGGGTCCGCGACGTCGCCGTCCATTTCGAGCAGATCTCGACGCGGGACGACGGGGGGCAGCGGAAGCTCCCGGCCAGCTCGAGCCCCGAGATCTTCGACAACAGCGCCCGGGCCTGGTTCGCCCAAACGACCAATTTCGACCTCGCCCTCATCCGCTGGACGTTCGCGACGGCGGCGGAAATGGCCGCCGAGCTGGGGCGGGCGGAGGAAGCGAAGCGATGGAGGACGATCCTCTCCGAGTGGCCGGAATACGCCGTCGATCCCGCGACGGGATTGCTTTTTGCCCCCGGCGTCCCCTACCGCGAATCGCACCGGCATTTCTCGCACTTGATGGCGTTCCATCCGCTCGGGCTGATCGACATGTCCAATGGGGAGCCGGACAGGAAGATCATCCGGGACACATTGGCGACATTGGACAAGGTCGGCCCTGACGCCTGGTGCGGATATTCCTACGGCTGGCTCGGAAACCTCAAAGCCCGGGCCTTCGACGGCGAGGGCGCGGCGGCGGCGCTCCGGATATTCGCGACGTGCTTCTGCCTTCCCAACAGCTTCCACGCCAACGGAGACCAGTCAAAAACCGGGAAATCGAAATTCACCTACCGGCCGTTCACCCTGGAGGGGAACTTCGCCTTCGCCGCGGGCATCCAGGAAATGCTTCTCCAGAGCCATACCGGAACGATCCACATCTTTCCCGCCATTCCGGCTTCGTGGCAGGAGGTCGCCTTCGACTCGCTCCGGGCCGAGGGCGCGTTCCTCATCTCGGCCCGGCGGACGCAGGGCCAGGTGTTGGAGGTGAGGATCGTTTCGGAGAAGGGCGGCCGGCTTCGGATGGCCAATCCTTTCGAGATGGTCTTCACGATCGATGGAAAATGGGACAAAGCAAGCCGCCCGATCATCGAGCTCGACACGAAGCCGGGTCAGGTCATCGTCATGGAAGCCCATGACGAATAGGCTCCGGGATTGCCCGCGGCTCACTCGGGAACCCGTCCCGGTTCCCCCCCAAAGCGGGCCCCCCTTCCGTAATGTTCGCCGCCGGGCGATCCCTCCGCCAGCTACATTTTTCAGAATCGCCTTAAGCTCATACAACAAACACCGCTTTACCGGTACACTTCCGCCAGAAGAGTCCTAAGATCGAAATCCGTTCGAGCATCATGATTCCCTTCGAACTAACGTACGCGGGCCTGTCGACGCGAAAGGCCTTAGTTATTGGGGCGCGAGGGGAAGAGGGTCCGGCGGCCATCTGTAGGCGAGCGGGCATGGATTCCCGGCCGCAGGCTGGGAAGAGCGAGCCGGAAGTCGAGCCGGTTCCCTCGCCGGGGGAACCGGCGTGCCGCCGGGCCCTCTTCCCCGGGAGCCCCATCGCGTAGGCCTGGAGCGTTCTTGACAGGCTCGGGGGCAAGTGATAGAAACGGATTCCGTATGCCCATCTCCATTCGCCCCGGAGGCCCTCATGAAAAAATCGCTTTGGCGCATCAGTCTGGCCATTTTGGCCGTGGCCGCGTTCGCCGGAACGCTCGCCGCCCAGACGACCCCCGAGCAGTTCCTCGGCTTCAAGGTCGGCGCGGACAAGAAGCTGGCCGATTACACCCAGATCACGGGCTATTTCCAGAAGCTCGCGGCCGAGACCAACAAGATGAAGCTGGTCACGATCGGCGAATCGACCCAGAAGCGGCCGATCCTGATGGCCGTCATCTCCACGCCCGAGAACCTGGCCAAGCTCGACCGCTGGAAGGAGATCGCCCGCAAGCTCAAGGATCCCCGGGTGACTACGCCGGACGAGGCCAAGAAGCTGGCCAAGGAAGGCAAGTCCATCATCATGATCACGGGCTCTCTCCATTCGACCGAGATCGGCGCGTCCCAGGCGTCCATGGAGCTGGCCTACGACCTTGTCACCGGAAAGACGTTCTTCGACGCGAACAAGATCCTCGGCGAGACGATCGTCCTGCTCATCCCGACGAGCAATCCGGACGGGAACCAGATGGTCGTCGACTGGTACAAGAAATACCTCGGCACTCCGTACGAGACCAGCTCAATGCCGTGGCTTTATCACTACTACGCCGGGCACGACAACAACCGCGACTACTACATGCAGAACCTGGTCGAAACCCGGGCCGAGAGCCGGGTCCAGTACCTCGAATGGCTGCCCCAGATCCACGTCGACCAGCACCAGCAGGGCTCGAACGGCGGCCGGCTGTTCATTCCGCCCTACATGGACCCGCCTCTCCCCAACATCAATCCCCTGGTCTGGCGGATCGTCAATCTGGTCGGGTCCAACATGGGCCTCGACCTCACCCGGCAGGGGATGACCGGCGTGGTCAACGGCCGGAGCTACACCGCCTGGTACATCGGCGCTTCCGACGATACGCCCTGGCTCCACAACGTGGCCGGCATCCTGAGCGAGGCCGCGTCCGTCCGGCTAGCCGCCCCGATCAACATGGAGCCGAACGAGATCTCGAACTCCTTCTACAGAAAGATGCTGGACTTCGTCGATCCCTGGCCGGGCGGCTGGTGGCATCTCCGCGACATCGTCGACTATGACATCGTCCTGACGAAGAGCGCGATCAAGACGGCGGGACTGAACCGCGAGGACATCCTCAATACATTTTACCAGATGAATAAGCTGGCCGTGGAGAAGGTCGAGCGCAACCAGCCCTTCGCCTTCGTCATCCCGGCCAAGCAGCACGATTACCCGACCATGCTCAAGATGCTCGACGTCCTGATGATGGGCGGGGTCGAGATCCACCAGGCCAAGGCCGACTTCGTCGTCGCCGACAAGCTCTATGGGGCCGGCTCGTTCGTGGTGAAGATGGCCCAGCCCTACAAGCCCTACGCCTGGGCCCTGCTCGAAAGACAGAAATACCCCGACATGCGGCAGTACCCGGGCGGCCCCCCGCAACCGCCCTACGACAATGCCGGCTGGACGCTCCCGGCCCAGATGGGCGTGGCGTGCGACGAGCTGATGGAGCCGTTCGAGGCCAAGCTGGAGAAGATCGACAAAGTCCCCTACCCCAAGGTCCCGTCCGCGGCCGGCTCGGGGGCCTACGTTCTGCTTGACTCCCGGACGAACGTCTCTTATCCCATCGCCTTCGCCCTGCTGAAGGACAAAGCCGAGGTCTGGCGGACAAAGGCCAAAGCAATCAAGAAGGGCGTTGAGATCCCGGCCGGAAGCTTCATCGTCAAGAACTCCCCCGAAATCAAGAAGTCTCTCCCCGACCTGCTCGAAAAATACCACTTGAACGTCCTCGACCTCGACGACGTCACCGACCTGGCGAAGGCGCCGCTCATGTTCCACCGCGTCGGGCTGTTCCAATCCTGGCGCGGCAACGCCGACGAAGGCTGGACGCGCTACGTTTTCGACGACCTCGGCATCCCCTACAAAACCCTCCACAACGAAGACATCCGCGGAACGAAGGAAAAGAAGCCCGACCTCAAGGCCGATTATGACGTCATCGTTTTCGCCGACGAGAACACCAACACCATCATCGGGACGACGGGTAGCACGACCGGCGGACAGCGCGGCGGGACGGCCGGGCCCCAGAGAGGCGCGGCTCCCACCGGCGCCCCGACGGGGGCTCCCGCGGGAGCCCCGACGGGCGCTCCGCCGGCGACCGGGGCCCCCGCCGCGACCGTCGCGCCTCAGACGGGCGCCGGTACGGGCCAGCGCGGCGGGAACATGCCCCCCGAATACCAGGGCGGCATCGGCCAGGAGGGCGTCGAAAACCTCAAAGCGTTCGTCGAAAAGGGCGGCATCATCGTCACGCTGAACGGCGCCTGCGACTTCGCCATCACGACGTTCAGCGCCCCGGCCCGGAACAGCCTCACCGGCATCGAGCGGACCCGGTTCTTCTGTCCGACTTCGATCGTCCGCCTGGTCGTCGACAACGAAACGCCGATCGGCTACGGCATGCCCAAGGTCGCCGGGGCGATGTTCGTCAACAGCCTGGCCCTCGAAACGAACCTGCCGGCCGCCGACTGGGATCGCAAGGTCGTGGCGACCTACCCGGAAGACGAGGTCCTTCTCAGCGGCTGGCTCCTCGGCGAGGAATATCTCGCCCGCAAGGCCGCGGTCGTGGACACGAAGTTCAAGGAGGGGAGGTTCATCCTGATCGGGATCCGGGCGCAGAACCGGGCCCAGTCGCACGGCACCTACAAATTCCTGCTGAACGCGCTTCTGTATCCGGACAAGGAAGTCGCCCCGGCCAAATAAGCAGTGTACCTGAGCGAATATTTCCTCTATTTTTCGCCGCTGATCGTCTACGTCGCCTGGCGGTTGTGGACGCTCATCGGGAGCAAGGTTCTGAAGCCGGTCTCGACGGTCCTTTATGCACTCCTCGTGGCCTCCTACCCTTTCGCCGAACTCATCTCCCGCGGGTTCACAGGCCGGGCAAAAAGAACGATCGCCGCCCTCGCTTATGACGGCCTGCCCGCTCTCCTCTATCTCGCCCTGACCGTCGTCGCCGTGGATCTCTTCGTCGGGTTGGGCCGTCTTCTCCGGATCGTCTCCCGGGAGCGGGTCCGATCCTCCCGGTTCCGCCGGGCACGGCTGGCGGTGACGCTGCTCATTCCAACCGCCGTCATGATCGGGGGAATCGTCAATTTCCAGACTATCCGGATCAAGGAATACGCGGTCGAGGTGCCCCGAAGATCGTCGGCGCTCGACGGGCTGACGATCGCCTTCGCTTCCGATTTTCACCTCGGGCTGATCACGGCTCCGGATTTCATGGATCGGTTCACGGCCAAGGTGAACGGGCTTCATCCGGACATCATCCTCATCGGGGGGGATGTCTTCGAGGGCCATGGCGGAGAAGACCGAATGGCCGAGTTCGAAGCCGGATTCAAGCGTCTCCGGGCCCGCTTCGGCGTCTACGGCGTCCCGGGGAACCATGAAGGCTTCGGCGGAAACCGGGACGCCTTCTTCGCTGACGCCGGGGTCGTGCTCTTGCGCGACAAGGTTGTGAAAATCGACGAGGCCTTCACTCTCGCCGGGCGGAACGACGGCCGGCGCGGACGAAAACCCATCGATGAGCTGCTCCAGGCAGCTCCGGACGGCCTCCCGATCATCCTCTTGGATCACCGGCCCAGCGATATTGAAGCGGTCAGCCGAACCCGAGTGGACATCCAGCTCTCAGGCCATACCCATAACAGCCAGTTCTTCCCCGTCAACCTCATCACGAAAAGGCAATATCTCCTGAACTGGGGCCATTTGAAGAAAGGCCGGACCGATTTTTTCGTGACGAGCGGGGTCCAGGGCTGGGGTCCGCCCGTTCGCACGGCCGGCCGGTCGGAAATTCTGCTCATTCGCATAAAGTTAAACTAGGGAACGCCGCTCGTCGGGCAATCGAATTGGGGTGACAGGCACGAAAATTCCGGAATTATGATACCCCTCGCGCTAATTGAGCAACGGCCATATGGCATAGGCGTTGACGAATGGATTCAGATGGCTGCCGATCGTGAAGAGGCGGCCTTCGGTATCAACGTAACCGGGATATCCTTCCAAGGCAAGATCGAACGATTTCGCGAAGCGATAAGCCTTGAAGACATCGACCCGAAAGATCCGCGGATTGCCTGAACCGACATTGCCGCCGTCTTTCGCGTGGAATACGAGAATCAGGCCGTTGGTCTCGAAAATCATAGGCCTGGCGATGGATCCCGTGATGAGTCCCGCCCGTTTTCCGTCGATATGGGATTCCGAGACACCGACAAAACCCGACGAATAGGGAGAAGGACCGGTCAATGTCTCCCACAGGCGTTCCCCGCGGAAGATGCTGATTTCGTACTTAAAAGGATCGATCAGGAGAGACTCTCCGGCGGAGCCGATGAAATAGCTGATCGGCATGCTGGCCATCTTGATTTTCGAGTCTTTGGTGTCTCCCGACCACTTATCCTTGATCTCCGGCGGCACCGCGAATCGGTCGCCGTACGAGCGAACCGGATTTCCTTCTCCATCCAAGACGTGGAACAACGAATCATCGGCGGCGGAGCCCAAGACGGTGAGCTCGCCGCGGTCATTCGGAAACGCCCCATAGAGCAAAGACATTCCTTTCGTCGTCACCACCCGCATGACGTTTCCCAGGAGGTCGAAAAGAACAAGCTTTCCCGTATCGGCGACGAGGATGCTCTTGTCATCGATATGGAGAGCTCTGGGAGAATAAAGATCGCCGGTCGTTCGGCTCGCGGTGAGCTTGGCTTTGAGGTCCCTATCCTTTAAATAATTTCTCTCCTGGCTCGAATTCTCGACTTCGAAAACCGGTCGTCCGATCGTCGACATGAACTCCCCGGCCGGGCTGAATTTCACGATTTTCGCCCGGCGCGAATCCAGGACATAGATATTTCCGGATGCATCGGTCCTGAGATCGTCGACATTTAAAAGAAGGTAAGGGCCTTTGGCCGTCCCGGGGCCGATGGTGAACAATTTCTCCGCCGCCAGCGGAGCGTTTTGTGAAAACGCCTGCAGACAAAGCATCGCCATCCCCAAGAAACCGGCTGGAATCGTCTTGATTCTCATTGTCCCCTCCACCCTGCTGATAAGCAACACTTGTGCCAATATATCGAGCATAGACCTCTCTAAGGTTATAAAAAAGGAGCCTTGGGATCGTCAAGGTCTTTTACAAAAAAGGAGATTCTTTACAGGATTAAGCGTTCAGTAGAGGGGCGTAACTCGCTCTCAACAAAGCAACGATCGTCCCGGGAGGCTCTCCGAACAGCGGCGTGAGTTCGATATCCATTTCCATAACTATTCCTATTTTCTATTTCGGCGACATCCAAAGCCATCCTGATGATCTAATGAAAATTCCCGGATCGTCGCGCGTTTTCATTATTGGAAGGAAACCATGATTATCATACGGGCGTCGATCGAGGCGAGGTAAAAAAGGAATTGCCTATCCCAAGTTGACATTTAACGATCGTTGTATTATATTGTCATACAGGAGTTCCCAATGAACAGCATCCTTTCCGTCCGACTTCCCGCCGACTTGAGGAAGCGTCTGCAGGCCGCCAGCCGAGCGGAAGGCAAACCCATAAGCGATCTCATCCGCGATTTCATTCGCAAGGAGCTGAACATCATCGAGTCCCGCCGTTTGCGTGAGTCGGTACTCCCCTACGCCGAAGCCAAGGGTATCTACACAGACGAGGACGTCTACCGGCTGATCTCATGAAAATCGTCCTCGACACGAACGTCCTGATCGCCGCCCATGCCTCCCATGGGCTGGCGGGCGCCGTGTTCGAGCTCTGCCTCAGGGAGCAGACGATCATCATCAGCCCGGAGATCCTGCGAGAACTGGCTAACGGCTTGCTGAAGAAGATCGGGGCCCCCCCTTCGATCGCGGCGGCGGTCATCGAACTCCTCAATCGGACCGCGGAAGTTCACAAGCCCTTGCCTATTCCTCCCGGTTCGTGCCGCGATGCGGACGACCTCCACATCCTTGGATTGGCCGTCGCGGCCCGGGCCGACCGGATCATATCCGGAGACGAGGATTTGCTCGTCCTCGGATCGTTCCGCGGGATCCCGATCGTTTCACCGCGCCAATTCTGGGACGCGGAGCGGCAGTCAAAACCGTGTGTCCATGAAACCCCGCGGCCGCCTTATGGCCGTTCTCGAACCGCCAAACGCCGGACCTGAACCTACTGCGGCAATCCCCTCTGCATCTTCGCCCGGATCCTCGGCCGCGCCGCCGGGAGGAACTATGAGGCCGGCTTCCCGCCCTTACTTCCACTCCTCGATAACCGCCTTGATCAGCCTGGTCAGGGCGTCCAGGTCGCTCCGGACGATCTTCTCCACGAACGAATGGGCGTGCGCCCCCGGCCACGAGAGGGGGATGTCCAGCGCGCCTGCGGCGATGAACACGGAGCCGTCGTTCCCGCCGCGGCTGTTGCGGATCTGGACCGGGATGTTCCGTTTCGCCGCCAGGCCGGCGATTTTCCGGATCTCGGGCTTGGGGGTCAGCATCGAGCTGTCGAAGACGCGGAGCACCGCTCCCTTGCCGAGCTCGGCATCGCCGAAGCGCTTGGTGTCGAGGGGTGAGTCGGTCGAGACGAAGGTGTCGATGGCGAAGACGACATCGGGCTTGAGGACCTTGGCGATGGCCGACGCCCCGTTCAGCCCGATCTCCTCCTCGACGCTCCAGGCGCAGGTCACCGTCCGGCCCTTGAGCCGCGACCAGTCGGTCTCGAGGGCGGCGGCGAGGAGCGCGGCGCAGCCGGCCCGGTCGTCGACGGCCCGCGTGGCCAGGACGTCGGGAGAGAGATCGACGATCTTCTTCTTGAAAATCACCATGTTCCCGGGAGCGATGCCGAGGGCCCGAGCTTCCGCCTCGGAATCCGCTCCAACGTAAAGCTCATACGGCTCGAGTGCGAACGGCTGGGGGGTCCGGGCGTCGTAATCCGGCCGCGGCAACATGATCCCGTCGACGGGGCCCTTGTCGGTATGGATCACGAAGGGCCGCGCCTCGCAGGCTTGGGGCAGGAATCCGCCCCGGCCGCGAAGGAGGATGGTGCCTTGAGGAGTGAATTTGTCGACCGTCATGCCCAACTCATCGGCGTGGGCGACGAAGAGGATATGCGGGCCGCCTGAGCCGGCCGTGAACCAAACATCGTTTTTCGAATCGCGCTCGACCTTGACCCCCTTGGGGAGCATCGAGGCGATCCAATCCATGACCTTGACCTCCTGGCTCGAAACACCGGGAATCATGACGATCGTTCGGAGGAGCTCCCAGTCGGTCGGAGTCTGGGCGGCCAGGGGGACGGAGACGGCCGCGAAAGCGGCCAGGAACAGGATTGAAATCCGCCGGGCGTTCATTTCAGCCTCCCGGTCAGGACAATGTCCGAGACAAGGTCCAGGAGCGCACGAGCATCCTTCATGTCCACGACCTCGGAGGGCGTCCCGGCGAATTTCACCGGGAGGGCCAGGATGAGGGCTTCGGCTCCGTCGGAGAGGAAGGGGGTCAGGAGGTTGCCTTCCCCGCCCGTCCGGGGCTGAAGGGCGATCCCCTTCTCCTTCGCCGCGGCATCCACGGCTTCGCGGAGCCTCATCGGCCCCTCCTTGGCCTGGATGACGACGATCCCCTTTCCGAAGACCGGGCTCTTTTCGTCGCGGTCGGCGGCGATCGTGCCGAGGACGATCGCGGCTTTCGGGGCGAGTCGGCCGCGGGCCCGGACCGACCCCAGGGCGGCGCGCTGACCTCGCGCGGACATCCGCGTCTGGCTCATCCAGGCAAAAGCCGTGGCCCGGGGAAGGTTTCCGCCGCCCGCGGCGACGGCCAGGGCGGTCAGGACGGCCGCATTGGTTTTCAGGCCGAGGGCCGTGCCCGCCAGCCGGTCATTGGCGAGGGTCGCCAGGTCCTGGGAAAAGGTCACCGGGTCGAGGATCTCGATCCCCTTGGCCCGGACATCGGCTTCCGAGCGCGCGCCGACATCGACGTAGATCATGTCGAGGTTCACTCCCTTGGTGATCCTATCCCGCATCTCGGCCCCCAGGGTGTGCATGGCCGGCTGGACGACGATGCCCTGGCGCGGGCCTGTCCGGGTCGAGAGGACGACGTAATGGCCCATCAAAAAGGCATCGAAGATACCGACGGGCGGCGTCCCCAGCCGGTCGAGCTGAAGATAGCCGTCAGGCAGGATGTTGCTGACGACATAGCCGAATTCGTCCATGGGGGTAACGACGGCCAAGGCCGTATCTCCGGGCGCGCCGAATCGGGCGAAGAGGCCGCCGAGATTGTCGCGCTCGATAAGGGCGGCCTTCGGCAAGAGCCCGGCGACCTTCGCCGCGAAAAGCTCCTCGTTCCCCGTCGCGGACGGGATGGGATAAAGCTGCCGGACGAGGTCCTTGAGGTCGGCCGGCGATCCGGCCGCGCTCGAAACGCCCACAAGCGCGACAAGGACGACGGCGGCGGTTAATCGGAGTGCCAAATGAATCATGCAGGTTCTCCTAAAGAAATTACATTGCCGGGGAATAGGGACGAGTTCCCCAATGAGGATTTCGCGATTCTAAATGACGCATCCGGCGAAGGGATCGCCCATAAGCGAACATTACGGAAGGGGGGCCCCGCTTCGGGGGGGGAACCGGGAGGGGTTCCCAAGTGAGCGATGGGCGATCCCGGAGCATACGGATTCCCGGGTGAGCGTTGGGCAATCCCGGAGTTATCCTTTCAGGATCTGCTCCGCTTCGTCGATCTTCGAAACATCGAGGATGACCGCGGCCTTGCCGCCCGATGGGTGGAGCGTCGCGTAGCAGTATTCGATGTTGATGCCCTCGTCGCCGAGCTTCGACGTCAGATCGGCCAACGCCCCCGGCGTGTTCTCGATCTCGCAGAGAAGCACGTCGCGAAGCTCGGTCATGTAGTTTTCCTTGCTCAGCACCTTCAAGGCCTTGTTGAGGTTCTTCACGTACAACTTGGCCGTCTCGTGAAAGACGCCGATGGCTTCGATGTTGATCTCGTTCTCGGCCAGCTTGGAGCATAGCTCGCCGATCTGGGACGGCCGGTTCTCCAGGACGACATAGATCTCGGTGATGCGCTCGATCATGGGTCCTCCTATCCGTCGAAGATCTTGCCCGGGTTGAGGATGCCGTTCGGGTCGAAGGCGCGCTTGATGGCCCGCATGAGCTCGAGCTGGGCGGGTGGAACGGTGGCGGCGAAATGCCGCTTCTTGACCAGCCCGATCCCGTGCTCGCCGGAGATCACGCCGCCCCGGGCGACGCCGTCGGCGATGATCTCTTCGCGGACGCGCTCGAACTTGTCCCGCCACTCCGCTTCGGAGAGCGGGACGGATCGGCCGGCTTCGCGCCGGACTCTCATGACGTGGGTGTGGACGTTCCCGTCTCCGGCGTGGCCGAAGGTCGGGAGCCAGATGCCGTTCCTCTCGCCGAGGTCGCGGACGAACTTGACGTGGCCGGCGATCTCCGAGCGGGGAACGGAGATGTCCAGGATCTCGATCGTCTCGGCCTTGATGGCTTCGTAGATCTTGCTCCGGACGGCCAGGACGTCCTCCTGCTTGCGGGCGGTGTCGGCGATGAAGACGTCGAGCGCGCCGGAGCCGACGGCTTCTTCGGCGACGCTCTCGGACAGCCGGTCCATCTCTTCCTCGCTCGAGGCGTCGAGGATGACGAACAAATGGGTGTCGCCCTGGCCGCACGGCCAGGACTTGTGAAGATGCTCGGCCGTGATGCGCAGGACGTCGAGGGGGATGAATTCCAGGGCGACGGGAACGACGCGGCGGAGGAGGCGCGGGACGGTCTCGATCGCGGCGTCGACGCCGACAAACGGGATGACGAGCGAGCGGGTCAGGGCGGGTTTGGTCAGGAATTGGATGACGGCCCGGGTGACGATCCCGAGGGTTCCTTCCGATCCGATCATGAGATGCAGGAGATTGTATCCTGTGCTGCTCTTGATCAGCTTGCCTCCCAGATTCAGGATCTCGCCCGTCCCCGTGACGACTTCGAGTCCGCGGACGTAGTTCCGCAGGACGCCGTACTTGACGGCCCGGCTTCCTCCCGCGTTCGTCGCGATCATCCCGCCCATCATCGCGCTCTCCTCGCCGGGGTGAGGCGGGAAATAAAAGCCGGCCTCCTCGACGGCGTCCTCGAACTGGCGGAGCGTTACCCCAGCTTCGACGACGCTCATCATGTTGACCGGATCGATCTCGAGGACGCGGTTCATCCGCTCGACCGACAGGACGACGGAACCCGGAGAAGGGACGACCCCTCCGCACAAGCCGGTCGCTCCGCCGCGCGGGACGATGGGCAGATGGAGGCCATTGGCCAGCTTGAGCACGGCCGCGACCTCGGCCGCGGAGGAAGGCTTCAGGACGACCTCGGGATCGCGGGCGATATCGCGGAGGGAGAACTCGTCATGGCCGTAATCCCGGAGCTTTTCCGGATCGGTGAGGACGTTCTCCCGTCCGACAATGGCGGCAAAGGCGTCGAGGTGCCGGAGAGGCGACCGCTCGTCCATGGTAAACGAGTCTTACCACACTTCAAATTACTTGTCTACGGGCGCGGACGTGTCCGATCCTTTCGAGGCCTGGCTCTGGCGATGGCTCCCTTCCAAGTGAAGCCGGTGAAGCAGACGGTGGCCGACCGGGGCGACCATGATCCCGACGACGACGAGGAAGATCACGCGCGTTTACAAAATCCAATTTTGAGACGGATCGGCAAAACGAGTCCAATGATTGAATATTGTAGACGCGACCCCTATTCATGTATATTCGGCAGAAGTGAGGTGCCCCATGATGCGGCGGATCTTCCCCGGTTTATTTTTTGCGGCGGCGCTGACGATCGCCCTGCCTTCGGCGGCGTTAATCCCTTCAGCCCAAAACACGAGTGCGCTCGAGCGTTTTGACGATGCCCGGCTTGCCTGGGACACGGGAGATTTCCTCAAAGCCCTCGACGGATTCGAAGCCGTTCTGAAGAGCGTGGACGGGGACCGTTTCTTCGACCGCATCGCCCTGATCACCGGCGAGCTCTTCAAGACGGCCGAGATCGCGGCCGACGGGCGCACGATCAGGGTCAGCCCCGATGGACGCTACGTCTCGTTCGAAACAGGCCCGCGGACAACGGCTGTCACCAGGGTCGCGACCTTGGCTGATCCGTCGAAGATCGCGGCCGAGGTGCGCGGAGCTTCGTTCGTCTTCTCTCCGGTCCCGGGATCCGCGGCATTCCTGCGGGTCAAGCCCACTCCGGAGATCGCCGCCCTGCGCAAAGAGATCGATTCGATCTCCGCCCGTCCGTCGCCCGACCGGGCGGCTCAGATGGCCCGGCAGCGCCAGATGACCTGGCTCGAGGCCAAAGCTGCCGAGATTGTCCTGCTCGACCTGACCACGAAAAAAGAGAGGGTCTTTAAAGCCGACGGGTATCTCAAAAGCGCTCTCGCCTGGAGCGCGGACGGTCGGGAAATCTATTTCGCCGGGGCCCGGGAAACCGATGAAAATTCGAACGAGATCTACGCCGTCTCGGATAAAGGCGTCGTCCGGTCCCTCACCTCGGGCGCGGGCTTCAAGGTCAATCCCATCGCCGTGCCGGGAGGGAAATATCTGATTTACACCGCGGCGCCGACGACGCCGTTCCCCAAGCCTCAGCCGCCTTCCCCGGCACCGGCAGCTGGACAGCCGGCCGCGGGCAACGTTCCCGCGGCCAAACCGGCCGCTCAAACGCCGGGCGCCGGCGGCGCGAGAGGAGGTTTCGGCGGCGGCGGGGCAAGACCGTTCGTCGTCTTCAACCTGACGGACGGGACTTCGAAATCGTTCACGGGCTCTTCGCCCGCCCTTTCCTCGGACGGAACAGCGCTCGTTTTCGTCGCTCCGGACGGGCAGAATTCGACGATCAATTTCCTCACGCTCGATGGGAGCCTCGCTCCGGCCGTCATCAAGAAATCCTCCGAGAGGATCGTCTCGGCCTCGCTTTCCCCCGACGGCAAAGCCGTCGTCTTCGACACCTCCACCACCCGGAACACCGAGATTTTCGTCATCGGTAGCGACGGGAAAGGCGAAGTCCGGCTCAGCCGCGAGATTCAGCCCGACCGCGCCCCGCGTTTCCTGAACGCCGGCCTCGTCCTGGCCGTGAAGGGCGAACCGCGCCACAGCCGGGCATATCTCTACGATCTCAAAACGCTGTCGAGCTTCCGCCTTTTCGACAACGACACCCTCCGGACGATCACGCCCGAATACGAATGGACGGCCGATCCGAGCGGAACCAAGGTCCTCATCGGAGCCGAGCGCGACGGCGACACGATCTCGCCCGAGAGGGGCGTTTATGTCGTGGATCTCAGCCGGAAGATCACCAAGGAGGACCTGCTGGCCCGGATCCGGGCCGACCGCGAGGCCGAGACGACCCTGCGGGCCAAAGGCGAGAGGATGTTCTCCCCGCTCCGGGAAGCCGTCCGGGCGGCGGTGGACAGGATCTCGATCACGAAGATTTACGACCACGAAGCGGCCCTTTTCGACTTCGACTCGAAATACATCGGGACACCGGGCAATGCCAAGGCCATCGAATACATCGCCGGCCAGCTGAAATCCTTCGGCTACGAGCCCGAGATCCAGTCGTTCGAGACGCGCGGCACGAAGATGGCCAATGTCCTGGCGACCCTGCGCGGGGCCGCGAATCCCGAGATCATCGATGTCCTCAGCGGGCATTTCGATTCGAACCAGCGCAGCCCCGGCGCGGACGACAACACCTCGGTCACCGCCGTCAACCTCGAGACCGCTCGGGTCCTGGCCCGCTCACCCCTCCCCTGCACGGTCGTCTTCGCTTTCTTCACGGGCGAGGAAGCCGGCCTCTACGGCAGCCGCGAGTTCGTCCGCCAGGCCCAGGAGAGAAAATGGCGGATCGGGGCCGTCCTCAACAACGATATGATCGGCTGGACGGACGACCACAAGCTCGACGACACCATCCGCTACACGAATCCGGGAATCCGGGACATCCAACATGCGGCGGCCTTCCTCTTTTCCCGCTTGATCACCCACGACACGCGCTACGTCCGTTCGACCGACGCCCAGTCGTTCTTCGACGCCTATGGCGACATCGTCGGCGGGTTGGGATCGTATCCCGTCCTGGGCAATCCCTACTACCACCAGCCGACCGACCTGCTCGAAACGGTGAACCACCAGCTCTTGACCGAGGCGGCGAAGTACAACACGGCCGCGATCATGATGCTGGCTTCGAGCCCGACACCGGTCAAGGGCCTCAAGATCGCGAGCCTCAAGGCCGGAGCGGCCGAAGCGGCCTGGTCGCCGAGCCCGGAGAAGGGAATCGTCTCTTATATCGTGACCTATGGGCCCGGTTCCTCTCCCGGCGCGGCGACGGTCACGGTCAAGGAACCGCGGGCGGCTCTGTTGGGCTTTCAGCTCAGGAAGGGCGAATCCCTGGTCGTGACCGTCAAAGCCGTAACGGACCGGGGCATCGAGAGCTGGGACGTCTCGCGCGCCTCCGCGGTCCTCAAGTAGCGGCGTGGGGGGAACCAGGACGGGCTCGGAACGCCTTCAGGACTTTTATTCCTATTTATCTATTTCACCTACGTCTCCTACACTAGGAAAGGACGGCGTGTAGGCGTCCCTCCAGCAGGAGCGACGGGCGATTCCGAAAAGTTCCCGAAGCGGAGGGATCGCCCATAAGCGAACATCACGGAGAGGGGGCCCCTTTGGGGGGAACCGGGATGGGTTCCCAGGTGAGCGATGGGCGATCCCGGAGCGATTTGTAACCTTTTTCGCGAAATCGAGTCTTATCTCATGAGGACGATGACCGACCATCAGATCATGCAGGAAGTCCGGGATGGACAGGTGGAAAAGCTGGCTATCCTTTTCGAGCGCCATCATGTCTCCTTATTCAATTATTTTCTTCGACTTACGGGAAACCGGGCAGCCGGCGAGGACCTCGTCCAGGAGGTCTTCACCCGGATACTCAAATACCGCGCCACTTACCAGGGCGAGGACAAATTCGTCGTCTGGATGTTCAAAATCGCCCGAAACGCCCATATCGACCTCCTCCGCCGCTAAAAACCGGCTTTCACCCTCGACGACCAGTTCGACGAGCCTCAGGACATGGGGCTTCAGCCCGAGGAGCGCTTGGCCCGGGAGGAGGATGCGGCCTTGGTCGCCAAAGCCTTGGCCCGGCTTTCCCCCCGCAAGCAGGAGATCCTCGTCCTCAGCCGGTTCCAGAACATGAAATACAGGGAGATCGCCGATCTGCTGGAATGCCCCGTGGGCACGGTCAAGGCTATGGTCCACCGGGCCATCCAGGAGCTCGGCGTGATCTACGAGGGACTGACCCGGGAGAAATGTCATGAGCTGTGAAGAGTTGAAAACCCATTGGCCCGAATTCCTGACGGGAGAGCTTTCCCCCAAAGCCAAGAGCGCGCTCGAGGCACATCTTGCCGATTGCCCCGGCTGCGCCGCGGAGCTTCACCGGGTCACAGAAATGTGGACCAAGCTCGGAGTCCTCGCCGCGGAACAACCGTCGCCGGCCGTCCGGGACCGGTTCTATACGATGCTCGAAGCCTACAAGCAAGGCCTGGACGCCACGGAAGCCGCTCCTGCCGCCGCTCGAACGCGCCGCCTCATCGATCTGCGGACGTGGTTCTCCTGGAAGCGTCCGGCGTTCCGGTTCGCCGCGGCCGCGGCCCTTGTCCTGGCCGGCGTCGCCGGCGGGACCCTCCTCGGGCCCGGCGGACCGTTCGGCTCGAAGCTCGCCCGGCTCGAGCGCGAGGTGGACGATATGCGGCAGACGACGGCGCTTTCCCTGCTCCAACAGCCGTCCTCGTCCGAGCGGATCCTCGGCGTCAGCTACAGCGAACAGGTGAGCGCCCCCGGTGCCCCGACCCTCGAGGCCCTCCTCCGCGCGCTCGATTCCGACCCCAGCGTCAACGTCCGGCTCGCGGCCGTCGACGCCCTTTATCTTTTCGCCAAGGATCCGCGGGTGAAGGACGGGCTTGTCGCTTCGCTCGGCCGCCAGAGCAATCCCGTCATCCAGGTCGCCCTGATCGACCTTCTCATCGAGATCCGCGAGCGGAAGGCTGTCGAAGCCCTAAAAATCCTGGTCGGCGACGATAAGATCCATCCGGATGTCCGGAAGAAGGCCGAAGCGGGCCTCAAGAGCCTGACGTCGTAAGGACGATCGCCATGAAAAAGATGCTGGCCATTCTCGCCGCCCTCGGACTGGGCCTGGCCTTCGCCGCGGCGGCCCAGGACGACGATCGCGACACCGCCTACAAGCTCCAGGAAAAGGACGAGGTCCGGAGCGTGCTCAGATTCTCGGACGCCGGAAAGCCCGGGACCCTGATCGTCGACAATGTTTTCGGAGCGATCGAGGTTCAGGGAACGGACCGGACGGACGTCGAAATGGTCACCCGCCGGACGATCCGGGCCAAGAGCGCCGACCGGATCGCCCTGGCCAAGGCCGAGGTCAAGATCGACACGAAAGCCGTAGGAAGCGGCATCGACATCTATGTCGACGGGCCGTTCCGCTGCCAGGTCCAGGACTGCCAGGGGCTCCGCTGGATCGAGTTGGGTTACGAGGTCCAGTATGATTTCGTTCTCAATGTTCCCCGCCGCACGGGCTTGACCCTGAAGACGGTCAACCGCGGCGACATCACGGTCCGAAGCGTCGAGGGCGATTTCGACGTCCGGAATGTCAACGGCAAGATCGTCATGGAAGCCGTGGCGGGCTCCGGACGGGCCCACACGGTGAACGGCGGAGTCCGGGTCGGATTCGTCCGAAATCCGTCCGCCGCCTGCTCGTTCAAAACGATCAACGGCGATGTCGAGGCGTCCTTCCGGGACGGCCTGGCCGCCGATTTCAGGCTCCAGTCGATGCACGGGGAGGCCTATTCCGACTTCACTTCGACCAAGCTTCCCGCCGAATCCGTCACGCGCGAGACGGCCGGCGGGAGGACGATCTTCAAGCGGGGCGGAACGACGGGTGCCCGGGTCGGCAAAGGCGGTCCGGAGATCCGCTGCGAAACCCTCAACGGCGACATTCTCATCAAGAAAATCGATTAAGAAAAGGAGAACACCATGAACTTTAAAAAGACCTTTCTGATCGGACTCGCGGTGATCGCGCTCGGGGGGCTCGCCGCCCTCGGCCAGACCCAGCAGCCCGACAAAGTCACCGTCCCCCTGACCAATCCGGCCAAGCCGGCCGTTATCGAGGTCCACCTCGTCTTCGGCAGCCTGAAAGTGATCGGGTACGAAGGCAAGGAAGTCCTTGTCACGGCCACGCCGCGCGAAAAGGCGGTTGGCGATAAAGCGGGGCTCTTCGGAAAGCTGCCGGCGCCGGCCATCGCCGGGGAGGCCGCGCACGTTACGTTCCAGGAGGCCGAACGGGTGCTCGCCACGACGCGTTACTACCTGCAAGCGGCCCCCTCTCCGGCACGGGAGCAGGCGAAAAAAGCGAAGAAGGCTAAGACCGAGGGCATGAAGCAGATCCCCCTCGAGAGCTCGGGCCTGACGATCGAGGAAAACGACAACCGTGTCCGGATCAGCCTCGAATCGTGGCGCCGCGGATATGACGTCGAGGTCCGGGTCCCGGCCGCTTCCTCCCTCAACCTGGGCGGGGCCAGCCTCGATGAGGTCCGCGTCGAGAACATCTCCGGCGAGGTCGAGATCGAATCGGCCATGGGCGACCTCAAGCTCATCAACGTCACCGGGCCGGTCACGGCCTCCACGACGGGCGGCAGCATCGAAGCCGTCCTCGGACGCCTGGCCGCCGACAAGCCCATGTCGTTCGTCACCTTCCACGGCGACATCGACCTGACGCTGCCCGCCGACGCCAAGGCCGGCTTCCGGATCAAGTCGAACACGGGCCAGCTCTACACGGATTTCGACATCGCTCTCAAGAGTCTTCCGGCCGAACCGGAGAAATCGACGGGACGGGAAGGGGCCAAGTTCCGGGTTTCCCTCGACCGATCGGTGTTCGGGACGATCAACGGCGGCGGAGCGGAGATCAAGATCCAGAACTTCAACGGGGACATCTACCTTCGCAAAAAGAAGTAAGTGGCTCGGGGATCACCCCCCTCGCCGAGAAAGACTCTCCGAATGGGGACGGGCCTCGCCCGTCCCCATTTTTTATTTAGGGGGACAGTATACGCAATACACTTAATTTTCTTTTCTATTTAAACGGCCCGGGGGGCAGGTCCGGATCATCTCGCCAGAAAACCCAATCCCTTGATTAAGTGAATTATGTATACTGTCCCCCGAATTACCCGAATTAGATCAGGGATCGGACGGCGGCGGCGATATGGCGGGCGCTGATGCCGTAAGCGTCCAAGAGCTCATCGGGTTTTCCGGAGCGCGGGAGGTCGCGGACGCACAGATGGGCGAGGGCGGTTTTTCCCGCCAAGGCCATGGCGACGGCCTCGCCCAATCCGCCGGCCGGGTAATGGTCCTCGACGACGACCACCCGGTTCCCCGCTTCGGCCGCCGCTTTCAAAATGCCGTCCTTGTCGAGGGGCTGGACCGAATAGGCGTCCAGGACGCGTACGCCGATGCCCTCTTTCTTGAGAGCGTCGTAAGCTTTCAGAGCCTCGACGAGGGTGATCCCCGCCGCAATGACGAGGACCGCATCCTTGTCGCTCCGTCTCAGGACCTTGGACCCGCCGATGGGGAATGATTCATCCTTGGAATACAGGAGCGGCGTGGCCGGCCGGCTCATCCGGAGATAGCACATCCCTCGATGGCGGGCGGCTTCGACGACGCAGGCTTCCGCGGCGAACGCGTCGCCCGGATAGAAAACGACGCACCCCGGGATCGCCCGGAACTGGGCCAGGTCCTCCAGGCCCATCTGGGACGGCCCGTCCTCGCCGATGCTGACCCCGACGTGCGATCCGCAGACCTTGATGTTGGAGAGGGAATACGCGGCCATGCGGAACTGGTCATGGGCCCGGGTCAGGAAGGCCGCGAACGTGGCCAAGAAAGGCGTGTATCCCTTGGCCGCGAATCCCATGGCCGCTCCGGCCATGGCCTGCTCGGCGATGAAGAGCTGGAAGGCACGAGTCGGAAAAGCCTCGAAGAACTTGTCCTGGTAGGTCGAGTTCTTGACATCGCCGTCCAGGGCGACGACTTCGCCGTTGACCGCGCCGAGCGCCTTCAACGCGTTCCCGTAGGCCAAGCGCGTGGCCGTCTTGTCCGTGTAGGGGGTCCTGGGGAAATCGGATCTGGCTTCAACCTTCGGCCGAACCGCTTTCTTAGGCTTCCGGACGAGCTTGGCCGCATCGACGTCCGGCGCAGGTCCGATCTCGGCCAGGGCGGCCGCGAGCTCGTCAGCCTTGAGCGGCTTGCCGTGCCAGCCGTTCTTCCCTTCGACGAATGAAACCCCTTTCCCCTTAACCGTCTTGGCCAGGATGACCGTGGGCTTTCCCGCTTTTCCGATCCTGGCGAACGCCCCGAGCAGCGCATCGATCTGATGTCCGTCGACGATGAGCGCGTCCCATCCGAACGCCTTGAACTTTCGGGCGAAAGCCGCCGCGTCTTTCTTGTGCATGGTCGCTTCGGACTGGCCGAGACCGTTGACGTCGACGACGGCGCAGAGGTTCCGGAGCCCGAAATAAGCCCCCGCGTTGGCCGCTTCCCAGACCGACCCCTCGGCGCACTCGCCGTCCCCCAGGACGACGAAGACCCGTCCGGGGGATTTGCCGAGCTTCATGGCCGCGGCCATGCCGACCCCGACGGCGAGTCCCTGCCCGAGCGAGCCGGTGGCGGCCTTGACCCATTTCATCCGCGGGGTTGGATGCCCCTCGAGAACGGAATCGATCTTTCGCAGATCCCTGAGCTCTTCGACCGGAATGATCCCGGCCTCGGCCAGGGCCGCCCAGAGGATGGGCGCGGCATGCCCTTTGGACAGGACGAACTCGTCGTTCCCCCAATTCTCCGGATCGGACGGATCGAACCGCATCTCGCTGAAAAAGAGGCAGGCGGTGATCTCGGCCATGGACAGGCAGGTCGTCGGATGCCCGGACCCGGCCTGGGTGGTCATCTGGAGGGAATGGATGCGGAGCCGCGTGGCGATGGCGGCGAGGGCGTCGCGACGGTTCATGGATACCTCTTTTCCTCCGTTCCGGTCCGGGCGGGAGACGACATTATATTTTTTTTCGGGGACGTGGACAACAGAACGAGGGGCCGCGGTGGACCGGGCGAGCCGGCAAACTCAAAAGGCCGAGTCGGGAAGCTTTACCCGCGGTTTGGCCTGCGGACGGGCGTCGAAGGCCGCCCAGCGGAGAGCCACCAGGCCGATTCCTGCGGCTCCCTGCATCAAGCCGGTCTGAGCCACGAGAAAATCGGGCCGCGTCCGGTGTTCGGCCTGGATCCAGCGCGTTCCGGCCGCGTCGCGCGTCGCCTTGTTTTCCAGGACGCGCAAAGCCCGCCGGCCGAAGACGATGTAATGCTCGTTACGGGTGAGCTTGTAAAGGCTGAGGAAGAAATCCGAGACTCCGGCCAGGCCGCAGCAGATCCCGTCGTTGTTCCAGAATCCGGGGGTTTCTTTTTCCGGGATCCCGCTGTCCATCAGGCCGTGGGCCTGTTTTTCGACGAGCCGCATCCAGGACGCGTCACGGGTCAAGCTGTACAACTCGTAGAAAAAATTCGCCGTGCCGACCGGCCCGTGGCACCAGCCGAGATAGAAAAGGTCCTTCCCGTCCGGCTCGTCGTGGTAAATCAGGCAGGAGTCGTCGGCGATCCGGGCGATCGAAACGAGATACCGGCCGCCGGCCAAGGCGGCCTCGAGGAACTCCTTCCGTCCCGTGGCCCTGGAGAGCCGGGTGAGGAAGAATCCCGCGCCGGCCGTTCCGTGCGAGAAATTCGGCATGAGGCGCGGATAACCGGGGTCCATGGCCCAATCCAGTCCGCCGTTCTTCGGCTTCCCGAGCTCGAGAAGGCGATCTCCCGCGGCCGCGGCGAGCCCGAGCCAGCGCTTGTCCCCGGTTTGCCGGTAAGCATAGAGCAGAGTCAGTCCCGTTCCGGCCGTTCCGCTGATGATGTCGGTCGTCGAGCTCCACTCGACGCCTTTTCCCTTCCGCAGAGCCTTCTTCGCGATCGTTTCGAGGCAGGCCAGGGATCCGCGGCGGTACTTCCCGTCCCGAGTCGAGCGATAGGTCTCTTCAAGGACGTAAGCGAGCCCCGCCGCTCCCTCATAGAGTCCCGAGCCGAGGTCGGGATCGGAGATGTGGGCCAGCAGGTCGTCGGCTCCGCTACGCGCCTTAGCCAGGAAATCGTCCGCGAACGCCGGCTCGCCGGCCGCCCTGGCCCGCGCCTCCGCCTCGAGATAGAACAGGACGACGCCTGGAGCGCCCGAGTAGAGGCTCAAGCCGACGGTCTTCGGATCGCGCGGATCGGCCGGCCAGGTCAATCCGGCGGGCGTTTTGACCGCACTCCCTGCGAGCCAGCGGGCGATCTGGCTCACCTCGGAGGGGAAGCTGGACCCGCCCTTCTGGATGGATCCGGCGGGAAGACCGGAAGTAAAGACGATCAGCGACGCGCCGAGCGCCCCAACGCGCAAGCTGTTCCAGGCTCGGCCCGATCTCATCCCATCCCTCCTTCAGGCCAGGGCCTGCCGGAAATCCACGATCAGGTCCTCGGTGGCTTCGACTCCGACCGAGAGCCGGATGAGCTCGTCCGAGATTCCGAGCGCGTGGCGCTCGTCCGGATCGAGCCCGAGGTGGGACGTCGTGGCCGGACGGGTCATGAGCGTCTCGACCCCGCCCAGGCTCGGGGCCACAATCGGGAGGCGGACCTTCTTCATGAACCGCTCGGCGGCCTCGACGCCGCCCTTGAGCTCGAAGCTCATCATGCCGCCGAAACCGTCGAAGAGCCGCGCGGCGATCAGATGTCCCGGATGGGTTTCGAGCCCTGGATAGTTCACCCGGGCGACGGCCGGATGGCCGGCCAGGAACCGGGCGATGGCCATCGCGCTCGCGTTCTGGAAGCGGACGCGCAGGGCGAGCGTCTTCATTCCGCGGTGGAGCAGAAAGCAGGCGTGCGGGTCCATCGAGCCGCCGAGATGGTCGAGCTTGTGGAGGATGCGCTCGACCAACGCGGCCCGGCCGATGACCGCCCCGCCGACGATGTCGGAGTGGCCGTTGAGATATTTCGTGCCGCTGTGAACGGAAAGGTCGAAGCCGTGCTCCGGGGGCCGGAAATTGACGGGAGAGGCGAATGTATTATCGATGATCGAGATGAGCCCGCGCTCGCGCGCGAAGGCGACGGCCGCCTCGAGGTCGGGGACGCGGATGAGCGGGTTGCTGATCGTTTCGATATAGAAGGCTTTCGTCTCAGGCCGGACTTTCGCCGCCCACGTCTCGGGCCGGGCGCCGTCGACGAGATCGTAAGCGATGCCGAACCCGCCGAGGTCCCTGGTCAGGAAATCGTGGGTTCCTCCATAGAGCGAATCCTGGGCCAGGAGATGGTCTCCTGCCGAGAGCACGGTCAGTAAAGTCGTGGTGATGGCGGCCATGCCGCTGGCCATGACGAGGCCGGATTCGGCATTCTCGAGTGCGGCAAGCTTCCGGCCCAGGGCCAGGTGGTTGGGCGTGTTGTTCAAGCGGATGTACTTTATATCGTGATAGCTGGCGGCCGGCTCATATTCGTACATGGCCGTCTGGAAGATCGGCAGGCAGACCGCCCCCAGGACCCGGGGACGGATTTCGCCGGAATGGATGGCCTTGGTCTCGATCCGCAAGGCGTGATCGTCGCTCATGGTTCGCTCCTTCTTGTTCAATCGACCGGCTCAGCTCTGCCAGGAGCGGGGGAAGAAGATCCGCTCGTAAAGGGTCAGGGCGTAGCGGTCGGTCATGCCGGCGATGAAATCCCCGACCCGCTGTTCGAGCGGATCGCCGGCGGGGAATTCCCTGATATATCCGGCGGGATGCGCGACGAGATAGCCGAACATATCGCGGATGATCTTCTCCGTCTTCCGCAGCTCCTCCCGGGAGGATGTGTCGAAATAGACCCGCTCGTAAAGAAAATCGCGCAGCTCGACGACGGCTTTCATGATCTCGTCGCTCATGGCAATCCGGTCGAGGCCGGCTTTAAGGCTCGCCTCGACGACGTCCACGACCATCCGGTCCATCCGCGTTGCGTGATATCGGCCCAGGAGGGCGACGAGATGCCGGGGGAGGTCGGCGTCCTTGATGATCCCGGCCCGGATGGCGTCGTCGATGTCGTGGTTGACATAGCCGATGACGTCGGAGACGCGGACGATCTGGCCTTCGAGCGTCGCCGGCAGGTCCTCTTTCTTCCGGTCCAGGATCTTGCCCCTGCCCTTGGAGTGGCGGGAGATCCCATCCCGGACCTCGAAGGTCAGGTTGAGCCCCTTGCCCTCGTATTCGAGCTTCTCGACGACGCGGAGGCTCTGGGCGTAATGGCTGAAGCCGCCGGGAAGGAGCTTGGCCAGGGTCTCCTCGCCCGAATGCCCGAAGGGCGTGTGACCGATGTCGTGGCCGAGGGCGATGGCCTCGGCCAGGTCCTCGTTCAAACGGAGAGCCCGGGCGATCGTCCGGGCGATCACGGAGACCTCGAGGGTGTGGGTCAGGCGCGTCCGGTAATGGTCTCCGAACGGGGCAAGGAAGACCTGGGTTTTGTGCTTGAGCCGGCGGAACGATTTGGAATGGAGGATGCGGTCGCGGTCGCGCTGGAAAGCCGTCCTGAAAGAGTGGGGCGCTTCGGCGCGGACGCGGCCCTTCGAATTGCGGCTGAGGCAGGCTTTGGGAGAAAGGATCCGGGTTTCGATCTCCTCGAGCTCTTCGCGGATGCTGGGCATGGGAAAGCGGGCGTTCCGCCGCCTATCTTAACGAAAATGGGGCCGGGAATAAAGGGGAAGGGATACGGCGAGCGATGGATCGATCGCGCCTTTATGTCGTCCATTTCAGACGGTGGCGAACGACGCTTTGATAGCCTTCTTCATCGGATTCAATCGTATAGAGATACCCATCTTTCCAGACTGATCGATTATTGATGCGGGCCGCGATCGCCTGCCGAGCGATCAATCTGCCTTCCGCATCGAAAATGTCATAAAAGGACGTCATGGTGGACTTTTCTTTCTTGTACGTTTCGACAAAAAGCCTGCCTTGGTTGTCCAAGGAAAGGCCTTTATAGGCCGGCCACGAATCCGAAAAAACCAATTTGCCAGGAAATCTTTTGTACTCGTCCTCGTATATCTCTCTATCCTCCGCGGAAATCGTCTGCCGATCGAATTTATTGCGGATGATCCTCGATAATTTTCCATTTTGATCGATCACTTTGATCTCGTATCGATCCGGCAGGCCCCAAAAGATCTCCCCTTGGCCGGAAAGAGCGCATTGAACCGAAGGCTTGCCGATCGCCAGCTCGCGCTTATCCTTTTGAGAATAGTCGGGTTCTTCACGATAGATTTCGAGTATTGAATTTAAGTCCGGATCGTATTTTCTCAACTCGATTCCGCCGATGGGCGGCGGGGCCAGGGACGTGGTTCCGACCCAATATCCGCGGGAATCGACCCCGATAGGCGCGAATGGTCGAAGAGAGCTTTTTTGATCAATTTGAGTTCCTTCGAGCGATAAATGGACGACTCTTCTTGATAGAAAGTCAAACACCGTCAGTCTTTCACTTCCGACGCGGATGAAGACCGGCAGCTGGAATTCCCCGGGGCCTTGACCCTTTTTACCGAATGTCGAGGTCTTTTCTCCCTGGGGATTAAAGACCTTGATCTCGGCAGCGGAACGATCGATCAGGTAAACGTTTCCCCTTCCATCCACATCGAAGCTGGTGACCTCCTTCTCGGCTCCGATCGTTTTCTCTTTTTCAACTTTGAGAATTCCATTCGGATCAATCGGTTTGCCGTTATTCGTAATGATCCTTACGCCATCGCGGGTCCGGATATTTCCATCCCATGCCTGGCTTCGACCTTGAGCCGGGAAACAAGGAGCCGTAACGAAGAACAGGACCGTGGATATGACGATTCGAATCATCGTGCCCTCCACCGGGGAATTCTTTTTCGTCCTTGACCGGATATTAATCGCGCGACATGAAAAGGTCAAGGAAACCGGAATCGACGGCGGCCGTTTACGCGTTCTGGCCGGTTCTGGTAAGATGCGGGTATGGGGATCTGTGAAAACGTCCGCCGCGTCCTGAGCATGCTGCCCCCCGGCGTCGAGCTCGTCGCCGCGGCCAAGACAAAAAGCCCCGCCGAAATCCTCGAGGCGATCGAGGCGGGCGTCGCGATCATCGGCGAGAATTACGTCCAGGAGGCTTCCGCCGCGTTTGAAGCCGTCGGACGGCGGGCCCGCTGGCACTTCATCGGCCATCTTCAGACGAACAAGGTCAAGAAAGCGGTCGAGATCTTCGACATGATCGAGACCATGGACTCTCTCGGCCTCGCCCAAGAGATCGACAAGCGGGCCAGGGCGGCCGGCAAGGTTATGCCCATTCTGATCGAGATCAACAGCGGCGAGGAAGATCAGAAGGCCGGGGTCCGGCCGGCGGACGCCGAACCGCTCATCCGCGCGATCGCCGCCCTCTCGAACGTTCGGATCGAGGGGTTGATGACGATGGGGCCGTTCGAGGGCGATCCCGAGGATTCGCGGCCGTATTTCCACGAGACGAAAGCGCTCTTTGAGCGGACCAAGGCCCTCGGAATCCCGGGAATCGAGATGAAACGCCTGTCCATGGGCATGTCCAATTCCTTCCGCGTGGCGATCGAGGAAGGGGCGACCATGGTCCGGCTCGGCACGCTTATCTTCGGTCCGCGCTGATGGCCGGCGGCGGAAAAGCCTGACCGGGTTGAACAAGGAGGGATCTATGAAAAGACGGGAATTCGTCGGAAACGCGGGATGCCGGTTGGCCGCACTGATGGCGGCTCCGCTCGCAGTCGAGGCCACCCTAGAAGGCCAGGAACAAGCTCCGGTTCAGAGAGGCCCGAGATACAAGCTTGAGATCGAAATCTTCGAGGCGCGGCCGGACACCTGGTGCCACAAGAAAGGCGACAAGTTCGCCTACCCCCAGGACATCGGAAAGATCTGCCCTTGGCTTCTCTCGAGCCTTCACGATTTTCTGATCGTCCTGGAGAAAGGGGCGACCTTGCCCTGGATGTATGAAAAAACGGCTTATCAGAAAGTCATCGATCCGGCCGGCGTGACGACGGAATACGTCCGCTGTCCGGACCCGACCTCGAACCTGGTGGCCAAGATCACCCGGACCAGGATCTGAAGATCCGGAGCGGGAACCGGGAAGCTCCGCTCCGCGAGGTCAATTTCCGGATCACTTGATCTTCTTGTACACCGCGGCGACGGCGGCGATGAATTCCGGCCGATCCTTGGGCAGGCAATAAGTCACGACTCCGTCAGCCAGCCCCTTTCCCGTCGCTTCGAGCCCGATCTCTAGGCCGCGTCTGACAAAAGCCGGCCCGGGCGCGTCCGAGGACTGGGAGTGCTTGGTCGCGTAGATCATGACGATCAAAGGGATCCTCCGGACGATTTCGCCGCGGGCGGCCTGCTCGTCGAGCCATCGCCGGAAAGTTTCGATCTGGGGCAGGAGCGACTCCGTATCGGAATGGTTCCGCTGGGGGTAGAAGTAAGGAAAAATGACTCCGTCGATCGCGCCCTCGCGGACGTGCGCGGCCATGGATCCGTAATACCCGAAATAATTCACCGCGAGCAAGGCCAGCTTCGGCGAGATTTCCCGGGCCGGGACCATCATTCTCCGGCAGTACGCAGGGGTGAACAGTTCCGTATTTCCGTTGAAATCGTCGATGCAGATCCCGGCAACGCAAGGATACTCCTTGGCCACGGCCGCGCATTCCGCGGCCCAGCGCGGATAGTCCGCGCCGAAAGGCTCCGGGGCCGGCGGTTCGGACGGCGGAACGAGATAGAGCCAGAGGCGGATCCCGGCGGTCTGGCATTCCGAGGCGAGCCGCTTGAAATCCTCCCAGCCTTCGGCCTGGACGGGCTTGGCCCAGACGAGATGCATATAGTCGCGGGCCCCCATCGCCTTCAACGAAGCCAGGAGCCTCGGAATGTCGGTCCGCTTGTCTTCCCGCATGACGCCCGTGGCCGCATAATCCCCGATCACCGGACCGAAATATGGGACGCCCGCCGGCCCGGGATCTCCCCTCCTGGCGATATCATCCGGCGACGGCCGCGGTCCCGCCTTGACCTTGACGCTCGGTCGGGAGCCGCAGGCTGTGGTCACAAAGGCGATAGCCAGGATCAATCCGAGGTTGGGCTTTCGCATCGATCCTCCAACATTCGTTCCTCTGCTTCACATCTTCTTCCGCAGGAGCCAGAATCCCGCTCCCGCCAGCGCGGACGAGGCGCCCGCGATGAGCCAGAGGGCCGTTCCGCCCGCCGAGGCGAGCAGCATGTTCCCGGCCAGAGGGGCGATGAGCATGCTCAAGGAGAAGGCGAGGCTCAGCAAGCCCAGATAGCGCCCGGCCGAGGCCCCGCCCGCCCGGTTCGAGACCACGGTCGCGGTGAGCGGCATGGTCAGGATTTCGCCCATCGTCCAGACGGCGACGGTGAAAGCGGCGAAGAGGAAGGTCCGGCCGAGCGGAAGCAGGGCAAACCCGAGTCCGATCAACACCGCCCCCAGGGCGATGAGGTCCATCGCCCGCTTCTTCCGCAGATTGTGGAGGAGGACCATTTCGATCACGACGATCATCAGCGTGTTGACCGCCCAGAGCGGGCCGATCTGGCTCTCCTTCAACCCGTAGCGGCCGTTGAGATAGAGCGGAAAGGTGCTGAAGATCTGGGCGAAGACGGTCGCGACGATCAGGAACAGGCCGAGGAAGCCGAGAAACGTCGAATCCCGCCACGGTGATCGTCGGGACACTTCGGGCGAGGGGATCGCCCCGAGGCTCGCCTTGTTATGCAAGCCTGGGGCGATCCCCGAGCCTTGCGCCGAGGGGATCTTGAGCCAGAGGGCGATGACCGCCGCCGCGGCCAGGCTGGTCAACCCGTCCACCCAGAAGATCCACTTGTAATCGATCAGGATCAAGAACCCGCCGATAACCGGCCCGATTGTGATCCCGAGGTTCGAAGCCAGCCGCCGGAGAGCGAATCCTTTGGCCCTCATCTCTCCGCCGCAATAGCGTGACATGGCCGTGTCGTTGGCCGGGAAGAGCGCCGTGGCGATGAGGCCGTAGAGGAAGATCAAAGCGAGCATGGCCGGATAGGAGGAGGCATAGGCCGTGAAGATCAGGAGCCCGCCGCCCGCGACGAGGCTCGAGATCATGACGGACCGCGGGCCGAGCCTGTCGGACAGATACCCTCCGAGATATCCCCCGGCGATGGCCCCAATCCCGTATCCGGCCAGAACGCGCCCGGCCTGGGCCAGGGAAAATTGGAGATGCCGGGTCAGATAGATATTCAGGAAAACGAGGACCATGAATCCGGTCCGGTTGATGAAGTCCGCCGCGGCGAGGAGCCACGCCCCGCCGGGCACGCCTGCGTAGGCCTCCTTGTACAGCCCGACGATCCTGTTGGCCATGGTTTCCGATTATTCTAGCACAACGGCGCGACGTGTCGGGCGGCCCGGGAGGCTTCAGCGGACCGGCGCGAAACCGTCGGAGAAATACTTGATCTCGGGATCGTAAGGATCGAGCTCGCGGGCCTTAGCGAAGGCCGCGGCGGCTTCGATCCCTTGTCCTTTCCCGAGATGCCCGAGGCCCTGGAGGAAATAGGCCTGGGCGCCCGGCCTCGGCGCGAATCCCTCGGCTTCCTTTCCCGCCCGGATGAGCCCTTCGAAGGCCGCGGCGGCTTCGTCCGACCGTCCGAGCGCGGCCAAAGAGAGCCCGCGGTAATACTCATCTTCGGATCGCGCGGGACGAAAGGAGGCCGCTCTCTTGAAGGCCTCTTCGGCCGCGGTCCGTTCGCCGAGGGCTTTCCGGGCCGTTCCGATCAGATGCTGGACCTTCGCCGAGCCCGCGGAGTCCCGCGGATCAGCCGCTTCGAGGTTCGCCGGGTTGGTGAGCGCCGTTTCGAACGAGCGAAGCGCCGCGGCATACCGGCGGGCCGTCATTTCCGCGCGACCCCGCAGGAGCAGGGCCGAGGCGAATACACCGCGGAGATTTCCCCCGCCCTCCCAAACGTGAAAATGATGCGACGAGAGCAGCTCGATCGCCCGATCATAACGGCCGAAAAGGATGAGAAGCTGGATCTCACGGGCCAGGGCGTCGTCGCGTTTCGCCACGACGGCGTGGTTCTTTTCCAGAACGGCTAGCCGCATTTCCGGGGCGACGCGGGCGATCTCGGAAACCTGGTCGAGCTCGAGCCAGTGGCGAGGATCGGCCGGATCCGCGGCGGCGGCCTTTTCCAGCCACTCCCGCGCTTTCGGGATGTCGTTTTTCGCCCGCCAATAGCCGATCGCGATGTTCCGCAGGGCGATGGAAAATCCGGGATCGAGGGCCGCGGAGGCTTCCCAGCGCCCCATTGCCTCATCGGGCTGTAGATCGAACAGATAATTTCCGAGATAGTAGAGAGCCCGGGAATCCTTCGGATTGACCGAAATGGCCCAGCGCAGGATATCGATCATTTCCGCCTGAAAAGGAAATCCGAGATCCGGCGCCAGGGCGGCGGCCGTCCTCAGATCGGCCGAGGCCGCGCCGTCGTCACCGGCCTTGTGGCGGCACCAGGCCAGAAAATAATGAAGCAGGGGAAAGCTCCCCGGACCTTCTTTCTTAGGTCCAGTGAGGATTTCCAGCCCGCCCGCAGCCTCCTCAAAGAATCCGCCGCGGGCATAATCCGCGGCCAGCACGAGGTAGTTGGACGGCGCGTCCCGCAGCAAGATCTTGAAGTCCTCGAGCGCGGGGCCGACATCTGCGCGGAGTCCCCCGGGATTCGCGAGAAGGATGGCCTCATGAGCGGCTAGGAAATCCATTGGATCGACGGCCCTGAGCTCCGCTTGAAATGATGCTGCTTCGTCCCGCCGGCCGAGCCTCCGCAGCGCCGCGGCTCTCAGGCTGAGCGCCGGAGTGTTCCGCGTATTGGTTTCGAGGGCGGCGTCGGCGAAGGCCTGCGCCTTGCCCCAGTCTCCACGGAGGCCCGACATCTCGGCCAGCTGCGTGAAGCTCGCGGATCGCCAGGCTTGCGTCCAGGCCGCCCTGTTGAACGCATCCCGCGCCTCGTCGATCTTTCCCTGAGCCCGGAGGGCGAAGCCCAAATAATAGAGCGCTTCGCCGTCCTTCGGCCGGGTATAATTCCGGGTCGCCCTGTCGACAGCCCGGCGAAGGGACGTCTCGGCGTCAGCGTATCTCGCCCGCTTGAGAAGGAGCAGTCCGACCGCCGTGTTCGTCCGGTAATCTCCGGGGTCCCGGCGCAACGCTTCCTCATAATAAGGATCCGGTAGGGAAGCGGCGCTGTGGAACTGTTCGAGCCTGAGCCCGGCGAGGTAGAGGTCTTCGACCGTGGGGATGTCCTTGGGCGCTGCCGGAGGAGCTGCCGGCGGCGGAAGCGGCCTTTTTTCCTTCTTTGGAGCCGGCGGTTGATAAGAAATGATCTCTTCGCCTCCCGGCGTCGAGAACGCGACCGAGAGGTCCTCCTCGCGGCTTCCGGCCGGGATCGGCACGGTCCGGAGGAGCGGCCGGTCCGGGGACACGGGCGCCGTTTCCTCGAAGATCGTCCTGCGGGACACCCTTAGGACGGCGCGCACGGCCGGGAGCGCCGCGGTTGCGCAAAGCCCGATCCGGGCCGCCGTCCCGTCGATAACAGCGAGATCGCAAGCCGCCGAGCCGTTGGCCGCCTTCACGCCGTCGATGCCGCGGACCGGATACCATTGCTGCGTCACGGCGCGGACCTCGTAGGGCGCGATCCAGCTGTAGTCCGGCTGGTTGTCGGAATAGGCGCCGACCATGAGCTCGGCGTACGGGCCGTCCGTGTCGGTCAGGATCCTCTCCCAAAGGCGCCCTTCGTTTCCGGTCCCCCAGGTCCAGAGCTTCTTTCCCGGGACGAAATTGTGGTCGCCGGTGAAGACGATCCCAGCGTCCTTGCCGTGGTCGTATCCGGCGAGGAAATCTCCCTGGGCTTCCCAGGCGAAAAACGACGTCGGGGCGGAATGGTTCTTCCACCAGCTCGCGTCCACGCCGGCCGTATAGTCCTGGCGGTTGAAGACCTCGGTCGAAATCGGCCAATGAGTGAACTGGTTCTTGGCATGGAACGTGGCCAGTTCGACGTCGGGCGGAAAGATGACCTGATAATCCGGGTTGGCGCTCACGGCCACGTTGGCAAAGGCCAGCATGGAATGGGCGAGCGGCGTGCGGTTCAAAACCTTGGTGGTGACTTCAAAGGCGGACCGGCCGGGACGGACGGTCAGCCCGACGAGCCATTTCATTCGATCGCGGAGCTCGATCTCTCCCACCCAGACCGTCGCGCTCCCGTCGGGATGGTTGACGAGGAGATGGTCCACCGGCATGAAGGTCGTAGCCCTGTGGTGGTGGGGAATGTTCCACTCGACGCCGCCGGAGATCCAGGCGCCCAGCATTCCGATCAAGGCCGGCTTGATGACGTGCTGGCGATAGACGAAATCGTATCCGTTGGTCTTGTCGACCGCGCTGAAGATCCGGCCGCCGATCTCGGGCAGGACGCAGATTTTGATGTATTCGTTTTCGAGGTAGACGGCCCGGTAAGTCTGGCCGACGCGGCGGTCGGTCAAACGATCAAGGAAGGCATAGGGATAGACCGGACCGCGCGCCCCCTGGTAAGCCCGGCCGAAATAGAAGATGGGATTCGGCTCGGGTGCCTCGACAAGATACGTGGGGATGACAAGCGGCTCCTCCCAAATCCGGACGGGGCCGGCCGGCCTCCCCTCCGAGGGCAAGGCCAACGCGACGAGGAAGAACGCGAGGACGCTCCAGCGCCGTCGATCGATCGCTTTCATGGAATTTCAGCGGGTCCGGCCCCTCCACCCTCATCGCGGCCGCCGCCGGCGTCCTCCGCCGCGCGGTCGATCTCCTCTTCGAAATCCTCGCCGAGATCCTCCCCCATCTCCCGGCCCATCTTCTTGGCCCATCGGGCGACGCTTGCCGGATCGCTTTCGTCCAGCCCGGATAAAGCTGCCGGATCGGACAGGCTCTCCATCCGGCTGTCCTCGGAGCGGATCGTGGCCACCCTGGAGACGAGCTTTTCCATGTCCGCGCTCCCGCAGTGCTTGCACTTCGCCTCAAGAACGGCCGAGACCGAGAGGGTCAAAAAGGTCGATTTCTTCCGGCAGACCCGGCAGCGATATTCGTAGATCGGCATCAGACGAGCACGCCCTCCGCCCAGCCGATCTTGATGAGCTCGATGTCCTTCGGGTCGCTCCGGCCGAGATTGTGACGCGTGTCGGCCAGGCTGATATGGTGGGCCGAGGTTTCGAGGGGCCGGTCCTCGCCGAAGACCTCGAGTCTCTTAGCCTGGATGATCCGGTAGCCGGTCGAATCGACGGCCACGACGTCCTGCCCGACGATGAGTCCGCCGTACGGCCAGAGGTATTTCTCGCTGAATCCCCGCGGCCCGATGTTGTGGTATTGCGGCGTGAGCATGACCAGGATGTTGAGCTTGGTTCGGCCCTTGACGGGTGGAAGGGACCAGATCGCGGCCAGGTCGGCGCAGGCGTCGGTGTGGTACTCGGACGGTTTCGGGACGAATTGGATGTAATTCTTGAGGCAGCTGCCCATCCCGGCCCAGTAATGGGCGCGGGCCGGACGGGCATTGATGAGGACGGTCGCGTTCTGGAAAATGGGATTCTTGAGCACCCCCCAGTCGGCCATGGCGAGCTTCTCGGCCGGAACACCGGCCTCGAGGACGCGCCTGCGGATGGCTTCCTCGACTTCTTTTCCCGTCGGCAAGGAGCTCCAGGAGTTGGTCTTGATGCCGACCGTATCGCCCGGACCGACGATCTTCTTCCAGCCCGAGGCCGGATCGTTGACGCCGAAGAGCGCCGCGACCGCGTCATCGAGCATCTTCTGCACAACGGCCCCGTTGAACTTCCGCAGCTCAAGGACGGCCTTGGAATCGCGAACGAGAACGACGCGCGACGTCCGCGAGATCGACTGGACCGTGGCCGTCCCGCCGGCCGCAGCCGGACCGGGAGTCGAGGCCACCGAAGTCGAGCCCGTGCAGCAGCAGCCGATGGCCCCGGCGACAGGAGCGACAGCCGTGGTCTTCAGGAATTCCCTGCGCGTGATCCGTTTTCCGCTCATTCGATTCCTCCTTTTTTGACTTGCTCGACAACCCGGTCAAGAACAATCCTGACTGACTCATCCGAATCCGCCCCGAGAACGGCGGCGAACATGTTCGCGGTAAGGCGGACCGCGCCCCGTTTTCCGGTCCCGGCGGCGGCTCCAGGCGCATTCGCGCTCCCGGGCAGGAGCGCGGCGGTGAAGCTCGCCAGGGCCTTGGAAGCCGCCTGGGCCGTGGGGTATTTGACGATCAGGAGAGCTCCAGCCCGGCCCCGTTCCCCCATCCTGGCCAGGACCAACTCAACGTCCGGGCCGAGGTTCAGAACGTTCTCCGCGTGGACGAAATAATGCCGGTTGAGGATGACAGGACTGTGGAGATACCCGACGGCCGTCTCCGGAGCCAGGCCCGGAGGCAACGCTTCGAGCAGGGCCGGCCGGGCCCCGTCCTTTCCGATCGCGGCCGCGATCCGGCGGCCGAGCTCGAGGCAGGCCGCCCGGGCCGCCGCCGTCTCCGACTCGGCCGAGACCGAGACGAAATACCGGTCGCGCCAGAACGACAGAAGCCCATCTTTGTAGGTCCCGCCCTGGCCGATCCCGGGATCCTCGCCTGTGAGGTCCATCGTGTTCACCCCGAAGGCGTCCGCTGACGAGCCCATGTCGAACAGATCGACGATGATTTCGGGATTGTCCTTTTTATCGTAACGCCGGGACAGGAGATGGCGAAAATTGTAGGCCCGGTAGACCTCTCCGGCTCCATCGATATAGGAGAAGATGGTCTCGGGATCGTAAAGGTCGTCGCTTGCCCCGGGCGTCCAGCCCTGGGCGCTTTGGGGAAGGAGCCTTCCCAGCCGTTCGAGAATCCCCTGCTGCGGCACGGCCATGACGATTCTCCCCAGAAGGACGGCCGCGAGAAGAACGCTGCCGGTCCGGACCGCCCTGCTCATCGAATGGATTCTATCAAATCCCCTTCGGGCGGGACAAGGCGGCCCTCCGGAGCCTTTCGGCGACGAACGTCCTCAGGAACCTGACCGCCTCGTCAACCTGGCGGAAAACGGGCACCCCGGCCGCCTCGAGCCGCTCGGCCATCGCGTCATAGAGCGTTCCAGCGTCGATGTTGACGACGAACGGCTTGTCGGCCGCCTGGAAGATCCCGATGAGGCGGGACGATACGCTCGCCGGATCGTCAATGCTCTCCGCATGGCCGGGGCCGGAAGCGAGCGTTCTCAACGCGGGAGTCATGGGCACCGGCGAGATGACGGCGCAATCGACGTTCGGGTCGGCGAGGAGCGCTGCGGCGCAGGCGCAGAAGACGGAGTCGTCGGCGACCGGAGTGACATCGAGCGGGTTTTTGACGTCCTGGAGCTTGTCGATCCCCAGCGGCGCGAGCGCCGCGGACAGGGCCGCCTTCGTCGCGTCCGCGAGCGGGGCCAGGACGAGCGATTCGCCGTTGCGGATGTTGTCCGCCATCACCACGCTTTCGAACCCGGCGTTGCTCAGGAGGGCGACGCGGTTCCCCCGGACGGGCTTGGCGGCCAGCCCGGCCGTGGACTTGATCAGATTGTCGAAGTCGGCGATCGAATCGGCGACGATGCATCCCGCCGCCTCGAGAATGGCGCGGCTGACGGCATAATCCCCGGCCACCGAAGCCGTGTGGCCCGAGGTCGCCTGGCGGCCTTCGGGCGTCCGGCCGCTCTTGTAAACGATGACGTGCCGGTCGGGGTCCCGGAGAATGCGGGCGGCCGCTTCGGCCGTGAGATGGCCGTCGCCGGGCTTGAAGCCTTCGATGTAGACGGCGAAGACTTTGACGCCGGAAACGCCCTCGAGATAGCGGAGGTAGTCCGAAATCCTCAGGTCGAGCTGATTTCCGAGCGAGATGCCGTAGAGGGGTTCGATGCGCCTGAGCTTGCTGACCCGGCTGACCATGAACGCTCCGCTCTGGCTGACGTAGGCCAGGTTGGAGCCCTCGGTCTTCGGAAAGCTCAGCTTGTGCTCGGGAATGAAGGTCGTGTCGTAGCGGCCGGGCTTGGAGTAGACCCCGAGGCAATTGCCGCCGTTGACGACCGGAGTGACGGCCTTTCGGGCGCGCCCGGCGGCGATCAGGCCGGCGATCTTGTCTTCGAGGCTGGCCCCGCCCAGCTTCTCCCCCATCCCGCCGGCGATGATGATGGCCGAGTGGGCCTTTTCGTGGCTGGTGAGCTGGGCCATGATGTCGTAACACAAATCGGCCCCCAGGGTCAGGACGAATAGGTCCACGGTCTCGGGCAGCGAGGCGACGTCCGGGACGCAGCGGCAACCTTCGATCCGGTCCACTCCGGGCTTGACCACATAGACCCTCTCGCGTGGGAAGCCCATTTTGAGGATGTTGTTGAGGATGATGTGGCCGAGGTTCATCTTTTCCGAAACGCCGATGACCGCGATCGACGAAGGATGGAGAAGCCGGCCGATCTCGGCGAAGGGCCGGCCGGAAACATCCACGTGGGCGCGCGAAAACCGGCACAGCCCGTCGAGCGCGACGAGCCGGCCGTCGCGGACGACGAAGGGATTGACCTCCATCTCCTCGATGACGAAACCCGACTTCCGGAACGGCGAATACCGGACCGCCAGGGAGGCCATCCGGAGGAGCGCTCCGTTCAATTCTTCGGGGGAAACGACGGCCGGGCGGCCGCGGAAGGGCTTAACCAGCTTGTCGTGGACCGCCAGCCGCCCGAGCATGGCCGGGAGATGCTTTTCCCTCAGGAGAAGGGCCGAAGCGATGGCCACAGCCCGGCGGTCCTTGATTTGGGCGTTGAGGTATTCGACCTCGACGCCTCCGGCCCCGAACGTCACGACCGGACCGAACTCGCGCGTATTCCGGACGCCGATGAGGAGCTCGGTACCGAACCCGAACTTGGCGAAATCCACTTTTTCCGCGATCAGGACCCCGCGTACGCTCTGGGCGACATCTTCGACAGCCGCGGTCCCGAAATGCCGGAGGACGTCCGGGACCATCGCCCGGATGGCCGCGTTCACCGCCGCTGCGGTCTTTTTGGCGAAGACGACGCCGCCGACATCGGTCTTGTGCTGGATGAGCGGAGAGACGATCTTGAGGACCACCTCGTCGCCCCGGAAACCGGCCAGGTCCCGTCCGGCGACCGTCCGTCCGGTCCGGACGAAGAGGGTCTTGGGGACCCCGATCCCGGAAGCGCGGAGCAGGGCGTAAACCTCGTGCTCGAAGAGGAACCTCCGCCCGTCCCGCTCGGCGCGGGCGAGGACGCGGTCGATGGGGTCGTAAGCGATCGGCGCCGGCATGATTCGATCCGTCATCCGGACGCCCGGCGGCCGAGCTCAAAGGCCTTGAGGTTCGGGGCCAGGATCTTCTCGCCCCGCGGGCCGAAAAGGACGGTGATGAACTCGAGGAGGCTCTCCGGCGACACGATCAGGAACCGGGCGGCCGCTCCGAGCATGACCGTGTTCTGGGCCCGGCTCGTCCCGGCCTCCTTGGCCAGGGCCTCGGAATCGACGATGACGCTGCCCGGGACCCGGCGAACGCGGTCCAGGATCGCCTCGGCATCGGGATAATCGGGAATGTTGACGAACGGGGTGCTCGAAGTCACGATCCGCCCGCCGGGGGCGAGATAATCGAGATACCGCAAGGCCTCGAGCGGCTCGACCGAAAGGATGAGGTCGGCCCGGCCGCGCGGGATGAGATCGCTCCAGATCGGGTCCCTGGAGATGCGGAGATGGGACAGGACCGCGCCCCCTCGCTGGGCCATGCCGTGGACCTCGGCCTGCTTGATATGGAATCCTTCCTTGAGCGCGGCGCTGTCGATGATGAAGGCGATGGACAGGATGCCCTGCCCGCCGACCCCGGCCAGGATGACGTCCTGCGAGCGGACCTCGGTCATGGCTCCCTCCTGTTCTTCTTCTTCGCCTCTTCGAGGCATTCGCGGACGGCGACCACGACCGACAGGCCCGGATGGGCGATCTCCTCCTTGAGGACGGCGACGTTCTTCTCGTGAAACTTCGGGAGCGGAGTGATGGTCCGGAGATGGACTTTGTCCACGCCCAACCCCTCGATCATCCGCAGGAGCCTCTCGCCCGAAGCGAAGCTCGGTTGTCCGCCCGTCATGGCCACCGTGCCGTTGTCCAGGACGATGACGACCATGTTGGTGTCGGAAGCGGCCGCGCTCAGGAGCGGGGTGAGGCCGGAGTGGCCGAAGGTCGAGTCGCCGATCACGGCGACCGACGGATGGACCCCGGCTTCGGCCGCGCCCTTGGCCATGCCGATGCTCGCCCCCATGCAGACGCAGGTGTCGACCGCCCGATGGGGATCGAACCAACCGAGGGTGTAGCAGCCGATATCGCTGAAGACGTTGCCCTTCTCCGCGCCTTCCATGACGATGTTCAGGGCTCTGAAGGCGTCGGCATGGGGGCAGCCGACGCAGAGCTGGGGCGGGCGGCCGGCCAAGGGAAGATCGTCCGCCGCTTGGCGGGACAGGGGCTTCAGGCCGAGGGCGGAGCGGACGCTCTCGGGGGTCAGCTCCCCGGCCAGGGGGAGATGGCCGCTCAGCTTTCCGATGATCGTCTTGCCGGGAACGCCGAATGTCCCCTTGAGGCTTCGCTCGATGAGGGGGAAGCCTTCTTCAACCACGAGGACGGTGTCCACGGAGGCCGCGAGGTCGCGGATCAGGCGATCCGGCAGGGGCATGACGGAGACTTTGAGCAGCTCCGGCCCGCCGGGCGCGCCGGCGAGACACTCGCGGACGTAATTGTATCCGATCCCCGAGGCGATCACGCCCAGCTTCGCCCCCTTTGGAGCTCTCTCGAGGCGGTTGAAGGGGCTCGCTTCGGCATAGCGGACGAGGTCGGCCTGTTTGTCCAGAACGCCCTGGAAGAGGACCCGGGCGTTCGAAGGCAGGAGCGTCCAGCGGGTCCGGTCGCCGAGCCGGAGCGCGTTCTGGGCCCGCGGCGGGCCCGTCATGACGCTTCCCCGGCTGTGCGAGAGGCGGGTGACGAGGCGGATCATCACGGGCAGCCCGGTCCGCTCGGAGAGGTCGAACGCTTCCCGGGCCATGTCGTAGGCTTCCTGGTGGCCGGACGGCTCGAAACAGGGGATCTGGGCGAACTGGGCGTAAAAGCGGCTGTCCTGTTCGTTCTGGGAGCTGTGCATGCCGGGATCGTCGGCCACGACGACCAGGAAGCCGCCGTTGGCGCCGGTTAAGGCCGAGCTCATGAAGGGATCGGCGGCCACGTTCAGTCCGACGTGTTTCATCGAGACAAGAGCGCGCTTGCCGGCGAACGAGGTTCCCAGGGCTTCCTCGAAGGCCGTCTTTTCGTTGACCGACCAGGAAGCCGTGAACTTCGATCCGCCGCCCGAGACCCGGATGAGATATTCCATGATTTCGGAGGCGGGCGTGCCGGGATACGAGTAGCCGGCGGTCAGGCCGGCGTGGACGGCGCCGAGGGCCACGGCCTCATCGCCGAGCAGGATTTCCTTGGGCATGGAGCGCTCCCTTTTTTTAACGAAAATCGGAGCGCTTAGAATACAACCGGCCTTTCGGGGAGTCAAGGAAACCGGATCGGGGCGCGGTCCAGTCCCTGGTCCCGGCCGACCATTCCAAGAGAATTGATCATTCCTATAAATTTAGGTTGATTTTTGGCCGGCGCTTGGATAAGATGGGTCCTGCGGCCGGCGATCGCCGCCTTGGAGGAACCGGAAATGATCAAAATATCCACCAAGGGCCGCTACGGCACGCGGCTCATGCTCAACCTCGCCCGGCACTACACGAACAGCCAGGAAGCCATCATCCTGAAGAACGTTTCCGAGGAAGAGGGCATCTCCATCCGGTATCTCGAACAGATCATCATCCCCCTCAAGATCGCCAACCTCGTCAAGAGCATCCGCGGCGCCGGAGGCGGGTATACCCTGTCCCGGAAACCCTCTGAGATCAATGTCTGCGACATCCTCCACGCCCTGGAAGGCTCCTGCAGCCTGGTCGAATGCGTCGAGGACGGGAACTACTGCGACAGAATCCCCACGTGCGCTACGCACGAGATCTGGAAGGCCGCGACCGGGATGCTCAAGGATTACTTCAACCGGATCACCCTCGAAGAGGTCCTGGCCATTTCCGAGTCCAAGTCGGGCAAGAAAAAGGCCAAGCCGAAATAAGAATCGGAGGACGAGCTTCTCGCGCCGCGGACGCGGGGCGAAGCCCTCGTCCACCTCATTTCCGTCCCTCTCCCCTTTCCGCCTGAATCTCCGCTCCCCTTTCGGGGTCGCGTCTACAAATTTCAATTTTCTGTCTTACGCTTCAGCAGACTCGCTCACTCGTTCCGTCGTGCAAGTCGTGCGCGAACCGGTTCCTTTTCTAAAAATTGAAATTTGTAGACGCGACCCCGATAACAAACAGCCGAAGAATTTCCCAGGACGCACAACGCCGCTGCCGCCCCTGGAAAAGCGTAGGTCCGACCGGCCGAAAACCTCAGCGCCAGGTGAAGGGGCCGAGGCTCCCGCCGACGCTCTCAAACGAATCCACGAGAAGCTGGGCCACGTAGCGGGCATTGTGGATGAACCCGTGTTCGGCGAGCGTGCTGACCCGGAGGTTGTAGGCCGCCCGGAGCCAGGTCGCGTTGCCCTGATAGCGGTTCGAGCTCCCGCTCTCGTTCGCGTCGAGGATCCCGTTCCTATTCAGGTCCTTGTAGAAATACCCGTCGGAGAAGACGATCGCGGTCCCCGACGTGTTCAGGACATAATCCTCGATCTGGGCGGCGAGCAGGTTTTCGAGGCCGTGGATTTCGTCGCTCAGAGATTCGCGGGTGTTCCCGTCGGCGTCATAATCGGGGATGTTGCCCGGCCGGATCTGTTCGAAATCGAATGTCGCGGGATTGCCCCCCTTGACGGTCTGGGAAACGTCCTGGCCGTGGCAGGGCACGCAATTCTCCTTGACCGGATCGGCGATGTTGTGCCGCCGGGGAGTCCAGGCGTGGTCCTGTTCGGTCACCGCGGAGCTCATGTGGCACTGAACGCAGGTGTTGAACATCCCGCCGTGGTTCGGATAGGGCTGGCGCCGGGCGTAGACTTTCCCGGCGAACTCATAGCCGCCCTGGACCTCGGTCCCGAGGAACATGGCCGCTTCGGGGAAATAATGGATATTCGACACGCTGAACGGGCCGGCGGGCTTGGCCGCGATGGCTTGGTCGATGGTCACCTTGGCCGCCCGGCCCTGATGGCAGACCAGGCAGAGATTGCTGCCGTCGTCGCTCAAACTGACCATGGCGCCGGAGAGGAAGAGGACCGGCGGCGAATCGATAAGCGCGGGTGGAGCCGTATGGCAGGTGGTGCAGAGGAATCCGTTGGCCACGGGCTCGCCCGCGGTCAGGGCCACCTGGCCCCCGGCCAGATACTTGGCCAATCCGGTGGCCGAATGGCATTTCGCGCAGCTCGCCGAGACCGTATAGGTCGCCGAATCGTCCCAATCCCGGAAGGGCATGCTGCCGCCGTTGAAATGGCCCTCGTCCTCGCGATGCATCGCGCTGAGGTCGGTCGGAGAGGCCAAGGCGACGTTGAGATCCTCGATCGAGTCGTAGAGGAGCTCGATGATGTATTTTCCGTTGTGAGCGTATGCGCAGGGATCCTTCTTGGCGACCTGGTAATTGTAGGCGGCCTTGTTGAGTCGGATGGAGAAGGCGTTATAGGAGGTCGTGTCGTCCACGTCCGCGATCCCGTTCCTGTTGTTGTCGAAGAACCAATATGGATTCGCGTCTCCGTTGTAGACGATGGGCTTGTTCAGGATGGTCTTGGCGTAGCGGTAAATCGTGTCGAGGGCTTTGTCCATGACGTGCTGGACCTCGTAATACATGCCCTCTTCGATATCGCCGTCCCCGTCATAGTCCGTCTGCGAGCCGATGAAGCGGATGTCCCTGGGATTGCTGACGCCGGCGTGGCACGTGGTGCAGCCCTTGGTTTCGACCTTGAGGGAATGAGGATTGTGGCACGTGGTGCAGGCGTTGTAACCGACGATGTGCGAGAATCGGGCGTCGTATTCCTTGCCCGCGTACTCGTATCCGCCCTTGACCCGCGTCCCCATCTGGGTCGCGGCCGCGGCAAAATAGTGGATGTTCGAAAAGCTCAGTTTGGTGCTGGAAACGTCGGGATCCGTCACGCCCGAGGAGGCGATCTTCGCATCGATCGTGGTCTTCGAGGCGCGGCCCTGATGGCATTCCATGCAGATGGCTTCGGGCCCGAGATCGCCGATGACGGCTCCCGAGGGGAAGACGACCGTGTTCCAGGTCCGCAGGGTGCCCTTGTCCTTGTCCGTGTGGCAGACCAGGCAATCGATGGTCGTATCGGTCTTGGCCGCGTTGTCGACGACGTTCGGCGTCGTCCCGTCATAGCCCAAGTAATCGATGATCCCGTAGCGGCTGTGGCACTTGGCGCAGCCCGTGGGAACGGCGCCGTCCCCGTCCCAATGGCGGAAAGGCTCGCCGGCCTTATCCGCGTGGCCCGAGCTCTTCCACAGCCGCTCGGCCAGGACGGCCTTGGGATACGTCCCGGCGGTGACCGGGCCGCTCGTGAAAGCGAGAACCAGGATCACGACGGCCAGGGCCAAGCCCCCGCCGATGATGGTCGGTTTCTTCAACATGGTATCCTCCTCTCGGATCACTGCCACCGGTACCCGAAGGAGACCTCCAGGATGCCGGCCGAATAGTTGTTCCGGATGGTCAGCACGCTGTCTTTCTCCTTGAAGTTGAAGTACCGGTAATTGAGCTGGGAAACGAACCCGCCGAGGAACGTGTATTCCACATAGGCCTTGAACATCGTCCGTTCGATCGGCCAGGTCCCGGAATTCGAATAGCTGTTGGCGTTCGCGCCGATCTTCCAATCCGGACCCAGGGAGAGCCCGAACATCGCGTCCAGGACGGTCGATTTCCCCTCGTAGTTGATGGCCCAGGGGAACTCTCCGCCCGCGCCCAGCCAGCCCGGGTTGTAGGCGATGTAGCGCATGGAATCGGTCTTGAAGTCGATGAGCGAATAGCCGACCGAACCATGGACCTTGGTCCCCGTGTAGCCGAGGCGGAAGTTGATCTGGTCGTTCGAGGACTTCCAGAGGTCGCTGTAGTTGTCATCCGTGTAAACGACGCGGTAGTTAACGCCGCCGGGGATCTCGTTCTTGTTCCGGGTCATGAGGTAGCCGGCGGAGAGGCTGAAGCTCTTCATCTGCCAGCGGACCGTCGCCCGGAAGCGGTCGAACAGGGTCGGCGAGATCATCGTGTACGGATCGTCATAGTCCCCATGTTGGTAATCCGCGGTGAGCTTCAAGCTCTTGAGGTCCCAGCGCAGGTTGCCGAAGAAGCCCCGGCGGACCGTCGAGTCCGTGTAATTAATGGTCTCGAAGTTCTCGGCCGCGGTTTCGGTTTCAAGGGCTTCGGCCGAGTGTTCACTGCCCGGACCGGTGAACTTCCTTTCTTCGTGGCGGTAGCCGCCCGTGAGCGAGAACTTGGGGCTAAGCTGCCACTGGAGGCCGCCTTCGAATCCGAGGGTCTTGAACCCGAAGTCGGACAAGCCCGTCTCTCCGGACGAGGTCAGCTGGCCGCTCTGCTCGAACGTGTGGTAGCGCACGCCCCCGATGATGGCGAGCTTCCGGAAGAGGAGATAGGTCAGGTCGAGGTCGTAGAGGTCGATCTTGCGGGTGAAGGCCCCCGTTCCGAGGGTCGCGGCCGATTGCCCGGTCCCCGACAGGATGGAGACGTCGGAATCGAGCTTGCTCAGCTGGGCCGAGCCGCGGAGGAGCAGGTTGTCGAACGGACGGGCGTTCAGCCGGAACGAAGAAGTGTTCGAGGCGAAGGTCGTCGTGCCGGCCAGGAACAGGCTGTTCGTGTTGGCGTAGTCCTGGTGCTTCTGTTCGAACACCAGGCCGTAGCGGGGGACGTGCAGGTCGACGCCAAAGCCGAGCTGGGTCATTTTCTCGGAAACCGGTTTGTCCGCGGCGATCAGCGCGCTGTCGACCTGGAAGGTCGCCTCGCTGTCGCCCGATTTGGTGTAGCGGTCGAAATTCAGGAAGACGTTGACCGCTTTGTGCAGGGTGAGGCTGAGCGATCCGCTGTCCGTGACGCGGTCGAAGTTGAAGCGGACCGGGTCGAAGAGCCGGCCGGACACTTCGTTCAGGTCGCCGTAGAAGTAGGTGCTCTTCCGGTGGCTGTAAGTGAAGGCATAGGTCCCGAACTTCCGGATGGACAGCCCGAAGGATTCGTAGGGGTCTCCGCCGAGGTTGACGGCGTCGAGATCGATCCGGTCGAAGAGCTTTTTCAAACTCTCCGGGGCGACGTAGCTGAGGCTGAAATTGAACAGCCGGACGCCCTTGTCGAGGTTGATGTGCTCCCGGTACTTGTTGGCGGCTCCGCTCTGGTCGACGGCCCGATAGCCGAAGGAGAACGTTCCGGTGAAGTTCTTCTCCGGATTCGCCTCCTGGGCCGCGAGCTGCGCGGCCTGGGAGAGGATCAGGGCCAGGACAAGGACGGGAAGAAGGATGTGTATTTTGCGCATCGGGTCCCTCCTCGTCACTTGATGAAGATCCCGCTCAGGTTCGAGCCGTGGATCGTCGTATGGCAGGTCACGCAGTTGGTGGTCTTGGCGTTCATCGAGGCGTGCCACTGGAGCGAGAACGAATGGCAGCTGAAACACAGGTCGCCAACGTTCTGCGTCGAAAGCAGATGCCGGTTGGGCGAGCCGTGGGACTCGTGGCAGATGGTGCAGCCCTCGATGCGGGAAGCGCCGTGCTCATAGAGGAACGGGCCGCCCTTGTCGGTGTGGCACTTGAGGCAGGTTTCCTGCTTGAATCCGCCCAGACGCTGGTTCGCATCCGGAGCGTGCGGATCATGGCAGCTCGAGCAGGCCAGGACGCCTTCCTGGAGCTTGTGGCGCTCGTTCAGGCTGAACTTGGCCATGATCTCGGCGTGGCAGGCGCCGCAGGTCTTTGTCTCGGGGGCCTTCAGAAGTTCCGCCCGGACCGGCTGGCCATGGATGGAATGGCAGGTGGTGCAATCCAACGATGCCTGCCCATGCGGGCTGGACATGTAATAGCCCTGCTTCGACGCGTGACAGGTCAGGCAAGCCTTGGCCTTGGCCTGGGGCGCGTCTCCGGTTTTGAAGGCAAAGATGGTTTCCCCTCCTCCTTCGGCGATGTGCTTGTCGGCGCCGGCGTGGCACGAGGCGCAGGCGGCGTCGCCGAGGGAACTGTGGGGATTGTGGGTGAACGCCTTCGCGGCGTCCTCGTGACAGCTTGCGCACGGACCCTCCGTGTTGGCGGCCTTGGGAGCGGGCCGGGCGGCGACCATGACGGCGGCGCACACGGCCAGTCCCAGGCAGCCCGCGATCCGGAGGGCGAGAGAGATCATTTTCTTCCGTCCTCGAGTTTGCACTGGGGTGCCTCCTTTCGTGAAACGCGAAATCCTATATTTCAAATCAGAGCTTCCTTGACCAGGCTTCTGATCTGCTCCGAAGCGAACGGCTTCTCGACGATCTGGAAAGCCATGAAATCGCCCAACTGGCTTTCCGCCAGGTCCCGGGAAAGCGCGGTCATGATGATGACCTTGGTCCTCGCCTGGTCCTTCGACAGGCCGGCGAAGAACGGCTTAGCCTGATCTTCGAAAACCTCGAGATCAGCCAGGATCAGCCGGTAGGAATTCGAGCGGACCAAGCGGCTCGCTTCCTCCATCGTGGCTGCCAGATCAACCTCGTAGCCGTCCGCCTGGAGGATATGGAGAAGTGACCAGCGGATGAGCTTTTCGTCATCGAGGACAAGAATCCGATCCATCAGCATTTTTCCGTATTACTTAGAGCGAAGTTTGTGCCAAGATGGAAATGATCGCTGAAAAACTCATAACATGTTGATTAATAAATAATTAAATGACTATAGAAAGAGCATAATTTTCGAATTCAGGAGGATTTTTGAGAACTAAATGGGTGAAAAAACCCATCAGTGGTTTATTTAACCCAATGGGGAGTTCCGGGGAGTCGCCTATTTCTGCCCGGCTTCAAGCGCTTTCGTCGCCGTCTTTCTTCCTTAGTTTATAGCGCAGACTGTCCCGGCCGATTCCCAGGATTTTGGCCGCCCGGGAGACGTTTCCTCCGGCTGCCTCGAGGGCTCGGGCGATCAGTCGGTTTTCCGACTCGGCCAGGGACAAAGTTTCTCCCGCAACCTGGCTGGCGGCCGCCTCGGCCGGAACCGATAACGCGGGAGCCGCAGGGCGGATGGGGAGATGCTCGTCCGTGATCAGGGCGCTGTCTTCGAAGATCATGGCCCGTTCGACGGCGTTTTTGAGTTCGCGGACGTTGCCGGGCCAGTCGTAGTCCAGGAGGACCCGCTCGGCTTCGGCCGCCAGGCCCCGGATCGCCTTGTTGAACTTCCGGTTGTAGATGGCGATGAAATGCCAGACGAGGGGAAGGATGTCCTCCTTCCGCTCCACGAGCGGAGGAAGAGACAGCGGACAGACGTTGAGGCGATAAAAAAGATCCTTGCGGAACTTCTCCTCCCGGACCAGGCGGTCCAGATCCTGGTTGGTCGCGGCGATGACGCGGATGTCCACTTCGACATCTTTCAGCCCGCCGACTCTTTTGAAGGACCGGGTCTCCAGGAACCTGAGAAGCTTGGCCTGGAGGGCCTGTCCGAGGCTGTCGATCTCGTCGAGAAACAGGGTTCCCTCGTCCGAGAGCTCGACCAGGCCGTGCTTCAGGCTCTTGGCGTCCGTGAACGCTCCTTTTTCATAGCCGAAGAGCTCCGATTCGAGAAGCGTTTCGGGAATGGCCGAACAATTGATGGCCAGGAAAGGCGCCTCCTGGCGGCGGCTCCAGGCGTGGATGGATTGGGCCAGGAGGTCTTTTCCCGTCCCGCTTTCCCCCTGGAGAAGGATGATCGCGGTCTCGCTCTCGGCGATCCGGCGGCCCATCTCCAGGAGCTTGATCATCGCCGGCGCGGAAGCGATGAAGGGGCCGGGGGCGAACTTTTTCTGATCGATCTCCCGGTACGTCAGGAGCTTCTTCTTCATCGCCGCGGCTTCGAGAGCCCGCTGGATCGTCGCCTGGAGCTTGGGATCATTGAACGGTTTGGTGATGAAATCGTAGGCCCCGCGGCGCATGGCCGTCACCACGTCTTCGATCACGCCGTAGGCGGTGATCATGATGACCGGCAGGTCGGCCGAAGCGCGGCGGATTTCGTCCAGGAAGTCCGTTCCCCGGCCGTCGGGAAGTTTCATGTCGAGAAGCACCAGATCGGGAGACTCGTCTGCGACAAGACGGACCCCGTCCGCGCCGCTTTCGGCTTCGATGACCTCGTGGGCCCATTCCACGAGCTTATGGCGGAGCGACCAGCGGATCAGCCGGTCGTCGTCGATAATCAGGATCTTCTTACGGCCCATGTCCGACCCCGGGCCGGCCGAGCGGGATCCGGATGTTGAACGTCGTGCCCTTGCCGATCCGGCTCCTGACCGAAAGCGTTCCGCCATGGGCCTCGACGGTCTTCTTGCAGATGGACAACCCCAGTCCGGTCCCCCCTTTCTTGGTCGAGAAGAACGGCTGGAAGATCTGGCCCAGATTTTCGTCGGGGATCCCGGAGCCGTTATCGGCGACCAGGATCCTCAGGCAGCCCGAGTTCGGATCGGGATGGATGACGACCAGGATATTTCCCCGCTCGCGGATCGCGGCGATGCTGTTGAGGAAAAGGTTCAGCATGACTTCCTGCATCCGGTCGGCGTCGGCGGGAACGAGGAGATCCTCGGCCGGTTTGCGGATATGGAAATCGATGGCTTTGCCGTTCAGCTGGGTCCGGGCCATGCGAACGGCGTTCTCGACGAAGAGCGCGGGCGGGACAGGACGGAAGTTGAGGGGCTTGGGCCGGGCGTAATTCAGGAAGTCCTGGATGACGGCAATGAGCTTCCCGATCTGGAGCAGCATCTCCTGGAAGATCTCGCGCCGCGGATCGCCCGGAGGGGCGTCCTGGGAGATGACTTCCAACGCACCCTTGATCCCGGACAGGGGGTTGCGGACTTCGTGGGCCAGGCCGGCGGCCAGCTCTCCGAACGCGGCCAGATGCTCGGCTTTTTCGACGCGCTGCCGGTAGAGCGACTCGATCTCGGCGTTGGCCTTCCGGAGGTCCTCGACCATTGTGTTGAAGCTCTCCCCCAGGCTGCCGATCTCATCCTGCTTATCGACGGTCAGATTCACCCCGAAGTCGCCGCCCTGGACCCGGGCCATGGCGGTTTTCAGCCGGGAGATGGGACGGTTGATGAGCTTCTCGAACAGCCGGAGGATGATATAGGTCAAGAGCCCCAGGGCGACGAGCGCCAGGACCATGCCCTTCCACTGGCTCTTCCACAGAAGCGCGGAGGCCTCGGCGTAATCGAAATCCACCTCGAGGAATCCGTTGACTTTCCTCTCCTGGTCATGACAGGAGTAGCAGGCCGGGCTGTTATGGACGAGCGAGCGGCTCCGCGTGGTGGCCCGGGAGAGCGAGGAGGAGACGCGGTGAGGAGCATCCCCCGAAATCATCCTGGCCAGGACGTTCCGCTCGGCCGGGGCGACGATCGTGTCGACCTCTTCCTTGCGTGTCGAGGCGAAAACCCGTCCGTCGGTCGTCAGGATGCGGATGGACTGGACGGCGTCGGTCAGCCCGATCAGATCGTTGAGCTCGGCCTCGGTGTCCTGGACCCGTCCGCATTTCTTGAGGAGGAAGACGCTGTTCTCGATCAGCGACCCGACGATCTCGGATTCCTGGCTGATGAAGGAGCGGAGAACGGTCCGCTGGGTCGTGAAGTACAGGGCCGCCAGGATCCCCGCCGAAATCGACCCCAGGATGACGATATGGAGAACGACCTTCGACCTTAGACTCCAATGGCGGATCTTCTTGGCCAAGCTCAATCTGCTGTTATTCGGACGATTTCGAAACCAGTATGATACCCGAGCGGCCCTCCGGGCGCAAGCTTTTGACATCGATTCCGGGGCTGGGATAGAATTTATTCTTTGAAGGGGAAAAAAATATGTTGTCGCTTACACTGTATTCCGATATAATTTATCGCCTTTAATTCCAGCCGGCCGCGGCCGGGAGGAAAATATCCGCATGAGAGCATTCATCAGGTTCTTTTCGTCGGTCAAGTTGGCCATCATTCTCCTGATCATCCTGGCTGTGGCTTCGATCCTGGGCACCCTCATCCCCCAAGGGCGGAGTGCCGAAGAATACGCCGCCCGCTACGGACAGATATCCGGCCTGTTCATCCGCCTCCAGCTGACGGGACTCTACCACTCCGTCTGGTACCTGGCCATCCTCGGCCTCTTCGCCCTGAACATCATCGTCTGCACGTTGACCCGCTTGGGTCCCAAATGGCGCCGGGCCGTCCGGCCCGCCCTGGGATTCGAAGCCAAGGGGGTCGGCGCGATGAAGGTCCGGGACAAGATCAAAAAGAACTCGGCTTCCGCCGCGAGCCTGGCCGAGGTCTCCCGCGCGCTGGGCCGGGCCCGCTATAAAGTGCGGAGCGAGACCCGGGACGGTCGGACGAGCGTCCTGGGTCGGAAACGGATCTGGGGCATCTTCGGATCGGACGCCGTCCACCTCGGACTCCTCGTCATCATCGCCGGCGGCATCTTCAGCGGTCTGACCGGGTCGCGCACGGAGCTGTCCCTCAAGGAGGGCCAGACCCTCGCCGTCCCCGGCGCCGGCTTCAACCTCCGCCTCGACAAGTTCTCCACGGAGCTCTATCCCGACGGGAACGTCAAGGACTGGAAAAGCGCCCTGACGGTGCTCGAGTCCGGCCGGCCCGTCCTGGAAAAAACGATCGAGGTCAACCACCCGCTCCAGCACCGCGGCTACCGTTTCTACCAGTCGAGTTACGGCTGGAACTGGGACAACCCCGCGCTCCTGATCGAAGTCCGGAAAAAGAGCGATGCGGCGTATCTCGAAACGCTCAAGCTCAAGGTCGGCGAGCGCGTTCCGCTCGACGATCCGGCCGGGACCACGGTCGGCGTCGCCCGCTTCATCCCCGATTTCGTGCTGGGGGAAGGAAACGCGCCCGAAACGCGCTCCCTCCAGCCGAACAATCCGGCCGTCCTGGTCGAAGGCTTCACGGGCGCGGAAAAGATCTTCTCGGGCTGGGTCTTCGCCAATTACCCCGACATGGATCAGATGCACAAGACCCGGGAGAGCGACCTGACCTTCAAGCTGAAATCCTATGACGCGGGGCAATTCTCGGTCGTCGAAGCGACCCGAGACAAAGGGGTCCCGTTGATCTGGCTGGGCTGCGTTCTCCTGATGGCCGGGCTCGTTCTGGCCTTCTACTGGCCGACCTGGGAAATCCGGGCCGTTCTCGAGGACGTCCAAAACAAGACCGACGTCACCCTGGGCGGACTGGCGTCGAAGAACCGGGAGGCGTTCCAGGCGGAGTTCGAGTCCGTCGCCGCGTCCCTGAGGAGTTCGAAGTAATGGAAGCCACTCTCTTCACGATCGTCTTCATCCTTTATATCCTGTCCGCGTTCTTTTATCTGGGCTTCGCCTTCACCAAGAAGAAGGCGGCGGCCGGGATCGGCTCGGTCCTGGCCTGGTCGGGACTGGCCCTTCATACAGCGGCTCTGATCGTCCGGACGGTCGAAAGCGGGCACGCGCCGTTCACCAACATGTACGAATCGCTCTCCTTCCTCGCCTGGGCCTCCGTCCTGGCCTTCGTCCTGATCGACCGGAAGTTCCGCATTCCAAAGATCGGGCCGTACCTCATGCTCGTCGCCGTCGGATTGGTCGCCCTGGCTTCCTCCCCCCTCATGCCCAAGGACGCCACGCCTCTCGTTCCGGCCCTCCAGAGCTACTGGCTCTGGCTCCACGTTTCGGTGACGCTCCTCGGCGAGGCCTTCTTCGCCGTGGCCTTCATCACGAGCATCATGTACCTCGCGGCCAAGACGCCGGAGAAGAAGGCCGAGATGGACTCGGTCAGCTATCGCTGCGTCGCCGTCGGGTTCCCCCTCTTCACCCTCGGCGGGCTCGTCTTCGGGATGGTCTGGGCCTACAAGGCCTGGGGGACCTATTGGAGCTGGGACCCCAAGGAAGTCTGGAGCCTGATCACCTGGTTCGTCTTCGCCCTCTACCTCCACACCCGGATCGTCATGGGCTGGAAGGGCAAACGGTCGGCCATCATCGCCATCATCGGTTTCCTGGCCGCCCTGTTCACCTATTTCGGAGTGAATTACCTCCTCGCCGGCCTCCATTCCTATGCCTAAAAAGACGAAGAAACGGATCCTCAGGCTCATCCTCGTCGGCCTGGGGGTTTTCATCGTCGTTTTTGTCGCCTCGATCGAGCTGACCTCGACCTCGAAGTTCTGTTCGGTCTGCCACTACATGAAGCCGTTCTACAACAGCTGGAAGGCTTCCTCGCACGGCACGACCGAGTGCAAGGTCTGCCATTATCCCCCCGGCATCCGGAACACCATCCGGGCCAAGATGGAAGGCCTGGTCATGGTCGGCCGCTACTGGACGAAGCTCTACCTCAAGTCCAAGCCCTGGGCCGAGATCCAGGACGAGAGCTGCCTCCAGAAAGGCTGCCACGACCGGCGGCTCCTCGAGGGGCCGGTCGTGTTTAAGACCGTCGCCTTCGACCACAAGGCCCATTTCGCCGACCTGAAACGGGGCAAGCAGCTCCGCTGCACAAGCTGCCATTCCCAGATCGTCCAGGGCGAGCACATCACGGTCACGGAAGCGAGCTGCTTCCTCTGCCACTTCAAGAAGACCGAGAACACGCCCCGGGTCAGCGTCTGCGCCAACTGCCACAAGCCGGACTTCCTGACTTCGGGCAAGAGCCGCTACGACCACAGCCCCGTCTACGCCAAGGGCTTCGCCTGCGACAAATGCCACAGCCAGATCATCCTCGGCGACGGCGCCGTGCCGAAGGAGAACTGCTTCAAGTGCCATTTCGAGCAGGCCCGGCTCGACAAGTACGACGACACCTCGCTCATCCACACGATGCACATCGCCAAGAACAAGATCGAGTGCACCCAGTGCCACCTGGCGATCCAGCACAAAATCGTCAAGGACGTCCAGGCCATCGCCGACTGCCAGACCTGCCATACCAACCTTCACCAGGCCCAGAAGATCCTCTACACCGGCGAAGGCGGCAAGGGCGTCGACCACCCCATGCCCAACGTCATGCTCGACAAGGGCCTGAGCTGCAAAGGCTGCCATATGTTCCATGAGGAGACCGGCGGACGGCTGATCAAGAGCTCGACCGCCGTCTCCAAACAGGAGGCCTGCGAATCCTGCCACGGCAAGGGCTTCGCCAGGATCCTGAAGGATTGGGAGGCGGCGGCGATCAAGAAGCTGGCCGCCGTGGACGCCATCTACAAGAAGGCCGCGGCCGAGATCCAGGCGGCCAAGGAACCCGCCCGGGCCCAGGCAAAAAAGCTCCTCGAAGAAGCCGCCTTCAACTATGACGTCGTGGAGCGGGGCAAGATCGTCCACAACATCACCTACGCCCAGGAGCTCCTCCGCGCTTCGGTCGACCGCATCGAGCAGGCCCTCACGCTGGTCGGATCGAGCTACAAGCCCGACCGGCTGGACCTGGCGTCTCCGAAGCCGGGGAACAGCTGCCTGAGCTGCCACGCCGGGATCGAAGAGATCAACAAGCCCATTTTCGGGCTGGTCTTTCCCCACAAAAACCATGTCGCCATCCAGAACCTCTCCTGCGCGACCTGCCATTCGAACGCCCGGAAGCACGGCGAGTTCATCGCGACCAAGGCCAATTGCGCCGTGTGCCATCACAAGGACACCAAAAAAGACTGCGGCGTGTGCCACACCCTCCAGAAGTCGTTGTACGCGGGAGGGCCGGTCCAGGGGATGACGGCGCCCAAAGACGTCATGGCCGCGGCCGAGGTCGGATGCCTCGATTGCCATCTCGGCGCAGGGAAGACGGTCGTCCGTCCGGGATCCGCCGCCTGCGTGGCCTGCCATGACAAAAGCTACGAAAAGACCTTCGCCGACTGGCAGTCTTCGGTCAAGTCCGCCCTGGAGAGCGTCCGATCGGCGCTCGCGGGGCTCGATCGGTCCGCCCTGTCGGAGGAACGCAAAGCCCAGGCGGCGGCATATGAGCAAGCGATCACGGCTTTTGACCAGGATGGGAGCGTCGGCGTCCACAACCACGCCTTCATCCTGGACAGCCTGACCAAGGCCCTGGCCGCCCTCAAATCGTGGGGAAAAGGATGAATGCATGAACAGGCGCGGGTTCGTCAACCTCTTCTTCGGCGGTTCGTTTCTGGCGACGGTGGGGGCCTTCCTCTTTCCCGTCGTCCGGTACCTCCTCCCGCCCAAGCAGTCCGAGGCCGTGGCCCGAAAGGTCGTCGCGGCGAAGGTCGGGGAGCTTCCGCCGAACTCGGCCAAGATCTTCAGGTTCGGCTCGGCCCCCGGGATGCTCATCAACACGGCCGAGGGAAAGCTCCTGGCGTTCTCCGCGACGTGCACGCATCTGACCTGCACGGTGACCTACCAGGCGGACACGTCGACGATGTATTGTCCCTGCCATAACGGCCGGTTCGACCTGGCCGGAAACGTCATTTCGGGTCCGCCGCCGCGCCCGCTCGAGGCCTATTTGGTCGAGGTCGCCGGCGGAGACATCGTCGTCTCGAGGAAGGGGTGATCCGATGAACGCCCGCGTTCAAAAGCTCCTCGATTATTTCGATGAACGGTTCCAATACGCCGGGCTGGTCAAGTTCGCCAAGAAAAAGACGGTCCCCGAGCATCCCAAGTCGTTCTGGTACTACTTCGGCGGGATCTCTCTCTTCCTGACGGGCATCCAGATCGCCACGGGGATCATGCTCCTCCTTTATTATACCCCCTCGATCGACGCCGCCCACGAGAGCGTCCAGTTCATCATGGGCGGGGTCAAGTTCGGCTGGCTCATCCGCTCGGTCCACAGCTGGACGGCCAATATTCTCATCGGGATCCTGTTCGTCCACATGTTCTCGACGTATTTTCTCAAGGCCTACCGCAAGCCCCGCGAGCTGACCTGGATGACGGGGTTCGTCCTGTTCGTCGTCTTCCTCGCCTTCGGCTTCAGCGGATACCTCCTCCCCTGGAACGAGCTGTCCTATTTCGCCACCCGGGTCGGGACGGACATCGTCGGCTCCGTCCCCCTCATCGGGAAATGGCTGAAGACGATCGTCCTCGGCGGACCGGCGATCGGCCAGGGGACGCTGTCGCGTTTCTTCTGGTTCCATGTCGCCATCCTTCCCTTCGCCGCGTTCTTCGTCATCGTCGTCCACGTCTGGCTCGTCCAGTCCCTCGGGATGTCCAAACCCATCGGCATCGACGAGCGCAAGGTGAAGGAGATCCCCTTCTTCCCCGATTTCATGTTCAAGGACGCCCTGGCCTGGACCTTCATCCTCGTCATCGTCGGGATCGTCTGCGTCTTCCTGCCCTGGGAGGTGGGGAAAAAAGCCGATCCGTTCGCCATGACGCCTCTCGGGATCAAGCCCGAATGGTACTTCACCTTCATGTTCACGACGCTCAAGGTCGTCCCCGGGCACGTCCTGTTCATCGAAGGCGAGGTCCTCGTCATCCTGGCCATCATGGTCGGAGCCATGTTCTGGCTGCTCGCGCCCTACATCGACCGCAAGGCGGCGCGGGGCGAAAAGAGTCCGCTGTTCACCTGGATCGGGGTCGCCGTCGCGATTTACATCGCCGTTTTCACGGTCCTGACCTACGTCGCGCCGAAGATCTGAGAGGAGAGAGCCCATGAACAAACGCACCCTGACGGCCGGAACGGCTCTCCTCCTGTTCCTCGTCCCCGCGGCCCTGTTCGGCCAGAAGAACAGCTGCCTCGACTGCCACGCCAAGCTCGAGGACACCCTGAAGGTCTCGGCCGAGGCCGTCAAAAACGACATCCACGTCCAGTTCGGCTTGACCTGCAAGGATTGTCACGGCGGAAACCCGGACATCGACGACGACAAGGCCATGGACCGGACGTTCCGCGGCTCCCCCAAGAAAGCGGAGATCCCCGGCTTTTGCGCCCGCTGCCATTCCGACGCCGCCTTGATGCGGACGTACAATCCGAGCCTCCGGGTCGACCAGCTCAGCCAGTACGAGACGAGCAAGCACGGGCAGCAGCTCAAGAAAGGCGACACGAAGGTCGCCGTCTGCACGGACTGCCACGGCGTCCACGACATCCAGACGGCCAAATTTCCCAAATCGCCTACGTTTCCCTGGAACATCCCCCAGACCTGCGGCAAGTGTCACGCCGACGCGGAGCTCATGAAGGGCTACAACATCCCGTCCAACCAGCTCGCCCAATACAAGGAAAGCGTCCACGCCCAGGCTCTGTTCGACAAAAAAGACATGAGCGCACCGGCGTGCAACGACTGTCACGGGAACCACGGCGCCGTCCCGCCCGAGGTGAAATCCATCGCCTCGGTCTGCCGGCAGTGCCATCCCTCGACGGGCGAGCTTTTCTCCAAGAGCCCCCACAAGAAAGCCTTCGACGAGATCGGCCAGTCCGAGTGCGAGGCCTGCCACGGGAACCACAAAATCCTCCGGCCCACGGCCGAGATGCTCGGGACGGGCGAAAAATCGGTCTGCGTCCAGTGCCATGATCAGGGCTCGGCGGGATACAAGTCGGCCGCGGCGTTGAAGAGCGCGATCGACACATATCAGGGCCGATATGACCGGGAAATCGGCACCCTCGACCTGGCCGAGCGGAAAGGCGTCGAGATCAGCGACGCACGGTTCAAGCTCCAGGGGGCCCTGACCGTCCTTGTCTCGGCCAAGAATCTCGTCCACAGCCTCTCGACCGATGAGGTCGACAAGAAGCTCGCCGAAAGCGATCCCATCCTGACCGAGGTGGATCAAGCCGGCGCCGACGCCCTCCGCGAGGCGAAGTTCCGGCGGTCGGGCCTCGTCGTGGCGACGTTCTTCCTCGCCTTGTTCGGAGTGGCCCTCTTCTTCAAGATCCGGACGATGCACAAGCCGGGCTGAGGCTACGGGATGACCCACGGGCCACATAACAAGGCGGCCCTTAGGGTCATCCCTCCGCCGGGCGAATCTTCAAGAAGCGCGTAACTACGGAGGAGGGCGGTCGGGTCTTACCTCCGGCCGAAGGAGATCCGGATCCCCAAGCGCACGGCGATCCCGTTCAGGTTGATGACGGCCTTGACGAAATTGGTATTGGTGTCGGTCTCCTCCGGCGCGCCTTCGTAGGAACCGAGCCGGGTGTAGTCCTTTCCCGTCGCGGCGCTGGAATAGGAGTAGCGATAGAACGTGCCCGTGAATTTGTCCGAACCCGAATCCGAGTAATTATTGTAGCCGGTCGTCTGATAGCCGTAATAGTATTCATCCGTCCAATCGTCCGTGACCGATCCCGTCCAATTCTTCAGCGTGGCGATCCGGTAGAGCGCTTCGCCGAACACCTGGATCATGGGCGTGATGGAATAGGAGAAGCCGCCGCCAAAGTGGAACCCGATGCCGTTGCTGGTCAGGTCCTGCGTGTACACGTCCACGTACTGCCCCTGGTTCTTCCGGGTGTCGTACTGGACCCCGCCGTTGGTATAGTAGAGATCGACGTCGTCATAGGTCTCGGTATACGTCTCCTCGAGCTTGAGCTTGCCCATATAGTATCCGAGTCCGGCGAAGGCGAAAACCTCCCCAGCCCGTCCGACGGGGAGGAAGCCGTAGGCGCTCAGCGTGATCGGGATGACCCGGAGGGAATCCTTGAGGTCCGAGGTATAATCCCACGTTCCCGTTTCCAGGTAATAGGTCGTGGCGCTGTTGTTGACCCGATAATTCGTATCCTTAAAGACCTCGTTCAGGACGCCCGTGTTCGATTTCGACATGAATTCGAAGCCGAGGCCGACCCCGAACCTCGAATTGATCCGGTAAATCAAATCCCCCTTGAGGTTCATCAGCCACTTCATCTCCGCCCAATCGGAAGTGAATTTATCGCTGTAGCCCGTCGCACCGGCGTAGGCTTCGTCCAGGTCCTTATAGTACGCGCCGGTGTCGCGGACCCAGGCGTTGTAATCGTCCCCGTTGATGTTTCCCAGCCCCCCGCCGAGGCTGAAGTCGAACCGCGGCCCCGCCGCCCCCGCGCGCGGGGCGGCCGGGCGGGTTGCGGCAGGCGCCGGCGACCGGGCCGGCGCGGCCGCGCCGCCGATTTCCTCGACCGCATCGGCGCTGAGATATCCGGGCACGAGCCTTCCGACGCTGTCGGCGACCGAGACCTCGTACCAGGTCCCGACCTTCCGGACCACCTCGAACATGGCGCCTTGGTTGACCCGGGAAACCACGGCGGCCGCCAGATCCGGCTTGGACCGGACGTTGGCGATCGCAACCTTGACTTTGACAACGGCCGCGTCGGCGACGACCGCGGCGACGAGAAGCAGAATACAAATGAACAGAAGTCTTTTTTTCATGGTGTTACCTCTTTTGACGATATTAATGTCGGGGGGCGGCCGAGTCAAGGAGACAGTCCCCTGGGACGCGATCGACTTCGAAAAGGAGGGGGCGGCCGCCGTCCCGGAGCCGCCGTCAGCGATAGGCAAACACCATGGCGTAGATGATCATCAGGACCATGAGCAAGCCGATGGTGAGCGCCGCCCCGGCGAAAAAGCGGACGGCCCGGAGGACGATCGGCGGATAAGGATCGACGAGGTGCCGCTCAAGCTCCCCGGAGGCGACGAGCTTTTCGTACTCGGCCGGCTTGTCTTCCTTGAACTCTTCGACGGGCATGGACCCCGTGAAAATCACCATATCCATCGGAAATTTCTCGGGGCGGAGATGGGTGTTGAAGAAGTGGACGGTGAAGATGAATCCCGTCGCGAGGAGGGCCTCGTCGCTGTGGATGATCGTGGCCACGTTGATGAGCGAGCCGGGGAGAATGCGGGTGAACAGCTCGGGGAACCAGAGGAAGAGCCCGGTCGAGCCGATGACGACCATCCCCCAGAACACGGCGATATAATCGAATTTTTCCCAATAAGTCCAGCGCCCATAGCTCGGCCGCGGGCCCTTGCTGAGAAACCACTTGAACGAGCCCACGGCGTCTTGAAGGTCTTTGCGGGTCGGGAGCATCGTATCCGGATTGAAGAGGAGCTTGCGGATGGAGCCGAACTTGGCCCGGCGATAGACGACGAGGTCATACAGGTGGGCGCCAAAGATCCCGAACATGAGCGTCGCGGCGAGGCGATGGATGGTCCCGGCGGATTGGAAGCCCCCGAAAGCGTGGGAGAGAACCCGGGCCCAGCCGGTATAGGAAAACTTCAAAGTCATTCCGGTCCAGGCCAGGCTGATGAAGCTGATGATCATCAGGACGTGGAGGACGCGGTTGTACCGGCTGAACCGCTGGAATTCCTTGGGGGCGGCCGGAAGCGGGGCTTGGGTCATGGTCGGCTCTCGGAGGCCGGAGGGGCCGGAGAGTCTGGAGGGGCCGGAGAGTCCGGAGGCTCGGGAGGCCGGGCGAGCCGGGCTTTCCGATCCCGCCGCATCTTCAGGGCGCGGGGAAGCCAGAGGAGCGTGTGGATCCCGCTCAGGAGGAACACCCCCACGACGAGCCCGGTCATCCCCCAGAACGTCCAGAACAGGAAGGGATACTTCTTCGGATCATGGTGGGTCGCGTGGGTCAGGTATCCGGCGAACCGCCGGGTGGCGCCGGGATGGCAGGCCTGGCACGTGGAAACGACGTTCTGCCGGCTGAGCTTCGATTTCGGGTCCGTGATGGGGAGGATGTTGTGGGCGCCGTGGCAGTCGTAGCACTTGGCCGTCTTCGTGTAGCCGAGCTGGGTGACCTTGCCGTGGTAGGTGTCGAAATAGGTCTTAGCGATGTCCTCGTGGCAGCGGCCGCACTGGTCCATGATCTCGATCTTGAACCCGTCCGCATCCGTCCGGCGGATGGTGTGGGCGCTGTGGCAGTCGTTGCAGACGGGATATTTTTTGTCCGTCGCGCCGGTCTTGTTGGCGTGGATGCTCTCGGCGAACTGCTCGGCGATGCCGTGATGGCAGCGGCCGCATGTATCGGGGATATTCAGGGGATTGACGCTCGAGCCGGGATCGCGCTGGGGGAGCTCATGATGGGCGGTGTGGCAGTCCGTGCACATGGCCGTCACGACGAGGCCGCTCTCGAGCAGGCCTTTGCCGTGGATGCTCTCGGCATAGTGCTTGGTGATCTCGTGCTCGTCCCCCGTGTACGCGACGGCCGCTTTCTGGCCTTCGCGATGGCAGCGAGCGCACAGGGTCGGGACGTTGATCGGAAACGTCGGGGATTTCGGGTCAAGCTTGCCCTTGGTCGCGTGCGTGCCGTGGCAGATCTTGCAGCTCGGACCGTTCGGGTCGCTCCGGGCCGCGAGCAGGCCATGGGTGCTGCCCTGGAATTCCTCTCCGACAGCGGCATGGCAGGAGGCGCAATCGACCTTGGACGTGATCTTGGCGCACGGCCGCGTCAGGGAGACCTGGACTCCGGCGTGGCACTGACTGCAGGAGACGTTGGCATGGCGGGATTGGGCGATCTCGGCGGCGTCCACGCTGAGCGGCCGTCCGTCCGCGGAGGCCTTCAGGTCCGCCCGGGCATGGCAGCGGAGGCAATCCGCGTCGGCCATTCCCTGAGTGTAATAGGTCTTCCGGACTTTATGCGGCTGGTGGCAGTCGACGCACGCGGGGAGGACCGAAGCCTCCTTCTCCCACAGCTCTCCCTTGATGATCTTCCGATGGACGGTCTCGATCTGGGCGTGGCATTTCGTGCACGTCGCGGCGATGTTCGACCGGGAGATCGTCGATCGGGCATCCGTATGGGGCAGGATCCGGTGGGCGGTATGGCATGAGGTGCAGGTCGCACTGACGATCAAGCCCCGCTTGAGCAGCCCTTCCCCGTGGATGCTCTCGGAATAGTTCTCCAGGATGCGGTCCTGGGGGATCTCGTGCTGGCGCTGGACGGCCGTACCCTCGCGATGGCAGCCGCCGCAGAGGAACGGAATGCGCATGGGCGAGACGGTCGAGTTGGGGTCGCTGACGGCCAGAACGTCGTGCCGGCCGTGACAATCGCGGCAGCTCGGGGCGAGCGTATCGCCCCGGGCCACGGCCTTGCCGTGGCGGCATTCCTCATAGAGCTTCCGCTCCGCGTCGTGGCACGTCCCGCACTCGACCGGCTTGAGCGGCGTGTCGTGGGGGAGGTCCTGCTTTTGGAGATCGGCGTGGCAGGCGACGCAGTCGAGCGAGCCGTGGATCGACTTCTTGACGGCGGCCTCGTCCACGAAGAGCGAGATCTTGCGGCCGAGGCGCTGTTTCGTCAGGGTCCGGTCGGCGTGACAGGCGAAGCAGTCTTCGTTCGTCTGGGCCGCGGCGGGCACGGCGAGAAAGAGGGCGCCGGCGAACGCCGCGAGCAGGACGGGACGGAAGACGAGTCTGCGCTGCGCCAAGTTTTTTACCTTCATCAAGAAATACGGCAACCGAGTTTAATCGAGTCGCACCCTGAAGTCAACGCTCGCCGGGACATTGACAATCCGAACCGTCTTCCCTAAAATGTGGCTCTCTGAGTTTTTTCTCAGGAGGAAATGATGAAGAAGGTAGTCATTCTGGCCGCGGTCTTCATGTTCGCGGTCCTGACGACATCGGCCCTGGCCCAGACGCCGACCTACATCGGCGCGCAGAAGTGCGCCATGTGCCACAAGTCCGAGAAGTCCGGTCAGCAGTTCCCGAAATGGGATGCCTCGAAACATTCCAAGAGCTTCGCCGCTCTCAGCTCTCCCCAGGCCGCCGATGCGGCCAAGGCGCTGGGCGTGACCGATCCGGTCACGGACGCCAAGTGCCTCAAGTGTCACGCTCCCCTGGCCGCCAAGGCCGCCGAGCTCAAGGCCGAAGGCGTCGGCTGCGAAGTCTGCCACGGCCCCGGGAGCGACTACAAAACTATGGCCGTCATGAAGGACAAAGCCGAGGCCGCCAAGAAAGGGCTGAAGCTCTACGCCAACGCCGACGAAATCAAGGCCCACTGCCTGACCTGCCACGAGAACGCTCACAATAAAACGTTCGATTTCGCCGCGTCCTGGGAAAAGATCAAGCACCCGGTCCCCGGCAAATAAGGCCGGCCCCGATCCGTCCCGCCGCTCAGGTCCGAGTCCGCCCGCAGGGAGGACTCCGGCCGCGCGAGAGCGCTTGAGGAGGCGTTTTTCATGAGAGACACGATCCGTCTTGTCTTGACCGTCCTCGCCGCCGCGGCCGTCCTGTCCGGATCGGCCCTGGCCGGGCAGGCGACGAAGGCCGAGCCCGCCACGGCGGTCCCGGTCTGCCGGGACTGCCACCGGGATGCGTCCACCGCCGGCTCGGTCCACGCCAAGCTGGCCTGCCGCGAGTGCCATACCGGATTGACCGTCCGGGCCGCCGCGCCTCCCCATCAGCCTCAGCGGGAGATCCCGCCGCCGACGTGCGTCGCCGCTTGCCACGTGAAAGTCGTCCCAGTCAGGCCCGGCGAGAGCCCGGCCGCTTATGCCGACAGCGTCCACGGCCGATCCTATTTCCAGCGCGGGAACAAAGAGGTCGCCCGTTGCTGGGACTGCCACGGGAAGCACAACATCAAGCCGATCTCCGACCCCGCCTCCGCGGTGGCCCGGCCCAACATTCCGATGATGTGCTCCCGCTGCCACGGCGATATGAACGTCGTCCTCAAATACAACATCCACGCCGAATCGCCCTACCAGGAGTATCGGCAGAGCGTCCACGGGAAGGCCCTCTTCGAGAAGGGCCTGGCGACGTTCGCGGCCGGCTGCACCGATTGCCACGGGGTCCACACCATCCAGGCCGCCGGATCGCCCCATCTCCAGGCCAAGGATCCCCGGACGTGCGGCTCCTGCCACATCCTGATTTTCAACGAGTACAAGGGCAGCATCCACGGCCGCGAAGCGCTCCTGGGCAACACCGACGTCCCCCTGTGCGTGGATTGCCACGGCGAGCACGGGGTGGCCGCGGTCGACGCCGCGCAATCCCCCACGGCCAAGAAAAACATCCCCGACACCTGTTCGACCTGCCACGCCCGGCCCGACATCATGCGGAAATACGGCGTGCCCGAAGACCGGATCAAGACCTTCATCGAGAGCTTCCACGGGATCGCCATCGGGTTCGGGGACAAGGCCGAAGCGAGCTGCACGAGCTGCCATTCCGTCCACGCCATCCGGCCGGCCAGCGATCCGGAATCCTCGGTGAATCCGGCCCAATTGCCCAAGACGTGCGGCCAGCCGGGCTGCCATCCGGGCATGCCGGCCCGGATCGCCGCGGCCCAGGTCCACCGGGACATCACGAAGACGGCCTCCGGGGCGCCCTACTACGTCCAGAAGATCCTGTTCTGGCTCGTCATCGCCTCGGTCCTCGTCACCGGGCTGTGGTTCATTCCCGAGCTCATCCGCCGCTTCCGGGGGAAAAAGCCGTGACGAAAATCCTCCGCATCATCGTCCTCTCGGCCGCGCTGGCGGCCGGACTGGCGGCCGCGCCCGCGGCCGGCGGTCCTTCGAACGAGGACTGCCTCGCCTGCCACAGCGACAAAGACCTGAAATCCTCGGCGGGGAAGGCGCTGTTCATCGATGAGGCGAAGTTCAAGGGCGCCATCCACGGCCAGGCCGACATCGGTTGCGTCGATTGCCACGCCGACCTCAAGGCGGTGAAGGATTTCCCCCACACCGAGAAGATCAAGCCCGTCGACTGCGCCTTCTGCCACGCCGAAGCGGACGCCGCGATCCGTAAGAGCGTCCACGGCCTGCCCCATCCGGAGAACGCCGGGATCACCGTCTCCTGCAAGGACTGCCACGGGACCCACGAGATCCGGCCCAAGAACGACGCCGACTCCTCGGTCTACTCGATCAACATCCCCGACACCTGCGAACGCTGCCACCTCGACCGCGTCCAGACCAAGAGGGGCGGAGAGTTCATCCAACGCTACAACCAGAGCATCCATTACAAGGTCCTGACCAAGTCAGGCCTGAGCACGTCGGCGACCTGCGCGACCTGTCACGGCAGCCACGACGTCAAACGCGTCGAGGACCCGGATGGCCGGGTGGCCCGGAAAAACATCATCCGGACGTGCGGCCTCTGCCACGCCGGGATCCAGCGGAACTACCTCGAGGGCGTCCACGGCAAGGATTACGTCAAAGGCTCGGCCGACGTCCCGGTCTGCACCGACTGCCACAGCGAACACGCCATCCAGGGCCCCGAGGACCTCAACTCCGTTATCTATTCAACCCGCGTCGCCGCGGTCTGCTCCCGCTGCCACGACGACGAGCGCCTGGCCCGGCAATACGGCTTCCTGACTTCCCGGCTGAAGAGCTACGCTTCGTCCTACCACGGGACGGCCTCCAAGTTCGGGGAGACGCGGGTGGCCAACTGCGCCAGCTGCCACGGCTTCCACGACATCCGGGTCTCCGCCGATCCGAAATCGCCCATCAACCCGGCCAACATGTCCAAAACGTGCGGCAAGTGCCACCCCGGCGCGGGGGCGAACTTCGCCAAGGGCAAGGTCCATGTCGTCGAGGCCAAGGCCGAAAGCAAAGGCTCCTATGTCGCCAAGGTCCTGTACATCATCATCATCGCCTCGATGATTTCGGTGTTCCTCATCTTCATCGCCGCCGACCTTTACCGCCGGGCGAAGAAACGAGTCCGATCATGACCGATTCCGAAATCATCCGCGACGACGAAGTCTTCCTCCGGATGAACCTGGCCGAACGGCTCCAGCACATCCTCCTCATCCTCTCCATGGGGACGCTCATGCTCACCGGCATGCCCCTCATCTTCAGCGAGTTCAAGATCTTCAAGTCGATCTTCGCCTTCGGCAGCGCGTTCTACGTCCGGGGCATCCTCCACCGCATCGCCGCGGTCGTCCTGATCGTCAACATCGTCTTCCACGTCTTCTACACCATCTTCACCAAGCGGGGGCGGGCCAACTTCAAGGAGATCGCGCCCAAGTTCAAGGACATCAAGGACGCCTGGTCGCTCTTCTGGCACAATGTCGGGATCACCCGCTTCCTCCACAACCGGGGCGTGGGAAAGACCTTCTTCGCCAGGCACCCGGCGCTTCTCTTCGAGAAGGAGCCCGAGTTCGGCCGCTACAACTTCATCGAAAAATTCGAGTACTGGGCCGTAGCCTGGGGCTCGTTTGTGATGATCCTCAGCGGATTCTTCATGTGGAAGGTCGAGCTGTCGCTCAAGCTCTTTCCTCTCTGGGTCCACGACATCTTCGTCATCGTCCACGGCTATGAGGCCATGCTCGCCTTCCTCGCCGTCATCATCTGGCACATGTACAACGTCCATCTCAATCCCGAGGTTTTTCCCATGAGCAAGATCTGGCTGAACGGGAAGATCAGCGGGCACGAGCTGCGGACGCTCCATCCGCTCGAATACCGGAAAATCCTCGAGGGACGGAAGGCCGCGCTTCAATCCTCGGGGGACGCCGACACCCCGGCGAAGTGATCGAAGCCCCGGCTGCCGAGCCGGGCGGGGCGCCCTTCCATCAACCAGGAGAGCCCGCCTGAGGCCGGGGTGATCCGGCCGATGGGGACGAGCGGACGCCGGAAAGCCCGCCGGAACGCGGCGGCGACCCTGACGAAATCCCTTTTCCTGATCGTGGCCAGGAGGCAGTAGTCCTCTCCGCCCGCGGCCGCGAACTCGGCGAGATTCCAACCGTACCGGACGGCGGTCCGCCGGAGGACCGGCGACACCGGGAGCCGGTCCAGATCCGCCTCGGCGCCGCATCCCGACTGCTCCATGATCCGCCTCAGGTCGGAGGCGATCCCGTCCGAAACGTCGATCATGGCCGTCACGGCCGCCCGGCGGCCGAGCCACTCCCCCTCCGCGAGATGCGGCCGGGGCCGGTGATGCTTCCGGACGAGCGCGGATTCGTCCCGGCCGAGGGGCCGCTCCTCGAGCAGCACCCGCAGTCCTCCCCCCGAATCACCGAGCGTTCCCGTGACGCAGACGACGTCCCCCGGGCGCGCGCCGGAGCGGAGCTTGATCCGGGAGGGATGGACCCGGCCGAGGACGGCCAGGTTGACCACGAGCGGACCGGGCGTCCCGGTCGTGTCTCCGCCGAGCAGGGGGACGTTCGCGGAGCGGGACAACGCCCTCAGCCCGACGAAGAACGCCTCGATCCATCCGATTCCCGTTCCGGCCGGGAGCCCCAGCGACAGGAACGCCGCGAAAGGGCGTCCACCCATGGCGGCGATATCGCTCAAATTCACGGCCAGGGACTTGTAGCCGAGGTCGCGGGCGGTGATGCGGGAACGGAGGAAATGGATGTCCTCGACGAGAAGGTCGGTCGTGACCAGGAGCCGGGAATCCTTCCGCCAGGGCAGGACGGCGCAGTCGTCGCCGATCCCGACCACTCCGGCCGGCCGGGCTCCGGCAAAGGCGGCGGCGACGCGGCGGATGAGGCCGAATTCTCCGATGTCGGACAGCTTTCTCATGATCCTTCCCGTCGCGGACGGAGAGGCCCGTCGATGACGGCGCGGATCGACCGGGCCGCGGCTTCGGGATCCTCCGCCGAGCAGATGGCCGAGACGACGGCCAGCCCGTCCGCGCCCGCTTCGAGGACGGCGGCGGCATTGTCCGCCCCGATCCCGCCGATCGCGACCAGGACCCGCCCCGTCCGGCGGCGCAGGTCCCGCAATCCGGCGAGTCCCCAGGGGGTTCCGGCGTCCGGTTTCGTGGGAGTGGCGAAGATCGGACTCACGCCGAGATAGTCGAGGTCGAGATCCTCGGCCGCGTCCGCCTGGGCCGGGGTTTCGACCGAGAGCCCGATCACGGCCGAAGGTCCAAGGATGCGCCGGGCTTCCGCTACGGAGGCGTCCCTCTGGCCGAGATGGATCCCGGCGGCGCCGGACTCCGCGGCAACGTTCACCCGGTCGTTGACCAGGAGCGGGATGCCGAGAGGTTCGAGCAGGCTTTTCAGCTTGAAAGCGAGCCGGATGAGCTCGGCGTCCGGCATCGACTTATCGCGCAGCTGGACGGCCATCACCCCGCCCCGGACCGCCGCCGCGACGATCTCTTCGATCGGACGGCCGCCGGCGCCGATGCGGGCGGTGACCAGGGTGAGGCGCGGATCGAATCTTCGGATCAATCGACTTCCATGCGGAGTCGGCTCTCGATGTCGCCCGCTTCGAGCTTGTACAGGGTGTCGACGAAACGGACCTGGAAGCCGGCGGGCCCCTCGGCCTGCTCGGCCGCGATTTCGCCGGCGATCCCCATGACCGCCATCGCGTGGACGGCCGCACGGTACGGGTCCGGATTGACGGCCGCGAACGCCCCGGTCAGGGCCGAGGCCGTGCAGCCCAGTCCGGTCACCCGGGCCATGAGCGGATGGCCGTTGGCGACGCTTGCGGCGAAGGTCCCGTCCGTGATGAGGTCCGCGGCTCCGCTGACCGAGACCACGCAGCCGTACCGGCTGGCAAGGATGCCGGCGGCTTCCCGGGCCTCGGTCGAATCAAGGCGGCTGTCGACGCCTTTGGTTCCTTTTTCGTCATGGGCGAGGGCGCGGATCTCGGAAGCGTTTCCGCGCAGGATGGTCGGCGGGGTTTCCTCGAGGAGGCGCCGCGCGGTCTCGGTCCTGAACCGCGTGGCCCCGGCGCCGACGGGATCGAGGATGATGGGAATCCGGAGCTGCCGGGCCCGGCCGGCCGCCTTCCGCATGGCCGCGATCCAGGGTTGACTGAGCGTCCCGATATTGATGACCAAAGCCGCGGCCAGCTCGGTCATCTCCTCGACCTCTTCGATGGCGTGAGCCATGACGGGAGACGCGCCGATGGCCAGGAGGGCGTTAGCGGTCGTGTTCATCACGACATAGTTCGTGATGTTATGGATAAGCGGGCCGCCGCTCCGGATGGCTTCGATATCTCTCCAGACGCTCTCGGCGGCGCTCATGGGGTCCTCCCCCGGCTGTCCACTCCGGCCGTACCTGCCGGCCGGAGTCCCGGATCACTTCTTCTTCATCGGGCAGTTCGCGCCCATCGGGCAGGCGGCTTCGCCTTCCTTGGCCGCCTGGTCCTTGCCCATCATCGGGCATTTGCCTTCCTTCATCATCGCGGCGTGTTCCTGGAGCTTCTTCACGGTATCGGCGTTCTTGGAGGAAAGAGTGATGACGACTCCGGTCGCGGTGTTCTCGAACTTCTTCTCGACGTCGGGAAGCATGCAGGCGCAGCCCGCCCCCTGGCCGGCCATTTGGCTGTGCATCATGCCCATGCCTTGTCCCTGGCCCATGCCCATTCCCTGGCCCTTCATGCCAGGCTTCGCCTCGGCGGCGGGCGCCAGATATTTCTCCGGATCCTTGGAGAATGAGGTCTTGCAGCCTTCGCTGCAGAAATAGTAGGTCGTGCCTTTGTAATCGTAGGTGGCTTTGGCAGATGCCTTCTTGACAACCATCCCGCAGACCGGATCCAAGGCCGAGTCTTGCGGGAGCTGGGAGGCCGCCTGGGCATGTTTCATGCCCATTCCCTGGCCCATACCCATTCCCTGGCCCATCATGCCGGCCTTCGCTTCGGCGGCGGGCGCCATATACTTCTCCGGATCCTTGGAGAACGAGGTTTTGCAGCCTTCGCTGCAGAAATAGTAGGTCGTACCTTTGTAATCATACGTGTACTTGGCCGTGGCCTTATTGACCGACATGCCGCAGACCGGATCCTTGGCCGTATCCGGGGATTGGACCTGGGCGAAAACCGTCCAGGTCAGGCCGATAAGGAGGGCCGCTCCAAAGATCAAGATGAGCTTATTTCTCATTTTAAAACCTCCGCTTTCGGGTCAATTATACGGTATTACGATATATTTAATCAAATCCGCTCCGGGATCGCCCAACGCTCACGAGAATCGAGACGCCTAGAAAACTTTTTCCAATTCTATCTACCCATCCTTCCTTCCCTCGTACTAGGGAAGGACTGCCGGTAGGCGTCTCTCCTAAACGTCGGCGGGGACTCCACCTCCTGATGTTCGCTTATGGGCGATCCCTCCGCTGGCCACGTTCTTCAGAATTGCTCATAGCTCACCTGGGGAACCTACGCGGATTCCCCCCGCGAAACGCGGGTCCCTCTTCCATCAAGCGACGGCCGGAGCGTCAGGATTTCCGGCCGAGCGAGACCGCCCCTGCCCGGCGTATTGTTTAGCTCAAATCTTCGCCCGGCGGAGGCGGAGGGAATTCGAGACGACGGAGAAAGAGCTCGCGGCCATGGCCGCCGAGGCGATCATCGGGTTGAGCAGGATGTGGAAGAACGGATAAAGGACCCCGGCGGCGATGGGGATCCCGATGACGTTGTAAATGAACGCCCAGAACAGGTTCTGCTTGATCGTCCGGATCGTCCTGCGGCTGAGCTCGATGGCCTTCGCCACGCCGCCGAGGTCGCTCCGCATCAGGGTGATGTCGGCCGCCTCCCTGGCGATGTCCGTTCCCGAACCGATGGCGATCCCGACATCCGCCTGGGCGAGGGCCGGCGCGTCATTGATCCCGTCGCCGACCATGGCGACTTTCTTTCCCGCCGCCTGGAGCTTACGGATCTCGCCGACCTTGTCCGCGGGCAGGACTTCCGGAATGACGGCGTCAATCCCGGCGGCCCGGCCGATGGCTTCGGCCGTGTTCCGATGATCGCCGGTCAGCATGACGACCTCGAGACCCAGCTTCTTGAGGCCGGCCACCGCAGCGGGAGCGCCTTCCTTGAGCGTATCGGCAATGGCGATCAGGCCGAGGAACCGCCCCCCTGCCGCCACGAAGACCGGCGTTTTCCCGTCCCCCGTGAGGACGGCCGCGCGCGCGGCGACGAGAGAGATGTCGAAGCCCCGTTCCCTCATCAGCTTTTCGTTGCCGAGGACAACCTCGCGCCCCTCGACGCGGGCTTCGACGCCCAGGCCTTCGAGGGCCCGGAATTCCTCCGCGGGCATCGCGGTCAGGCCGGCCTCCTCCGCTTTCTTCAGGATCGCCCGGGCCAGAGGATGCTCCGAGGTCCGTTCGGCCCCCGCGGCGAAGCGGAGGACATCCTCCCGCGCCGTCCCCGCCACAGCCAGGACATCGGTCACCTCGGGTTCTCCCTTCGTCAGGGTCCCGGTCTTGTCGAAGACGACCGTCGTGATCTTGTGGGCCATCTCGAGCGTCTCGCCGCCCTTGACCAGGATCCCGTTCTCGGCGCCTTTCCCCGTTCCGACCATGACCGCCGTCGGCGTGGCGAGCCCCATGGCGCAGGGGCAGGCGATGATCATGACCGCGACGAAATTGAGGAGAGCGAAGGTGAACGAAGGCCGGGGGCCGAAGACCGCCCAAACGGCGAAGGTCAGGACGGCGATCGCGATAACGACCGGGACGAACACACCGGCGATGACGTCGGCCAGGCGTTGGATGGGCGCCTTCGAACCCTGGGCTTCCCTGACCAGGCGGACGATCTGGGCCAGGACCGTGTCCCTGCCGACGCGGGTCGCCCGGAACTCGAAGCTTCCGGACTTGTTGATCGTCGCTCCGACGACCTCGTCCCCTTCGCCCTTGTCGATGGGCAGGCTCTCTCCCGTGATCATGGATTCGTCCACGGCTGAGCGGCCGCGCGTCACGACGCCGTCCACCGGGATTCGCTCGCCGGGCCGGACCACGAGGACATCGCCCGGAACGACTTCGCCGATAGGAATGTCGATCTCCCGGCCGTCGCGGACGACGCGGGCGGATTTGGGCTGGAGCCCGGCGAGCTTGCGGATGGCCTCGGACGTCCGGCCTTTGGCCCGGGCCTCCAGGACCTTTCCGAGGAGGATCAGGGTGATGATGACCGCGGATGTGTCGAAATAGACAGTGGGACGACCCCCCCCCGATTCGAAGAACCGAGGAAAAATGACCGCCGCGGCGCTGTAAAAATAGGCCGCCGACGTTCCGACGGCGATGAGCGTGTTCATGTCCGCGGCGCGGTGTTTGAGCTGGATCCAGGCGGCGCGGTAATATCTGCCCCCGATCCAGAATTGGACCGGCGTCGCCAGGATCCAGAGAAGGAGAGGGTTCGTGAGGAATCGGGGCAGCCAGGGGAAGAGCATCGGCAGGCTTCCGACGAGGATCACGGCGCTGAAAGCCAGGGCGACGAAGAACGTCCGGCGAAGATTCACGTATTCCCGCTCGCGAGCGGCTTGCTCCGCCTCCTCCTGGTCTTCCCCTTCCGCGGCATGAAACACGCCATATCCGGCCGCGGCGATCGCTTTCCCGAGCGCCTGCGGATCCGTCAATTGGGGATCGAACAGGACGGTCGCCCGCGCGTTGGCGAAATTGACCGCGGCGCTTTCGACCCCGGCGACCCCCTTGAGAGCTTTCTCGACGTTCAGGGCGCACCCGGCGCAGTTCATCCCCGTGACGGGGATCTCGAGGCGGCGTTTCCGATCGGTCTTTTTGGATGCCGGAGCGGCTTGAGCCATCGATTTCACTCCAAGTGTCCCGTCTCTTTATTTCCTTGCATTATACTTCTCCGGAGACGGGACACTTCCAGGGGGGAGTCAAGCTCCCCCCTCGGCGCTCCGCTCCGCTGCGCTGACCCCCTGAGGGGGGACCAATCCATCCCCCCTCAAACTCCCCCAGATGTTGTGCGTCTCCATCGGCCACTATTCTAATAAGGAAGTTGCGAGACGCACAACTAAAATCCCTGTCCCGGCCGGCGCGGGCGGCCTTTGGGGCAGAGGAGAAGAAAGTCCAGAATGGCCAGGATGAGGACGCCGCCGATCTCTCCCCCGTAGAGGACGGCATCCAGGCGGTAGGTTTCGCGTGAAGCCTTCTTCGCGACCGCCGCGTTCCGGGACATGGCCCGGAGAAAGCGCGGCAGGAAGAGGAAGCCCCGGTCCGCGGTGGTCGTTCGGGTGATCAAGTTCGAGCCTCCCTGACGCACCTCGGAAATGCGGACGGACCGGTAAGGGACGAACAGGAGGATGGCAAAGAGGATCGCCCCGAAGGCCAAAAGAACTTTTTTCCGGCAGGGATGCATCGCGGGTTTGATTATGGGCCGCACCCCGGATTCTGTCAAACGACTCGGCGCATTGACTCTCCGAAAAGCATGACGTAGGATGAGCGGCCAAGGAAAAAATCCCGATTCATGATCAAAGACCATCTCCCGGGCTGGGCGTTGATGTTCGCGGTAGCGATCTTGTCGATCGCGCTCTCGAACGCAGTCACGGCGGGCGGAAAGCATCCGCTCGAAGCGACCGCACTGGCCGTGATCATCGGCATCCTGGCCCGGAACGGCGGACTCGTGCCGCCCGTGTTCCATTCCGGGATCCGGACGTTCGAGAAGCTCCTCGCCGGGGGAATCGTGTTGATCGGCGCGACGCTGAACTTCCGAGACCTCAAAACGCAAGGCCCGCGCATGATGCTGGTCATCCTCGTGACCATGGCGGTCAGCTTTACGGTCATTTACACGCTCGGCCGGATGTTCAGGCTCCCGCCCTCCCTTTCGACCCTTCTTTCCGTCGGCACAACGATCTGCGGCGGGACGGCCATCGCCGTCACGGCCCCGCTGATCAAGGCCAAGGAAGAGGAGACGAGCTATGCCGTCGGGACCATCACCCTCTGGGGACTCGCCGCCATCCTGCTCTATCCCAAGCTCGCCCAGGCCTTGGGAGTGGGCGACGCGGCCTTCGGAGTCTTCGCCGGAACGGCCATCCACTCCACCCCTCAGGTCATCGGAGCGGGATTCATCTTCTCCGATATGGCCGGGAAAACGGCAACCGCGGTCAAGCTCGTCCGGAACTGTTTCATGGCCCCCTTGGCTTTCGGGATCGCGATGTGGACGACGAGGACGTCCGCGGCGGACGCGGGGCGGAAATGGCGCGGCGGAACCGCCGCCAAAGCGTTTCCGTGGTTCCTGATCGGCTATTTTCTTCTGGCCGGGCTCAATACGGCCGGCACGTTCACGGCAACACAGGTCGACGGATTGACCTGGCTCGGCCGTTTCCTGATCACGGTCTCCATGGCGGGCATCGGACTGAACACAGTCTTCCGCTCCTTTAAAAACATCGGCTGGAAACCTCTCCTCGTCGGGCTGCTCGGGGCGATCGTCGTCGCCGCCGTCAGCATCTCGATGATCGCTCTCGTGCTCTAATTCGAGGTCCGATCAATCGTGCCGCCCCCGACGACGATGTCGCCGTCATAGAAGACGACGGATTGGCCGGGAGCGATCGCCCGCTGCGGCCTTTCGAACTCCACGTGAACACGGTCCGGCCCCGTCGGCTCGACGCGGGCCGGTGCCTCGGTATGTTTGTACCGGATCCGCGCCCGGACGCTCAGGGGCCCGGCGAGGCGGTCGATCGAAATCCAGTTCGTCCCGGTCGCCTCGAGCGCTCTCCCGTAGAGGTCCTCGCTCGGCCCGGCGACGATCGTGTTCCGCTCGACATCCACCCGGATCACGTAGAGCGGCCGGGACGCGGCAATTCCCATTCCCTTGCGCTGGCCGACGGTGAAGTGGGCGACGCCCTTGTGCCGGCCGATCACGCGCCCCGAGGGATCGACGATCGGCCCCGGTTCGAATGCCTCCGGGCATCGTTCCCGGAGGAATCCCGCGTAGTCATCGTCCGGAATGAAGCAGATTTCCTGGCTCTCGGCCTTTTTCGCCACGGGAAGGCCGGAGGTCCGGGCGAGATCCCGGACTTCATTCTTTTTCAAGCCGCCGAGGGGAAAAATGGTCCGGCTGAGCTCGGTCTGAGTGAGCGTGTAGAGAAAATAGGATTGGTCCTTATCCGGGTCCAGGCCCTTCCGGAGAAGCCAGCGGTCCGAGGCCGCGTCGCGATCCAGCCGGGCATAGTGGCCTGTGGCGACCGCCTCCGCACCGAGCCGGCGGGCGCGGTCGAACAGAAGCCCGAACTTGATGAACTGATTACAGCGGACGCACGGGTTGGGCGTCCGGCCCGCCGCATACTCGGAGCAGAAATCGGCAATGACCTTGTCCGCAAACGGGCCCCGGAAATCCACGACGCAATGGAGGATTCCCAGCTTGGCCGCGACCGCCACGGCGTCGTCGACGGCCCTGCGGCCGCAGCAGCTGCGAAGCTCCTCGGACAGGCAGAAACGGGGCGGGAGGGTGACGAGCTCCATCGTCACGCCGAAGACATCCCGGCCCTCGGCTTGGAGGATTGCCGCGGCGACGGACGAGTCCACGCCGCCGCTCATAGCCACGGCGATCGGGCTGGACGTCTTGGAGTGAACGCTCAAGATTTATCGGAAGTCTTCTTCCGCGTCGAGATACGGAAGGGGAAATACAAGAGGCATACGCCGCACGCGGCCGTCACGAAAAAGATCGCGGCCAGGCCGCCGAGGATCACGGCCAGGGTCCCGTGGATGACCTTCGTCAGGAGGAGAATGGCCACGGCCACGGCCAGGACCAGGCGAATCGTCCGATCCCACGAACCCATATTCATCTTCATTTCTGTCTCCTGGAGGCCATTTTACACTCCGCCCCGCCGATTTGCCACCGGGGGCCGGATGTGTTAAAATTTTCGGGCAGAATTGTCTTAAGGAGCTACCCATGTCCGGTCATTCCAAATGGAGTTCCATCAAGCATAAAAAGGCCGCCGCGGACTCGAAGCGGGGCAAGATCTTCACTCGGCTCCTCCGCGAGATCGCGGTCGCGGCGCGCGCCGGCGGCGGCGATCCCGACAAGAATGCCCGTTTGCGCAAGGCCATGCAGGACGCCCGGGCCCAGAACATGCCCGCCGACAACATCAAGCGGGCCATCCTGAAGGGGACGGGTCAGCTCGAAGGCGCGGCTTACGAAGAGTTGACTTACGAAGGCTACGGACCGGGAGGCATCGCCCTCTATCTCCAGATCGTCTCGGACAATAAAAACCGGACGATCTCCGAGATCCGCCACATTTTTTCGAAGAACAACGGCCGGATCGGCGAGAACGGCTGCGTCGCCTGGATGTTCAAGCGGATGGGCTATATCGACGTCGAGAAGGAAAAGGTGTCCGAAGAAAAGCTCATGGACCTCGCCCTGAGCGCGGGCGCCGAGGACATCAAGGACGACGGCTCGATCTGGGAGGTCGTCACCACTCCCGAGGCTTTCGACAAGGTCCTCGAGGCCGTCAAGGCGGCCGAAATCGAGGTCGCCGACTCGAACGTCGGCTATCTCCCCCAGAACTACGTCAAGCTCGAGGGCAAGGATGCCCAGCAGGCGCTGAAGCTCGTCGACGAGCTCGAGGAGCACGACGACGTCCAGAACGTCTACTCGAACTTCGACATCGACGAGGAAGAGATCGCCAAGTTCGGCGCCGCCTGAGCCGACGGCCCCCATGCGGGTTCTCGGCCTCGACCCCAGCCTCCGGTCCACCGGATACGGGGTCCTCGAGTTCAACGAAAACCGATACGTTGTCCACGCTTTCGGGACGATCAAGCCCCGCCGCGCCGACGAGCTTCCGGCCAAACTCCTCGGGATCAAAGCGGCGATCGATGAGCTGATCGCCCGCCACGCGCCCGAAGAGGCCGCGGTCGAAAATCCCTTTTACGCCCGGAACATCAAAACCGCCCTGATCCTGGGACAGGTGCGGGGGGCGGCCCTCGTCGCGATCGCCGGGCGGGGACTCCCTCTTTACGAATATTCCCCCCTAGAGATCAAGAAGGCTGTGACGGGTTACGGACAGGCCGAGAAGGACCAAGTCAACACCATGGTCCGGACCCTTCTCGGGATCGAGGAAGCCGTCGAGGAGGACGCCTCGGACGCGCTCGCTTGCGCCTTCTGCCACCTCAACACGCGCTTGTTCCAGAAGCTTCTCTGATCAGAGCTTTTCCCCGCAACGCGGACAGGCCACCCAATCCTTCTGGAGCGGTTGTCCGCACTTGGAACAGTCCGGAGGGGAAGACGGGGCTGGCGGAACCGGAGGGGCCGGTGGGGCCGCCGGAGGAGCGGGAGGCGTCGCGGCCGGGGGCGGGGTCGGGGCGGCCGGGGCCCCCTGGGTCTTTTCGGGCTTGAGGACGGGATGGCCGGACCGGACCAGCAGAAAGATGACCAGGCCGAAGAGGTGGAGGAAAAAGACAAGGATGACCCAAAGTGCTCCGTTCATCCCCCTCGACTGGGCGTCTTTATAAACCCAGATCAGAACCCAGATGGCGACGGCGAGATAGAGCAAGGCAAGCAAGCCGCCGAATCCGGCGACGGGCCAGAACCACATATCGCCCCGGTGGGACCAGGACCAGTTCGGGTGATCGCCATGGAACACCCCTCCGATGATCCCGAAGGGGACCAGGACGAGGAATTTCAGAAAACCGACGGCCAGAAGGACGATCAACACGATCCCGATGATCTTGGCGGTCGAAGCGTTCATGTTGGTTCTCCTGAAAGAAAATACGTAAAACGGCCGAAAAGGTTCGCCTTGGCCGGTCTTTGATTTTGGCGCGCCGGTTGAATTAAAATGGAGCAGCATGATCGCCTATCTCAAGGGAACGATCCTACACAAGACCCCCGGCCACGTCACCATCGACTGCCACGGCGTCGGATACGCCGTCGCCGTCTCCCTCTCGACGTTCCTGAAGCTCGGCAACGAGGGCGAGCTGGTCGAGCTCCACATCCACACCCATCTCACGGACAACGCCCTGACCCTCTACGGATTCACGAGCTCGGACGAGCGGGAGCTCTTCCTCAAGCTCATCGGGATCTCGGGCATCGGCCCCAAGATCGCCATGAGCGTCTTGTCCGGGATGACCACCGGCGAGCTTGTCGAAGCCGTCCACAAGAGCGACGTGGCCCGCATCGCGCTCGTCCCCGGCATCGGCAAGAAGACCGCCCTCCGCATCGCCATGGAGCTCGCCGATAAGATCGAAAAGAAGGAGTCCATCCTGTCCGGGGCCAAGTCCCGGGAGACCGAGGACCTCGTCTCGGCCCTCCTGAACATGGGCTTCCGCCGGAAGGAGGTCGAGCGGGTCGTGGAGGACGTCCTGCGGGCCCATAAGAGCGACGGGTTCGAAAAACAGCTCCGGGAATGCCTGCAGCGGCTGGCCAAGGTCTGAAGGACGGAAGGGCCGAATGCGCGAAAAGGGAATCAAGCTGACCGCGGCCCTGACCCCGGTCCGAACGCGCGACGATCAGGTCTTCGACGACGCCCTCCGCCCCCGGAGCTTCGACGAGTTCATCGGCCAGGAGTCGATCAAGGCCAACCTTGGGATCTTCATCGAAGCGGCCAAGAAGCGGGACGAGCACCTCGATCACGTTCTGCTCTACGGCCCGCCCGGGCTGGGAAAGACGAGCCTGGCCTACCTCATCGCCAAGGAGCTCGGCGTGGGCATCAAGCCCACGGCCGGCCCGGTGATCGAGCGAACCGGGGATCTATCGGCCATCCTCTCGGGATTGCAGGCCAAGGAGCTTCTTTTCATCGACGAGATCCACCGCCTCCCTCCCTCGGTCGAGGAGATCCTCTACTCGGCTATGGAGGATTTCAGCCTCGACATCGTCATCGGCCAGGGGCCGAGCGCCCGGAGCCACAAGCTCTCCCTGAAGAAGTTCACTCTGGTCGGGGCTACGACGCGGGCCGGCAAGCTGACCGCCCCGCTCCGCGGACGGTTCGGCATCATCCACCGCCTCGATTACTACAAGGACGAGGACATCCGGAAGGTCCTGATGCGCTCGGCCTCGCTGATGAAGATCATGCTTGACGAGGACGGGGCGGTCCAGATCGCCGCCCGGTCTCGCGGCACGCCGCGCGTGGCCAACCGGCTCCTGCGCCGGGTGCGCGATTTTGTCCAGGTCAAGGGGCACGGCGTCATCACCGCCGGGGAGGCGCGGGCGGCCCTCGACCGGATGGAAGTCGACTCCGTCGGGCTCGACGACGTGGACCGCAAGATCCTGACCACGATCATCGAGAACTTCGGCGGAGGGCCGGTCGGGATCAGCACGATCTCCGCGGCCATCGACGAGGACAAGGACACCATCGAATCGATCTACGAGCCCTTCCTGATGCGGATCGGCTTCCTCGAGCGCACGACGCGCGGCCGGATGCTCACGCCCCGGGCGTACGCCCATCTCGGATACGGCCCCGGCGGATCGAAGCTCCGGCCCGGGGCGGGCGCGCGCCAGAAGAAGCTCTTCACGGACTGAGGGCACGCGATGCGCGCCTCGGACTTCGATTTCGACCTGCCCCCTGAGCTCATCGCCCAGACTCCCCTCCCCCGGCGGGACGACTCACGGATGATGGTCGTGGACCGGACGGCCGGAGCGTTCACCCACGCCCGGTTCAAGGATCTTCCCGGATATCTTTGCCCGGATGATCTCCTGGTCCTGAACGATGTCAAAGTCATCCCGGCCAAGACATGGGCCAAGCGCGGCGCCGCGACGATCGAATTCCTCTTCGTCAAGGAGATCGACCCGGGGATCTGGGAAGCGCTGGCCCGGCCCGCCCGCAGGCTGAGGACGGGCGAGCGGGTGGAGTTTCCGGATGGATTCTCGGCGGCGGTTATCGCCTCGGGCGACGGCGGATTGCGGATCCTCCGGTTTCCGGACGAGAACGTTCGCGAACATCTGCGACACATCGGGTTCGCCCCTCTCCCCCCCTACATCAAGCGGAAGCGCGCTGACGGATCGCAGCGGGCCGAGGATCTCGCCCGCTACCAGACCGTTTACGCCGCGAGCGGAGACGCGATCGCGGCCCCGACCGCGGGGCTCCATTTTACCCCGGAGGTGCTGGCCGCGCTCGGCAAAAAGGGCGTCCGAACGGCCAAGGTGACTCTCAATGTCGGGCTGGCGACTTTTCAGCCGGTCCGGACCGATGATTTGAGCAAGCACCAGATGCTCGAGGAAACCTACGAAATCTCTCCCGAGGCCGTGGTTTCGATCAACGAGGCGAAGGGGCGAGGCGCCGGCGTCGTCGCTGTCGGAACGACCGTGGTCCGGACGCTCGAGAGCGCGGGGCGGAGCGGCCGCGGCGAAGCGGGACGGGGGTCGACATCCCTCTTCATCCTGCCGGGGTACAAATTCAAGATCGTCGACCGGCTCCTGACGAATTTCCACTTGCCGAAATCGACGCTGTTGATGCTCGTCTCGGCTTTCGCCGGCCGCGATCTCATCCTCGAGGCCTACCGCGAAGCCGTCCGCGAGAAGTACCGCTTCTTTTCCTACGGCGACTGCATGCTGATCTTATAATTCAGGCGGTGATGATGCCGAGGGGGGGATTGGTCTTCCAGGCCCCGCGGGTGAAGTCCGGAATTTCGACGGGTTTGCCCTTCGCGGCGACGCTCCGGCAGCTGGCCTCGACGATCGCGCTCCAGGCCGCCGCGTCGTAGACATCCTGGTCGAGCGGCTCGCCTTTTCGCAAGCTCCAGATGAGCCGGAAATCCTCGATGTAGTCCATGCCGCCGTGCCCGCGTCCCTCGCCGCGCTGGGCGATCGCCTTCCAGAGCGGGTGCTCCCACTCGGCGGCGAACTTCTCGAAGTCATCCCATTCGTGCGGCTTGGCCGCCTTGCCGTCGATGTAGATCCGGTCGGGCCATTTGTGGGCGATCCCTTTCGTCCCCTGGACGAGATTAATCCGGTTGTACGGCCGCGGGAGATTGGTATCATGGATGAGGGTGATCGTCTTTCCGAGCCTGGTCTTGATCAGGCTGGTGTTAACGTCGCCCAGGACGAATTTCTCCTTGGCCTGCGGCGATTCCGCCCCGAACTTCGCCGCCGCGTACTCGTGGAGCCCCCGCGTCGGCGTGCTCATGGAGACGAGATACTCGAAGGCATCGCCGCGGTTGATGTTCAGGCACTGGGCGACCGGGCCGAGCCCGTGGGTCGGGTAGAGGTTGCCGTCGAGCTTCTGCGACCAGGCCCTTCGCCACAATCCCTCTCCGTCCTTGGAGAACTTGACCTCGCGGAGGTCGTGGAGGTACCCGGCCTCGGCATTAAGGACCTCGCCGAGCGCACCTTTCCTGACCAGGTGGAGGGTCATGAGCTCGATCCGGTCGTAGCAGCAGTTCTCCATCATCTGGCAGTGTCTGCCCGTCCGCTCGGCCGTCTCGACGAGCTTCCAGCAATCATCGAGGAACATCGCCGCCGGGACTTCGGTCGCGGCGTGCTTGCCGTTCTCCATGGCCGCGACGCAGACGGGAACGTGCCACTCCCAGGGCGTCGCGGTCATGACCAGATCGAGCTCCTCGGTCTCGCACATCCGTTTGAAATCCCAGGGGCCGTTGGAGTACCCCGCCGGCTTGGGCCGGCCGGCGTCCGCGCACCACTTCTGAACGCGCTCGACCTTGGCCGGGACGATATCGCAGACGGCCTTGATCTCGACGCCGTCGATGTTCATGTAATTCTGGACGTGGGCCGAGCCCATCCCCCCCACTCCGACGAAGCCGACCCGCACGGGGTCGACCGGCGCGACGCGGAATTGGGTCCGGCCTGTCCCGCGGGCTTGGCCGATCCCGGCGATGGCGCGCGGAGCGACCCCTCCCAGAGCGGCCCCCAGGCCGGTGACGGCCCCGGCTTTCAAGAATTCCCTGCGGCTTCGTCGGGACGAATGATCGCTCATGGGTGAACCTCCGATTATTTCTTAACTTATACCGGATCGCCGTCCGAAATCAATCGGCGGCGTCGACCGCGTTCCTTGACAAAGTCCGTTTCCCGGATTATTAAGGGACGTCAGGAAGAAAGGGAACGACCATGATAAAATTTCGGCCTTGGATCGTCGGCTTCGGGATCGTCGTCCTCGCCTGCGGGCTCGTCCTCTCGGGCCCGGCCTGCCGGAAAGCGCGGCAGACATCCGACCAGCTCGACCTCGAGGAGACGACGACGATCGAACCGGAGCCGGCCGAGACAAAGCCGATCGCTCCGCAGCCCAAGATCACCGAGCAGATCTACATCGAGATCATGGCTCGGACCGCGCTCATCTGGGAGAAATACAAGGACACGCCCACAGAGGCGGAAAAAGCGGTCGAGGCCATGTACGAAAAGTTCAACATCGTCCATTCCGAATTCCAGGAATACCAGCAAAAGCTCCCCCCGGCCAAAGCGGCCGCGCTACAGAAAGACATCCAGGAATACATCCAGAAGATCGCTGCCGAATATCGCAAATAGGGGGACGAGACACTCATTCCCCGATTTCGGGGACGCGATTCTCTGTCGCCGAACGGGGACAGAGTATCGTGTCCCCCATTCTTGAAATCGGGGAACAAGTGCCACGTCCCCCTATTAAATCCCGAGTGAGCGCATTTTATTGAATAAGGTTTTGCGGCTGATGCCGAGCATCTTGGCCGCCACCGTCCGGTTCCCGTTGGCTTCGCGCAAAGCCTTCTCGATAAGCTCCCTCTCCGCCCCCCCCGCGGCCCGCTGCGCCGCGCGCTTAAAAGACCCCTCGTCGCTGCCTGAACCGGCCGCGATCCGGGGAGGCAGGTTCGTCTCTTCGAGGCGGTCGGTTTCGCAGAGCACCATCGCTTCATAGACGACATTTTCGAGCTCGCGCACGTTTCCCGGCCAGGGATAAGCCCGCAGGAGATTCAACGCGGCCGGCGAGACGCCGCGGATCGTCTTATTCAATTCTCCCGCGTATTTGGCCAGGAAATGCTCGCAAAGAAGCGGGATGTCCTCCTCCCGCTCCCGCAGGGGGGGAAGGTGGAGCGACAGGACGGCGAGCCGGAAGTAGAGATCTTCCCGGAACCGCCCCTCCCGGACCTCCTCATCCAGCTTTTTGTTCGTCGCGGCGATCACCCGGACATCCACGGAGATGGTCTTCGTCCCGCCGACCTTGACGATTTCCCGCTCTCCCAGGACCCGGAGGAGCTTGACCTGGGCTTCGGCCGACAGCTCCCCGATCTCGTCGAGGAAGATCGTTCCGCCCCGGGCCAGCTCGAACTTCCCGGTCGTTTCGGACTTGGCGTCCGTGTAGGCGCCTTTGGCGTGTCCGAAGAACTCTGACTCGATGAGATCCTTCGGGATCGCCCCGCAGTTCACCACGACGAACGGCCCGACCTTGCGCGGCCCGGCGAAATGGATCGCCCGGGCGGCGAGCTCCTTCCCCGTCCCGCTCTCCCCGGTGATCAGGACCGTGCCTTCGACCGGGGCGATCTTGTGCATCAGCTGGAAAACGGAGTTCATCCGGGCGCTCGTCCCGACGATGTTGGCGAAGGCGTAGCGGTTCGTGAGCTCGGTCCGGAGCTCCTCGACTTCGGCCTCGAGCTGCTTGACCTCGAGGGCCCGCTCGATCATGAGCAGCAGCTCCTCATTGTCGATGGGCTTTTCGAGATAGGCGTAGGCGCCGAGCTTCGTCGCTTCGACGGCGTTCTTGATCGTCCCGTAGGCGGTGATGATGATGATCCGGCACTTCGCGAGGCGCGACCGGATCTCGGTCAGGATGTCGAGCCCGCTGGCGTCCGGAAGGTTCATGTCGAGGAGGACGACATCGGGCCGTAAAGCTGCCGCCGCGGCCAATCCCTCCTCGCCGCTCGCGGCGCTTCTCACGTCATACCCTTTCTCTTTCAGGAGGAGGGCGAAGATGTCCCGGATGTTCTTCTCGTCGTCGATGATGAGGACCTTGAATTTCATGGTTCGTTTCCTCGGCCTCAGGCCAGGGGGAGGCTGACCCGCAGGACGGTCCCCTGCCCCGGTTTGCTCCGGGCCTCGATCTCTCCCTGGTGCGCCTTGACGATGCTGTAACAGATGGACAGCCCCAGTCCGGTCCCGCCTTTTTTGGTCGTGAAGAACGGATCGAAGATCCGGTCGAGATTCTCTTCGGGAATCCCGGCTCCGGTGTCGCCAACGGTCACCACCCCTCGTCGCCCGTCCTTGACGAGCGCCTCGACCGAAAGCCGTCCGCCGTCCGGCATCGCCTGGACGGCGTTCAGGAAGATGTTCAGGAACAGCTGCTTGAGCTGGGCGCGGTCCCCGCGGACGAGCAGGGGCTCGGCCCCAAGGGCGGGTTCGACGGCGACGTGCCCGGTGCGGGCCTGGAAGGAGACAAGCTCGAGGCTCTCGCCGAGGACATCGCGCAGGTCGAGCCGCTCCTTGACGATTTCGGACGGCCGGGAGAACGAGAGCAGGGCGGAGACGATGCCGTCGATCCGCTCGGTTTCCTGGAGGGCGGTGGCGAGAAGCCGTCCCGCCATCTCGTCCTCGGTCTTGGCGGCGAGATATTGGAGCGAGGAGCGGATCGCGGTCAAAGGATTCCGGATCTCGTGGGCGGCGCCGGCGGCGAGCTCGCCGACCGTGGCCAGCTTGTCGGCCCGGGACATCCGGCGCAGGCGCTCCCGCTGTTCGCGGAAGAGAAGCGCGTTTTCCAGGGCGATTCCCGCCTGGGGAAGGAGCGAGCTGACGAAAGCGATTTCGAGCTTCGAATAGGGCGGCCGGGCCGGATCGGCTCCCAGGAGAAGGATCCCCATCAGCCGATTCATCGAGATCAGGGGAAAGCAGATCCGGACGCCGAGAGCGGCGAGGAGCTCGCGCTCGCGGTCCGTGAGATAGTCCATCACCCCCGATTGGAGCGACAGGTCGAGATGGGTCTCGTTCACCTTGAGCCATTTGACCAGCCGGGAATTCCGGGGAAAGGTCACCGCGGCGGCCTCGGCGTCGGGAAGGCCGGCGGACGCGGCGCGGACGAACCGGCCCGCATCGGCATCGAAGGTCAGGAGGACGAGCTTGGACGCCGGGCAGACCTCGCGGATCTTGCCCAGGAAATTGCCGGCGACGTGTTCATAGTCCTCGATGAGGTTGACGCTGGCCTCGAACTCCTTGAAGGCGCGGAGCGGAGCGTCTTCGCCCCGCTTCCTTCGGGGGAACAGCCGGCGCAAGGCGTCGAGAGGGTTTTTCATCGTGGATTCGCCCGAACATTATATATCAGACCGGACCTGGAAATTCAGGGAGGAGCCGGCGCGCGGATATTCCTTTTGGAACCGGGCCGGGATTCGGCTACAATGGCGCCCATGAAAAGGATTTTCGCGCCGGGCTGCGCCCTGGTCCTCACCAGGCCGGATGTGGCCCGGAGGCTGCGGGATCATCTCGACGCAAAGCTCGGCGGGATCGGCGAGCATCTCACCTGCTGCCGGCACGAGCCCGGACTCGCGCGAGGAACGCAAGTCATCAATGTCTGCCCCGGTTGCGATAAACGCTTCAGGACTCTTTATGAGGGAATCACGACGATCTCCCTCTGGGAAATCTTGGCCGATGACGCCTCCTTCCCCTGGCCGGATTACGGCGGCGCTCGAATGGCCGTCCTCGACGCCTGCCCGACCCGGGATCAGGAAAGGGTCCATGACGCGGTCCGGGCCGTCCTCCGCAGGATGAACATCGTCCCGGCGGAGCCTGCGGCGACGCGGACGAAGGGTATTTGCTGCGGCGACAGCTTCTTCGGAGAGATTCCGGTCGATCGGGTGAAAGATCAGATGGTTCGGCGCGCCGCCGAAATGCCCGCCGAGGACGTGGCCGTCTACTGCGTCTCCTGCGTCAAAGCGATTCACATCGGGGGGAAGAAGCCCCGCCATCTGGCCGATCTTGTGTTCGGCGAACCGACGCTTCCCTTGACCTTTGAGCCCGAAGAGTGGCACCGCGAGCTCGATGCTTACATCGACGCCCACTGAGGCTGGCGGCTATTGGGTTTCCGTAAAGACATCGCTAAGTGAAAAACCGTAAGGACATCGATAAGCGATTTGCTCATCGCATAAACTCTTTCCCAAATCAGCGGGAAGGAGATTCTTGCGATGGGCATCAAGGGCGAATACGAGACTCGAAAGAAAGCCGTTGAACTTTATCAAGACGGGATGGGATTTATGGAGATCATCCGGGCCGTCCATCGGAGCGGCTTCTGGATGGCCAAATGGCTCCGTCGCTATCGGAAAATTGGACTTGACGGACTTCGGGACCAAAGCCGGGTTCCGAAACATGTCCCGAGCAGGACTCCCCGCCCAATCAGGCGAAAGATCTTGGCCCTCCGCGATGAACTGGCGGCCCATAAGGGCCGGCGGGCGGCTTTCGCCGGCATCGGCGCCGAAACGATCCATTTCGAGCTCGAGCGACGGGGCCTCCGGAGGCTTCCCGCCGTCTCGACCATCGAAAAGATCCTGGCCCGGGCCGGGAAGACGAAAAAGATCAAGATCCGCCGACTGGCCGGCGGCCCCCCGTATCCCCGCCTCCAAGCTCGGAGGATGGGCGACCTCCAGCAAACCGACCTGGTCGGGCCCCGATACCTGCGGGGGCCGCGCGGCGTCACCAGGTTCTATTCCTTCCACACCATCGATGTCGTCGGGCAGACCGCCTCGGCCAGTCAGTTCCCCGATAAACAGACGATCTCGCTCTGCCGCCATCTTGTTGATTCCTGGCGCTTTATGGGCTTGCCGAAGATCTCTCAGATGGACAACGAGATGTCTGCATCCGGAGGGGGTCGGTATCGTTACAGCCTCTCCCAAGTCATTCGTCTTCATCTCCTGCTGGGCATCCACCTTCTTTTCATCCCGCCGGGAGAGCCGGGACGCAACGCCGCCGTGGAAAGCTTCAACGGCCTCTGGCAGAAGCGCGTCCTTTTTCACGTCTGCCCCGATCTGCGAGCGCTGCGCCGGACGAGTGACCGCTTCCTTCGTTACCACCACATCCAGAAGCCCAGCCGAAGCCTCACGTTGGCCGACCACGGAACCCGGTTCCCCGGAGTCCTTCGCCAACGTCTCTGGCCGACTCTCCGCCATCTCCCCGACGGCTTCTCTCTCGATCCCTACCTGGACGCCCGCGGTCATCTGGCTCTTCCCATCGCCAAGGGTCATGTGTCTTGGGTTCGCAAGGTCGATAGCCACGGTCGGATCGAGTTTAACGGCGCCGAATACTTCATCCGCCGAAAACTGGAACGGCAATACGTCGTGGCTACGCTCTCGACGTACCACCGTAGAGTTTTCATCAAGTACGATGGGAAGGTCGTCAAGACATTTCCATTTCCGTTCGTCGGAAGGATCGACGACCCAATCTTTTGAAGGCCGATCAGTTATCGATGTCCTTACGGTTACACTCATTAAGAAACGCTTATCGATGTCCTTACGGCTACCAGCTATTTAATTCCGTTAAGCTCAATACCTCAAATTAAACTCGCTGGTTTCCGATCACATTTTTTGTTTTTCGCACCCTGGGATGTATCTTCCGCGCGGAAGGTCCAGAAGTATCGCTATGTTTTGCTGCCGTATTTTCCGTCGAAAACCTCGGACGGCGCTATCCGTCCACCCTTTGTGGATGTAATACGAACCTTGCGGCTGAGATCCGCGGCCGGGACGATAATTGTCTTCAATTGCCTCAAGCGGTCTATATCGGCAATCTATTATCCTCACTCGCCATCGACGGCATGCATCAACCTTCTTCATCATTTCCTTATTTGACAAGACGTAATTAAAAATCATGAATACAAAAATGTCCTTTCTCCCATAGCCGACCGCCTTAAGTAGATTAATCGCTTGTCTTACTATAGGCCAATCGGAATATGGACCATCCCAGGCGACTCTGGGTTTTTTCATTCTCGATTTCTTCAGCAGCATCGCACGCTCAAGGGTTAGCAGACGTAAATCGAGCCCACTTTGGCATTCCCAAAACACCGGCCTGCCATTTCGTAACCGAAATGTGGATATCTCGCTAAGGATTTTTCCTATGTGCGGGTTAGCCAGTAGGTTATTGTCATAAAATACTAACCGGGGTTTTTCGATTTCCTTAAGCACCGTCTCTTTGAAGGTGAATTTTGGCTCAATACGCCATGTTCCGCAGAAAGAGCAATGTCGCTTACAACCTCTCGATGCGTGGATAATTTGATAGTCAAGGTTTTCTGGAAGGATTTTATAATCTATTGGGACAGTTTCCGCACAGCCGCCGCGGTAAAGGCCCACCTGAACACGGGCAAAAGGGCTACGAGATAAGCAATCCTCTGGCATTAGAGAAGCGTAAATACCACCTATTTCTATATCGGCCGCCGGGTACAAGTTTCGATAAAAAGCTGCGGCCTCATGGACCTCGCGAGACCAATATGTAAAAAGCGAGGTAACCAGGACACGATCTGGTTTGAACGGGCTTTCTTTCAAACCTCGAATAAGGTGTACCCGATCACCAAGACACCGGTGATATGATCCAATCTTAAGAAGACCGATCGGAAGAAAATGAGAATGATTCAGACTTTTATCGGCGATCGGGAAATCCGGCTCTACTAATAGAATATTCTCGCTCAACTTGTCTTAGCTCTCGTCTCGATTTTAAGATGAGGCGGGCCCCCGATTAAAGACTCGCCAAACTCCTTGTACTTCCGATCTTGATCATGAAGGGCAGCCTCGTTTTCCCATTCGACTCTAACTCGAGCACCCTTCGAGTTGACTTCATAATCAGCGATCAAGATGCTGGGATCTCCGGGTCTCCGTTTAAAGTCATCCCATGTGTCGATATAGATAAGTATCGCCGCAAGTGGATTTCTCCTAATATCCACTGGGATTAGCTTCCATTTTTTGGCATGTTCCCACATTCGCCAATCATGTAATAACACAGATAAAGCAGCAAGTGGGGCATGTGAAATCATGAACCGACGGTGTTTCCTATCGCCAGCCGCTGTCATCATGCCGAGAATATCTGCGAGAAAATCGTAGGCTCCGATCATTCCGTGACAATCGAGACGATCGTAGATAGTCGTCCACTCAGCACTCAAATTAACGCCTTCTTCGTCATCGAAGGACCCTCCGTCCCATTGACCGGTCTTTTCCGATGCCATGAACGCTCCGACCGAGCCGAGAATTTTTTGCGCCCGCTGATAGTGAGCCTGTTTCCAGCGGCTTGGATTGCCCGTTACGCTGATCTCCTCATCTTGGACTTCTCGGGCGATGAAGCGCTTAATTGCCTCCTTTGGCCGGCCAATGTCGTGGAAAAGAGCCGTAAGTAGCCAAGTATATTCCACGCACATTTCGTCTTTTCGACAAATTGCATATTTATAGGCGCTTTGGCTGAATTGCTCGTAGAATTGGTCAATAATCGGACAGCCTGCCAAGAATACACGAAAAGAATGAAAAACATGATCCGATGAATCGACGGATTCTGTCTTCAATAAATTTTCGAACGATTCGAGCCGCATAAACGGATCACGCTTTGCTCTGAAATGAGGATGGGATCTGAGAAGTTCGTCGGCTGTTTTATTGATAAGAGCGAGAGTTCGAATGTCTGAGTTGCCAGATTGACGAATCTTTTTAACAAAATCGTTCAGGATATCAGAAAATAAGAGCCTATTAAGCCCGATGGCGCGGTCTAAAATAGGCCGAGGAAACTGGCCTAAACCATGAGGAAATGGCCCGGGGGGATGCTCCGGCTGCACAAACGTAGGCACAGACGGAATGGGCTCTAGACCAAGGCCAAACCCCATTAGCCGGACTTCAATACCGAGTTTCTGACAGAATTTTACCGTGTCATTGCTCTGATCGAAAAGCGCTTTCGGTAGACAAACAACGACCTTAAGCTTCATGTGATCTTCAAGGAGCCGGCCGACAACCTCGCGATAGATCATATGCGGGACATTCCCGCTCAAGGCGATATCAACTCCATAGATAGCATTCGCCTTGCCACTAATTACGAAATCTGGCCTCCATCTCGAAGTCTTTATCCACATTGGCCAGTTTGCTGGCTCCAGGTCTTTTAACGAAGAATCCTGCTCGAGGAACTGACGCAGGACCTTCTTGATATAAGGCTTCATGTGCACCCTCTATCGCGATGCGGTGCCCTTCAGACCCCTTATTTTTAGGGAAATGGATTTACGAAGTCTCTCAAGGCTCGTTAGGATCTTCCGCGCCATATCAGGCCAACTCTTAGCATCATGTGGTTGGAAACGGCTTAATAGAATGCTTATTGCCTCAGCAGCATCTAAAATCCGACCCATTTGATCAAGTACATCCAATTGTGCCGTTGGGTGAGTATGTTCGAACTCTTTAAGAACCTGCTCTGGTTCCATGTCATCATTAATAATAAATCTTCTTAGCAAGTCCTCGACAGCATTCTTCTCTGATCGTGTGTGGGCACGACTTATTACCGGGGCCACGTTAAGCATTAAACTTCTAGTGTCTGTGATAATTTTTTTCTTCGCCTTCTGTATCATCTTCTGGCGGATAATCGTTTTAGGAATTTCTGCGAGAAGACGAGGATATTCAGTTTCTATACGCTCCACTAGGCTCTCTTCAATTTGTACCAAGTGACTATAGTTCAGTCGTTCATTTTCCACATCGTCGAGCACTTCGTCTTCATAACGAGAAGTCCTTAGAAGTGATCGAAGCTGGGCCTTAGTACAGCCTGTGAGTGTTTGCAGTTCTTCCAATTCATCGTCTTTGAACTTCTCGCGGGCTTCCCATTTTTTATACTTAAGAATTCTTTTTAGGCCTCGCGTTTGGGGCACTTGAAGCCATTGCTTACGAAGCATATGAATATGAAATGCTTGGATTACGTCGCCCAGAGGTTCTCCGGCATCCGTGATGCGCACGGGGACGGTTTTCGCATTCGTATCAAGCGCGGCTCGCAAGCGTCGCTCACCATCAACCAGGCGAAATGTTTTTTTATCCGGATCGAACTGCCTATGGACAACTAACGGCACTAACACGCCGTACTTATAAACCGAATCTTTCAATTGAATGAAAGAAGGATCAGACTCGATTTCCTTGGACTTCTCGCCGCGCGGATTAAATGCGGCGAAATCGATATCTTTTGGATCGACATCATCAACGGTTTTCATTTGATTCCCCTAGACAAACCGAGACCTCGGTGAACTAACGCTGAACGCCCTTCTAAGGGTTTTAAGGATAGGTGTGTTTTTCTTTGACGTTCCGGCTTTATTTCGCAAAGATTAGAATCGCCGCCGTTCGTCACAAGAAAAGGATAATCCCGACTTCGGACGGATGTCAACAAAACTAGACCGGCTGGGGAGCAGATTTATCGTATACTCGCCGATTAACGTACATCGTAGCGGACGAAGAGGACGAAAGAGACGAGAAACACGGCGCAGATAGAGAAAACGTTCAGGGCGAGATAGAACAGGACCGGACTGATCCGGTCGGCCAAGGACATCGGCCGTTCGGCGAACTGCGGGACGAGCTCGAACGCGACGGGCTTGCTCGTCGTCGAGACAGACTCGGCGGGATTGTACCAGTGGGGGCTGTCCTTGTCCTGGGCGTCCAGGGCCTTGAAGAACTCCAGGAATTGGGCCTGGTAGACATGGAGATCGCTCCAGGCCTTGCGGAAACGGACATAACCGGCCCCGGCCCCGGCTTCGGTCAGGATCTGGAAGACCGACACCGGTGAGATCGAGGTGACGAGCCGCGTCTTCTCGAACTGGCGGAAGATCCTCCGGGCGTAGGCGTCCCGGATGCCCTTCTCGGCTTCGAGACGCTTCCTCTGCAGGTTGGCCCGGAGCTCGTGCTGGGGCAGGAAAGGATTCCCCGAGTTCATCGCCCAGCTCCCCGGAGGCGCGCTCTTGCTCAGGTCCTCGAAGGCGGAATTGACCCTTTTCTGGACGGATTCGGAGGATTCGATGGGAAACAAGGTCCCGGCGACGAAGACGCTCGAATTGGGAATGACTATGCCGAAAGCAAGCCAGAAAGACAGGGCGAGAAGCAGGCTGACGTTCGAATTCCGGGCGACGACCGAGGAAAAAAGCCCGAGCGCGGAGAACGTGAGGGCCAACAGCCCGGCCGCGATCAGAAATCCCAGGACCTCTCCGGCCAAGGCGGCGGACCATGACAGGCCGCCCGAAAGGAGGACGATCAGGAGGGCAGCGAGCGCGCCGGCGGCCACGATCGCCATGACGGAGAGCGAGGCGCTGAGGAATTTTCCGAAGAGGAGGACTCCCCGAGAGATCGGGTTCGACAAGGCCAAGGAGAGAGTTTTCGTTTCCTTCTCCCCGGAGACGGCGTCGAAGGTGAAGAGCAGGGAGATGAAGCTCACGATCACGGCGACAATGAACGACCAGCTCAGAGCGTCGGAATTCTTGAGAAACGGGTTGGCCCCTCCCCCCGACGCTTGAAAGGAAAAGACGTTCCAGGCGCTGTAAACGAGAGCGTTGGGCAGATATCGCTCCCGAGCGTCCGTGATGAAGGCGTTGTCGCGCGGGGGCAGGGTGTACGTCCATCGGGTGACCGCGAGATCGGAGGCGTTACCGGCGGCCTGGGCTTTCATCTGGGCCTGGGCCTGGCGCCGAACCTCTTCAAAGTTCCGGACCTCGGCGGCATGGCTCGGAAGGAAGGACAGGGCCCCGGCGGAAAACGAGGCGATGACGAGGACGAGCGAGATCAGGAACCGGAGGCTGTACAGGTTGTGGAGGATTTCGCGCTTCAGGATGATGCGCAGCACGGATCACCTCACGTCGGCCCGGGCGAACGCGACAAAGCCCAAGAAGAAAAGCAGGACGATCTCCGCCAATAGGAGACCGGCGCCCGCCATGGATCCCTCGAGGCCTCCGAAGAGCGACTTCCGCGGCTCCATGAATCGGGGCATGTCGGAGATATCCAGGAAGGGGAATCCCTGCGGGCCGTCGTTCGGAAGCGTGAGCGTTCTGAGATTTCGTCGGCTCTCCAGAGGGTCCTTCTGCTTGAAAACCCAGTCTTCGAATTCCCGGGAGGTTTTGAACGCGCCGCCCGTCCTCTTGGAAATGAGCGCATCCTCGGTCATGAATGAGCTCGGAGGGATGGGAGTGATCCAGGAGAACGAGGAGAAGACGGCCTTGGCCTCAAAGTAACGGATGAAGATCTCGCGGTAGCGGCGAACCCGGTCCATCCGGGCAAGATGCGATTCGAGATCGGTCGAGCAGACGGCCGAGGCGATCGCCCGGAAAAGGCCCGCCGGGGAGGCGAACGAGAGTGCTCTCGCCGCGCGCGCTTGGCGCGATAGCCCATCCAGATACGCTTTCTGGGGAGCCCAGCGGATATCGGCGTACTCGAGCCGGATGGGCTCGGAGATCATGGCCTTGCGGCGGAACGTCTCGAAGACGGCGCCCGCGTTCCCGTATGTCTCCATGAAACCGTCTAGGCCGGACCAGCACCACCAGCAGCTATAGCCCTCGGGAAGGCCCTGAGCTTTGTATCCCTGGCGGATCTTCTCCTCCCGCTGCTTGTCCAGATCGGCCAGGACGCGATCGAGATTGTCTTTCGATTGGACCCGGGTGAAGCTCGCCGCGAAATTAGAAGAGAGGGTCGGGATCAGGAAGACAAAGGCGACCCAGAGGAACAGGCACAGGACAAGGCTCGTTACCGATGTCTTCGATCGGGCGGAGACGAAGAGCCCGATCAGGACGAAAACGGAGAGATAGAGGAGGCTCGCCGAGAAGAGGAGGGCGATCCTCCCCCACTCCACGCCGGAAAAAGCGATGTCCTTCGAAAAAAGGACGAGGACCGCGCTCATCAGGAAGGAAAAGACCAAAACGGGCAGAAGGGTGAGGAGAATGCCGAGGACCTTCCCGCTCAAGATCGTAGACCGGCTCACCGAATTGGACAGGCCAAGCTTCAGCGTCCCGTCCTCCTTTTCCCGGCTGAAGGCGTCATAGCTGAAGATGAGGGCCAGCAGGGAAAAGATGATCGCCGCGATATCGGCGAAGTCGACGGAAAAGAATGAAGCGAGGAAGGGATTATCCCCGGCCGCGGTTTTTCCGGCGGCGAGGAGAGGCTTGTCCCCCAGCCAGACTTTCACCCGGTTCCCGACCTGGTCGCTGATGCCCGTGTTGAAAACGCTCAAGGGCTCGGGCGCGAAGACCACCTCGGGCCGCAGCTTGGAATAGACGCGGACCTCGCGGACGGACGTCTCCGCCGCGCCGCTGTCGATCCGGAACTGGGCCGTCTTTTCCCGGTAGCGGCTGACGTTGATCAGGATGCTGAAGGGGATAAGGACGAGGCACAGCAGAAACCCGATGACGAACCGGGCGGAAACGAGATTGTTCAGGAATTCCTTCCGGGCGAGATGGAACACCATACCCGATCCTTGTGCAATCTTCATGCCACCCTCTAATTAGGTAATTAGGGGGACAGTATACATAACTCCCGAATTATCAGATTCGGCCGCGCTCCTATTTAAGGAATTACGTATACTGTCCCCCGAATTATGGGTAAGGGATTTCCCGATTCCGCGCCCTTCCGGTAAAGATTTACCCGTATTCCGGCCGCCTCCAGACGAATCGCACCTGGCACGCTACGTGCAATATAAAGGGCCGAAATGTCCACCTGCACGTCCGGAGATCCGCGATGATCCCATTCCACCGACTCCGAATCCGTCTGGCGCTTCCGGCCGCGTTCGCCTTGCTGGCGGCCGCCGGTTCAGCCGCGGCGCCTCCGCCGCAGGAGAAGACACCCGCCGCGATGACCCTCAAGAATTGCATCGTTCAAGCGGTCAAGCGCAACCTCGGCGTCGCCGTGCAAGTCTACACCTCCGAGCTCGCCGACCTCGCCGTCTCGCGGAGCCGGGAGAAATTCCTGCCCACGCTGGGTTTCGATTACGGGAAGCAGGACCAGAATTCCGCCTCCTATTCCTGGATCGACTCCTCCGACCAGGTGACGACGAACTACCGGAACTATGGCAGCTCGTTCAACCAGGCCATCCCCCTCGGAGGGAATTTCTCGATTTCGCTGGCGGGCTACCGGAACCTGACCAATGCCCGGTTCCAGACGATCAATCCCCGCTACGGGAGCACCTTGAGCTTCTCCTTCAGCCAGCCTCTGCTCAAGGACTTCGGCTGGGGCATCAGCCGCAAGGACATCCTCGTCGCCCGGAACAACCGCGACATCAGCGAAAGCGATTTCAAGCGGACGCTGCTCGACACGGTCTACTCGGTCGAGCAGACCTATTGGCAGCTTGTCCTGAGCATCGAGTCCCTTCAGGTCCGGAAGCAGTCGCTGAAGCTCGCCGAGGACCTCTTCGAACAAAACCGGAAAAAGGTTCAGATCGGGACGCTCGCCCCCAAGGAAATCCTGACCGTCCAGTCCGATGTCGCCTCGCGGAAAGCGGATATCCTCCAGGCGGCCTCCCTGGTGAAAGATTACACGGACTCCCTGAAAGCCCTCATCAACAGCCTCGATCCAACCGCGGCCGGCGGCGAGGAGATCGTCCCGGCCGACCTCCCTCCGTTCGAAAAGGTCGAGATCAGCGTCGACGAGGCCTTCGCCGCGGCGCTGAGAAACCGGCCCGACCTGAAGTCCTCGTCGCTCGACATCCGCAACAGGGAGCTGGACTATTCCTACGCCCGAAACCAGCTCCTCCCCCAGCTGAACCTCTCGGCCAGCTATTGGAGCCCGGGGCTCGGCGGCGACAGGATCAACTACCTCGACAACAATCCGCTTACCGGCATCATCGTCGGGATCACCCCAGGCGGATCGGGCATGGCCCTCCGCGACGCTTTCCGCTTCAAGTACAACAACTGGTCCGTGTCCCTGTCCCTCGACGTGCCCCTCAACTCCGTCTTTTCCCGGGCCCAGGCCGCCCAGGCCAAGGCCGCCCTGGATCAGCAACTGGCCATCCTGAAGAACACCGAGCAGCAGGCCTACCTGGAGATCCGGACCGCGGTCCGCGCCGTTCAGACGAACTACGAGCGGGTCGACGCCTACAAGGCCGCCCGCGCCCTGGCCGAGGACAAGCTCGCCGCGGAGCAGGCCAAGCTCGAAGCGGGCCTGACGACGACCTTCGTCGTCCTATCCTACCAGCGCGACGTCGCCGGCGCCAAGCTCATGGAGCTCAGCGCCCTCGTCGATTACACCCTCTCGATCGCCCGTCTCCAAAAGGCGATGGGCACGAGCCTCGATCAAAAGGGCATCCGGCTGACCGATGCCGTGGAGGAACGCTCATGAAGAGACTCTGCGCCGTGCTCATCGCCGGCCTGATCCTCGCCGCGGGCCTGGCCCCGCTCGCCGCCCAGGAGCCGTCCCAGACGATGAAGCTCCTGACGCTCAAGAAAGCCCAGCTCCAGCTGCAGAAGACCCGGGGCGATTTCGAACGCTCCCTCAAGCTCAAGGAGCAGGGGCTCACGTCCGAGCAGGAATTCGCCCTGATCCAGACGGCCTACCTCCAGTCGCAGGTCGATTACCAGCAGGCCCTCATCAACTTCATGGGCAGCGAAGCCCGGATCTCGGTCGCGAGCGCCGTGAAGTTCCAGGACCAGGGCGGAAAGAAGTTCGTCCGGGTCACTCTCCGCTACTCGTCGAAGGAGCTCAAGGAGCTGGCCAAGCTCAACATCAGCGCCGAAGACCTCTTCCCCCTCGACTTCATGAAGGAGATCAAGGACGTCTCGGTTTCGCTCCGGTCCGAGGGCAAGATCATCTCCGACCCCTACGAGCGGACGATTTCGGGGCTCCCCCTCGAATCCGAGCGCGACGTGACCTTCCAGCTCCTCAAGGACGTCGACAACCTCGACATCAACGTCTTCTATTCGGGCAAGAACGAGAGCACCTCGGTGTTCCTCCAGAAGGGCGTGAGCGCGAACATCGTCACGATCAACTCGGCCCAGTTCTCCCAGGAGGCCGACCTCGAGAGCCAGGCGACCTTCGACTTATCGCTCGAAAAATTCTCCGGCGAGGCCAACGTCTTCAAGCTCGGCATCGCCAACCTCCCCCACCAGATCAACTACGAGTTCAGCGATCCCGCCACGGGCGCACGGCTGTCCCAGATCAAATTCACCGAGGGCGTCACGAGCATGAAGCTCGTCCTCAAGCTTTACCTGCCCAAGAATGCCGACGCCCAGGTCGTCATCGACAAGCCTCTCTCGCTCTACGCCCTGGCCATGGATATCGATCAGGCCGCCAAGCTCGAGGCGATGCTCGCGGCGAAGCCGGAGGTCACCCCGGCCGACCTTACCTCCCTCAACGCCGGGTACGTCAAGCTCGAGCTCATCCCGCGCGGCGTGGGCAAGATCGAGGTCCAGGCGGTCAACCTCTACCACGAGATCAAGGTCGGCCAGGACGTCGAGATGGAGGTCCGGGTCAAGAACGCCGGGACGCGCAAGCTCAACAACATCCGGATCTTCGCCGACCTGCCCCTGAACTGGCGGAGCGAGATCCAGCCCGACCTGATCGCCTCCCTCGAACAGAATAAGGAGCAGGTGGTCACGATCAAGTTCCAGCCGCCCGCGGATGTCGCCGTCGGCGACTACGAGCCCAAGATCAAGACCGAATGCAGCGCGGACAACCGCAAGGTCGAGTCCGAAGACAAGATCGTCCGCGTCCATATCGCCTCGAAGACGAACGTCCTGGGGATCACCGCCCTCGTCCTCCTCTTGGTCGGGCTCCTCGTCGGGATCGTCGTCTTCGGGATCAAATTGACCCGTCGGTAAGGATCGTCAAGGAGCGAAACATGAGCGATCAGCTTCCCATCCTCAAGGCGGACGACCTGTCCAAACGGTACGAGGACGGCGTCCTGGCCCTCGACCATTTCAACCTGAGCGTCCCGGCGGGCGAGGTCTACTGCCTCCTCGGGGCGAACGGCGCGGGCAAGACGACGACGATCAACCTCTTCCTCAACTTCATCCCGCCCACGACGGGGACGTGCTATATCCGGGGGATCGACGTCACAAAGGATCCCCTGGAGGCGAAGAAGCACGTCGCTTTCGTCTCCGAAAACGTCATGCTCTACGGCAATTTCACCGCCCGCCAGAACCTCGAGTTCTTCGCCAAGTTGGGAGGAAAAACGGCCCTGACCAAGGAGGCCTGCTATCAGGTCATGCGCCGGGTCTCGCTCCAGGAGAAAGCCTTCGAGCAAAGGGTCAAGACGTTCTCGAAAGGCATGCGCCAGAAGCTCGGCATCTCGATCGCCATCATCAAGGACGCGCCGGCCATCCTCCTCGACGAGCCGACTTCGGGCCTGGACCCCAAGGCGGCCGAGGAGTTCCTCGAGATCCTCCACGAGCTCCGCGGCGAGGGCCGGGCCATCCTGATGTCGACTCACGACATCTTCCGGGCCAAGGAGATCGGCGACCGGGTCGGGATCATGAAGGAAGGCCGGCTCGTCCTGGAACGCACCCGGGACGAGCTCCGGACCGAGGACCTGGTCAAGATCTACATCGATTACATGAAGTCCGAGCCGCTGATCGCATAGGATGGGCTTTCCCTGAGGGGGGGAACATGTTCAAAACTCTGTTCCTCAAAGAGATTCGGGTGGATTTCCTTTCGCGCAGAGTGATCATGGGCTTGGTCTTGTGCCTTATCCTCATTCCGCTCGGCGTTTACATCGGGGTACGGGACTACCGAGTCCGATGGCAAGCTTATCAGGAAGCCGTCCGCTTGTATCAAGATGACCATAAAACGGTCCAGGACATCCTTTACAAAGGCGGCGGAAAAGGCTTCCGGCCGCCCTCGCCTTTCGTTTTCCTTTCGCAGGGGCTGGATATCGTCCTGCCCAACGTCGCCGAATCGCCAAGTACGCCGCAACAAAAACCGCCCGTAGATCTCCGATTGAACAATAACCAGGGTTCCGAAAACCTCTATGCCTCATTCCACGGTCCGCTCGACCTTGCCTTCATGGTTTCAGTCATCATGACGTTCTTGGCGGTCGTCTTCACGTTCAGCGGAGTCTCAGGCGAAAAAGAGCAGGGGACGCTCCGCCAAATCCTCGGGAATTCGGTGCCCCGGCCAACGATCATTCTGGCGAAAGCGGCCGCCCAAGGAGTCATGCTCATCGGCGCGTTCCTGGCGGCGGCGATCTTGAGCTTCATCGTCCTCGCGGTCCATGGATACGCCCTCTTCGGTCCGGGCGGGATTTTCGCCGAAACGGCGCTCGCGCTCGTCCTTTCAATTCTGGCCATCGGCGCTTTCATTAATCTCGGGCTTCTCGTTTCGGCGCTCACCCGGCAAGCCGTTTTGGCCTTCATCATTCTCCTCCTTTGCTGGGTTTTCCTTTTCGGCGTCTTTCCGAGATTGAGCGTCGTGATCGCCCAACTCGCCTCGCCCGTTAAATCACAACAGCTCGTTCTCCAGGAGAAAAACCGCCTTCGGCTGGAAAACGAAAAAGCTCGAGCCGCCGAGATCGAGAAGATCGCAGAATCCGACAGCAATACCCAGGAAAAGCAGGATGAGATCACAGCCCAATATCGGGCTAAGCTCACGGAAGCCTTCCGGGTCTTGGACCGTGATCAAACGAACCGCCAAAATGCCCAAACGCAACTCGCTGTCAACATTTCGAGGCTATCGCCTGTAAGCTGTTATATTCGGCCCATGGCCGAAATCGCCCGGACAGGATTGATGCAGCTCGAGCTCTATCGCCAGGACATCGGCCGGTTCGGTGCGGCGCTCGACGATAAGGTCTATGGGCAGTACAAGGAATTTCGGCAGAAAAGCGGAATCAACGTCGGTTTCAAAGGAGACGGATCTGCCCCTGCCCCCGTTTTCCAGCCTAATCGGATTCGCACTCAGGACATCGTCAAGAACGTCCTCCCGGACGCCGTGTTGCTCTTCGCGTTCAGCCTGCTCTTTTTCTCGGGGGCATACGTCGCCTTTATCAGATACGACGTCCGATGAAGGGGAAAACGCCATGTTCAAAACGATCGTCGCCAAGGAACTCCAAGAGAACATCCGCGATTTCCGATTCGTCATCGCCGCCTTTTTATGCATGATCATCATTCCACTTGGTTTTTTCATCAACGCCAAAGAATATCAGACCAAGGAACAATACGATCGAGACGCCGTCCGGATCTACGAAGACAGTCACAAAAGGGTCATCGACGTCATGCGGCTTGGCGCAGCCGCATTCCGCCCCTCTTCTCCACTAAGCTTAATGTCCAGGGGAATCGAGCCTCTGCTCCCGACTTCGGTCGAGACGGTCGGCTATATCACCAACTGGGGCGCTCAAACCCAGTTCGTGAACACTCGGGGCCTAGACAATCCCCTATCGTTCCTCTACGGCCGGATCGATTTATCGTTCATCGTCGCCGCCATCATGTCGCTTTTGGCGATGCTGTTCACTTATAACGCGGTCGCCGGAGAAAAAGAAAAACGGACTCTGAGCCAAGTCCTGTCCAACGCCGTACCGAGAAACACGGTGATCTTGGCTAAAATGGCGGCCGGATCTCTTCTTGTCGGCGTCGTCTTCATCCTCGGCATCCTGCTCGGGCTCTCCGTTCTTTTCCTTATGGGCCACGTCATCCTTTCCGATGCCGGCCTGTTCGGACGTTTTCTCATAGGCGTTGCGGTATCGCTTCTCTATATTCTCGTTTTTTTAAGTTTCGGGCTGCTCATCTCGACTCTGAACAAGAGCTCCCTGTCTGCGATCGTGGGTTTAATGGTCTGTTGGGTGTTCCTCTTTCTCATCCTGCCCAGGGCCAGCGTCATCGCCGCCAAAATCCTTCAGCCGGTGAAATCCCAACAGGTCATCGATATCGAGAAAAACCAGGTCCGGATCCAGACTCAGCGTGAGGAAGATCAGGAAGTTCGCCAGCTGCAAAAGACGATGCCCGGCGTCAAGGACATGGATTTTCGGACCTTTTTTTCAAGCCTCAGAAACGGCGATGAAAACGCGAAAGCCTACGAAAAGAAGCAGAACGAAATCCACGACCAATATCGGGCCAAGCTCGATGCCGAACTCAATCAGATCGATGCCCTTTATGAAAACGAGCGTCGCATTCAGGCCGAAATCGCCAGAAACATTTCGCGTCTTTCCCCCGTGAGCTGTTTCGTTCACATCATGGCCGAGCTCTCGAATACAGGATTCGCCGAATATAAGGCCTGGCAAGAGACGGGTTCTCGGTTCACTCAAATTCTCGACCGAGAAATCGCCGACAAATTCAGCGTCCTTCGATTCGGCGGTATGGCGACCAGCAGCGGAGGAAATCTCGACAGGACGGCGCCCGCGCCGAAGATCGAATACAAGCCTGTCCGATTTCACGAAGTCGCGTCGATCGCCTGGCCGGATCTTTGTGTCCTTTTTATATTCGGTATTATTTTCTTTTCCGGATCTTACGTCGCTTTCTTGAGATACGATGTTCGATGAAGGGGGTACGCACGGATGTTAAGAAAAGCATCGTTTTGGATGTCGGTATTCATTTTTACGGCGCTAAGCACAAATTCTTTATCTCAAACGCAAAAGACCGTGTCGGTAGGCGGAGATTGGAATATAACCTTTTCGCAAAGGGGAACTTCCGCCCTTCTATCGATTAAGCAAGAAGGCGATAAGATCAGTGCCTCCATCAAATATAGTTCAGGCGGAGAAAGAACCGGCACTGGATTTGTCAAGGACAACGAAATCGAATGGACCGAAATTATTAAAAACGTCGGCACAAAAGTCACCATCGTGACAGAAAACAAAAAAGAACAAAAAGACGTAAAAAAGGAAGCCTTCCAAGAATACGTCTACAAAGGGAAAATAGAAGAGGACGTCATTACGGGCTGCCTATATTTAAAAGGAAACGAAGCGCGTCAATTCGAATGGAAGGCGGTTAAAAAGAAATGAAATGTCTTTTCGCTAAGCCCGTTTTTTATCTTCACATATTTGTCCCCGTTTTATTTCTTTCTTTCGTTATTACCATATGCTCACCGTGTTATTCGCAAGACGAGATCGTCTTTCGGACGCTCCTCTTAAGCGGCTTATCTGAAAGCAATCAGCCCGTGTCGAAAGCCCCCGCGCCATTGGGCAACGCAGTCATGAAATTGACTATCCGGCCCGAATTCCATAATCCAGACGAGAACGTCATCGAATCTGCCAAAGACGTTATCCGCTCAGTTTATGGGTTTTCAAATCCAATGTTTCTCACGTCGTCGTATATGACCTGGAACGGGAAACAAGAATATGTCCAGGAGATGGTCTGCGAAGGCCATTATCTCTACCCCGTTCGGATACGGCCGATTGCGATTTCTCCGGGCGCCATTAGCTTGAGAATCGAAGGCTTAAAATTCGAGTTTTATGATATTTCATATTTAGAAGAACGGGGGCACCTCCTGAGAGTTCACAGCTCTCGGTCCTATTCTCTTTTATTCTCGGAACCAAAGCGGATCGAAGAATCCGTCGGCTACGAAAAGTGGTTGGACCAAGAGTTGACGCTCGCCTTTCATACTCCCGTCCTCATTCGCCTCCCTGAAAAGGACAGCGCGCTTTACCTTTATCTCCAGGCGTATCGAAGGGACAATAAGCGCATAGACGCAGGCCTGATTGGCAGCCGTCTTCTTTCTTATAGTCTTGGCGGGACGGATCCCGTCTGTAAGAAAAAGATTGGCCAAGGAGACGGATACGCGCTGGGCGACAGGCCAAAGGCACGCTTGGTTTTTGAAGGTCAAGCCTATTATTTTTGTTCAGAAGAATGTTTAAATAAATTTAAAATAAATCCTGAGATTTTTCTAGCCTCAACGCCCGGTCAAATAAAAATCCTTAAAAATAATAAAAAAAATCAGGAAAATGATATCCCTTCTCGGCCGGACGTTCTTGTTGTACCAGAATATCCCGAAGCTTTTCGGCAAAACGAACGCGATACGACAATCAACCTCGAATTCGATATCGACGAGGTAGGGAAAGTCCGACGGACGAGAATCCTTAATCCTTCGAACGCGACATACGAAAGGATAGCTCTTGAAGCAATATCCGAATGGACTTTTCGTCCGAGGCTGGAAAACAATCAGCCGGTTCCCTTCTCGATTCCATTGGACCTAATCCTCAATTCAGCCGTAAAGATCGACCTAGCCGCACGAAAAAATCAGCCCGAACTTCCGCCTCTTTCTTCCCCGCTGGCGGCGCAGATTGTGAATTATTGCGCGAAACTCGAGAGCGCAGCCCTTTATTTCGTTTGCAGAGAAGAAATCGTCGAAAAGATCGAGCCCGGATCACAGCTCCAAAATGTTAGGGCTACGGCACTCGATCCCATCGAGAAAAATCCCCACGGAGGTATGATGGGTGGACGCAGTGTCACCGGTGAAAGAAATAGCTTTGTTTACGATTACCAAATCATAAGAAAAGACGGGCGTGCTTCCGAGAAACGAGTTCTTCTTGAAGAGAACGGAAAGCCCGTGCCTGATGATGGCGCTTATCCTAAGACCTATAGATTTTATATCAACAAAGCTATATATGGGCCAATCGGCCTTCTCGGCCGTGTTGAACAGCCCTTTTATGATTATAGCCAATTGAAGGACGAGAATGTGGACGGTCGAAAAGCGTACGTAATTAATATCAAACCGAAAAAGCCTAGTTCCGAAAAGCCCGCCTATGGAAAAGCGTGGATTGATAAGGACGACGGCTCCATATTGAGAATGAGCATCGAAGCCGAATCTCTAGCGGGCTATGAGCGAATTTCGGCCGATTATGAGAGCAGAGGAGCGAAACCACTGATTTCGATTGATATCGTCTATGGATTCGAAAAGAACGGCTTACGCTTTCCCAGCCAAATCGTCTTAAAGGAGGCGTATAAAGATCCAAAGAAAGGCAAGATAAAAATCTCCGAGATGACCGTCGAATATGATCGATATAAATTCTTTACTGTGGGAACAGAGTGGAAATATTGAGAAATTCTGCGTGATCAACGGGAGGACGATTTGAATTTACAAACACCTCTTCTCAAGGCCGACGACCTGTCCAAGCGCTACGAGGACGGCGTCCTGGCCCTCGACCATCTCAACCTGACCGTCCCCGCGGGCGAGGTCTACTGCCTCCTCGGCGCGAACGGCGCGGGCAAGACGACGACGATCAACCTCTTCCTCAACTTCATCCCGCCCACGACGGGGACGTGCTATATCCGGGGGATCGACGTCACAAAGGATCCCCTGGAGGCGAAAAAGCACGTCGCTTTCGTCTCCGAAAACGTCATGCTCTACGGCAATTTCACCGCCCGCCAGAACCTCGAGTTCTTCGCCAAGCTCGGAGGAAAGACGGCCCTGACCAAAGAGGCCTGCTATCAGGTCATGCGCCGCGTCTCGCTCCAGGAGAAGGCCTTCGAGCAGCGGGTCAAGACGTTCTCCAAGGGCATGCGCCAGAAGCTCGGCATCTCGATCGCCATCATCAAGGACGCCCCGGCCATCCTCCTCGACGAGCCGACCTCGGGCCTCGACCCCAAAGCGGCCGAAGAGTTCCTCGAAATCCTCCACGAGCTCCGGGGCGAGGGCCGAGCCATCCTGATGTCGACCCACGACATCTTCCGGGCCAAAGAAATCGGCGACCGGGTCGGGATCATGAAGGAAGGCCGGCTCGTCCTCGAGCGCTCCCGCGACGAGCTCCGGACCGAGGACCTGGTCAAGATCTACATCGACTACATGAAGTCCGAGCCCCTGATCGCCTGACGGAACGCGATCGCACCCATGTTCAAGACGATCGTCCGCAAAGAGCTGCTGGAGAACCTCTTCAGCTACCGTTTCCCCCTCTTCGCCCTTATCTGCGTCGTCCTCATCCCCCTCAGCCTGTTCATCAACAACGCCCAGTACTCCAAGCGCCTCCGCGACTACAGCGAGCAGGTCCGGCTCTCGGACGAGGCCTCGTCGGGCCTGAAGATGCAGGACGTCATGTCCGGCCGGGTGGCCATGAAAGGCTTCCGCCCCCCGGCCCCACTGTCCATCTTCGCCCAGGGCTTCGAGAACGCCCTCCCCCGCTACTACCAGTTCAGCCAGGACGGGGCGACGACGGGAGAGTCCTCGAGCGGGGACGAGTCGCTCCTCTCGACTCAGGGCAAGTTCGACTTCATCTTCCTCGTCCAAATGGTCATTAGCCTGATCGGCCTCCTCTTCGCCTCCGACGCCATCTCGGGGGAGAAGGAGTCGGGGACCCTGCGGGCCATGCTCTCGAACCGACTGCCCCGCGACTCCGTCCTCATTGGGAAGCTCGCCGGCGGCGCCGTTTCCCTCTGGGTCCCGTTCCTGGCCGCCATCGTCCTCGGCCTGCTGCTCCTCCTCGTCGGATCCTTTCCCCTGTTCGCCGGGGACAACCTGGGCCGGATCGCCGTCCTTACCGCCTTCGCCGGCCTGTTCATCCTGATCTACTTCGTCATCGGCATGGCCATTTCGGCGAGCACGGCCAAGACGCGGGTATCGCTCATCTCCATCCTCCTCGTCTGGACGGGCTTCCAGCTCGTCATCCCCAAGCTCAGCGACATGACCGCGGCCCTCGTCCATCCCATCCGCACGGAAACCCAGGTCGCGCTGGAGAAATCGCTCCTGGCCAACACCATCGACACCGAGGCGGCCAAGGAACTCGGGCGCCAGTATGACCTCATCTTCGCCGGGGCCAAGCCGGGAACGGCCGACGACGCGAACTCCCCCGAACGCAAGAAATGGGACCCGCTGCGCGACGAGCTGCAGCTCCAGACCCGGGAGAAGAAGGCCCAGCAGATGGCGGCCATCGACGAAACCTATGAGCAGCAGCGGCGGCGGCAGCACAACCTCGCCGTCGACCTTTCCCTCATCTCGCCGAGCGCCGCCTTCGGCCGGGTCGTCGCCGATGTCTGCGGGACGGGCGACCTGGCCCGGACGAAATACCGCGAGGCCGTCCGCTCCCATCATAAAGCCCTCGACAACGAGCTCTTCAGCAAGGTCAAGCGGACGATCATGATGCATCCGGGGGGCCGGACGACCATGGCCATCTCGGCCCAGCCCGTGGACCCCAAGAAGCTGCCGAAGTTCTCCATCGCTTCGGCCTCGCTCGGCGAAGCGTTCAAGACGAACATCCGGAGCCTGGCCGCGCTCCTTTTTTGGCTGATCGTCCCGTTCGCCGCGGCCTACATCCGCTTCCGGAAATACGACGTGAGGTGACGGGAGAAGCCGATGATCGGCACGATCTACAAGCGCGAAATTCTCGACCACCTGAAATCGGCCAAGTTCCTCATCGGTTTCGGCCTGACGCTCGCCATCGCCGTCGCGGCCACGGTCATCAACGCCCAGGACTACGGCAGGCGCAAGCAAGACTACGATGCGGCACGGCGCGACCTGACGGGAAACAAGTTCGACATCTGGATCTACCGGCCGCCCGAGGTCCTGAGCATCCTCGTCCAAGGCAAGGACCGGAGCCTTGGCAGCAAAGCCCAGGTCAACTACCTGATGATCCCGGACCGCCTGACGGGTTATATGCCCGGCGCGCGGAGCATGCGCGTCAGGTCGCTGTCCGGCTTCGGATCGGTGGACTTCGCCTTCCTGGTCCGGATCATCCTGAGCCTGCTCGTGATCTTCCTGGCCTACGACGCGATCGCCGAGGAAAAGCAAGCCGGGACGCTGAAGCTCGCCCTGGCCAACGCTCTGCCGCGGTCTAGCATGCTCGCGGGAAAGGCGGCGGCCGGGCTGACGGTCGTCCTCGGCGCGCTCCTCGCCTCCGCCGCCGTGTCCGTCCTGATCATGATCTTCCATCCGGCCGTGAGCTTGCTGGGCGCAGACTTCGCCCGCATCCTTAGCCTAGTCGCTGCCTCGTCTCTCTACCTGCTCGTGTTTTATATGCTGAGCCTGCTGGTCAGCACGGCCGTCAAGCGGCCGGCGATCTCCCTCATGGTCCTGCTCCAGGCCTGGATCTTCGTCGTGGTCATCTACCCTCATCTCAGCGTCACCATCGCCGAGAACTTCACCAAGTTGCCGACCGAGAACGAGCTCGTCCAGAAGAAGCAGGCAGCCTTCGCCCCATATGAAGAGGAGATGAAAGCCGCCCGGGCGAAGTATTTCGGCAGCGACCGGTCGCCAGCTACGGGGATGCGCTTCTTCGAGCTGCAGACGACAGAGTCGCGCCTGTCCAACGATGTCGAACGGGAATTCGCCCTCAAGCTCTCCGCCCAGGCAGACCTCGCCAACTGGATTTCGATCCTCTCGCCAGCGGTCCTTTTCAACCGCGCGGCCGAGCGGTACGCCCGGACCGACATCCACGAATACGAACGGTTCATGGCGAGCGTCGAGCGCTACTGGAAGACGAAGTACATAGACCTCCAGGCGCTGGCCTACAAAGATCCGTCGGCGTATCGGAAGGCGGGGGTACCGGCGTTCGAGCACCCGGCCGAGAGCGCGGCCGAGGCCTGGGCGGCAACGGCGCCCCAGATCGTCGTGCTGGTGCTCATGGCTCTGATCTTCTTCGCGGCGGCCTCGACCGCGTTCCTGAATAAGGACGTGAGGTAGAGGGACGGGGAGGCCCGCCATGAAAAACATCATCCTCCGCGAGATCCGGGAACACATCCAGAGCCTCCAGTTCGCCGTCCTGCTGGTGTTCGCTTTCGTGCTGTTCGCGGCGAACGGGATCGTCTTCGCCCGTAAGTTCCAGGCCGAGAACACCGCCTACGGAGCGGCCGGGGCCCGGTTCCGACCCAGCACGCGCTTCGTCTATGTGAGCCGGCAGCCGAACCCGCTGCTCTTCCTGGCCGAGGGCGGGGACCTGGACCGGCCAGCAGCCTACAACCTTATGGCCAAGGGCTATTTCGACGCCTACGCGCCCCGGCCGCGCGATTTCAAACTGCCCGACATCCCCAAGATCGACTGGGCGTTCATCATTAAGACCGTCTTCAGCTTGTATGTCGTGCTCCTTGGGTACGCGGCGGTGAGCGGCGAGAGGGAGCAGGGAACGCTGCGGCTCGTCCTGTCGAATCCGGTGGGGCGGGCGCGGTTCCTGGCGGGGAAGTATATAGCTATCCTGGTGGTGGCGCTGATCCCGCTGGCCGCGGGGTGCCTGATCAGCCTCGGCATCCTGGGCGTCGGGCTGCCCCAGGTACTGACCTGGCGGCTGGCGGGGCGGGTGGCCGCGTTGCTCGCCTTGAGCACCGCGTATCTCTCCCTCTTCGCCTTCCTGAGCTTGCTCGTCTCGTCGGCCATGCGCCGCTCGTCGCTCGCCCTCCTGTGGCTGCTCGCGGCCTGGGTGCTGTTCGCGGTGCTCATCCCCGACACGTCGGGCATCCTGGCCCAGAAGTTCGCCAGGGTGCAGAGCGACTACGACGCGGCGAAGAGCATCGGGCCGATGATCGACAAGGAGGTCTTCGGCAAGATCGACACCCTCCAGACGCGCGTCGACAAGGGCGAACTGAAGACCGAGACAGAGATCAAGGCTGAGGCCGACAAAGCGTTCGAAGGGGGCCAGGAGAAGATCCGGTTCTTCGAGAAGGCCTACCGCGATGCCATGGAAGCGCGGGCGAGCCTCGCCCGGAGCCTCGCTCGCATCTCGCCCGTGGCGCTGTTCGAGTACGCAGCCGAGGACCTGGCGGGCACGGGCCGGCTCCGGGAGGAGGCGTTCCTGGAGGATCTGCGGGTCTACGGTCAGCAGTTCGATCGCTACGTCCTGAAGAAGACAGGCAAGCTCGTCGGCCGGTCGAAGTGGTCGTTCAGTACGGGAGTCAAGCTCGGGGAGAAGGTCGTCGAAGTCCGGTCCCCAGAGCCGGTGCGCTACGAGGGCGATATGTCCGACTTTCCTAGGTTCGTGGAGCGGCCGGTACGGCTTGGGGACGGTGTGAAAAGCGCGGGCAGCGATATCGCCGGACTGCTGCTGTGGAACATCGTCCTGGCAGTCGGGGCGTTCGCCGCGTTCCTGCGTTCGGACGTGAGGTGAGGAGGGCGCCGATGGTCGGAACGATCGCCAGGAAAGAGATCGCGGCCAACCTTCTCAGCTACAAGTTCTTCGCCGTCATGGCCCTCACGACGGTCCTCCTGTTGACAAGCTTTTTCGTCATGTACGAGGATTTCAAGGCCCGCCAGGCTGACTACGAGCTGATCCGGGCGAAGCCGGGCGAGGCGGTCGCGGTCATCCCGCCGAACCCGCTCTCGATCTTCGCCAAAGGTCTCGACGAGGCGATGACCCGCTCCTTCGAGGTCAGCGTGATCGGGATCAACGTCCGGGCCGGACAGGAATCGGGGAATCCCATCTTTGCCTTCTTCCCCGCCCCCGACTTCGTCTATGTCGTCAAGGTCATCCTCTCCCTCGTGGCGCTTCTCTTCGGGTTCGACCAGGTCAGCCGGGAGCGGGAGAGCGGCGTCCTGCGCCTCGTGCTGTCCAACCCCGTTTCCCGCGGGACCGTCCTTCTCGGGAAGTGGCTGGGCAACTTCGCCAGCCTGGCCGTTCCGTTCGTGCTCATCTCGCTTCTCGGCTTCGCCGTGATGAACCTCGACCCCGGCATCCGCTTCGGCGCGGACGGGACCGGCCGATTCCTCCTCCTGGTCGCCATCGCCCTCGTCTATATCGGCCTGTTCCTCAGCCTGGGGATCTTCGTCTCCGCCCTCACCCGGCGGTCGGCATCGACGCTCGTCGTCCTCCTCCTCCTCTGGACGCTCCTCGTCTTCATCCTCCCCAACCTGGGAACGCTCGTCGCCCGGCAGATGGTCGATGTCCCCTCGGTCAAGGCCCTGAGTGAGAAGCGCCAACAGATCTGGACGAGCGAGGTCCTGACCCAGATCACCGAACAGCGGGCCGTCGGTTTCCGGGGCGACGCGGACATCCGCCGGCGGCATCTCGAAGCGATCAACGACCGGCTCGACAAGCTCGAGTCGGATTACCGGACGAAGTTCGACCGGCTTGTCGCCTTGGCCAAAGCGATCAACCGGCTTTCCCCATCGGCCGGGTTCCTTTACGCCACGACCGAGCTGGCCGGAACGGGGATCGGCGAGGAAAGCCGTCTCAAGGGCGAAATCATCCGCTACAAGGATGCCGTGCTGCTCGAAATGACGCGCGGGGCGAAACAAGCGCCCGCATTTTCTTATCGTTACCGGACGGTCGGCCGGGTCCTGACCGAGGGCGCTCTTCTCGACCTGGCCGGGTTGGCCGTCCTGGCGATCATCCTCTTCGCCCTGGGGTTCGTCGCCTTTGTCCGGTACGACGTGAGGTAGGCGGAGACGGCCATGCTTGGAACGCTCATCCGCAAGGAATTTCAGAACAGCGTTTTCTCCTTCCGGTTCGTCGTCATTTTTGCTTTGCTCCTCGTCGTCGTGCCGGTCACGCTGTTCATCCTGACCGGCGACTACGTCAAGAAGGTCGACGAGTTCTCCTTCCGGCGGGCCGGGCTCGAGGATTACCTCCGGAATTTCGCCCACTTCAACCGCCTGGGCGGCGTCGTCCAACCGTCCCAGCCCCCGCTCCCCGCCCAGGCCCTGGTTCGGGGAATCTCATCGGGAGCCAACCTGGAGGACTTCGACGACGATCCCCTGCCGGTCATGTTTCCGTTGATCGATCTGGTCTTCATCGTGGCGATCTTCCTCAGCCTGGCCGCATTGATCCTGTCGTACGACGCCGTCAGCGGCGAGAAGGAGGACGGCACCCTCAAGCTCATGCTGGCGAACGGAGTGCCGCGCCACCGGATCCTCCTGGGGAAGGTCATCGGCGGAACGGCGACCTTGCTCGTTCCCTTCCTCGTCTCGCTCCTCGTAGGCTTGATCGGGGTCATCGTCCATCCCCGCGTCGCTTGGTCCGGTGCGGACTGGGGCGCGCTGGGCCTGATTCTCGCCGGGGCTGTCGCTTATGTCGCCTTTTTCCACATCCTCGGCGTGTTCATCTCATCGCGCCACACCTCTTCATCCGCTTCGATCGTCACCTCCCTCAGCGTCTGGGTCCTCCTTGTTCTCGTCGTCCCGAATCTCAGCCCGTTCCTGGCCTCGCGGCTCTCCCCTGTTCCTTCGCGGATCAAGATGTCGCGGGAGGTCTCCCGCCTGACCGACGTCGAGCGGGACGCCCTGGGAAACCAACTGCAGAAGGAGCGTCTGGCCGCCCTGGCCAAGGAATATCCCGTTCTGGCCCAGCCGCCGTTATCCGAGGCCGAGACGAAGGCCCGGGTGGAGAAGGATCCCGCCTACCGGGCGGCGATCGAAGCGAGGAGGCGCGAGGTTTCGGCGGCGTGGGACGAAGCGAACAAGATCCAGGGAGCGAAGGCCGATGCTCTCGAGGCCGAGCAAAGGAAGAAAGAGGAAGCACAGACGCGGCTCGCCCGGGCCCTATCGATGGTTTCGCCCCTCTCGGACTTCACCTATTGGGCGACCGACCTGACCTCGACGGGGCTCCTGAACCAGGGATCGTTCGCCCGGCAAACCGATGCCTGGTATCTCATCTACGGGGATTATTCCCGGGCGAAAATCGCCGCCCTTCAGAAGAAGGATCCGGCCACGGATTGGTGGAACACGGCCGTGGACGTGAGCGACATGCCCCGCTTCCAATACAGGGAGGAATCCCTGGCCACCCGGTTCAAGGCCGGACTCTGGCCGATCGGCGTCCTGCTGGCGATGGCCGTCGCGGCGTTCGGCGCGGCTTACCTGTCCTTCATCCGCACCGATCCCCGCTGAAGATTGAGGGAATCCCTCTCTGATATTCGGTGACAGTCATCTGAATACACTTAATTATTTGAGATGATCACCCTCGGTTGAATGAGGTGATTCAGATGACTGTCACCCTAATCAGTCACCGAAATCAACCGAAATCAAAAAATCGTGTAGCGGCTGGAAGATATGATCCGCTCGATGCGGCCGCCGGGAAAGCCGAGATCGACCGAGGCGACGGCGATCCGAGGCTGAACGGCCGGGATATAGATCCGGTCGAGGTGGATCACCGCGGCGGGCGAGGAGAACGCGGAGGGTCCGACGATCCCCCCGAAATGGTCGCTCCGTCCGAACGCGACGTGCAGGCCGAGCTTCTCGTCGAGGAGGATCTCCCCGACCGGTTCGATCCCGAAATCGCCCAGGACCCCGAATCCCAGCTCGGCGATATTGCCGTACGCCGGCTCGGCGGCGAGGTGCGCACGCTCGGCTTCGGCGGCCGGACCGGCGCCTTCGACGGCGATGACACGATTTGAGGCGATTTCGAACAGGACGATCTCTCCCCCGATCTCGACAGGAAGAATGCCGCGCGTCCCGCTCGCTTCCCCCTTTTCCCCCTCGTAAGGCACGATATAGGTTTCGCCGCTCGGCAGATTCCCGGCCATGCCCTTTTCCGGAAAGCGGCCGCCGCTCTCATGGGCGGAGCGGAATCGCAGATCGAAGATCATCGAATGCTTCTCCGCTCCGTCGACCATAAATTCGATCCGGGCGAAGCTCGCCTCGTCGAGCCTATCCTTGAGGACGCGGCAGCGCCGTCCGACCTCGGCGTAATCGACGCGCAAGGCCGGGATCATCGAGGCGGCGAATCCGGGCATGGTCGCGGCCCGGAAGCCGTGAACGCGGCCGGCGTTCTTGAGCGGAGCGGTGGTCGAATATTCGGTCGGAGCCAGGATGATCTGGAACGTCCGGAAAATCTCCTCGAATGGGACCGGCCGACCGAGGGAAGAGAGACCGTCGGCGAGCTCCGGCAAGGCCCCTTCGACGATGAAGCCCGTCGCCGGGAGCTCGGCGTTGTTCGATCCCACATCCGGATAGGCGACGAGGGCGACCTCCTCGAGAGGGATGTCCGCCCGGCCGGCTTTCAAAGCCTCGGCCCATCCGGCGGCCATCGAGCGCCGGATCTTCCAGGGCTCATTGTCGCGCGCCGGATCTCGCGGGAGATCGACGAGCACGGCCAGCTTTTTGTCGGTCTCGAACCGCGGGAACGCGGACCGGACAAGATTGACCAGATCTTCGGCCGTCAGTGCGCTCATGGGGCCTCCTCGCTGGATTCACTCGATTCGAGAGTATACAATAAATTCGTTTTCTACGACCCAGGAGGTCCGACATGCCCTCTCCCAAGATCCGCATCCTCACGATCCTGATCATCGCCGGAGCCGGACTCACGCTCCTCGCGGCGAGCCCGATCCAGACGGCGAAGGACAAAGCCGCGATCCTTCCGCCCATCGATCCGCAGCGCGTCCAGGACCAGGACCTCATGACTTGGGACAATTATCGCCCCATCCCGGGCCGGAACTGGGCCGATCCGGCCCTCAAGCCCGAACGGGGATTCAAGCTCGCGGTCGTCGGGATCGACTTTCCGAACCAGCCGTTCGTCATCACCCTGCCCAAGGGCTCGGACCCGTTCGGGAATCCCCAGATCGATCCCATCGGCCGCGAAACGGTCCCCCAGTTCTACGCCGAGTTCTTCATGAAGCCCGGCCCGATCAATCACGGCCAGACCATCAACGGGTATTGGATGGAGCAGTCCCGGGGCAAATTCGGCATCACCGAGGTCCAATGGTTCGGTCCCTACTTGATGCCCAAGCCCATCTGGTTTTACGGCTTGAACGAGTACGGCCAGAACGGACAGACCCCCGATGGGAGCAAGCCGGAAGGACGCATGGAGCGGGACTGCGACGCGCTCTGGACTGCCGCCGTCGGCAAGGACATCCGCAAGGATTTCGACGCCGTCCTCCGCATGTACGCGAGCTACGATGAGACGGGCGTGTGGCAGGAATTCGGGGAGATGAAGTTCAACTCCAAAGAAGACATTCCCCCGGAGTGGGGCAATCCCAATCCCGACAAGCCCCGCTGGATCCCGACGCGATACGTCGAATGGACGAGCTGGCTGGCCGGCTCCCAGCAATGGGGCCTCTCCTCCATGCGGCAGGGAGAGAATTCCGGGACGATCACCCATGAGCTGGGCCATTTCGCCTTCCGCCTCCCCGACCTCAACAACAATCCCTACGTCCAGCCATACCGGCGGGTCGCCGCCGGGCCCTGGGACATGATGGACCGCGGCAGCTTCAACGGCCCCGGCGGCCCCCACAGGCGCTGGGTCGTGCCGCCGGCCCAGGGCGCGGCCATGCCCGCGGGACTCATGGTCCGCAACCGCCTGGAAAACAAGTTCATCACCGAGACCCAGCTTCTTCGCCTGAGCCGGGAGGGTCTGGCGAAGTCGGGCCTTGCCGTCGCCGAGGTCACGGCCCGGGCGGTCGATCCGCTGTCAGGGACGTTCACCGGAATCTTCGTCCGCCTCGACGGCGCCGCCCCCGTCGACCGCACTCCGGCCGACGATCCGGCCCTCAATCCCCTCTCTCCGGGGACCCCGAACTATGCGTTTTATTCTCTCGAAGTGGTCCAGCGAATCGGCTACGATTCCTTCACTCCGGATAACGGAGTCCTGATCGCCAAGAACAAGGACGGCCTGCGCGGCCAGAACGGCGGCCCGAACGGCTTCAACAGCTACCTCTGGGTCATCGACGCCCACCCCGAAGACATCAGCATGGCGGATTATGTCAAGCCGGACGGCCGGAAAGTGATGCGGACGGTCGCCGATTACCGGCAGCTCAATGACGCCCTGTTTCACGCCGGGCTGGGATCGGGAAGCGCTTTCGAATGGGAAGATACCCCGAACCGCCTGCACTTCTACGTCGTCGATCTTCGCCAAGACGAGAATGGGATCCGCTGCTACACCCTAGGGGTCAGATCGCTCGACGGAGCCGGCTCGCAGGCACGCGGGGCGGCGCTCGCCGCGCCGGCCAAGCCGACGGCCGCCGGGCCCGAAACGCCGATCGTGTTCACATTGAAGAACACCGGTCAATCCGCCGAGATCGACTCGGCCACCCATCCGTCCGGCGAAGGAACTTACTTGAATTCGGACGTCTATCGGCTTTCGGTTTCGGTGGACGGTAAGGGCTGGACGGCCGGCCTCCTCAACGGTCTTGCCGCCGTCGAGTCCGGCAAGTCGCGCCAGATCACGGTCTACGTCACCCCGGACGCCGGGAGCGCGGCATCGGCAAAAGTGATGCTGAAAGCCGTCTCGGAGAGCGACCCGGCGAAGACCGCCACGGCAACCGTCACGGTTTCAAAGAAATAAATAAGCGTACGAAATCAGGGAGATGCGCTGATGGGGCTTCAAGGTCAAGTTCCTGCCCTTCAATCTCTGCCCCCTAATTTTCACTCTTTCAGCTCTCCTGATCGCCCTCGGCGCCTGGCTCTGACCATGAGTATTCCGGCTGTTATTTGGCGGGCTTGCCCGAAGGATTCATCCAACGGAATGCCGTCCCCTCCGGCTTTACTTTTTCCTTTCCGTAATCGGCTTCCTGCAGAGCGACTTGAATAGCCGCATGGTCCATGCCGTTCATAAAGACGGCGGCCTGCAGGTTTTCAAGCTCGACATGATCCGGCGAGAATTTGTCGTCGCGGAGGCTTATCTTTTCCGGTTCCTTCTGAAACAAAGGCTTGGCCAGGGGTTTAGGATACGGGATAGAGATTCTGCCCTTGGCCTTGCCAAGAGAATTCGTCATCTCATAGATTCCGGGACGCAGCAATTGAGCGATGAAGACATCTCCCGGTTCCAGGGAACGAGTGTCATAGCGCCGAGCTACTTTTTCACGGGCACTTTTACCGGCGGCGATCTCATTCAAAATGACGTGGAACCCACCTTTCCCTTCGGAAACGAATAATAAAAGATATCCCTTGGGCGCCACGGAATATCTTCTTTCGACGGAGGGCGGCAGGACTTTGGGCTTGGTGTCATACTTCGAAAGGTCGACGTCCGCTTGCATGGACGTGCAGTCCGGGTCGACCTTTAAGCGGAACGTTCCCACGTTGATCTCTCCTTGGACGACGTCGGCGACGTATTCCCCAGGGTCGGTCAGGGGATGCGCCAAGGAGCCGAGGACACGAAGACTGGCGCTGTCGATATTCGTATTATTGAGTGCGTAGACGTTGATGTGGGCTTTCATGCTCATCAGTCTCCTATGTCCGAATCCAAGATCATTTCCGCATCGTTGACCGTCACGGAAACGTTCCGAACCGGGATTTTGACCGGGATCTTGATCCCCTCATAGCCGAGAATCGGGAATGGATCTTCAAACTCGAAAACGGGATAGCGATTGGCGAAATAATCGGCGACGATGGTCGAGACAAAATCGAACAGGCCGATACTGACACCGAGCAGATTCGACAGCCACTCGTCGATATCGTCACCGATATCCAAAATGGCCCTGATCAGATCGACGATCGAGCCGAGAATGGCCTTGACCAGATCGCGCGCCCATCCTGGAAGCCAGAAGAGCAAATTGTCCACGGCGTTGTTGATCGCCGCATCTAATATCGCGCCCACCGTATCCGGGATGTCGATCAGGTCGATGTCAAGCCAAATCGGGTCGAGATGGAATCGCCATTTGTTCGGAACGCCGGCGTCCTCGGCGTCCAGGTCCGTCATACCCGCGGTTCTCGAAGGATCAATACGATAGCGGGTCTTGATGCTGAAGGCGCCCGACAGTTCGCTCCGAAGAAGGCCGCTTAGGTTCAACGCAAGGCGGATGTCCGGATTATCCGAGAAAATGCAGATCTTCGGGGCTCGAAGGATGCAACCCCAGGGCGATGGGATAATGCAAAAGCCGCCGATGCAGAGCTCTGGAATATCGATTCCCAGTTCAAGAGTCAGCGGATCATATACGACATCAAGTTCGCTGAGACGGACGCTGTCATCCGGCTGAAGATCAATGGATCCGTTCTGAAGCCGTACGCCGATATTCCAAGAGAACGAAAACGCGCCTCCGCTGTGTCCAGAGGTTGATTCATGAAAATGATCTCGGATCGTCGCGAACAACCGGCGGAACGTTTCTTCACTTATGGCGACCGTGACTTGGTTCATGGTTAGACTCCTACATCGACAAAAACCCTGATCTCATCCTGTTCTAAAGCTGGATTGTGGGCGACGACGGAGGGAGCCGGCGTCGGCGAGATCGATAAGGTCGCGAAGTCTCCCAAGTTGAAGATGATCGTATCCAGAGCGATCCGGATCTTCGGCAATATTCCTGCGCGGAGGGTCGTCGCCAGATAACATTCGAGATTGTTCTCGAGTCCCTCGGGAGTGATATCGCGAATTTCCAGCCCGAACAGCTTAATCGCCAGTTTCGGCCCCCCGGTTGTGTTCTTGATCTCGAACCCGGCAGTCGCGAATAACAAAATGCAGAAACACAAAACGTTCTTTCCTTGGATAGGTCGGACCGGAGGTTTTGCTTTGTCCGTCTCCGCCCCGCGCTTGCCGTCTGCCGAAGGAACTTGAATCGCCACGACTTCTCCGTCGCGTTCCGCGGTCTCAGGGCTGGGGCAGGATATCCCTCCGCAGACTTCGACCATGATCGCAAAACGCTGTTCGGCAAGAGGGGGATTCAATTCGGGAGGAAGAGGGACGGTCCTTCCGGGATGTATGTCGATTTTCAATTGAACAAGCTGGAAGCAGAAATCGATGCCGAGGGCTCCGTCCGTTCCGAGGATCGGAAGCGGGTCCTCGATCGTTATGATCGGGTTATGCCGCCGAAGGATTTCAGGATGGACGACGGGCGGCTTGCAGAGAAGACCAGGATTATTTTCGAAGAACTGCGTCCCGTAATTGAAAAGCGAAGGCCGTTGGCGCATGAGATGGGCGACGATCCGGTTAAGGGCTTCTTCATTAACGGAAGCATAAACACTGCATTTTTCGGTAAGGGCCATTTCTCCCCTCCGCGAAGATATTCCTGATAACCAAAAGATAGGAGGAGCCGGCCGGAAGTCAATCGAGTGGACATTTATTCCGTTTTTAAGCAGATTTTGCACTCAATTTCAATTATTTTCACCTCAGAACGACTAAACGATCAGACGAGGTCGTCCTCTAAGAAGACGTCAGATCGCTTGGGGAAGCGCGCCATGATTATCGGGGGGGAAAGGCTCAACTCCTGGAAAGAAGTCGCCAATTATATCGGGCGCGACATCGGGACCTGTCGGAGATGGACGAAAAAGCTCGGCTTTCCCGTTTATCGCATAGATAAAGATTCGCCGCGTTCGAGGGTGTTCGCTTTCAAATCCGACATTGACGAATGGTTTATTAAGAAAAAGGCCTAGGCCCGTCCGCAAATCCATCAGGTCGTTTCGACTCATTCCGGCCTCCCCATCAAAAAAGCTCGTAGTCCTTCGCGATCCCAGTAAGCTCCTCGTGAACTTCCGCTTGATTTATTCAGGCAGCGTATCTAAAATCTCTGATACATGGCCGATTATGAGGAGGAATTGTCGGCCGCGACCCATCCGCCGGTCGACGTCTGGAAGCAGATCCTGCGCATGGCGATGTCGCCCGACGCCTGGTACGAGCATCCGGCTTTCTCGTTCGCCAAGCATCCGCGGATGCCGATGATGCCGAATCGCGGCGAATCCAAGTAATTCTCGCGTTTTTATTATTTTAATTATATCGCCTCGATGATTCGGAGGCTGGCCATGGTCGAATCGCTGGTCGTTACCTCACTGCCCGTCCTGTTTCTCGGGTTGTTGTACGGGACCGAGGCCATTCAGCGGATCCGTCGGACCTATTCCAGCGGTGATCCGCCGATCGGCAAGACGCTCTTAGTTCGGCGCTACGTCTGAGAGGAGGCAGCAGATGGAACAATCGCCAGTGAAGTCGCATCCGCTCCGTGGGCTTCCCACCTTACTCAAACGGGGGCATTGCGCCCCGGCCGTTATGGAGACGATCGTCAAAGCCCGCGGTCAGGACCCTATCGGCCTGGTCAAGCTCGTCGGGGGAATGCCGGGCGGGATCGGCAACACGGGGAACGAGTGCGGAGGGATCGCCTCTCCCCTCGTCCTTTTAGGGCTGGACAGCGGGCCGGATGATACCCGCGACGGATTGCCGCTCGCGATCGTCCGAGGCCGGAACCTGATGCGGCGCTTCGCGGAGCGCCATGACACGCTCCTCTGCCGGGAGATCCGCAGCCCGAAGGCGAGGCTATTCCCCTGCATCAAGGCCATCCTCGACGCCCCCGGAATCCACGCCGAGGCCGCGGCCGACGCCCTTCCGGACAGCGGATCGGAAGAACAACGGGAGGCCCAGCGGCTCCTGATCCGAGGATTCGGGGCCCGCGGCTTCCACTGTTCTCGCGCCGTTCTTGATGGTCTTCCGGCCATCGCGGCCTCCTTTCCCGAGTTGCGTAAAGGGATGGCAACGTTCCTCGGCGGGACGGCCTGCGCCGGACTCACCTGCAGCGCCTTGGTTTCGGGGATCATGGTCCTCGGCCGTCGACTCACCGAAATCGAGAACAGCGTTCCGCGGGTCCTGCGGATGATCGTCCTCTTCAAGACGGGCGGCGACGCTTTCGCCGACAAGATCAATGCGTTCAACGCCACGATGAATCTCGGCCACAGGTTGGCCGACTGGTTCGCGGGAGAGTTCGGCAGTCTCCAATGCCGCGAGATCACCGGGACAGACTTCTCCTCCCTGGACGGCGTCCGGCGCTTCCTCGATCAACGGATCGCGGTGTGCGAGGGAATCCCCGGAAAAGTCGCCAGCAGAGTCGAGCAGATCCTCGGGGCGGTTCAGCCTGTCTGAAGGTTCGGGCCGGCTTAAATCTGTCGAATCCGCTTGACAAAAGACGGCCGGAGAGGATACCTTAATTTCATCCATCAGGGTTTTGTTGTATGATTTCGATATCTTTTGATCCAGGAGGGAGACAGATGAAACAGAAAACGCTCTTATTCTTGCTCGTCGTGTGTTTATCGGCCACCGGCCTGGCGTTCGCCCAGATCACCCCGGAAGGGAAGATCATCGGGAAGATTGTCGACAATCAGGGGGGGCCGCTTCCCGGCGTGAGTGTCGAAGCCACAAGCACTCGCCTGGTCGGGAAGGCGGCCACGATTTCGGATGTCAACGGCATCTACCGCATCATGGCTCTTCCGTCAGGGTCATATGACATCGTTTATTCGCTTACCGGCTTCAAAACGCTGATCCGGCAGAGCATCGTCCTGGGGCTGTCCCAGACATTGACCATCAATGTCAGCTTGGAACAGGCGTCCGTTGAAACCTCCTTGACGGTCGTGGGGATGTCTCCCCTGATCGACGTCAAGAGCACGGTCAAGGGGCAGACCATGACCAAGGACGTCTTCATGACCCTGCCCCGGGGCCGGAACTTCGATTCGCTGATCAGCACGATCCCCGGCGTCCAGAACGAGGGCATCACCGCCGGCCTCTCCGTGGACGGCGCTTCCGGCGCCGAGAACATGTGGTACGCCGACGGGGCGGACATCGGGGACTTCCACTACGGCGACCGGGGCCAGAGCATGGTTCTCGAGCTCCTGGACGAAGTCAAGGTCACGGCTTCGGGATACAACGCCGAGTTCGGGGGGTCGCTCGGCGGCGTGGTCAACGTCATCACCAAGTCCGGGAGCAACGTGTTCCACGGCGAGATCCTCGGCTACTACGACAACAACAGGTCGTACATGCAGGGAAAAGCCCGGGACTTCCTCGAGGCGGATCCCTACCAAAGCTACGTCTGGAGGTATGTCAACTACGACGACAAGTTTTTCAACGGGGGGAAGGACCGGGACAAATACGACCGATTTGAAGGCGTGTTCGGCCTCGGCGGCTACATCGTCAAGGACAAGCTGTGGTTCTACGGGACATTCAACCCGACCTACAGCTCGACGGACGCCCCGCGGGACTTCGCGAAGAGGCAGGGGCCCTTCCAGACGTTCACTCAGAAGAACAAAGGACTTGGCGGATCGATCCGGCTCTCGGCCGCCCCGGCCAAGGGCCTTCGCCTCTCGACCAGCTTCATCAACAGCTTCACCAACTACCGTGGGAGCATTCCCGGCATCTACGGTCTCAGCTCCTCCGCGACCGATTGGGCGCACATCGGGTTTGACTACCCGAACAAGAGCGCCTCGCTGACCGCCGACTATTCCATCGGCAATAACCTGCTGATCAGCTACCGGAGCGGCTGGCACGAGCAGAATACGAGTAACCAGCAGGTTTCCCCTCCGAACGCGACGACGTATTATTTCAGCAATACCAATGCGACGTTGTTCGGCAGCGATCCCTTTTTCGTCGCCCATCCTGACCTGATCAAGACGAGCGGATGGACGAGCAGCACGCTGTACACGGAGACGCGGAGATACCTGCGCGGGAAGATCAGCAACAACCTGGACATTTCTTTCTACGCCAACTGGATGGGCGAGCACGCCCTGAAGGCCGGCATCGGCTACAACTATCTCTATGAGGACCGCTTCGACGGCTATGTCCACCCCCGGGTGAGCATCTACTGGGGCCAGAAGAACGACGATCTGGGGATCACGGTTGGGGCCGGGTCCGACCCGTCGAGCCCGTTCTACGGGAAGTACGGGTATTATCTCATCCGGAGCAACTACATTTCGCCCTCCGGAAGCGTCTGGAAGAACAACAGCAACAACCTCTCGGTCTACCTCCAGGATTCGTGGACCATCTGGGACCGGCTGACGCTCAACATCGGGGTCCGGGCCGAAAGCCAGTACATGCCGCCCTTCACGGACAACAAGTCCTACCCCGGCTGGTCGGAGGATCCCGTCCGGTTCGGCCTGGGCAGCACGATCGCCCCGCGCGTCGGGTTGAGCTACGACGTGTTCAAGGACTCGAGCCTCAAGCTCTTCGCCAGCTACGGGATCTACTACGACCTGATGAAGATGTACATGGGCCAGCTGACCTTCGGCGGCACGAAGCGCATCGAGACCTACTACGCTCTCCAGGATCCGGATTGGTCCAAAATCGCGGCGAGCGGCGCGCTCGACGACGAGGCGAGCCAGAAAGCCGGCAACACCTATGCCGGGTACATGGATTACCTGCCGCCGTCCCTCAACCGGGTCGATCCGGACATCAAGCCGACGGCCCAGAGGGAGATCTCGTTCGGCGCGGAGAAGAAGCTGACCGAGGACATCTCCGCTTCCGCCCGCTTCGTCCAGAAGCACCTCATCCGGACGATCGAGGACGTCGGCGTCTATATCTACACGACCTCGTCGAGCGGGGCCGTGACGGTTTCCCAGGACTTCTGGGTCACCAACCCCGGTTACGGCGTCTCCCTGCCGGTCTCCCAGGGCGGCAAGTTCGTCGAGGACTACTGGCCCTGCCCGAAAGCGACGCGGGATTACATCGGCCTCAATCTTTCCCTGGAAAAGCGGTTCAGCAACAACTGGCAGGGGGGGATCAATTATACCCTGAGCAAGGTTTACGGGAATTACTCCGGGCTGGCGAGCTCTGATGAAGCGAGCACCAACAGCGGCCTCGGCCGGCTCGGCCCGAGCGTGGAGCAGGACTTCGACCGCTGGTTCATGGGGTACGACGGCCACGGCAAGGTCCTCGACGGCCCCCTGCCCCAGGACCGGACGCACTACGTCAAGGCGTACGGATCCTACCGCTTCCCCTTCGGGCTGACCGTGGGGCTCGTCGGCTACGGACGGAGCGGACTGCCGCTGACGACCAAGGTCTACTACAACTCCAAGTATTTCTACCCCCTGGGCCGGGGGAACATGGGCCGGCTGCCGTTCACCGCATGGGCCGATATCTATCTGGACTATACCTTGAAGCTCGGGAGCAAACTGAGGGGCTCGATCAACCTCCAGGTCAACAACGTCACGAACACCTCCACGATCCAAAGCAAGGTCATGACGCCCGACCGGACGAGCTTCACCGGCTACACGAACGAGATCCTGAGCGGGGCCTTCGCCGATAACTTCATGTCCTACATCGCCTCGAAGGGGATCGCCCATCCTATGTACAACCAGTGGGATACTCGGTTCGGCACCTGGACGGTGCGGCTGGGATTCAGGCTCTCTTACTGAAGGATCGCGCCGCAAGCGACACGTTCACGAGCCCGTCCTTCCCGTGAAGGACGGGCTCTTTTTTCCCCGGCGCGCGCCGCCCGCGGCGCCGCTTTGCTTAGCTCTCGCTCTCGTCCATATACTGGACGTACAGGGCGGTCAGGTCCTCGCCCTCGAGCTCGGCCTTGGTCTTCAGCATCACCAGCCGCCCCTTCTTCATGAACCCGACGCGGTCGGCGATGAGCTTGGCCCGGAAGATGTCGTGGGTGGACATGAAGACCGACTTCCCCTGGTTGCGCATCTTGAGGAGCAGGGTGAGGAACTCCTGGCCGGATTTCGGGTCAAGGCCCGACGTCGGCTCGTCCAGGATGACGTTGGGCGCGTCCTTGAGGAGGGCGATGGCCAGCCCGAGCTTCTGCCGCATCCCCTTGGAATAGTTCCGCGTCCGCATGTCGAAGGCTTCTGTCTGCAGCCCCACGCCCTCCAGGGCCCGGGCGTAGTCGACCTTGGTCAGCTTGCGCTTCCCGGCCAGCTTGCAGAAATAGTCCAGGTTCTGGAAAGCCGTGAAGTTCCCGTACAGCATCACGTTTTCCGAGACGAAGGAGATGTGGTCCTTGGACTTGAGGGGCTCCTTCGTCACGTCGATCCCCTCGACCAGGGCGGTCCCCGAGGTCGGCGGGAGGAAATTGAGGATCAGGTTAATGGTCGTCGTCTTCCCGGCCCCGTTAGCCCCGAACATGCAGAAGATCTCGCCGGGCTCGACCTTGAACGTCAGGTGGTCGACGGCCAGCAGTCCATCCTCGTAGAGCTTGGTGAGTTCTTGCGTTTCGATCATGGGAAACCTCTCAGCGGACGTCGGCCTTCAGGAAGGAGATATAGGCTCCGGCGAAAAAGACCAGCACCAGGACGACCATCAGCCCGAAATCGGGCAGCGTCCGGGCGAAGGATTTGCCCAGCGTCTCGGGCTCGAATGTGTGGACGGGCATGTCGTCCAGGACGACCTTGGCGGTCTGGCCCGATCCGGAGAAATCGATGCTCTGCATCATCTTCGCGTTCGCCCATCTGGTCCAGAGGGGTTTGTAGGCCCGGATCGAGGCCAGGAACCTCTCGTGCTCATCGATCCCCGTACGGGCCAGGCTCATCGTCGAGAACATCAGGGCCGAGGCCGGCGAGATCCGGGACAGGTTCACGGCCAGGCTTTGCTGGGCCGTCTTGCGGAGCTGGTAGTCCCGCTCCAGGGCGGCGTTGTTCTCGTCGATCTTCTTCGTCGAAGCCTGCTGGAAGTCCTCCAGGTATTTCCTGAACCGTTCCTGGAACGCTTTGGGGTCCTCCCCCGGTTTCTGGCCGTTGGCCTTGATCCAGTCCAGGACCTCTTTCTGCGCGCTGCCCTGGACCTGCTGGAGGAAAGCGTCCTTTTTAGCCGTGACCTCGTGGACGGACGGGATGGGCTTGAGCTGGGCCGCGGTCATGACCGAGAGCTTGGGAATGACGGTGACGAAGATGACCCAGATGAAGAGGAGGATGAGGAAGCTCGTCGAGCTCCGGCTTGTCCGGGCCGAGACGAAGAGGCCCAGGGTGATGAACACGGACAGGTAGAGGAAGTACATCAGGAACATCAGGAGGAGCCGGGCCCAGGATTCCCCGCCCATCGAGATGTTGGGAAAGACGAGGAGCATGAGCATGCTCAGGACGAGCGGGATGACGAGCGGGATGAGCAGGCTGATGAACCCGCCGATAACTTTCCCCAGGATGAGCCGGTCGCGCGGGACGCGGTTCGAGAGGGTCAGCTTCAGAGTGCCCCGCTCCTTCTCCCCGACGATGGCGTCGTAAGTGAAGAGGATGGCGAACAGGCTGAGGACGATCTTGACGATGAAGGTCAGGTCGAGGACGCCGAAGACGGAGAAGATCGGGCTGCTCTCGTATTTCGAATCGACCAGATTCGGGTCATAGGCGACATTGACCGTGGCGACGCGGCCGACGGCCTCGTCGACGCCGCTGGTGATGGCCCCCAGCACCTGGGGCGATTTGTTGATCTTCGTCCCCAGGCCGGCCAGGGCTTGGTAGCTCGGCTGGCTCTCGAGGTTCTTCTTGTTGAGGGCCACGGCCGCGGTGTACTCCTTCGCGTCCGAGCGGTAGTTCGAGATGCCGGTGAAGACCGACAGGAGGATGAGGACGGCGCAGAGGAGAAAGGTGAAGACGAACTTCGCGCTCGTGATCGTCTCCAGGATCTCTTTCTTGATGATGTCTTTGAGCATGTTACCCTCGCTTGCTAATATCTATTTATTATCCGCCGATTGGCGAGGTTATTCAATACTTCCGTTACGGATTGCATCGGGGCTCCCGGGGGAGAGGATCCTGCGGCACGTCGTTTTCCCACAGCCCGTCCTTGGAGGGGCAAGCCCCTTCCAACGGTCGCTTCGCTCCCTGCCTCCCCTTCTCGGACTGACGTCCTGCGACCAAAGGGGCGGCCCCCTTTGGATTCCCCCGTGGATTCGAGAGGCTCGAATCCACGAAACCGACTCGACCTTCCGTTCATGCAGGAGGGACACCTACCTGCAGTCCTTTCCTAGTCCTGGGAGAGGTAGGAGAGAGAGATAAATACGAATGGGAGTCTTAAAGGTGTCCCGAATGCCCGCGAGCCTCCAGATGGCCGCCGGACCCTCTTGCTCGACCTCTCGGTGTGCGATCGCTACGTGGGCCTGCCGGGCGGACGACTTGGCCGATGAGCTGGATGGGGTCCCCTGGGTCGGGGGTGAGATGCAGCGAATCGGACAAGTCGGTCCGCGGCAGGATTAGCGTATCCCAAGTCGATAAATATCAGGGTGAGTGATCTTTTTAATGGCGGCGGTGGGGCTCCCTAAGGCGAACATTCTTCGTGAGCCGTGGGAGTCCCAAGAGCCGCCATCCCGGCACCGTAGGTCATTCCGAACCCATTGAACGGCGCCGGCGATTTCACTATACTGAGCGCATGAGAGAGGATCCCGCCCTCCAGGAGAAGCTCGAGGACATCCTGATCCCGAGCACGACGGCCAAATCCTTCCGCATCACAATCGAGTTCGGCTTCAAGATGGGCCGGGATTACGAAAAGGCCGTCGACCTGGCCAAACGCAACCCGACCTACCATGTCGAGGGTGAAGGGGAATGGGTCCGTCATTCGGCGACCTTCACCAAGGACGACGTGGAGGACCTCTTCGCCCTCTTCTCGCTCGTCCACGACTGGGACACGACCGAGGTCCTGGTCAACCACAAACGCCTTCCCTATGGGCACCAGCTCTGGCTGCCCCTGATGTGGTTCTACCGCGTCAAATGATCGATCGCGCCGCCGTCGGGCGGCGCCCGAGCTGCGCGTCCCGCAAATTCGTTGCGCTAGCTCAGCTCTTCCAGCCGGGCCGAGAAATGGCGCAGGTGTTTCGGCTGCTCGACGATCCTCATGCCCTTGACCCGGTCTCGGTTCTTGTAAACCGCGATCAGAGCCTCGGCGATGTAGTCGAGATGTGAGGCCGTGTAGACGCGGCGCGGGACGGCCAACCGCACCAGCTCGAGCTTGGGATAGGTTTCCAGTCCGGTCTCGGGGTCCAATTTCCCGAACATGACCCCGCCGATCTCGACCGACCGGATGCCCGCCTCCCGGTAGATGGCGATCGAGAGGGCCCAGCCGGGATACTCGTGCCGCGGAATATGGGGCAGGAAGCGGTCGGCCAGAAGATAGACGGCGTGGCCTCCCGCGGGCTTGAAGACGGGAATGCCCGCGTTATCCAGGAGAGCGGCGAGATAAGCGATCTGGCCCGTCCGATGCTCGAGATAGTCGTCGTCCAGGACTTCTTCGAGACCGCGGGCGACGGCTTCGAGGTCCCGGCCGGCTAATCCGCCGTAGGTCGGGAACCCCTCACCGATGACCAGGATGTTCTTGACCCGGCCGGCCAGAGCGTCGTCATGGAAGGTGACGAAACCCCCGATGTTGACCAAGGCGTCCTTCTTCGCGCTCATGGTCGCGCCGTCGGCCAGGGAGAACATCTCCCGGGCGATGGCGATCAGGGGACGCCTGGCGTATCCGGGCTCTCGTTTCTTGATGAAAAAGGCGTTCTCGGCGAAACGGCAGGCATCGAAAAAGAACGGGACGCCGTGGCGCCGGCAGACCGCGTGGACTTCTCGCATGTTGGCCAGCGAGACCGGCTGGCCGCCTCCGCTGTTGTTCGTGATCGTCATCATGACCAGGGGGATCTTGCCCGTCCCGCCCCGATCCAGGGCCGCGTCAAGCTTGGCGATATCCATGTTCCCCTTGAAGGGAGCCTGGGAATCCGGATCGTACGCCCCGTCGTTCACGAGGTTGACGGCCTTGGCCCCGCGGACCTCGATATTGGCCTGGGTCGTGTCGAAGTGGATGTTGCTCAGGACGGATTGCCCTTTTTTGACGAGCGCCTCGAAGAGCACCCGCTCGGCCGCCCGGCCCTGGTGGGCGGGGATGACGTGGCGGAAACCGAAGATGTTCCTCACCGCCTTCTCGAAGCGGAAGAAGCTTCGCGCCCCGGCATAGGACTCGTCGCCGACCATCATCGCCCCCCATTGGGCATCGCTCATGGCCGACGTGCCGCTGTCCGTGAGAAGGTCGATGAAGACCTTGTCCGAGGGGATGTTGAACGGATTGAAGCCCGCGCTCCGCAGCACGGCTTCGCGCTCGGCCCGGGTCGTCCGGCGGATCCGCTCGACGACCTTGATCCGGTACGGCTCGATAGGAGGATGGGGACTATTGCTCATGAATGCCTCTTTTGGCGTTTCCGCCTTGTTTATGATGACGAGGTCAAAACGCGGTCCAGCTTTTCAAGATTTTGAGGCGTTCCTCGATCTCCCGCGGCTTCAGGGTGAGAAAACGGTCGATCCCGAAGTCCTCGATGGCGAACGAGGCCATGACCGTCCCTTCGGCGGCGGCCCGGCGGATCTCGCGCGGTCCGAACCGGCCGATCTTGTCCAGATAGCCGAGGAACCCCCCGGCGAAGGTGTCGCCCGCCCCGGTCGGATCCACGACCCGGGCGTTGGCGTAGGCCATCATGCCGAAGACGAACTCCCGGCCGAGGACGAGGACGCCGTGCTCGCCTTTCTTGGCCACGACATACTTCGGGCCCAGCTCGAGGATCCTATGGACGCCGATGACGAGGTTGCGCTCGCCGGTCAGCATCCGGACTTCCTCATCGTTGGCGAAGAAGATGTCCACGCCGCGAAGCACCCGCAGGAACGCCTCCCGCTTGCTGTTGATCCAGAGGCCGATCGTGTCCATGGCCGTCAGCCGCGGCTTGTCCACCTGCTTGAGGATGGCCTCCTGGATGTCGGGATCGATGTTGGCCAGGAACAGGATGTCCGCCTTCCGGTAGGACGGCGGGATCTCGGGACGGAAATCCTGGAAGACATTGAGGTCGGTCCGGACGGTTTCGCGCTGGTTCGGATCGTCCCCGTACCGGCCCTGCCAATGGAAGGTCTTTCCGCCCGGGACAACCTTCAATCCCTTGAGGTCGATCTTCCGCTTCCTCAGGAAATCGATCGTCGCTTCCGGGAAATCCTCCCCGATCACGGCGACGATGCCCGGACGGGTGAAATAGCTCGCCGCGAGCGAGCAATAGGTGCACGAGCCGCCGACGATCTTCTCCTTGCGCTCGCGCGGCGTTTCGATCGTGTCGAAGGCGACGGACCCGACGATGACGAGGCTCATGGGTCGCTCTCCGCTCAGGGGATGTATCGCCCGATGATGAAGGCGAGCTTCCGCTTGGTCGCGGCCGGGATGAGGCGCGGATCGGTCACGATCGCGCCCTGAAGGGCGTTCCCGCAGCCGTCGGGGCAATCCGGATCGGCCGGCAAACCGGCCACGGCCTTCTTGATGAGGGCCTTGGCGTTGTCGATGTTGCGGCGGAGGTTCTCCAGGATGAGGTCGACCGAGACGGACTCCTCCGATCCATGCCAGCAATCGTAATCCGTGGCCAGGTTCATGGTCGCGTAGCAGATCTCGGCCTCGCGGAAAAGCTTGGCTTCGGTCGCTCCGGTCATGCCGATGACGTCGCCGCCCCAGAGGCGGTGGATCCGTGATTCCGCCTTGGTCGAGAAGGCCGGGCCTTCCATGCAGACGTACGTCCCGCCGAGATGGGCCCGCAGGCCGAGCGAGACGGCGGTCTCATAGAGGAATTTCGAGAGACCGGCGCAGACCGGCCGGGCCAGGGCGATATGGGCGGCCAGGCCCTCGCCGAAGAACGTGCTCCGGCGGTGGGTCTTGTCGAAGAACTGATCGGCGAAGACGATGTCCCGGGGTCGGATCTCCTCCCGGAGGGACCCGACCGAATTCACCGAGATGAGCTTTCGGACGCCGAGCATCTTGAATCCCAGGACGTTGGCCCGGTAGTTGATCTCGGAAGGAAGGTGGATGTGACCCCGGCCGTGGCGGCTGAGAAAGGCGACGCGCTTCCCTTCGAGGACGCCGACAATATAGGCGTCGGAGGGATCGCCGAGAGGCGTTTTCAGCGTGATCTCCCGGACGTTTTTGATGCCGTCGATGGCGTAGAGACCGGTCCCGCCCAGGATCCCGATATCGGCCCGGGGAAGACGAGGGGATTTCGCCCCGGTTTTCGCTCGTTTCGCGGGCATACGGCGCCTCCTTGTTCGAAGGGAGTTTTATACCTTAATCCGCGTGGCCGCGTCTACAGGTTCGACTTCTTGAAACCTATCAGGGGAAGCAGGGTCCTAGGTCCCGGCCGATACAAAATTAGATCAGGATCATTATCCACGAGGGCCGGCTCGCGGCAAACGGCCGGAGTGCCGTCGCTGCCCCCGGAAAGCCGCGGATCTGCTTGAATTATCGCCGTGTTTCGTATTAGATTGTGATGATAGGGTTCAGATCAGGAGCGGGTGCCGAAGCCTGCTACGTCAGAGTCCTCAAAAAGGGAGGCTCCTTATGTCCGACGATATTCCGGAAAACACAGAGGGGACGGGGGAAAAAGAAGGCGGGGGCGGCCCCGGCCAGGTCGGTTTGAGCGAAGGGGACGCCGGAGACCGGGACAGCGTGGACCGGATCCGGGACATTCTTTTCGGGGCCCAGGCGCGGCAATATGACCAGAAGATCGGCTTCCTCGAAGAAATGATCGGAAAGGAAGCGGCGCGCCTGCGCGAAGGAACGAGGCAGGCGACTGAAACGCTGGAACATTACACGAAGCGAGAGCTCGAATCCCTGGTCGCCCAGCTCAAAGCCGAGAAATCGGAGCGGATGGAGTCCGCGGATCATCTGGCCGCGACCATCGATTCGGCTGTCAAGGCCGTGGAAAGAAAGATCAATGCTTCGGATGAGAACGTCCACGCCGGTCATCGCGATCTCCAGGAGCAGATCCTTCAGCAGTCCAAATTCCTCCAGAACGAGATCCAGCAGAGGCACGACGAGATCCTGGCCGCGCTCAAGAAGGCTACGGACGAGTTGCGGAAGGAGAAAACCGACCGGATCGCCCTGGGGAACCTCTTCACCGAGGTCGGACTGAGGCTGAAAGAGGAATTCAAGATCCCCGAGGGAAAATGAGGTTCCCCGTTCTCCGGGCGGAGGGAGGGCCGGCCGTTTGACGAAATCGCCAACGGACGCCGCGCCGGATCGCGCAGCCGGGGATCCGGATCCCGGGGGGAACCGCGAGATCGAAGAGCTCCGGCGGCTCCTGCTCGGCTCCGAGCGAAAGCGTCTCGATCACCTTGCGGAGCGCCTCGACAATCCCGAGTTGCGGACCAGGGAGATCAGCCGGATCCTGCCTGAAGCGATCGCTCTCCGGACGGCCCACGACGAGAAGATCGCCGCGGCCCTGGCCCCGACCGTGGAACGGTCTATCGAAGCCTCGATCAAGAAAAACCGGAGGGTTTTGGTCGACGCGCTGTTCCCGGTCATGGGCCCGGCGATCCGCAAAGCCGTGGCCTCCGCCCTTCATTCCATGGTCCAGGCCTTCGATCAAACCCTCCAACACAGCCTGTCCTTCCGGGGATTGAAGTGGAGGCTGGAAGCCTGGAGGACGGGGACGCCGTTCGGCGAGGTCGTCCTGCGCCACACGCTCCTCTACGAGGTCGAACAGGTCTTCCTCATCCATCGGGAGAGCAGCCTGTTGCTGCAGCACGTGGTCTCCCGAAACGTCAAGACCCGGGATCCGGACCTCGTCTCCAGCATGCTCTCGGCCATCCGGGATTTCGTCCGGGATTCGTTCCACCTGGATAAGGACGAGAGTCTCGATTCCCTGCAGTTCGGATCCGACCGGACGATCTGGGTGGAACAAGGGCCCCGGGCTCTCCTGGCTGCCGTGATCCGGGGGACGCCTCCCCTGGAGTTGCGGACGACGATCAAGGAGACCCTGGACGCGGTCCATCTCCGCTTCGGAGAAGCCCTGGAGGATTTCAACGGGGATCCCGCGGCGTTCGAGGAGACCCGGCCGGACCTGGAGGGCTGCCTCCAGTCCCGGACCAAGCCGAAAGAACAACGATCGTTCCCCGTTTTTTGGATCGTCATGGGACTCCTCGTCGCGGCCGCGGCCGTTTCGGGTTTCCTCTCGGTCCGGGGCCACCGGCGGTGGGCCCAATACCTGGGCCGCGTGACGGATGAGCCGGGCATCCTCGTCACATCCACCGAAAAGCTCTCCGGGATCCGCCACCTCCACGGCTTGCGCGATCCCTTGGCCGCGGATCCGGCCGCCCTTCTGAAAGAAGAGAGTCTCGACCCGAACACGATCGCCTTCCATTTCGAACCCTTCACCTCGACCCATCCCCGGGTCGTGCTTAAGAGGATCGGCATCGCCCTCGAGCCTCCCCCGACGGTCAGGCTGGACCTGGAAGGCGACCTTCTCCGGATCTCGGGCTCGGCCCCCCACGCCTGGATCGCCAAGATGAGAGCCGTGCGCAAGCCGGTCCCGGGAATCGAGAGGTATTCCGAGCTCGAGCTCGTCGACACGGATGCCCGGGCCTTCGACCTCCTCCGGAGGAAGGTCGAAGAGTCAGCGGTCTTTTTCGAGTTTGGCTCCGAGGATCTCAGGCCCGGGCAGGAGCGCGAAATCCAGAGGCTGAGCGAGGACCTGAGCGCGCTCGTCGAAGCCGCCAAGGTCCTGGAGAAGACCGTCGGGTTCGGGCTCATCGGTCACGCCGACAGCCTGGGGACGGACCAGGGGAATCTCGCTGTCAGCCGGGCCCGGGCCCAAAAGGTCCTGTCCCTCCTTGTCCAAAGAGGATTGGAGGAGGGGCTTTTCACGGCTTTCGGAGTGGGGTCGAGCGAGCCGCTCCGGGAAGAGAAAACCAGCGGGGATCGGGATCTCAATCGCCGCGTCACAGTCCGGGTGAACGATTGAACGTTCCGGGTGTCAAAGCCGGCGCCCATGCTTAAGAAGAAGGTCTGCCTGCTGGGCATTTACGGCGTTGGGAAGACAAGCCTGGTCAGGAGCTTCGTCTTCAGCATATTTGAAGAGACCTACCTTTCGACCGTCGGGGTGAAGATCGACAAAAAGGCGCTCGACATCCAAGGCCAGCCGCTGGAGCTCGTGCTCTGGGATATCGCCGGCGAGGACGACCGCTTTTCCGTTCCGCCGTCCTATCTTCGAGGAACGGCCGGCTACCTCCTGGTGGTCGATGGCACGCGGCGTGCCACGTTCGAGCACGCGATGGACCTCCAGCGGCGGACCGAAGATCAGATCGGAGCGGTTCCCTTCGTCACCGTCCTGAACAAGACAGACCTGGCGGACCAGTGGGGGATTGACCGGGCCGACCTGGCCGAGCTGGAACAAAGGAAGTGGCGCTTCGTCCGGACCAGCGCCAAGCTGGGAACGGGAGTGGAGGAGGCGTTCGCGGAGCTCGGGCGGATGCTCCTGGCTCGCTCCTGAACCGGGCGGCTTCCTAGAGGTCCAGGACCATTCCCGCCCGGGCCAGGCAGATCTTCCCGCTCCGCGTCTCGGCTCCGCGTATAAGGGCTTCGTCGATCCAGTTGAGCTCGCCCCAATCCCTGTTCGGGTCATGGTGACCGATGTACGTCTGTTTGATCCCGCACCCGCCGGCCATTTCCTGGACGTCCTCGATGCAGCTGTGGCCCCAGCCCTGGCGGGGAACGGGATTGGACGACCCGATGCCCGAGAGGCCATCATATTCCGAGCGCAGGTATTGGGCGTCCCGGTAGACGATATCGGCCCCGGCCGCTTGTTCCCTCAGCCGCGCTTCCTTCTCCTCGCTGTCCCGCTGCCGCGGATCGTCCCGGCCGCGCCGAAGCTCGTGGTCCGTGCAGAACACGAACGTCTTATCCCCGTGCCGGATCTTGTAGGCGAGGCAGGGAGCCGGATGGAAGACCTCGAAGGCCGTGATCCGGGTCTCGCCGAGGACGATAGGCTGGCGGAGATCGTGGATATCCCTCTTCATGGTCTCCCCCCGCACGGACTGCGGCGCCGTTTCCGGGTTCAGGATCTGGACCGCCCGGAACCGGGCCGGCATGAGGCTGAAATTGACCGGAGTTTGAACGCCGAGGATGTCGGCGCTGACGGAGCGGGAGAAGATCCCCAGATAGCTGTCCAGGGAATAAAGGAACTGGCCGTTGCCGTAGATATGAACCTGGTTCCGGGGATCGAAGCAGACCGCCGCCTGGTCGAACCCCTCGGTGTGATCGTAGTGGGAATGGCTCCCGAAGATGTGGAGATGACGCTCTCCTCGATCGCCCCATTTCTTCTGCAGGTCCAGGGCGCAATTGCGGAAGCCGCTGCCGCAATCGAAAACGAGGTCGGTCCCGTCGGCGGTCTCGACATGGATGCAGGTCGTCCATCCGCCATAGATCCGGGCCGCGGGAACGACGAATCTTTTTTTATACTCGGCCAGGGTTTTCCGGTTGATCGGGCCGCCGATCAAATCCTCCAAGGAGCGATCGAGCTTATTCTCGGAATCGACGTGCAGCGCCAGGTCCGCGAAAACCTTCTGGAGGAGCTCGGTGTCCATCAAATCCTGGAACGCGCCGATCTCCCGGCTCGAGGGGAAGGTCGAGCCGCTCCCCTGAACCCCGTAGAAGCGGAGGCGCATGTTCTTGATGGGCGGATCCACTCAGGGACCTCCTGGTTCGATGAAATCAAGGATAAGTTTCCGCCGGGACGAAGTCAAGGACGGACGCTTCGGTCGCTTCGTCGCGACCCCGCCTCCTATTTTGCTTTTCTCCCCGAGAAACGGTATCCTTTTGAGGTTATCAGGACCAAAAATGGACGTTTCAGGAATTGAGCGCGCGGCGGAGATCCTCGGCCCGGCTAAGCGGGTCGCCGTTCTGACCGGGGCGGGCATTTCCGCGGAATCCGGCGTCCCGACCTTTCGCGGCGCCGACGGGCTGTGGCGGCGGTTCCGGGCCGAAGACCTGGCGACGCCCGAAGCCTTTGCCCGCGATCCGAAGCTCGTCTGGGAGTGGTACGATTGGCGCCGCGGGAGGATCGCCGCAGTGGAACCCAATCCGGGCCACGCGACCTTGGCTCGTTGGGAGCGCCGATTCGCCGCCTTCACGCTCATCACCCAGAATGTCGACGGCCTCCACGCCCGGGCGGGATCGAAGAACCTTCTCGAGCTCCACGGCAACATCTGGAAGACGCGGTGCACGGCGGAGGGAGCGGTCTCGGATCAATTCGAGGTCCCGCTCTCGTCCCTCCCGCCGCTCTGCCCGACCTGCGGAGCGCTCCTCCGCCCACACATCGTCTGGTTCGGCGAATCGCTCGACCCGGCCGTCATCGGCAGGGCCTTCGCCGAGAGCGGGGCCTGCGATGTCATGCTCGTCGTCGGGACCTCCGCCCTCGTCCATCCCGCCGCTTCCCTTCCCTATCACGCGGCTTCGAGTGGAGCGAAGCTCATCGAGATCAATCCCGAAGCCACTCCGTTAACCCCGGAGGCGTCCGTTTCCTTACGGGGGAGATCGGGCGAGATCCTCCTCTTGATCGACCGAATCCTCGGAAGGCCTGCTTGAGATGAAATATATCTATTTCGACGCAAAATCCGGCTTGGGCGGGGACATGATCCTGGCCGCTCTTCTCGATCTCGGCGTGTCCCGGGCGGAGTTCAAGAAGCGGATTGCGGGGCTCGGACTTTCCGTCAGGCTCAGGATCGGAGATGTCGAACGGTCCTATTTCCGCGCCCTCAAGGTGGACGTTGAGGTCCTGAGGAAGCCCTCCCCTGCCCGGTATTGGAAGGACGTCTCCTCGCTGATCAAGAGATCATCCTTCCCCGCCGCGGTCAAGGAGCGTGCCCTCGAAATTTTCAAAAACCTCTTCGAAGCCGAATCCAGGGTCCATGGCTGCCCGTTCGAGAAGACCCACCTCCACGAGGCCGGCGCCGACGACGCCATGGTGGACGTCGTGGGCGCGAGCTGGCTCGTCGATGAGCTCGGCGTCGGCGCCGTCTATGCCTCCCCTCTCAACGTCGGCGAAGGCTGGGTCAAGACCTCCCACGGCGTCCTGCCGGTTCCGCCGCCGGCCGTCGCCGAGCTCCTCAAAGGCGTTCCGGTCTATTCGGCCCATGTCAAGGAAGAGCTGGTCACGCCCACCGGGGCGGCGATCGTCAAGACCATCGTCGAACGATTCCTTCCCTTCCCCGAGCTCGTCTACGAGAAGATCGGATACGGCGCCGGCAGCCGGGACACGGAAGGCCTACCGAACATCCTCCGCGCCTTCCTGGGCAAAGCGGAAGCGTTCGCCCCGGACAAGCGGGTCTATCTCATCGAATCGACGATCGACGATTCGACGCCCCAGGTCCTGGCCGCGTTCATGGAGCGGGCCTTCGAGCTCGGCGCCCTGGATGTCTTCTTCACTCCGATCGTCATGAAGAAGAACCGTCTGGCCTCGAAATTGACCCTCCTGGCCGAGACTGATAAAATGGACGACCTGATCACGGCGGTCTTTCGCGAGACGAGCTCGATCGGCGTCCGCTATTACCCGGTCGAGCGCCGCGCCCTGGAGCGCACGGTCCGGACCGTCCGGTTGCTGGGGGAACCCGTCGGGATCAAGGTTTCGTCGCTCGACGGGGAACGCCTCAACATCCAGCCCGAATTCGCCGACTGTCTGGCCCTCGCCCGGAAAAAGGGCCTCCCCGTCAAGGAGGTCCTCCGCAGGGCGGTCGAGGAATTTTACAGGAAAAGCTGAGCAACCATGGCCGAGAAAAAAACGAAGGGGTCGAGCCGGACGATGGACCTGGAGAAGATGGAGCGGGGCGTCCGCCTGATCCTCGAGGGCAGCGGCGACGACCCGGACCGGCCGGGGATCAAGAGCACGCCCCGGCGCGTCGCCCACATGTGGGCCGAGATCCTGGGCGGGATCAACGAGAACCCGGAGCGCCACCTCCGGGCCATCCAGCACGAGCGCCACGACGAGATGGTCCTGATCAAGAACATCCCGCTCTATTCGACCTGCGAGCACCACCTCCTCCCCTTCGCCGGGGTCGCTCACGTCGCCTACATCCCCAAGGAGGGTCGGATCGTCGGGCTGAGCAAGATCGCCCGGGTCGTGGAAGCCCTCTCCCGGCGGCTCCAGATCCAGGAGAGACTGACGAAACAGATCGCCGACCTGATCAACACCCATCTCCAGCCTCTGGGCGTGATGGTCGTCATCGAGGCCGAGCACATGTGCATGTCCATGCGCGGGGCCAAGAAACCCAAGTCCGTCACGGTGACGTCGGCCGTCCGGGGATCCTTCCGGGCGAACCCGGTCACCCGGTCCGAGGCCATCATGCTGATCCGAGGAGGGATGCTCAGTGGAAGAGAAACATAAACCGACTTTCTACATCACGACGCCGATCTATTACGTCAACGATGTCCCCCATATCGGCCACGCTTATACGACGATCATCGCCGACGCCCTGGCCCGGTTCAAGCGCACGGCCGGCTATGATGTCTTTTTCCTCACCGGGACGGACGAGCACGGCCAGAAGGTGGAGAAGGCGGCCGCCGAGCGCGGCCTGACACCCATCCAGCTCGCCGACAAAGTCGTCGTCCGCTTCAGGGACCTCTGGAAAGCGCTCGAGATCTCGAACGATGATTTCATCCGGACGACCGAGCCCCGCCACGAGCAGGGGGTGCAGAAACTCTTCGCCCGGCTCGTCGAGAAGGGCGACATCTACAAAGGCCAATATCAGGGCTGGTACTGCCCGGGCGAGGAGAACTTCCTGACTGAGGACGTCCCCCTCCAGTCGGACGGATGCAAGATCTGCCCCGACTGCGGCCGGAAAGCGGCGGCCGTGACCGAGGAAACCTACTTTTTCCGGCTGTCGGCCTATCAGCAGCCGCTTCTCGCCCACTATGAGAGCCATCCGGAGTTCGTCCGTCCGCAGAGCCGGATGAACGAGGTGGTCAGCTTCGTCCGGGGAGGCCTCAAGGACCTGAGCATCACTCGGACGACGGTCAAATGGGGCATTCCCGTCCCGGGCGATCCGGCCCATACGATCTATGTCTGGTTTGACGCCCTGAACAACTACATGACCGCGATCGGGTATGACTGGGATCCGGCCCTCTTCGAGAAATTCTGGCCGGCCGATGTCCATCTCATCGGCAAGGACATCCTGCGCTTCCACGCCGTCTTCTGGCCGGCCTTCCTCCTGGCCGGAGGCTTCCCCCTGCCGGAATGCGTCTTCGGACACGGCTGGTGGCTCAAGGACGAAGCCAAGATGTCCAAGTCGAAAGGCAACGTCCTCGACCCGTACGTCCTGATCAAGGCCTTCGGTCCGGACCCCGTCCGCTATTTCCTGCTCCGAGAGATCCCCATCGGGCACGACGGCAACTTCTCCCACGAGGGATTCATCCACCGGGTCAATTCCGACCTGGCCAACGATCTCGGCAACCTGGTCCATCGGACGCTGACGATGATCCAGTCCTATTTCCGGGGCGTCCTGCCCGAACCGGGCGAAGAAACGGCCGCCGACACGGCCGTCCGCGAGGATTTCGGCCGGCTGAAGGATTCCGTCCGCGGCCACTTCGACGCGTACAACATCAACCGCGGCCTCGAGGAAATCTGGGTCTATCTCGGGACCGTGAACAAGTACCTGGCCGACAACACGCCGTGGAAGCTGGCCAAGGACCCCGCTCTCCGTCCACGGCTGGCCCGCGTCCTGGGTCAGGCCGCGGCGGCGATCCGGGGACTGAGCTTCCTCCTCTTTCCGGTGATCCCCGGGTCGGCCTCGAAGATGTGGGATTTTCTGGGCGAGACCGGCCCCCTGCCGGAACGCTCGTACGACGATATTCGGTTCGAGGACCTCGCCCCCGGCCGGAAGATGAAAGCGCCCGTGCCGCTCTTCCCGCGCGTGGACCTCAAAGAGTTCCTCGCCGAGGAAATTCCGCCCGCGCCGGCGGCGGCTCCCGCCGCGGCGGGGGTGCCGGGACCGAAAATGGAGGGACACATGGACATCATCAACTACGAGGAATTCTCCAGGATGGACCTGCGCGTGGCCCACGTGCTCAAGGCCGAGCGCGTCGAGGGAGCCAAGAAGCTGCTCAAGCTCCAGATCGACATCGGCACGGAGCAGCGCCAGATCGTGGCCGGAATCGCCGAGACCTATGCGCCCGAGAACCTCGTCGGGAAGAAGTTCATCGTCATCGCCAACCTCAAGCCCGCGGTCATCCGGGGAGTCGAGTCGCAGGGGATGCTGCTGGCCGCCGTCGTCGACGACAAGGCGTCCATCCCGTTCTTCGACCCGATCGTTCCCGCGGGCGCCAAGGTGAAGTGAACGGCGGCGCTTTCCCCCCGATCCATGGCGGATGATCTTCGCCCCTTCTTGCGCCGGATGATCGAGCTCCAACGCCGGAATCCGCAACTGGGCTTGCTTCAGTACGAGAATCTTCTGTCCGCCGGCCGGTACGCCGATCTGTTCAAGCTCGTCCTGAAGCGATGGGACCGGTCCGCCCGGATCCTGGACTGGGGGTGCGGAAACGGCCATTTTTCGCTGTTCCTGGTCGAGCACGGGTTCAAGGCTCACGTTTTTTCGCTCGACGGGCCGCCTCCGGCTCTGGAAGCGCTGGGGAGCGAACGCTGCGAATTCCGCCGGGGCGACAAGCGAGAGCCGACGGCCCTGCCTTACCCGGATGGTTCCTTCGACGCCGTCGTCTCTGTGGGAGTGCTCGAGCACGTCCGCGAATTCGGGGGGAGTGAAATCGCCAGCCTGACCGAGATCCGCAGGATCCTGAAGCCCGGCGGGATCTTCGTCGGATACCACATCCCCAACCGTTGGAGCTGGGTCGAATCTCTTTCCCGCCTGATCCCCGGCAAGCACCGCCATCGCTGGCGCTTCACCCGAAGGTCGATCCGGCGTCTCTTCGACCAGGCGGGATTCGCCTCCGTGGAAGCCCGCAGCTACGGGTTCCTCCCGAGATGGCTGATGAGCAAGTGTCCCGGCTCTCTGGCCAATGCCGGGCTCGTCGCCTCCGCATACGAGTCCCTCGACGATGCTTTGGAAGCGGCGTTTCCGTGGTTGTGCACGAATCTCCTGTGCCTGGGGGCTCGGGGAGGAATCGCCGCCGCATCGATCAATCCATCGACGTTCTGAAGAAAAAATGAGGAGGTCCATGATGAAACGCATGTTCGCCGTCCTGTTCGCCCTGACCTTGATCCTTCCCGCCCTGGCCCAGGAAAAGCCGCCCCTGCCGGATCCGGCCAAAGCGCCGGCCCAGGCGCAGGCCGCGGCCAAGCCCGAAACCCCTCCGGCCAAACCGCAGGAAGGAGAGCCCAAACCCTACGACAAGGTCGTCACGCCTGATTTCAAAACCCAGGCCGGGGTGTTCAAAGCCCACACGCTCAAAGGGAAGCTTCTCCTCGAGATCCCACCCGTCGAGCTGGGCAAGGACTTCCTCCTCGTTGTCCAGATCACAAAGAGCCCCAGCGCCTCGAGCTATCCCGGGCAGGGAGTGGACGATATGGTCGTCCGCTGGGAGCTCCGGGAAAACAAGGTCCTGCTGCGGGCCGTCTCCTTCGCCAACATCGCCGACCCCAACGATCCGATCCGCCGCGCCGTCGAGGCGATGAACACGCCGACGGTGATGATGGCCTTCAACGTCGAAGCCCTGGCCGCGGACGGATCCCCGGTCATCGACGCCACGAAGCTCTTCACCTCGGACGTCAACGAGATCCCGGTAAAGAAGACCCTCGGCGGACAGAACCTGGACGCTTCACGGTCCTTCCTGGAGAAAGTCCGGGTCTATCCGGTCAACATGAACGTCGAAGCCCTCCAAACGTTCAATCCCAAGCCCGCCCAGCTTCCGGCCGGGCTTCCGCCCCAGTTCGCCGACATGATGCCCTCCCCTCCGAGCCCCTCGGCCGTCGTGCATTATTCCTTCGTCAAGCTCCCGGAAAAGCCGATGATGGGCCGGCTCCTCGACAACCGGGCCCCCTATTTCGCCCACAACCACACCGATTACAGCCGGCCGGAGCATGAGACGACGGTCCGCAACTATATCGCCCGCTGGCGGCTGGAGAAAAAGAACCCGGCCGCGGCGAAGAGCGAGCCGGTCAAGCCGATCGTCTTCTATGTCGACCCGGCCACGCCGAAGAAATGGGTCCCCTACATCATCAAGGGCGTCGAAGCCTGGCAGCCGTCCTTCGAGGAAGCCGGTTTCCTGAAAGCCATCGTGGCGAAAGAGGCGCCGACGCCGCAGGCGGACCCCGATTGGTCGGCCGATGACGCCCGCACTTCGGTCATCCGCTGGGTCCCTTCGACCACGGCCAATGCCATGGGCCCCCATGTCTCCGATCCGCGAAGCGGCGAGATCCTCGAAGCCGACGTCGAGATCTATCACAACGTCCAACAGCTCGCCCGCGATTGGTACTGGGTCCAATCCGGCCCGCTCGATCCCCGGGCCAAGACCCTGCCCCTGCCGGATGAGCTGATGGGCGACATCCTTCTTTACATCGTCACCCACGAAGTCGGCCATTCCCTGGGCCTGCCCCACAATTTCAAGGCCAGCGCCCTCTACACGATCGAACAGATCCGGGACCGGAACTGGGTCAAGAAAAACAGCCACGTCCCGACGCTCATGGATTACGCCCGCTTCAACTACGTCGCCCAGCCCGAGGACAAGATCGATCCCAAGGACCTCATCCCCAAGATCGGCCCGTACGACAATTTCATCATCAAATGGGGTTACACTCCCATTTCCTCGGCCAAGACGCCCGACGAGGAGAAACCGGCCCTGAACGAGTGGATCAAGGTCCAGGAGAAGACGCCCTACCTGAGGTTCAGCACCGCGGGCTCGCGCGGGACGGATCCGGGCGAGGAAACCGAGGCCGTGGGCGATATCGACGCGGTCCAGGCGACCACGCTCGGCTTCAAGAACCTCCAGCGGGTCATCGGGATGCTCCCGGGAGCGGCGCTCAAGACGGGCGAAGACTACCGGCAGCTCGAACACATGTACCAGGCCATCTGGGACCAGGCCCGGCTCGAGATCGGCCATGTGGCCAACGTCATCGGCGGCTATGACAGCGAGCCCAAGGCGGGGACGGCGCCCGGCGTCCGGTTCACGCCTTTGAGCAAGGGCCGTCAGGCGGAGGCCGTCGCCTTCCTCAACGCCAACGTTTTCAAGACTCCGGCCTGGCTCCTGCCGGCCGAAGTTTTGCGCAAGGTCGAGCCGACGAGCGGCCAGGTCCGCGTCCTCGCCCTCCAGCAGGCGGCCCTGAACAGCGTCTTGAGCTCCGCCCGGCTGCTCCGGCTTCAAGAGCATGAAGCCATCCTCGGCGAACAGGCCTACACGACGGCTCAGGTGCTGGCCGACTTGCGCGGAGGCATCCTCTCCGAGCTGACCGATCCCGCGGCCGTGAAGATCGATCCCTATCGCCGCAACCTACAGAGGGCCTACGTCGATGTCCTCACCGCCAGGCTGGCCCCTCCCGCGGCGGCGGCAGCCGCCGCTGCGGCCCCGGCCCTGAAGGACGACAGCCGGGGAGCGATCCGGGCGGAGTTGCGGACGATCCTTCAAGCCTGCATCAACGCGAAGGCCGCATATGAGGGCGACGCAGCCACGAAGAACCATCTGGCCGATTTGAGGGACCAGATCACCCAGAGCCTGGAGCCGCGAAAGTAGCGCTCCTCAGCGCCCGGCAAGGGGAACGATCATGAAAGACCCAAAATCCGAGGGCGGGATCAAGAAGGGGGCCGGAAAGGTCCAGATGGCCCAGCTCGCTTCGTTCCCCGAACTGAATCCCAATCCGGTGATCGAATGCGATCTGTCCGGTCATGTGCATTACGTCAATCCCGGAGGCAAGCGCACGTGGCCCGGTCTCGAGAAAGGCGGTATCCCGCGGCCTTGGATGGACAAGATCGGCCGGGCGGCCGAGGACCTGCGGCGGTCCGGAGCGAAATTCGCCACGGTCGAAGTGGCCTTCGCCGCCAGATTTTTTGAGCTGGCGATCTCCCCGATCGAGGAAGGGAAACGCCTCCGGATCTATGCCCGGGACGTGACCGATCAGCGGAAGGCCCGAGCGGACCTGATCCGGGCGGAAGAGAAGCTGCGAAAAGCCAACGAGGACCTCGAGGCCCGGTTCCGGGAGAGAACCAATGCGCTGGAGAAGACTCTCCGCGACCTCGAGGACGAGCGCCGCCGGTTCCGGGACGTCCTGGACATGCTGCCGGCTTACGTCATCCTTCTCTCGCCCGATTACCGCTCCCCGTTCGCCAATCGCCGCTTCAGGGAAGTCTTCGGAGAGGCCGGAAGCCGCCGGTGTTTCGAGCATCTCTTCAACCGCTCCGAACCGTGCGAGAATTGCATGACCTATCGGGCTCTGGAGACCGGGTCGGCCCTCGAATGGGAGTGGACGGGTCCCAACGGCCGCCAATACCAAGTCTTCGACTTTCCCTTCACGGATCATGACGGATCGCGTCTCATCCTCGAAATGGGCATCGACATCACCGAGCGAAGGAGCGCGGAGGAGACTGTCGGGCGGCAAGCGGCCCTTTACAACGGCATGCTCCGGGCTACCCGGGACGGATTCTGCCTCTTCGACAACGAGGCCCGGTTTGTCGACGTGAACGACGTCTACTGCCGGATGACCGGGTATACCCACGAAGAGCTTCTCCGGATGAAGATCGAGGATGTCGAAGCGGAGGAAGCGCCCCAGGACGTCATCCGGCATATCCAAGCCGTTGCCGCGAACGGATTCGACCGCTTCGAAACCCGGCACCGGAGGAAGGACGGCAGTCTCTTCGACATCGAGATCAGCTCGTCGTACACCCCCCTCACCGGACGGTTCCTGACGTTCGTCCGCGACATCACCGAGACGCGGAAAATCGAAGAAGAGCGGAGGCGCCTGGCCGAAGCGGTCGAGCAAACCGCCGAAGCCATCGCCCTGAGCGACCCGGACGACCGGATCCTTTACGTCAACGATGCCTTTCTCCGTCTCCACGGCCTCCGCCGGGAGGACGCCGTCGGCCGGAGATACGAAGACCTTCTCGGGGTGGAGCTCGAAGACAAGAGCTTCAGGGCCGGTCTGCGCGAGGCCCGGGCCCGCGGAGAAACGTGGAAAGGCCGGCTGAGCCGGAAAATGGGAGACGGCCGTCAGCGGGAGCTGCAAGTGAAGATCTCGGCGGTTCGCGACGACTCGGGCCGCATCATTAATTACGCCGCGCTCGAGAGCGACGTGACCCAGGAGCGCAGCCGCGAGATCTACATCCGGCAGCTCCAGAAGCTGGAGGCCCTCGGGACCCTGGCGGGCGGGATCGCCCACGATTTCAACAACATCCTGGTCCCCATCCTGCTCAACACGGAGATGGCCCAGATCGAGCTGCCCCAGGAAAGCCCGGTCCGCCGACGCCTGGACACGGTCCTCGAAGCCACGAACCGGGGCCGGGAGCTCGTCCGTCAGATCATCGCCTACAGCCGCCACAAGGGCCGGAAGCGCGAACCGGTGGATCTCGCCCTCGTCATCCGGGAGGCCCTCGCCCTCTTCAGATCATCGTTCCCTGAAAATATCGTCGTCCGCGAACATCTCGCCGCGGAGAAGCCCTTCATCTTGGGAGATCCGATCCAGATGCATCAGGTCATAATGAATCTCGGCAATAACGCCAGGGACGCGATGCGGAGCTCAGGCGGCGAGCTCGAGGTCCGGCTGGATTCCGTCGAGCTCGATGGCGGCGCTACCGCGGCGAACCCTGACCTGAGGCCAGGTCCGTACCTGAAGCTGACGGTGAGCGACACCGGAGAGGGCATGACCGAGGACGTCCGGGACAAGGCGTTCGATCCCTTTTTCACCACGAAGAAGCCCGGAGAAGGGTCGGGCATGGGCCTGCCGGTCGTCCTGGGGATTGTCCGGAGCCACGCGGGCGACGTCAAGATCGCCAGCGAAGTCGGGCGGGGAACGCGGTTCGAGATCCTGCTGCCGAAAACGGAAGAGGTGGACCGGCCCGGCCCGGCAGGTCCCCAGCCGCTGCCTCGCGGCGAAGGACGGATTCTGTTCGTCGACGATGAGCCGATCGTCATCCGCACGATCACTCCCCTGCTCGAGCAGCTGGGTTACGCCGTCGACTCGACGTCGGACCCGGCCGCGGCCCTGGAGCTCTTCCGCTCCGACCCGGACAAGTTCGACCTCGTGATCACCGACCAGACCATGGCCCCTTTGACGGGGGATCAGCTGGGCCGGGAGATGCTGCGGCTCCGGCCCGGGCTCCCCATCCTCCTCTGCACGGGATTCAGCGAGATCGTCCAGGAGGATGAAGCGATCGCCCGGGGCATGGCCGGCCTCATCCTGAAGCCGTTCTCGGCCGGCGAGATCGCGGCCAAGATCCGGGACGTGCTGAAGCGCTGAAGCGGGCGCTTCCCGGCCGGAAACCGTCCCGCTCCTTGACAGCCGGCCCCGCCGGTCATATGATCGTGTCAGGAAAGAAGCGCATTCTTCCGATCAAGAATGGCAAAAATACTGATCGCCGACGACGATCCCCTGGTCGTGGATTCGCTCCGCCGGGTCATCGAGAGGATGAATCACGAGGCCGTCTCTGCGGCGAGCGTTTCCGCCGCCCTGGAGGCCGTCCAATCCCAATCCTTCGACGTTGTTCTTTGCGACGTCAAAATGCCCGACGGCTCCGGGCTCAAGGTCCTGTCCGATATCCGGGCCAGCGCCTCCGCCCCTGAAGTCATCATCATGACGGGATACGGCGACCCCGACGGGGCCGAGCTCGCCATCAAGAAGGGGGCTTGGGATTATCTCGAGAAGCCGCTCTCGGTCAAGGAAGTCACGCTCGTCATTGAACGGGCCCTCCAATACCGGGACAAGAAACAAGCGGCGGCGAAGCCGGTCTCCCTGAACACGGAAGGGATCATCGGCTCGAACCCGAAGCTCCGGGCCTGTCTGGACACCCTGGCCCAGGCCGCCGGGAGCGACGCCAACGTCCTCGTCTCGGGAGAGACAGGCACCGGCAAGGAGCTCTTCGCCTGGGCCATCCATAAGAACAGCAGCCGGGCCGAGCGGAACTTCGTCGTGGTGGATTGCGCGGCCCTCCCGGAAACCCTCATCGAGAGCACGCTCTTCGGCCATGTCCGGGGCGCGTTCACGGGGGCGGACAAGCCCCGGGACGGCCTGATCAAGCAAGCGGACGGGGGGACCCTTTTCCTGGATGAGATCGGCGAGCTGTCGGTGTCCATCCAGAAAGCCTTCCTCCGGGTCCTGCAGGAACGGCGGTTCCGGCCCGTCGGCGGCGGGCAGGAGCTTTCGAGCGATTTCCGGCTCGTCGCGGCCACGAACCGCCGCCTCGAGGACATGGTCAAGACGGGCGAATTCCGCGAAGATCTTCTCTTCCGGATCCGGACGCTCGTCCTGGAACTCCCGCCTCTCAGGGAAACGAAGGAAGACCTCAAGGACCTGGCCATCCATTACATCGTCAAGTTCTGCGAACAGTACAGCATCCCCATGAAGAGCTTTTCGCCCGACTTCAAGGATGTCTTGACGGTTTATGACTGGCCCGGGAACGTCCGGGAGCTCGTCCAGGCGCTCGAAAAGGCGGTCGTCACGGCCAAGGACGAGCCGGTGCTGTATCCCAAGCACCTTCCCGAACATATCCGCATCCATATCGCCCGGAATTCGATACAGATGAAGAAAAGCGGAGGTCCGGAGCTTCCGGAGGTCGCCGACGCGTCCGGGCGGCTCCTGAGCCTCAAAGACTTCAGGGAAGAAGGCTTGGCCCGGATCGAAAAGGAGTATCTCGCTTCGCTGATGCGGTCGGTCTCCGGGGACTTGCCGGAGGCGGGCCGGATTTCCGGCCTGTCCCGGTCGCGCCTGTACGCTCTTCTGAAAAAATACGACCTCCCCGCCTCGTAAGCCCGCGGAGAGCCCAATCGGGCTTGGGCGATCCCGATCCTCCTCTCGGGCAAGAACCGTCCCATTCGGCAGGACGGATCGGCGTCCCTCCCAAGATGGCGAAATTTGGCATATTTCTTGGATAGGCTAAGGATGACCGAATTCCCGATGAGGAGCGGCGAGGACCGTGAATCTCTTTGTATACATGCCTCAGCCAGGAGACAAGGCGAGGGAGCTCCTGCGCGCCATGCCGCCGTTCATTTCCGAGGGAAGCCTGGAAATCTTCCGCGACCTTCCGGCGTTTTCGGCCCGGATCCGCAAGCTCAAGAATTCCCTTTCCATCGCCTTGCTCTGGATCTCGACCGCTGAGGAGCTGAAAGAGCTCGCCACCTGGCGGGATTTCCTGGCGGGAGTAAGGACGGTTCTCATTCTCCCCGATGAGGATGCCGGAACGATCGCGCTGGCCCACAAGATCTTCCCCGTCTATATCGCCTACGCCGACGACGACACGGCCGAGGTCGTATCCGTGATCAGGCGCCTGGCCGGTTTTGACGGGGGCTGAGGACGCCCTGGGCCGCGGCCCGCTTTTCGGCCGGTCTTGGCACGAATCTTGAATCGTTTATGGCAGGAAAAGAGGAATGAGAGTCTTTCAGATCAACCCGAAGCGGCAAGCAAAGACCTCCCGGTCCGAATATGAGGTCCAGTTCCATTTTTACAGGAAAGACGGGACAAACGTGGACGTTCGTCCCAAGCGGGGCGGCCACGCTTTCAGAAAAAGGAGATCGTTTCATGCCTGACGATCTCCTCCAGCTTCTTCCGCCGGCTCCTCCCGCGAGGGGGCTGTTGCCCGAGCGTCTGGCGCCGGTCCACGGCGAGGAAGATCCGGCCCCGGGCGTCGGAAGGGACCATCAACCTCCCGGCTCATCCCCTTCCGTTTTCGATGAATGGATGCGCCATTGGGTCACGGGACGGCAGGATGCTCCCCGGCCGGCCGGAGACGGGGTTCGGGGAGGCCAGAAAGGAAATCATCCGTGAAAGGGCTGGAAAGCGCCCGGGCTCGGACCCGGATCGGCGCTTTGATCGATATTTCGGAGGACCGCCGTGCCGGCCTTGATCCCGGTCCGTCGCGGCGGTCCCCCCTCCTGGTCAAAGGAGGGGGCTTGGACGGGCATCACCGGGCGTGAAGGGGGACTTTATCTTACAAGGAGGGGCCGATGAGAAAAGTTGACGCGATGACCGAGCGGTGTCCGTTCTGCTGGAGTACGAGCATCTCGTACGTGTCTTCCCTGGCGGGACGGTGCGCGATCGCGGAGTCGAAAATGCTCAGGGAATGCCGCGACTGCGAGAAATGGTTCCGGGCCGATTCCGGGGAGGAAGTTCCCCGTCTTTTCGAGATCTGCGCGACGCCGTTCGTCGATCCCTATCATTGCGAAGACGATGTTCGCTCGATCCTTTATTCGGGCGGCATCGATTTTCCGCGACGCCGGGCCGCCGAATTCAACCGGCTCTGCACGGATTGCCGCCATTCCCGGTTCCTGGCCGAGCCGCCGGCCAACGTCCTTCACCTCTCGTAATCGCGCGTCGCCCGAATTCCTTGGCTAATGGACAAGGAAGGGGGCGAGAGACCGGGCCGGCACGGCGCCGGCCCGGACGACGAGCGGCGGAACTCGGGTCAAGTCCACGATCGTCGAAGGCAGGCCGCCGGGCGTGTCTCCGCCGTCCACGATCAGATCGACCTTCCCTTCGAAAAGCCGGACGGCGTCAACTCCGCGTGAGATCTCCGCTTCTCCGGAGATGTTGGCGCTTGTCGCGGTCACGGGACGGCCGAAGCGGGCCAGAAGATCGCGGAGCCAAAGGGAACCCGGGACGCGCACGGCGATCGTGCCGCCCGGCCCGAGAAGGGCCGGCGGAAAGCCGGCCCGCGCCTTGACGATCAAGGTCAGCGGCCCGGGCCAGAATTCGCAGGCGAGACGTTCGAACGCCCCGGGGAGGCGTTCCGCGCACGATTTCGCCGAGCCGAGATCGGCGACCACGACGGACAGCGGTTTCCCGCGATCTCTTTCTTTAAGCCGGAAGATCTTCTCGATCCCCGCGTCGGCATCCGCCGCCGCGCCCAGGGCGTAGAACGTTTCGGTCGGATAAACGAGGATCCCGCCGCGATCAAGGACGCTTCCGATCCGAGCGAACGCCGCGGGATCCGGCTGCTGGTCACGCGCGTTCAAAATTATGGTCGGGGTCGGCATGGGATGGGAGCCTCGAGAGGGACGCCCTCTCCTGTCCCCCCGGGAGAGGGTATTGTGTCCCGGCGGCGGAGAATTGTCAAACGGGACACTTTGGGCGTTTTCTTTACATCAGGCGGGGAAGCGGGTACACTGAACCCTCCGCCCCTGGTGGTGCGTCTCGCAAGTGAGACGGGACACTTGGAAGAGGACAATTGACCCTTTTTCGTCACACCCGGCGGGGATGTTCCCCGAGAGAACGGCAGACGCTTCCTGGCATGGAATTTGCACTGAAGGCGGGTGCAGGAGAAAGACGATGAGAAAAAACATCATTGCAGGCTTGATCATCCTCTTGGCCGCCTCCGGTCTCGGCATGGCCAACACCCTCAATGTCCGGCTGAACTACTTCTTCCCCCGCGCCCAGACGACTTTGAACGGTCTTTGGGGAATCGAGTTCGAAAATATGACCTATAAGCGGAACCAATTCCAGGAAGCCTACTTCGGGTTCGGCTACGAGTTCTTCCTCTCCCCGAATTTCGGGCTCCTCTTCGAGGTCGATCCTTACAGCAAGAGCAGATCGGGAAGCTACAAGGGCTATGTGGGATACCAGCTCGAGGCGGGCGATTTCGCCTTCCCCTCGGATTATCAGGGCGATTTCGTCCCCGGCCACAGCCTCAGCCTGACCATTACGCCGATCCAGCTCTCGCTCAAGATCGCCCCGCTCGGTCGGCGCGGCAAGTTCATTCCCTACCTCGGGGGCGGCGTCTCGCTCACCCTCTGGAGCGTCCGGATGCGGGGTGATCTGGTCGACTTCAACGATCCATACGTCTATACAGACCCGGACTTCGGCGATATCCCCGTTTATCCGATCTACCCGCTCGATGCGTGGGAAGGCGACAACTTCGGCAAAGTCGCGTTCGGCTGGCAGGCGTTCGCCGGATTCATGGTCCCGATCGCCAACCGGTTGACCATCGACGTCGGTTTCAAGTATAGCGCGGCCAAGGGCAAGTTCACGGACGCCTTCCTTGGGTTCGACGACATGGATCTCGGCGGCTATCATCTCATGATGGGCCTGAACTACTGGTTCTGAGGTGTCCCCGGGACGGCCCGGCGGCGGGAAGCAACCTGCCGCATGAAGATTGTTCTCGTCGGGCCGTCCTTTCCGTTCCGGGGCGGCATCAGAGGGCGGAGATCCCGCGGCAATGGCGGGGGAGATCGCCGCCAAGGCCGACTTATTCACCTGGGAACGGTTCGTCCGGGAGATCGAGGAAATCGCCGTTATTCGGGGCTCTTCATAGGAGCCCGATCGCTTTTGTCCAGGGAGACGGGAAAGGTCCCCCAGGCCGTTTCCATCTCGATCGTGCCGGAGATGCGGACGGCGACGGGAGGCTGCATCAGCCCGTCATAGAGCTCCCGGCCGAGGGCGAAGAAATCCAGGAGAAGGGGGACCGAGAATTCCTTTTCCCGGCGGCCTTCGACGGCCATCCCCTCGGCCGTCGTCCCTTCCGAAACCGTTTTTCCCACCAGATCGAGCTGATATCGAAACCCCCGCACGGTGACGGGGAAACCGTTCGGGTTCATGATCGCCGCTTTGAAGACGGCGTCGGCGCCGCCGAGGGTCAGGCTCCGCGCCTCGATCGGCAGGACATGGAGATCCAGCCCGCGGAAGATCGGGAAGTCGGCGGAAAGGGAGAGGGGGACGCGCTTTTCCCGGCGCCGCTCATCCTGGAAGACGAGCTCCCCGACGAGAAGGCAGGCGGCCTGGTCGCGGCCCTGGGCGCCGGGGATCGCGGCGAAAAGATTGGCGTAAGTGATCCGGAGCGGAAGGACGATGGACGTCTGGCCTTTCGCCGCGACCGGAATGGGTTCGTCGAGGGGCGCGTCCAGGGCGAGGTACTCCGTTTCATCGACGTAAGCCCGGTAACGGTACCGGATCAAAGACTGGGGGACCGACGTGGCGTTGGTAAGCCCGAGGAAGAACTTGATCGACAACCCCTCCGTCGTCAGCTCGGGCATCCGTTTTTCCCGGAGCTCGACGCGGATCTCCGAAGTGAGGGCTTGTCCCTGGGCGGAGGGCGCAAGTCCGGGGCTTGCGAGGCCGGCCGCGGCCGTCCCGAGGAGGGTGAGGAGAAGGGCCGTTCGTTTCATGGAATCATCTAGTTTAGCCGAAGAGCGCCTCCGGCTCAAGCGGAATGGAGTCCGTGCTATAATATGGCCTCCGTGCGCCCCCAAACGACCCTCAGCCTCGACTTCCCCGAGAAGGCCCTGCTCGTTTCGTTGTTCGGGGCCGATATCTACGCCGTCGGCGGATCGGTCCGGGACGCGCTTCGCGGATGCCCGCGCCAGGAGGTGGACCTCCTCGTCGCCCGCCGCCCCCTCGACGATCTCGTCTCCCTCCTCAAGCCTCACGGGAAGGTCGACCTCGTCGGCAGGAGCTTCGGGGTCATCAAGTTCACGGTCGCCGGGACGACCTACGACATCGCCCTCCCGAGGACCGACCGGGCGGAGGCGCGATCCGTCCGCGGCCACAAGGACATTCGCGTCACGGCCGATCCGGATCTTCCCGTCGAAAAGGACCTCGAGCGCCGGGATTTCCGCTGCAACAGCATCGCCGTTCGCCTGCTCGACGGACGGATCATCGACCCCTTCCACGGACGGCGCGATATCCGAAACCGCGTCCTCCGGATGACGAACGCGGCCTCCTTCCCTGAGGACCCCCTCCGCGTCCTCCGCGCCGCCCGGTTCGCCGCTTCGCTCGGATATTCCGTCGATCCCTCGATCTACCGCCTGGCTAAATCGATCGACCTCTCGGGGCTGAGCGTCGAGCGCGTGACCGAGGAGCTCTTCAAGATCCTGCGCTCAGACCGCCCCTCGACCGGTCTGGACGAGCTCTTCAAGCTCGGAGCGCTTCGCCAGCTCTTCCCGGAGCTTTACGCCCTGACTCTCGTCATCCAGGACTCGGTCTTCCACCCCGAGAAGGACGATTTCGGCCATCATACGGTCTGGCACCACACGAAGCTCACGGTCGATCAGGCCCGGCGCCTGGCTGGTCCGGCCGGGCTCGACGCAAGTCGGACGATGGCCCTTCTCCTCGCCGCCCTCTATCACGACGTCGGCAAGTCCGAGACGACCCAGTGGGAGTTCAAGCGCGGGAGGATGGTTGTCACGAGCGCGGGCCATGATGTCGCCGGGGAGCGCCTGGCCCGGCGGGCCTTCGTCCGGTTGAAGGTCTTTTCCTGGAACGGATTCCCCCTCCGTCGGATCGCCCTGCTCCTCATCAAGACCCACCACCGGGCTTCGGAGCTGTGGATGAACCGCGAGGAGGTCACCCGGAAGGCGTTCAACAAGCTGGCCGCCGAGGCCGAAGGCGAGATCGAGCTCGTCGTCGCCCTGGATGCGGCCGACCGGGCCGGCCGCCGGGAACGCCCGGCCGCGCGGCTCGACCGCGAAGCGCTCTGGCTGCTCGAACGGTTCAAGGAGCTGAAGGTCAGCCGGGAGACGATCAAGCCTCTCATCCTTGGCCGCGACCTGCTCCAGATGGGCGTCGCGCCCGGGCCGGGCATGGGCCGGCTCTTGAAAGAGATCTACAAACGTCAGCTCGACAACGCCTTCGAAACGCGGACGGAAGGGCTGAAGATCGCTAAAACGCTGGTGGAGGAAACGACATGACGCGAGTGCTCGTCGCGGGTGGGGCGGGCTATATCGGCTCGCATACGGTCAAGGAGCTGCGCCGGCAGGGGTTCGACATCCTCGTCTTCGACAATCTATCGACGGGGAAGCGCGAATTCGTCCGGGACAGCGAGCTCGTCGTCGGGGACCTCGAGGACCGGGACGACGTCCGGGCCGTCTTTCAAACGGGCCGGATCGACGCCGTCCTGCACTTCGCCTCGCTCATCCAGGTCGGCGAATCCTATGTCCATCCCCGGAGATATTACACTCAGAATCTGAGCTCGAGCCTGAACCTGCTCGACGCCATGCTCGAAGCCGGGGTCAAGGCTTTCATCTTTTCCTCGAGCGCGGCCGTTTATGGCGTTCCGCGTCAAATCCCCATCCCCGAGGACCATCCCCTCAGCCCGTTCAATCCTTACGGCCAGACGAAATTCTTCGTCGAACAGATCCTCCGTGATTATGATCGGGCTTACGGATTGAAGTTCATCTCCCTGCGGTATTTCAACGCCTCGGGCGCGGACCCGGACGGCGAGATGGGCGAATGCCACGACCCCGAGACGCATCTCATCCCCAACCTGCTCTCCGCCGCTATGGGGCGGAAGGCCCGCCTAGAGATCTACGGAACCGATTTCCCCACCCCGGACGGGACGGCCATTCGGGATTATATCCACGTCGCCGACCTGGCCTCGGCCCACGTCCTGGCCTTGCGCAAGCTCCTGGCCGAACCGAAGAGCGACTTCATCAACCTGGGCACGAACCGCGGCTACTCGGTCCGCGAGATCATCGCCGCGGCCGAGCGCATCCTCGGGCAGCCGGTTCCGGTGAAGGAAATGCCCCGGCGCGAGGGTGATGTTCCCGTTCTCCTCGCTTCCAAGGACAAGGCCGAGCGAGTTCTCGGGTGGAAGATCAACCTCTCGGCGATCGAAACCATCCTCGAGACCGCCCGGAAGTGGCACGCCGCCCGTCCGGGCTGACCGCCCATCCGTTAGTTGTGCGTCCCGTAAATCCTTTGGCTAGTTGAGGAGCATGGGGGACGCACAACATCCAGGGGAGTTTGAGGGGGAATGGATTGATTCCCCCTCAGGGGGTCAGCGAAGCGCCGAGGGGGAGCTTGACTCCCCCCTGGAAGTATCCCCGTCTCTGGGAAACCAAGGACAAGGAACTTAAGAGACTGGATACTAAGTTGACTCTCCGGAGACCCCGTGCTATAAATGTCCGTCGCATAATGAAGCTCGCCCGCCCCATCCAAGCCGCCGCCCTCATTTTCCTGGCCGCCCTCGCCGGGGGTTGCGCGGTTTTCGCGCCCAAGACCGTCGCGGCTCCCCGCCCCGCTCCACCGCGGTCCGCCGCGATCGAAGAAGCCAAGCCGGAAGCCACCCCTGTCCAGGAGGTCAAGCTCGAAGAGGCCAAGACGATCATTCCGGCGGAAGAGCGCACATCGGCCGATTCGAATGGCCAGATCCAGGAGAAGGACGACGCCACGATCTCGATCGAAGACGCCCTGACCTTTTACGAGGAAGCGATCCAGGCCCGAGAGCGGGGAGATCTCGACGCGGCCATCAAAGCCCTGGACGAGGCCTACGGCATCATCCTGAAGCTCAACGTCCCTCCGGATTCCCCTCTGACCCAGGAGAAGAACAACCTCCGGATCCTGATTTCGCAGCGCATCCTCGAAATCAACGCGATGCGGAGGAATCCGATCGTCAACAATCACAAATCGTTCCCGCTCATCGAGAACGAGTTCGTGAAGAAAGAGATCGACTCATTCGTCGGGCCCGAGCGGAAGGCGTTTCTGGAGGGCTACAAGCGGGCCGGCTTCTACCGGGACTGGATCGTCGAGGAGCTCCGCAAGGCCGGGCTGCCGGAAGAGCTGTCCTGGCTGCCCCTGATCGAAAGCTGGTTCATGCCCCAGGCCTATTCCGTGGCCCGGGCGCTGGGAATGTGGCAGTTCATCCGCTCGACCGGGCTTCGCTATGACCTCAATCAGGACAAATATGTGGACGAGCGCCGCGACCCGTACAAGTCCACACTGGCCGCCATCCGCTATCTGACCGATCTTCACGCCCTGTTCGGAGACTGGACGACGGCCCTGGCCGGCTACAACTGCGGCGAGGGGTTCGTCCAGCGCTGCATCAACTCCCAGAGCATCAGCTATCTCGACAATTTCTGGGATCTCTTCAAGCGCCTGCCCTTCCAGACGGCCCGCTACGTGCCCCGGCTCATCGCCGCCATCATGATCATCCGCGAGCCGGAGAAGTACGGAATGACCCTGCCCGAGCCCTATCCGCTGCTCAAGTTCGAAACCGTCAAGATCTCCTACCCCACCAAGCTGTCCGCGTTATCCACGGCCCTCGGGCTCGAGGCGACCGAGCTCGAATTCCTCAACCCCGAGTTGCGGCAGAAGTCCACCCCGGAGACGGCCTACGAGCTGAAGGTCCCCATCGGCTACACCGAAAAGGCCTCCCAGGCGATCAACAACGTTCCAAAATACGTCCCGCCCGAATACGCGACCCACTATGTCCGGAGCGGCGAAACGCTGTCCGTGATCGCCAGGAAGTATGGGACCTCGGTCCAGATGATCCAGCGGCTCAACAACCTTCGGGGGACGATGATTTACCCGGGGCAAACGTTGAAGATCCCCGGCCGGGGCTGATTCAGCGGATCTCGAAACCCTTCGCGGTCAGGAATTCCTCGTCCAGGAAAACGGCCACGGTCCACATCCCGGGGGCCCGGTCGGGCGTCACCGCGATCGCGTCCCAGGCGATGTAGGACTCGTAGGATTTCCCTTCCTCCCCGATCCGGATCGCCTGCGGAGCGCGCTCGAGCTTCCGGGTCGGGCCGTACCATTTCCAGGACAAGGTGTGGGCTCCGCGGAGGTCGGTGAACCCGACGAAAGCGAAGACCTGGCCCTCCGACTCGGCCGTGAACGTGATTTTGGACGGCCCGGGCTCGGCCCAGTCTTCCTTCTGCTCGACCGAGGAGCAGAAGAGGAAGCGCTCCAGGACCGCGGCAGGCTCGTCGAGCGCGGGGGGCTTGAACTTGACGCAGCCGGCCGCGAGAAGAAGCAGGAGAGCTGTGAGCGCTGAAGATCGCCCGAAGCGTTTCCTGCTTTTCATATTTGTTTGCCCCCCGGCCCCCTCCCTATTTCCTCAGGCCGGCCTTATCGAAGAGGTGGACGGGGATCACGGCGTCGAATTCGATCGACTGGATGACGAACTCCGTCCCCTGCCCCTCCTTCAGGACGTCCTTGAACACGGCATGCTGGGGGACCCACCGGCCGCCGGACCGCATGACGCTCCGGACTTCGAGCGTTTTAAGGAGCTTGCCGCTTTTCGCGTATCGCTCCTCGCGCAAAACGAGGAACCGCTCCTTGTCCACCCAGAGCTTCCGGGACCCATAAGCGGCCCCTTCGGTCTTCGAGGCGAGGCCGAGGATCCAGCAGGGCCGGTCGAGGACGGACGCCTCGCCGGCCGCTCGGGCGTCATAGACCTCGGCCAGCTTCTGGTTTTCCATCATGTCCTCATAGGACAGGTCCGATCCCATGACGGACTGGCGGAGCATCGAGCCCGAAATGGAGATCGTCCGGTCCGTCGAGGGCGAATAGGTCCACAGCTGGTCCCCCAGCTTGAGCATTTTGACCCCCTGTTCGCGCGGGGGGTAGAGGTATTCGGTGAAGGCCTTGTCCGCGCCCTCGACCCAGGACTTGGCCCGGATCGTACGGCTGTCACGCCGGCCGTGGACGATCATCTCGCTCTGGATGATCTTCGATCCCGGGACGGCGTTCCGGTCCACTTGTTCCAGGATGGACGCGGCCGACAGGGTCTGCCCCGAAACCGGGAGGGCGGCGCACAGGACGAGGACACCGGCGGCGAGCGCGGCGCGTTTCATGTTTCGAGCTCCTTGAACAGCCGGGCGGTCTGGCGCTTGTAGATCCCCCGGCCGGCGATGGCCGTCCCGATGAACGTCGCCAACAGGCCGGGGATGAAGCCGATGACATAGCCGAACGGCGTCACCCGGGAGTGGATCCGGGGCGGGATCATGATCGCGGCGTTCTTGAACAGGGATTCGAGGTTGATGCCTTTCGACTGGAGCCGGTACGAGACGGCCAGACCGAGAGCGGTGCCGACAATCGTCCCCAGGACGCCGATGATCAAGGATTCGCCGAGCAGGGACCGATAGACGTGCCCCTTGGCTTCGCCGATGGCGAGCCGGACGCCGAACTCGCCGTAGCGGCGGAGGCTGCCCAGCAGTCCTGCGTTCCACAGGACGAGCGACATGGGAACGAGAAAAATCGCGATGAGCAGGGCGCCGGCCGAATCCAGGTAGTCGAGATACCAGCCCAGGCCGCTCTGGTCCGCGAGCGTCAGCATCGTCGGCTCGAAATCGCCCGAGACGCTTTCGCGGGAGGCGTTGAACGCCCGCGCCGCGGCGCCGGCCGCCTTGCGGTCGAACACCCCCGTCTTGAAGAAGCCGAGAATCTCCCCGGCCGCGTCCGGCATGTCCAGGGCGGCGCGGATTCCGGACAGATCGGCCACGGCGCCCATCCGGTCGAGCGCCTGGAAGCCGAAGCGGACGGTGCCGCTCACGACGAAGTTCGTCATCGTCATCGCCCCCTGCATGGAGGAGCTGATGAGCGTCACGCGGTCGCCGGGCCCGATCCCGAGGCTGCGGGCGAACTCATCGCTGATGAGGACCTCGTCCGGACGGGAAGGGAGCTTTCCGCGCTTGAGCCCGCGGGCGAGCTCCAGCCTCCCCGGCTCGCCGCTCCCCGGTGTGAGCAGGTCGGCGGCGACCCCGGCCACCGGGCCCTGGGAGCGCGTCTCCCCGTTCGCGTCGGGAACGTCGAGCAGGCCGGCAAAACGGGTGCGGGCGACCCAATCGAACCCGGGAACCTCGGCCTTCAGCCCTTCGATCAGGGCGTCGACGTTCGCGAGGGCGGCGTCGTTGGGGATAAGGTCGGCGTCCCGAGCGTAGGCCCGGGTCATGACTTTGACATGGCCGGTCTGCTGATTGGCCGTGTATCGGGTCATGCCGACCTCGGCTCCCTTCATATAGCAAAACATGGCGACCGTCAGGAAGACGCCGACGGCGACGGTGATGAGGGGAAACAAGCTTCGGGCTCGGTCCCGGAGGACGCCTTTCAGGAGGAAGCGGATCATTTGAGCTTTCCCTTCAGGGCATCGGTCGGCTTGAGCTTGGCGATCCTCCGCGCCGGCAGGAAGCTCACGATCGCGGTCGCCGCGAAAACCAGAGCCGCCGTCCCGACCACGAGCCCGACGCTGTAGACGGGATAGAGGACGTTGCCGATCGTCAACCCGAAGTTGTCCGCTTGTCCGGCCGGAAGCCTCCAGCCATGGGCTTTGAACAGGATGAGGAGAGGGACGCCATAGATCGCCCCGACGAGCACAGCTAGAAAGGATTGCAGGGCGCCTTCGAGGGTGAACAGGCCGATCACCCGTTCCCGGGTCATCCCCAGGGCGATCATCGTTCCGATCTCCCGGCGCCGCCGGAAAACGGCCAGAACCTGGGTGTTGAAGACGGCGAGCAGGGCCAGAAACATCAGGATGACGTAGAAGATCGACATCCCGATCGTCTTGGTCTTGATGAACGCATCGACGTCTTTTTTCAGGAAGCCCAGGTCGCGGAACATCCATCCCGGAACCGTGAAGGAGGGCTGGAAACCCTGTCGGACCACGGCCATCGTCGCTTCTCCGGGCATGGCCGCCATTTCCCGAAGGCTCCCTAGGGGGACCCAGATCTGCCCGGCGTCGATCGTCTGGAGGGTCGTGACGAACGTTTCGACCACGACGAGGTCGCGGGCGTCGAAGGTCCCCTTCGCGTCGCGCCAGCGGACGGTTACCGCGTCCCCTTTCTCGAGGCCTGCGCTCTTGGCCATGCGCGCTCCGATTAGGGCGGGGACGACGTCCGGGCGGCCCGAGAGCGAGGCCGAGGGAAAGGTCAAGACCGTCTGGCCGGGATCGATCCCTCGGAGCTCCACGGGAAGGACCCGCCCCTCGGGGTAAGCTGTGGCCTGAACGATCAGGATCGGTGTCGCCTCGCCGGAAGCGACTGCGGCGACGAGCGGCGGGGGAAGCGGCGCGTGGGCCTTCTCCAGGCTGAAGGGATCCAAAGGATCGTAGGACTCGACCCAGTATTGCCCGCCCCCGACCTGCATGTCGATCATGGCCCGTGACGCTTCCTCGTCGATCCCCCGGAAGAGGCTTTGGCCCCAGATGATCGTGACGAAGGCAAACGAGAGGACGACCGCGTTCAGCCAGGTCTTCGTTCCGGCGCCCAGGATATTCCGGACGGACAATTTCGGGATGATCACGGCTGCCTCTCATCCCGCTCCACGCGGCCGTCGACGAGGACGATCTTCCTCCGGAGATGATCGATGACTTTCGGATCGTGGGTCGCAAAGACGAAGGTCGTTTTGAGGTCGCGGTTGAGCTGGACCATGGTGTCCAGGATCTTGTGGGAGTTCTCGGCGTCGAGGTTGGCCGTGGGCTCGTCGGCCAGGACGATCTCCGGCTTCTTGACCACGGCCCGGGCGATCGCGACGCGCTGGTTCTGGCCGCCCGACATCTGGCCGGGCCGCGAGCGGGCCCGATCGGCCAGGCCGACCCAAGCCAGGGCGTCCATCACGGCTTTCTTCCGGGCCGCCGCCGGCATCCCCAAGAGGAGCAGCGGAAATTCGACGTTCTCGAAGGCCGTGTAGACCGGAAGCAGGTTGAACGTTTGGAAGATGAACCCGATGTGGCGGTTGCGGAGGCTCGCGGCCTCCCGGTGGCCGAGTCCGCCGATGTCCCGGCCGAGGACCTTGGCATGGCCCGAGGTCGGGACATCGAGCGAGCCGATGATGTTGAGGAGGGTCGTCTTCCCCGATCCGCTCGGGCCGACCAGCCCCGCGAATTCGGCCTGACCGAACGTCAAATTGACCTTGTCCAGGGCGGTCAGCGTCGTCCGTCCCATCGGATACGTCTTGATGATGTCCTGAAGCTCGATGATTTTTCCGTTCTCCATGCCTGCCTCCGCGCGCCTTCCAGTCAATGGTTGAACACGGCCATCACCTGGATCCCCTTACCTCCGAACAAGGCGCGGCCGGAGGAGGATGGATAGATGCGGCTTTGGTCCGGATTCCAGAACCCGATGAGAAAGAGCTGCCAGCGGTCGGTCGTCCGCTGCCAGGAAAGAAAGCTGTAGACGTCCCGATTCGTCCAATCGTAGAAAAAAACGCCGGACAAGTTGTCAAAGAGACTCGCCGGGTAAGAGAGCATGGCGGCCGAGAATTCCGTCCCCACGCCGCGCCGCCAGGGGCCCGGCGCCGCTCTGACGATGAGGTGCTCGGCCAAGACGCGGAGACCGTTCCCGAGCCCAAAGACATAATCCGCGCCGAGATTGAGCTGCCGGACGTCGGGCTGGGCGAGCAGCAGGGTCCGTTGGCGGATGAGCACGCCCTCGAACCAGACGCCGGCCCCGATGTCCCACTTCCCGTCCAGGGCAAAGCGGTCCTCCGGAGCGGTCGGGTCCCCGGCGGCGAGACCGGCCAGGACGCCGCGGCCGAGATCGGCCCGTCGATGATGGAAGGAGAAAGCCAGCTCGCCCTTGAGGACCGGAACCTGGGCCCGGCCCCCGAATTCGACCGAACGGCGAACGGTCGGGCTCGTCTCCCACCCTTTCGCCTCGCCGTTCCCCGTGAGTCCCCAGGCCCAGACGTTTGCGTTGCCCGGAAAATAGTACCGGACGAGGAGCCCCGTCACCCCGTCCGTGACCTGGAGTGGATCGCGGGGGTCGATCCGGTCGAACCACATGAGCGGGCGAAGGATCGAAGCCGAGCCGAAATTGATCTTCTGCAGGCCGGCCCGGGCTTCGAAGCGGGGCGTAGCGAAGCGGACCCAGCCCCGGTAGAGCTTGATCTCACGGTCCGTGACGGAGAACCGTCCCCCTGGGGCCTGGCCATTGAGAAAGGCGTTGGCCGAGACTTCGGCGTCCAGGGTCAGGTCCTTGCCCGGAGCGATGGACGCCGAGAATGACGGGATATATCGGAGCCCGAAGTTGAGGTTCGCCGGCCGGACGCCGGTCAGGGACAACCAAGCGGAGGCCTGTCCGCGGAGGTCGAGCGATTGGGCCGCAAGAGGCCGATCGGCCGGGCCGAGCGCGGTCAGGAGGAACACGACGCTCAAGACTCCATGATGCCCGGCCATGATCTTTTCCTTCCTCCGGCGCTGTTCCAACTCCATAAGTTATAGAGGCTCGCGGCAATGAAGTCAACGCCGTCTGGATCCTCCTTGACACGCCCCGCCCGCCCGCATAATCTGAGGGGACGAAACCACTGGAAAGGAATCTCCGATGCGGGTGACCATGTGGCTCCTTGTTTCGCTTCTCGCGCCGGCCCTTGCGTCGGCCGTCCTTGCCTCCCCCGGCGGAGGGCCGCTCGAGACCCTTCATGAAAGGATCGACAAGCAGGCGGCCGCGATCATGCCAAAGGTCGTCGCCTGGCGCCGCGACATCCATGAGCATCCCGAGCTCGGGAACCGCGAAACCCGGACTTCCGGGCTCGTGGCCGCCCATCTCCGGTCGCTCGGTCTCGAGGTCCGGACCGGCCTGGCCCGAACCGGCGTCGTCGGCGTGCTGAAGGGCGGCAAGCCGGGACCGGTGGTCGCCTTGCGGGCCGACATGGATGCGCTGCCGATCACGGAGGAGACCGGCCTCCCCTTCCAATCGACCGTCCGCTCGACCTACAACGGCAAGGAGGTCGGGGTTATGCACGCCTGCGGGCACGATCTGCATACGGCTATGCTGCTCGGAGCGGCGGAGGTCCTGGCGGGGCTGCGGGCGGACCTCCCCGGGACGGTGACGTTCCTCTTCCAGCCGGCCGAAGAGGGCGCGCCCGAGGGCGAGGAGGGCGGAGCGGACAAGCTCATCGCCGACGGAGCTCTCGAAAATCCCAAGGTCGGAGCGGTCTTCGGCCTGCATGTCTTCCCCTTCGAAGGGGGCTCGCTCAAAGTCCGTCCGGGCGGGATCATGGCCGGAAGCCGGACGTTCCGCATCCTCGTCCGCGGGCGGCAGACACACGCCGCACTCCCCTGGTCGGGGATCGACCCGATCGTCGTCTCGGCCCAGATCATCCTGGCCCTCCAGCCGATCGTCAGCCGCCAGTCCGACCTGACCACGGCCCCAGCGGTCCTCTCCGTGGCCATGATCGAAGGAGGCAACCGGACCAACATCATCCCCGACGAGGTCAAAATGGCCGGGACGATCCGCTTTTTCGACAAGGCCATGGGTGAGGACATTTTCACCCGCATCCGGAGGACGGCCGAAGGGATCGCCGCCGCAGCCGGAGCGACGGCCACCGTCGAGTTCAGCGAGGGGAATCCCGTGACATTCAACGATCCTGTCCTGACCGAGCGGATGGCGCCTTCGCTCCGGCGCGTCGCTCCGGACAACTTCGAGCCGAACACGAAAGCGCTCACGACTTCGGAGGATTTCGCCTACTACCAGCAACGGATCCCGGGAGTCTATTTCTTTCTCGGCGTCGCGCCCAAAGGGGCGGACCCGGCCAAGGTCGAAATGAACCATTCGCCCCGCTTTTCTCCGGACGAAGGCCCGATGGTCGTCGGCGTGCGGGCCCTGGCCAGCCTGGCCGTCGATTATCTCAGCGGAGCGGGGAAGTGAATCCCGACGATGACCGTCCCAAGGAAGGACAAAAATTCGGCCGGGTGATCGTCCGTCCGCCCGGCCGGAATTTCGCGGAGGGATTGACGACGGCGGGATCAGGCTCTCCCGACCTCGCCCTTGCCCGGGAACAGCACCGGATATACCGCGACGCTTTGCGGCGGTGCGGACTCGAGGTCATCGAGCTTCCCCCCGACGACGTCTACCCGGACTCGACATTCGTCGAGGACGCGGCCGTCATCGCTTCGTCAGAAGCGATAATCACCCGGCCGGGGGCTGCCGTCCGGCGCGGCGAGACCGAGGCCATCCGGAAGGCCCTCCTGCCTTATTTTCCCCGACCGGCGTCCGTCCATGAGCCGGGGACTCTCGATGGGGGCGACGTCTGTGAGGCCGGAGATACGGTCCTCATCGGCCTGTCCGAACGGACGAACACGGCCGGCGCGCTCCAGCTCTCCGCATGGCTCGAAGGACTGGGCCTTGACAGCCGGATCGTCGATATCCGCGGCACGGCCGGACTCCTCCATTTGAAGAGCGGGATCGCCTTCCTCGGCCAGGGACGGTTGGCCGTCGTCGAAGTACTGGCCGGACGCCCGGAACTCTCCGGATTCAAGGAGGTCGGGGTGCCCCGCGACGAGGAATACGCGGCCAACTGCCTCCGGATCAATCAGACATTCATTGTCGCCGCCGGGCATCCGCGCTTCTCAGCCGTCCTTCACGCGCTCGGCTTGCCGGTCATCGAGCTCGAGATGTCCGAGTTCCGGAAAATGGACGGCGGCCTCAGCTGCCTGTCCCTCCGGTTCTGAGACCGAACCCGACCCGGCCTTCCCCGGAGTCGTCTTGCCGCCCTGCCGGGGATTCCCTATAATGACCGATAAGGGTCGCAAGGATGTCCCGCTTCCGTTGGCGGCGCCGAAGTCTCCCTTGGATTCTGTTCTTTTTCGGCTTCGTCCCCCTCCTTCAAGCCGAGGAGGCGCCGCTCCCGGGCAGCCAGGTCCGGTTCGACCGGGTTTCGCTCGAACACGGCTTGTCCCAGAGCTCCGTGACGGCCATCGTCCAGGACAGCGAAGGGTTCCTCTGGTTCGGGACTCGGAGCGGCCTCGACCGCTTCGACGGCTATGAGTTCCGGATCTTCCGCAACGACCCGGACCGGCCGGAGACGCTCTCGCACAGCGCGGTCACGGCCCTCTTCACCGACAGCCGGGATCGTCTCTGGGTCGGGACGGAGGCGGGTCTCAACCGGTATGATCCGCTGACCGGCTCGTTCCTGCGCTTTCTTTCCGGCCGGGATTCCCCGTCCGGACCGGGCGGAAACACCGTGACCGCCCTGGCCGAGGACCGGCGCGGCCGGCGGCGGGCTCTGCCGGATGACCTGGTCCGGGACAGGATCGCCCTTGCCGCGGATGGACGTTTTGCGCGGCCCTTCTCAATATTTCCCCGCGAATTTTGGCATCAACATCGATGGAGATACGATCTATGTCTGGACCTCGAAACAGGATGAAATGAAGAGGTTCATGATCGACGTTTACGATATGAGCTTCAAAAGGAAATGCCGCAGCCGCTATTTCAATTCGATCCGACATAACATGGCCCAGATGATCAAGGGAAGGTTGTATATCCCCAGCATCGAAAGGCCTGCGACTAGAATATATAATCAGCAAGAATGGAAAGTGGAGATGCGATCGTAACCCTCTATTGTTCGGAATTCAGTCCGTATCCTTAATGAGAGAAATTATATCGATATCAAAGAACTTTGTGGAAAAATGAATATGAGTGAAAATAAAATAAGAAAATACATTCGAAAAGCAATGACAAACTGTGATCTCCGTTTAGGACTGATATCAATTAAATCAGCAGAAAAAAGGTGGGTCCAGCAGATCCCTCACTCCAAACATTTTCAACAAATCGGTCGTATTTAATATGGGCGCCGAGTTTTGTTCGGGAAGGGCACGATGAAGACCAACGTGAAGATGCCGAAGAGGCTTTTAATATTGTTGCGGACCGTCGTGCTCACGGCTTCATGTTTTTGCTGTTCTCCCCAAAAAGACGTCGAAAGAATCCTGCGGAATGGGATCGAAGTCGTCCTCAATCATGTCGAACCCTATAGATTAAAAGGAGAACCTTCGACATTTTCGCTAGAAACGATCATGACCATCGACACAGAGAGGGATGACTTTGCCGAAAAGGGGATGGGGTCGGCCGGCGAATTCGGCGTCGATGCCGCGGGGGATATCTATATCGTCGGTTTCAAAAACGAAAAAAATTTCATCTGTCGATTTAATGCAAAGGGCGATTTGGTAAACTCTTTCGGAAGAAGAGGCCAAGGACCGGGAGAAATCCAATGGCCCTTTCTCGATTCGGTCTCTGACCGAGGCCAAATCGCAGTTACCGATCTCATGGAGAAATATATCGTCTTCGATAAAGACGGGAATCTCGTCCAAGAAGTCCATCCCCGATTTTCCATTTCCTATGTCTTCCCTCTCGAAAACGGCAAATTTCTAGTGGAAAGACCAAGATACGAAAAGATGACTACTGGAGACAGTCCATTTACCTACACGCTTTCCCTCTGCGACTCACGCTTCAATGAAATCAAAGAGCTGGACAGGCATCAATGGAATTCCGGCAACGAAAGGCTTGTTCCCTTCTTTATGTGGAGGGTCTCGGCCAGCCATATCTATGTCGCCAACGAAGAGCGGGGATATGAGATTCTGGATTACGATTTAGAAGGAAATCTCAGAAGGAAGATTCGGAAGGCCTATCGCCCCGTCGCTGCCACCGAAGAAATCAAGAAGGCGATTCTCGGACCGGGGTACGGCCGGCCCGGCATATCCCATGATCGTTATTTTCCCAATCCCCTGCCGCCCCTGAGCTTCTTTTTTGTCGATGACGAAGGCCGGATCTTCGTCATGACCTATGAATCCGGAGAACGTCCGGGAGAATACATCTACGATATCTTTAATGCAAAGGGCGTGTTTATAGGGCGCAAGAGTCTGGAAATGATTTGGGCCGGGATCTATGGCGGGCCAAAATACGCCATGGCCAAGAAGGGCCTCCTCTATTGTTATCGAGAAAAAGAAAATGGCTTTCGCGAGCTGATCGTCCAAAAAATTATCTGGAAAAAATAGCCGCACGGAAGACGACATAACAGGAAGATCACGTTTCGAGAAGAATAGGGTCGCGTCTCCACTTTCCACTTTTTTGGGCAAATCATACGGATCGCCGCGTATTTCTAATAAAAGTGCAAAGTGGAGACGCGATCCCGCAGCATCTTGGGGATCGTGAAGACGACCTGGCGGTGGGGAACGTCCAGAAGGAGCGTTTCCCGCATCAAATCGCCCCACTCCTCGAGGCGCTTGGCGTGACACGACGGACAGAATCCCCGGGTCCGGCCGGGATTCCGGGGACGAACGGCGGGATCCGGAGATCGGCCGCCCTCGATTCTCGAAGGAAACGTCATCCATCGTCGACGCCGGGCCCCGGAAAAAGGAAACGGCCGGAGCGGGACATCATCCGACTGAACCTTCGGGGCCGTTACGGCCGCGTTTGGAGCCCGGTGACGATCTTTTCGAACGCTCGAACGTGGTTGCCTTCAAGAGCTCGGTCGAATTCGGCCAGCCATGTTCGGATGTATTTCTCGTCATAGCCGGGATTCTTGAGCAAGACAGTCCGGACGTCCTCAATATCCCGAGCCCTTCCCGCAACGATCTTATGAATCACGACATCCTCGAGCGAGGCGAACATCGCCGGCGTCTCATCGAACTTCACCGCCACGGCTTTTCCGACGGCCTGCCGTTCGTAAGGAGTGAAGGAAAAAACCAGGTCCACGCGGATGCCGCTCGGGACATCCAAAACGGGAAGAACCATGGTCTCCTTCACAAAAGCCTCGCCGTCCGGGACCTGGGCCTTCAATCCCAACGCATTGACGGCCTCGGCGATTCTATCGAATTCTTCTACCCCGACGCCAAGGGTGATATCGATGTCCTTCGTCAACCGCGGCTCTCCGTAAAGGAGGACGGCTTGGCCGCCGATGATCATGTATGGGATCTTCCGGAGGGCGAATTCGGCGGCGATTTTCTTAATCAGTTCTTTGAACACAATTCACCGTCCGCGCGATCCTGATCTTGACCTCGATTCCCTCCAGCGGATTCTGAGCCGAAAACGCCCCGAGTGCGCGCGATTCCTCGTAAAGAGCGTCGAGAAGATCGAAATTCCGCTCGATGTCGACCTTCTCCTTTTTCAGAAGTTCATCCTCAAATGCCCTCAATTTCTCCGGATTTATGACCATGCTGCGAACCGCTTTCGTATCTATTATATCATGATCCGAGCCGGTGCATCTTCTTCATTCCGCGCGGTTTTCGAGGAATATCCCGGCAGATCCGAATCCTCGTTTCCGGGCAGTCGAGATATTGTCAAGGGGATAAGAATTTGCCCTGAAAGCTCTTTTGTTTGAGCTACTCCCCAAAAACTGAACACGGGGGATAAGTGGATTTTAAGCCTGCCATATCTCAAAAGGAGGTATGGGATGCTTTCGAGCATGAGGAAGAGGTAAGACGCGGCCTTTAAGGCCAGCTCGAAATATCCGAGTTCCGGAAAATGGACGGCGGTCTCAGCTGCCTGTCCCTCCGGTTCTGAAGTCAACCCCCGCCCCCGGTCGCGGAAGCCGTCTTGCCGCCCTGCCGGGGATTCCCTATAATGACCGTTAAGGGTCGCAAGGATGTCCCGCTTCCGTTGGCGGCACCGAAGTCTCCCTTGGATTCTGTTCTTTTTCGGCTTCGTCCCCCTCCTTCAAGCCGAGGAGGCGCCGCTCCCGGGCAGCCAGGTCCGGTTCGACCGGGTTTCGCTCGAACACGGCTTGTCCCAGAGCTCCGTGACGGCCATCGTCCAGGACAGCGAAGGGTTCCTCTGGTTCGGGACTCGGAGCGGCCTCGACCGCTTCGACGGCTATGAGTTCCGGATCTTCCGCAACGACCCGGACCGGCCGGAGACGCTCTCGCACAGCGCGGTCACGGCCCTCTTCACCGACAGCCGGGATCGTCTCTGGGTCGGGACGGAGGCGGGTCTCAACCGGTATGATCCGCTGACCGGATCGTTCCTGCGCTTTCTTTCCGGCCGGGATTCCCCGTCCGGACCGGGCGGAAACACCGTGACCGCCCTGGCCGAGGACCGGCGCGGCCGGTTGTGGATCGGAACGCCCCGCGGCCTGATCGTGTTCGATCCTGTCGCCGGGCGGTTCACCATCCACCTCAAGCGGCCCGGCGACCCGCGCAGTCTCAACGACAACCGGATCACGTCCCTCCTCCTCGACGGGAACGGCGCCCTCTGGGTCGGGACGCTCGGCGGGCTCAGCCGGATGGACACCAGGAGCGGGATCTGCCTGCGCGTCAACCACCGGGACGACGATCCGGCCAGCCTGGTGTCGGACCGGATCCTGGCCATCCACGAAGACCGGACCGGTCGGATGTGGATCGGGACCGACATGTGCCTCGACCTCATGCTCTCCCGCCCGACCTCGGAGAAACCGGCCGTCTTCGCCCACGTCCGGCCCGGCACCGGCCGCGCGACCGGGGAGGAGCGCGAAGTCGTCCGGGATATCTGCGACGGCGGCCGGGGCGAGCTGTGGATCGCCACGGGCGGAGGCGGGCTCTGCCGGATGACCTGGTCCGGGACAGGATCGCCCTTGCCGCGGATGGAGCATTTCCGCCACGATCCCCAGGATCCGGCCAGCCTGAGCAGCAACGCCGTCCTCTGCCTGGCCCTGGACAGGACCGGCATGCTCTGGGCGGGAACGGACGGCGGGGGCGCGAACAAGGCCAATCCGGTGAAATCGGGGTTCCTCGTTTACCAGGTCGATCCCTCCTCCGACCCGGCCGATTCGTCCCGCCGCCGCATCCTCTCGGTCTACGAGGACATTTCCGGAGTCCTCTGGTTCGGCACGGGCCGGGGAATCGTGCAGCCGGCCGATATGTCCGGCTCGCCGGCCCTATGCCGGGTTCCCGCCCGCCTTCCCGCGGAGCTCGCCGCGGCCCGGATCGGCGCCGTGACCGGCGAGAGCGGCGGCGACCTGTGGATCGCGACGCGCGGCCAGGGCCTGTTCCAATGGCAACCCCATACGGGCCAGCTCGTCCGGTATCGGGCCAATCCGCTCGATCCGGCCGCGGCGGGAGACGACGACTTGACCGCCTTGCACATCGACCGGCGCCGGGACGTCTGGGTCGGGACGGCCCGCAACGGCGTCTTCCGGCTTCCCCGGACCGAGGTCGGAGAGCCGGGTGCCAAGAAGGTCCGTTACCGCTCCATCGCCGGAGATCCCGAAAGCCTCTCGAACGACTCCGTCACGGTTATCGCCGAGGACCGGGAAGGGAGGACCTGGATCGGAACGATGGGCGGCCTGAACGGGCTCCGAACCGGGCCGGCGGGCGCGAGACATCTGTTCGATCGATTCCTTCCCGGCGCTCACATCCTGGCCGTTCATGACGACGGAGCGGGCCATTTGTGGGTCGGAACGCAGGGACGGGGCCTCTTGCGGTTCGCCAAGCGGGAAGTTTCGGTCGCGCCGTATCCCGAAGCCCTCGGATTCCCCCAGTCCGCGGTCATGGGCATTCTCGGCGACGACAGCGGCCGCCTCTGGGTGAGCACGAACGACGGACTGGCCTGCTTCGATCCGGCCACGGAGACGTTTCGCCACTATTTCGCGAGCGATGGGCTGCCGAGCGGCGAATTCCTCCCCGGGGCGGTAGCGCGAGGCCGGAACGGCCGCCTCTATTTCGGCTCGAGCGAAGGCGTCGCTTCGTTCCAGCCTGGGGAGCTCGTCCCGGATCCGCACGTTCCCGCGATCGTGCTGACCGGAATCTTCCGTTCGGGCCGGCCGGCCCGCCCGGACGAGCTCCGCGGCCCGCCGGGCCCAGCCGGGGAACGGACGATCGGGATGACGGCCGGGGAGGACCTGACCCTTACCTTCGCCGCGCTGGACTACATCAATCCGTCCCGGAACGAATACGCCTACAGGCTCGAGCCGGTCCAGCCCGATTGGATCTGGCTCGGCCACGAGAGGCGGCTCACCTTCGCCGGACTCAAGCCGGGGAGCTACAAGCTCTCGGTCAAAGGGACGAACGGGGACGGCGTCTGGAATCCCGAAGGGACGAGCCTGCGCCTGCGGGTCCGCGTCCCGCTGTGGCGGTCGGACGTCTTCCGGATCGTGATCCTCCTCGCCGGCGGCGGAGCGCTCCTCTTCCTTTTCCGCCGCGGGCGTCGGCGCCGGCGCGCGGCGGCCTCGAATGTCAGCGGATCCGAAACAGCAGGCCGGCCGTGAAAGCGAAATATTTCCAATCGGGCGCCGTGGACACGCCGAGCGGGGCGTACGGGGAGCTGTAAGCCTCGGCTTCGACCCTGAGCTGTACGGCGGCCGCCAGATCGAGGGCGATCCAGGCCCAGCCGCGAAGCGCGGGTTTCCAGGTTCCGGCGGGCTCATTCTGCTTGGCCAGACGCTGGATTCCCGCTCCCAGGTCGATCTCGGCGCTGACCGGCCCGGCGCCCTCGATCGTCGCGTAAAGCCCGGCTTCGAGCGTTTCCACGCTGCGCGGGGCGAAGTATCCGGCCGAGGAGAGTCTGGAGAAGCCGAGGCTGTGGAACTGCGCCGAGATCTCCAGGCCGGAGACGACCGGGATCGCTGCGGAGAGGTCGAACTGGGTCCTCCGGTTCGATTCTTCGGCCGCAGTCTCGATGATCCCAAGCCGGGCCATGCCGCGAAGACGGACTGGGCCAGCGGGGATCTCGAGACCGATCCGTGCTTCGTTCCTCATCGCCCGGTTCGCCAAGAGGAGAGGCGAGTACGCCAGCGGCGAGCGCGCCAGCCGGAGCTCGAAGGACGGCCGCGGCGAGGCCGGACGGAGTCGGAAACGGAGATCGAGCGCCGGAGTCGCTCGAGCCGGCCCGTCGAACGGGGCCAGCCAGGCCAGACCGGCGGACGCCGTCAGCGAGAAGCTCGGAGCGGGCCGTCCCGCGACCCGGACGGCGGCCTCGGTCAGGCCGGCCCTCGTCGTGCCGTCGTCGATCGTCGACCGTCTGAAGATTCCTCCGACCCTCCACCCGCCCCGGACGGCGGCGTCACCGGCGGCGCCGAAGGCCGTGACGGCGTTCTGATCGGAATCCCACGACCCTCCCCCGAGCGGCTCGAACGCCGGAGCGGCCTGGAGCCTGGCTTTCTCGAGCCTTTGGCGGATGTCCCCCGCCTGGGGCGCCAAACGGGCCGCGGCCTCCATTTCTTTGACGGCGTCGACCGGCTTTCCGAGCTTCAACAGGCGGTCCCCGCAGGCCAGCCTGCCCCAGGCGTCGTTCGGCTCGAGCTCGACATACCGCTTGAACCAGGCCAGGGCCGAGGCGTCATCCGGCGCGAGAACGCCGAGCCGGTAGGCCGCCCGGGACTGGGACGGATCCAGGGCCAGGACCTGGCGGTAAAGCTCGGCGGCGGCCGCGCGGTCTTCGTCCGCGAAAGCGGCATCGGCCTTGCGCAAAAGGTCGGCGATCTTCGATTGGCCGGCGAGCGGCGGGAGGAGAGCTAAGATCAGAACGATAACGAGCGGAGCGCGCGGCGGGCCGGGCCGGCGCCTCCGCCCGACGGTCCAGCGCAGGATTTGCGTCATCCCCAGCACTGCGCCGAGCGTCGCGAAGCCGGCCAGAAGCGCCGCCCCGCGGATGATGTTCGAGAACCTGTGGCGGGCCAGCGCCGCCGCGCTTCCGATCTGGAGGTCCGCGAAGGACGGCTGGACGAGCAATCCGATGAGCCACCCTGTCGCCCAGATCCCGAACATGATCCCCGCGGCCAATCCCGCTTGGAAGAGGATTGTTTTCCAGGAAACGCGGACCCCCCGCAAACGCTTCACGATCCCCCTCAGAGGGAGGATGAGGGCCGAGACCAGGTAGAAAAGGCCCCCGATCCCGGTTCCCGGCACTCCCGCGGTCATGGCTCAGTGCCCCTTTTCATAGGCGCTCAGATGCCGGCCGCGGACGAGCTCGCTCCACACGGCCCCGAGGAAAAAAAAGGCGTTGACCGTCCGGAGGACGAAGAAGGCCGGGACGCTAACCAGGGCCCGGCCGAAGCGGCGCTGGCCGGCGGCCCCCACCAGGACGGGGATGAGGATTGCCGGAACGTCGATGACGTATCCAAGGAGGAAATAGGGGTTCCGGAAAAGAAGGGCGACGAGGGGCAGGAGCATGAGATAGACGACCGAGGCCACGACGGCGTCCCAGCAGGCCACGGCCACCGCGGAGCGGAGAAAAGGGAGCTCGAGGAGGCCGCGCCAATGGAGCCGGACGTTCTGGACGAAACCATGCGACCAGCGCCGGAGCTGCCTGCGGAGGAACCGGAAATCGCGCGGCTCGAGCGGAAAGCAGACCGCCCCGGGGATGAAGCGGACCTTCCGGCCGCGCTCGTAAAGCGTCCAGGTCAGGTCCATGTCCTCGGCCAACGTCCGGGTCGACCAGCCTCCGATCGCCCGGAGAGCGGCCATCCGGTACATCGAAAAACATCCCGAGCTGATGAGAGGCGCCCCGTAGAGGTCCTGGATGCGCTTGTAGAACGTGAAGGCGAACAGATACTCGACGAAGCGTCCCCGCTCCCAGACGCTCCGGGTGCGCCGGGGGATGACGCTTCCGCAAACGGCATCGACGGCCGGATCCTGGAAGGCCGGGACGAGCCGTTCGATCGCGTCCGGAGCGAGGGTCGTGTCGGCATCCAGGGCGATGACGAAATCGGTTTGGACGGACGGCAGGGCGAATGTCTGGGCGCCGGCCTTGGACCCCGTGTTGACCGGAGGCCGGAGGACGGTCGCGCCGAACGACCGGGCCACCCCGGCGGTCCCGTCGGTCGAGCCGTCGTCGACGACGATGATCTCGGCCGGCCGGACCGTCTGACCGGCGAGACTCCGCAGGGTCGCGGCGATCGTTCCCTCCTCGTTGAAGGCGGGCACGATGACCGTGACCCGGATGGACGTCGGCGCCGCTTCAATCTCAGACATGACTCACCTTGGCGATTCTATTATAATCCCGACCACCCCGATCGGGCCAGCCGCGCCCGGCGCGGTCCGGCGGCCGGATTGAAATGTCCGGACCGTCCGGATATCATGGGGCCTCGCCCGACGGCCCTCCGTCCCGGGAAAGGAGCGATCATGAAGCGAAAGGAATTCCTGACTCTCTCCGCGGCGGCCGTCGCCGGGTGGGGCCTGCCCTTCCCCAAGTCCGCTTCCGCCGCCCTCCGCGGCCTGTCCAAGGCCGGAACGGCGGGCGATGACGAGGCTTTCTGGAAGCTCATCCGCGACCAGTTCGTTCTCGATCCTGAATGGACGTTCCTGAACTTCGGCGGCCTCGGGTCCTGCCCCCTTCCCGTCCTGCAAAGCTTCGCCGAGTGGTCCCGCCTCGAGGAGCGCGCCCCGAGCGCCGGCCACGACATGAAGGAATGGGACAAGGTCAAGGACAAGCTGGCCGCCCTCCTCGGCAAATCCTGCCGCCGCGACGACCTGGCCCTCATCAACTGCGCGACCGAGGGCGTCAACATGATCATCAACGGCTTGCCGCTCAAGCCGGGCGACGAGGTCATCACCTCGACCCACGAGCATGTGGCCGTGAACACCGGGCTGCTCAACCGCAGGCAGAGGGACGGGATCGTCATCCGCCTCTTCGAGCCCGATATCCGGAGCGGAGGGGGCAACGTCGACCGCATTGCCCGGCTCATCAACGGCCGGACGCGGCTCATCCTCGTCAGCCACGTCACCTGCACGACCGGCCAGCGCTTTCCCGAGAAGGACATCGCCGCCCTGGCCCGCTCGAAAGGCCTCTGGTTCGCCCTGGACGGAGCCCAGGCGCCCGTTTGCGTTCCCTTCGACATCTCCGAGACGGGGGGCCGACTTCTACACCTGCAGCACGCACAAATGGGCCATGGGCCCGAAGCGGACGGGTTTCCTGTATGTCCGGCCCGGGATGCTCGAGGTCCTCCGGCCCTTGACGGTCGGGGCCGGAAGCTCGAAGGCCTACGACGTCGCCAAGGACGAGCTCACTCTGGAGCCGACCGTCCAGCGCTTCGAGTACGGCACGCAGAACGACGCCCTTTTCTACGCTCTGGGAACGGCCCTCGACATGGTCGCCACGATCGGCCTCGAGCGCATCTGGGCTCACAACCACGCCCTCGCCGAGCGCTTCACTGCCGGCTTGAAGGGGATCAAGGGAGTCGAGGTGCTTTCCCCCGAAGAGGAAATTTTCCGGACGGCCATGATCGGGTTCCGGATGCCCGGGATCGGATCGTCGAAGGTGATGGAACATCTGGCCAAGGACCGCATCCGCGCCCGTCCGGTCACGGAGGGCGGGCTCGACAGCATCCGGGTCTCGTTCCACGTCTGCAACACGGACGGGGAGGTGACGAAGATCCTGGATTCGCTCACGAAGCTGGCCGGAAAGGCCTGAGCGGCCCCGGCCGGGAGTCGGCGGCGTCAGGCCTTCTTGGCCTTGGCCTCCTTGTCCTTCTTTTTCTTCTTCTCTCTCTTCTTGAACTCGGACCCGATCATCTCGAGGATGGCCATCGCGGCGCCGTCCCCCTTGCGGATGTCGAGCTTGACGATCCGGGTGTAGCCGCCCGGACGCTCCGAGAAGCGCGGGCCGATCTCGGCGAAGAGCCGGGTCACGGCCGCTTCCTTGGTCAGAACGCGGAGGGCCTGGCGGCGGGCCTGGAGCGTGTCCGCCTTGGCCAGGGTGATGAGCTTCTCGGCCACCGGCCGGGCCTCCTTGGCCTTGGCCACGGTCGTGGTGATCCGCTCCTTCTCGATGAAGGACGTGACGAGGTTCCGGAGGAGGGCCGTCCGGTGCGCCGTCGTCCGCCCGAGCCTGCGGCCTTTGACGAGATGCCTCATTCCTCCGACTCCTTCGCCGCCTGATCGATGTTCAGGTCGGCTTTGATCTTCTCCACGAGCTTCGGATTGAGGTCCATGCTCAGCCCGAGGTTGAGGTTGGCCAGCGTCTCCTTGATCTCACCCAGGGATTTCCGGCCGAAGTTCTTGGTCTTGAGGAGGTCTTCCTCGCTCTTCTGGACGAGCTCGTAGATCCGCTCGATCCCCGCCGAGCGGAGGCAGTTGTTCGAGCGAACGGAGAGCTCCAGGTGCTCGATCGGCTTGGACAGGATGTCGGCCTGGGACATGAGCGGGATCTCCCGCTTGGACGGGATCGGCTCCATCTCCAGCGGCTCGTCGACCATGTTCATGAAGATGGCCATGTGGTCGCGCATGATCTTGGCCGCCTGGGACAGGGCCTCGACCGGCTGAATGGCGCCCGTCGTCCAGATCTCCAGGGTCAGGTTTTCGTAATCGATCCGCTTCCCCACGCGGGCCGGTTCGACCCGGTAGTTGACCTTCTTGATCGGCGAGTGGGACGAGTCGAGGGGGATGGTGTCGATGCTCAGGGTCTCGTCGAAGTTCTCGTCGGCGACGACGTAGCCGCGGTTGTTGCGGACGATCATCTCGATGTCGAGCTTGCCGTCCCGGTCGAGCGAGGCGACAGGGATGGTCGTGTCCAGGACCTCGATGTCCCCGTCGTGGACGATGTCCGAGGCCTTGGCCACGGCCGGTCCCTCGACCTTGAGGGTCATCGTCTTCGTCTGGTTCCCGGTCAGCTTGAGCGGGATGCTCTTGAGGTTGAGGAGGATGTCGGTGATGTCCTCGACGACCCCGGGGAGGGTCGAGAACTCATGGAGGACGCCCTGGATCCGGACGGCGGTGATCGCCGCGCCCCTGATCGAGGACAGCAGGATCCGGCGCAGGGCGTTCCCGACCGTGACCCCGAACCCGCGCTCGAACGGCTGGGCGGTGAACCGGCCGTACGTCGGGGTGAGAGTCTCGTAGTCGCATTCGAGGTACTTGGGCCTCTGAAAATTCGTATCGCTCATCATTCCTCCTTTGTGGGGGATCGGGACCTTACTTGGAATACAGCTCGACGACCATGTGCTCCTCGACGGGGAGCGTGATGTCCGCCCGGGTCGGGAGCGAGACGACGCGGATCGTCCGGCCCGTCCAGTCCACCTGGAGCCAGCCGGGGACGGTCTTGTTGGCGTGGGCCTCGACGACGGCCGTGGCGTTCACGTTGGCGGCCGTCCGGGGGCGGAAGACGACGACGTCGCCGGTCTTCACCTGGAACGACGGAACGGTGACCCGGGCTTCGTTGACCAGGAAATGGCCGTGGTTGACGGACTGCCGGGCGTGGGCCCGGGAATGGGCGAAGCCGGTGATGAAGACGACGTTATCGAGGCGCCGCTCGAGCATCGACAGGAGCGTTTCGCCCGTGACGCCCTTCTGGCGCTCAGCCCTCTCGAAGAAGAGGTGGAACTGCCGCTCCGACATCCCATAATACCGTTTCATCTTCTGCTTCTCGCGCAGCTGGATGGCGTAGCCCAGGATCCGTCTCCGGCTCCGGCCGTGCTGGCCGGGCGGATAGCCCCGCCGCTCGATCGGGCATTTCTCGGTCAGGCACTTGTTGCCTTTGAGGAAGAGCTTGGCCTTCTCGACGCGGCACAAGCGGCAGATCGGTTCGCGGTATCTCGACATGGGAAGCTCCTTAGACTCTCCGCCGCCGGCGGACGCGGCAGCCGTTGTGCGGGATGGGGGTGACGTCCTTGATCGAGCGGATCTCCATCCCGGCCGACTGAAGAGCCCGGATGGCCGATTCCCGTCCGGCGCCGGGGCCCTTGATCCGGACGTCGACGTAGCGGACGCCGAAGTCCCGGGCCCGGTTGGACGCCTCCTTGGCCGCGAGCTGGGCGGCGAAGGGCGTGCCCTTCCGGGCGCCCTTGAACCCGGCCGTGCCGGCGCTCGTCCAGCAGACCGCGTTGCCCTGCTGGTCGGTGATCGTGATGATCGTGTTGTTGAACGTGGACTGGATATAGGCGGTCCCGAAGCCGATCTCCTTGCGGACCTTCTTCTTCGCCTTGACCTTGGTCTTGGGTTTCGCTTGCGCCATCAACTTCTCCCTTCTTCGTTCCTCAGGTGGCCTTGATCTTCTTGATCGTGTGGCCGCGCGGCCCCTTCCGGGTCCGGGCGTTGGTCTTGGACCGCTGGCCGCGGACCGGCAGCTTCCGCTTGTGCCGCATGCCGCGGTAGCAGCCGATGTCGATCAGCCGCTTGATGTTCATGCTGACCTCCTTGCGGAGGTCGCCCTCGATCTTCTCCCGCTTCTCGATGATCTGACGGATCTTGTTGATCTCGTCCTCGCTCAGGGCCTTGACCTTCTTGTTCCTGTCGATCTTGGCCTCGTCCAGGATCTTGACGGACTTGGCCCGGCCGATCCCGAAGATGTAGGTCAGTCCGATCTCGATCCGTTTCTCGGGGGGGAGAGTGATGCCTGCGATGCGTGCCATGTTGACCTCGTTCAGCCTTGCTTTTGCTTATGACGGGGGTTGGTGCAGATCACGCGGACGATGCCCTTCCGTTTGATGATCTTGCAGTTGCGGCAGATCTTCTTGACCGATGCTCTGACTTTCATACGCTCCGTCCTTTATTTGAATCGATAGGTGATCCGTCCCTTGGTCAGGTCGTAGGGCGAGATCTCGACCAGGACCTTGTCGCCGGGAAGGATCCGGATGAAGTGCTTCCTCATCTTGCCCGAGATGTGGGCGAGGATCCGGTGCTTGTTGGCCAGCTCCACGCGGAACATGGCGTTCGGCAGGGTTTCCAAAACCGTTCCTTCGGCTTCGAAAACGTCCTCTTTAGGCATGCGGTTGCTCCTTGGCCCCCCGACTCACGTCCGCCGCCGGCGCGGCCGCCTCGGCGCTGAGGATCTCGACGCCCCGATCGGTAAGGGCGACGGTCTGCTCGAAGTGGGCGGCCAGGCTGCCGTCCCTGGTCACGGCCGTCCAGCCGTCCCCGCGAATCTCGACCTCCCAGTCGCCCGCGGCGATCATGGGCTCGATGGCCAGGACGAGGCCGCGGCGAATCCGCGGGCCCCGGCCGGGAAACCCGAAATTGGGGACTTGGGGCTCTTCGTGGAGCTCGCGTCCGATGCCGTGCCCGACGAACGTCCGGATCACGGAAAATCCCTCCGCCTCGACGGACCGCTGGATGGCCGCGGAGACGTCCGAGATCCGGTTGCCCTCGACGAGTTGCTCGAGGCCGCGGTCGAGGGACCGCTCGGCGGCGTCCCGGAGCCGGCGGGCCGTTTCGGAGACCGCCCCGACCGGATAGGTCCGGGCGGCGTCGCCGTAGAAGCCGTCGGTGAGGACGCCGAAATCGAGGCTGACGAGGTCGCCCTCGCGGAGGGTCCGGGACGAGGGAATGCCGTGGATGATCTCCTCGTTGATGGAGACGCACAGCGATCCGGGGTAGCCGCGGTAGCCCTTGAAGGCGGGCTTCGCCCCGAGCTCCCGGGCCCGGCTTTCGGCGAAGGCGTCGAGCTCGATCGTCCGGACGCCGGGCCGGATCATCGGCCGGAGCTCGGCCAGGACGCGGGCGACGATCCCCGAGCTCTGGCGCATCGCCTCGATCTCCGGACCGGTCTTGTAGACGATCATCCCCCCACCTCCGCGGGACGGGCGGCCGCCATCGCCGTCCGGACGATCCGGCCGATCTCGGCGGCGACGGACTCGATCGTTCGCGCCCCGTTCACGGCGCGATAAACGCCCCGCTTCCGGTAATACGCCTCGAGCGGCTCGGTCTGGATCCGATAGACGCGCAGTCTCTCCCGGACGACCTCCGGGGAATCGTCGGACCGCTGCGCCAGGGCGCCGCCGCAGGCGTCGCAGACGCCCGGCCGGGCCGGCGGACGGGCGGTCCGGTTGTAGACGGCCTGGCAGGCCTCGCAGACTTCCCGCTCGGTCAACCGGCCGACGAGGACGTCCGGATCGATCTCGATCCCGATCACGAGCTCGGCCCGGTCCGGGTCGATGGCCCGGACGGCCTCGGCCTGGGCGATCGTCCGCGGGAATCCGTCGAGGATGTAGCCGCGGCGGCAATCCGGCCGGGCGATGCGCTCGCGGACGAGGCCGATGACAATCTCGTCGCTGACGAGATCGCCGGCCCTCATGAACGCCTCGGCCTTCAGGCCGAGGGGTGTCCCGTCCTTGACGGCCTGGCGGAGGAGGTCGCCGGTCGAGATCCGGGGAAGCCCGGTCGACCGGGCCAGGATCTCTCCCTGGGTCCCCTTCCCGCTGCCGGGCGCGCCGAACAGGACGATACGCATCAGCGGCGCCCCTTGACCCGGCCGTGGCGCATGAAGCCGTCGTAATGGCGCATGACGAGCTGCGCCTCGACCTGCTGCATGGTGTCCATGGCCACGCCGACGACGATCAGGATGGAGGTCCCGCCGAAGTAGAAGTTGACCTGGAGGCCCTGGGTCATGAACTTGGGCAGGTTCAGGTCGAGCCAGGTCCCGATGAAGGGGATGCCCTGGACCTTGAACCCGGTCATCAGGAACTCGGGCAGGATGGCCAGCGCGGCCAGGTAGACCGCGCCGACGAGGGTGATCCGCGACAGGATCGTGTCGATGTAGTCGGAGGTGTTCGTCCCGGGACGGATGCCCGGGATGAACCCGCCGTATTTGCGCAGGTTGTCGGCCACGTCCGTGGGGTTGAAGATGATCGAGATGTAGAAATAGGTGAAGAAGATGATGGCCGTGATGTAGAGGATGTTGTACAAGGGCATCCCGATCTGGAACTGCGAGGCGATCTTCTGGAAGGCCGGGATCTTGACCATCTGGGCCAGCGTCCCGGGAATGGTGATGATCGAAGCGGCGAAGATGATCGGGATGACTCCGCCGGTGTTCACCCGGAGCGGCAGGTGGGTGCTCTGGCCGCCGTAGACCTTCCGGCCGACGACGCGCTTGGCGTAGGTGACCGGGATCCGCCGCTGTCCCCTCTCGACGAAGACGATGAAGCCGATGACGGCAAGCATCATGGCCCCGAGGAGGATGATCTTGATCGGGTCCCAGGAGCCGGTCTTGAGCCCGCTGGCCATCTCCTGCAGGCCGGCCGGGAAGCGGGCGACGATGCCGGCGAAGATGATGAGCGAGATGCCGTTGCCGATGCCCCGCTCGGAGATCTGCTCGCCCAGCCACATGACGAAGACCGTCCCCGTGGTCAGGGTCAGCACGGTCAGGAGCTGGAAGCCGATGCCCGGATTGGGCACGATCCGCGCCCCGCCGGGCGAGGTCAGCTTCTGCAGGAGGAGGGCGATGGCCCAGCCCTGGATGGCGCAGATGCCGATCGTCCCGTAGCGGGTGTACTGGGTGATCTTCTTCCGCCCCAGCTCGCCTTCCTTGGCCAGCCGCTCGAGGTAGGGCCAGACGACCTGGAGGAGCTGGAGGATGATCGAGGCGCTGATGTAGGGCATGATCCCAAGGGCGAAGATCGTCATCTTCGACATGTACGTGCCCGAGAACAGGTCAATGAACCCGAGGATCGTCCCCTTCTGGGCCGCCCAGAACTCGGCCAGGGCGGAGGAGGAGATGCCGGGGTTGGGGATCTGCCCGCCGGCCCGGTAGACGGCCAGCAGAAAGAGGGTGAAGATGACCCGCTTGCGCAGCTCGGGGATGCTGAAGATGTTCCGGATGCTGTCGAGGGCCGCCATGGTCAACCGCCGATGAGAACGGCCTTGCCGCCGGCCTTTTCAATCTTGGCCTTGGCCGCCTCCGAGAACTTGTGGGCGTGGACGGTCAGGGCGGAGGCACACTCGCCCCGGCCGAGGACCTTGATCCGGTCGGTCGCCCGCTTGATCAGCCGCGCCGCGACCATGTCGGCCGGGGTCAGCTCGGTCCGCCCGGTCTTGGCCAGGCGGTCGAGGTTGATCGTGACGTATTCGACCCGGAAGATGTTGTTGAAGCCGCGCTTGGGGATGCGGCGGTGGAGCGGCATCTGGCCGCCCTCGAACCCGCGCTTGCGGGTGAAGCCGGCGTTGGACAGCTGGCCCTTGTGGCCGCGGCCCGACGTCTTCTGGCGGCCCGAGCCGGGGCCGCGCCCCACGCGCAGCCGGTCTTTCCGCGAACCTTTGGCGGGTTGGAGATTGCTGAGATTCATGATAGCTCCACGACATCCACCTTGACCAGGTGGACGATTTTGCCGATCAGGCCGCGGGTCTCGGGCGTGTCCGCCCGGACGACCGAGGACCGGATCTTGCGCAGCCCGAGGCCCCGGGCCGCCTGGTGCTGGCGCTCGGGATAGCCGACGAGGCTGCGGAGGAGGGTGATGCGCAGCGTGCGTGTTTTCTCGGTCGCGCTCATGCCGCCCCCTTGGCCTTGCCCCGGTCCTTGGAGACGCGGGCCGGATTGCGGAGCTTCTTCAGGGCGTCGAGGGTCGCGTGGGCGACGCTGATCGGGTTGCTGCTCCGGATGGACTTGGTCAGGATGTCCTTGACCCCGGCGAGCTCCAGGATGACCCGGACCGCGCCGCCGGCGATGACGCCCGTGCCCTTCGAGGCCGGGCGGAGGACGACGACCCCGGCGTCCTTTTCGCCGATGACGTAATGGGGAATCGTCGTCTCTTCGAGCTGGACCCGGACGAGATGCTTCTTGGCGTTCTCGACGGCCTTGGCGATGGCCGCGGGGACTTCCCGGGCCTTGCCCTTGCCGATGCCGACCTGGCCGTGCTCGTCGCCGACCGCGACCAGGGCCGAAAAGCTGAGGTTCTTGCCCCCCTTGACGACCTTGGTCACGCGGCGGATGTTGATGACCTGATCCTTGAGCGCATTCTCGTCGTCGGACATCCCCGGCCCGCCGCTTCTGCGATCATATCTGGAATCTCTTTGCATGCTCGCGTCTCCTTGGAGTTGTCCGGCTTAAAAGACCAGACCGCCCTTCCGCATCGCTTCGGCCAGGGCCTTGATCCGGCCGTGGTAGGGGTAGATCCCCCGGTCAAAGACGACCTGGGCGATGTTCATGTCCTTCAGCCTCTGGGCCAGGACCTCGCCCAGCTTCTCGCAGCTGGCCAGGTTCTTGGTGTTCTTGGCCTCCTCGCGGAACCCCTTCTCCAGGGTGCTGGCTTGGGCGAGCACCCGGCCGTCGGTGTCGTTGATGACCTGGGTGTAGATGTAGCGGTTGCTCTTGAAGACGTACACCCGGGGCCGGTCGGCGGTCCCGCGGACGGTTTTGCGGATCCGTTTCCGGATCCGGGCCTTGGATTCCTTCTTGAGGTCGATCTTGTCTTTAAGCACCGGTCACCCCCGCTTTCCGTTCTTTCTTGATCAGGCGCTCGCCGAGATACCGGACGCCCTTCTGCTTGTACGGGTCCGGCTTGCGGAAGCGCTTGATGTCGTCGGCGACCTTGCCCACCCTCTGCTTGTCGATGCCCCGGACGGTGAGGAGGGTCGGCTTCTCGACGACGACCTCGACGTCCGCGGGCACGTCGTAGACGATGGGCCGGGAATACCCCAGGCTGAGCTCGAGCTTGCCTTTGTCGAGCTTGGCCTTGTACCCGACCCCGACGATCTCCAGCTGTTTCTGGAAGCCCTTGGAAACACCGATGACGGCGTTGTTGGCCAGGGCGCGGCAGAGCCCGTGGAGGGATTTCTGCCCCTTGGTGTCGTCGGTCCGGGTCAGGATGAGCTGCGGGCCCTCGGTCCGCGCCGCGATCCCGGCGTAGAGCGGGGTGGTCAGCTTTCCTTTCTTGCCCGCGAACTCGAGCTTGTCCGGGGCGATCTGGACCGTGACGCCGTCGGGCATCGCGATCGGCTGTTTACCTATTCTTGACATGGTTTCGAACCTCTCTCCGCCCGGCCTCACCAGACGTAGCAGATGACCTCGCCGCCGAGCCCCAATTCCTCGCACTTCCGGCCCGTGGCCAGGCCTTTCGAGGTCGAGACGATGGCGACGCCCAGGCCGTCCTGGACCTGGGGCACGGAGTCCTTCGTGCAGTAGATGCGGCAGCCGGGTTTGCTCACCCGCTTGGTGCCGGTGATGACGCCCTGGTTGGCCTCGGTGTATTTCAGGGTCAGGGTCAGGACGCTGCGCTTGGAGTCCTCGGCGACCTTGTAGGTCTTGATGAACCCCTCCTCCTTGAGGATCTTGGCGATCTCCACCTTGATCTTCGAGGACGGCATGGTCACGTCCCGGCGCTTGATGACGGCCGCGTTGCGCGTGCGGGCCAGCATGTCCGCGATCGGATCTGTCATGCTCATGGAAAATTCCTTTCTCCGGGCTTACCAGGACGCCTTGACCACGCCCGGGATCTCGCCCTTGAGGGCCAGCTCCCGGAAGCACAGACGGCACATGTCGTATCTCCGGTAGTAGCCGCGGGAGCGGCCGCAGATGCGGCAGCGGCGGCGCGTCCGGATGGCGTACTTGGGTGTCTTGAGGTATTTGGCGAAAGCTGCTGTGGTCGACATGGGGACCTTCCTTATTGCGATTCCCGGAACGGCATGCCCAGCTTCTTGAGCAGGGCGTACGATTCCTTGTCGGTCCGGGCCGAGGTGACGATGGTGATGTTCATGCCCCGGGGCTTGTCCACCTTGGTGTAGTCGATCTCCGGGAAGACGAGCTGATCGCGGAGGCCCAGGGTGTAGTTCCCCCGCCCGTCGAAGGACTTGGGCGAGACGCCGCGGAAGTCGCGGACGCGGGGCAGGACGATGTTGACCAGCCGGTCGTAGAACTCGTACATCCGGCGGCCGCGGAGGGTGACGTAGCAGGCGATGGCCACGCCCTTGCGGAGCTTGAAGGCCGAGATCGATTTCTTGGCCCGGCTGACGGCCGGCTGCTGGCCGGTGATCTGGGCCAGCTCGGCCCGGGCGCTGTCGAGGAGCTTGGCGTTCTGGATGGCCTCGCCGACCCCGATATTGATGACGATCTTGCCCAAGCGGGGGACGGCGTTGGGGTTCTTGATCCCGAACTCGGCTTCGAGCTCGGCGATGATTTCGTTCTTGTAGCGTTCGGATAAGCGGCTCATCGGTCCATCCTCACTTCTGCGGCTCGATCGCCGTCTCGCACTTGGGGCAGAGCCGCGATTTCGTCCCGTCCTCGAGCCGTTTCACCCGGGCCCGGACGCCCTGGCCGCACTCGCCGCACCAGAGCATCAGGCGCGACAGCGGCATGGAGGCTTCCTTCTCCATGATCCCGCCCTGGACGTTCTTCGACCGGTCGGGACGGATGAACTGCTTGACGAAGTTGATCCGCTCGACGACGGCCCGGCCCTTGTCCGTATCGACGACGAGGACCTTGCCCGTCTTGCCCTTGTCCTTGCCCTGCCGGACGACGACGATGTCGTTCTTGCGGATGACCGGGCCGCCCATCACAGCACCTCCGGGGCGAGGGAGACGATCTTCATGAACTTCTTCTCCCGGAGCTCGCGGCCGACCGGGCCGAAGACGCGCGTTCCGACGGGCTCGCCGGCCTTGTCGATGATGACGGCGGCGTTGTCGTCGAAGCGGATGTAGGAGCCGTCCTTGCGGCGGACCTCCTTGCGGGCCCGGACGACGACCGCCCGGACGACCTTCCCCTTGGGGACCTTGCTCTCGGGCTCGGCCTCCCGGACGGTGGCCGAGATGATGTCCCCGATCGAGCAGACGAGACCCACGCCGCCGCCGAGGGGCGTGATGGCGCGGATCCGGCGGGCCCCGGAATTGTCCGCGACCCTGAGCATCGTATACTGTTGGATCATGACTTCACTTCCCCGAGCCCGTCCTCGCCCTCGGCCGCGGTCGCGGCCAGGCCGACGATCTCGACGACCCGCCAGCGCTTCCGCTTGCTGATCGGCCGGGTCTCCACGATCCGGACGACGTCGCCGAGCTTGCACTTCTCATATTCGTCGTGGGCGAGGAACGTCCTCTGTTTCTTGATGATCTTCTTATACAGGGGGTGGCGGACCTGCCGCCCCACCTTGACGGTCACGGTCTTCGACATCTTCTTGCCGACGACCGTCCCGACTTTGGTCGTTTTCCGTTTGGGGGTTGCGTTCGGTGTATCCATCGCGCGTCCGTCCTTCAGGCCTTCCGGGCTTCCGTCTCGCGGATGATCGTCTCGATCCGGGCGATCTCGCGGCGGACGTTCCCCAGCTTGGCGGCGTTCTCGAGCTGGCCCAGCTCGTGCTGGAAGCGCAGCTTGAAGAGCTGATCCTTGAGCTCGGCCTGCTTGCGGCGGAGCTCGTCGACGTCCAATTCTCTGAGTTCTGCGGGTTTCATCGGAGTTCTCGATTCTCCCGGCTGATGAGCCGGGTCTTCATCGGGAGCTTGTGCGAAGCGAGGCGCATGGCCTCCTTGGCCATGTCCTCGGGAACGCCTTCGAGCTCGTAGATGATCCGGCCGGGGCGGATGACGTCGACCCAGAATTCCGGATCGCCCTTGCCCTTGCCCATCCGGACCTCGGTCGGCTTCTTGGTTACGGGCTTCCAGGGGAAGGAGCGCAGCCAGAGCTTGCCCCGCCTCTTGATGAAGCGCGTGATCGTGATGCGGCCGGCCTCGAGTTGCCGGGCGGTCAGCCAGCACGGCTCGAGGGCCTGGAGCCCGTACTCGCCGAACGACAAGGTGCTGCCCCGCAGGGCCTTCCCCCGCATCCGGCCGCGCTGGCTCTTGCGGAACTTGACTTTCTTCGGCATCAACATGGTCAGATCTCCTCAACCTCCGCCGTCTGCGAGGTCATCTTCGCCTTTTCGATGTCGGTCCGGTAGATCCAGACCTTGATTCCGATCTGGCCGTAGGTCGTAAAGGCTTCGGTGAAACCGTAATCGATGTCGGCCCGGAGCGTCTGGAGCGGGAGCTGGCCCCGGAGGTACCATTCCGACCGGGCGATCTCGACGCCGCCGAGCCGGCCCGAGCACATGACCTTGATCCCCTTGGCCCCCATTTTCATGGCCATCTCGACGGCCTTGCGCATGGCCCGCCGGTAGGCGATCCGCTTCTCCAGCTGCACGGCGATCCCTTCGCCGACGAGGATGGCCGTCAGCTCCGGCTTGTCCACTTCGCGGATGTCGACGTAGACGTCGCGCTTGGCGATGCCCTCGAGATAGGTCTTGAGGCTCTCAATCTCCTTGCCCCCGCGACCGATGATGATCCCCGGCCGGGCGGTGTGAATGATGACCCGGATCTTCGGCCCGACCCGCTCGATAGCCACCTCGGCGATGCCGGCGTGGGCGTATTTGCCCTTGACCGCTTTCTTCATGGCCAGGTCCTCGTGGATGAGCCGGGCGTATTCCTTCGACTTGGAGAACCAGCGGGAACTCCAGGTCTTGTTGAATCCCAACCGGAATCCGAACGGATGCGTTTTCTGTCCCACGATCAGCTCCCTTTTCTCTCGTCGAGATAGACGTGGACGTGGCTCGTCCGCTTCAGGATGCGGAAGGCCCGCCCCATCGGCGCCGGCCGGATCCGCTTCCAGGAGGGACCCTCGTCGACGTGGATCTTGGCCACGAAGAGCGTGTCGACGTCGACGTTCGGCGATTTCTGCTGGGCGTTGGCGATGGCCGAGCGGAGCGTCTTCTCAACGATCAGGCTGGCCTTCTTCTTCGGGTTGAAATGGAGGATCGTCAGGGCCTCGCCGACGAAGCGGTCGCGGACGAGGTCGGCGACGAGCCGGCACTTCTGGGCGGAGATCCGGACGTGCCGCGTCGAGGCGTGGGAGAGGTGGCTCGGCGCGTCCATGTTACTTGGCCACCTTCACCGCCTTGGCGGCCTTGGAGGTGTGTCCCCTGAACGTCCGGGTCGGGGAGAACTCCCCGAGCCGGTGTCCGACCATGTTCTCCGTGACGAAGACGGGGATGAACTTCCGCCCGTTGTGGACGGCGATGGTCAGCCCCACCATCTCCGGGAGGATGGTCGACCGGCGCGACCAGGTCTTGATGACCTTGCGCTTCTCTCCCTGCGTTTCCAGGGCCTTGATCTTCGCGGCCAGGGGCGCATCGATGAACGGGCCTTTGGCGAGTGAGCGTCCCATGGTTATTTACTCCTTCTCCGGACGACGAACATGCGCGTCCGTTTGTTCCTGCGGGTCTTGAAGCCCTTGGTCGGGATGCCTTCCGGGCTGACCGGATGGCGGCCGCCCTTGGCCTTGCCTTCGCCGCCGCCGTGCGGATGGTCGACCGGGTTCATGGCCGTGCCCCGGACGTGGGGCTTGCGGCCCACCCAGCGCGACCGGCCGGCCTTGCCGATCTCGACGTTCTGGTGGTCGAGGTTGCCGACCTGGCCGATCGTCGCCCGGCAGAAGAGATGGACCTTCCGGATCTCGGACGAGGGCAGGCGGAGCTGGGCGAACTCGCCTTCTTTGGCCAGGATCTGGGCGCCCGCGCCGGCCGTCCGGACGATCTGGCCGCCTTTGTTCCGTTGCAGCTCGACATTGTGGACGATCGTCCCGAGGGGCAGGTTGCGGAGGAGCGTGGCGTTCCCGGGCAGGATGTCCACGACCTGGTCCGAGGAGACGATGGCCTGGCCGACCTTGAGGTCGAGCGGGGTCAGGATGTAGCGCCGCTCGCCGTCCCGGTACTTGACCAGGGAGATGAAGGCCGAGCGGTTGGGGTCGTACTCGGTCGTCTCCACGACGCCGGGGATGTCGAGCTTGTCCCGGCGGTAGTCGATGATCCGGTACATCTTCCGGAAGCCGCCGCCCCGATTGCGCATCGACAGGTGGCCCTTGTTGTTCCGGCCGCCCGACCGGGTCAGCCGGACGAGGAGGGCCTTATGCGGCTTGTCCCCGGACAGCTCATCGTAGGTCAGCCCGGTCCGGTGGCGCAGGCCGGCCGTTTGTGGTCTGTAGGTCTTGATGCCCATGTTAAACCGCCTCGAAATACTCGATCATTTTCTCGCCCTTTTTGAGCCGGACGAAGGCTCTCTTCCAGTCCTTGGTCCGCCCCGTCCCCCGGCCGACCCGGCGCTCCTTGCCGTGCTTGGCCTGGGTCCGGACGCACTCGACCTTGACCTTGAAGAGGGTCTCGACGGCCTTCTTGATCTCGGTCTTGTTGGCCCGCGGAGCGACCTCGAAGCAGACCTCCCGGTTCTTCTCCTTGAGGACCGTGGTCTTCTCGGTGATGACCGGCCTCAGAATGATCTTGGTGGGATCTGCGCTCACTGGAGTTTCTCCATCAGAGAGGTGAAAGCCGGCTTGCTGATGACCAGCCAGTCGTAGGCTACGACGTCGCGCGTGCCGAGGAGTTCCCAGGCGAGGGCCTTGGTCCGCGGCACGTTGCGCAGGGCCGTGAACAGGGAGGCGTTCGTCCCGGCGTCGACGACCAGGGCCGAGGCGACGCTCAAGCCCTTGAGGAGGGCGGCGGCATCCTTGGTCTTCGGCGAGGCCAGGGCCAGGTCGTCGACGATGAGGATCCGTCCGTCCGCCCGCTTGGCCGCCAGGGCCGAGCGGAGGGCGTTCTTCCGCGCTTCCTTGGGAAGGGCGGTGGCGAAGCTCTTGGGCTGGGGCCCGAACGTCGTCCCGCCGTGCCGCCACAGGGGCGAGCGCGTCGCGCCCGCCCGCGCCCGGCCGGTGCCCTTCTGCCGCCAGGGCTTGCGGTTCGATCCGCTGACCTGGGCCCGGGTCTTGGTCGCGGCCGTGCCGCGGCGCCGGTTGCTCTCGGTGCTCACGACGGCCTCGTAGATGAGGTGGCCCTTGACGGGGTAGCCGAACACGGACTCGGGCAGCTCGACCGTGCCGACGGCCTGCCCGTTCCGATTGATGACTTGCGCTTTTTCCATGGTCGATCCTCTCCCCGGGTCAGGCCTTGTGGATGAGCAGGTAGCCGCCGTTGGGTCCCGGGACGGCTCCGACGAGGACGAGGAGGTTCTGCTCCTTGTCGGTCTGGAAAACCTTGAGGTTCCGGACCGTCGCCCGGGCGTGGCCCATCCGTCCGCCCATCCGCAGGCCGCGGACGACGCGCGACGGGTAGGAGGACGCCCCGATCGAACCGGGCGCCCGGTGGAACATCGAGCCGTGCGTGTCGGCGCCGCCGCGGAAATGGTGGCGCTTGACGACGCCGGCGAAGCCCTTGCCTTTGCTCGTCCCCGTGACGTGGACCGTCTCGCCGATTTCGAACATGTCGACGAAGAACTGGTCGCCTTCCTTCGCTTCGCCGTCGAAGGCGAACTCGCGGAGGACGGCCACGGCGGGCGAGCCCGACTTCTTGAAGTGGCCCGTCTGGGCCTTGCCGGGCTTGACCTTCCGGCCGGCCTCGACGAACCCGACCTGCAGGGCGGCGTAGCCGTCCCGCTCCTCGGTCTTCTTCTGGATGACCGTGCAGGGTCCGGCCTGGATGACCGTCAGCGGGACGGCGTTGCCGGCCGCGTCGAACCCCTGGGTCATGCCGATCTTCTTCCCGATCAAACCGCGGAGCATGTCACTCTCCTCCCGTCCCGTAGGCCTGGATCTCGACGTCGATGCCGGCGGGCAGGTCGAGCTTCTGGAGCTCCTCGATCGTTTCGTTGTTGTACTCGCTGATGTCGATGAGGCGCTTGTGGACGCGCATCTCGAAGTGCTCGCGGGACTTCTTGTCCACGTGCGGCGAGCGGAGGACGCAGGTGCGGTGGATCCGCGTCGGGAGCGGGATCGGTCCCGAAATGCTGGCTCCCGTCCTCTTGGCCTTGATGACGATGTCCTTGACCGACTGATCGAGCAGACGATGGTCGAACGATTTCAGCCGGATGCGAATTTTTTCCATCTGTTCCTCGTTTCACCCGATTCCCGTCTCAGACATCCGTGCCGCCGCGGGGCGCGTCCGCGCCATGGCAATCTCGCCGACAGGCCGCGAGTTCCCCATGCTCCCGGGCTGGGCTTCCCGCATAGGCACGGTCCGTTCCATTCCGATTCTCCCCTATTCGATGATCTCGGTGACCGTTCCGGCGCCGACCGTCCGGCCGCCCTCGCGGATGGCGAACCGCAGCCCTTTCTCCATCGCCACGTCCGAGATCAGCGACACTTCCAGGTTCACGTTGTCTCCCGGCATCACCATCTCCACGCCCTCCGGCAGCTTCGCGTCTCCCGTCACGTCCGTCGTCCGGAAGTAGAACTGCGGCCGGTAGCCCGTGAAGAACGGCGTGTGCCGCCCTCCCTCTTCCTTCGTCAGGGCGTAGATCGTCCCCTTGAACTTCCGGTGCGGCGTGATCGACCCCGGCTTCGCCAGGACCTGCCCACGCTCCACCTCCGTCTTCCCCACCCCGCGCAGCAGGCACCCGATGTTGTCCCCCGCCTGCGCCTGGTCGAGAAGCTTCCGGAACATCTCCACCCCCGTCACCACCGTCTTCCGCGTCTCCCCGAACCCCACGATCTCGATCTCGTCGCCGACCTTCACCACCCCCCGGTCCACCCGGCCCGTCACGACGGTGCCCCGGCCCGTGATCGAGAATACGTCCTCAACGCTCATCAGGAACGGCTTGTCCACTTCCCGCAGCGGCTCCGGAATCGCCGTGTCCAGCGCCTTGATCAGCTCCCAGATCGGCTTGGCCGCCTCGCCCGACGGGTCCGCCATCGCCTTCGTCGCCGACCCCCGGACGACCGGCACCTTGTCCCCCGGGAACTTGTATTTCGTCAGCAGGTCCCGCACCTCCAGCTCCACCAGGTCCAGAATCTCCGGATCGTCCACCAGATCCGTCTTGTTCATGAACACCACGATCGCCGGAACGTTCACCTGGTAGGCCAGCAGGATGTGCTCCCGCGTCTGCGGCATCGGCCCGTCCGCCGCCGACACCACCAGCACCGCCCCGTCCATCTGCGCCGCCCCAGAAATCATGTTCTTGATGTAGTCGGCGTGCCCCGGACAGTCGATGTGCGCGTAGTGCCGGATCTCGCTCTCGTATTCCACGTGCGACAGCGCCACCGTCAGGATCTTCGTCGCGTCCCGACGGAACATCTTCGCGTCCGCCTTCGCCACGTCGTCGTAGCTTTTGGCCGTCGCCAACCCCTTCGTCGCCAGGACCTTCGTGATCGCCGACGTCAGCGTCGTCTTCCCGTGATCGATGTGCCCGATCGTCCCCACGTTCACGTGCGGCTTCGTCCGCTCATACTTCGCCTTTGCCATTTCGGTCCTCCTATGACACTCCGGTTCCGGTCGTCCGCCCTTCGATCCGGGCGATGATGCCCTCCATGATCTGGAGGGGAACTGTTTCGTAAGCGGAAAATTCCATCGAGAACACCCCGCGGCCCTGGGTCAGGGTCCGGAGGATGGTCGCGTAGCCGAACATCTCGGCCAGCGGGGCCTTGGCGTTGATGACCCGCGAGCCGCCCCGCATCTCCATCCCCTCGATCCGGCCCCGGCGGGCGTTGAGGTCGCCGACGATGTCGCCCAGGTAATCGTCCGGGGAGACGACCTCGAGGCTCATGATCGGCTCGAGCAGGACGGGAACGGCCTTGGCCGCCGCGGCCTTGAAGGCCATCGTGGCCGCGATCTTGAAAGCGACGGGAGTCGATTCGTTCTCCTCGTACGTCCCCGACAGGAGCTCGGCCCGCATATCGGTCATGGGGAAGCCGGCCAGCGCCCCGAAATCGAGCGATTCCCGGACGCCGTCCTCGACGGCGGCGACGAGCTCGGCCGGGAGGAGGCCGGACCGGGTCCGGTTCAGGAAAACGAATCCGCGGCCCCGGGGCAGCGGCTCGATCGCGATCCGGCATGCGCCACGCAAGAATTTCCTTTGGCCCTGGAACTGGTATGCGCCAATATCGGGCTTAACCGCTTTGCCGCCTAACTGACGCAGGAATTCCCCTTCGCCTTCGGCGGCCTTGAGGATCGTTTCGCGGTAGGCCACCTGGGGCTTGCCCGTGTTGGCGGCGACCCCGAATTCCCGGGACAGCCGGTCCAGGGCGATCTCGATGTGGAGCTCGCCCATCCCGTAGACGAGCGTCTGGCCCGTCTGGGGATCGGTGGCGATCCGGATGGTCGGGTCCTCCTTGGCCAGCTTGGCCAGGGCGTTCCGGAGTTTCGTGTGGTCGACCTTGCTCCGGGGCTCGACCGTGACCTGGAGGACCGGCTCGGGGAACTTGATCGATTCGAGGACGATCGGCCGGTTCTTGGCGCAGAGCGTGTCGCCGGTCGAGAGGTTCTTCATCGTCCCTATGGCGCAGATGTCTCCGGTAAAGATCTCCTTGACCTCTTTGCGCTTATTCGAGTGCATCTCGAGGAAGCGGTTGATCCGCTCCTCGTCGTCCTTGACCGAGTTGTAGAACACCGACCCGGCGTGGGCCTTGCCCGAATAGACCCGGAAAAAGGCCAGCGTGCCCATGAAGGGGTCGTTCTGCAGCTTGAAGACGAGAGCCGAGAACGGCTCGTCGTCGGACGGCCGGCGCGTCTCCGGCTGATGGGTCCGGGGATGGTGGCCGGTCACGGGCGGAATGTCCGTCGGGGCCGGCAGATAGTCGACGATCGCGTCGAGGAGCGGATGGACGCCCTTGTTCCGGAAGGAGGCGCCGTAGAGCACCGGGACGAGCTTCCCGGCGATCGTGGCCTTGCGGACGGCCCGGCGGATCTCCTCGGCCGGGACGTCGGCGCCCTCGAGGTACAGCTCCATGACGCGCTCGTCGGCGTCGGCCAGCCGTTCGACCAACTCCGTCCGCTTGAGGCGGACCTCGGCCTCGCGCTCGGGCGCGACGTCGCGGACGGCGAACGACGCCCCGATCAGGTCCGTGCCCCAGTCATATTCTTTCATGCTCACCAGATCAACGACTCCGCGAAAAGAGTCCTCCCGGCCGAGAGGGAGCTGGATGGGCAAAGGCTGGGCATGGAGACGGGACCGGATTTGATCCACGGCCCGCTCGGGGTCCACGCCGACCCGGTCCATCTTGTTGATGAACACGATCCGCGGGACCCGATACTTGTCCGCCTGCCGCCAGACCGTCTCGGATTGGGGCTCGACTCCACCGACTCCGCATAGGAGCACCACCGCTCCGTCGAGCACTCTCAGCGACCGTTCGACTTCGGCCGTGAAATCAACGTGCCCGGGCGTGTCGATGATGTTGATTCGATGGTTGTTCCAGTAACAGGTGGTGGCGGCAGAGGTGATCGTTATGCCACGTTCCTGCTCTTGAGCCATCCAATCCATCACCGCCGTACCCTCGTCGACCTCCCCTATCTTGTAGGTGATGCCGGTGTAATAGAGGATACGCTCCGTGGTGGTCGTCTTCCCGGCGTCGATGTGGGCCATGATGCCGATGTTCCGCAGCCGTTCGATCGGGTCGGATCGTGTCAAGCCGTCGCTCCATCGTGCTCGAAATGGTCCCTGCTCCGAAAACCGGGGAGACGTCCATCTATAAGATCACCACCGGTAATGAGCGAAAGCGCGGTTCGCTTCCGCCATTTTGTGGGTATCTTCGCGTTTCTTGACCGCGCCGCCCTTGTTGACGACCGCGTCCAGGATCTCCGAGGAGAGCTTGTCGACCATGCTCCGGCCGCCCCGCTCCTCGGCGTAGTGGATCAGCCAGCGGACGCCGACCGCGATCGACCGTCCCGACTCGACCTCGATCGGGACCTGGTAGGTCGCCCCGCCGACGCGGCGGGACTTCGTCTCGAGGATCGGACGGACGTTATCCACGGCCTTCTCGAACACCTTCAGCGGGTCTTCCTTGGTCTTCTGCTGGATCGCCTCCAGGGTCGCGTAGATGGCCCGCTCGGCCGTGCTCCGCTTGCCTTCCTTCATGTAGGAGTTAATGAACTTCGTGATCAGGGTACTGTTGTACTTCTGGTCGCCCGGAAGCTTTTTCTTCTTGATGATCCCGCGTCTTGGCATCGGACTCTCCGGGGCCCTTAAGAGGCGACCTTCCGCTCTTTGGGCCTCTTGGCCCCGTACTTGGAGCGGCTCTGGTTCCGGTTGATCACGCCCTCGCTGTCGAGCGTGCCGCGGATGATGTGATAGCGGACGCCGGGAAGGTCCTTGACCCGGCCACCGCGGACGAGCACGATGGAATGCTCCTGGAGGTTGTGCCCGACGCCGGGGATGTATCCGGTAACCTCGATGTTGTTGGTGAGCCGGACCCGGGCGACTTTTCTCAGGGCGGAGTTCGGTTTCTTGGGCGTGGTCGTGAACACGCGCGTGCAGACCCCCCGCTTCTGCGGGCAATTTTCGAGCGCCGGCGATTTGCTCTTGTCCCGCTTGAACGTCCGGCCCTTGCGGATCAGTTGATTGACGGTAGGCAAGAAATCGACTCCTTCAATGCAAAATTATGGTTTACTCACTCCGAAAAAATAGTCTACTCGGAACGAATGTTCGGAGTGTAGCAAAATCCGTGCCGTCTGTCAAGATTTTTTACCCCGGATCCGGCCCCCTCAATCGGGGAGCCGGACCTCCCCGGTCTCCTTCTCCGCCCCGGTTTCCCGGGTCTCCCGGAGCTCGACGTCCCGGTAGAACTTGTAGCCCGTTCCGGCCGGGATGAGCCGGCCCATGATGATGTTTTCCTTGAGGCTGCGGAGCGTGTCGACTTTCCCATAGATCGCGGCTTCGGTCAGGACACGGGTCGTCTCCTGGAACGAGGCGGCGGCGATGAAGCTGTCCGTGCTCAGGGCGCTTTTGGTGATCCCGAGGAGGAGCGGCCGGGCCTTGGCCGGCTTGTTGCCCTTCTTGATGACTTTGAGGTTCTCCTCCTGGAAGACGAACTTGTCGACCTGCTCGTCCACGAGGAACTCGGTGTCGCCGACCTCCTCGACCTTGACCCAGCGGAGCATCTGCCGGATGATCGTCTCGATGTGCTTGTCGTTGATCGGGACGCCCTGGAGGCGGTAGACCTCCTGGATCTCCCGGAGGAGGTACTCGGCCAGCTCCTTCTCCCCCAGGACGCGGAGGATGTCGTGGGGATTGACCGGGCCGTCCATGAGGGGCGTGCCCGCCCGGACGCGCTCGCCCTCCCCGACGCTGATGTGAGCGCCCTTGGGGATCATGTATTCCTTTTCCACCCCCCGGTCGCTCCGGACGTTGAGCTTCCGGTAGCCCCGGATCAGGCCGCCGAACTGGACGATGCCGTCGATCTCGGCGATGACGGCCGGGATCTTGGGCCGGCGGGCTTCGAAGAGCTCCTCGGCCCGGGGCAGGCCGCCCGTGATGTCCTTGGTCTTGGCCTGTTCCCGGGGGATCTTGGCCAGGATGTCGCCGGCATGGACGCGGTCTCCGGCTTTGACCTCGAGATGGGCTCCCGAGGGCAGGAAATACTTCTTCAGCAGGACCGGGATCTCCTTGCCGTGCTTGTCCTTGGTCTTGTGGACCGGATCGATGACCTCGATCCGCGGCTGCATCTTCTCGTCCTTAGGTTCGATGATGACCTGGCTCATGAGCCCCGTGACCTCGTCCTGGGCGTCCTCCATCGTCACTTTCCGGACGACGTCCTGGAAGTCGATGATCCCCGACTCCTCGGTCAGGATGAGGGTGTTGAAGGGGTCCCATTCGGCGAAGGTCTGCCGGGCCTTGACCTCCTGCCCGTCGCGGAAAAGGACCTTGGCCCCGTAGGGGACCTGGTAGTGTTCGACCTCGCGGTCCCGGTAGTCCATGATGGCGATGTTGGCCGTCCGGTTGACGACGATGAGGTTCTTGTCCTTGCTCTCGACGGTCCGGACGTCGTTGAAGCGGAGGCGGCCGTCGGTCTTCGCCTCCAGCCGCGACTGCTCACCCTTGCCCATGGCGATGCCGCCGACGTGGAACGTCCGCATCGTCAGCTGCGTGCCGGGCTCGCCGATCGACTGGGCGGCGACGATGCCGACCGCTTCGCCGAGCTCAACGAGATAGCCTGAGGCCATGTTCCGTCCGTAGCAGAGCTGGCAGACGCCCCGCTTGGCCTCGCAGGTGAGGAGGGAGCGGATCCTGACCTTCTCGATGCCGACGTTCTGGAGCTCCTGGGCGATCTGATCGGTGATCTCCTGGTTGGTCTCGACGATGGGCTTGCCCGTGTCGGGATGGACGACCCGCTCGAGGGAGGTCCGGCCCACGACCCGGTCGATGAACGGCTCGACGATCTCGCCGTTCTCGACGATGGCGGTGATGTTGACGCCCTTGAGCGTCCCGCAGTCGTGCTGCTCGATGATGACTTCCTGGGACACGTCGACGAGCTTGCGGGTCAGATACCCCGAGTTGGCCGTCTTGAGGGCGGTGTCGGCCAGGCCCTTGCGCGCGCCGTGGGTCGAGAGGAAGTACTGCAGGACGTTCAGCCCCTCGCGGAGGTTCGAGATGATGGGCGTCTCGATGATCTCGCCCGAGGGCTTGGACATCAGGCCGCGCATCCCGGCCAGCTGGCGGATTTGCTGCTTGTTGCCCCGCGATCCGGAGTCGGCCATGACGAACAGCGGGTTCAGGTTCGGGGTTTCGAAGCTGATCCGCTTCATCTCGTTGATCATCGCCGCCGAGACCTCGTCCGTCACCGCGCTCCAGATGTTGATGACGTTGTTGAACCGCTCGCGGGCCGAGATCGTCCCTTCGAGATAGAGCTTCTCGATCTCCTGGACGCTCTTCTGGGCCTTGTCGACGAGGGCGGCCTTGGTCGGCGGGATGACGAAGTCGTCGATCCCCAGGGAAAAGCCGGCCTGGGTGGCATGGATGAACCCGAGCTCCTTGAGCTTGTCGAGGGTCTCGACCGTCAGGGCCAGCCCGAACTTGAGATAGATGTAGAAGACCAGGTTCTCCAGGCCCTTCTTCTTGAACGTTCCGTTGATGAAGGGCATGCCCTTGGGCAGGGCGGAGTTGAAGACGATCCGGCCCGGCGTCGTCTCGATCAGCCCGTTCTTCAAGTTGACGATCGGGCACATCATAACGGCCTGATCGTCGTAGTAGGCGGTCAGGTTCATGAACGGCCCGTTCCTCCGGAGCTTGACGATGGTCTGGAGCTGGAGGTCCTTCTGTTCGAAGGCGAGGAGGACGTCCTCGGCGTTCCCGAAGATCCGGCCTTCGCCCCGCAGGCCCTTCTTGGCCAGGCTGACGTAATAGCAGCCCAGGACCATGTCCTGGCTGGGGATGGTCAGCGGCCGGCCGTGCGAGGGCGAGAGGATGTTGTTGGTCGAGAGCATGAGCGTCGAGGCCTCGATCTGGGCTTCGACCGAGAGCGGGACATGGACGGCCATCTGGTCGCCGTCGAAGTCGGCGTTGAAGGCGGCGCAGACGAGGGGATGGATCTGGATGGCCTTGCCCTCGACAAGGATGGGATCGAAGGCCTGGATGCCCAGGCGGTGGAGCGTGGGGGCGCGGTTGAGGAGGATGGGATGCTCCTTGACCACTTCCTCGAGGAAGTCCCAGACCTCGGGCCGCTCCTGCTCGTGCCATTCCCGGGCGACTTTGACGCTGGGGACGAGGCCTTCTTTCTCCAGCTTATGGAAGATGAAGGGCTTGAACAGCTCGAGGGCCATCTTCTTCGGCAGCCCGCACTGGTTGAGCTTGAGCTCGGGGCCGACGACGATGACCGAGCGGCCCGAATAATCGACCCGCTTGCCCAGAAGGTTCTGGCGGAAGCGGCCCTGCTTGCCGCGGAGCGCCTCGCTCAGCGATTTGAGGGGACGGCGGTTGGCCCCCAGGTGGACCCGGCCGCGCTTGCCGTTGTCGAACAGGGCGTCCACGGCCTCCTGGAGCATCCGCTTTTCGTTACGGATGATCAGCTCGGGGGCGCGGAGCTCGATGAGCTTCTTCAGCCGGTTGTTGCGGTTGATGACCCGGCGGTAGAGGTCGTTGAGGTCGGAGGTGGCGAAGCGGCCCCCGTCGAGCCGGACGAGGGGCCGGAGGTCCGGCGGGATGACCGGGATGACGTCCAGGATCATCCATTCCGGGCGGTTGGCCGATTTCTTGAGGGCCTTGAAGACCCGCAGCCGCTTGGCGTAGCGGAGCCGCCGCTGCTGGGAGGTCTCCTTCTTCATCGCCTTGCGGAGGCGGTCCGCTTCCTTCTTGATGTCGATGCGCTCGAGGAGGATCTTGATCGCCTCGGCCCCGATCGAGGAGTCGAACTTGTCCCCGTACTTCTCCCGGGCTTCCTTGTACTCGTCTTCGTTGAGGAGCTGCTTCTCCTTCAGGGGCGTGTCGCCGGCGTTGATGACGATGGTCGATTCGAAGTACAGGACCTTCTCCAGGTCCTTGATCGAGAGGTCGAGGACGAGCCCGATCCGGCTCGGCGGGCTCTTGAAGAACCAGATGTGGGCGACGGGCGAGGCCAGCTGGATGTGGCCCATCCGCTCGCGGCGGACCTTGGATTTCGTCACCTCGACGCCGCAGCGCTCGCAGATGATCCCGCGGTACTTCATCCTTTTGTATTTGCCGCACAGGCACTCGTAGTCGTTGATCGGTCCGAAGATCTTGGCGCAGAACAGCCCGTCCCGCTCCGGCTTGAACGTCCGGTAGTTGATCGTCTCGGGCTTGGTCACCTCGCCCCACGACCAGCTCTTGATCTTCTCGGGCGAGGCGATGGAGATGCGGACCCGGTCGAAGTCCTGGCGCGGTTTGCCGCCGATAGCCTGTTTGAGTTCCATCCTCATTCTCCTTTACGGGCGGCGGGCTCGATCCCCCACGGCTTGCTGACGTCCTCTTTCTCGGCCCGCTCGAGCTCGACGTTCAGGCAGAGGCTCTGGAGCTCGCGGATGAGGACGTTGACCGATTCGGGGAGGCCCGGGGTGAACTCGAGGTCGCCCTTGACGATGGCTTCGTAGATTTTGGCCCGGCCTTCGACGTCGTCCGACTTGACGGTCAGGAGCTCCTGGAGCGTGTAGGCCGCTCCGTAGGCCTCGAGGGCCCAGACCTCCATTTCGCCGAAGCGCTGGCCGCCGAACTGGGCTTTTCCGCCCAGCGGCTGCTGGGTGATGAGAGAGTACGGCCCGGTCGACCGGGCGTGGATCTTGTCGTCGACCAGATGGTACAGCTTCATCATGTAGATGTTGCCGACGGTGACCTCCTGGTCGAGGTACTCGCCGGTGATGCCGTCGAAGAGCGGCGTTTTGCCCGTCACGGGCAGCCCGGCCTTCTTGAGCAGCTCCTTGATCTCGCGCTCGGTGCAACCGTCGAAGACCGGCGTGGAGATCCATATGCCGAGCTTGTCGGCGGCCCACCCGGCGTGGGTCTCGAGGATCTGGCCGACGTTCATCCGGGAGGGAACCCCCAGGGGGTTGAGGACGATCTCGACGGGAGTGCCGTCGGGAAGCCGGGGCATGTCCTCCTCGGGGACGATCTTGGCGATGATCCCCTTGTTGCCGTGACGGCCGGAGACCTTGTCGCCGACCGACATCTTCCGCTTCATGGCGATGAAGACCTTGATGGCCTGGATGACCCCGGGGGCGAGCTCGTCGCCCTTCTTGAGCGTGTCGATCTTGTCCTTGAAGACGGACTTGAGGGCTTCGATCTGGCGGCGGACCTTCTTCTCGATGTCCCGCATCCGCTCGTCGCGGTCCTCGTCGGGCTCGACCTTGAGCTTCCCGACCTCGTCCGCGCCGATCTCCTCGAGGAGCTTGTCGGTCAGCTTCTGACCCTTGTCCAGGTTCAGGCCGCCGGCTTTCTGGTCCTTGTCCAGGACCGCGCCCTTGAGGAGGGCCTTGAACTTGCGCCAGCGCTCGTTCTCGAGGATGGTGATCTCATCGTCGAGGTTCCGCTTCATCCGGCCGATCTCGTCCTTCTCGATGAGCTTGGCCCGGTTGCCCTTCTCCGACCCGCGGCGGGAGAAGATGCGGACGTCGATGACCGTCCCCTCGACCCCGGGCGAGCAGTAGAGCGAGGCGTCCTTGACGTCAAGGGCCTTCTCGCCAAAGATCGCTTTGAGCAGCTTTTCCTCGGGCGAGAGCTGGGTCTCGCCCTTGGGGGCGACCTTGCCCACCAGCACGTCGCCCGACTTGACGTGGGCGCCGATGCGGCAGATGCCGTTCTCGTCCAGGTTGCGCAGGACGACGTCCGGCACGTTCGGGATGTCCCGGGTGATCTCCTCGGGCCCGAGCTTCGTGTCGCGGGCCTCGATGGTCTCCTCGACGATGTGCAGGGAGGTGAAGATGTCGTTTTTGATCAGCTTCTCGCTGACGATGATGGCGTCCTCGAAATTGTAGCCCCGCCAGGGCATGAAGGCGCACAGGACGTTCCGGCCCAGGGACAATTCCCCGAGGTCGGTGCAGGAGCTGTCGGCCAGGACCTGTCCGGCCAGGACATGGTCGCCCTTGCGGACGATGGGCCGCTGGCTGAGGCAGGTGTTCTGGTTCGTCCGGAGGAACTTCGTCAGGAGGTACAGGTCGGTGTTGACTTCGTAGTTCTTGGTCGAGTCCCGCGTGTCGACCTTGACCAGGATGCGCTCGGCGTCGACGAACTCGACGACACCCGAACGGCGGCAGACGACGACGTCGCCCGAGCCCTCGGCGACGATGTCTTCGATGCCCGTCCCGATCCGCGGCGCCTCGGGGCGCAGGAGCGGGACGGCCTGCCGCTGCATGTTCGATCCCATCAGGGCCCGGTTGGCGTCGTCGTGCTCGAGGAACGGGACGAGGGCCGCGGACAGGGAGACGAGCTGCTTGGGCGAGACGTCGATGTAGTCGATCTGCTCCTTGGGAAGGAGCCGGGAGTTCCCGGCCTGGCGGGCGCTGACGATGTCGTTCAGGAAGAAGCCCTTCTCGTCGACCGGGGTGTTGGCCTGGGCGATGATGTGCTTCTCCTCCTCCCAGGCGGTCATGTAGAAGCAGTGGGGCTCGGTGACGGGCATGACCTTGGCCCCCTTGCGCTTGAGCGAAGCGAGGGTCCGCTCCATATCGTCCTCTTCGACGATGTCGCCGATCTTGTAATCGCTGTCGCCGGGATGGGTGATCCGGGTATAGTCGATGATCCGCCCGTTGCGGACGCGGCGGTAGGGCGACTCGATGAACCCGTAGTCGTTGACCCGGGCGAAGGAGCTCAGCGAGGAGATCAGCCCGATGTTCGGGCCTTCCGGCGTCTCGACCGGGCAGATCCGGCCGTAGTGGGAGTTCTGGATGTCGCGGACTTCGAACCCGGCCCGCTCGCGGCTCAGCCCGCCGGGGCCGAGGGCGCTGAGGCGCCGCTTGTGGGTCACCTCGGCCAGGCTGTTGATCTGGTCCATGAACTGGCTGAGCTGGGAGCTGCCGAAGAATTCCTTCAGCGCGGCGATGACGGGCTTGGAGTTGATCAGGTCCTGGGGCATGGCCGAGGCCAGGTCGGCCGTGACCGTCATCTTCTCCTTGATCGTCCGCTCCATCCGGGTCAGGCCGATGCGGAAGGCGTTCTCGACGAGCTCGCCGATCGAGCGGACGCGGCGGTTGCCCAGGTGGTCGATGTCGTCCACGGCGCCCTCGCCGCGGCGCAGCCGGAAGAGGTAGTTGATGACCTCGATGTAGTCCTTCGGGGCGAGCGTCTTGTCCTCGAGGGGCGTGTCCAGGCCGAGCTTGATGTTGTACTTCAGGCGCCCGATCCGGCTGAAATTGTACTTCTGGGGGTTGAAGAAGAGGTTCTTGAACAGGTTCTGGGCGCTGTCCATCGTGTGCGGCTCGCCGGGCCGGAGCTTGCGGTAGATCTCGGCCAGGGCCGCGTTGCTGTCCTTCTTGAGGTCCTTCTTGAGGGTGTTGACGACGAGCGGTCCGGCTTCGTCTTCGGACGGGAAGAAGACCTCGAACGGCTCGTTCTTCCCGATGAGCAGATCGAGGGCGGTGTCGCCGATCTCTTCGTTCCCCTTGACCTTGCCCTTGAGCCCGCTGACGGCGTAGGCGTTCTGGAGGTCCTTGCGGTCGACGGCGACCCGGGTCACGCCGAGGTCCTTGAGCTTGGCCAGGATCTCCTCGGTGATCTTCTTCTTGGCGTGGAAGAGAACCGTCTTGCCCTTCGGATCGTCGATGTCCTCGGCGAGCGTCCGGCCGACCAGGCCGGGGACGAGGTCCCAATAGAGCTTCCCGTTTTCGGGAGTGACGCGGTAGATCTTGTGGAAGAGGCGGAGGATGTCCTCGTCCGAGCCGAACCCGAGGGCCCGGAGGAAGACCGTGGCCAGGAACTTTTTCTTCCGGTCGAGCCGGACGTACAGGTTGTTCTTGGCGTCGTACTCGAACTCGACCCAGGCGCCCCGGTACGGGATGATCTTGGCGATGAAAAAGCCCTTCGTCTCGCCCTGGCGGAAGAACACCCCGGGCGAGCGCTGGAGCTGGCTGACGATGACCCGCTCGATTCCGTTGAAGATGAACGTCCCCTTCTCGGTCATGAGCGGGATGTCGCCGAAATAAACTTCCTGCTCCTTGATGTGCTTCAGCCGCTTGGCCTTGGTCACGGCGTCCTTCTCCCAGGAGATGAGCCGGACCTTCAGCCGGAGCGGGACGGAGTAGGTGTAGCCTTTCTGCAGGCATTCGTTGGGCGTGAACTTCATCTTCAGCCCGACCCGGTCGCCGCAGTGGTCGCACAGCGGCACGTCGATCTTCCGGGCGGCGCTGCAGTACGGACAGACTTCCTTCTCCGTCAGCTCGATCTCGACCGGCAGGAGCGTGCCGCAGCTCGTGCACTTCGAGCGGGCGTACTCGACGCCCTTCAGCCGGCCGCACTTGCACTCCCACGTCCCGATCGAATAGTTGATGAAGTCGAGCTGGGTCGTCTCCTTGAAATCGGAGATGGGGAAGACGTCCTTGAACGCGGCCTGCAGGCCCGTGTCCTTCCGTTCCTCCGGCAGGAGGTCCATCTGGAGAAATTCGCCGTAGGACTGGGTCTGGATCGCCAGAAGATCGGGCATCGGAAAGATCGAGCGGATCTTCGAGTAATCGACCCTGTTACGGTAATGATGACGCGGTTCTTTGATCATGGGCGCTCTCTTCGACTCCTTCGGGGCGTCCTCCGGCGGACCGGGCCGTCCGGGAACGCACCTGTTCCCTCACTCCGAACCCGGGGCCGGACGGACGGGGTGTCTCCCCCCCCCCGGCCCCCAAAATCGCGAACGTGGTCGTCAGCGGACGTCCCTTCGCGGCGATTACTGAAGCTCGACCTGCGCTCCGACTTCCTCAAACTTCTTCTTCATCGCTTCGGCGTCGGCCTTGGACAGCCCTTCCTTGACCGGCTTGGGCGCGCCGTCGACGAGGTCCTTGGCTTCCTTCAGCCCGAGGCTGGTGATCTCGCGGACGACCTTGATGACGTTGATCTTCTTCTCGCCGGCGCTCTTCAGGACGAGGGTGAACTCGGTCTTGGCTTCCTCGGCCTTGGCCTCGGCCGCGGGCGCGGCGGCGGCGGCGACGGGCATGGCCGCGGCGGCGCTGATGCCGTAGCGGGTTTCGAACTCCTTGATGTAGTCCGCGAGCTCCAGGACGGTCAGCCCGTCGAGGTGCCCGAAGAATTCTTCCTTGGTCAGTTTGGACATGATCGTGATCTCCTTTCTGATCTCTTAAGCTTGTTTTTTATCTTTGAGCTGCCCCATCAGGACGCCCCAGCTGCCCAGGGGCGCCCGGAAGGCGCGCAGGAATCCGCTCAGGGGGGCGGCCATCATGGCCCCGATCCGGCCCAGGAGCTCGGTCCGGCCGGCCAGCTTGGTGATCTCGTCGAAGCGCTCGGCTCCGAACCACTGCCCCTGCAGGACGCCGCCCTTGACGACCAGGACCTTGTTCTGGACCGAGAAGTCCTTGATCGTCTTGGCCAGGCGGATGGGGTCGTCGGCGGTGTAGGCCATCGCCGTCGGCTGGACGAACGCCCCCCGCAGGGCGTCCGGGAACTCGGCCTTGAGGGACCGGAGGGCCAGCCGGTTCTTGACCATCTTCATCCCGGAGGACTGTTTCCGCAGGGTCTTCCGCAGGGCGACGGACTGGGCCGCCGACAGCTTTTTGTAATCGAACAGGATGAAGGTGTCGTTGGCCTTCAGGATCCCGTCCATCTCGCGGACGCGTGTTTCCTTGACTTGCCGTTTCATGGCCCGCTCCTATTTCTCCAGGATGTCTTCGCTGATCTTGAACGAGGGGCCCATCGTCGAGCTCAGCGACATGCTCCGGACGAATTTGCCCTTGGCCGTGGACGGCTTGGCGTGGACGACCGCGGCGATGAACGTCTTGACGTTCTCGGCGAGCTTCGCCTCGGGGAAGGAGACCTTCCCCACGGTCGAGTGGATGATGCTCGTCTTGTCGATCCGGAACTCCACCTTGCCCGCCTTGGTCTCTTCGACGGCCTTCTTGATGTCGAAGGTGACCGTCCCCGACTTCGGGTTGGGCATCAGGCCCTTGGTCCCCAGGATCCGGCCGAGCTTGCCGACCGCCCGCATGATGTCGGGCGTGGCGATGACGATGTCGAAGTCGATCCAGCCGCCGGCGATCTTCTCGATGAGCTCTTCGCCGCCGGCGTAGTCGGCCCCGGCCGCCTCGGCCTCCTTGATCTTCTCGCCCGCGGCCAGGACGCAGATCTTCTTGGTCTTGCCCGTGCCGTGGGGGAGGACGACCGTGCCGCGGACCATCTGGTCGGACTGCTTGGGGTTCACCCCGAGCCGCATGGCGATGTCCACGGCCTCGTCGAACTTGACGTAGTGCGATTTCTTGACCAGGCCGACGGCGTCCTCGACCGAGTACTCGGGCCGGTCCTTCAGCTCCCGGGCCTTGAGATAGTTCTTTCCGCGTTTAGCCACCGATGATCTCCAATCCCATGTTCTTGGCCGTTCCGGCGATGATCCGTTTCGCCGCCTCGAGGTCGTTGGCGTTCAGGTCGGGCAGCTTCACCCGGGCGATGTCCTCGATCTGCTTCTCCGTGACCTGGCCGACCTTCTCCTTGTTGGGCGTCCCCGATCCCTTGGCGATTCCGGCCGCCTTCTTGAGCAGGTACGAGGCCGGCGGCGTCTTCAGGATGAAGGTGAAGCTCTTGTCCTTGAAGATCGTCAAAAGCACCGGGACGACCATCCCTTCTTCCAGCTTGTTCGTCCGCTCGTTGAATTCCCGGACGAACTGCATGATGTTGACGCCCTGGGGGCCCAGGGCGGTGCCGACGGGGGGAGCGGGGCTCGCTTGTCCCGCGACAAGCTGGAGCTTGATCCGCGCGACAACTTCTTTCGACATGAGGTCCTCCTATATTTTTTCCACTTGGAGAAATTCGAGTTCGACGGGCGTCGAGCGGCCGAAGATCGTCACCAGAACCTTGAGCGTGTTCCGCTCGTGGTTGACCTCCTCGACGAGGCCGTTGAAGTTGAAGAAGGGGCCGTCGATGATCCGGACCGCCTCGCCCTTCTCGAAAGAGTGCTTCGGCTTCGGCTTCTCCGAGGTCGTTTCCATGTGCTCGACGATCTGGCTGACCTCGCTCGCGCTGAGCGCCGAGGGCTTCCGGCCCGAGCCGACGAAGCCCGTGACCTTGGGCGTCTCGCGGATGACGAGCCAATTCTCCTCGTTCATCTCCATCTCGACGAGGATGTAGCCGGGGTAGGACCGCTTGGTCGAGACGACCTTCTTGCCCGACTTGATCTCGATGACGTCCTCGGTCGGGATGATGATCTTCCCGATCTGGTCCTCGATGCCCATCTCGAGGGCCCGCTGCCGGATGGATTCGGCGACGAACTTCTCGAATCCGGAGTAAGTGTGGACGACGTACCAGTTTTTGGCCATGGGATCGCTCACCCGAGGACGTTCTTGAGCTGAGAGATCAGCCACGAGAATAGGATGTCCATGAAGAAGAGGAAGAACCCGAAAAAAACGATCGAGATGATGACGACGATGGTGGTGTTCACGACCTCGCTCCTGGACGGCCAAGTGACCTTCCTCAGCTCCGCGCGGACATCTTTCAGGAAGGCCCAGAAACGCTTGTACCATCTGATTTTTTCGCTCATCTTCTTCGGCGTCCTTCGGAGAGATTTACCGCTTCCCCGCCTCCGGCCGGAGCCGGGCGGGGAGATGGCAGGTGAGGCAGGACTCGAACCCGCAACCTGCGGTTTTGGAGACCGCTGCTCTAACCAATTGAGCTACTCACCTGTCCGGAGGGCGGGGCGGCCCGGCCCTACTTGACTTCCTTGTGCAACGTGTGCTTCCGGCAGAAGGGGCAGAACTTCTTGATCTCCAGCCGGTCCGTGTGCTTCTTCTTGTTCCGGGTGTTCGAATAGTTCCGCCGCTTGCACACGGAACAGCTCATTTGAATGATTTCTCGCATCGCGTCTCTTTCTAGCTATCGCTCGTGCTCGCGAAATCGGGGACAGGCACCGAATTCAGGAGAATTCGGAGCCGGTCCCTATCCACGCTATTCGATGATCTCGGTGACCGTTCCGGCGCCGACCGTCCGGCCGCCTTCGCGGATGGCGAACCGCAGCCCTTTCTCCATCGCCACGTCCGAGATCAGCGACACTTCCAGGTTCACGTTGTCTCCCGGCATCACCATCTCCACGCCCTCCGGCAGCTTCGC
>Ga0315277_10000028_pt1 | contig 216763 bp, 201 predicted proteins | sample YL17G05_15_MG_FD_203695 | JGI IMG/M metagenome (GOLD analysis project Ga0315277, IMG submission 203695) | Sediment microbial communities from Yellowstone Lake, YNP, Wyoming, USA - YL17G05_15 | ecosystem: Environmental > Aquatic > Freshwater > Lake > Sediment | place: USA: Wyoming | collected...
AACGTACACACGAGTCCATCAGCATCCGCGCCAAAAACCTAAGTGCCCCGCCGGCGGCCTCATAGCCGGCAGGAGAAATTGCAATGAATCTCAATGAGATGTACCCCCGCAAGTACGCCAGTGGATCCGATCTGGACCACCCGGTCACGCTCGTCATCGATCACATCACCACCGAGGTCATGCGGCCCAACCCCAAGGCAAAACCTGAGCCAAAGTTTGTTATCTATTTTCAGAAAGCCACCAAGGGCGTCATCCTCAGCCCAACCCTTGCCATGCAGATCTGCACTGCGATCGGTGCGGACCCGAGTGATTCTGTCTCTACCTGGACCGGTAAGCGTGTCACCCTCTACCCGCAGCCTATGACCGTTGCCGGCGTAGACCGGATCGCCATCCGCGCCCGCGCTGCAGCCGCAACCAATGGCGTCAGCGATCCTCCCGCAGCGCTGCAGGATGAAGAGGAGGATATCCCGGCCTAATCCTAAATTAATACTTATCCTCCCCAACCGCCTGGGCGTGAGTGACGCCGAGGCGGTTTTCGTTGTGATCACAATCAGGGTGTGTTTAGTTAGTGTAGATATGACACTAATCCAGGTGAAAAAATTGCTTAAGCCCCTGATGGACGGGGCTTTGGCTGCGTCTCTGATGGTTTGGATCTGTGTCGTTCTGTGTTGTCGGTTGTGGGTCCGGCTCCATGACTGCGCCTCCACCAGCCTGTGAATCTTTCCTTTCTCTTCCCCACTGATTAATTACCCGTTTTGGACCGCACTACCTCAGCGTCCCAAAAACTACCTTGGCGCCTTGCCTTGTTTCTTGCCGTCCCCCCGCCGGCTTCACCACTGACAGATTCCCCGCACCCTGACCACCGCCCGAAAACCCTGTTGCCCCCTGGGAACCACACACCCAGGGGGCAAAGCGCAGTCGGGCTATGAGGCGGCTGGTATCGATCCCCCCACCCACCGCGCGCCGGCAAACTTCCCGGTCCTGAGCCGGCTACGAGTTTGATATTGCCCCTTGACTTCACGAAGTAAACAGTGTAAGATGTTCGCGTGTTCACTGTTAAACAGACAGCTCAACGCCTGCATCTCTCCCCAACTAAAATTCGAGATCTCATCGCTGAGGGCAGATTCCCTCACGCTCACAAAAAGGATCCTGCCAAAAGAACCTCGGCATTTTTAATTCCCGAAACCGATATTGTTGTATTCATCCGGCAATGCGAACCGTCTCCACTTTTTAAAACGGATCCAGCATGAACCCATTTTCCTGGCGTGACATCATGCACCCCATCCCCCCTTCTAATCTACCTTACTGGTGGTATTGGTTCGTCATTCTTGTTGTTATCATATATTCAATCCTTTACGGGGGATTTTCCATAAGTAGATTGCATAACCGGTTGTTTGGGTATCATTTGCGTATGGTTGACGGATAAGTAATGGTGACGCTTCCCTTAAAATTACTATCACCTGAATAAGTGGCTATTATTTCATTGGTAGAATCGGTGGTTAGAGTTAATATACACCCGCCCTGTTCGATTGTTCCAACACACACGTCAGTGCCATAACTCACTTTAACCGATCCCGTGGGTATTTTCCCGCTGGTCATATTAAAAGGTAAATCGAACTGATTGTCTGGGTCGGTAAGGTATTTATCAAGGGTTGGTGAGTAGGTTTTCACCAAAATGATGTCTCGATTGGGCTGAAACGTCATGATTCGGAGGTAGCCATTTCCCCCATTCTCCATATCTTGATAATCCGACAATAATTGGTGCACGATATGCCCGTTTAAATTGTCCGTTCTTCTTGACCAACCGGGAATATGTCCACTCAGTACTAAGAAGATATTTGGATGGTTTTTTACTAATTGATTCCATAATCCAACTCCTGTGATATTTCCATCACTTGTGTTTTTACAATGACTGACTCTGAGACTCTCGTTTCCTAAAAAAGAATGTGTTGAAATGATCACTTTATGGTCCGAATATGAACTAAGGATCTCATCAGCCCAATTTATGACTTCTTTTGGTGGACAATATTGAAGATGAAAAATGATGTACTTATCCCCTCCCGATGAAAAAAACTGGTAATTATTTTTATTATCATTATAACTACCTCCCCACCACATCTGATGTTCAAATCGTGAGGCTGGAAAATATTTGTTATAGAAGATTGCTTGACCTCCGGGTTGCATATCATGGTTACCTGGCAGTACACTATATGGTACAACATCATTGAGAAGATCCATCGCCTTATCCGCTACTTGCCATTCCTTCTCAACATTATCATTATTCTGGACTAGATCACCAAGGTGAGTTACAAAAATAATATTAAGTTTTCTGATATTCTCGACTATCCATTGGGTTTGGTGGATGAATATTTCTGGGTTGGCTTCGGAATAATGTTGGGTATCTGGTAGAACTATGACTGTAAAATTATCTGCGTCACCGCTAAAAACCATATATTTAACTTCAACTCTACCACCGAGCTTGGGAGAGTTATTGGAAATTGATATTATTTCTGTTCTGGTGATAATCCTTGACCCTTGTTTTTTGATGTATAGAAAAGATAGGATGAGCACTAATAAAAGTGAGGTTAGTACGATAATGCGAGGGGTTTTTACTTGTTCCATTACATTTACACCGTGATTTAATAGAACTATATCCTGTGCATAAATTTGCTACATTTTAACACCAAACAATAAAAGCGGTTTTTCCCCCAATTACCTAAGCCCTTGACGGTTTCACCGGAACGAGATAATCTTATTGTGGATATATTGAAATCATACGATGTAATATTATTAGAATATCTTATGTCAATCATTGGCATGAATGAAAAAACAGTCTGCTATACATCAGATATTCGCCCTTGTAGCTCAAAGGATAGAGCACCGGACTTCTAATCCGATGGTTGTGGGTTCGAATCCCGCCAAGGGCGCCTAGGTATATTTATTGGCTTGGTACTTGGTATATGAAGGTATGCAAGGGTAAAAGGAACGGTTTGATTTGGATGTTTGTGTGAGCGATAATGCCCCGGAATTCATCACCCAGGAATTGGACTGATCAGCAGTAAATGGTTTGGCAGATACACATGTTAAGATTAAAAATATCACTTCCGTCCATTCTATGGAAACAGCGGTATAGGATCTTGAAACAAGTAACTTACAGAAGGAGGCCGTCGAGATGAGCAATGATATTCCAGTTCTCGTTATCAGTTTCAATATAATATTTAATTGAAACAGAGGAGTGTTGTGGTCCATATTGACATAGCGATGGTTCTTTCTAATTACAAAACAGATACATTCAGTGAACGCATTAGTTGCCTGATGAATAAACGCCGCGTTCCCCGACATATCAATTTCTTTAGCGAGTAGAAAGAACAAGCGAGGAACGTAGATAATATGTAAACCCTTTACTATGAACTAATCTGCGACAGGGTAATAAACACAACACGGAGATCAATATAGTATTAGCTTTATATAATAACCTGCAGAATTGATTTTATAGATCATGTAGGAGTAGGTAGATGCCAATGATAATTCGAAAATCCATATCGTCATCTTCTTCACCCGCTGAGAAACAACACACTATCCTTCATGCAATTGGCTGGTCACATCTGCACGCCAGCTTTAATGTATGGAGTCCACCGACTGATATGTATGAAACTGATGATGATTATGTAGTGCGGGTAGAGATTGCTGGCATGCGTGAAGAAGATATCACAGTAAGTGTTGAAGAGAATAAAAACCTAATAGTTAGCGGTATCCGTCCGGATCTGCCTGAGCGTCGTGCCTATCACCAAATGGAGATCCGTTTTGGAAAATTCATGTCAACAGTGAGTCTGCCTGGTCTGGTGGATATGGATCGGGTAGTTGCAGAGTACACTAATGGTTTTCTTTTAGTGACCCTACCTAAAAAGCAACCGAGTAGAATTTCTATTCAGGAAAAGAAAATATAAACTTATGGCAGCATCAAGATGGCATGCTAATGTGATTGAACTTTTCGATTGGATTTCAATGAATGATGCTTCGTTATTGGATTTATTCTTGCCTACCTTATTTTCCGACATCAACGAGGGAAAGAAAGGAGAATCAATTCAACCTCAAATAGATTCGGGCAAGGAAGTTACGATCAAGTATCCAGATATCTTACCAGTCCTACCGCTTCGTGGTGTCGTCGTTTATCCCCATACCGCTGTTCCTCTGACTGTTGGTCAATCTCGTTCGATAAAATTGATCGATGAGGTTGTTGCAGGAGATAAACTAGTCGGACTGGTAGCATCCCGAAATCCAGAGCTGGAGACACCTGGTCCGGACGACCTTTATAAAGTCGGTACAATCGCAACGGTTCATAGGCTCCTGCGAGCTCCAGATGGGACAATACGTTTGTTGGTACAGGGTTTGGAACGTTTCAAGTTGGTCGAGTTTGTGGAGATAGACCCATATTTAAAGGCGAAGATCGAGCTGGCGCCAGAAAAGGTTGAGAGTGGTCTGGAGATAGATGCATTAGCACGTAATGCCCGAGACCAATTTGGACAAATTGCCGGCATGATCCCATCATTCCCGGAAGAACTGGTCGTATCTATTGCATCGATGGAAGATCCATTGCAAACGGTATATACCATAGGAAATTTCCAACGCATGGAATTGAAAGATGCTCAACATATTCTCGAAATCGACTCAACGATTGAAAAGTTACGTAAGCTAATTAATTTACTTGTTCGAGAGGCTGAAGTATTACAGCTTGGACAAAAGATTCTAAACGAGGCTCGAGGAGAGATAGAGAAAGTTCAACGTGAGTATTTCTTGCGTGAGCAGCTTAAAGCCATTCAAAGGGAATTAGGCGAAATTGACGAGCAGTCTGTAGAGGTTGAGGAGATCCGCCAAAAAATCGAGTCGGCGAAAATGCCTGAAGAACCAGATAAACAAGCCCGGCGAGAATTAGATCGGCTATCGCGACTACCAACAGCTGCCGCTGAATATGGAGTGATCCGAACATACTTGGATTGGTTAATCTCATTGCCTTGGGCAAAAAGTACAGATGATAATCTTGATATTACCCATGCTCGGGAGATTCTTGATACAGATCACTATGGTCTCGATGATGTTAAACAACGAATTTTGGAGTTCCTGGCAATCCGTAAGTTAAGGTTAGAACGCAATAAGGATATTATCCCAGATATTACAGATCATATTCGTCGAGATCGTGAAGGTGTGATCTTGTGTTTTGTTGGTCCACCAGGTGTTGGTAAGACTTCGCTTGGGCAATCAATTGCTCGTGCAATGGGTCGCAGATTTATACGTGCTTCATTGGGTGGCATGCGTGATGAGGCTGAAATCCGTGGTCATCGGCGTACATATATAGGTGCTATGCCTGGTCGTATTGTTCAGGCATTGCGCCGTGCAGAGTCACGCAATCCCGTTTTCATGCTCGATGAAGTCGATAAATTGGTCTTTGACTTTCACGGTGATCCTGCCTCGGCACTACTCGAGGTACTTGATCCTGAACAAAATGTTGAATTCCGGGATAATTATCTGGAAGTAGCCTTCGATCTATCACAGGTGATGTTTATAACCACTGCTAATCAGATAGAGACGATCCCTGGTCCATTGTTGGACCGTATGGAAGTAATAGAACTGTCAGGATATACAGAAGGAGAGAAAATCGCCATTGCCAAGGGTTATCTGATCCCACGTCTAATCCGAGAAAATGGTCTGCGATCGAAAGAAATAAAATTTACAAATAAAGGCTTACGGACAATCGTTAATAAATATACCCGTGAAGCAGGAGTTCGTAACTTGGAGCGCAAGATTGGCGCTGTATGTCGTAAGGTGGGAACACGTATTGCTGAGGGGACAGGGGAATCCTTCAAGATTTCACCTGATATTGTGCAGGAGTTCCTCGAACACCCGATTTATCTTGGACCTCAAGAGATAAACTCACGTACTGCAATACCGGGTGTTGCAACGGCTTTAGCGTGGACGCCTTTTGGTGGTGAAATTCTTTTCATTGAAGCCACGGGAATGTCCGGTGCAAAAGGTTTTCAAATTACTGGCTCAGTTGGGAATGTTATGCAAGAGTCAGCGCGTGCGGCCCTTTCTTATGTCCGTTCTCGAGCTGATGTTCTGGGTCTTAACGTTGATTTTTTTGATAAAGTCGATATTCATATGCACATCCCGGCGGGTGCACAACCCAAGGATGGACCATCTGCTGGCGTGACGATGGCAACGGCGTTGGTTTCCCTGATTTCAGGTCGTAGGGTCAAATCTCGTATCGGTATGACAGGTGAGATCACCCTCCGAGGTCAAGTGATGCCTGTTGGTGGCATCAAGGAAAAAGTCCTGGCAGCGCATCGTTCCGGTTTGAGAACGATCATACTACCAAAACGCAATGAGCCTGACCTTGATGATGTTCCTGAAGAGATTAAAAAATCAATGAAATTTATTTTTGTTGAGGCTGTCGACGAAGTCTTAACTGTAGCTCTTGAGAGAAGAATTTTTGTTCCTAAGCAAACAGCCAAATCCGATAATAAGCAGATACAATAAGCGAAAGAAAAGGAATATGGCTAAAGTATTGTTGGTTGAAGATGATGATACAATGCTTTCTTTGTTAAAAACCCTATTGATGATGGAAGGTTTTCAAGTTGCAGTATTAGATCATGAGCAGAAGGATGTTTTAAGTTCAATCCGTAAAGAAATGCCAGACTTGTTACTATTGGATGTACATTTACCCCACCATAGCGGATTGGAGTTACTTCGCGCAATTCGGGAGTCAAACGATCTAAAAGATATATTAGTCGTAATGACTTCCGGAATGGCATTGCAAACTGAATGCCTTGCGGCAGGTGCGAATGATTTCTTACTAAAACCTTATATGCCCGATGATTTAATCGGCATTCTTAATCGATCTCTTACGATAAACCCATAGCATGCGAGCGGCAGGGAAATGACAGATGTGGAGGCAGTACCGCAGGTCCTGATAAGGCAGTTCTGCTTCCCAAATGATTATCCTGAAGTATATCAACTATGGTCAAATGCAGGCACGGGGATTCATTTACGTCGTTCTGATGAAGTGGGAGAGATCGAGAAAAAACTTCAACGAGACCCCGACTTGTTTTTAGTTGCCGAAGTTGGGGGGAAAATTGTAGGATGTGTCCTTGGTGGATTCGATGGTCGGCGTGGTTTGATATATCACCTTGCTATCAAAGAGATATATCGCCACCATGGAATCGCTACGCGTCTTTTAGATACTCTTGAGAATCACCTACAAAAAAAGGGTTGTATTCGTTATTATCTATTGGTAATAATCGATAATGATGAAGCTATTCAGTTTTATGAAAAACGTGGATGGAATCGTCTGTCTTTGTATGTGTATGGGAAGGATTTAATTTGATATGTCTCTTAGGTTTGGAATTATCACTGCATCAGATCGTGCGGCGCGCGGCGAACGCCAGGATGTCTCTGGACCTGCTCTGGCAGAATTTATTACATCCCAGGGGTGGTTTGTAATACGAATGGCGATATTATCTGATGACCTGCATTTATTGGGTGAAACTCTCACAGCATGGGTAGATGGCGATGAAATGGATATTATCCTGACAACTGGCGGGACAGGATTCGCCCCGAGGGATATCACTCCTGAGGCAACGCTTGCTGTAGTCGATCGTCTTGCCCCAGGCTTAACTGAAGCAATGCGTGCTGCCAATCTAGCTGTGACTCCTCATGCCATGCTTTCACGAGCAGTCGCTGGTATACGTGGAAAGATATTGCTAATTAATCTACCAGGAAGTCCGAAAGCTGCTGTTGAAAATTTACGGATCATTGTCCCCGTATTACCGCATGCAGTACAACTATTGAGAGAAGACCCTACAGCAGAGTCAAGTCATTAGGATAAATTATTCAAACCCGTTTTATTGTTTTTTTTAATTAGCTAACGAGTATCCTATTCATCAAAAAAAGCAGTATAATCCCGCTGCAATTTATTTAGATTAGGCATGAGGCAGAATAATGATCGATGTGAATGAATTACGTAAAGGTATCACCTTTGAAATGGATGGAAACCTTTATAAAGTGACGGATTATCATCATCACAAACCTGGTCGTGGAAATGCGACCATTCGGATCAAAGCTCGAGATCTGCGTACAGGTTCAAATATTGAAAAGACATTCCAATCCGGCGATCGTGTGCAGGACGTACGCTTGGATTTCCATAATGTACAATATTTATATACAGATGGAGAGTATTATCATTTTATGGATAATCAGACATTTGAGCAGCCAGCTATCAAAGATGATATGATAGCAGATTTGTCTGGTTACCTAACTGAAGGATTGGAAGTCAAGCTTACATTTTATGAGGATAAACCGATTGATATCGAATTACCAACATCAGTTGATTTAAAGGTCACTTATGCTGAAGTTGCTGTGCGTGGTGATACCGCTACGGGTGTGATTAAAAAGATAAAAACAGAGACTGGATTAGAAGTCAGCGTTCCAAATTTTATTACGGAAGGAGATGTTATTCGCGTTGACACCCGAACTGGTGCCTATCTAACACGAGTATAGGTATATATGAAAAAGTTTCATTTTATCAGACCTATTATTGTTCTTATACCCCGCGAGGGGATTTTTATACCTAAATAAGAGGAAATGCGAACTCCTGTAGGTAGTGAGTGTCGTTATTTCTATGGAGATTATTACCGTGGAAAAGTCCTCGAAGAATGCAGGTTACTTTCTCGTGTCACATCACCTTCCCATTGGAGCCCAGATCTTTGTAAAGCTTGCCCTGTTCCGGGTATTCTGTTGGCGAACGCCTGTGAACATATGAATATGAATGCTCAGATCAATCGTTCATTTTCAACCGGTCTAAAGTGGAAAGTACTTGTGAATTCCTATTGCGAAAAAACACAGCGCAAGGTGACACATCCAGAAATTGGTTGTGGAGAATGTCATCCGACCCCTTTCACCATCGAAGAGTAAAATGACTTTAACCCTGTTGCTTGATCTCGACGATACCCTGCTCGACTCAAATATGGATGTATTTATCCCTGCATATTTCCAGAAGCTGGCAGAATTCTTGGAAAACTGGATCTCCCCAGAGATATTAATGAAATATTTATTTGTCGGAACGCAGGCGATGATAGCAAATGAACGAGCTGATTGTACATTAAAGGAGGTCTTCGATGCTCACTTCTATCCGAATCTAGCGGTTGATAGAGATATCTTGGCTCCAAAGATTTCTCAATTCTACGATGAAATTTTTCCTACACTGAGCCGGCTTACTCACCCAATACCTGCTGCGGTAAGATTTGTTGAATGGGCATTAAAGCAGGGATATCGCATAGGTATAGCAACTAATCCGCTCTTTCCCCAAAAAGCGATTTACCATCGCCTTCACTGGGCTGGTTTACCACCTGAAAACTATCCATTTATGGTTATTTCTTCTTATGAAGAATTCCACTTCTCTAAACCAAACCCAGCTTATTTCGCCGAAGTCTTGGCACGTATGGGCTGGCCAGAAGGCAAGGTTATTCTGGCGGGTGATGACCTGGAACGTGATATTAAACCTGCCCAACGATTGGGTCTGCAAACATATCGAATAATTGGAAAGAATAGTAATTTGCTTGATGGCGATCCACGTTCAGTTTATGGTACTCTGGAGGAATTCCAATCATGGTTAGAGAGTGATTATCCCAACGCTTTACCTGAAGAAAGCCAATCTTATGATGCATCAATTGCGATTCTTCAATCTACGCCTGCAGCTTTATATGGTATGCTTTCCACGGAACCGGTCGTTTATTTGAATAATAGACCGAATTCTAAGGAGTGGAGGATTATTGATATCCTTTGTCACCTTCGTGATGTAGAAAGAGAAGTCAATCTACCTCTTTTCAAGAGTGTTTTAGACCATATAAATCCACACATTGAGAGGATGGATCCTGAAAAACGGGGGAAGAAACATAATTATGATTTAGAAGATAATTCTAAGGTGTTGCAAGAATTTGTTGCTTTACGTTCCCAAACACTTGGACTATTAAAACCAATTATGCCTGATGATTTTATTAAAATAGGCCATCCTTCCTCTTATAATCCAACTAATTTTGAAGAAATTGTTAAGATGTCAACCTCTCATGATCAAGAGCATATTCGTAAAATTTGGAAGGTACTCCACGGGGAGAATGGATAAGGCTCATTAAAATGCTAATCCGTACCCCTTTTTATAGGCATGTGTTATAACTGCCAGAACCTTGGCAGTTTTGCTTTTCTCTCGGAGAGTTATGATGCGCAAACGTGTTGTTGTCACCGGACTGGGCTGTGTCAATCCATTGGGTAATAATGTATTAGATACGTGGAATGCACTTATGGCTGGCAAATCTGGAGCAGGATCGATAACCCTCTTTGATGCCAGTTATCATAAAACCAAATTTGCTGCTGAAGTAAAAGATTTTGATGAGGCAGCACTATTTGGAAAAAGAGACTCACGTCGTATGGACCGCTTCGTCCAATTTGCCCTGGCAGCATCTTTGCAGGCATTGGAGCATTCGGAATTGATTATCACTGATGAAAACCGAGATCGAATAGGTGTTTTTATAGGAACCGGTATCGGTGGGATTAATACACTTCTTGGGCAGGTTGAAGTTCTGCGTGAACGCGGTGTAGATCGAATAAGCCCCTTCTTGGTTCCGATGATGCTTGCTGATACCGGACCGGGTATGGTTTCGATATATCTGGGTTTACGCGGTCCAAACATGGCTATTGTTACAGCCTGTGCGACCGGTTCGAATGCAATTGGCGAAGCCGTTGAAGTCATTCGTCGAGGAGATGCTGACGTTATGTTGGCGGGTGGTTCAGAGGCGGCTATTGTGCCGATTTCCATGGCTGGATTGAACGTGATGGGTGCTCTTTCAACAAGGAACGAAGATCCAACACGTGCTTCACGCCCATTTGAAATGGAGCGTGATGGTTTTGTAATAGGCGAAGGCTCTGCTGTACTAGTACTCGAATCGTTCGAGTATGCTCAAGAGCGTAATGCTCACATCCTAGCGGAGGTGACCGGTTATGGTACTTCTGCAGATGCATACCACATTTCAGCACCCGCTGAGGATGGTGAAGGTGCCTCGATATGTATGAAGTTGGCGTTGAAAAGTGCGAATCTTCAACCAGAACAGATTGATTATATAAATGCACATGGTACAAGCACGATCCTTAATGATATGAGTGAGACGGCGGCAATAAAAAACGTTTTTGGCGAATACGCATATCATTTCCCAATTTCCTCAACCAAGTCCATGATGGGGCACTTATTAGGTGCATCAGGTGCGATCGAGGCCTTGATTTGCGTTAAGATTTTCCAAGAAAACCAAATACCTGCCACGATCAATTATGAAACACAAGATCCAGAGTGTGACCTCGATTATGTACCCAACGTTCCACGCAAAGCACATCCAGAACATATCATGTCCAATTCATTTGGTTTCGGTGGACATAATGCTACGTTGGTGATTAGTAGATTTAATGGTTAGATTGTTCATCACCAAGAGCATAAATCTTTAAGGAATTTCAAATTTATGCGATTTTTTCGACCCGGTGGTGAAAAGGAGCTTTTATGCCCAATGCACACATCACTGGTTGGGGAATGTCTGTACCAGAACCAGTACTGACCAATGATGACATTTCGAAAATGGTCGAGACAAATGATGAATGGATTCGCGATAGAACTGGCATTCGTGAACGACACATTGCTAGAGAGAACCAATATTCCTCAACTCTCGGAGTGGAAGCCTCAATTAAAGCACTAAAGGTAGCAAAACTCTTACCCACCGAATTGGATTTGATTATTTGCTCGACAACTACCCCAGATCATCTTTTTCCAGCAACGGCTTGTTTAATCCAAGATCAGATTGGTGCGACAAAGGCTGGAGCATTCGATCTGCTTGCAGCCTGCTCAGGTTTCATATTTGCAACAAATATGGCTGCACAAACCATTCGAAGTGGTGCAGCAAAGAATGTCCTTGTCATCGGCACAGAAACCCTTTCGCGCTTTGTGAATTGGACAGACAGAAATACCTGCATTTTATTTGGAGACGGTGCAGGAGCTTTTGTATTGCAGGCGAGTGAAGAGCCGGGAGGTGTGATTTCAGCAGTAATGCGTTCAGATGGCTCTGGAGGCGATCTTTTAATTCTTCCTGCCGGAGGCAGTAAGTATCCATTTACCGAAGCAACGATCCGCGCTGGTCTACATTATGTATATATGGACGGTAAGGAAGTCTTTCGTTTTGCGACTCGAGTTATGGCTCAGGCTACCCGCGAAGCACTCATTGCTGCAAATTTATCTCTCAAGGATATTCAGCTCATCATTCCACATCAAGCGAATATCCGGATAATAGAAGCAGCGGCTCGTAATTTAAAAATCCCTATCGAACGCTTCTTCGTTAATCTTGATCGATATGGAAACACATCCACTGCATCCATCCCAATTGCGACAGTAGAAGCGGTTGAGAAAGGGCAGCTTAAAATTGGTGATAAATTGGTTTTCGTCGGATTTGGCGCAGGACTGACCTGGGGTGCACTCGTTGCAGAATGGACTGGTCCATTACCAGTAGTACGAAAGGTATATCCTGAGAGGTACCGGTTGTGGGCTCGTATTAGGTCGTGGTATCGGCGTGTGACCCGATTGATCGAAGGATTGTTATGGGGTCGCAACGCCTAGGGTTTGCAATTTCTATGGTTTGTGGTAAATTAGGTTGGCTAGAGGAATATTGAATCTTTGCTTTTCAGAAGAGCAAAAAAAACTAAAGGAGACACGATGTTCACAAAGCCTGGAATTACAGAGCTCCTGATCATTCTATTAATCATTATCCTTCTTTTCGGACCAGGGCGCATTGGCAAGATTGCAGGTGAGTTGGGTAACGGGATCAAGTCCTTCCGGGAAGGATTGGCTGGGGATAAACCGGAAACCAAGGGGAATGAGCAACCAAAAGATGACAAAGCAGATTAGTCTTCCCCACTACAGAATATTTCATGCAGCTCTCTGCCGACAGGTAGAGAGTTTTACTTTATAGAATGAACGCCTTCCATTACCTTGATGAAAATCCAGGAGGTACCTTCCCTGTTCTTCTCTTGCATGGTTTGGGTGTCGATAGTTCATCATGGCAATTGCAGTTTCCCGCTCTGATCGATGCAGGCTTTCGATTAATAGCTCCAGACCTGCCTGGATTTGGTCTTTCAAAATATGATGGTAGAGGTTGGAGCATTCATCGTATAGCGGTTGCTCTGGCTATTTTGCTCGATGGTCTTGGTCTGCCCCAGACCCATATCGTTGGTATCTCTTTGGGTGGCACAATAGCTCTACAGATGGCAATCGAGGTACCCGAAAGGGTTGATCGATTGGTTTTGGTCAATACATTTTCTCGTCTGCGTCCTGAAAAAGTAAGGGATTGGCTGTATTTTATTCAAAGGATTGTGATTATTTATTCATTGGGATTATCTACACAAGCAAGTCTTGTCGCAGGGCGGATTTTTCCCAATCCCGAACAGGAGATCTTGCGCTTGGAACTTATCAAACGGATTTCACAATCTGATCCGAGTGCTTATCGCCAAGCTATGCGTTCGTTAGGTTTATTTAACGTACACAGTCGCCTCAAGGAAATCAAGTCTGCTGTACTCGTTATAACAGGTGAGAATGATACAACTGTACCTAGAAAAACTCAACGCCAGCTTATGGAAAATATTCCACATGCTGAACAAGTGACCATTCCCGGAGCAGGCCACACAGTAAGCCTGGATCAACCAGATCTATTCAACAGAGATATGCTTAAGTTCTTGTTAAATAATGATTTGTGAAGCTTGTGAGAAGTATGCACGATTTGAAATGTAAGATCATTTCAATTATTCACCGATGGGGACTATCCATCCTGATTATGATGGTCATTTTTACTTTTTCTTCTATCCCTTCAGCAGAATTGCCAAGATTGGGTTGGTTTGACATGCTCGTCAAGAAAGGTGGGCATATCCTTGGCTATGGTATGCTTTCAATGGCTTATCTCCGAGGGCTGGATATGGATAAAAATAAATTATGGTTTGCCTGGTTAGTGGCAATTATTTATTCAATAACTGATGAAATCCACCAAATATTCGTTCCTGGACGCCATGCATCAGTGTGGGATATTGGTTTTGATGCTGTTGGAGCAGCTATAACGTTATTTTTATATCGTATAAATAATAAGAAAAATCCAATCTGGTGGAAAAACACCCGATAGGTGTTTTTCATTCCATTTTCCTCATTGCATTTTTTATATCTGGTTTGAACTACTCAAATTCAATATCGAATTCCTCATCATTATTGAAATCTCCTAATGGTTTAATGGAGATATCGCTAAACAATGCTTCCTGAAAGGTTACTACACGATAGCGTTTGATCAGTTCGAGGAGAGCAAGGAAGGTAACGACGATTTCCAAGCGGGTCTTTGTTCCAATAATGATTTTCCTAAAAGTTGTATGTTGAGTTTCTCGCAGTATTTTCGTGATGTTAATAATCTTTTCACGGATAGTTATTTTAGGAGGAGTGATGACTGTACCTAAAGCTTGTTTCTCAATATCCTTGGTGAATATTTCAGTTGCAGCAGAAAGCAAGTTATCAAGTGTTATGTAAGTCATATCCAATTTACTTTCTACTTTTAATGGTGGTGCAACTCGCAAATAAGTTCGCAGTCCTTCCTCTTCACGTTGGGATAGTATGTTGGCAACTTCTTTGAAGCGTTTGTAGAGTTGAAGTTGTTGAACCAAGCTCTCACCGACGTCTTCCTCACCAAACTCCTGTAAAAGAGGTCGTGGAAGTAGTACTTCCGATTTGATTTGTAACAACTTGGCTGCAATAACTAGAAATGCAGATATCTCATCAGCAATAATTACTTGTAAGTTGTGGATGTATTCCAGGTATTGATCGGTGACTTCTGCTAGTGCTACTTTCGTAATATCAAGTTCTGCATGCTCGATCAAGTTTAGCAATAGGTCGAGAGGTCCTTCGTAAACAGGGAGACTGACGGTGTAACCACCGAATTGATGGTCAGTAGCATCAAAGCTCATCGGAGCGCATTATATCAGACCCTACGGTATAATTCGGGCATGGCTAATCCAAGATTGATACATATTGATAACATTGGCAGAATCCGAATGGTGGACGTAGGGACAAAACCAGATACAGAACGCATCGCTGTGGCGCGAGGTGAAGTTGTTATGAGGAAAGAGACTTTCGATTTAATTCGGGATGGTGCACTGAAGAAAGGTGATGTGTTAACCGTTGCCCAGATTGCTGGTATCAGCGCTGCCAAACGTACAGGAGACTTGATTCCATTATGCCATAATCTGTCATTAACCCAAGTGGATGTTGATTTAAAGCTTGATGAAGCACTACCCGGTGTGCAGATCACTGCGACGTCGCGGACGGTTGGAAAGACTGGGGTTGAAATGGAGGCTCTGACAGCTGTCTCCATAGCTGCATTGACAGTATATGATATGGCTAAGGCTGTTGAGAAAACCATGCGAATCCACAATATCCGTTTGGTTAATAAACGTGGTGGACATAGTGGGGAAGTGTTGAATCAATAAACGAATAGTGATATGAGAGGAAAGTCATTACCAAGTTATCATTCTCTCCAATATGACTGATTAAAAAGCAGTATCAAGGTATTACCTTTTTAAGGTTCTTATCGTTAAAGTTGCTCACATCATTGGTGGTCTATGATGATTACTTGGTTAGGAGAAGTTTCAGGTGAATCGCATAATAGTGATATTTTTCGCTACGCTTCGTGACCGCGCTGGTACCAAATCGGTTGAAATCGATATCCCTGATGGCGCGACAGTCCAAGACATAAAAGACCTCATTGCCAGAACTTACCCAAACCTTGCTCCTGCCATGGAAAGTACACTGATATCAATCAATCGAGAATACGCATTCAACGATAATGTTGTTCCAGATGATGCCGAAGTGGCCTTGTTCCCACCTGTATCTGGGGGTTGACGAATGACAAATTTTCCAACTTTGATCGCCATTACCACGGAGGAGATCAACTTGAATTCTCTTCTCAGCGGTATCACGCTACCAACCACAGGGGCAGCCGCAATCTTCACAGGTGTTATTCGGGGGGTAACATCTCGCACAAATCCACATGAAACAAATTATCTTGAATATGAATCCTACCAACCGATGGCTGAGGTAAAGATGCAGCAGGTCGTAGATGAAATACGCTCAAAATGGCCAACAATCGAGGGTATTGCTATCGTCCAGCGTATTGGACGTCTATACCCCGGCACACCGACCGTTGTGATCGCGTGTACGGCTGCACACCGTGATACTGGTGTCTTTGATGCAGCACGCTATGGGATTGACCGCTTAAAAGAGATTGTGCCAGTTTGGAAGAAAGAAGTTAACCCTGAAGGTGAGCAGTGGATCGAAGGAGAATATATACCACGGCAGGGGGAATAACCATGTCATAGTTAATGAAGGAAAGCATTTAATTATTCATCGTTACAAGGAATCTGACCTTGAGCCATTAGGCGCATAGCCTTTTGATCCGTTTGTAACCCAGAATCGAAGATGGGAGCTAACCTGAAAGTGCGAAATAACTATGAATATGGCACCGGAATGAAAGATGATGAATACGGTCTATCTCTGGATGATTCTTTATCAAAATTGAACTATCTCTCAATGATGATGTGTTAGACGATCGAAATTTTCACTTTATGAAGAACAAATCGTGTCCATAACAATTTAATTTGAGACTGACGCGTGCTAACGGCAGTATATTAATACTATCGAATCTGCACGATGATGTTTAATGACTTTTTTGAATAATCAGCCTTGAACTGTATGGTATATATCACTGATGTCAAGAATTAGCCATCATAACGGATGCATGCTGTTCTTGGCTATTAATTCGAGATGTAATGGAAATAAAATGATTTATTTGGATGCGGATGGGATATTAAATTATCTCCATATCTCGAAGGAAGATAAATCCCGAAATGACCATACCTCCTGTCACTTGTATTAATTGCGGAAGGATTTATCCTGCTAGTGGAATACCCTATTGTTGTCCTATTTGTGGGGGTTTGTACGACCTGGCAGAGCCTCTTACGTTGAATCCAGCCAGAATTGATTCATCGCAACCCGGAATATGGCGATATCGACACACCTTTGGATTGGGCATTATTGAAAAATCAATCTCATTAGGTGAGGGCAATACTCCATTAATTTGGACTGAGGTTTTTAACCGGCAGGTGGCTTTCAAGTGTGAGTATCAGAATCCAACAGGTTCGTTCAAAGATCGGGGTTCGGCAACATTGGTCAGCTCTCTATTGGCTCTTGGTGCGATAGAAGCAGTGGAAGACTCATCTGGTAATGCAGGAGCATCCTTTGCAGCTTATGCCGCTCGGGCTGGGATCAGGTGTCGAATATTCATACCGGAGGCTGCATCTGGACCAAAGCGTCAACAGATTGCTTCATACGGCGCAGAAATCATTGACATACCCGGTCCTCGGATGAAGGCAGCCGAGGCAGTCCGTCAAGCTGCAGACACCGGTATCACTTATGCGAGTCATGCATATATGCCATTCAACATTCCCGGCTATGCAACGCTGGCTTATGAACTTTATGATATTCTGGGTTGTGGGCCGGCAGCAATCATCATGCCAGTTGGTCAGGGAGGATTGTTATTAGGAGTTGGGCGAGGCTTGCAGGCATTAGTTAAATGTGGATTGCTTCGGGTTATGCCGAAGATTATTGGTGTCCAAGCAAAGGCTTGCGCGCCTCTCTGGGAATTGGATAGGCTGGGTCCTTTGAGCTTGGTTTCCAATGAAGAAGAGACCATTGCGGAGGGGGTACGCGTCCGTTGTCCATTACGTTGGGATACAGTAATCCAAATGGTGAAAAAAACAGGCGGCTGGTTTGTGGTTGTTGAAGAGACCCGTATCCTCCGAGGGCGAGATCAATTGGCACAAAGGGGATTTTATGTTGAACCAACCTCAGCTCTTGTCTGGCAAGCACTGGAGGACACACTACCCGTATTGCCTGATCCGGTTGTGGTGGTCCTAACTGGCAGTGGTTTCAAGCATACAGAATATCAATCTTCCAGAAATGAAGTATTTTAATAAATTGACAAGCTGGAATATTATCAGCCGTTTTTTTTACCTAATTCGCAGGGATCACACTTTATGCTTCCCTCTCAAGGTGTATTGATGATGTATATGATGTATGCATCTATGATAACAAGTAGTTGGAATATTGCCTCACCAGGGTTGAGGATGTTCAGCAATTATTGATTAGGAAAAGTAAAAATGCAAATCAATATAAATCTGGATAACTAGACATATAAATATTGTCGAAGGAGGGTAATACACTGTAGCTTGCTGTGGCGAAGCGTTATTAGAATCGAATACCTTACCTTGTATTTTCAATCGAGAAGTAATGGGAAGGAATGTTGAACAATATATCCCTTTTTCAAAAATGGTAGCCAGTTCCTGGTTACTCTTTAAAGGATTTAAGTTTGTACGGGTATTATGGAGAGACTTTGACGCAAGCAGGAAGCTGAGTGTCACTTTTAATTTTGTTGATGTATTTCCAGGTATCGTTAACCAAATCGATCTGACCAACCAACCAATTATCAGCATCGAGAGAAATAGGAGATTTGGGAGCAATAAGCCATTGGACCAGCGTATTGTTTTTATAAACCCGTACTTCCAATCCTGTACCTGTTAGACGAGAATTTACCCAATAACTTCCACCATCCCATAGACCTACCCAAATATTTAATTTTCTACCTTGTGCTTTTTGTACAAGTGCACCCTCACTCTGACCAATTTTGTAAGAATCTGCTGGGACAAGGACATAAGAACCAGATTGGCCATAGGAGTAACACGTAAGGGGAAAAGGTTTCACTAACCATATATCGAACTCGCGCCCAACAGATTGATAAGGTTGCCAACCTTTCCATAATAGAGCTACCGACCAGTCATTGGAAGTACTGGTACCGTTTTGCAATGACAACCCGAGAATGGCATTAAACTTTCGTTTTATCACTCCGAATTTTCGTTCGAAGGGTAGATAACCTGATTTTGCAGCTCGAACCTTATAGTTACCATCACCAGGTACTATGCATGTGAAAAATCCTGAAGATGTTGTCGTTATAGTGCACACAGGAGTTCCATCCAGCTGCCAAACATTAACAATCGCCCCTGTCAATGGTTTGACATTTATTGTGTCAATTATTCTTCCTTGTAAGGTACGGATAGATCCTCCGCCCAATGAGCGAAACAAGTTGACACGTTTGATCTCTGTGCGAGGGAAACCCTGTACGGAGTCTGCATTATTAATTACTTTGCTTCTTACTGCTGCGGCTGTCTTTGTGGGATATTTAGCCCATATCCGGGCTGCAATACCTGAAACGATGGGGGCAGCCATAGATCTTTCACCCAGATAATAATCATACCCGCCTCCATTGACAGTGGAATAAATATTATAGCCAGGAGCAGCAATATCTATCCAAGGATCACTGGCAGTATCGTAGTTAGAAGAATAGGTACGCCGGTCATTTTCTTCAGTGGCTGCTACACCCAGGACGTTTATGTCGGCACCGGGATAATACTTTGTAGATGAATTGTTGTCCCCGACCTCAGCGACAACTAGACGACCTTTATCCAGCGCGGCTTTAATCGCATCTGAGACAGCCTGGCTGAAATCTCCACTCAAGCTCAGGTTGTATATTTTGACTCTTTGCCCTCCACACTTAGATGAAACCGCACTATTTGCCCACTGTATACCTTGAGCGATTTGATCGAATGTTCCGATACCATTTGCATCCAATACTCTTACTGCCAGAATATTGCTATTGGGTGACACGCCTGAAATGCCGATCGAGTTATCAGTGACAGCCCCGATAATACCTGCAACGTGCGTGCCATGCCCTTGCATATCCATGGGGTCGAAATCATTATCGATGATATCTTTACCCTTAAAGACCTTACCACTCAGGTCAGGATGGTCATAATCCACACCGGTGTCCAGTACAACAATGCAAGGGACTTTTTCGGTCTCTGGTGCATCGGTCAGGTTGTACAAGATCTTGTCTAAGTACCATTGGAACTTTAGATGAGGATCGTTGGGTGTATATGTAGTACGTGGGTCTTCAGCAGATAATGTAGCATCCGGAAGAATACTCATAAAACCGTTGCGCTCCACATAACGAATACCTGGTTGACGAGCAAGCCAATCCATTTTGTTCAGCAATTCGATATCGTTCTGGAAACGCAGGAGATAAAAATCACCATCCAGGGCAGTGTCAACGATTGAAGCACCAATATCAGAGCTTATCGCATGTATGTTCACCGTGGACTTCCCATTCTTTTGTTCCACCCCGATAATCAACTCTCCCGGTATGTATCCATCACCGACCTGATGAGTATTTGCATTGATGCCAGCAGCAAAAGAATCACTTCCGAATGTTGAAAAGAAAAGGGTAATGATGATAAGGAAGGTATATATGTGTGCAAATCTGATTTGAATCTTCATGATCATTTGCTCACTTTCGGATATGTCGATTGGATCAATCCAACATACCTCATATTATTATGGACGAGAAGGTTTGTCAACCTCCCCGAATGAACTATAAACTGATTGTAAGGTTCAATAATTATTAGATATCGATTCTGGTCTTGACCATTTATTAATAATATCTAGGTGGAAATCCGAACGATAGCTGGATTGTCAGAGAACTTGTGGTAGGTAATTTGAATTTATAGGGGCGAAACACTACCTTTTCATGGCGTGGATTGTTATACTTATAGAAAACGCATATCAAGGATGTTATCATGTGTGAATTTTGCATCAAGCACGGTGAAGGTTTGAAGTGGTATTTATCAATGGAGAATTATTCACGTGATCTACTCGAACAGGATGGACGTCGAGAATATTTGATCCATTTCCTCAACTCCTTTGAAGAAAATACTCCCCGAGATATGAAACGACTGGAGAGGCTGGCGAGCACTCCATTACTAAGGTTAGCTCGAAAAATCTTCATTAGCAGGCAGAAGCAGAATCATTATGGGCAGATCGTACCAATAGAGGAAGTCGAACAGATATTACAGCAGGCAGAGGGGGTCGTACGCTTGCCATGTGTTTGCCGCCGCGTTAATGGGGGTCAGAAAAATGCCCGTTATTGTTATGGTCTTACCCTCGATAAGCGTATCCACGATGGCTTGGATGACTCATTCAGCCTCGAGGTTGTTTCTTGGCAGGATGCAAGTGAATCAATCAATAAACTTGATAAGGAAGGCCTGGTTCATTCGGTTTGGACATTTAAAACACCTTACATAGGTGGATTGTGCAACTGCGACCAGGATTGTATGGCATATCAGATAACCCATTCTCGAGGTTATTACCCGGTCATGTTCCGGGCAGAATGGTTCGCTAAGGTTGATTGGGATAAATGCAATGGGTGCAAGAATTGCATGCGTCAATGCCAGTATGGGGCTGTCCGTTATTCAGCAATGAACAAGAAGGTGATGATCGATCCGAGTCAATGTTATGGCTGCGGAGTGTGTCGTGCTGCCTGCCATCATGATGCAATTCTCTTGTGTTCCAGAGCTGAGGATCCGATCGCGGCGAAAATCTGGTAATTAATTAGAAGACATGAATAACATTCACCTCCGAACATGAAAATGATATATCAGATCAGTAAATAATGAAGCTGACCTCGGAAGATCTAGGATAAAACATGTAGAGATTTTTCGTGTCAGGGTTTAATCCCACCTCTCACTGTGAAAAGAAGGCAGGTTAAGTAATGAATGAGATCATTTAGAAAAACCCAAAAGTTATCTATCAAAATATTTACAAATAATATTTAACCTTAGCAAGCTAAGTTTCATATGGTTCAAACCAATGGAAGATAAACTCACCCAGCTAAATATTATTAATGTAGCTCCAGACACAACCACCTGGATATCACTAAGTGGTTACTATATATCATACATAGAACCGTGAAAGCCGATCAGATTTATATAATATCAATGCTGTTACTACAAATACTACATTTAGGGCTAACATGAAAGGGAGTATTGGTTTCCTAAGTTGGGCACCGGATTCCGAACTCCTTGCGTTCTAGTTACTAATTGCGAAGTAACAATCCGTCGGAGCCTAGGAGAAATGGCATTGCATTTTACAGACCGAAGGTTACAAGTACAATCCTTTGGGTGAATGAAGAGTCTTTCGTATTCATCGGTAAAGGTTTACGCCTTTGGAGATCGGGAAAACCAAGTATGTTTATAGATCCCACCTTGAGAGCTTAATTTGATTTTACAAGAATACTTATTCCATAATCCTGAATCCCGGAGCAATTGGTGAAAAGACTATATGGTGGTCTGGAAGGGGGAGGCACGAAATTTGTTTGCCTTGTGGGAAGCGGTCCTGATGATATTCTCGCCGAGACACAATTCCCAACTACAACTCCCGAAATAACGATCCAACAGGTAATTGATTTTTTCCGTCAAAAGCAGGATGAATATGGGGAAATATCAGCTATTGGAGTAGCTCCTTTCGGTCCCCTAGATTTAAATTCTGTCTCAAAAAAATATGGTTACATCACCTCCACACCGAAATCAGGGTGGGCGAATACAAATATATTTGGTATCATACAACAAGCTTTATCCCTGCCACTTGGATTTGATACCGATGTGAACGCGGCAGCATTAGGTGAGTGGTACTGGGGTGCAGCGAAGGGTCTTGACACCTTTATTTATGTAACCATAGGTACTGGTATCGGAGGGGGAGGAATGGTAAATAATCGTCTCATGCACGGTTTACTTCACCCAGAAATGGGTCATATATTTGTACCCAGAATCCAAGGTACTGACCAATTTCCAAGTATATGTCCTTTTCATAGCGACTGTCTGGAAGGATTGGCTTCTGGACCAGCAATTGAAAAACGCTGGGGCAAACCTGCAGAGAAACTCCCTGTGGAACATCCGGCTTGGAAGTTGGAAGCTCATTACCTGTCTTTAGGTATTGTTAACTGGATTTATACTCTTTCTCCTCAAAAGGTCATACTTGGCGGGGGAGTAATGAAGCAGGAGCATCTTCTCCCGTTAATCCGCGATAAAGTAAATAGTTTATTAAATAAATATCCTACATTGCCAGAGATCCAGGGAAATATGGATGAGTATATTGTTCCACCATTGCTTGGTACAAAGGCAGGTGTTTTAGGCGCTTTAGCCTTGGCAATGGAGGTTGTTAATAATCGATGCGTTTGATTTCCCTCTTGACTCTCCTGTTACAGGAGGTTGTATAAAACAAGGTGGAGGCTTCCAGAACATGATCCGGATCGGAGACTTCTCAAGACTCAGCCGTGTGTCGGTCAAAACTCTACGTTACTATGACGAGGTGGAGTTATTGAAACCCCTTGAAGTTGATCGTTTCACCGGTTACCGCTACTACTCTTTCGACCAAATACCCCGCCTGAATCGAATCCTGGCATTGAGGGATCTGGGTTTCTCACTCGAGCAGATCGGCCAACTGCTCAGCGACAGCGTTTCCCCAGAGCAAATGAGAGGCATGCTCAAACTACGCAAAATGGAAATCCAACAAAGGGTCGATGACGAAAAGGAGCGTTTGGAACGTGTAGATGCCCGGCTGAGACAAATTGAAACGGAGGAAAATATGTCCAACTATGATGTCGTGATCAAAAAAATCGAACCACTCAAGGTGGCAGCCATCCGGGGCATTGTCCCAACCCCACCTGAACAGGGTGACCTTTGGCAGGAATTAGGGCGGTATCTTAAGACGCATAAAAACCATCCGACTGGTGGTTCATGGCTGACACTCTATTATGATGAAGAACATAAGGAGCGTGATTGGGATATTGAGGTTTGTAATCCAATCGAAGGCGATCTACCCGAATCGGATCGTGTGAAGGTGTATATCCTGCCAGGTATCGAGACAATGGCTTGTACCATTCACAATGGACCTTTCATTACAATCCATGAGGCCTATGATGCATTATTCAAATGGATCCATGAAAATGGATATTCCGTAATGGGTCCTTGCAGAGAGATATACCTGCGTGAAGCTAAGCATCAAGAGGGAAGTGGTTCCATTATGGTAAGCCAGACGGACTCGAATACGATGACTGAGATACAGTTTCCGGTCGGAAAAGTGTAATTAACAAAAAGATGTCTCAAATGCTCCTCCTCTGAAAAAAAAGGGGGAGGAGCAACGATATATTAACCCAAGGGGGTTTTCGATGTAAAATAGATACATCAATGTCGAAAACGTTAAAAGTCCTTTTTCTATCTGCTGAAGCCGATCCTTTTGTTAAAATTGGTGGTTTGGGTGATGTAGCGAGATCCTTGCCATTGGCTATTCGATCTATACCTCCGGAAGACAATGGTGGATATAAAATGGATGTCCGTCTCGCGATTCCACTACACACGGTTGTTCGCAGGGTAGCCTCTACATTACGAAGGGTATCAGTCTTCTCCTTACAATGTTCAGGAGCTGATATCCCTGTCCAGGTTTTTGAAACAAACATGAAAGATATGCCGGTTTATTTAGTAGCTGGAGATCCAATTAATTCCAGCGGTGCTGTATATTCCTCCAACCCTACATTAGATGGAGAAAAATACACCTTTTTTTCTTTAGCCTCCCTTAATTTTTTGAAACAAACCAGTTGGCAACCAGACATCATCCATGCCAATGATTGGCATACTGCATTAGCAATTTATATTCTGTTAATCAAACGTTGGAGTGGCGAATACCCTGGAACTGCTGCGATCTTGACTGTGCATAATTTACCTTTTCTGGGACCGGATGTGACTGAGCATCTGGCAGATTATGGTCTACCATTAGCAACAACAGACCTCCCCGAATGGGCGCGGGCACTTCCCTTACCATTGGGTCTTTGGGCAGCAGATGCGATTGTTGCCGTTTCCCCTACATATGCGCATGAAATATTGACCCCGGATAATGGTGCAGGTTTGCATGGATTTATAAACCGGCGAGCCGATGTGCTCTCTGGCATCCTTAATGGTATTGACGTTCAAGCATATGATCCTGAGACAGATAATGCATTGATATCAAATTTCAATGTTAATAGCTTGAATAAACGGGGGAAAAATAAAATTGCATTACAGGAACGTCTTGGCTTCTCACCAGATCCAGGGACACCATTGCTGGGAATGGTTTCACGCATGGACCCGCAGAAGGGTGTCGATCTTGCGATTGATGCACTGAAAAAAATAAAAAATTTACCCTGGCAAGGAATCATCCTTGGGACAGGTGATCCGGTTCTTGAAGCAGAAGCCCTCCACCTGCAAAGCGATCTACCCGCACGATTCCGGGTAGAGGTACGTTTTGATCCCCGGTTAGCACGTCAGATTTATGCAGGTGCAGATATTCTCCTCATGCCATCTCGTTACGAGCCTTGCGGGTTGTCGCAATTGATCGCCTTACGGTATGGGTGTATCCCAATCGTACGTTCTACCGGGGGATTAAAGGACACTATCAGGCATGGTGAGACTGGTTTTTTATTCGAGAACGCCACCCCAAAAGCATTAACCAATGCTCTTCGAGAAGCATTCTTGCTTTATAAAGACCAGGAACGCTGGCAAATCCTCCAACGCAATTGCATGAGCCAGGATTTCTCATGGTTTCATTCGGCTAAACAATATGCTGCTCTTTATCGTTCACTTGTTCAGGTACATCATTTATTATGAAAACCCGTGCTGTCATTTTAGCAGGCGGTGAAGGTTCCCGTCTGAGCGTCCTTACAGCAAAACGTACAAAGCCGGCTGTTCCATTTGCCGGTAAGTACCGCATCATCGATTTCACTCTATCAAATTGTGTTAACTCCGGCATTGTGGATGTGATGGTGCTAGCTCAATACCGCCCTCACTCATTGATCGAACATATTGGCGCTGGTGGACCCTGGGATCTGAACCGTGATTTCACCGGAGGTGTCCGCATTTACACACCATATAAGGCTCGTTTTGGTGCTGATTGGTTTGGTGGCACCGCAGACGCAGTCCAGCAGAATTTTACCTTCATCAAGCAAGGCTCGCCTGAACTTGTTTTAATCCTTTCTGGTGATCACATCTATAAAATGGACTACGACACCATGATCACCTTTCATTTGGACCATCAAGCGGATGTGACCATCGCGACGATCCGGGTGGCTGTGGAAGAAGCAGCCCGTTTTGGAATAATAGATGTGGGAGAGGATTATAGGGTAATATCGTTCATTGAGAAACCAAAGAAACCTAGTTCAAACTTGGTTAATATGGGTGTTTATCTTTTTAATCTTGGTGTACTCAACCGGGTTCTATGGGAAGATCATGATTGCGCTGATTCTTCCCATGATTTTGGGAAAGATATTATTCCACGTTTGCTTTCTGGGGGAGTAAAAGTGTTTGCATTTCCTTACTCGGGCTATTGGATGGACGTGGGAACGATGGTTTCGTACTGGCGGGCGCACATGGATCTTCTGAGTGAGAACAATCTACTCCAGCTTAATGACCGATCCTGGGTCATCCATACCCGGACCGAAGAACGTCCACCCGTGCAGATCGCACGTGGTGCAAGCATACAAAATTGTATGATCTCTGATGGTTGTGTTATTGATAGTGGGGCTTTCCTGGAACAATGTGTGTTATCACCTGGAGTTATCGTGAAGGATAAAGCAATTGTGCGCCAATCGGTACTCTTAACTGACTGCATTATCGAGGCAGGTGCGGTTGTTGAACATACTATTTTGGACAAACGTGTACAGGTGGGAGAGAAAGCCCGGGTCGGAAGTATTGGGACAGACTTAGAACCATGCTTAACTTTGATCGGTAAAAACAGCATTCTCTCTGCAAAATTGGTCGTGGAACCTGGGGTTGTTATCAATCCAGATATCATCCCATCCGATTTTGACACCGATATTGTTAAAACCAACGACCTCATCTATTCAAAGAGACGACCGAATGAAATGTGAACGTGCGTCTGGCATATTATTGCACCCAACCAGTCTGCCTGGTCCCTATGGAATCGGCGATCTTGGATCACAAGCCTATCGCTGGATAGATTTCATTGTCAATTCAGGCTGCAAATTATGGCAGGTTCTCCCTCTTGGTCCCACCGGTTATGGGGACTCACCATACCAATGCTTTTCTGCCTTCGCTGGTAACCCATATCTGATCAGTCCGGAGTCTTTACAGGCCGATGGTTTGTTGCATTCGAATGATCTGGTAGAAGAGATACGATTCCCAAGTGACCATGTGGATTTTGGGGCAGTCATACCCTGGAAGTTGAACTTGCTTGAGCGGGCATTCAACCATTTTGAAAATGTGCCTCCACCCGGGATGAAAGATGAATTTTTATCATTTTATAATGATAATGCAGGCTGGTTGGAAGATTATGCTCTATTCATGGCGATAAAAGAGGTAGTTGGGGGCAGATCGTGGGGTGATTGGCCAAAGCCTCTGCGTATGAGAAATAAAAGGGCACTTATCGAAGCCAGCGATAAATATTCCCCTGCTGTACGTCGCTTTGTATTTTACCAATTCCTTTTCTTCCGCCAGTGGCGATCTCTACACGAGTATGCCTGGAAACATGGAGTAAACATCATCGGGGACTTACCGATCTTTGTCGCTTACGATAGCGTAGACGTCTGGGCATATCCCGAACTATTTTATTTAAACGATAACAAACAACCAACTGTTGTCGCTGGCGTGCCACCGGATTACTTTTCCCCGACCGGGCAATTATGGGGCAATCCACTATACCGCTGGGATGTGCATAGAGAAAGTGGTTATACTTGGTGGCTGCATCGTTTTGCAGCGACCTTAAAGTTGGTAGATGTTATCCGACTGGATCACTTCCGTGGATTCGCAGGATACTGGGAAATCCCGGCAGGTAAACCAACAGCCGAGATTGGCCGTTGGGTAAAAGGACCCGGAGCTAACTTATTAAATACGGTAAAGGGTGATTTCAGCGAAATACCATTGATCGCTGAAGATCTAGGGGAAATTACCCAGGACGTGATCGAGTTGCGCGAGCATTTTAATTTACCCGGAATGAAGATATTGCAGTTTGCATTTTCCGGTTCTGATAATCCGTTTTTACCGCACCATTACAGGAAAAACTGCATTGTCTATACAGGTACGCACGATAACGACACAGTTCGTGGCTGGTATGCATCTGCACCACGGGAAGAACGTGATTTCTGCAACCGTTATTTGGGATGTGGGGGGGAGGATATTGCCTGGGATTTTATCAGAACTGCTTGGGCATCTGTGGCGGTCTACTCAATCACACCCATGCAGGATCTGCTTAATCTGGGGAGCGAAGCCCGCATGAACTATCCGAGCCGCCCCTCGGGAAACTGGGGTTGGCGAATGACCGCTGAGGCGTTAAGTGAAGAATTGTCGAATAAGCTCTCTGAGTTGAACTTCTTATACCGAAGGTAGTGATCAATGTGGGGATAAGCATAGCCTGCTTGATACCTGACAACCAGAGATAACCATCTAGCTATAATCAAAAAAAGGGGTTTCTGGGTTTCCATACTAGTGATCAGGGTATTCTTGAAGATCCTATTGAATAGATACCAAATGCTATGATGATGATACCTGCCAGTCGGTTGATCCAGACTATAATCTGATCGTTGGAGCGTTTGCGCAGAAGACCAATTCCAAGGCTAAGGGATAACCACCAGGTAGCAGAACCAAGAAAAACACCGAATACAAGCAGACCTGCTGAACCATATGTACCGCCTGTGTCAAGATTTATACTGGCGAAGATGGCCGTGAAGGTAATAATGGTCATCGGATTGGTTAATGTTAATAATACTGTTGAGAAATATGCACTAAAAGGATTGGTTCTATTTATATCTGCGGTTTTCCTGGTTGCCTTCCTGAGTATCGTCCGTATGCCCAGCCAAATCAGAAAAACTCCCCCGATCAATCTAAGCCATGTTTGCTGGTTGATAAGAAATATTTCCAGGAAGGTCAATCCAAAGGCAGCAACTGCGCCATAGAAAGCATCCGCTGTGGCTGCACCCAGACCAGAGAGAAAGCCGGATAAACGTCCCTCAGCCAGAGTCCGCTGGATGCAGAGCATGCCGATCGGCCCGACAGGTGCGGCAATAGAGAAACCAATCACGATACCACGTAGGAAGATATCCACAGGAAAAATATCGTAGAAAATTGTAATGAATCTACCTTCTATACTGATAGATAAGATTATTCCAGGAGGACCACTAAAGGTTTGGATAAAAAATGGCGCATCGGTGATACGCCATTTGTCTGAAAATTACTTATGTTATGGCAGCACTATTATGCCGTTGCCGGAACCAGTTACGCCACTCCTTGTTCTCCCAAACGACCAGGATGGGTGAGGCATTAAAGATGGATGAATAGGTACCGCTGAATACGCCTACCAACAAGATGACAACGAAGTGACGGATGGTATCTCCCCCAAATAATACCAGAGCCAGTAATGTGAACATGACTGTCAGCTGGGTATTGATCGAACGGTCGAGGGTTTGAACGATAGAATGATTTACGATCGTTTCGTATTCGACCTTACGATAAACAGTTGAATTTTCACGGATGCGGTCAAATACGACTATGGTATCGTGCACTGAGAAACCAATTACGGTCAACAAGGCTGTAAGGAAGAGTGAGTCTGCTTCCCAACCAAGGAAATGTCCCAGGATGGCTTCCAGACCCAGGACAACCAATATGTCATGGAGCATCGAAATAATAGCCGCAGTACCATATCGGAAAGCATGCTGCACGCCCCGAAATGAATAAGTGATATAGAGCAAAATAGCAATCGCTGCCAAACCTACCGCATAGGCTGCGCGTGAAGCGACCTCTTTACCTACAGCGGGGCTTACTTGGGTAAAGTGTAAGACAGTGATAATCCCACCGAAACGTTTCTCCATCTCTGCGACGATTTTTCCCTTAAGGGCATCATCCATCGCTTTTGAGCGTATAGATACTGAATCAGTACCAAGCCGCTGTACTTGGGGATCTTCAATGGGTGTTTCAGGTGATGAGAATTCATTGTATAGCTCGACCACCTGGGCAGGTGAGGGAGGGGTTCCGGATTCAAAACGAACCTCCAGCAGACTGCCGCCAGTAAAATCTATTCCAGCAGGTAATCCCCATATAAATAGTGCAATTGTACCGGGGACAATTACTAACAGTGAGATCAAAAAATATAGGTAGCGGTTCTTGATGATGTTCATGTTCGTGCTCCTACACGCCAAACCACTTGGGGTGTTCGGCGAATTTTATATTATCCAGCACCAGGTGCAGGAAAGTACGGGTAACGGTAATGGCTGTAAACAGACTCACACCGACACCTAGTGCCAACGTTAAAGAGAATCCTTTGACCAGGCTGGCTCCAAAGATATTGCCGAACCAGAAAAGGATCCCACAGGTGATCAATGTGGAAATGTTCGAGTCACGGATGGAAGGCCAGGCGCGTGACCACCCAAGGTCGATCGCCTGGTGGAGGTTACGTCCAGAGCGCAGTTCTTCTTTTAAGCGTTCGAAAATTAAGACATTCGCATCGACCGCCATCCCAATACTCAAGATGAAGCCTGCAATACCTGGCAGGGTCAACACGACTGGGATAAGCTTGAACAGCATCAATGTGAGCATGGCATAGACAAGCAAGGCACAGTCGGCCAAAATGCCAGGTAAACGGTAGTATAGAGCCATGAAGAGAATGACTACTGTCAAACCGATCAAACCGGCAAGGATGCTTTTTCGAACTGACTCTTCTCCCAGGGTTGGACCAACTGTCCGGCTTTCTACGACTTTAATGGGAATTGGTAAAGATCCGTAGCGTAATTGAACAGCGAGGGTGTTGGCACTATCGCGAGTGAAACTACCCTGGATCACTCCTTGTCCATCACCGATTTCGCTTTTAATAACAGGCATCGAGATGATGTATTTATCTAATACGATTCCAAGATATTGACCGATATGGGAGCCCGTATAATCTCCAAAAAGTTTAACAGCCTCCTTTTTCAACGTGAATGAAATCTGGTATTGTCCCAGGTTATCCTGTACGACATTAACAATATCAAGGGAAGCACCGGTCATTAAAGTGTGGTAGATTTGAGGAATTGGTGTCTCGGTTGCCATGGTGGTTGCAGCGCTGGATGTTTCAGTGACAGATGGAGTAGATATTATGTTTGTCGCTGTCTCTGTTGGTTCCGGAATCCCTGTAGGCTGAGAAACGATAGATTGTTCATAATCAGTCTGGACGTTGGTTCCTTCTGCGATCGGTGTCGTACCAAAATCTACAAATTCAAGTAAACCTGTCTGTTGGAGAGATGCGATCACTTCTTCTGGATTACTGATGCCGGGGAATTCTGCCACTATTCGGCGATCTCCGGCGGTTTGCATAACAACTTCGCTCACACCCAAGGCATTCGAACGATTCTCGAGAATCTGGCGGGTAACACGAAGATCTTCACCACTAACTATAGCATCTACAGGCAAATCTGCCTCGAGTAAAGTTTGTAGCCCTCCACGCAGATCCAGACCAAGACGGGCTTCAACATTGCGAGAAAATAGAATTTTGTCATTGATCGGATTTGCTATGGAAATGATCTTGCTAAGATCGATCCAAAGCGCAAGAACAATGAGGAAGATAATTATTGTCAGCAGGGTATTTTGACGACGATTCATAATCTTACTCCAGTCATGAAAATGCCAGCAAGAGGCTGGCTAATTGTGCGATTATACTCTGTTTGGGAAATCATGGCTAGGTTGTTGTATGCCCCCTTATCAGAGAGCTTTTTTCATGTTCTCTTGGTGTTTGTGATCATGTATATCCGACAAGGAGGACAAAAAGATCATAAAGTGTAGATTCATCATTGTATCTTTATGGGGTCGGATAAATCCATTCCTGGAAAAGTGGTGTCAAATTACACACGCAATATCTCTCACCCAATAGTTTAATGTCATCTCCTGAGGCTATATCCCATTGATAGGTTCGCACATAATCTTGGATGAATTTATTGAAGGTTGCCTCTCCCATTTGCTTAGCAAGTTCATCAAAGAAAAATGCTCCTCGTCCATAGACAATGGCACCGTATTCTTTATCCTGATATTCACTAACCGGCATCCCAATTGGGATCGGTTTCCTGTCGACCCTATCCCAGCGGTTTTCAAGAGATTGTTTAAAACCTGATCCGCCGCTGGAACCATATTGATCTTTATAATATTGCCAAGTAGCATATTGGGTTAACGACTCGTCCAACCAGGGTTCATCCAATTGGTTGTTGCCAACCATGTTGTAGAACCATTGGTGTCCCACTTCATGTGCAACGGTCGATTCCAGCATGACACTTGCTGGGACTCCATTTATTGTCTCAGATAGGTCATATATCCTTTCTGCTATGGCTACAATGCCGGGATATTCTATGCCAAGGGCATAAGTTGGGGTGGATATGATCTCAAATTCCGAATATGGGTATGGTGAATAGCGGTCACTGAAGTCTGCGATTGCGTTTTCGGCAACATTGAGAGCCATTTGAGCGCCTTCACGTAAGTCTTTTGGAGCATAGCTCCTGATGGTTAGATTCCCATTGGTTCTGCTCATAATCTCATAATCAGGGCTTGCAGCGAGGTAAAAATCACGAACGGGACCTGCTGCGAAAACAACCACTTGTTTATTATTATCCATATGATTATCAATCTCATTACCGGACGTCACCAATACAATATCCTTTGGGAGAGTTACACGCACAAGGAAGAAGCTGGAGTCAGCATATAAGATATCACCTTGCTCGGGAGGGATTACTTCATCCCATCCTTCATCGTCATAGACAGGGATAACAGGGTAAAAGTGGGCTAATGCCAGGACACCGCTGGTCGATGCAAAAATACCGTAATTGGTCTCAAGTTCAGTCGGGGTTATAACAGTAAAAATGATCCTGACCACAATACTGTCGCCGGGTTGCAGTGTGGGTATCAGTGTTAGACAAATCAGGCTTTCAGCTAAACTGTAAGATGGTGTAATAGACTTACCATTAATACTGACCTCGGAAATGGTCAGCGAACCTCCAAGAATGTTGGGATATAACCGGAAGTGTACTTCATCGAGGACAACTTCCTCCCGGTTTGTGTATCGAACTTCCTGTATACCCGTAACGTGGATAAGATCATCAGCGATTTGTATGTCAAGGTGATATTCGCTTGCACCTGGCAATCGATCAAGTATAGGTCGCTGAGATTCGATCAGTCCCTGCCGGTAATAGGAACGCTCACCCCATTCTACAGACAACGGATCGAATGATTCATCTTTTTGAGGGTCGTAATTACTTGGTAAATAGCTACAGGTGGTCTGAACAAAGATGAGTAGCAAAAAAGATGTCAAAATAGCTTGCTTCATTTAGAACCCCTCATTTCTCAAGGAATTGTAATACATGTTCAAATACCTGATTGATAGTTAAATCATCTGTCTCCAGGTAAAGATCAGTGTGCTGGCGTGCATTTGACAAACGACGAAGTTGTTCTTGATATTCATCCTCAGTCCATTTCAAGTTTCGACGTTGACAGGTAACAGGATATGATGCCTGGAGAAAGATAAGTATATCGGGATTCGTTAATCGCAACCACATGTCCTTTACATATGAATGTTCCTGCGCAATATGACTTGCAGTAAATCCTTTACGTTTTAACCGTTTAACCAGCGTGGATTTGCCAGAACCACATGGTCCAACGATTCCGATGCGGACTGTATTTTTATCTTTCATCAAAAGATTTCATCTAAAGTTTCATTTATTAAAGGAGGATGCCATGCATATTGCCTACGGTGATCATTAAATTTACAACACCTGTAATCACAGGCAAGACAGAAGCCGGCAAATCCCAGCATTAGATCTTTGGGATCCACTATTCATCACGGTAAACTCCCCGTCTCCAATTGCTGTCAGGAAACGAACATATTCTTTAAGATGGACTGATGGGCAGGCGAACTGTCAGGCGACGTACATCATCTTCCCTGCCAGAGGTGACTTTTACGGCAACGACACAGATGTCATCAACGGGACGACCATCGTCGAGGTGAACGGCATGGGCTAATAGTGAATCGGCAATATCATGTGATGGTGGATCTTGATCTTCCAACATCGCCTGGATAGCTGTGCAGATGTCCATCCGCCGTCCGGTTCGTTCACCAGCATGAGTAAGTCCGTCTGTATAGAGGATGATCGCCAGGCCAGGCTCAATTGAGAGTTCACTGATCACGGGTCTTACATTTCGAGAGATTCCGAGAGGTGAGCTAATAGAACCCAGGCAATCGACCTGATCACCCTGACAAATGAAGATAGGTTCCGGATTGTTGCGCGTTAACACGACCGTCTTGGTCAGCAGGTCGACTGAGGCGATATTAAGGGTACAAGAGACCTTACCTCCTTTTTCGGTGAATAGCAAGTCAGATGCAGCTCGGGCGGCAGCACCATCACGGACACCCTCCGCAAGTAAGCCGATTACTTTACGGACTACCATCATGGATACAACCTTGGCACCCTTGCCGGAGGTTTGTCCATCTGCCAGAACGACAGACAGTCCACCGTTCGGACGCTCAACCACTTCCAATGTATCACCGCTTTCAGAGGATGCATACTTTTTTATCTTGGCAACCGCGATTTGAATTTCCATATCCTGATTTTACAACTATTCAGGCTTGACGTCACTGGCTAACGCCGCTATAATCATCCCGCTTATCTTTTGGGAACATCGGGCTTTGCCCGATAATTGGTTAATTAAGGAGAAAGAAGAATGCCCCCTCAACCGAAACGGAAATTATCCAAGGGACGTCGTAATCGCCGACGGGCACACGATGCTTTACAGGCAAGCAATTTAGTTGCGTGTAGCAATTGTGGTTCACTACGTCTCCCACATGTGGTCTGTCCGAAGTGCGGTTTTTACAAAGGCCGGGAAGTGATCGAAATCGAAAAAGAAAAGAAGAAGGCTGCCTAAGATACCAACGGACTGTTTCCAAAACGGTCCGTTTGTGTTTTAAGGACTAAGAAGATCATATGGACTTTGACTCAGAATCCACCGCTTTCATTTTCCCTGGTCAGGGTTCACAATTTGTTGGTATGGGACTTGATTTGGCACGGAGTTTTGATCTCGCCAGGCTATTGTTTCAAGAAGCTGACTCTATCCTGGGTATTCCGTTATCACGGATTATGTGGGAGGGACCTGGGGATGTCTTGAATGAGACAATCAACACCCAGCCGGCGTTGTTCGTTCATTCCTTTGCAGCTTTTCGGATTCTTATGCAACGGTCTCCAGGTATTAGTCCAGCATGCTTCGCAGGGCATTCACTCGGGGAATTAACTGCTATCACTGCTGCGGGTGCATTATCATTTATCGATGGTCTAAGATTAGTACGCCGCCGCGGAGAACTCATGAAAAGGGCAGGGGAGATCACGCAAGGCGGCATGGCTGCCATCATTGGCCTGGAAATCCCTGAACTTGAAAAAATATGTGCAGAAGCAAGCACAGGGATGGATACCGTCCAGGTCGCGAATGATAATTGTCCAGGGCAGGTTGTCATCTCTGGTTCGAAACCTGCCTTGGGACGTGCAATGGATCTGGTTAAGGCCGCTGGTGCACGACGCACCATCCCATTGGCTGTGAGTATTGCTGCACATTCACCATTAATGAAATCAGTTCAAGAGGATTTTACTGTTGCTGTGAACTCAGCACCTTTCTCCATGCCGGATAAACCTGTTATAAGCAATGTTTATGCCCGTCCAATGACCACTATTGCTGACATCAGGACTGACTTACGCGCCCAACTAACATCAAGGGTTCGCTGGACAGAGTCGGTGAAATACATGATTGAAAAGGGCATGGATACATTCATTGAATTGGGTAGTGGTTCAGTATTAACCGGTCTGATTAAGAGGATTAATAACCAGGTGACAGGAATATCTTTAGGTTCGTTTTCGGATTTTAATAATTAGGATTGATTTCAAATATCTGGTATCAGTCGAATCACTTTTCCTGGAATGTAATACGTATCAAAAAGCCATCAAGGAAGGTGATCCTCGATGGCTATAATGATTTATATTAATTACTTCAGATTATTACCAGGCTGTAGCGAGTTTCCCTTGAGGATCTTGCCAGTATGGTATCCATACTAAAGCTACCAGTTGCACAATAATATCTGTTTTCTTGGGTTTAATGGAGAGGGTTTCCAAGACTTCTGTCTGTGGGTCGAGCTTTTCCTGTAAATTGGTAATCTCTGATTGAAACGCAGTGTCCAAGTCAGCGAGCTGTTGTTGGATCGCCTCTACTGTTTCACCAGCCCTCGAGACATCCCTGCCCTCATCATATGCACGTGTAAATCCACGCGCAGCAGTTGAAGCTCTGCTCAGAATAGAACGTCGTCCTGTTATCGCACCGAAGAGAGTAGCTCCAATGGAAATTGCAGTCTGATACTTGGCTTGCTTTGCCTGGTCGGATTGTTCAGCAACTGCCTGTTGTGCCTTGCGGAGCCGCTCCTGGAGTATCGCATTTTTGGATGTGTATTTTTTACGTAGCTGCTCAACCAGCTCATCGCGTTGTTCACGAGAAGTCTGCTGCAAGCGGATGCGGAAATCGCGCTCGGATTCGTTTGGTTGAGATGCCTCTTTCAAGCTTGGGCTCATGAATAAATCGATTTTTTGTGTCCCGTATAACCAGCTGCTGAAGTCACGATTCCAGGTCGGATAATTTTTACTCTGACCCGCTGAAGCAGGGAGTTCACTAAACAGCGCGCCGCCTTGGGGAGATTTTTCCAGGTCTGCTGCTGGTATATTGATTTCTTCAGCATTATCCCAGACGACCGGGATGGCATTCTCGGTTATCGGGGTGAGAAAAACAACATTTTGTGAGAGAGCCAGTTGTCTTTTGGTGTCTGAGAAGTTGACCTTGGCAGCTCCAAGGATCCTGGGTTGATACATCAATTTATTAATCGTGGAAGTAGTGCCGCGTGTTGGAATAAAGAAACATGGTACACCTGGCGGTAGAGCAGGCTGTTGCGAGAGTTGGATCCCGGCATCTGTTATTGGAGGAGTGATTCGTAATTGGGTATCTGCACCTGAAACAATTGTAGAAGATTTCAATGGATCCATGAGGATTTTGATCTGATCTTTGGTTAACGGTCCGCGCAGATAGCAGAGTGCCCAGCGGGTTTGGAATATCTCAGGTGCATCCTCATGGACATTGTTCATAAGGAAAACGCGATTGCCGAGGCTGGAAATTATCTTTTCGATCTGTTTTCGGTTAAATTGTGCTCCAGTGCTGGCTGTGACACTTTCCAGACCATCCAGCAAACGAGCTTTATCACGTTCGGTTTGCAAGCGACCGATGAACCAGGTCCCGGCATTGGCGAGAGCCTTGTAATCCAGGTCAACCGGATTCTGAGTGGCAAGAACCATCGCCACGCCGAAAGCCCGTGCCTGCTTGAGCATCGACAGCATAGGTAGTTTTGATGGAGGATTTGCCACAGGTGGTAAATAACCGAATATTTCGTCCATGTAGACAATAGCGCGCAGACTGGTGGTACCCGATTGAGCTCGCATCCAACCCTGAACCTGGTTCATCAGTAATGAGACAAAGAACATCCGCTCAGGGTCACTCAGATGGGCGATCGAAAATATGGCAATGCGTGGTTTTCCACCCGGTGTATAGAGGATCTGACCAATGTCCAATGGTATGCCTTGCATCCAGGGTTTAAAGCCTGGAGAAGCCAACAGGCTATTTAAAGCCATGACCAGGTTGAAACGCTCTTTTGATGGGTAAAAGGATTCAAGGTCAAGAACACCTATCTTGGATATTGGAGGTGTCTGGACATGCTGGATGAGACTCGCAATATCAAGATTCATCCCCTGAGCCCAGGCGGAATCCATGATCGTAGAAAGGAGAATATGCTCCCGGCTTTGTATTGGGTCGGCTTCAATACCGATCAATCCCAGCAGGCTGGATACAGTTGTGCTGATCCGCTCACGCAATAAATCACTATCCGCGAGGATGGCTGATTCTGGCATGGCAAATGAATGCAGGATGGAGATAGGGAAACCAGCATTACTCCCCGGTGTATAGATCATAAAATCAGCTGCATCGCGCAGGCGTTGAATGCGTGTACCGTCCTGACCCCAGTCGGCAAGGCCTTTCTTCCAGTTATCTGCCTGCTTATTCGCGTAATCAACAGGTGACATGCCTCTCTGCCGGGCATCATCCAGATTGATCCAGGGTAAAAAATCTTGCCCCCCAAGCATTGGAAAAGATAGCAGCAGATTGGCAAGGTCTCCCTTGGGATCGATAAGAATGGCAGGAACACCATCGATGGCGGCTTCTTCAATGAGGGAAAGACAAAGACCGGTCTTACCACTGCCTGTCATGCCAACACAAACTGCATGTGTCACCAGATCCTTGGAATCATAGAGCAGGAGCTCATCTTTGGTTTTTTTCCCTTCAATATCAAAGACACGACCTAAATAGAAGACACCTAGCTTTTCAAAGTCTTCCATTATATTTTTTCTCCTTTACTTGTTAATCATCAATCATCTGATAATGACTGGTCGTTCAGGGTTAGGATTACAATTTGGTAACAAGACTATCTGAATTATAACTAATATAATCAGTCATTCATTAGAAAGTGCAATCCGAACATACCAATCTCCAAATTTGTTTATCGCTGAATATGAATAGTATAATGACTTGCGAAAAATGTACACTTATGGAAGTGATTAGTTACTAACCGGATTACTTGACGAGAAATAAAGTCGTTTTTCATTTAAGGAGTTATTAGATGAGTATTAGCAAGCTTGCACAATCAATCGCCGAATCTCCAACTTTGCGGTTGAATGAGGATGCCCGGTTATTGCGTGAGCGGGGGGAACCAGTTATTCATCTGGGCATCGGTGAGCCGAAGAACAAGGCACCGATCACAGCCATACTGAGCTCTGCCGCAAAGTTGAGTAGTGGTGATGTCAAATATACTCCAACTGATGGATTACCTTCTCTAAAAAAAGCCATCATCCGCTATACCGAAGAAGAATACGATCAGATAGTTATTCCACAGAACATCATTGTCTCTGAAGGCGCCAAACAATCAATCTTCAACATACTCTTCACCCTATGCAATCCGCAGGATGAGGTAATCATGGTGGCGCCGTATTGGGTAAGTTATCCTGAAATCATCAAGATGGTGAATGCCATTCCGGTAATCGTTACACCGGAAAATGGAAGCTTTATCCCCAGGTTTGAAGAGATCGAACAAGCTGCAAGTCCGTATACAAAAGCAATAATTATCAATAGCCCAAATAATCCATCCGGCATGATTTATCCGGATGAATTGATCGACAAGATCGTGAATTTCTGCGAAAGTAAAGGTATCTATATGATTTGTGATGATATCTATCACAAACTGGTCTTTGATGGTCTAACTGCCACACCCGCATATCGATTTACATCAAAGGATGTCGAAAATACTAAAGTAATCGTGGTCAACGGTGTTTCGAAATTGTACGGTATGACAGGTTTCCGTATCGGGTGGGTGGTAGCGAGCAAAAAACTGGTGGAAATAATGATCAATATCCAGGCTCAAACGACATCCAATGTCTCACCGGTGATGCAGGCGGCGGCTGAGGGAGCATTGACCGGTATGCAAAGCATAGTCGAAAGTCTTCGCCTTACCATACAAAACAACCGTGATGTACTAATGCAAGAAATGCGTTCCTTTACAGATGTTCACATCACCAAGCCTGAGGGTACTTTTTATGCCTTACCAGATTTCCGTGCCTATTGCCGGAGAAGTGTAGCAAAAGATTCTGTCGAGCTGGCAAGATTATTACTCCAGAGAGCCATGGTGGTCACAGTGCCGGGACGAGAATTTGGGATGGAAGGTCATCTCAGGTTTAGCTATGCAGGCAGCGTGAAAGATATCACAGAGGGGATCGAACGAATAAAATGGGCTGTCGATCCTAATGCTCCGAGTGAAATCTATATTGGCGACCGCAAACTGGTAAGGGACTGGCTATGAACAATATACTTGGTATCAAAACTCCCGCCGAGAGTCAGGCATCGTCCATTCGCAGTGATTATGGTCTTGATTACCTCGGACTCACAAATCTGCGCAAGGTTTACTGGAACTTACCAACTGAATCACTATATGAAGAGATCATTTTCCGAGGTGAAGCCAATATATCCCACCTGGGGCCGGTAGTCGTAAATACTGGCAAGCATACCGCCCGTGCTGCGAATGATAAGTTCGTTGTCCGTGAACCAAGTACCGAAGAACATGTATGGTGGGGACAATATAACCGACCTTATAGTCCGGAGAAATTTAATGAGCTATTCAGTCGTCTCCAGGGATATCTTCAAGGGCGGGATATATTCGTCCAGGATTGCTATGGCGGTGCTGACCCGGATCGCCGCCTGGCAGTGCGGATAATAACAGAAGATGCATGGCAAAGCCTATTTGCTCGTAATATGTTCATTAAGCCCAAAACGATGGAGGATTACCGGAGGCATGCACCGGATTTCACAGTCATCGCCGTTCCAGGATTCAAGGCTTTCCCCCAGATTGACCAGACACCTACCGAGACGTTTATTGTGATCAGCTTCGCTCAGAAATTATGCATAATAGGGAACACGGCTTATGGTGGTGAGATAAAGAAGACGATATTCACTGTGTTGAACTATCTGCTTCCCCTTGACGGCATAATGACCATGCATTGTTCGGCTAATGTGGGTAAAGACGGTGATGTGGCACTGTTTTTTGGTCTTTCGGGAACAGGTAAGACCACACTATCCGCAGATCCGGGTAGAGGGTTAATTGGTGACGATGAACATGGTTGGAGCGATAATGGTATCTTCAATTTTGAAGATGGTTGTTATGCCAAAGTCATTGGACTTTCATCTACCGCGGAACCACAGATCTATGCCTGTACCCATCGTTTCGGGACTATCTTGGAAAATGTGGTATATGATCCTGTGACACGTTTTATTGATTTAGATGATGATACCTTAACTGAAAATACGCGAGCTTCTTATCCATTGGAATATATCGAAAATGCAGTCGTCGATAAATGTGGGGGACATCCTAAGAACATCATTTTCCTGACGTGCGATGCTTCTGGCGTAATGCCGCCTATTGCCCGGTTGAGCATTGAACAGGCTATGTATCACTTCATTTCAGGCTATACATCCAAGATTGCTGGCACGGAAATCGGTTTGCGAGAGGAGCCGGAGATCACATTCAGCGCATGTTTCGGTGGTCCCTTTATGGTGCATACACCGGCTTTCTATGCAAATTTACTTCAGAAGAAGATCGAACGTTATGGCGTTAATTGCTGGTTGGTCAACACCGGCTGGGTAGGAGGACCATATGGTATTGGCAAGCGCATCAGCATCCATTTTACACGCATGATGCTCAATGCGGTTTTAAGCGGGCAACTTAATGACGTTGAATATAACCATGATCCAGTTTTTAATTTTTTGGTACCCAAAACATGTCCAGGAATCCCTGAACAGGTACTCGATCCGGCAAGCGCCTGGTCAAACAAAGCTGAATATGTAAAGAAGTATCGACAACTAGCCTCACGCTTTATCGACAATTTCAAGAAATTTGAAACTTATTCGCCATCCGAAGTAAGAAAAGCAGGTCCGAGCATATGAAATGTTAATTCCCTCGAGTCGATTATTAAGGATTCCATAGATTCTTTAGATAATGGTTCATGGAAATCCCAATTTGAAATGCATGGACTTGGATTATAATTTTAATGCTCATATTTTATATATTATTCAATGTGTATAGGACGGAGGTCCAAAGTGCAGAAATGGGAATATTGTAGATTAGTCCATGACAATCGCAAGGTTCGATATGGCTGGGCTGTGTTGTTAAGTGCCCCATTAAAAGAAAGTAGGATACCTCCAGAGCCGATGTCTATAAAACCAGTCGATGAGTTAATGATTATATTAGGTAATCAAGGTTGGGAACTGGTGTGTATAGATTTTCCATCTGAGGCAGTATACAGAAGTTATCTATTCAAGCGTCCTTTAGAGGAAGAATAGTAGGAAAACTAGTTCGCAGCTGGATTGAGATTTTTTTGTCCTGTTAGGTTTTCATTATAGGGTAATATCCTGGTGGAAACGGATAATAATTATTGCCCTCACTCGCACTACCAGCACCAGTCATCGAGGTTGGTCCATGGAATTCTCCAGCCTCTAGTCGTATTAATCGTTCCAGAATAAACCTTACCAAGTTTCAATATAAAATAAATTCACTTGTCTTTATTAGTTGGATACTGGTTGTATTGATCAGCCCCTGGCGTTAAATACTGGTCTCTGGTTATACTGGTTCCAGTTGCCTTTGCACAGTATATAAACGCCGGTAAAGACCATCTTTTTTACTCATCAACTCTTCATGTGTACCCATTTCACAGATCGATTTATCTTCAATCACAATGATTTTATTGGCATTCCTTACAGTAGAAAGGCGGTGAGCGATAATGATTGTTGTCCGCCCTCGCATTAACCTTTCCAATGCCTGTTGGATAAGGATTTCGGTCTCTGTATCCACAGAAGAGGTAGCCTCATCGAGGATGAGAATAGGTGCATTTTTCAGCAACGCACGGGCAATCGAAAGGCGCTGTTTCTGCCCACCAGATAGTTTGATACCTCTCTCGCCAACCATGGTATCGTAGCCATCTGATAGATCCATGATGAAGTCGTGAGCGTTGGCAGTTTTCGCAGCATCGATCATTTCTGCTTCTTTGGCATTTGGACGCCCAAATAAGATGTTTTCCCGGACAGTACCGTAAAAGAGAAAAACATCCTGCAGAACAATACTGATTTGCTGGCGCAGGCTATCAAGGGTGAATTCACGTATGTTTCGCCCATCAAGGGTGATCGAACCCTTGGTGACATCATAGAAACGGGGAATCAGGCTTACCAGTGTCGTCTTTCCCACTCCAGTTGGTCCAACAAGTGCAACAACTTGGTGGGAAGGAATATCTAATGTAATATCCTCCAGCACGGGATTATCAAGGTCATACGCGAAGTCCACATTTCTGAAAGTAATCTCACCTTGTACACGACTGGAGATAGAGATTGATCCGTGGAGGCTGTTTGGCTCTTCTACCTCTGAGAACAAATCAGATACCCTATCAGCCCCTGCCAGTGATGTTTGCACTGCTTCCCAGGCTCCGCTTAGGTTACGAACAGGTGTATAGAACATTTCCAGGTATAAAAAGAATGCTACCAGATCCGCCACTGTCATATTTCCCTGAAGCGCGAGCCGTCCACCGAAGTAGATCACAATCAGAACACCCATAGACGATGTGAACTCAACAAATGGCTGGAATGTTGCCATCAGCTTCAGGGCATTCAAAAGCGATTGGCGGTAGCTGTCAATCCGGAGATGAATTCGCCGGGCTTCTTCTTCCTCGCGGGTGAAGGCTTTTATTTCACGAATCCCAGCCAAATTGTCGTTAAGCATGGCATTTAAATCACCCAATTCTTTCTGCCGGTTGCGGAAGGCTGGACGGACATAGCGGGAATATATTTTGAGGGAAAAGATAACCAGAGGGATCGGCAACATACTGTATAGTGTTAATTCCCAATTCAAAGTGAGGAGTACAATAGTAACACCAATGAAGGTTATCAGATTGACGACCATATCGGGGATGGCATGAGAGATCAATTGCTCGAAAAGATCAGTATCGTTGACAACATTCGACATCAATTGACCAACCTGTTTATCCTCATAGAAGCGTAATGTCAGGCGCTGCATATGTTCGTAGATATATTGACGGACATCAGCTACCACACCCCAGCCAGCGATATGAGCCATATAGGATCGCAGAAATTGTAAAACCGCACGGGCGATGTACACTGCCAGAACGATAAGCGCCATGCGGGTGACCAGGTTCATCATGTCCGGAGATGCTTCGAGTCCACTGACAATTGATACCAGGTTTTTAATGATCCAGGGAATAAGCAACTGTACACCAACAAGCGCCAGCATGCTGACTCCAGTGACGATGAGGGAACTTGTGTATTTCCGGGCGTAATTAAATATAAGTTGGAAGGGCTTCACGTTGGTTTATGCGAAGTGAAGTATAAGCAATTCACTAATACACTTCATGACTTTCAAAGTTGAAATACAATACTTTGATTATATCAACAGTCCTGGAATAGAAAATCATGCGCCCATTTTATTAAAAACAGATAGAGGGTACGTTCGCTCCCGCTATCCTTTTCTTGATTTGGGCTAACCAACTTTATTGATATTACTAGACATTCTCCTTTCAATAATTATCATTCTGGTATATTGGGTGGTTTATTGTAATAACGGCAGATACCTCCATTTTCAAGATTGGGGTTAAAAACACAAGCATTGGGATTAATAAACCATTAATCTGGTGATTTGGGAATATTAATTGGGGGATTAAAGTACATAATAAATCACGTTCAATTATGTTATAAGCAATCAAAACTAATATAGATATATATTTCGCAAAATCTGAATTGAAAAGAAGCCATCCATAAAAAAAAAGCCCAGGATAGGGATGTTGCGAGCTTTTTCCTTTTGATGCTTTTGTAGTTCTTACATATACATTCCCCAATCGAGACCGGAAGGATCTTCCATCATTGAAAAATCCCACATATCCATGTCCATTTCAACTATCACAGGAAAATTAAAAACTTCCTGTGCTTTTTTCCGGGTTGTTTCGATCATCGCAGGACCATATGGACAGAATGGAGTAGTCAAGATCATGTGAATTTTTACAATATCGTCAATGATCTCGACTTCTCGAACCATGCCAAGTTGGATAATGTTCATGCTGATCTCGGGGTCAACGACCTGGGCGAGGCTTGCCCGCAACGGTTCTACGAATTCCGGATGCGTGCCGTGGATGCTCCAGACGATTTGTTTGGTTTCCGTTTCGCTCATGAGATTTTCTCTGACCCGGGGGATTGAATAACATATGTACATTGCGTATCACCGTTTAGTATGCACTGAACTTTGTCAGCTGGGACCGCGAGCATTTTCGAGATAAGTGTCTGATCTACAGTGCATACTTCCGGATGGCTTTGTCCAATTTGGTAATAAGGGCAGGAAATTTCATGGATTTTATACTGGTTCCCCGCCTTTTCCCATTCGATTATAAAACCTTCTTCACCAAGTATCTCTTGGATGAATTCGAGTCGTTCTTCCATGTTCATGTCCTGTAACTGCTCGGCATAATCCTCCACCAGGCTGTCAGCCATCTGTGAGAAGAGTTTAGTGACCAATGACTTGGGCATCGTTTCTTTAAGTTGATCAAGCAGCCGAGAAAAAAGACGTAGGTAGCGAGACGGGAATCGCTCCTGGCCCTCTTTGGTCAAGGAGTAAATCAACCGCGGACGACCTACTCCATGATGTTCTTCTTCTGCTGCGATTAAACCTGATACCTGGAGATTGGTTAAATGATGACGGACAGATATCGGGTTGATCCCCACCGCTTCAGCAAGTTCGTTGATGGTTGAACGCGGTTTGCGTAAAAGAGTTTGTAAGATTTGGTCACGTGTACCACTCATTTATACTGTTACCTTTTTTCACAACCATATATTAAGCGATAGGGTTGGTTCCACGTAAAAAGTATAACAGTCCTTATGTATCTTGTCAATATATTAGATAATTATAATAAATATTGACATTTCTCCGATAGCCTGCTATAATGTATCGGTCTATTAAGGCAATAGATAATCAATTATTGTAAGTTTTAGGAGTCGATCGAATGTCTGTGCTTGAAGTCAGGGACCTGCATGTAAGCGTTGAAGGGAAGGAAATCCTTAGAGGTCTCAATTTGATTGTGAATCAGGGAGAAGTCCATGCCATAATGGGACCCAATGGTACTGGCAAATCCACTTTGGCATACACATTGATGGGGCACCCAAACTATGTAGTTACAGCAGGTGGGATCTGGTTCAAAGATCAAAATATCCTTGATTTGGCAGTGGATGAGCGTTCCCGTTTGGGTTTATTCCTTGCTTTCCAATATCCGGTCGCTATTCCGGGTGTGACCGTTGCAAACTTTCTTCGTACAGCTCTCAATGCCAGACGCAGGATTGAGAATCCAGAAGATAAAGGCGTTCCGATACCTGAATTCCGTAGGATGCTCAAAGAACTTATGGACATGCTGCAAATGGACCATGATTTTGCAGGTCGCTATCTGAACGATGGATTTTCAGGTGGCGAAAAGAAGCGGGCTGAGATCCTTCAATTGGCAACACTCAAACCAGATATCGCAATACTTGATGAAACCGATTCAGGTCTTGACATAGATGCTCTACGCATTGTTTCAGAGGGAGTAAATGCTTTGAGTGGTCCATCTCTGGGTGTGGTGGTCATAACCCATTATCAGCGGATATTAAATTACATCAAGCCCGATCTGGTTCATATCATGTTAGCTGGTCAAATTGTAGAATCGGGAGGTGCAGATCTCGCAAAACATCTTGAAGTAAATGGTTACAACTGGGTGCGCGAGAAGTACGAAAACAATGTAACCGCATGATTTTTTATAGGTAACTGGAGAATATTATGACTTCGGACGCGAAAGTGTTGGAAGGAATGGGGCAGTATAAGTTTGGATTCCATGACCCGGATACTTCCATTTTTAAGTCTGAAATAGGCCTTACCCGCGATGTTGTTGAACAAATCTCGGAAATGAAGGGGGAGCCCTCGTGGATGCTCGAATTTCGTCTAAAAGCGCTTAATCATTTCTTTCAACGACCTATGCCTACATGGGGGGCGGATATTTCAGGTCTGCATTTGGACGACATTTATTATTATGTGAAACCGAGCGCAGGCCAGGAGAAATCATGGGACGATGTCCCGGATACGATAAAAAAGACTTTCGATAAACTTGGCATCCCGGAAGCCGAGCGGAAATTCCTGGCAGGTGTCGGTGCCCAATACGAATCTGAGATGGTCTATCATTCAATCCAGGAGCATCTGGAAAAGCGGGGTGTTATCTTCTTGAGTATAGAAGAAGGCCTACGACAACATCCTGACCTGTTCCGTAAATACTTCAGTACAGTTATTCCAATAGAAGATAACAAATTTGCTGCACTGAACAGCGCTGTTTGGTCAGGAGGTTCTTTTGTATATGTTCCCAAGGGTGTAAAGGTGGACCTACCGCTCCAGGCTTATTTTCGCTTGAATATTGCCAATATCGGTCAATTTGAGCGCTCATTAATAATTGCAGATGAAGGCTCCCAGGTGCACTATGTCGAAGGCTGCACAGCCCCGCAATACACAACCGACTCGTTCCATAGCGGTGTGATTGAGATCATTATCAAACGAGGTGCACGAGTCCGTTATACAACGATACAGAACTGGTCAACTAATGTATACAATCTGGTAACACAACGAGCCAAAGTATTTGGGAACGGTACAATGGAATGGGTGGATGCCAATCTTGGTTCAAAAGTGACTATGAAATATCCCTCGTGTTATCTGATGGAATCCGGCGCACACGGCGAGATGCTTTCGATGGCTTTCGCCGGTCCCGGTCAGCACCAGGATGCCGGTTCCAAGATGGTACATTTTGCTCCTGGAACAACTAGCAAGGTCACGTCGAAGTCGATCAGTGTTGGTGGTGGACGTTCATCATATCGAGGTTTACTCAAGGTTTATAGGGGGGCTAAGGGTGTTAAGTCCAATGTGGTCTGCGATGCACTCCTTCTTGATCCACAGTCACGATCGGATACCTATCCTTCCATCGAAATTGATGAGGATGACGTAACGATCGGCCACGAAGCGTCGGTCTCCAAAGTCGGTGAGGAACAGTTATTTTACTTAATGAGCCGCGGTTTGAGCAAAGAACAAGCGACTACCATGGTCGTTTCAGGTTTCATTGAGCCATTGGTAAAGGAATTGCCAATGGAGTATGCTGTTGAGATGAACCGTCTGATCCAGGTTCAGATGGAAGGATCGATCGGCTAACCGAGGGAAAATGATGAAAGAACAAGAGCATATTATCGCCAGCAGTATTCGACGACCAAGATCAAGTGTGAAGGAGTTTGGATTCACATCTGAAATGGTTTCTTCTCTCGATGGAGGAGAGTTGAAAGATTTTCGATTAAAAGCGTGGGATGCTTTTTCTCGTTTGAAGATCCCGACCTCTATGGATGAAGCTTGGCGGCGCACTGATTTGCGTGCTCTCCCCGCCGACACCTTCCGTCTGCCGTCGGAAAGTGTTTACGAAAATCTACCGGCTATTCCTGATGAATTACTTCTGCCTGTGGTAGCCGATCAGCATGGTGGTCAGATACTGTTAATGCCCGGCAGGAGCACATGGAGGCTTAACCCTATTCTTGAAAAGAAGGGTGTTGTATTTTCCGACCTGCGCTCAGCAGTAATAAAACACCCAAATCTAGTGATGCAAATGGCAGGAAGCGTTGTTCACGCAAATGAAGGAAAATTTGCAGCGTTGGCGGAGGCACTATCCCAAAACGGTGTTATGCTCTATATACCGAGGGGTGTCCAGGTGGAAGAACCTCTTCAAAGCATCCTTTGGAGCCCTGGTCTCAACTTGGCGCACTTTTCGCATATTCTTGTTTGGGTGGATGAAGGTGCCTCAGTGACATACGTCCACGAATCCGCATCACCTGATGAGAAAGGACATTCCCTGCACTCAGGAGTAGTCGAGATTTTTGTAGCCGCGCGTGCCAGATTACAATTTGTGGAGTTGCAGTCCTGGGGTAATCATGTATGGAACTTCACTCACGAGCGAGCAAGGATTGAGCGGGATGGTAATCTTGAATGGATATTTGGGGCAGTAGGTAGCCGCCTGACCAAGAACTTCTCAGATCTTGATCTGGTCGGTGAGGGTGCCACAGGACGAATGTCAGGTTTTTATTTTACTGATGGGACTCAACATCTCGATCACGACACCCAGCAAAATCATCTTGCCCCATATACAAAAAGCGATTTGCTTTTCAAGGGTGCATTGAAAGGCAGGAGCCGTTCCGTTTGGCAAGGAATGATCTATGTAGCACCTGGCGCACAAAAATCTGATGGTTATCAGGCAAATCGTAACCTGGTTTTAAGCAAAGAAGCCCGTGCTGATTCTATCCCGGGATTGGAAATATTGGCTGATGATGTGAGATGCACACATGGCGTTACAGTTGGCAAGATCGAACAAGAGCCGCTATTTTATACGCGATCAAGGGGTATTCCTCAGGATGAAGCAGAGCAATTGATCGTACAGGGTTTTTTTGAAGCGATCATGCAGCGCATTCCATTTGAAGGTGTTCGCCAGCGTTTTCAGCGAGCGATTATTGAAAAGACAAAAGGTAGCTAATAAAATTTCAGGGAGGGATTTCCCTCCACAGAGGAGGCCTAATGGCCGAGACGAAGTTATCATTTATGCGTTCACCGGGGATCGAACATGCATTTGAGGTCGGTGAAAAAGTGGAAGTCTATTGCGATCATGAGAAAAATAATGATCGGGTGCGAGATTGGATGAAAGGGACAGTCGTCCAGGTGGATAATAAAATGGTTGCTGTACAGTTCCGTTCAAATGTCTTTCTCACTGATGGATGGATGGTTCCTGATCGGATTTTATGGTATCCACATAACTCAGAACATATCAGGCACCTAAAGCGTAAGTCTACTTCAGAATCAACCAAGGCATAATCTTCGTGTCTGCGCAGAGAGCTTTCGACGTCCTCAGGATCCGGGAAGATTTTCCAATCTTGAATCGAGAGGTTCGAGCTGGTGTCCCTTTAACATATTTGGATTCTACAGCGACAGCTCAGAAACCGGATGTGGTGATTGATATTATGAATACATTTTACCGATATTCGAATTCCAATATCCATCGAGGAGTGCACAAGCTGGCTGAGGAGGCAACTGCGTTATATGAGAAGGGTCGCGATCAAGTAGCCAATTTCATTAATGCACCATCATCACGGCTGGTGGTGTTCACGCGCAACACAACCGAGGCGATTAACTTGGTAGCTTATTCATGGGCGCGCAACAATCTGAAGACAGGTGATGTGATCATCCTGACGGAAATGGAGCATCATTCCAACCTTGTACCGTGGCAGATCTTGTCTCAGGAGCGTGGTGCGCGGCTTGAATTTGTACCGGTAACCAGTGATTTTCTGTTTGACTTGGACGTTTATAACCAACTCCTCAGGATGGAACCCAAACTGGTCGCATTCACACACATGTCAAATGTCCTTGGGACGATAACACCTGCCGAGGAGATCATCCATCTCGCTCATCAGGCTGGTGCAATCACTCTCGTCGATGGTGCGCAATCCGTCCCACATCTGCCTGTGGATGTCCAGGCTTTGGATATTGACTTCCTGGCTTTTTCTGCCCATAAGATGGTTGGGCCAACCGGTATCGGGGCTCTATACGGCAAACTTGCCTTACTAGAATCCATGCCACCTTTTATGGGTGGCGGTGAAATGATCAAAACAGTCCACTTGCAGAGTTTCTCAACCAATGAGGTACCTTACAAATTCGAGGCTGGTACACCAGCGGTTGCCGAAACGATCGGATTCGGTGCGGCCACAAAATACCTGTCCGACATTGGAATGGATGCGGTCGCTGCTCACGAGCATGAGGTGATCGAATATGTTTTAGAACGATTAGAAGAGATCCCGGGTGTGCGCGTGCTTGGTCCTTCTGCGAAGTACAAAGGTGGAGTTGCCTCATTTGTATTGAACGGTGTTCATCCACATGATGTAGCCCAAATTCTTGATCATGAGGGTGTTGCAGTGCGCGCCGGTCACCATTGTGCACAACCATTGCATGAAAAATGTGGGTTAAGTGCAACCACGCGTGCCAGTTTTTACCTCTACAACACTTTAGAAGAAGTAGACCGCCTGGTAAATGCAATCTACAAGGTCAAGGAAATTTTTGATTGATGGACGATCTTTATCGTGAACAGATCATCGAACGTTATAAAAATCCGCAATATCGCGGCCGCCTTAATCCCCATGACATCGCATTCGAGGATGACAATCCGGTCTGTGGTGACCACATAGGGATCACAATCCGGATTGATGAAAATGGCCATGTGGCTGAGGCTGCCTTCGACGGTCACGGTTGTGCAATCTCGCAAGCCTCAGCGGATCTGTTGATCGAGTCCATACACGGTAAAACATTGGACGAGGTCAAGGCGTTGACTAAACACGATGTCCTAGAGTTGTTGGGTATCGAACTTGGACCGGTACGTCTGAAATGTGCCCTGCTTCCACTCAAGGCGCTCAAGGCTGGTGTGTATGGGTTGGGTGAAGCTAATGATGATCTGGTTGAATAGAACTAATAAAATGGTGATTATCTTAATGAAATAGGACATATCTAGTAGTAAGTTTCGATGTCAATAATCCAGCAGATGTAAATTTAGTTAAAGATATTAACCGCTTTTAGAAACCTATGTTTGATTACACTCATTCTGACCCTTCACAAGTAGAATATGTTGCAATTGGCAATTCTGATACGCTATCTGATGGCGAACGCCTGTTCGTTGAACTGGGGGATAAAGCGATTGTGGTTTTTAACATAAAGGGTGAGTACTATGCTATTGGAGATGTCTGTAGCCATGATGAAGGCCCACTTGGTGATGGGGATATGGAAGCATTTGAAATAACCTGTCCGAGACACGGGGCGTTGTTTGACATTCGTACAGGCAAGGCTTTACAATTACCCGCCGTCATGGATATTCCCGTCTACCCGGTTCGGGAACGAAACGGGCAGATTGAAATTGGGATTCCCAGTGGATAAAAAAACTTCGGGGTAGTCATTTGACTGCCCCCAACTTTTCATGAACAGGGTTCGAATTTACCGACGATCCTCAGGATGTCAAAGCCTTCTGCAAAAGGCACCTCTGCTAATGCTCCATGGCGGATCATCGTCGCCCGTAGAACAGTGGGGTCAAAATAATATCTGTCGTGGTATGTTTTATATTGTGAAAGTGCTTCAATTTTCTTGTTTACATCCGCTTCAGTAACCTCGACCAGGAAATGAGGGAAGAAACCATAACTGGAGCGGACAACATCAAAACCTAAAACAGTTTTGCCGCGATAAGCGCGCAGGGCTTCCTCGGTCACCACGTTATGATCCTGGTGGATGTCTTGCCGGCTATGGACAAAGACCACATCAGGGTGATAGTCATCACGTAACTTGACCATGTATTCCAGGATCTCCTGGCGGGAATCGGGAAAGTTTCGTGTAGCAAACTGCTCTACTATGACGTTTTCCTTTGGAACTCCCAGTACTGCCATGCTCAAATGCAATTCATTGATGACGTCTTTAAGTTGTGGGTTCTTCTGGTTGTCCGAGAGTGTCACACACAGCACATCGCTGAAGGGTAAGACATGGTGTATCAGCGCACCGCTGCCAAGTTCAATGTCATCTGGATGAGCACCGAAAAAAAGTAGGTGTTTCCCGTAAAAGTTCATATTATTTCATTGCCACAAATCCGCCAACCACTTTGGTCATGACCAGCTTACCGTCTTTATCCAGACGACGAACCGCAGCTTTGGCGATTAGATCCATCAATAGATCGAACTCTTCTTTGCCATTGAATAGGCTGGTCCATAATTTGCGGTCTTCAGAAAGGGAAGCACGCGTATATTCCAGAAACGGCTCAATCGCTGGGAAGGTGAGCGGGTTCTCAAAAATATGGACGTCCACTCTTGAGAAGGTTGTCCTCATTGTATCCAGGATCTGACTGCCGTAGCGGGAGGAACCAGGCATGGGGGGGATTGGTTTTGTGGTGGCGTCCTTTATGATTTCATAGAATATCTGCTTGTTATCAGGCATAGGACCGCTGCTGAAGAGCCTGCCCCCAGGTTTGAGCACGCGGTGCATTTCCCGGATGGTGAATGATATATCGGCAGCATAATAGAGTGCAAAACAACAGGATTCCAAATCAAACTGATTATCTATAAATGGGAACCTCCTATTGAAGTCCAGGTCGATAAAACTAATCGGATCGCCGATCTTATGATTTTCCAAGCGGGCTTTGTTGAGCAGTTCTGGGTTAACATCACCACCGGTTATGTCACCCTCACCCTGTATATACTTGTGATAGAGGAAGCATTGCTTGCCTGCACCACAGCCTACATCCAGGATTCGGAAACCTTTGGCCGGTTTGAGCAAGTCGAGCATCCATTGGTCGATATCACGACCTCCATATTGATTGTGAATATTGATACGTTTTAACAAGTCATTGGTGGTTTCTTGATAATTTATCTGCATGCTCCCTCATTGCGTGAAGTATTGGCGGCTAGAATATACCATAAGTTGTGTTAAAATGCTCGGACGAGCTAATAATCATTTCTTATGGCGTTTGTAATTCTGCCTCAGTAAGTTCTCAACACAGAGGCAGGTTTTCAAGTTTCACTGAGATTTCCTGGAGGAGGTTGTTCCTGTAGTTGTATCCTCTCCTCTTAATTCATTTGTGGCGAGGGATTAATGGCGAAAAAAATCATCCAGTCCGTAAAGGGCACACGTGATTTTTATCCAGAACAAATGGCAGTGCGAACATGGTTGTACAACATTTTACGGAATGTGGCTGCGTCATTCGGGTATCAGGAATTCGAAGCGCCTATACTTGAAACGCTGGAGCTTTACGCCGCAAAATCGAGTGATGAGATTGTTAGAGAACAATCCTATGTATTTGCAGATAGGAGTGGCACTCAGATCACTCTCCGGCCTGAACTCACTCCCAGCCTGGCGCGTATGGTGGCGCAAAGACAGAAACGGCTGACCTTTCCTCTGCGCTGGTGGTCATTTGGACCTTTCTGGCGTTATGAGCGTCCGCAGAAAGGCAGGTCTCGGGAATTTTTCCAGTGGAATGTTGACTTGCTGGGGGCTGATTCACCTGAAGCAGACGCTGAAAATGTTGCTGTGCTGGCGACGTTATTCCAGACGGTTGGATTGACTCCCAAGGAGGTACTCATACTGGTCAGCGACCGGCGGCTGCTGGATGCACAACTGACTGCTTTCAAAGTTCCGGAGGAATCGCGGGCGGCGATCTCAGCCTGGATCGACAGGCGAGAAAAAATGGCACCTGAGGTATGGGAGGCTTACGGCAGCGAATTGGGACTTTCGGGAAAGCAGGTAGAAAAGATTAAAAAAATGCTGGAGGATAAAGAACTCTGGAGGCAATCGGTGGAACTGCCAAGATTCTTCAAGGCTGTGGAAGTATTGGGTGTTGGTGAGTATGTTCAGTTTGATGCAAGTATTGTGCGTGGCTTTACATACTACACCGGGACGGTCTTTGAAGCCTGGGAGGTAGGTGGAGATATCCGCAGATCGATCCTTGGTGGTGGTCGGTACGACAACCTGTTGGCTGATGTAGGTGGCGAAAAACTGCCGGCGGTAGGTTTTGCAATGGGTGATGTGGTCATGCTACTTTTACTTGAAAAGTATGGTCTTCTACCGAAGAATCTACCAATATCGCCAGCGCAAGTTCTGGTGACGGTTTTTAACCAGGAACATCTATTGGTCTCGTTTCAGCTGGCAAAGGAACTGCGTACCGCCGGGGTGAAAGTGATCTGCTACCCGGAACCAGAAAAACTACCCAGGCAATTCAAGTACGCAGATCGGATTGGGATGCGAGCTGTAATTGTGATTGGTCCGGATGAAGTGGAGCGTGGAGAGGTAACGATCAAAGATCTGGCTCGTAGTGAGCAATGGACGCTCAAACGGGAAGAGATGGTGCCGGTCATCCAGGAACTGCTTGTCTGACCCAAATCCTTGTGATAAAATACATCTGCTCTTGGTGGCTGTAGCTCAATGGCAGAGCACTTGACTGTGGATCAAGCGGTTGCGGGTTCAACCCCCGTCAGCCACCCCTGATACCCTCGATAAGAGGGTTTCATTTTTTTAGCTCAATAGACAGAGTATCTTGCTTATTATCCGAATATTGGTTCACATGCGTTTCTTTATATTTCACGCATAAAATATCTATTCCCTGTCGTCAATCAAAAAAAGATCAATGCATTTAAATCGAACAAAGTGATGAGGGTATTTTCGTGCTTTCTCAATTTTCCAAGAAAGTCTGTTATATTTGGGCGATAATCTTAAAATGGAGTAGTATCCATGCGCCGACTTTTTATGAAACGCCAGAATATTTTCCTCAAACTGATCCATGACCAGGCCGCGCTAACCCTGGAAGGCATGGAGGCCCTCACATCTTTTTTGACCTCGCGGGACCCGGGTGCCTCGGCATTGCTTGTTTCCAAAGAAAAAGAAGCTGATGAAGCCCGCCGGATCTTGATTGATGAATTAAATAGAACTTTCATTACTCCCTTTGATAGGGAGGATATCTTTGCGCTTTCCCGGACGATTGACGATGTACTGGACTATGCCTACAGCACGGTCAGCGAGATGGAAATCCTGAAAGTGGAGCCGACTCCATACATGCAGCGGATGGCATCTCTGCTAAGAGATGCGGCTTACGAACTTTCGATGGCAGTATGTTCCCTCGAGGATCATCCCAGGGTAGCCAATGACCATGCCCAGCGTGCCAAGGCTTTGGAAAACCGGGTGGAAGACGTATACCGCGAGGCCTTAGCTGATCTCTTCAGTGGTGTGGAAGATATCACCCACGTTGTCAAGATGTTGAAACTGCGCGAGGTCTACCGCCACTTAAGCAATGCCGCTGACCGGGGCGACGAGGCCGCCAATGTAATTGCCGATATTGTTGTCAAGATCGCTTAGAAGAAGGATGCTGTTCAATGCCTCCGCTCATCATTGCTGTGATCGTCCTGGCTCTCATATTTGATTTTCTGAACGGCATTCATGATTCCAGTAACGTGGTCGCTATGATGATCTCGTCGCGGTCGCTTTCGCCTCGTACAGCTCTGGTGATGACAGCTCTGGCGAACTTTTTAGGTCCATTCATCTTTGGTGTAGCTGTAGCAGAAACAATTGGGCATGAGATCGTTGCGGCTGAGATGATTAATATACAAGTGATCCTGGCTACGCTGATCAGTGCCATCCTGTGGAATCTATTGACCTGGTTTCTGGGATTTCCGAGCAGCTCCTCACATGCGCTGATCGGTGGTATTATCGGCGCAGTGGTGATGGGAGCGGGATGGCAAACCATTCAATTACGTGGATTGGAGAAAATTCTGATCGCCTTATTTATTTCCCCAATTGTCGGTTTCAGTATTGGATACATCATTCTCAGGATAATCTACACATTATGCTGGAATGCGACCCCCCGGGTTAATAAACTATTTAAAAACAGCCAGATCTTAACGGCTATTGCCCTGGCTCTCAGCCACGGGACCAACGATGCGCAGAAGACCATGGGGATCATTACACTGGCTCTTGTCACCGGAGGTTACTTGACGGTTTTTGCTGTTCCTATTTGGGTCATTGTTATTTGCGCCGCGATGATCGCTTTGGGTACTGCCTTGGGTGGATGGAAATTGATCCGTACACTGGGAGGTAAATTCTACAAAATCCGACCTGTGGATGGATTCGCAACTCAGTTGGCCTCAGCGGTAGTTATTCTGGGTGCATCTCTAGCCGGTGGACCAGTGAGCACTACCCAGGTTGTCAGTTCAGCCATCATGGGTGTAGGCGCTGGTGAGAGGGCGAATAAGGTTCGTTGGGGTGTTGCCCAGGAGATCGCCACAGCCTGGCTGTTAACCATTCCGGCTTCAGCACTCTGTGCTGCGGGTACCTACTGGCTATTGGTTCGATCCATTCATTAAGAACTCGGGAGTAATTCTCACAAGCTCAGGGGATTAGTCACATCCCATATTCCACCTATTTTCCACGATTCTCCTTTTATTCTCCACGAGAAGGTTTATTCAATCCCATTACGCGAGTATTGGATAATAAAAAGAGGCGAATTGGGTATCGGGTGAATCAAGCCATAATACCTCAAATTCGCCAGAATCCTTTCATTCCTTGGATCTGATTCTAAGTAGTGGAAATATTCTCTTGACTTAGGTTATGAAGAAACGCTCACTGTTTGACTTCGGGATATTATAAATGTCTCACTACGAGAAATAATCGATCAAATGATTCACCCGTAATACACCATCATATTTTATTCTTGGAACGTCTTTTCGCAATAGACCTTTTTCACCTTTAGGATCGCCCAGGCAGGATACAATGATATCTGCATCACTGAGATCCTCTTTTTCAGTGTAGATATTTGTTGTCGCAACCACGTGCATTCCAGCCGCTTTTGCTGCCAGAACCCCATTACGAGAATCCTCAATAACGATGCATTCCTCTGGTTTTACACCAGATTTTTGGAGGGCAAGGTTATAGATCTCTGGATCCGGTTTCTTTTTATTTACAATATCTCCTGCAAGTACAAAATTAAACTTGATGTCTGCAAGAATTTTATAAGCCACAGCGTGAGCTGCGTTTTCATTTGAAGTAGTACATATTCCCAGGATTAGACCAGCATCCATGCATTCTTTCATGAATCGCCTGATACCAGGTCTGAGAGGTAATTTCCCACCTTCTACCAATTCAATAAAGACGGCTGTCTTGCGCTTGTGCATGGCTTTGATGAGTTCATCCTCATCTTCAGGATTTACCTCGACGCCAAAACCCTTGGTGTGGAGATGATGTTTCATCCTTTCCTTTCCACCAGCCACCTGGAGCAGTTCATGATAATAATCTGCATCCCATTCAAAGTTGTAGCCAAACTCTTTGAAGGTCTCGTTGAACGCAACCCGATGACCGTCTCTTTCTGTGTCGATGATAACGCCATCTTGATCGAAGAATACTGCCTTTATTACAGTCATAATTTATTCTCCTGTATTAGCCAAACGGTCGTTTGCTCACTTTAATCCCTTTGTGTAGGACTCACGGATGGCATCAATAGCCATCCTGTTCTCTTCCTTACTGCCTAAGGTAATCCGGAACCAGCCATCGCGGCCATAGATTGGGGTTTGAGGTCTAAAGATCAATCCTTTCTCCTGGGCAAAGTTCACCATATCCAGACCTTTCTTCCCGGTATCTGTACCATCGAAGAGAATGTAATTTGCATGGGAATGCAATACAACCAATCCCGTAATATCACTCAGGGCTTCCTCAAAATAATTCACCTCACTGTTGTTGAATGTCACCCTTTCTTTCAAACCATCGATATCTTCGAAGGCAGCCAGGGCAGCCCACATTGGTATGGTGCCAACGTTCCAGGGTAGCAGAGCGGCTGAAATTTGACCGATAACATCCTTGTCACCTAATGCGTAACCAAATCGGAGACCAGCCAATCCATAAGCCTTGGAAAGCGTGCGTGTGATAATGACATTTTTATACTTTTTCGTCAGGTGCACCTGTGACATTCCAAGTCCTGCGAACTCAATATAGGCTTCATCGATAATGAAAGGAACACCAGTATCAGCGATCTTGATAAAGCCTTCGGCGTCCATAAAATTCCCTGTAGGATTATTTGGATTCGCCACGACGATAATCTTGGTTTTATCAGTAATCGCCCGGATAATGGCATCAGCATCGAACAAGAGTTGCCGGTCTTGATAAATCATGGGAACGGAGACGAGTTTCCCCCCAAGGATATTATTACGTAATTTGTAAATGCCGAAACAGGGTGTGTGCTGAATGACCTCTTCTCCAGGTTGGAGGAAACAACGAAAAATATTATCAAAGATCTCGCTGGATCCATTCCCGAGCATGACGTTTTCAGGACCATCGAGTCCATTTATCTCGGCAATCTTAGAACGAACCACCAAACCCTGGTCAGGGTATCGATTTGCCATCTTTCCATATTTCGTGATCGCTTCCAATACCTTCGGTGATGGTTCGTGCGGATTCTCGTTGGACATCATACGGTGTAGTTCGGGTTTCCGCCAGGCAAGTTCAATATGTGATGATATATACATCGGTATTCCCTTGACCCATGGGACATAATACTCTTCGATATTTTTCATGTGTACCTCTTTTATGCCTTATTCGCGCTGCCGAGCATGTCAATCCACTGCCAGACGGTTTTCCGGATGGCTTCATTAACGGCTGCATCAATCTTGCCAGGATCGTACTCTTCACGATGTCCTGATATGTAATCAAACGTCGTATTGATAAGTGTATGTTTTAGCTCGGTCGATACATTGAACTTGGCGCCACCCATCTCTATCAGTTTGTCCACGTAATCTGCTGGTAAACCTGTACCCCCATGTACTACCAGTGGGACTTTGACTCCTTTGCCATTAACCAACTGGGCGATTTTTCCAAGACGTTCGAAATCAACCTTGGGATTCTTTGTCTTGTAAACACCGTGCGCAGTCCCGATTGCTGGTGCAAAAAGGTCAACCCCGGTCCTTTCAATGAATTCAACTGCTTGTGTTGGGCTGCAAAGCGCAGATTCATCTTCAGCCACCTTGATTTGATCCTCAACGCCTGATACTGTACCCAGCTCTCCTTCAACAGATACATCACCAATCGAGTGGCAGTGAACACAAACATCTTTTGTCTGACGGATGTTTTCCTCGAAGGATTGTTTTGAGGCATCTATCATGATGTTTGTATAACCGGAGTCCGCACACTGCTTGCAGTATTCTACTTCAGTGCAATGGTCAAGGTGAAGACAGATGGGGATTGGCGCAGATGAAGCTATCGTCTTATATATTGCCACAAGGACTTCCCGTCTTATGAATTTCGACGGTTTGACTGAGGTCTGTATGATCAATGGAGCTTTCCTTTCAACGGCAGCCTCAATCACAGCCTCCATCTGGATAAGATTGGTGATATTGAATGCACCAATGGCATATTTATCTTTTGTAGCGTCGATCAACATTTCTTTTGCTGAAACAATGGACATATCAGCCTCCTCCTTGTGAGTGATTAAATAATATTTGAGACATCTCCTAGTTCACGACTTAATTCGCTCTCCCTTGGGATCCCATAAGGGTGCTTGCGCGACAACTGCACCTACCTGTTCCCCAAAGAATTCAACCTTCAATTGTGTTCCCACCTTTGTAAATTCGATCGGAAGGTAGGCATAGATGATACTCTTTCCAACTGAGTAGCCATATCCACCTGAAGCTACCCACCCAAGAATCTTACCGTCATCTGTTCGGATGGGTTCCTTGCCCAAGGCATTCACACGATTATCCATTAATGTCATACAGCACAATTTTTGCTTCAGGCCGGATTCCTTCTGTTTGAGCAAGGCATCTCGACCGATGAAATTGCCTTTGTTTAGTTTGACCGAAAAATCCAATCCTGCCTCGAAAGGTGTATAGTCCGGGCTGATCTCACTGCTCCAATACCGATAACCTTTTTCGAGGCGAAGCGTATCAATTGCGCGGTAACCAGCAGGGACCAAACCCTCCGGTTGTCCAGCCTCCCAGAGGGTATCCCATAAGCGCAAACCATACTCCATCGGGCAATAAAATTCCCAACCCAGCTCACCCACGTAAGTTACCCGTGAGGCTAAGACAGGTACATTTCCAACTCTTATCTGTTTGGCTGTCATGTAAGGGAATGCCAGGTTGGAGATATCATCTTTGGTGATCTTTTGAAGAATAATGCGTGATTTGGGTCCCCATATGCCGATACAGGTATAAGCCGAACCAACGTCCTCGATAATCACCGAACCATCCTCGGGCATGTTCAAGCTGAGCCACGATAGATCATGTTGACCGAATGCCGTTCCGGTAATGATCAAAAAACGGTCATTAGCAAGGCGAGTGACCGTAAAGTCGCATTCGATACCACCGCGTGGATTAAGAGCTTGCGTATAAACTACGGTACTGACTGGTTGATCCAGATCGTTGGAGCACAGATTTTGAAGGAAGGAAAAAGCGCCTTGTCCACGAACTTCGAATTTATTGAATGATGTTTCATCGAAAAGTCCTGCATTCTCTCGAGTTTGGAGATGCTCATATCCAATGGCTCGTGACCAGTTGTGTAAATACCAACCTCTGGGTTCATGACCGTGCCGGGCTTTCTCCTGTAGGGGTATAAACCAGTCAGGTCGTTCCCAACCGGTCTTTTCTCCAAAATGAGCTCCCAATTCTCTCAGGCGGTGGTAGGTTGGTGATAGACGTAATCCGCGTCCTGAGATGCGCTCCTCGTTTGGATAATGGATATCGTAATATTGGGAATATGTTTCGATGGTTCGAGCTACGACATAGTCCTGACTACTGTAATTTGAGCCAAATCGCCTCACATCCAGACGCCATATATCCCATTCAGGATTTCCATTGATGATCCACTCTGCCATTACTTTACCGATACCGCCAGCACCTGCCAATCCATGAGCACAAAAAGCGCAGGCAACCCAGAAACCTTTTACAGATGTCGGACCGAGTAAGTATTCGCCATCAGGGGTAAAACCTTCAGGTCCATTGAGCAGTTGGATGATTTCCGCTGATTCGAGTACTGGAACTCGCTTGATAGAATTTTCCATTAGCGGTGCAAAGCGTTCCCAATCAGGTGGCAGCAGCTTGTACTTGAAGTCTTGTGGGATACCATCAAGACCAAAAGGTGCTGGATTACGTTCATAGCCTCCAGTGGTCAATCCGCCAACTTCTTCACGCCAATATACCAACAGGTCGGGGTCACGCAAGGTTGGGAAATCGTGCCGAACCCCTTCGATAGGTTTAGTAATTGCGTAAAGATGAGCCATAGGCACCACGGGCAAATAAAGACCGACCATCTTGCCCACTTCCCCTCCCCACTGCCCAGCGGCGTTCACTACGATTTCTGTCTTGAGAGTTCCCTTATCGGTTACCACTTCATGTACCCGCCCATTCATTAAGTTGATCCTCTCCACGCTGGTTTCTGTAAAAATGCGAACCCCGCGTTTTTTTGCTCCAGCCGCAAGTGCATTGGTTAAACCTGTAGGGTCAATCACCCCATCATTTGGTGTATAGGCAGCACCGACTACTCCATCCAGGGACATTATGGGGAAAAGATTAAAAGCCTCATTTGGTGAGATTAACTCCATTGGTACGCCGAATGATTGAGCCATGCCTACAAGACGCTTGAGGTCTTCCATTCGCTCGGCAGATGAAGCCAGACGTAACCCACCAACTTCCCGCCAGGCTGGATCATGACCGGTTTCATCTTTCAATCGACGATAGAGATCAGTGCTGTAATGCATCATCCGGGTAAGATTGGCATCCGAGCGCATTTGGCCAACCAATCCTGCAGAGTGCCAAGTTGAACCACTGGTCAACTCGTGCCGCTCCAATATGATTACATCTCTCCAACCCATAAGGGTGAGGTGGTATGCAATGCTGCACCCACCCACACCACCACCAATGATAACAACTTGAGCATGAGAGGGAAGGTCCGACATTTTTATTTAATCTCCTTAAGCCAATGTTCCCAGCGGGAATCATATAGGTTATCAGTTAATCTATGAAAGTGCTTATCGGAATAACCGCGAAAATCGAATTCAAGTTTTGAAATGCCAATTTGGACTAATCCCCACATGGCTTCACGAAAATCAGATGCTATCTTCATTATTTTCAGACGGGCCAAGTTTCTTTTCTCTACATTCCCAAAATAAATTTCCAGTAGCAATAGATCTTGCTCATCTGTCAAACTATGGTTGTCAGAAAAATTGGCCAAATCGAAAAAGATATCACCCATACCGGCGTATTCCCAATCAAGTATATAGATTCGATCATCTGAGATGAAATTCTCATTAAGTAAATCGTTGTGACACGGTTGTGGTTTGAAGGGATCCCTTATGAGTGCGGTCTCCGCATCGTGTAACTTATCGATTAACCAGTCAAAATTTGGAGGAAAGATAACGTTGTAACGATGTGCAAGCTCAGAATAATCCTTGACGACCCGAAAAACCGAAAATGTTCCTGGAATCTCTGGCATGCAATGGACTTTCCGGATGATTTCAATAACCCGGCGAAAATTTATTGGTTGACGAATCTCACCAGGTGGTATTGATCGTCCGGTGATGAAACGTGTAACCAAATAACCTTCAGGTTTGATAAAATAAACAACTTCGGGCGCAATGCCGAGTCGCCCGGCGGTCAGGTTAGCCTTGTACTCGTACTCTCGGTTGATACCCAGTAATTCCGTATTTTCCCCTGCGATTCTTAGAGCGAATGATTCTCCCTTTATATCTACTCGGTAGTTTCTATTTGTTATTCCGCCACCAAGTGGATATACCTTATAACTACTGACACCTGCCCATTGTGGTACACGGGTGATGGCTTCCTCTGGGGTAAGAGCATTGATCAATTTGTCTCCATTCAGACATGTTATATATGGTCAGGCTATGCCCCTTTTATGCATCGTTATTATTCTTTATTTGCCAGATTGATCCAGGCTTTGCCATTTCAGCGACAATATCGAAAGATGAAATTATCCCCAACGGGAATGATTCGGGTTCGTTCTTGTCGATCACAATAAGACGGTGGTGATGATTTTGGATCATCAGGTCGGCAGCTTCTCGCAAACTGGCATACATATCAATAGCTATTGGTGGATGCATGATATCGCTGACGGTCAATTTTTCATTTACACCATTCTCGACGAAGGGCATCAAGTCTTTACCGCTCACTACACCTTGTGGTTTACCTTTGGCGTCCACTACGAGCACGGAGCGCCAGCCAGCTTGAGTCATCGTGCGGGCTGCCGAGACAAGGGGTGTTTTACTCCGGCAGACCAGGATGGCGTCGGACATGACGTCGGCAACGGTTTCGCGCCGAGGCTTTTCTTCTGAGGCTATGCTGGAGACGAAGTCCGAGATGGATATGATACCTACCGGGATCCCGTTCTCAGTGACCAGTAGGCGGTTGACGTCCTTCTCAATAAGAGTGTGAGCAGCCTCAGATAATCCAATATTTGATTCAATGATATCAACCGGGGAGGACATGAGATCAGCGGCAGTCAACTTGCGCATAGTCGCCATGCTTTCTGAATTGACTGACAGCCACTCTCCAGCCAGCAAGTCGAAATCGGAGATGATACCCATGGGATATTTATCTTGCTCCGCCACGATCAAGGCGTGGATGTGATTTTGGGTTAACAAGGCAGCCACCTGACCTAATGGTGTCTCCGGGGGGCATATAATCACACCAATATGCATCAAATCACAGACATATTTGGTCATAACGAGCTTCTCCTGTTAGTGAACTTCATCCACGTCTTTGTACCATTTAACTCGATCGCCAACTCGTGCCCGCAATCGCCAGGCAAGCGACTTGGGTTCTTGATTGATATATTCCAAAGCAGTCATAACTTGGCTTTCGATCCTTGCTTTCTGCTTAGGGGATAGTTGTTTATAATCTTTGGAGAGCAGGCATACCTTTTCAAGATTCATTGTTGTTGTACGCCATAAACCCCAGTCATTGCTGCATAATCCTGCAATATGCTTAATGTTAATGGTCTCATTATCTATGTCACCTATTGGGTGCTCAAGCAATAAAATGATAGTGTCGATGATATCCTTTTCGTTTATCTGGAAAATCTGCATCTTCTCGAGGAGCATTTCCGCCAGGGGAATACTTGGATTATCGACTTCCAACCGCCCTTCCCAACGGATAATATGGCAAAAGTCGAGTTTTTCATAGAAAACATCTACGTGCAAACCTACCTGCGGTTTATCAAAAATCGCACGTTCACCTTCCGAAATGATAAAGATCTCACGGTTCTCGCTGTAACCGAGGCTGGTCATTAACCCCTGGATTTCTTTGGATTGCCTCCGATACGCTGCAAAATCGATATCAGTATAAGCACGCCCCATGGCTTCCTGAAGGTAACCATATTTCGGGCAATGCATTTGAAAGGCTAGTGAGCCAATAACCCGTAAAATGATGCCTGCATTGTTACTTGCTTTTATAATTTGTTTCAGTTCTGTTTCAAATTTATCACGTTCAGCCCGATCTTGTTTGCCTATCCCAATAGAACTACCGATCATACTGTGCTCCTTAAATGATATTTAGGCAAACATCACCTGGATGAAAAGCATGCGTGGGTAGTCGGCCCGATGATGACATCCGCAATAATTATAACTAATATTCCAAAAACTTGCAAATTTCATCAGATTCTTGTATAATATATTATTATTGCACTTATCTTATATCTATAAGAACCGGGACCTGGCTTAATGCGTAAATCTCTCATCCCAGCCCAGCGACGAGAGCGAATCCAGGAATATCTGGCAATCCAAAAAATCGTTAGGACGGCTGATTTGTGTGACCTGCTGGAAACTTCCGAAGCGACAGTACGACGAGACCTGGAATGGTTGGAAGAGGAAGGCGTTTTGGAACGTACGCACGGGGGAGCAATCATAAGCCAGAGGATGATCTTTGAACCCGAATATCGCCAGAGGGCACTCCATCTTCCCGAAGAAAAACGGCGCATCGGGGCATTGGCTGCTTCGCTTATTGAAGAGGGTGATATTGTCTTTGTTAATAGTGGTACAACCACAACCCAGGTAGTTCGTCAAATTCGTAAAGATACCAGCATCACTGTATTCACTAATAACCTTAGTGCTGCGCTTGATTTTGGGGAAACTGGCTTTCATTACTGCCTGGTTGGAGGAGATTTTCAACCCCGTTCCAATTCTCTGGCTGGACGGTTCGCTGTTGAAAACTTAGGTCAGGTATATGCCAATAAAGCGATCCTCGGTGTTGATGGGATCAGCTTAAAACATGGTTGTACGGTACCCTCCAATGCTGAGGCAGAAGTCGTCCGACTGATGATTGAGCGTACCTTGGGACAAATTATTGTGGTAGCAGATCACAGCAAGTGGGGTGTTGTTTCTAACTTTCAAATAGCCACGATCGATGAGATCGATAAACTCATAACAGATGAAGCGCTTGATACAACGGCTTATGAATCTCTTACGGCTCGCGCTATTGAAATCCTGATTGCTACAGAAAGTCCAGTCAGAACCTGCAACTAGTATCTAACGTTATCAGGCGTCATTGGAGGTAGTCTGTGTCTTTCCTCTTGAAAAAAAATCGTAAGAAACCTACTCGGTTATTCTTTGCGACAGATCTGCATGGCTCTGAAAGAACATATCGAAAATTTATTAATGCAGGTAAATTCTACGAGGTTGATGTTCTTGTGATGGGGGGAGATATCACCGGTAAACTACTCATCCCTGTCATTAAAGAACAAAGCGGTTATCGAGCCACTCTCCAAGGTCGCACGGAACATCTATCCACTGAGGCTGAATTACAGAGTTTGCTGGAGCGATTAGGAACTCTAGGCTTCTATCATAAAATCATGGATGAGGATGAGTTCCGGACCACACAAAGCAATCCGGTCGCCATTGATGCCTTGTTTCATGAGCTAGCCTACAAACGTCTGGAAGCATGGGTTGATTTGGCTGAAACACGTTTGAAAGGTACAGGTATAAAGTGTTTCGTTACTGGTGGTAACGACGACTATCCCCAAGTGTTACAGGCAATATATCGATCAGGTACGGAATCCTTTTTTGCGTGCGAAAACCAGGTAATATCGATAGACGATGATCATACAATGATCAGCATAGGTTTTAGTACACCAACACCATGGAAAACGCCGCGCGAAATACCGGATGATCAATTAGCCGAAATGATCGAAAAGTTGATCTTAAAGGTAAGAAATCTTGACCGTTGTATATTTAATATTCATGACCCTCCATTTGACTCGACCTTAGATACCTGTCCTATGCTCGATTGGACCACCGATCCACCCACACCAATCGTTAAAGCTGGGCAGATGGTCATGCACGGAGCCGGAAGTCAAGTAGTACGCCGGGTTATCGAGACCCACCAGCCGATGTTGGGGCTACACGGACATATTCACGAATCACAAGGAGTAGCAAAAATTGGGCGAACTACTTGTATCAACCCCGGAAGCGAATATGGAGAAGGAGTACTGCGGGGTAGCTTGGTAACCTTCACCGAGGGTAATATCGAAGGCTTCCAGATGACTAGTGGTTAGAAAGGAGGTAAACAGCGAAAAATCTTTTTATCACCCCATACCTCTTGTTGTGAACATTTCATCAGATGTAAGTCTCACTTTGGATGGATGTGTGACCTGTATTAAAGTCCAAAGGAACCGAAAAATTAGCAAGTTAAAATTATTGCTTTCTGGAGGAAGGAAGATGACTGCTATTACTGCAAAAACAGAGGTATTTACCCGTAAAGCCTCAGGATTGGTGCGGGTAATGTCTCCCTACTCAGCGTTTATCTATAATATCCTGACCATGGGTCTAATTTTCCCGTGGACATACCTGTGGGCACCCGGTGCATTACCAGGCGGTAAGTTGGTGTGGGGTATATTACTGGCTACCGTCCTCGAGATTCCTATAGCCTTGGCTTATGTGTGGCTATCGACAGCCCTACCTCGCTCCGGCGGTGACTATGTCTTCCAGAGCCGCGCTTTCGGTGGTTTCTGGGGATTCACCCTCCTGATGTCCGGATTTGTGATCTGGATCCTGCAATGGGTTGCACTCTCTGGATGGCTGCTTTCTTACCTTGGATTTGCCCCGTTGTTTCTAGGCTTGGGGGCTACAATGAACAATGCAGCCTTGTCGACGATCGGTGTGTGGTTCACAAGTTCATGGGGCATAATCATCGTTAGCATTCTTAATGCCCTGCTATCTCTGATATTGCTTGTGAGTGGATTTAAGAATTACGTCAAAGTCCAATACATAATGTTCTACTCCATTCTGGTAGCTTTCGGAACGATGCTTGTCGTACTATTCACCACCGCACCAGCATCATTCGTCGAACACTTGAACACTTTTGCCGTGGCTTCAGGAGGTATTACAAACTTCTATCAGACAGCAGTGGAGGCGACCAAGGCAGCTGGAATAAACTTGAACCCACCCTTTAGTCTCTGGGCAACCTTGCTAGTTGCGCCCATCGCTTGGACCTCAGTGCAATGGGCTACTTACAGCGCCGAGCAAAATGGTGAGATCAAGGATGCCCGCTCATTCAAAAATCAGGTCTTTATCCTGGTCGGCTCACTTATTGTAACCGGTATCTTGCTGGCTTTACTGGCAGCGGGTATCGAGCGCGTTGGAGGTAATGAGTTCCTTGCTGTGTCAGGTGCCGGTTATTGGAGTGGTATTGCAGAAGCCAAGATCAGTGGTTTCTGGTTGTGGCCGAATATCCTAGCAGTTGCTCTCACAGCCAGTCCGTTTGTTGTACTAATCATTGCCCTGGGTTATATACTCAATTCATTCCAGATCGTGTGCAACTGTTATATCGGTGTGACCCGCATTATGGTCGCGATGAGTCTCGACCGGTTACTGCCGGAATGGGTTAGCCGCGTACACGAGAGGTTGCATACCCCGGTCAATGCTCATCTGGCATACTTCATCGCCAGTATCCCAGTAATTTTCCTATATAACTTGTACCCCAAATGGGCACCCCTGACTTTGGGTGTTACCTTCGCCTGTGGGTACGTCTTCGCTGCAAGCAGTCTGGCTGGGGCACTTTTACCATATCGGGCTAAAGAGGTTTTTAAAGCCTCTCCAGGAGCCAAGTACATGCTCGGTAACACCCCGTGGGTGACCATACTCGGCGTGATCGGAGCAGTATTTGGTTTTGCAATGGTATTTAGTTACTTGTTGGTTCCAGCACTCGGGTTGGTGAGTAGATTGGCATATAGTGTAGTCTTTGGCATTATTGCCATCTCAGCCATCTGGTATTTCCTGGCAAAAAGGGCGCAGAAAGCGCGAGGTATTAACGTGGACTTTGCCTTTAAAGAGATACCCCCCGAATAAATTACCATTTATGTTGGATTAAAAAGTGGTCAGTGTTTTTGAAAAAGACACTGACCACGATTGTATCTTCATGATTTTCTGTGAGGTTTAGCGTTTGAAAACAAATGATCCTCAGTTTTATATTTAAAATCACCCCAGGATAATTGAGATTGAAATTACAAGAGATTAGCTAATAAAAATGAAAGATCAAGCGCAAATAGTCATCATTGGTGGTGGAATCGTTGGTGTCAATATTGCTTATCACCTGGCTAAACTTGGTTGGACGGATGTAGTATTGTTGGAAAAAGGTGAGATCGCCAGTGGGGAGTCCTCTCATGCGGCTGGTCTGGTAACGCAATTTGCGACATCGCAAACTCTGATGCAATTTCGAAAATATAGTATTGAGTTATATAGTAAACTGGGGCTTTTCGATCATGTAGGTAGTTTACGGGTGGCTTCCAGCGAAGCCCAGTTCAAGGAGTTACAGCGCAGTGTAAGCCGGGCTAAAGCAATTGGCATGGATGTCGAGGTCATTTCTCCTGCTGAAGCCTTACGAATAATGCCCCAAATGAGTGCAAAAACCCTTTATGGAGCTATATATCTCCCATCTGACGGTCAACTTGATCCCTACATAACCACGACCACAATGGCTCGACTTGTTAGAGAGATGGGAGTTTCAATTTACACTGGAGTGCGTGCGACTGGTATCGAGTTGTCTTCCAAGGGTGAAGTGCAATATGTGTTTACCAATCATGGCTCGATAAAAACCCAAATTCTGGTGAACGCAGCTGGACTCTGGGCTCCCAGGGTTTCTGCTATGGCTGGTCTATACATTCCGACTACTCCTGTGGATCACCAGCACATAGCATTAATGGCAGTTCCTGGTAACGAGTTCCCGAGGCACAAGACACCCTGCCTCAGGGATCCAGATAACCTGGTCTATATGCGGGAGGAAGCTGGTGGTTTGGTGATCGGGGGTTACGAACCAAACCCATTTGCCCGTTGGATTGACGGCGTTCCCTGGGAGCATGGTAATGCCACACTACCGGCCGATTATGACCGCTTTGAACAATTACTGGAAGGCGCGATACGGCGCATCCCATTCCTCGAAAAGGCTGGAATCATTACCTTGGTGTGTCACCCCGGCGCTTACACACCGGATTGCCAGCCGCTACTAGGTCCAATGCCAGGTGCTCGTGAGGTGTGGATCGCGGCTGGGATGTCTCTTAATGGATACGGTGGAGCAGGAGGGATTGGTAAGCTGATGGCGGAGTGGATCGTTGAGGGTGAACCCTCACTCGATGTCTATGCTTTTAAAGCCACCCGATTTGGGAACTATTATTCCAATCCGTTTTATTGTGCAGAAAGAACTCGTGAGAGTGTTAAGTATTACTACCAGTTGCGTTTCCCCAACGACGAAAATGAGTGGGCTCGCCCACACCGCCTCAGTCCAGTTCATTCCCGTCTCCAGGAAATGGGTGCCGTCTTTGGTGAAAAATTTGGGTGGGAGCGTGTAAATTACTTCCAGCCCGGCAAACCTTGGCAGCGCGCAGGGGCTGATCAAAGAAATTGGGGTTGGACCTGTCCTCCTTATTTCGAGCGTATCGGACAAGAGCACCAGGCTACAAGGGAGAGGGTCACGCTCTTTGACCTGACTTCTTTCGGTAAGATCGAGGTCTCTGGTCCTGCCGCTTTGACTATCCTGCAACGCCTCGCTGACAATAATATTGACAAACCGGTGGGTAGTGCCATATATACGCAGTTTCTCAATGAACGCGGTGGAGTGGAGGCGGATCTTACCATTACCAGGCTCGCCGAGGAGTGTTTCTGGGTTATCACTGGTTCTGCTTTCATCGCTAACGACCTGGGTTGGATCGAATTGCATGTACAATCTGAGGATGGTTATGTTAATATTCGGGATATTACCGCCGAGTGGGCATGTCTGGCTCTTTGGGGACCCAGGGCTCGTCTGGTATTACAAGCCATCACAGAAGACGACGTCTCCAACCAAGCCTTTCCTTACCTGGGTGCCAGGGCGATCACCATCAAAGGTATCATGGTGATAGCCCAGCGAGTTAGTTACGTCGGTGAACTCGGCTGGGAATTGTACGTTCCCTTCAATCGAGCAACACAGGTATGGGATACACTGATTGCAGGGGGACAAGAATATGGAATCGAAGTGGGCGGATATAAAGTTCTTGACTCACTGCGGCTGGAAAAAGGTTATCGCTATTTTACTGCCGACGTTACACCACTTGAGAATCCTTATGAGGCAGGATTGGGTTTCTGCGTGGATTTGAATAAGAGCGATTTTTACGGTCGGGATGCCCTCGTGAAAGCCAAATCTGAGGGATTAAAAAGAAAATTATGCACGCTGGAGCTGGATGGTGAGGATTACGCAGCCATTTATGGCGGTGAAGCAGTTTACTCAAATGATCATGTTGTGTCACGAGTACGCAGTGGCGGGTATGGTTACACTATAAAACGTAATATCATATATACATATTTGCCATTGAACCTGGTAAAAAATGGAACCTGCCTCGAAATTGATGTTTTTAATCAAAGGATAGGTGCCAAAGTAGTATCAACTGTGATCTATGATCCAAAGGGCGAACGTCTGCGAGCTTGAGGAATAGGAAAACTCATTTATGAGTCAGACACCTGATGTGGTTGGTTTCGGGATGCTTACACCGGTTGCCATTCTGGTGGTGGATCAATTACCTGAACATAATACGGGTGTTCTTATCAAGGCGGTCAGTGAGTTCATTTTTGATGATGCTGCGATTGTCGCTTGCCTGCTACGGCAATGGGATATATCGAGCGGTCTTATTGGCACTGCACTTGGAGACGATCCCCGTGGGCGGGAATTGGCCAGGCAACTCAAAGAATGGGGTGTACTGGGTAATGTCAGGCTTTTACCAGAGATAACAACCCCGTTTGAGGTCGATATCTCAGACCAGACAGGCGCGCGTACGTATTTTTGGCAGCGCACACCTGAAGTACTAAATACCCTTGATTCAGCTGATCTCTCTTTACTCGTAGGCACACGTCTGCTTTATGTGGATTGGTATGATGGAGACCATATAATCCGGGCAATGGATGAGGCTGCTCGTTTGGGTGTACCGGTATTTCTTAATCTGGAATACGGACACAAGGATGTAAATATCCTGAAAAACTATGCGAGACAGGCTACGATTTGCCAGGCTGTTACTGATGCAGCGCAGCGTGGAGAGGAATCTCCTCTGGATGTGGTAGGGAAGTTGTTAAAATCAGGTGTTAAGACAGCTCTGATCACTTTGGCAGGAGAAGGATGCATAGCTGCTCAAGGAAACGAAACTATCCGGGTTTATGCTCCGGTTGTCCAGGTAGTGGATGGCTGTGGAGCAGGAGCTACATTCTCGTCGGGTTTTATCTATGGATATCTTAAAGGATGGAACCTGGAAGACTCAGTACGTTTTGCGACCGCGGCTGCCTCTCTAAAGGTTACCAGACCAGGTCTACAGATGTTTCCCCTCGCTGAAATCATGGCGATGGCATCGAAGATCGAAGTGGAACATTTGACTTATATCATCGGTAATGAAAACCAGGATGTGACCTAATGGTAACATTCGCTTCACTCCTCTCTCCAGAACAGATTGAACGCATTCACGTGGCATCGCTTGAAATACTTGAAAACGTCGGTTTGTTAGTGCGCAATGAAAAAGCACGTATCATCTTTACCCGACACGGTTGCGAAGTCGTGGGAGGATCTCAAATTGTCAAATTCCCACGCAACGTGGTTGAGAACTTTAGGGCAACTATCCCCCCAACTTTCACATTTCGCGGTCGTGATCCAAAATTCGACTGTACGATCCCAGACGATGGTCCGATAATCGTTACGGGTAGTTCTGCACCCAACATCATTGATCCGGTAACTGGCCGAGAACGACGTTCTCGTTCAGATGATATTGCCAGGATCGCCCGTCTCATCAATGAGCTTCCTGGATATGATGTCTTCTCCGTTTCGACATTGGCAGATGATGCGCCAGCAGGACAATTTACACTTGCACGTCTTTACCCGGCAGCGAAATATTGCCTAAAGCCAATCCGTATTACTACAAAAGACCTGGATGATGCCCAATCTGTCTTGAAATTTGGTCATCTGATTGCTGGCAGTGAAGAAGCATTTTTCGAACACCCCTTTATCACCTTTCATTTTTGCCCCATTGTTTCACCATTAACCATGGATTACGCTTCCACTGAGATGTTGATTTTATTTACCGGGAAAAAGTTACCGGTTTATCCGAGTATTGTACCAAACGCTGGTTTGACTTCTCCTATGTCTTTGGCGGGGACTTTAGCGCAAGGAAATGCTGAATTCCTGGCAGCAGCGATACTAATGCAGATGGTAGAACCGAATACGCCACTTATTTATTCTACTCTACCGACTGTTGCAGATATGCGGACTGGTGCCTACGCTTCTGGTGGTATTGAGTGTGGGATGTTGCACATGGCTTTTGCTCAAATGGCGCATTACTACAACATTCCCTGTGGCGGTTATATAGGATTAACAAATGCCAAGATCGATGATGCACAATCCGGCTATGAGACAGGAATGTCCAGCCTGGCAGGGTTACTCGCTGGTGTAGATATGCTAAACATGGGGGGGTTACTTGACTCGTTAAAGGTGTTCGACTTTGGCAAGGCAGTAGTTGATGATGAAATTGCTCAGATGCTTAAGCGTGTCAAGCGTGGTTTTGAATTTAATGATGAAGATCTTGCTCTCGATGTGATCGCCGAGGTTGGTCCAGGAGGATCGTTCTTGGTTAATCGCCATACCGTCAAGCGAATGAAGACCGCTGCATTACTGCCCAAACTGGCAGATAGAGATTCCCGCGATACTTGGGAAGCCAATGGCGCCCTTGATACTCATGCGCGCGCTATGCTGCGGATGCGGGATATTCTTGCCCGGGAAAGTGCAGCAGTTTTTTCTCCAGAGATCGATGCTCGCATAAAGGATTATTTTCCAGGATTGGTTGCTGGAAATCTTGAGATGTCTGAATAAATATCTGACCTTGAGGATTTTGGATGATTATATTCATTTCATAAGGAACGATAATGAAACTATTTTATGCTACCGATGTTCATGGTTCTGAGATTTGTTGGAAGAAATTCATTAATTCTGCTAAGTTTTATGAAGTCGAGACAATCATCTTGGGGGGAGATATGACTGGAAAAGCTATTATACCCATCATTGCCCAAGGAAATGATAAGTTCAAGGTAACTCTACTGGAGCAGGAAACTTTATTGAATGGTCAGGAAGAGGTCGATAAGATGGTTCAGACTATTCAGAATCGCGGCTACTATCCTTACGTTACAGAGCCAGATGAGATGGAAATCCTCTCTTCTACACAAGGTAAGTCTGATGAGCTATTTTCCGAACAGGTTATAAAGACCATCCAGCGTTGGATGGGTTATGCCGATATGAAACTGGCTGGAACAGGTGTCCGTTGTTATGTCTGTCCAGGTAATGATGATATGATACAGATTGATGAAGTGATAGCTGGTTCGAAGTGTGTTAAAAATGTTGAAGGTCAGGTGATCGAACTGGATGAATATCATGAGATGGTCAATTGTGGGTGGACAAATCCTACACCTTGGGATACACCCAGGGAAGAACCAGAGGAGGATTTACAACGCCGTATCGAAATCATTATTGGTCAAGTGCGAGATGTCTCAAATGCAGTGTTTAACCTCCACGCACCACCTTTTGGAACCGGACTCGATGAGGCTCCCGAATTAACTAAAGACCTGAGACCAGCATATGCGGGACGTTCAATGGTGCCTGTTGGAAGTCATGCTGTGATGACGTTAATAGACAAATACCAACCACTACTTGGCTTATTTGGTCATATTCATGAAGGTAAGGGTACACGGAAATATAAGAAAACATTATGTATAAATCCGGGTAGTATGTATGAACAGGGCATATTACATGGAGTAGTAATTGATCTCCAACCTGATAAAATAGGCAATTACAGCCTCACAACGGGATAGGTGAATCTGATAGAATAAAGAAAATCCTAGAAAGGAGGTGCCTTATTGACCGAATGAGTGTAGTTAGGGATTTGCATACTTACCAGATTTGATAAAAATCCATTTTGTTGTCTCCCCAATATATTTGGGGTTGGCAAAAAAACACAAAGGAGCGTTCAAATGAGTAATGTTACCTTATTCGTTCGCAAGGCAAGCGGTTTGGTACGTGCCTGGTCGGTTTTCGATGCCTTCATCTATGCTACTTTCTCTATCAATCTCATCACCCTGGGTCTGTACATCTTCTCCTATTGCTACTATTTTGAAGGGAATCTGGCGACAGCAGTGATCATTGGGGCAATTTTTACGATCTTCGAAGTTATCGTCTATGCCAGTCTGATCTCTGCCATGCCGCGCGCCGGCGGTGACTACGTTTGGCAAAGCCGGATTCTTGGTCGTGCAACTGGTTTCATCCTTGCCGTAACCGGTTGGTGGTTTATCCTTTGGTTATGGGTACCTCTCTATGGACAGATGCTGGTGTACGAATTCTTCACACCAATACTGGCTATTTTGGGAGCCAAAGAAGCGGCACTATGGTTCACTGGAACCAATGTTGGTCTTCTGGTCGGAATGTTGCTTGTATGTGCCATAGTATTTGTATATATTGCCGTTGGTATGAAATGGTACGCCCGAGTTCAAAAGTTCTGTTTCTGGGGAGGCATGGTGGGTTTGATCCTGGTCTTTGGATTGCTTCTCTTTGGAAATAACCAGACTTTTATCACCAATTTGAACTCTATTGTCCCCAGGATGTTTGGGACTGAGTCCATGGACATTTACCAGGCAACCCTGACAGCCGGAGAGGAAGCCGGGACCGTTACAGGGCCATTGAGCAATATTGCTTTTGGAGCCAGCTTGGCTTTGATCCCAATGCTGGTTTTCTTCAACCTGTGGCCGAACTGGGGTTCTACCCTTTACGGTGAAGTGCGTGGCGCTTCTGATTACAAGCGTAATTTTTGGGGCATGGCTCTGGCGATCATCGTTACAGCTGTTCTTGCATTGATATTCTTCGGGTTGATCTCTAAAACGTTGGGTTGGGACTTCTACAACAAGGCTAATGGTGCCTTTTGGAATTTCACCTGGGGTTATACCGATCAAGCCCCTCCCTTACCCTTCTGGCCCTATCCAGCCTTGTTTGCAGCTTTCATGACCACAAGCCCAATCATCCAATTTCTGGTAATTCTCCTGATGAGTCTCTGGTGGTTTGGCTGGTCTGGTACCGTATTTTTGAGCTCTACCCGAGTGATCTTTGCAGCCGCGTTTGACCGGATGTTGCCCGAGTGGGTTTCAAAAGTGGAACCTCGTACTCGAACCCCGATCAATGCATTGTTATTGATGGTGATACCTTCGGTGGTTATCTCTATCCTCTATGCTTATAAAATCTTTAACTTCCAGAGTTTGGTGCTCGATGCCACTCTGGTCATTGCAGTGACCTTTTTGGGAACTACTGTAGCTGGGATAATTCTCCCATGGCGTCAGAAGGATGTATTCGAGGGTTCACCGATTGCCAAATTCAAGGTGTCTTCCTTATTAGGCTGGTTGGTCACCATCCTGTACGCCGCTGGGGCAGTATATTTGATAATCACCTCTGGGCGGTATGCTATGACCGTTTTAGGTGGATTATCAGCGATCGGGGCAAACACTTTGACCTGGCTCATAGTGATCGCGGTATCTATTTTGACTTTAATCAATGCCGTGCTGCTGGTTTGGGTACTTTATTACGTTGGAACCAAACTTATGGCCGGGAATAAAATGCCACTGGTAACTCTGGCAGGATTGATTTTCATGTTCTTCCTCGACTGGTTATTGGTGGAATGGTTCTGGGATCCGCATGTTCCACCGTTTGACTTTGCCTATTATGCAATTGGATGGTCTAACGTTAGTTCAATGCTTTTCATGCTCTTCAACTATGGCTTGGCCGCAGCGATCTACTTTGGTTTCAATGCTTATCGCCGTAAACAGGGCATTGACATTGATAAAGTATACAAGGAGATCCCGGTTGAGTAATTTATTAGGATGCAGATTAAAAAGGATTGAACGATAAAAGGAAGAAAACATCCAGATATTAGTTTGTAGAGAAAAGACGAGATCAATTCATAGATGTGCGGTAATTTTGGGAGATTATCTAAGAAATTACCGCCTTCTATGAATTCATCGTATATGTACCTTATGGTTAATATGGGTTTTGGGACATGTAATGTTATGATGAAAAAACATAGAGTAAATATACTCAAATACTGATCGTTACTATGTGATCTTTCCAATGTACTGCGTAATCCCCCTGCGCAGTAAAAGACCTCCTGTATTGGGAGGTCAAATTATTGGGATTTGTGGACGAGAAATATGGAATATTTGGATTCTCATCAACCTGACTTTTGGTACCTATTCGGGGTGGTTTTCTACCATGAGCCAGGTCCTTGGTTCAAGTGATTGGGATTGGGTACGCTAACAAAACACTTCAATCTTCCCCCATTTTTAACAGGAGGCGGGCCGTTTGTAGACCATTCGTTATGAAAAAACTTAACAGTAGAAGAGCCACAGCCGCCACTACGAGATCATAAAGTGTCACCTTGTTAGTTTCCCACAGTGTGTAAGCTAGCGGTTGCCTTCCACCCAAGTACATACCTGTATTCAGGAGTATGGCGATCAATCGGATTTCGGTTGGTCCTAACTTGCTGAAGGATATCCTGAACTCTCCTAAGACGCATGTGCGCACATAAACCAATACTGATAGGAGTAAATACGCGATCAGCGCCAGGCAGGCGATATTGAAACCAATATATGGAGAAAGTCCTAAACCCAGAAAGATTAACACCTGGCAGAAAGCATCAACTGTGTGGTCTACGTAAAAACCATACTTTGGTCTCTCGATATGTCGATAACGAGCCAGGGTCCCATCCAGGCTGTCACCAAACCAGTTCACGATAAAACCGAATGAAGCAAACCATAAGTAGATTGGATTTTTATTGCTGGCAATATAGCCAAGCATGGTTATCAGTGCACCCAGCACCCCAATTCCGGTTAACACATCCGGCGTTGCCCATGAAGGCATCCGTGCAGAAAGCCATTGCAGTGCTGGTCTTTCCAATGGACCGAGCAATATGTCATTCACTCTCTTATGAGAATCAACGTTCGGCATTTCCTACCTTTAGCAAGATTATTCTCATTCCGGAACCTGGTTTAAGATATCTGGCCATACTGGCAGTGGCATTGACCACTGATGGGGTGCTAGGCGGATAAAATTTTCAGCGATCCGTAGGATCACCTCGGCATTTTGCACCACTTCTTCCCGCCGATCAGGATGTGATTGCATTTCAATCGGGTCAGTAGAGAGCAGGTGATACTTCCCATCAGACTGGAGAATTACCGTCATCATTACAATAGGAACCATGGCTTTTAATGCCAGAAATATATGGTGAACAGGGAGCATAGCTGGATGGTTAAAAAACCTAGGCCGGTAAATTGACTTGCTATCAGGTCGATCTATCCCTGTTAACACCACACCTCCAGTTTGGAGGTGATTCACTGCTGCTCGTAAGGAACTGACTGATGCCGGGACGATGTGTATCCCAATCTTCTTACGCATCTCATACTGCAAGCGATATCCACCTTGCAACTCGGCAATTGTTAACACAAGTGCATTCAGTCCTTTCAGATATCCTGATTGAAGGATAAAGTCGAAATTACTTAAATGTAAGCCCACAAGTAATAAACCCCGCTTTGTAAATACCGGGCGCTGGAGAAGACTGTATGTTGCTGGGCTTGGAACGATCAACTGGCTTATTGCTTTTGGATAGTGGATATAATGATTGAGGTCAAATATCGATCGTCCCGTATTTCGAAGGGTATCGCGCACAGCATGATCAAGTTCCTCTTTTGTTAGTTTTCCTCCATGAACCACCCACTGGTTTGCACGCAACGCTCTAACCATTTTCCATTCCCGATGAGCAGCAATCCAATCCGCTGTAATTGAAGCAATGCGGTAACCAAGCCATGGCGGAATCACCCGACATATGGCGGAAGCCAAGACAATGGAAAAACGACTGTTAATAATCTTCTGCGGTTCGATGAACAAGTTTTTTATTTAAATGTAGGCACTGGCCATGTAGTTAATGCTTGGAAGACTCTTTGGATAAACCCCGCTCATAGAGTGCATCCTCGATACGAAGGTAGCCTCGAATGACATGACTGGTTACCAAGCATGATAGGAATTAGATAACCCAAGAAGAAGCGGAGGGTTTTCCAACCAGTTCGAAGAAGAAAAATGCCTAGTTTTCCGCCAGGATATTTCATCGTTTTGCCCTTATCAGTTCGTTTTTATCTTAGTAATTTATTTTAAGGAAAGCACCTCTTCCAACGGTTTATCATTGACAAATACGGATACATCCTTCACTGTCGAGAAATGAAGAGCGGTTTCTACGATCTGTGCTGCCACACGAGGGTTATCACATACACCTCCCAACATTAAGGTACCTGATAGATGGATTATCGCTTTGACATCCTCAATCGTAACGCCGGCTAATTGCAGATCTGATTGGTAGAAGGCGTTGTATAAACCGGATTCCCCGTAATATTGATCCTTGGTAGAGATCAAAGCTTCTAATGCTGCTCTCAGTACACCTTGGGTGGGTTGGATCTCAACTTGAACTGGAATAACGCTGTCACCACAACCGACCAATTTACCAGATATCCCATTGTCTTCCAGGGCGATCAGATAGATATTTACCATCTGCCGGATCGGTGTTTGCTGAGTAGGGACCAGAGTCGGGGTTTGGGAAACTGTCACTGAAATGGAAGGTAAAGGAGTAATTGTAGGAAGCATCGGTAGATCTGTTGGTAGAAGAGAGGTTGCTGTGGGCATTATTGGAGATTGATTGGCTGGTGATGTGAAGGATGTACTAATGGTTTGGGAACATGCTGTTAGCATAAAAACGACCATGAAGAAAATTAATGAAAAAAAAGATGAACGAAATGTTCTTTTGGTCATTTTTGTTTCCTTTTATTGCTCGTTTTTATTCTCGGCTTTCATTCTACCTGAATACCGATGCAGTTATTCATAGGACACCTCCAGGTCACATCGCTGTCTGCCCGGATGAAGGATCAACTCACAATAATTATCCAAATCCTATGAAAATTTGACCCAGGTCCTTTTGAATAGGATCAACCAATCGTACCACTGGTTTGAAAGCAAGCAGGATGATGATATAGAGCGGGTAAAGGGTATTAAATATTAGCTCGACGATACCACCAGTCATTTTTTTAGGTTTGGATATTCACCTCTACGTTCATTCCCAGACGCAATTCTGGAAGTTTTTCGCTTAATGTGATAGTAACATTATAGACAACATCACTATCATATAGAGTTGCTTTGGGAGAAACCTGGGTGACCATACCTTGAATCTCTTGATTTAATGGTTCGATATAGATTGTTGCAGGTTGACCAGCTTTCACAAGTGGAATATCTCGTTCACTAAGATCGGTCGTTTCGATCTGGAGATTTTCCAGATCGGTCAGGACGATAATGATCTGACCTGGTTCTACGACCTCTCCTTGGGATATATTTAGTGAGATGATAGTTCCATCAAAGGGAGCGACGAGTGTAGCTTGTGCTTGTTTAGCTTGAGCAACCTGCAATGCAGCCTGCGCTTCGAGGACGATTGCCCAGGCACGTTCCCTGAATTCAGGACCCTTACCTTTTCGCGGGAGTAACCAGAATTCCCATTGGGCTTGAGCAGCTCGGAGAGTGGCTTCGGCCTCCCTCGCGGCAGCCCCAAGATCTGGTGCATCCAAAATGAGCAATGTCTGTCCGGTTTGAACTTGCTCCCCTTCGGTGACTGCAATTTCCTTAATCCGACCAGGTATCCGGAAACTCATGAAAGCTTCTTGCATGGAAACAACAGTACCCTTAGCAATTATTCCCCTTTGGATGTTATGTTCTTGAACTGATGCTAGAGGAATGATAGATGGCTCTGATGAGGGATTCATCATGGGAGTTGGTTTACATCCAACTAGACTAATCATCAAGATGAGACTGATTTTCCAGAAAGTTCTACTCATATCTTCTCTCTCAGACCTAATATAAAGACTCTATCTATTCAATTATCTTGATAGTCACTTCAACGCTCATGCCCCAACGTAAATCTTCCCACTGCTCATCAAGTGATATAGTCACTTTATAGACGACATCACCACCAATAGTTGTAGCCTGGCGAGCGACCTCAATCACCTTGCCATTTATTTCTTTATCCAAGGCAACAATATAAACAGTTGCTGGTTGTCCTAATTTAACTCTTGGAACGTCCTGTTCACTCAAATCTGTCGTTTCAACTTGCAGTTGCTTCAGATCACCTATTACCATTACAACCTGACCTGGTATGACTGTCTCTCCCGGAGTGATATCCATAGAAACGACAGTACCATCGATTGGAGTGTATAGGGTGGCTTGAGATTGGATCGCCCGAGTGGAATCTAAAACCGCTTGGGCGCGGTCAACATCAGCTTGTGCAGCTTGCAGATGTTCCTTTGCAGTTCCGACTCGTTTTAGATAATTGTATTGAATCTGGGCTGCATTTAATGCTGCCTGTGCTTCTAATACCGTGGCGTCGAGGATGGATCCATCAAGAGTTGCCAGAACCTGCCCGGTATGTACTTCATTGCCAACAGTTACAGCTACCATCTTGACCTGACCGGTGAGTGTAAAACCCAAACGAACTGATTGAGCCGGAATGATAATTCCAGATGCGACAACGCGGTTACCAGGGGAGATAAAATTAATTGGGGGAAGGATCGTTGCTGGCAACAATGCAGGGGTGGGAGTTGATGTTGAGCTGCAGGCTGATAATATTATTGTAAAAAGAAGAAGAGTGATCCGGCTTCGCAAGGTCATCATGACCTCCTTTTCGGGTCTATTTGGGCAGGTTGGATTGTTTGGAATGCTGGTTTTCAACGATTATGCCATCCCGAAGAGTTATTACACGTTTGGCATATTTTATTACTCGTGGATCATGGGTGGCAAATACAAAAGTGGTGCCAGTATCTTTATTCAATCGTTGCATGATTTCCATTACTTGTTGACCATTTTCGGTATCCAGGTTGGCTGTTGGTTCATCAGCCAGTACCATTGTAGGATGAGAAGCCAGGGCTCTTGCAACGGCAACACGTTGCTGTTCACCTCCACTCAACTGATCTGGTCGATGACGCGCCCTATCGGTGAGATCAACCGATTCAAGTAATTCTGACACACGCTCCCGGCGCTGGCGTGCTTTTTTGCCATTCAGTAACAAGGGAAGTTCGATATTCTCATAAGCTGTAAGACCCGGAATGAGAGCAAAGAATTGAAATATAAAACCGATGGTACCACGCCGTAAGCTGGCACGTTGGTTACGATTGAGGCGGGACACATCCTTTCCATTTATTAAGATATGTCCAGTGGTGGGTTGATCCAGACAACCCATCAACTGAAGTGCAGTGGTCTTACCTGATCCTGAAGGGCCAACAAGGGCTGCGAATTCACCTTTATCAATTGTGATAGTAACTCCCCGCAGGGCGTGTGTCTCAACCAAGCCTATCTTATAGACTCGGGTAACATCATTGAATTTTATTACTTCCATGGTTTTCTCCTTTGAAAAGTCATTCACTTTTTATGGAATGCCCTGTTATTTGTAATTTAATCCGATCGTAGCGCTTCTGTGGGTTCCATTCGGGCTGCCAAACTCGCCGGATAAAATCCAGCCAGGAGGGTGGTAACCAGGCCGATGAGGGATATGTAAATAGTTTCATTTATTGTAAAACGGGCATAGATTCTTTCACCAAAGAGCATGCCCGTTGTCCCGATATCTCCAATAAAGATGCCATTCTTTACAAAGTAGGCAACACCCAATGTGCCTATGACAATACCAAATAGCGTACCGGCAATACCTAGTAAACCAGCCTGGAGTAAAAACATGGCCATGATCTCCCTGGATTTCATACCGATTGCTGCAAGAATTCCGATCTCACGCGTACGCTCAAAAACTGCCATGAGCAAGGTGTTCACGATCACTGTTGCTGCAACTGCTAATACGATAAGATAGAAGATATATATGTAGGTATCGGCCATATTCATTGTCTGAAGCATTAGTTCATTGAATTTACGCCATGTCAAAAAACTCACCTCAGCTGTACGCAAGGTTTCGGCGATCGCATCGGCCATAGCCCGATCTTTGAGTAAAACAAAGATGGTGCTTACATGTCCCTCGGTACGTGTGAAAGCCTGGGCTTTCGAGAGTGGCATGAAGATAGTCGTTTCATCAATCCCAGGAAAGCCAGTGTTGTAGACACCACGGATTGTGAAACGAGCCTCGTCGGGTTCTCCATTGGATGTACTTACAACCAGATTGACCTCCTGCCCGGCAGTTATACCGAGGCTATCAGCCAGCCGTTTTCCGATTAGGATGCCATTACGATCATCGGAAGTAATAAATTCCCCAGCAACAAGCCCATTTCGGAATGGTGAATATGCGAGTGACATGGGATCAATACCACTCACCTTCACGTTGGCTGATTCGGCATGGATAGAGATGATGCCGCTGGACCAAAGAATGGGTGTTGCAACCTGCACCTCATTATTATTTTGAAGACGTTCGATCCACGCCTGCGAATCAGGCAGTAAATCATCCCAGATCAAGCTTAGTCTGTCCTCCTTGAAAGATGCATCTCGGATCTGAAGGTGCCCCGACTGCAGGCGAATACTGGCATCCAGAGAGTCTTGAATCTCGCCTTCGATGATTCCACTCATAATGACTAACAAACCGACACCAAGGCCGATGGCTAGGGCAGTCAATAACGAACGTCTTCGGTTGCTGTTCAGGTCACGATATGCAATCTTGATAAGCTGGAACATTAAGGAACTCCTTGATCCTAGACATAGTGAAGTGCATCAGCTGGATCTCGCTTGGAAGCTTCGCGGGCAGGGTAGAGCGCGGCAATAGCGGAAATGATAGTAACAGTCAGGATTCGATTAAATAACAAACCATAAGCTGGTGCTGGATACATACGCCCTTCCATGATGGCTGTCATGGTACTTATACCCGCAAACTGGCTAATATCAATGCCGACTCTTCCAACGATAAATATTAGCATTAAACCCAGGGCGATACCGAACAATGCACCAAACAAGCCCATCATCACACCTTCCATCAAAAAAAGAACGAGGATCTGACCGGGTTTTAATCCCATTGCCCCAAGTAAACCTATTTCCCGCGTGCGCTCAAGGACAGCCATCAGTAGTAAATTGAGGATACCGATGGCAGCTATCAGGATGATAATGACCCCAAACATATTCATAAATGAACTTTTCATTTCGATGGTTTGTACCATTTCAGGATTGGCTACCTGCCAGGAATCGACTTCATATGCCGGAAGAGCAATCTGGAGTTCATTCACTATGTCGTCTTCCAAACCAACTTTCTGAAGTGCGATCACGACTTCCGTTGCTTGATCTCGTAAGCCGAAAAGTCGCTGTGCTTCCATGAGGGAAATGTAAGCGGCATGTTTCTCATACTCGGGAAGTCCAAGGTCGTAAACTCCAATTACCGTCATGGAACGGCGGCGCATTTGATCGTGAGTGGCTTGACCAATCAAAGTAATCCGGTCTCCAATTCCCACCTCCATTCGATCCGCTTGAGCTTGTCCAAGGAGGATCATATCTTGATCATTGGATTGAAGGTAACTACCGGCGACTATGTTTTGAGCGATCAGTCCAACCGGAGCTTCCAATTCAGGTTCTATGCCAAAGATAGTTAAGGGGAAAGAACCTTCACGATTACTGATCATCCCGCTGGTATTGATACGACGAGAAGCTGCGATGACTTCAGGTTGAGCATTTGCAGCTTGTGCAGCCGCTTCTGCATCTGGAAGGGCTAATAGTGGCATTCGTTTGGATTTTTCACGATATCCAGTAGCATGAATCTGAATATTACCTCCCAACAGTCTGACGACTTTACCATAAAGATCTTGAGTTGCGCCAGCCATCAATCCATCATAGAAGACCATTAAAGCTAAACCCAAAGCTACGGCGATGATGACTATTAAAGTACGCCTTTTATTACGCCACACGTTACGCCACGCCAGGCGTAGATACAATGTCATATGAGACGCTCCTTATCAATGAATGGGGTGAAAGAAATTTCTATAGGAGTTATAAGATGCCAGATTTCGTTGTAGGAATTATGATCAATTCTATAATGATTTTATAAAAATCACGTTCAACATGTTATTTTAGCACTATTTCCAAGCAATGAGATCGTTTTCTCTGGTTAAACGCTAGGTAAGTGCACTATAACTCACTAATATACCATTACGGTGACAAGAAGGTAAGTAACTTTTATTCAGCGTCTAGCCCTAATCGCCTTCTTGCTGCATGTAAACCAGTATTGATGAGTTCTAGTAATTCCCTCATTTGAAGCTCCTTTACACTCCTAACCTTAACATGTCGGTGATGTTTTCCGGATCCTTCTAATAAACCACCCGGGTCCGGGAGACCAACTCCTCTTACGAAGCCCAGGTTGACATGATCGCGATGCGGTGAGATTACAAAAACCAGGTCATGCTATCCTTTTCCGAAACCAAATCCGATGTTGTCACGATCTGCAGTGATGATGGCATCCGGGAATCTTTCGAGGATATATTCCTGAAGTAAGGCTGAGAGATGTTGGATCTTGGGGCTAAAATAACTGGAAGGGTTATCCATAGTCATGTAATATAATGTAATTAAAAGAATTATACTATTTATAGAAGGCATGGCTCGTGAATATTATTCAATCTGTTTTCAGACACTGATTTACAGCATTCATATCCCTCCGCTAAACTATACCTGAAATTGATTATTGAACCTGGCTTATGATGGATATACAGCAGACCACATTTATAGGCGTTGATCCAACCTACTGTAACAAAGCGTTCAGATTCGCTTCTTTAAACCATGATCTGAAGATGCTTACCTTGGAAGAAGGTGAGTTGGATGAGGTCGTGGCGTTCATTAGCGGGCAACCATCTGCTTATGTAGCCGTGAACGCGCCCTCTGGTTTAAATATTGGATTAGTTAAAGACGATGAGACACGCCAGACGCTGCCATCCCTGCGTCGTGCCAGCCGTGGAAAGGATATGCGATTGGTTGAGCATACCCTTCGCGAACGTGGAATTTATGTTGCAACTACCCCGGCAACCAAGGAATTATGTCCAGCCTGGGTGCAGTCTGGATTTGCTTGCTATCAAAGTTTAAAGAAGCTTGGTTATCAACGATATCCCCAAGCGGAATCCCCATATCAATACCTGGAGACACATGCACAGGCGGCATTTATTGTTCTGCTAGGGCAAATGCCCTTTTCAAAAGCTGCTTTGGAAGGACAGTTACAGAGGCAATTGTTGCTTCATGAATTGGGGATTAGCATCAGGGATCCGATGGATTTTTTCGAGGAAATTACACGCCATAAGCTATTAAAAGGTATCTTGCCGGTCGAAATGCTCAATCACGGGGGAGAATTGGATGCCTTAATGGCAGCCTATGTCGCTTTTATGGCTGCAAATCACCCAGATGAGGTTGTACTCCTTGGTGATGTTGCCGAGGGTCAGGTTGTTCTTCCTGTAAAAGAGCTAAAAGAAAGTTATCAGAATCCGCTCAGGTACCAACAAAATAGCTACCTGTTTGATTTTCTTTCAAATTCGGATTAGATTGTTTGCATTCCTTTTTGGAAAATACTTGCCAACCGACGATTGCTTGTTTATCTAAATTCAATATAAGGATATATAATTCCCGGATTTCTTCGTGGAGAAATGTGGTAATGTCTTTGATATTATGAATCCATATGAATTTTTGCTTGTGTTCATATACAGAAGTTGGATCACATTATTATCATTACAGTGTTTGATCGAAGACTTGGCATTTATAAAAACCGAGAAATGATAAAATTGTAGGAATTAAATATCTTGATACCCTGTTGAGGATCCTTCCATGGTTGCATCAAATGATCTGCAAAGCCGCGCTATTAATACTTTACGTTTCCTCTCTGTTGATGCGGTCCAGCAGGCAAATTCAGGCCATCCCGGCTTGCCCATGGGTGTGGCTGCGATTGCATATACGATCTGGATCAGGCACTTACGGCATAACCCGCACAATCCAAATTGGGCAGATCGTGACCGTTTCATCCTTTCAGGAGGACATGGTTCAGCATTGCTGTATTCCCTGCTGCATCTCACCGGTTACGACCTCTCATTAGAAGAGATAAAAAACTTTCGTCAATGGGGTAGTCTTACACCAGGGCATCCAGAGTATGGTTTAACCCCAGGTGTGGAAATGACTACCGGCCCTTTAGGCCAAGGGCTGTCAAATGGTGTTGGGATGGCGATTGCAGAAGAACATCTCCGAGCTGTCTTCAATAAACCAGGCTATGAGATTGTTAATCACACCATTTATGCCATTGTTACGGATGGGGATTTAATGGAAGGAGTGTCCTCAGAATCGGCTTCCCTGGCAGGACACATGCAATTGAGTAAGCTGATATATATATATGATGACAATCGAATCACTATCGAGGGTTCGACCAAGATCACTTTCACTGAAGATCGCGGCAAGCGATTTGAGGCTTACGGATGGCATATCCAGAACGTTGACGATGGTAATGATGTCGCGGAAATCGATACTGCCATCAAAATTGCGAAAGCTGATCCACGTCCATCGCTAATCATCTGCCGAACTCATATTGGTTATGGCTTGCCGACACGTCAGGATACGGAAAAAGCACATGGCGAACCCCCAGGTGAGACCGAACTTAATGGTGCAAAAGAAAATCTTGGTTGGCCAATGGAACCAAAATTCAATATTCCTGATGATGTTCTGAATCACTTTCGTGGATCTGTCAAGCGGGGTGAACATGATGAAGCCGAATGGAAAAAAACATTTGATAATTATCAATCTGAATTTCCAGATCTGGCTGAAGAATTCCGTCGTCGTATTCAGGGACAACTACCAGTTGGGTGGGATAGGAACCTGCCTGAGTTTCCAGTTGATGGGAAAGGGATGGCTACCCGCGTTGCATCTGGTAAAGTGCTCAATACCTTGGCTAATAGATTACCTGAACTAATGGGTGGATCAGCGGATCTGGCTCCTTCTAATAAAACCTGGCTGGAAGGATTGATGCCTTTCCAGAAAGAGACTCCCACCGGGCGTAATCTCCACTTTGGCGTGAGAGAGCATGGGATGGGCGCAGTTGTGAATGGAATAGCCGTCCATGGAGGTTTGATCCCTTTTTGCGCAACCTTTCTCGTTTTTTCCGATTACATGCGTGGCGCAATACGACTTTCAGCCTTTTCACATTATCCGGTGATATGGATATTCACGCATGATAGCATTGGTGTAGGTGAAGATGGTCCGACACATCAACCGGTTGAACACTTGGCTGCATTACGTGCAATCCCTAACTTGACTGTTATCCGACCGGCTGATGCCAACGAAACCGTTGTGGCTTGGCGGATTGCGATTGTCAGCCGTAATAATCCTACCGCTTTGATCTTCACGCGACAAAATGTGCCGATCCTCGACCGCAACATATACGCGCCAGCTAATGGTTTGCAACGAGGTGCGTATGTTTTGGCAGACCTTGGCGAGCGTGAACCAGAATTGATCATAATGGCATCCGGTTCGGAAGTTGGGCTTATTGTTCCCGCCGGTGAGAGACTGGCTGCTGAAGGTCATAATGTTCGTCTGGTATCATTTCCATCCTGGGAACTCTTCCAGGAACAGGATGCGGCGTATCGCGAATCTGTTCTACCATCGAAAGTTAAAAAGAGATTGGCAGTTGAGGCGGGTGTTGCCCAGGGTTGGGAGCGTTGGGTTGGGGAGGCAGGTAAGATTATCTCATTGGACTCCTTTGGGGCATCCGCTCCTGTGGATGTACTGATGATAAAATTCGGTTTCACAATCGAAAATGTGATGGTTCAGGCGAAAGGGTTGCTATGAAAATCGCAGTGGCTTGTGATCATGGAGGTTTTCCTTTAAAGGAGATCGTGATCGAGGTAATTCGGTCTAATGGCCACGAAGTGCTTGACCTTGGCACGGACAGTCATGAGAGTGTAGATTATCCCGACTATACGGAGAGGTTGGGACGAACGATACAGAGTGGTGAAGCAGATCGGGGTATTATTTTATGCGGTTCAGGAGTTGGGGCATGTATCGCAGCCAATAAGATAAAAGGGATTTATGCTGGGATCTGCCACGATACTTATTCTGCTCATCAAGGAGTGGAACACGATGATATGAATGTACTTTGCCTGGGTGCACGTATCATTGGACAGGAATTAGTTAAAGAAATCGTAGTTTCTTTTCTAGGTGCGCGGTACATAGGAAACGATCCCGGTCAGGAGCGTCATTCCCGGCGGGTAAGGAAAGTGCGCAGCATTGAAGAAAAAGAATAAATAATCCGATTCAGATATCAAGAAAAGTTGTTGATTGGGGCGGAATAAAAAATCTGATGTATCCTTTTCATTATAAATAGGAGCAGGCATGACGTTACCGATAAAACAACTTACATCTATTGGGCAATCACTTTGGTACGATAATATCCAACGTCGTCAACTTGAGAATGGTGAATTGGCTGATTTGATCACCCGGGGGGAAATCCGCGGAATGACTTCCAATCCATCAATTTTCAATCAAGCAATCTCCAAATCGGATGATTATGACTCGGCTTTGATCCCGCTGGCTTGGGCAGGTTGGGATTCCGAACGTATCTTTTGGGAGTTGGCAATCGAAGATATCCAGGCTGCAGCAGACCTTTTTATACCTTTATATAACCAAACTAATGGGGAAGATGGTTACATCAGCCTGGAAGTCAACCCGACCTTTGCTAATGATAGTGAGAGGACTTTAGCACAGGCTGAGACATTATGGAAGAGGGTTGTTCGGCCGAATCTGATGATTAAGATCCCGGCCACTAAGGAATGCATACCTGCTATCAAGCAAGCAATTGCTTCCGGTATCAATATAAACGTAACCCTCATTTTTTCTCTCCAGCGATACCAGGAAGTGATGGAGGCGTATCTCTGCGGTTTGGAGGAGCGCGTAGAAAATGGATTACCTGTTGACAGAATTGCTTCAGTCGCTTCATTTTTCATCTCACGAGTTGATACCAAAATTGACGCGCAATTACCGAACGACTCTCCGCTGCGTGGAAAAGCCGCGATTGCCAATGCCAAGCTGGCTTATGAGTTTTTTCAAAAATATTTTGTTGGTAATCGTTTTAATAAATTGCAGGAGAAAGGTGCTCACATCCAGCGACCTTTATGGGCATCCACCAGCACAAAAAATCCCGCCTATCCCGATACTCTTTATGTTGACGGATTAATCGGTCCATATACGGTAAATACAGTTCCACCGCAGACACTTGATGCGTTTCGAGATCATGGAAAGGTTGAGTCTGCATTAACTCGAAATCTGGATGAAGCACGACAAGTAATAGAAGCTATCGAGGCTCTGGGTATCTCGATGGAGCAAGTAACAAAAGAGTTGGAAGAAGAGGGTGTTAAAGCTTTTGTAGAGGCTTTTACCACGCTATTGGATACTATTGACGAACGTCGAAAAGTTGCGATTTCACAGCTTGGCCCGTTGCAAGGAAGTGTTGCTAAGCGAATTAACCGTCTGACTGCTGACAATGTTCCTATGCGTTTGTTCAATTTGGATGCCACCCTTTGGACTGATGATCCAGACCAAATGGCTATGATTAAGAAGCGAATGGGCTGGTTGAAATTACCTGAAACATCACGCTGCTTGCTCCCAGAATTAAGTACGCTGGTTAATGATGTAGGTAGTGCAGGTTTTACACATGTTCTTTTATTGGGTATGGGCGGTTCTTCGCTGGCACCGGAGGTCTTTTCGCTGGTCTTTGGCTCGAGTGGGATGAAATTTGCGATTCTCGACTCCACTGATCCCTATCAGCTCACTTCAGTTGTTCAAGAATTTCCTGAGGGTAAAACCTTATACATAATCTCCAGCAAATCGGGAGACACTGTAGAAGTTCAGGCTTTATTTAGTTATTTCTGGGTTAGAGAACATGCGGATGGTTCACGATTTATTGCGATCACTGACCCTGGCACATCTTTAGAAAAACTTGCGAATGAATCCCGATTCCGAAAAACAATCATCGCTGATCCCATGGTCGGTGGACGCTATTCTGCGCTGACAGCCTTTGGCTTGGTACCTGCTGCATTACTTGGTATGGATGTGGATCGGTTGTTAATGCGGGCAGAGTGGATGGAAAAACAATGTGCGGCAAATATTCCTACCACGCGTAATCCCGGATTGATGCTTGGGGCGGTCTTTGGGCAGGCAGTCTTGGATGGTCGTGATAAATTGACTATTGTTGCCGATCCTCCACTGGTCCCTTTTTGTTCATGGCTGGAACAATTAATTGCAGAATCGAGTGGTAAGCAGGGTAAGGGTATCTTACCGGTCATAGGTGAAGACTTGGGTGATCCATTGTTATTTGACAACGATCGTCTATTTTTCTATCTAAGGCAGACAGGGGAGTATGATGAGGCATTGTCGCGGTTACATAATTCTGGTCACCCGGTGATAGTGATACCCGTAAAAGAAATATATGATCTTGGTGCGGAATTCTACCGATGGGAAATCGCTACGGTGATTGCATGCGTTATTCTTGGTGTTAATCCTTTTGACCAACCCGATGTACAGGACAGCAAAGATCGGACAAATAAAAAAATACTTGCGTATAGCCATAATAATATCTTGGATGAAGCTAACCCTGTATGGGAAAATGATAACATAAAGATCTTTTCCCCTGATCCAATTGCCGCGGTACAAATGGTAAATATTATCGATTCATTCTTATCACAGTCACAGGTAGGGGATTACTGTGGAATTAATGCATTTCTTCCGCGCAATTCAGAGATGGTGGGGATACTTGAAAAATTGCGGATGTTCATCAGAAAAAAGTATTGTAAGGTGGTAACGGTTGGTTTCGGTCCGCGCTATCTACATTCAACAGGACAGTTTCATAAAGGTGGGCCCAATGCCGGTCTCTTCCTGCAGATAACAGCTGAACCAGTTGTAGATGTGGATATTCCAAACCAACAAATGACCTTCGGTAAGCTGGAGTTCGCGCAGGCAATAGGTGATTATGAGGCTTTGAAAACCCGCAGCAGAAGGATCTTGCACCTGCGCATATTAAAAGATATTACTAGTACTTTAACTGCATTACTTGAAGAGATGATCATTTAAACGAAATTGATGTTGTCTTAAGTAAGAGTGGGTCATTAAGAGAAATTTCTTCTCAATACTATTAATTTCGTAATCAAATGAACATTCCATTCCGAAAAGGATATAGTCTATGATGGTTCTAAATATATTTTGATGGTTGTTAATGGTTTATCATAATCTCTTAATTGGGTTATCAATAATTATTGATGCATATAAAAACATCATATAGTACCTTTCGAGATTTTAGTACACTTTCGTTGAGTAGTTCTGATCGCATTTGCAACCATTATTCTTCCCAGCCAGTCATTAATTCGCAGGACCCAATGCATGTTTGCCAACCAACCCAAGAAGGAGCCTATGCCACGCAGCGGGAAGTTGGGGGGATCAGGTAATGGCATTGCAAATGAGAAGTCTACGGGATTGTTACCGATTAGGAATGTGTATCGCCCAGTTCGTTTGACTTTGGGATCTTGTTCTAAAAATTTTCCAAGCGCTTGTTTTTCTTCAGTACTCAACCAGGATGGTGGATCAGATGAGGCTTTAAAACCAGTCACAAGAGCCAAATCCTGAAGGATTCTTTTCTGAACTGGTAGAAGGTCGTTATTGTGCGAGCGGAAATAAACCACATCAGGATCAATATGGACAAGTGGGTTTAACCATAAACGGTTTACTGTGGTACGGATGGCATTCTGGACACCGGGAGCAGAGGGATTATTAAGTAAGTGACTGTTGCGAAAACTATCCCAATAAGAAGCTACATCTGGACCAACACGCATTCCATCACATAGGCCGAGAGTTGGCAGAATTGGTGCTCCACAAGCCATGAAGTAAGCGTCTCCCATGGCTTCGCGCAGGACTTTAAGTCCATAACGATATCCAGCTTCACGCGGTAAACCATTATGACGTTTACCTGGCAAGGCACCTGCATAAAGAAAATCCAACTTCAGATAGTCATAACCCCAGGCACGAATATTATTTATTAAAGTTATAAGCCATTCCAAAACTTCAGGGTGAGTGATGTCGAGGGCATAATTAGGTTCACCCCAGTTGAATCCTGCTGAAACGAATCGTTCCTCATCATCGCGCAGCAACCAGTCAGGGTGTTTGTGTGGAATGCTTGAAGAAGGGGCTACTAAAAATGGGGCTAACCATAGACCTGGTATCCGACCAGAGAAGCGTATTTGGGCTGCAATGTTGTCCATACCGGAGGGAAACTTTTTATTGGGTTCCCATTCTCCTATCCTTTGTTGCCAGCCATCGTCAATTTGAAAAACATCAAACGGGATATCTCTTAGATCCTTGAGAATATCAAGTAAATTCACTTCGGAAATCTGCGTATAAAGACTGTACCACGAACACCAGATGCGTGGTCTTTTAGCGACGCGTCCTCGACCAAAATGCTTTTCCAATAATTCGGCATAGTGTGTAAAAACAGAGTGTTCTTTCCCGTGTGTGATGAACCAATTACCAGAACCGGTTTCGTACCTGCCTCTAAGTATTCGCCCTTCCAGCTCGACATGTGCTTCCAAACCCAGTGCACCGAGCAACAGGACATTGCCTCCGGGTGCATCAATTGCACCAAGCCAAGAGCCATTTTGTCGTTCTAAGCAGACATAACCAGGATCGGTCTGCATCGGATGTAAAACATTTGGCTTGAGAAGGGGGATGCATCGTGAGGATTCAACCCAGGTTGTCAAACTCCAGGATTGCCAACCGTGGCGGAAATATTGATTTACTTGATATGGTAGTGCAATCGAAATATCACTTCCATACAGTAAATATCCCTGTTGTGTTGAATGGGATTTCTCTGCATTTGCAAGGAGGACCAGATCGTTAAATTCTATCGTTATTTCCATGTTTTTTTCGTAAGCTGGAAAATAATAAACTTATTATGCCCTGAGATAGAAGGGAAGGCAAGGAAGGATTGACCTTGTTGGAGACTCATGGCATAATAAAAGCATTAAAATATCTAAAGGTGTTGATGGAAAAGAGTAAACCCGTGGATTTTGCCAGTGAGCCTGGGATTAGTGTGAACCAGGTCAGCGAAACAGGTTGAAAATCCTTCCGGAGCCGCGATCTGAACACCAAAGGTAAGTAAGAAAGTCGGAATAGTCTACCGTTAGCACAGACTCGGGTAAAAGTCTCTTTTTGAAAGACTGTACTCGATTGAGTGCCTGTAGTAATGCAGGAATACGGGTGGTACCACGTGAGCGTAGATGGCTCTCGTCCCTGTTCTGGGATGAGGGTTTTTTATTAATATGTTAGTTTGGAGGTTTTATGTTCAAACCTGTTTCTTCTAAAGTCGATATTCCTTCGATGGAAGAGGCTATTCTAAAGTATTGGAAATCGAAAGATATTTTTAGAAAAACCATCAATACAAACGAAGGTGGACAGGAATTTGTTTTTTATGAAGGTCCGCCTACAGCAAATGGTAAACCAGGTGTTCATCACGTACTTGCACGTGCTTTCAAAGACATGTTCCCTCGTTATAAAATAATGCGCGGCTATCATGTCTCTCGACGAGGTGGTTGGGATACACACGGTTTACCATTAGAGATTGAAGTAGAAAAGCAATTAGGTTTTACCAGCAAACAGCAAATCGAGGATTATGGAATTGATCGGTTTAACGACCTGTGCCGAAAATCAGCTTTTTCATATATCCAGGATTGGGAGAAGTTAACTGACCGTATCGCTTTCTGGGTAGACTTGGAAGATGCCTACGTCACATTTACAAACGATTACATCGAGTCGGTTTGGTGGATTCTTAAAAACTTCTGGGATAAAGGTTTGCTCTACCAGGGTGATAAAGTTGTCCCATATTGCCCTCGATGTGGTACACCGCTTTCTGATCACGAAGTTGCTCTGGGTTATGAGGAAACGACTGACCCTTCTATATTTGTACGAATGCCACTGGTGGATCAGCCGGGGACATCGCTCCTTGTTTGGACAACCACACCCTGGACTCTCCCTGGTAATGTAGCGATTGCAGTGCATCCGGACATGGAATATGTTACTGTAGAACACCGCCTGGATGAGAATGAAGTGGAGCGGCTGGTCTTGGCGCGTGCACTTCTCGATAAGGTTTTTACCGGTGAACAGGTGAAGGTGGTGGATTCATTCAAGGGTAAAAAGCTAAAAGGGCAGCACTATCAACCGCTGTTCACCTTCACGCCACTGGATAAATCCGCTTATTACGTTGTATTGGGTAGCTTTGTCACGACCGAGGATGGTACGGGTTTAGTACACATGGCTCCTGCTTTTGGTGCTGAAGATATGCAGGCAGCGTTGGAGTCTGACTTGCCAGTGCTGATGACAGTTGCTCCAGATGGTACATTTCTACCCGAGGTGACACCTTGGCGTGGGATATTTGTCAAGGATGCAGACCCGTTGATCATTCGTGACCTGAGCGACCGCGGCCTTTTGCTTCGTTCTGAGCTATATACCCATACATACCCTTTTTGTTGGCGCTGTAAGACCCCATTGCTTTATTATGCTCGGAGCACCTGGTATATACGTACGAGCCAGTTCAAAGACCGTTTACTTGCGCTCAATGCAAATATACATTGGGTACCCGAGCATATCAAGAACGGACGCTTTGGGAATTGGTTGGAAAATAACATCGATTGGGCGCTGGGACGTGAGCGCTATTGGGGCACGCCTCTGCCCGTGTGGGAATGTCGTCAGTGTAAGCATCAAATAGCAGTTGGTTCTATAGCTGAACTTTCAAAAAGAGCCGGACGCGATCTGATCGATCTCGACCTGCATCGTCCCAACGTTGATAAGGTCAATTTTTCTTGTACCGAGTGTGACGGAATCATGCAGCGCGTACCTGAGGTGATAGATGTATGGTTCGATTCGGGTGCAATGCCTGTCGCCCAATGGCATTATCCATTCGAAAATATCTCAAAATTCAAAGAACAGTTCCCGGCTGATTATATTTGTGAAGCCGTCGATCAAACGCGTGGATGGTTTTACTCACTGCATGCAATCAGTACTTTGCTTTTTGACCATGAGAGTTATCAAAATGTTATCTGCCTGGGCTTGATCCTGGATAATGATGGACAAAAGATGGCTAAAAGTAAGGGTAATATTATCGACCCTTGGGATGTGCTTGATGTTCATGGTGCGGATGCTTTCAGGTGGTATCTATATACTGCCTCTCCACCTGGAAATGAAAGGCGCTTCTCGGTTGATCTGGTCGGTGAAGTGATAAGGAACTTTACATTGACTCTCTGGAACGTCTATTCATTCTTCGTAACTTATGCCAACTTGGACAAACCCGTGCTAAACTCTACGATGAATGTAAAAAATGACCTGGATCGCTGGTTGTTATCCTCACTGCACACTCTCATAAAAGATGTGACAGAGGCATACGAGCAGTATGATGTTCCCAATGCAACCCGACCGATTGAGGTCTTTGTCGAGCACCTATCGACCTGGTATTTGCGACGGTCGAGGCGTCGTTTCTGGAAATCGGAATCCGACTCTGATAAACAAGCGGCTTATACAACTCTATATACTGCATTAATAACGGTCGCTAAATTACTTGCTCCAGCCATGCCTTTCTTGGCAGAGGAACTTTATCAGAATCTAGTATGCAGCGTAGATGTGAACGCTCCAGAATCTGTGCACCTATCACTTTGGCCAGAATATGACAAGGCATTTATAGATGATACACTCAACCATGAAATGGTTACTGTAATGAAGCTGGTTTCATTGGGGCATGCCGCACGTAATAAGGCTGATCGTAAAGTGCGTCAGCCTCTGGCTGAGGCGGCTTTCTCGGTTGGTAACATTGAAGAACGGGATGCAGTTGAGGCTTATACTGAGTTAATTAAAGACGAATTGAACGTAAAAAGGGTTCGATTACTGGATACCAGCAGTGAAGCTGTTGTGTTTAGGATCAAACCACTGCCCCGGCAGCTGGGTCAAAAGTATGGAAATCGTCTCCCGGCGATAACCGAGAAAATTGCTGGTATCGATCCTGAATCGGCTGCTAGGAAGATTTTAAATGGGCAATCGCTTGAAATCAATATCTGTATGGAAACCCTCAAGATCCTTCCCGATGACGTTGAAGTGCATGCCCAAGCCAGGGAAGGTTTTGCAGTAGCGACTGAAGGACCTTATCTGGCTGCTGTTGTTACTGAATTAACGCCGGAGCTGGTCCGTGAAGGTTTGGCACGGGAATTCGTCCGCCGCATTCAGGACTTACGAAAACAAGCCGATCTAAACATTGCCGATCGTATTCAGATATATATCCATGCCTCCAGTGGATTGGTTGAAGATATTCAGGTATATCAGGACTATATTATGTCTGAAACATTGGCAATTGGACTGAATTTCGAGACCCCCCCGAAAGAGGCTGTTGTAATTGAAGATATATATGAGGGAGAAAATATATCAATTGGTCTGCAAAAAACCTAAAGATAAAAGACGCACTAACCATGTGCGTCTTTTTATTATTTATGTAGTGGATGAGTTGGATTGAAATGGTATAAAATATGTTAACCTCGACCTTCCAGGATATATTCATCCATGTTGAATAACCTAAAAGACCTCATCTTTGGATCTCCCCTCCCTACCCAACAGATTTCAGAAAAGCGCTTGAATAAAATCCGTGCCCTGGCTGCTTTTTCGCCAGACGCGCTTTCATCTATTGCTTATGCTAACCAGGAAATTTATCTTGGATTGGTCATAGCAGGTAGTACGGGTCTTTCAATGGCTTGGCCTATCGGCCTTGCAATCACCACATTGTTGGTTTTGGTAGCGGTTTCGTATTACCAAACCATACATGGTTATCCTTCTGGTGGTGGTTCATATAACGTCGCTCGAGAAAATCTAGGTATTTATCCGGGATTGATCGCAGCTGCTGCCTTATTAATTGGATATCTACTGACCGCAGCAGTCAGCCTGACAGCGGGTGTGGCGGCGATCGCCTCGGCATTCCCGGTACTATGGCCCCATCGTGTCTTGCTCTCGCTATTTTTCTTGTTGGTCATAACGCTGATCAATATGCGCGGTATCATAGAGACTGGAACATTAATGGCTGTACCGGTCTACCTTTTCCTTTTTACCTATCTTCCCATGCTGGCTTATGGCATTGTAGTTGCATTATTGCATGGTCCCGCTGCGTATGACGTAATCGTTCCTCCTGCCAGCCAGCCTCTGACATTTATATTAATATTGCATGTCTTTTCAGCAGGTTGTACCGCACTGACAGGTATCGAAGCAATCAGCAACGGAGTTCCGGTTTTTAAACCACCTGAGGTAAAGAATGCCAGTCGAACTTTGATGGTCATGGCGATGCTGATGGCAGTGCTTTTCATTGGGAGTATAGGTTTAACCCAATTTTTAGCTGTTATTGCGGGTCCACAGGAAACGATCCTCTCAGCGTTGGCAAGACGATTATTAGGGAGCGGATTCCCTTACCTGGTAATCCAGTCCAGTACGATGCTTATCCTGGTCGTCGCAGCAAATACCAGTTTTGCTGGTTTTCCCCGTTTGACAGCCATCCTGGCAGGTGACCGGTTTTTACCTCGACAATTGACCAGTCTGGGAGATCGCTTGGTATACAACAATGGTATTCTGCTTCTTTCTGGAATGACTGGTTTATTGATTTTTATTTTTGATGCAGATACACATGCATTGGTCCCTCTCTTTGCTGTCGGTGTTTTCATGGCTTTTACTCTCTCCCAAATAGGAATGGTAGTTCACTGGTGGCGCGAGCGGGGCAGGGGATGGTTATTAAAGAGTATGATCAATGGTGTTGGTGCCTTGGCTACATTGGTAGCAGGTATTATCATCGGAGTAAGCAAATTTCTTGATGGGGCATGGATTACCATTATTTTCATCGTGATAATGGTATTCGTTTTCCGTCAAATAAGTGAACATTATCAAAAAGTTGCCAGTCAGTTGTCGCTTGATGGTTTACCACCATCCCTCCAACCTTCTCCTTTGCCTCGTGTCGTCGTTCCAATTTCAGGTGTCCACCGAGGTGTAATAGATGCTATCAATTTTGCTCGTTCAATCTCAAAAGATGTCACAGCTGCATTCATCGAATTGGAACCGGATTCAGGAGAACTGATTCGCGAAAAATGGTTGGAGTGGTGGCCTGATGTGACTCTCGAGGTCATTCCTTCCCCTTACCGTTCAATTATTGGACCTTTAATGGATTTCCTGGATGAAACAGACCGGCAACACGCCGATGGACGATCAGCGGTGGTAGTTCTACCGGAATTTATACCTGTCAAGTGGTGGCAGGTATTGCTGCATAATCAAACTGCCTGGATGATAAAGGCTGCGCTCCTGTATAGAAGACGAAGATCTGGTTTTACCCGGGTGATTATCGATATTCCTTATCATCTCCGACGGTGATAATATAAATATTGATTCAGAATATTTAATAATAAATAATTGGAGTGAATAGTAGACTATCAACTATCTGCCTCCATATATTTAAGCTGTGAATCAAATGCCAATAACTACTGTATTAAATCCCAATACCGGTCTATTAAGACTGATATTTCGTTTCCCCAAACTTTTTTATCGGTTTGGATTAGGTTGGCTTTTTACCAGCCATTTTCTCATGCTGACACCTATTGGTCGAACAGAATTCATAAGTATCTTGGTTTCAGTCTTCTATGACCATCCTTAATAACGACGATGATTGAAATTGATATCGCACCAGTTGATACGGTTACAGATGAGCTGCAGGCAGGATTCGAGCGTCTAGTCTCTCAATTGACTATTAATCACCCATCACCGACGCGAGAGGAGTTATCTGAAATGATTAATTCCGAAACATCATCAACTTTGATCGCCCGTATACGGGATACAGATAGAACAATTGTTGGTACTCTGACTTTGATCACATACCGAGTACCAACTGGGATACGCGCTCGAATTGAAGACGTTATCGTGGACGAGCCTTTCCGTAAGCAGGGGATAGGGAAAGCGCTTGTTCTTTCTGCGCTCAAAATGGCTCAAAATGCAGGAGCAGAGGGTGTTGCGCTCACATCGAATCCACAACGAACCGAAGCCAATAATCTCTACCAACGAATGGGTTTCAAACGATGGGAGACAAACCTGTATTTTTATAAGTTTGAGAATAAACAATAAATCCGGATAATAACTTTTAACGGTTGATCTACAATCTATGCAAAGTGAATATACCTGGTTGTCGCTGCGTTCTGATTTAGGTATGCACCACGATATTCTTCCGGCATCAATCCTGCCAACTGGTACATTATTTCATCCACCATTTGCTGACGGACTACTTTGGTAACCTTTTCATTGTGTGATTCTAAGGTAAAAATGCGCCCGACTCGGATGTGAAAATCGGTCCGGCGTAGGCGCTTAAGGTTGTCACGAAAATTCTCTCCACCCCAATGTGCGATGGGAATTAATGGCGCATTACTGTGAAGCGCCAGGGTAATGATGCCTGGCCTAGCCCTTAACAATACACCGGTCTTATTGCGCGTCCCTTCTGGTGATATTCCCAGGATTGCGCCTTGTTTAAGAACTGTTAAAGATTGATTTAGAGCTTTCATGTCCGCTTCACCCCGGCGGATGGGGATTGCTCCCCAAAGGGTAAAAAGCCACCCCATGAATGCGTTATCCCACGTTTCTATTTTTGCCAGTCCCGTCAATGGTCGCGGTTGAAGTTGTGAAAAAATCAGAGGTACTTCAATTGAGCCTGTATGGTTTGTGAATACGATCAGAGGACCGTGATGTGGCACCTTTTTTAGTTCTGCTTTATCTATTCGGCAGAGGATATCCAATCCTCGTTTGGCTACTCCAGTGATAAACCATCGTTGCAGATTCATAATGTCTTGTCAAGTCCCACTATCTCGAGTTGGAGTGGTAGGATATCAATGTTCAATTCCACTCCGGATTCGCAAAGGATCTCACCATCGACTTGGACAGGCATTGTACCTTTTATTGCACTGATCCTCACCTTCCTGGCTTGGGCCATAAGTATCTCAGATTGAGTGGATTGTGTACCCTTTATGAAATGGGGGATCAAACTGAACATGCGAACTCGGCTGACTTGCTTGGCAATGCATAAATCAAACACCCCATCATCTGATTGGCTCTCTGGTGCGGTCCAGAACCTGCCGCCTATCCGGCGCCCATTCATGATTGAGACCATTAATGCCTCGATGGTGTGAGTTTGATCGTCGTTTTGGATTTTCAATGTAGGGGCTTTGAAGTATACAAATATAGTCTGCAATGCCGCGATCAGATAAGCCAAATCACCGCTGACCCAGGTAATTTTATATGACTGGATCGTTCCAGCGGCATCAAAACCGATGCCAACGCAATTGCCGAAATAGCGTCCATTTGAAGATTTACCTTCCTTGACGATTCCAATATCTATGATTCGACGCCAATCTTCTGCCAGGCAATGGCAGGCTTCATCCAATCTGGTGGATACACCCATGCTGGCAGCAAAGTCGTTGCCAGTGCCAATACCCAATATACCAAGGGCTGGCTGTTTAACACCTAAGGTACTGGCAGACATTATGCCATTGATGATTTCATTTACTGTCCCATCACCACCTGCACCAACAATTACTTCATAACCGTCAATGGCAGCCTGTCTGGCTAAATCAGCAGCGTGCCATTGATTTTTGGTTGAGACTATTTCGAAATTCAGGCCGTACTGGTGCAGATTCTCTTTAATAATAGGTAATAAGCGTTCACCTCTCCCTCGTCCGCTTATAGGGTTGACAATCACCAGATACTTCAATTATGGTTCCTCGCTGGTAATAAACTCTATCGCTTGCGGTATTAATTCGATGGATAGGTTTTTTCCTTCATGACATAATGTTTCGCCATCGCAATGAGCTGGAAGAGTACCCTTGATAGCCGTAACATCCACTTTTCGAGCTTGAGCAGTTTTTATCTCTTTCTCACCTGCTTGAGTGCCCTTTAAGAAATGGGGAATCAAACCGAAAATCCGGGTTTTACTGGCTCCCTCTGCGATGCATAGGTCAAACCACCCATCATTTGGGAGACCTTTTGGTGCCATAAAGAATCCGCCTCCCATACGCTGCCCGTTCATTATTGAGATCATCAGGGATGGCTGGGTGATGGTTTCACCATCGATGTCAATACAGACCGTGGGTGCCTTGTAATATAAAAAGACTGTCCGTATTGTTGCGATCAGATAAGCTAGCAGTCCACGCGTCCAGCGGATTTTAACTGCCTCGAACCCGACTGCGGCATCAAACCCGATACCTACGCCGTTTCCAAAATAACGACCCTCAGGATAATCGCCACCCTTGACTATCCCTACATCTATGGTTAGCCGCTTGTTCATTCCCAGCGAGCGGCAGGAAGTTTCCAGATCCTGACGGATGTTCATACCATAAGCAAAGTCATTACCGGTACCTACTGGTAGGATGCTCATTGCTGTTTTATTGAAACCTGACGTCCGTGCCTGCATTAATCCATTCAGAGCTTCGTTGGCAGTCCCATCGCCACTTGCTGTAACGACTACATCAAAACCGTCTTGAGCCGCCTTCTTGGCAAGTTCTACGGCATGCCAGGGGCGCTCGCTGAAAACCAGGTTGTAGTCCAAGTGTTGGTTGCGAAATTCAGTTTCTATGATCGGCACTACTTTCTCACCACGTCCTCGACCAGATATTGGATTTATGATGATGAAATATCTCATTCTTGGTTTTCTCCTCTTGGTGCAATGGATATTGCGACTATCTTCAGGTGGAATTTTTAATACAATAATTGCGGCTTGAACTTAGCTAAAAGAAGAACAACCGAATTACCATTTTTGTTTTCGTTTTCTCAATGGCACCTCTTACAAGCGCTGTTCAAGTATGGTGGATATCATCAACTAGGATATTCATGAATTCTTTCATTTTACTTGTTATAGATTTGAGTTTATCATAGTCGTGGTTGTTGTTGCTCATATTCCGCAGGTGTATCGATGTCCTGTAATATTGTACTGGTTTCAACTTGCAGGTAATGGATATCGGCAGCATGAGCAGTAAGAAAATCATGCGGCGTTTGTTCTGACGTAAGGTCAAGCAGGGAGTTCCATTTTGTTCTCGCAACTAACCAGGGATGACCACGGCGCATCTGGTAACTGGGAATAATCAAGGGGGCTCCTGTTTCGAGATAGGTGCTGATAATTTGTCTAACGATACTTACCATAATCTGTGGTTGATCCCCAAGAACAACAAGAGTGGCAAGTGTCTCGGGTTTCATCGCGGATAATCCAATTTGAAGGGATGATAACATTTCACCTTTCGCATAGTCATCATTATGTATGGTACGAACTGGGTATTTTTCTATATATAAAGTGACCAGGTTGGTAATTTGTTCTTGGATTGCACCAGTTACAATGACAATATCATTTATACCTGCAGTGGCAAGTGTAATGATCACTTGACCGAGTACGGAGGTTTTGCCCCAGGGGAGAGTTAGTTTTGGACATCCCATGCGTTTGGATTGTCCGGCAGCCAGGACGATAGCAGCGATCATGATAGCATATCCAGGGCACGCTGGTAATCTTCAATAGTATCAATATCGAGGAGCAGTCTGTCATCATACCAGGGTATTGACTCGACCGGGTATTTATTAAAAATCCCCCGACCGCCAGCATCACCTTTAAGTGACATTAAATCAGTGAAAGTTCGCCGGTCAAATAATACTGGATTTGCGCGACGGCTATCAACCATTGGAGCGTGAATGGAATGAAATCCTGTGGCATGAGCTTCCACCAGGGTGTCCAAGACCGCAGGAGTGACCTGGGGTTGGTCAGCCAGCAAAAAGATAATAGCGCCGGTCTCAGCAGGAAGGGCAAGCAATCCTGCTTGTAGGGACGAACTCTGACCCAGTTGATAATTGGCGTTATGAACAATTTGAACCGGGAGCCCGTGTAAAGATTCAGATATTTGTTTTGCATAGGCTCCTGTTACTACAATCACCGGTGATAACCTTGTTGATAATGCAGCATGTGCAATGATACGGATAATAGACTGACCTTGAATTTCAAGCAGTTGCTTGGGTTGCCCCATACGCGTCGACTCACCTGCAGCCAGGATGATTGCAGAGGTCGGTTCGTGGACAGCCCATACGGTTGATTGATCTAGAGTTGTAACAACAATGGAGTGGAATGTTGGTAAAAGGTGTTTTGCAATGTAATTTGAATAACTCAGTATTTCCAAATTGTCAACTTGTGTCAACAAAACTACACGCTTGGCACTTAATGGGATATTTTTTAGTCCACCTTGAGGATCTGTCAAGACCTTGACCACTGCATCCAGCGTGATCGGATCTCCTATTGATAGTTTGCTTAGTGTTGAATATATCTTTGGCCGATGAACAAATTCATCCGATAATGGTTTTCCTATCGATGAAAGGCCTGCTACAACAACGACCATGTCCACAAAATCAGGGATTGCCGGCTCATGCTTGTCTGGCGCTTTGAGTGGTCGTTGATGTGAGCCATCTGCTTCTATCAGAAGTGGTAAGTTATTCTCTTCTGCCAGGTCGTAGATTTTTTTTATTTGTTGCTTGGATAATCCCAAAATTCGATTAGATCCGGTTGGGATGGCACCCGTGATCAAGGTCACGCCTGAGCCAAGTTCATGTTTGATATTTGGGAGTTCCTTGCCGACATCGACTAAAAAATGGCGGTCTGCAAGTGATGCTTGCCAAGTCCCTAAATGCGTGGTTGAGGATACCAGTGCGGGAGACAGTTCGCGTGCAAGCTTAAAAATTGCGGTCGATTTTCCCCCGGCGCCAATAAAAGCTAGTCGAGGTGCGCTTCCAAGGCGTAATGCATCGGAAAGTTTCATTTGTTGTTTGCAGAAGATACCATGAGCAGATGAGAGGAATTAAAATTTGCTCTGGATATTATGACCATAACTGTTGGCGTAGGTCCTTGGGGCTCAAGATTGCTTCCAAAACCCCACCTCCGATTGCCAGGGATTTATCAGATACCATGGTACAGTATTGGGGATCGTCTCGTGGATCGAGGTCCCCGATCTTAAGACCGCGCTGGATAGATAGACCGTCGTGCAGGAGACCACGCAGCACACCCTTGAAGGGTGCTTTGATAGGGATACCGTTTACTTCCGCAATCACTTGCCCAGGTTCGAGGTGATCACAAATATTTGTGTGGTTGATAAGAACGCCATTTGCAGGGGCATGGAGGACGCGTTCGGCTTGCTGATGAGCAACAGTGTCGGGGGTACCTGTATCGGCTTCGGGTTTACTTTTCGTGTAAACTCGACCTAGAGAATGACCGCGGTTGGTCTCGATGGCTGTGTGACAGTTCATCCCTGGAATGAAACCGGGACCTAATCCAATAACAAGGGGTGCAATGTCCATCGTTAGATCGGGTTGACGCTTGGTCATTCGAGCATCAACGATAACCTTTATTGGTAAAGAGGAATTAAGAATAGTGGCAGATGGGTCGATCAGGACCGGTATTTCTCCAATGGCAAGGATAGCCGGTACTTCCGCTTCAGTTGTTACAAAGCTGGCAGTGACATCTTCAACAGTGATCCGATGGCTGTAAACTGCCTCACCAAATGAGACCAGCCTGCGCACAGCCAGTGGCTGTGATAATTCAGTAATAACGATTTTTAGCCCAACATGGTGTAAACGAAGTGCAACACCGGAAGCCAGATCACCTCCACCACGGATAAGAATAAGTGCTGTCATAGCTTTATTGATTCATATGTTAAATATTGAATCTACTTAAGGTTTTGCTAACATCTGCTTTTTATCAAAAGACTCAATTAAGCTCACGTCGTTGTTCGTGAGCTAATTTTCCAAAGACAATAAGAGTGAGGTAAATAAATAGGAAAAATAGAGCAAACAGGAGAGTAAAACCAAGCAAGCGGATATTAGACCGTGGGTGTTGTAAAGTATGTAAAAAATCTGTGAGGATTGGAAGTGGATCTTGAAAGACATCCCAGCTGTTCCAGCGCTCGAATCGACCCAGGTAGATTCCAAGACTCCCCAGACTGACAGATACAAATACAAATAACCAACCTATTACAGAACCAAATGTCCGGTCGATAATCTTCTGCATGAGATACAATGAAACCATACCCAGTAATAATCCAGTCCAGGCAAACCAAACGAGTAAAATCACATCAAACCAGACAGGGACATTATCGTTAACCAGGCTTAAATGTTGGAAATCGGTCAGGATATAAGGGGCGTTGGGAAAAAATAACAGCCATACTAACGAACAACCCAAAATAATCAAATAAAAGATGGGTTTGCGTGAAATCGCAGATATATATGCGGTGGTAGCAAACAATAATGGAATCCATGCCAGGATCAAGTTCCAAACCAGGTTCTTATAATGCAGCGTATCGCTATACTGCATCCTAACGAATGCGAGGCTGATGGATATTATTGAAGCGAAACCAAGTAGGATGAAAATCGCAAATTTATATTTGTGCTCATATAACTTAGGGAACAATGATGCTCCTTATAAAACTAAATTTTCCCCAGACCATGAAGTACACGTTCAGGTGTCAGGGGTAGATCCTGGTACCAGACTCCAGTAGCATCGTGGATAGCTGTGACGATTGCGGGGGCAACCGGTATAAATGGAAGTTCACCCAGGCCGCGCGCACCCCATGGACCAATAGGATCTGGAACTTCAATAATTACTGATTCGACCTGCTCTGGAATATCCCGGACGGTAGGGATAAGATAAGTGCTGAGCTGATCGGTTAACACGTAGCCTTCTTTTGTCTGATAGTTCTCCAACAAGGTGTAACCCTGTGCCTGGATAATACCACCTTCGATCTGACCTTCAACCAGGGCTGGGTTGATAGCCTGCCCAACATCGTCTGCGGATACGAGGCGTAATACGCGAACCTGACCTGTATCCATGTCTACTTCCACTTCAGCAGCCTGAGCCACATAACCATAGGCGAAGTTTGGCTTCGAATAACCTGTCTCTTTATCAAAAGGTGTGGTCTCTGGAGCCAGATACGTGTACTCCGCAATAGCGGGTCGTTCTTCGTTTCGCCACTTTTCAACTGCTCGTTCAGCAGCACCCTTGATGGCATTACCAGCCATGAAAGTCATTCGGGAAGCCGAAGCACTGCCAGAGTTACCCATTGTAGCAGTGTCCGAGGTGACCATCGTGACCTTCTCATAAGGTACTCCTATCGCTTCCGCTGCCATTTGTGCCATTACAGTATGCGTACCCTGTCCTACCTCTGCACCAGCATGGTAGACAACTACCTTCTCAATCGACTCTTTTCCGTGAAGCTCTACGCGTGTCCAACTATTATCTTTATAACCAAAACTGAATCCCACATTTTTAAAGCCACAGGCAAAACCAATACCTCGGCGAAGGTGAATCTCTTTTTGTTTTTCGAGGGAGGGTGCAATCCAACCCTTGGCTGTTTTCTTCCAACCGATTTTTTTCGCTGCAGCTTCGATGACTTGTACAACACTGACCGGACCTGGAGCAGGTGTGCCGACTCCCAGTGTATCCCCTTCTCGGAGGGCGTTGCGGTGACGAAATTCGACTGGATCTATGTTGAGCGTCTCGGCTAGTTTGTTCATCTGGATTTCAGCCATAAACTGCACTTGCGGAGCACCAAAACCACGAAAGGCTGCACCAGGGACATTGTTTGTATAGACACCATATACATCAGCCTTAACGTTCGGGATATAGTAAGGTCCAGTACATGTAATGGTCGAATTACCAAGTACCTTATTGGTTGTGTACATGTAAGCCCCGGCATCCGCGATGACTTTCATCTCCGCCGCGACCAGCTTGCCATCATTGGTCGCTCCCCATCTGGCATGTAAAACCATCTGATGACGCTTACCGTGTCCAATGATCGATTCCTGGCGACTCCAGATGATACGCACTGGACTTTTGAGTTTTTGCGCAGCTAAGGCTAAAACAATCTGTATCGATATGTCTTCCCGACCCCCAAAAGCACCTCCAACTGCCGGGTATATAACGCGTACCTGCTCATCTGGCAAACCTAATGCATGGGCGATTTGGGAGCGATCGGTGTGTGTCCACTGTCCCCCAGCTTGTACCGTGACCCGTCCTTCTTCGTCGATGTAGGCTAATCCAGCCTCAGGTTGCAGGTAAGCATGTTCTTGTACAGGACAATGATACTCACTTTCTACAACTAAATCAGCATTTGCGAAGGCGGTTTCTATGTCACCTTTGCGGATTTTGTAATGCACGCAAACGTTTGTTTCTCCAAGTTCAGGATGAACGAGCGGAGAATCAGGTTGCATGGCTGCTACCGGATCTGTTACGATTGGCAAATCTTCGTAACCAATTTCAATTGACTCACACCCTTTCGTCGCGGTATTCTCACTCTGTGCGATGACTACCGCAATCTGATCTCCCACAAATCGGGTAATGTCACCACCAGGTTTGGATGAACCGGGTCCGCATAATACAGGCTGATCATTTAGTTGCAAACCATACTCATTCACTGGAACATCTTTAGCTGTATAGATAGCTACTACACCAATTATGCCTGCTGCTTTGGATGTGTCAATCTTAACTACCCGCGCATGCGGACGGTTAGCAAACAGGACTTTCATATATAGCATACCTGGCATGGAGAGATCACCAGAATAATGTGTTTCGCCAGTGACCTTACCCAGGGCATCAATTCGGGATACAGATTTACTGATGATGTTTTTATTCATATAGAGATAATACCTTTTATCAGCGGCGATAACGTTTTGGATTATGTTTGGGTGGTGGTACATCAGTGGGACCATAACGTGGTGGACCGAATATGCGATACATGAAGGCATAAATCAATGAAATAATTCCCGCAAGGAAAAGGACCAGAATGAACGCTATGATTAGATTAGCATACAAATTTGTCCAACCAGTTATGGGATTGAGTATCTGTATCAAAAAAGGAACTTCCCAAATAATATTAGGCAAGCGTGGCGAACCGATAAGTTGATAGGGAATTGGCCAATGTCTCTCTAATCCATGCTTCACTAATACATCTGCCCCAGCATAAGCCATAGCCGGTATGATCAGAATGATCAAGAAGCCGATCCCCCGCCAGATCGGGTGAATCTCCCATTGGCGTTTGGGTGGTGGACGTCTCATTTCGTATCTTCCCATGATTACCTCTCAAATCGATATATTACTTGCTTGCTTTCTCGATTGCCTGGATGATTTTATAATAACCTGTACATCGGCATAGATTCCCGGTGATTGCCTGCTCGATTTCATTTTTTGTTGGATGTGGTCGTTCTTCGAGGAGTTTCGCTCCTGACATCAAGAAGCCTGGCGTACAGTAACCGCATTGCACTGCCCCACTTTCAATAAATGCCTGTTGGAGCGGATGCAAATGACCATTGGAAGCCAATCCCTCGATTGTTACAATCTTCGCTCCATGAGCTCGCGGGGCTGGCACAAGACAAGCCATTACAGCCTTGCCATCTAAAAAGATGGTACAGGCACCGCATTCACCTTCCGCACAACCTTCTTTCGTACCAATCAATCCAGCATCCTCACGCAACAGACGTAAAAGAGTTTTATTGTACCCATTGGTGAAGTGATATTCTTTGCCATTTATCGTTGTTTGAATCAATGATCCCTCAATATGCCGGGTACTCTTCCTCGATGTATTTATTTGATTTTTATCCCTCCCCCATAACAACACCGGATTAAATGGGAATCCGTTCTGCTCATGACCATCACGCAAGGCACGTAACCCTCTCATAGTCATGACTCTCAGTATTTCTCGCCGGAAGGCAGCTGAACCTCGTATATCATCTATCGGACGGCTGGCTTGAACTGATAACCGTCCGACTTCGCAGATAATCTCCTCTGTCAATAAACGACCAGATAGATAAGATTCCGCCTCAGGGGCATGGATGATTGTTGGTGCTACTGCCCCTAGAGTGATAGACGCTTCACGAATACGAGACTCGTCGAAAGTAAGGATAATCGCAACATTAACAACCGATATGGCTTGAGCGCGTCGTAGCGCCATTTTTATAAAAGTCCCTCTCTGGTTATCCCGCATTGCCGGAAAGGCTATGTCTATCAGCATTTCATCTGGTTGCATAACCGTCTTTCGCACACCAGAGTAGAATTGATTTAGAGGAACCTTCCGCTCTCCTCTTGAGGATGCGAGCACAACCCATGCACCAAGGGCGATAAGGGGGGTGATTGTATCATTTGCAGGAGACGCTGTGATCACATTTCCTGCTACCGTCCCACGATTCCGGATCTGTGGTGCACCCACTTCCCAAGCAGCGCGTGCCAATGGGTAAGCACGCTCACGAATTAGTTCGGAAGTTGCACAGTGGTTATGGGTAACAAGAGGGCTGATGTGAATGACATCATCTTCGTCAAGTGTGATCCGGTCAAGATTAACGATTCGGGTGATATCGATTAGAGTATCAATACCCTTACGGTTGCCGCGCTCGAGTTCTAGGATCAGATCAGTGGCACCTGCAACGATGCGAGCACGTTCTCCCTTATCTTTCAAGATTGTTATTGCTTCATTAATTGAGGCTGTAGCGATATATTCTTTCCACATGTTTTATGTGGTCCATGAGCTGGTACCGTATCAGGTGATCATTCCAGAATAATCAGAAAATCCTGGTGATCATGATTTAACATTTTAACAGGGACACTTCCCTGTGTTGAATAGAATCTAGCAGGTGGAAGTAACGGTTATTCTTTTACACCACCTGTGATTGCTTCGGAGCGTTTGTTTAAAGTCTCAGTAGCTTGCCGTGAAATTCCGATCAGGTTACGGATTGCTGCTGGTAGAGCGGTTTCATCTCCCAAACTAGATTCTACGTTATCTATTGCGCGTGCGATTTGTTCGGCAAAATCAAAGAACGCTGAGTCAAATGCATACAACTGTGCCAGCTCATTTTCATTGATCTTCACTGCATCGAAGAATCCTGAATAGCCGTATGCAGCAGTTCGGATCTTATCAATGAAAGTGCGTAACTGAATGGCTGCTTTTTCCATATCGTCAACTAAAGCGATCATCCCTTGGCTGACCATATCGGTTTGAATCGCTGAAATACGTTTCCATTGCACCTCGAAGCGATCCGCGACAATCTCACGCAGTAATTTATCAGATGCACGTCGATTCTGACGTTCAATATATCCACTGAAACCAGGGATATGACTGGCTAATTTCTTGAAAACATCCTGATCACCAGTTACACGTTCAAAAAGATCACTCATTGTTACCTCCTAAGATAGATATACGATGGAATGACGATTTGGCTTCATTACAGCCATCTACACATTATAGCCCGAGTTTGTGGTTATAATCAAGTTTGCTAAATTTAATGTCATAATTCATTTTTGAGGAGTATTTTATGGATAATCATTTAAATAACGTATTGATGATGCTTGACCAAAGTCTACGCGTAGAGGGTTCTAAGGTTAATGTGATTGATGAAGCGAAACTACGAACAAAAGTAGATAAACTAGTAGAAATCATTAATATGGAAACTGGCGCACTCCACGGTTGGGCGAATTATCTCACCAGAGCCGCTGCGCTTGAGTTGGGCATCATACCAGCTTCAATCCATGAACTGTATATGGCACGTGGTCGTGGCGAAGTACCGTTGACATTTAGCGTGCCGGCTATCAACCTGCGAATCTTATCGTTTGAGGCGGCAAAAGCGGTTCTACGTGCAGCCAGGAAGATTAATGCTGGTGCGATTATATTTGAGATTGCCCGATCAGAGATAGGATATACCTCTCAGAGCCCGGTCGAATACACCACCAATGTTCTCGCAGCCGCGATTGCAGAGGGTTTTCGTGGTCCAATTTTTATTCAGGGTGATCATTTCCAGATCTCAGCTAAACGCTATGCCGGTGATAGTCTAACTGAGTTGAATGCTGTACGCAATCTAACCCGTCAAGCCATCGAGGCTGGGTTCTTCAACATTGATATTGATTCATCTACTCTCGTAGATATCAACAAAGCGACAATTTCGGAACAACAAATCCTAAATTATTCCATATCAGCGATGTATGCTGCTTTCATCCGGGAGATTGAACCAAAAGGAATCACGATTTCGATCGGTGGTGAGATAGGTGAAGTGGGTAAGCATAATTCAACCGAGGCGGAATTACATACCTACATGGAAGGATTTAATGTTGAATTAGAAAAAAGAGTTCCAGGCTCGGCTGGGTTGAGTAAAATAAGCATCCAAACAGGCACGTCTCACGGTGGTGTTGTCTTGCCAAATGGATCAATTGCCGAAGTTAAAGTAGACTTTAAAACCTTACGTGACCTCAGCCGAGTGGCACGATCTGAATTTGGTCTAGGTGGTACGGTGCAGCATGGAGCTTCAACACTTCCAGAAGATGCCTTTGGGAAATTTGTCGAATCCGAGGCTTGTGAGGTCCATCTTGCGACCAATTTCATGAATATGTTTTTTGATCGTGCACCAGTTGGTTTGCGTCAGGAGATGTACTCCTGGTTGGATGTAAATCAGGGAACTGAACGAAAAGCCGATATGACCGATGAACAGTTTTATTATAAGACACGCAAGAATGCATTAGGTCCGTATAAATCCAAAATCAATGCCTTGCCTGCTTCATTCAAGCAAGATCTTGGCTTGGCTTGGGAAGCACAATTTGATAAACTATTCCGATCACTTGGCCTTGCTGACACTCGCCAATATGTGGAAAAGTACATTAAAACAGTGGCTGTCCAGCCGAACCTGAACACTTACTTGGGGAAAGGGAACAGCGGTGAAGAGGTTGGTGATCTGGCTGATTAAAAGTTCGTGTAGGGACACAAATTTCCCGCGAAGGGATAATTTTGGTGTCCCCGCTCTTTTATATGACAAGAATATTAATGCCACGTAGTGACCAAGGCGTTACTAATGATCGGTATATGTTAATACCCCGAACGCTGATTTTTGTGAGGCGCGAGAATCAGGTTTTGCTTATCAAGGGAGAACAAACCAAGCGCTTATGGGCAAATAAATATAACGGGATTGGCGGTCATGTTGAGCGTGGCGAAGATGTACTCTCCGCTGCCAGACGTGAGCTGATGGAAGAGACGGGCCTCTCGAGTGATATATGGCTGTGCGGTACTGTCATTGTGGATACCGGAGAATATGCAGGGATAGGTATCTATGTTATCACAGGTGAGTGGCGTTGTGGAGGGCTTGAGCCATTCCACGAAGGGATTCTCGAATGGGTTCCATTCAAAGAAATCTCCAGCAAGCCATTTGTCGAAGATATACCTGTGTTATTGGTAAAAATTAATTGTATGAAGCGTGGTGACCCTCCATTTTGTGCAAGGTCATTCTATGATGAAAAAGAGAACCTGGTTATTCGATTCAGCGAGTAATATCCCGGATAATCACTTAGATTCAGTTTGAATGGTTTCGCGCTGCTCTTGATTATCCCTTTCATCTAATTTTGTCCAGATCGACAGTTTCTTAGCGGGGGAGACAATATCCTTATCTTGTAAGACTTTTTTTATTGATGAAGGTCACTTCACTGCAGGATGGCTGTAAAAATATTTGTCGGGATCGAACCCTAATTGTGCACTGAGCGCAGATAAGTATTCTGGGTGGGGCTGCCATCGTCCGCCTAGGAACACATGGATATCCCATGGAAAAATAACCAGTGCATCGCTTACCAGAGTGGTGAAGTCAGGCATGGGCTTTGCCCATGTGTGACAAACCAGGCTGGATGTCACAATTCCTGCTGCACCCAGTTCTTTAATCCGGTATGCGACCATGTTCAGGGTTTCACCACTATCGGCGATATCGTCAACAACCCCAACCACTTTTCCGGCAACTTCAGGTGAGACGTCTACCCGCCATTTTGGGCGGTCGAATATTACCTTATCATCCAAACGACGGGTTACTCGTATTGGGTAGAGCTCTTTTCGGAGAGCGCACGCTATAGCCGTTGCCGGAAACAATCCTGCACGAGCAATGCCAACAACCATTTCAATCCGAAACTCGGCTAGCATTTCTGTCAAGCCGGCTGACAATGCAGCAAAATGTTCCCAGGTGATTACTTCAACACCTTTGCGATTAGCATAATCGTAACTTTTCACATCATGTCTATGTTTCAGCTAGCGTTCAGATTAAGGTGGAGAAAAATCAGCCAACATTATTCAAGTTTATAACCGATCTTCCGTAGAAATCCTTTTCGCCAGGCGATGTCTTCATCTCCTTCAATACCCATCGGTACTGATCCATCAATAACACCAAGAATACCGCGACCCACATCACTTTCCGCCACCAACACCTCAGTCTGGTTTGCTGTGGCACAAAAGATATTGCAGACTTCGGGAACCAATTTAATTACGTTCAACACATTGACAGGGAAGAATCCCTCACCTAAGAATAATATGAATGAGTGACCGGCACCAATCGCTTGAGAGTTCTTCTTAGCCAGTTCGATCATCTGATCGTCAGTACCTGTCCAACGTACGAGGCACTTACCTGATGCCTCATTGAAGGCTAATCCAAATTTGATCCCCGGTACGGTTGTTACCAGGCTTTCGTGAATATCTTCTATTGTTTTGATAAAGTGCGACTGACCAAGAATGAAATTGATTGATTCTGGCTTTTCTATCACAACTATTTTGATATCCATGGCGATTATCTCCTTTCGCGTGATGAATTATTCTATCAAACGTTGATTAATCTCTTTGACCCGGAAAAGAATAGTATTGCTTCCAGAGCCGGGTATATTCCGTGACTTCCTGCGACCAGCGGATTTCATCCCAACCAAGCTCAGATACAACAATATCATGGATATGCTTCATATAACTCAATCCACCAAGAGGCAGAGTCAAACCCAAACGCACCAGTCGTAGTAAAAGGTCATCCAAATGAACAACACCTCCAGCACGTGCTGCCCATCGTAGTTCAGCCCATATTGAAAGTCCCATATCTATTGGTTCCAGAGGTATCTTACTTCCTTCCCCGATCAGGGATGCTAGATAAGCGGCAGCAACCTCCGGAAGGGGGTATATATTTTCTTCCTCACCCCATCCATTCCAACGTTTCATCTCGTACCTCCCATAAGAAAATTGTGATCTATGGTCAAAATTTATTTAGATTATGCTATATTATGAATCTATGATACAACAAGTCTTAAAAATGATATAGTGTTTTGAATAACAAAACTGGAGGCTGACTGTGCTTCGTTATACCATGGCTGTATTTAGTTTATTTCTCCTTGTTGCCTGCCTCCCTGCTTCCTCCACTGGTCCCCAACCATCAGTCCCGCTATTAACTGATCTGACATCTACACCAACACCGTTTATGCCTGCATCGATAACACCAACAGCGGTTAAAACATCTATCCCTGTATCTATACCAACTTTAAAGTCCCTCGTTCCGGATTTTTCTCATATCATCTTTATCGTCTTCGAAAATAAGGAATTTGGGACGGTTATTGGTACTCCACTCATGCCAATATATAATCGCTTTGCCCAAGAGTATGTACACTTTACTGAATACTATGCTGTCATTCACCCAAGCCTACCAAACTATCTTGCAATGATGGCTGGCGATACTTTCAACATTACAACAAACTGTGAAGACTGTTTCATAAACGCTCCAAGTCTTCCGGATTATATTGAAGCAAGCGGACGTACATGGAAGACTTATCAGGAGGATATGCCTCGTCGTTGTTTTATCGGGAGTTGGGGAAAATATTCTCAGAAACATAATCCCTTTATTTATTTCGATCCGATCCGGCTGGATAAGACCCGTTGCGAACGTAGTATTGTTCCATTATCTGATCTTGCTCCAGATCTGGCGGCGGGTATTATTCCAAATTTCGCTTTCATAATGCCAAATCTATGCAATTCTGCACATGATTCGGAGGAATGTCCGCTCAACATAGCCGACGCCTGGCTTGGGTTGTTAATGGACGCTCTGATTCCTAGCCTTGAATTGGAAGGTAAGCCTTATTTAATCGTATTAACTTGGGATGAAGGGCAGGGAGATCATTCTTGTTGTGGATTACCAGAAATTGCTGGTGGACGCATTCCGACTGTATTCGTCTCGAACCAGGTCAAGCGTGGCTTTACAGATGATACACAATACACGCATTATTCTTTATTAAAAACGATCGCCAAGGCCTGGGGCTTACCTTACCTTGGTCATTCATCTGATGAAAACAATAAACTCATCATCGCTCCATGGAATTAATTATTCTTTGGATAGTGCCTGTCCCCAGTAATTGGGCAAACCTTGGAATACTGTTTTATCCAGAATGATTATTTCCTTTATCTATCTGCAGGTTTTGTTCTCATAAAAGATCAATAAAGTACTCCCATATTTACGTTGATCGAACTCATTGAGGTTCTGAAGTGAAAGGGACTGATACTCGCGCGGATGAACCTGCACGATAACCCAGGCATTTTCGTTCATCCAACCTGGATTATCATCAAGGGCGCGTAAAGCTTTCAACCACAGTTCTTGATATTGTGGTGGTGCAATATAAATGTAATCGAACTTACGGTCAGGAGGCTTGGCGAGCATGGTGAAGGAATCGCCATGTCGGATCTCCGCATGATCGGTCAAGTGAGTATGCTCGAGATTTGATCGTATGGTTTTAATCGCATCCCAGCTATGATCGAGAAAATAAACAAATGCTGCGCCACGACTGAGCGCCTCGATACCTACAGCACCCGTACCGCCAAACAAGTCCCATAAGATGGCACCCTTTATGTCACTGCCCAGGATATTGAACAGGGATTCTTTAACTCGGTCGGTGATTGCACGCGTGGAGTCGCCTGGAACCACCTTCAGTCTACGCCCCTTGGCGGAACCAGTGATGACACGTAGACTCATAACTTCTCTACACTCTCTCGCACTGCGATTAAATTCCCATGTGGAGCAATGATAGGAACAACACAACCTGTACCCAGGATGAAACGCCGCTTTTGTGTCTGAGTGATGGCATCCTTTAATTCATTATATATATCATGGGGTGTCTTATACACTATGGTATCACGACTTAAACCACCACACACAACACCAGTGAATTGCGTCATGGCACCTGCCAAAGAAGGAGCGGTTTCATGGTCATGCCAGTTAATAATTTGTACCGGATAATCACAAACCTGATCAAAATAAATGTCCTTGCCATGAACATGGAGCATATTCAGCCAAAGACTTTGTACAGTCTTGAGAATCTCAAGATCGAAGGTACGACCATATTTTAAGAATTCGTCTACTGTTAGTAATCCTGCCTGGGCGTGCTGGACCGCGTAAAAGATACCATCAACCCCGGTTTCGATGACAGCCTCAATGAAGATCTGTATCGATTTTGCAATTTTCTCAAGTCCGATCATTATTGAGTCGGGATAATTGCGCAGGTGAACGAGCATGTTTTCACCACCAACAAGATTCTTCGCCTGTGCGAGTGGGCTAAAGATTGTTTGTAGGATCGGTATTTCAGGACCAAGCTCTCGTCTAAGGATACGTAGGCAAACTAAATGTCCGGCTAAATAAGGGGCGCTTGGATCGAGGACATGTAATCGTTCCCAATCTTGAGGTGATTGAATAAAGCGAGATGTATAACGGCGTGTACCTTCTGTATCCCCCTGCCATTCATCATTACTCCCCCAATCCTTCAAACAAAAGGACGAAGCAGGTGTGACTTTTACCAGGTCAAAATCATATGTACGTTGAAAGTTTATAGTAGCAGCGGCTAATCCTTCAGGGGTTTGATCATCAACCGGGAAATGACGCCATAGGACGACAGGTGGTCGATCGAGAAGGATTCCATTGAGACAAGCATGTAAGCGTTCAATATGGGTTGTCATACTTACCTGACCTGTTTAACTACACAAAATATTGCACCACCCCGTCCAATGCTGAAGATGACGGGTTCTTTACGCTGTATTTTTTGATCATCATTTGCACGAGTGGAAACAAGTATGTAGTTACCGGATGATATATTCTTTGCTTCTCCACGGTAGTCTTTTACTTGGACACCATCAGCGGCATAATATCCAGCAATGTAATATTCTCGATGGATAAAAATAACTGGATCGGATGGTGCAAACTGATTAAACTTTTCCATAGTTTCTTTATAACAAGTCAGCCAGTAATCGGTCTCGAATTTTCGGAATGCACCGCTGATTCCACCTGTGAAGGCATTGTAATATGTATATTCATAAGGATGTAAATGAATGCTCTCATAAATCCCTGGTATAGCGATAGCCACAATAAACAATCCACATACCCAGTGTTTATTAATCAATGATAGGACTGCGTCGAAAGTGATACTCGTCAGAATGAAAATTGGTGGAAGTATAAATAGGAAATGACGATATCCGTCATACATGGGTGGTTTTGTAACAATCACGTATGAAAAGGGTATGATAAACCATGCCAGGGTAATTCCTATGGATTTCCATTCCACTTGTTTTTTCCAGGCTCGAATGATACATATAACTAGACTGACGGCGAAGAGGAATCCCACGGGTTCGGTTAATGTAATACCCAGTAGTAATGGTAAGTATCTCCTTGGGAGTTCATTAGCCCGAAAAAGATTACCCAAAAACAGAACGGGTAATTGAGTTGGATTTGATGAACTGAACTTGATCACTTCGATCAAATGGTTGATCGGGTCCGCCCACAAGTAAGGCCAGGTCACAAGTGTTGTCAGTGCAGCTACCAATCCATATGGTATGAACCAAAGCAGTTTTTTTGGTTTTTGCAACAGGAGGGCATAAATTATTATTAATCCACCTGCCAGCGGACCGAGAATACGGATCGATGTTGCGAGTCCCATGAATATTCCCGGTAAGATAACCTTGAACAACCGATTAAAGACCGTTTGTTTTGTTTCTGGTTCTTTGACCAGCTCATCCACCATGTGGAAACCGAAATAAATCGTTCCAAGAAAAAAAACCATGAAAGGTGGATCTTTTGGATTTATAAAAGCATGTCCCCAAAGTAATGGCTGAGAGGAAAATAGGAATGCGGCTGCGAAAGCACTCCACGGTTTAACCCACCGCCGGCAGATACTGTAAAGAAAAAAAACCCCAACTTGAAATGTCAGGAAATTCGTCAGGTGCCAGGCAGAGGCATTATCTACTCCAGGAATATCCTCGAGCACGGATACAAATCCATGTGCAATAAGCAAATAAGCTGGTCCGCGGTTTCTATGATCATAGGCACTTGGGCCAAAAGCTTTCTCAATGTCAAAATTACCTTGTATTCTCGCTTGAATGGAATATGCATAGCCGATAGCATCGGCATACCTGTAAAAAAGAGGTTCATCCCAACTAAGACCATAATCCCGGAATGTCATACATCCCGTAATAATGTTTATGGTCAATAGCAGGATTATTGGAAAATTGGAATGATTAATGATTCCTTGTACGAATCGAGATGTCGCTTTCATTGTCATGCGTAATTAATAGATTATGTGCTTGAGTATTGTAACCGCTTTAAATTCCACTATTCTAGCTTCTTCGGTTCAGCAAATTAAATGGCTTTTCTGAAATGTGACGATTATTCCTTTCATCGACTGGAATGTATGGTTTACTCGATCCTTCGTATCTTGTTTATATCCCCCCTTTATTTCTTCTGCACCAAACGTCTGGATTGACGTTCTTTTGCTTGCTCCATTCGTCTTTTTTGGGCTGGTTTTTTTACGAGAATTGGTGGTACCACAGTAGGTTTTCCGTTCTCATCCAATGCGACGTATACCAGATATGCTGTATTTGTGTGTGTACGTTTACCGGTGATAGGATTTTCTGCAACAACTTGCACCTCCGCCTCCATGGATGTCCTGCCAGTATAAGTAATCTCAGCATCCAAGATAACTAAATCACCAATACGGATTGGGTGATTAAAAACCATTTGATCGATTGCAACTGTGACAACGCGGTGTTGAGAGTGACGCATACAAGCTAACGCCCCTGCTTCGTCCACTAATTTCATGATCCAACCACCATGCACGTTACCAAGGGTATTGGCAGATTCAGGCTGCATTAACTGCGCAATCGTAATATGAGAAGCATCAATTGATTTGGGGGTCAGATTCCTACTCATTAATTACTTATTCCAGATCTTCGCGAAATTCACCCGAATCACATGTGTGCAATCGTTCTGGTTCTTCAAACAGTACATCCACTGTACCCGTGAGTAATTCACTCATCATTGGTGCAAGTGGAACAGTGGCGGGCGGGTAAATAGTTAGGGGAGCTGGCGGAGGTATCCGTTTTTGTTTGGGTGGATTAAAAGCGCCTTGGCGTAAAATACGTGATTCTTCACTGAGATACCCAACATAATATCCAAGAACTGAATACACCTCTTGCTCAGGTGTCACCCATCCAATCCATTCCCCCATGCGATTATAAAGATATGAATTGACCAGGAACGCTTCAGCATCGCCTCGACTGGTATAAACTGGAATTATTGTTCGTGATGTTGTTGTCATGTTTGAATCAGTTATTGGATGTAAAATTTCTCCTTTCTGATAAATGTAAGTTGGAATCAAATGAAACGATAAAACCTATCGTTGTTATTTTGATTGATCATGCAAACCTATATCATTGTATGTCCAATAGCGGTTGATGAAGAAATTCCATAACATCACAACACCAATTGCTATGGCGAGTGCAGAATTGTGTCCCAGGAATTCGGAAGAAATTGATAGGGATATAGGTAGATTGAGAAATACTTTTCGCAGTAACGGCTCTAATCCCGAAAATATTGGTGTCCGAATCAATAGACCGATGAAATTGACGATAGTAAATTGCGTCATCTGATGGCGAATTGGTTTTGAGCGTGACTCAGGGTAGGTCCAAAGTCTATTCCAGATAAAATTACTGGTCACTGCAACGCTGAATGAAATCACGCTGGCAATCAGTGCATGAATACCGAGGAAGCTTCTCAGTAGATTGAAGACCCCGAAATCTACTGCTGCACCTATAGTCCCAACTACAGTAAAACGTAAAAAGTGGACACGCTCTTGGTTTTTACTGAAAATCATTCAAGCCCTAACTTATGGCGAAAGTATGGGATGGTCCTCCTAAGACCCTCTTCAAGATTTATTTTAGGTTCCCATCCGAGGCTTGTATAAGCAAGGGTGATGTCGGGTTTTCGGCGTTTTGGATCATCACCCAATTGGTCGTCAGGTTTATAGACAATACCTGATGTATTGCCAACGAGTTGGTTAATCGCTTCCGCAAACTTAAGGATGGTCATTTCAACAGGGTTGCCTATATTGACGGGTTTATGTTCGTCTGAAAACAGTAAACGGCAAATGCCATCAATCAGGTCGTCCACGTAGCAGAAACTGCGCGTTTGCGATCCATCACCATAAACGGTCAGTGCCTCGCCCCGAAGAGCCTGTTGGAGAAAGTTGGGAAGTGCACGTCCATCGTCAAGGTGCATACGTGGGCCATAGGTGTTAAAGATTCTTACGATACGTGTATCCACATCGTGGGCGCGATGATAAGCCATCGTTAAGGCTTCAGCAAAACGCTTAGCCTCATCGTACATAGATCTCGGCCCAACAGGGTCTACATGTCCCCAATAAGTTTCTTTTTGGGGATGTTCCAAAGGGTCACCATATATCTCACTTGTGGATGCTAGTAAAAAACGGGCTCCATGAGCTTTTGCTACTCCCAAGGTATTATGAGTACCAAGTGCACCTGCCTTCATCGTCTGTATCGGAAGGCTGGCAAAACTAAAAGGTGATTTGGGGTTGGGGCTAGCAGGAGACGCGAAATGCAGCACTGCATCGATTTTACCGGTCGCGAAGATGTAGTAAGATACATCATGACGATAGAAAAAGAAATTATTATTCCCGGCTAGATGAGCCAGATTATCTGGGCTCCCACTTACAAAGTTATCCATCCCTATTACTTCATGCCCATCTGCAAGCAATCGATCACAAAGATGGGAACCGAGAAACCCGGCTGCTCCAGTTATGAGAATGCGCATCTTTTTATCCTTATTCAATATTGAACCAGCGGTCATGTTTGTCGATCATTTCCAATCGATCCGTTTGATCAGGCCGTCACCAGTGATTTGTTGTGCTTGACCGGAGGTAGGTACTATCAACCATAGATTTCCTTGATAGATGGTCGCTAACATGTTTTCAGATTGACCCGCAGAAGATTGAGGCGACCACACTGGTACACTTGGTTCCAATCCTTCGGCATCTTCTGGAGGGAATATCACTTTTCTATTCGAGCCATCGCGATCCATGATAACAAGTCGGTAACGACTTGTCTCGCTTTGCGCTGGGAATACCGCTTGCAGATATGCGATCTGGTAATTCTTTTCTCTCCCATTGATTTGTAGAGGTGATGGGGATAAATAAGCAAACATCCCTGTTTCTTGAGCAATCCGTACTGACGAATTATTAACCAAAGAAATGCAATTAAGGTCAAAATGCGGTGATTCTTCAGGGCTAACCAATCCTGTGGATGGTGCATGCGTGACCGAATAAAGGGTACGATCATCTGATCCCCAGGCAATAGCAGGAAACCATGCCCAATCGCTGTGTGTTTGTAGCGGTGTAATCTCCATCAGGGGGACTAACGTACCGGTATTTACGTCTACCAGACCAATCTCATCTGGGCGAGAATACGCCAAATATTGACCATTTCCAGACCATGCAAAGGTCATACCCCACCAACCGTAAACACCACCTGAATTTGATTCAACGATCCTTGTTGGTTTTGATACCCAACCAGACCCGAATGTGACCTGATAAAGATCGTTATTAGCCTGCCAGCCTGGGGGAGTGGGACGGGATTCTACTGTCGAGTATAACACTTTAGTGCCACCACCTGGCCACCAGCCAGCATAATGAACAACATTGGATACTTTGAGATCAATAATCTGTGGAGATGTCCCGCTTGTACTAACCACCCATAATGTATTTCTCTCTAAATTTGGAGATTGATTTGATTTCCGCGTAAAAAGTAACCAGTCGCCTTGCGGAGATTCAGTAAAGATATACCCATCCAGATCACCACTCGTGATAAGAGGACGACGATTGGTAGTTGATCCTTCCATTATCCAAGCGTTGCCACCGGCAAGATAGATCAATCGACCTGGGATGGATATTGGTGCAAATGCTGCCTGAACGCCGACCATCATGATTTCCGGTACTGGGGTTTTTATGATGACCGTTTTCACTATGGAATTGTTTGTTTCCTCATCATCTTCAATAGTTTGGCGGTAGGTTATTTCCTGTATCCCATTGATACCAGGTTGGATTAACCTGGTTTCACCTTCTGCTAACGATTCATTCCGGACAACTTGATGTTTGTAAGGGATGATTCTTTCCTCGGTCTTATATACCTCATTTATGCGAATGAGTTTGATATTATCGCCTTCTGATAACACTGTGTAATAGGGTGGCTCGATCCGGTCGAGATTGCCTGGTATCAAACCTGCTTTTTTGATTGCCTCAGCCACAGTGCTGCCTGCGGGGAGGCTGACCTGTCGGGTTTTACCCTCAGTGAGGATGCTGACGTTTATATTCCTTGTCGATACTCGCGGAGATTGACATCCAACTATGAAGAGTTCAAGGACCAAAAAAATAACGAACACTGTAAATCCGCTTGTTGATCGATATTTCATTTCGTGTGATTTGTTGCTGGTATAATCCAAATGTTATTTTATTCGTCCCGTTACAGTCATTATACCGTCAGCAATAGACACATTTTCTAATCGAAAACCGGTGGCTATTGGTCCAAAAGTACCCGTGAAAGCCTCTTGGACAACTCTAGCGATAACTTCTTTGAAGCCCTCAGGTACTGGGAATGGTCCAAAATCGGCTGAAATGAGATTAATCTCGGGTTGTCCGTGTTCATTAACGTTAACAGAAACATTGATACCAATATTCGCGACGAATATACCTTTATGAGTTATGCCATAGATATGCATTTGTCCGTCGCGAAGATACACTTGAGGATTTGTTAGAATTGGTCCAGTTTGAGAATTAAATATGAAAGTCAGGTAGGATGTGATTTGGGCTTCAGTGACAGAAATTGTAATGGTTCCATTATTGTTGGTTCCAGCTTCTATTGCAGACTTGAATTGCTCTTTTAATTCCAGCACTGACTCGGTAGAGATTGGAATTGGATCGCTGGGATAGACTGGACCACCGACGTTGATTGAACATGCCAATGTGGAGAGAAAAAAAACCGAAAGGGTAGAGAGGGTAGCAAATTTGTAATAAGAAGTCATAAAATATCTCTTGGTAATAATGGTAACCAAATGGGAGTATTATAGCATGAGCGAATTGGAATCTTCAGCGGAGTTGTCTTTATCTGCTCGTATAGAATGTCTTCTTTTTGTGGCGACTGAACCCCTTTCTCCATTACAACTTGGGATAGCATTAGATATACCTGTCGTCGATATCGAACAAGGTTTGGATTTACTCGAAAATAACCTCAAACTGCGTGGCTTACGCTTGCAACGTCATAGTGGACGGGTGCAATTGACAACGGCACCTGAATTGGCTGAAATTATAGAACACTTCTCGGGTATAGATTCGACTAGCAAGTTGAGTCGCGCAGCATTGGAAACTTTGGTGATTATTGCTTATCAACAACCCGTTACACGCCCTCAGGTTGATGTTATACGTGGGGTTAACAGCGATGCTGTTTTAAAAAGTTTGTTAAGTAAATATTTAATACACGAGGTTGGTCGGGCTGATAGCCCTGGTCGACCAATCCTTTATTGCACGACCCCGGATTTCCTAAGTTATTTTGGTTTAAATTCGATCTCTGAATTACCCCGGCTGGATCTACCTGTCCACGATAATGGTATTGTAAATTAAGGATGGTTTATAGGAATAAATAAAAAGATTATGGAAGAGCGCTTGCAAAAGATATTAGCTCAGGCTGGTGTGGGATCGCGGAGACACTGCGAACAAATCATTACCGATGGGCGCGCGTGTGTCAATGATATTAAAGCGATTCTTGGGCAGAAAGCTGATCCTGCGATAGATAAGATTACTATCGATGGTAGGCTGATTAAACCACCTGATCAGAAACTGTATCTTGCTCTGTATAAACCTCGGTATGTTTTATCAACAGTTAAAGCAGAACGTGGTGATTCACGCCAAACCGTTCATGATCTTATCCCTTTTGCTGAACGTCTCTATCCTGTTGGTAGGTTGGATTACGATAGCGAAGGTCTTATCCTGATGACCAACGATGGCGAATTAGCTAATCGTTTAACCCATCCAAGGTATCGCCACGAAAAAGAATACCGAGTCTTAATATCACGCCGACCAGATAATCATCAACTTGATGCTTGGTGCCGAGGGATTATTCTTTCAAATGGCCACCATACAGCCCCTGCAAGGGTGTGGTTAGAAACTTCATTCGGCAAAGGTGCCTGGCTTCGTGTAGTTTTACGTGAGGGACGTAAACATCAGATTCGAGAAATCGGAAAACTGTTAGGGTTGCCAGTTATTAGAATCATTCGCGTTCGGTTAGGTTCATTACACCTGGGAAAGCTCAAGTCTCGTGAATGGAGATACCTGACTCCTAAAGAGGTCTCTTTATTAAAAGCTCATGATGAAATTTGATATAAATGAATATGGGCGTATCAGGTGATGAAACTCATTTACGGTTGGTGGTATTTATCTTGTGTAAAAAAAACAATAAGTTACAATCCTTAAAATACATTATCACGGAAAAGGCGGATTATCGATAAACCCTATTGCGAATTATTATCTGATATCCATGATTTCTTTAACTATTGGTTTGATTATCTTCCAGACAATTTCCTTTTTTATCTGCGTCACCTTAAACGTTATTAATCTGGTTGATGGATCTTTACTGTTAAATTGGCCGAATGCAACAAAATTCCCCCCTGCCTCTGACAGAGATTTTGTGATGTGGGCTAACTGACCAGGTTTGTCTTCCACAAGTGCTGACACACGAACACCTTTCTCACGAGCCCCCATGAATTCAAGAAAGATCTTAAAGATATCTGTCTCGGTAATGATGCCAACTACACAGTCATCACGCATGACCGGTAGACCTCCGATTTTGTTATCAGCCATGATACGGGCTGCTTCTTCAATAGGAGTATCCTCTGTAACGGTCAAGACATCCTTTGTCATAACCTGTGATACATTAATTTTACTAAGCATGTAGTTCATCTCCCAGATACTTAATGTGCTTACTGGTGAGGGGGACGCGTTGAGCAGATCTATGTCTGAGACGATACCGATCAATTTGCCATTTGTAATAACTGGGGCACGACGGATATGTTCGCGTTTAAATAGGTTCAGGGCATCATGAATAGGGATATCTGGAGAGATTGCAATAATTGGTTGTGACATTCGTTCACCAACAAACATTATTACCTCCTTTGGGGAAACGTCTTTGGTAATTCCTCGTGGATAAAAAATTATTCTTATTAAAAGCGCACATTGCATTTTCGAAAGCACTCTTTTTTAATAGACATTACTTCAATAACCAATGGAGAGACCAGGATCCAGCGTAGGCAAAAACCAGCATTTTAATGATCTGTCCTATCCAGCAAGCGATTAAAAAGCGACCTACAGGAATTTTTATGGCACCTGAGGCGATACCAGCTAGATCAAAGAAAGGATTTGGAATAGCTGCAAGTATAAAGACAGCAAAATAACCGTATTTTTGAATCCAGGGTGTAATTCGTCCATAGATAGCCATGCGCTCGATCACCGGCTGTCCACTGAATCCGGCTAAATATCCAGTAATTTCCCCGAGTGCCCCGCCTGTTCCAGCAGCCAGTGCAACACCCAGCGGGTGAAAGACGCTGCCCATTGTAAATACAACTGCCAATCCCGGAGCTGGTAATAGCACAGTTGCATTTGCCAGGAGAGCAATAATAAATATCCCGGGATAGCCGTAGATTCCAAATTCCTTAGCTTTATCACGCATAATGAATATACACACGCTAACTCCGATCACAAAGAGCAGGCTTAATAATCGAAGCATGGTTGATTGATATTTTTTAGGCATCCGCGATTAGGTAATTTCCTCGATAATGGGTTTTTTTACCCGTATGTTCAGGATCCCTTCGGTAAATTGACCGGAGATGGTATGCTTGTTGTCTACCCCAGGTGTTGAGGGATATTTGATGTTGAACTTAGAGTCAATGGTGTTGGGTTCCACATTTGCGATAAATAAGATACCAGCTTTGTTATGTATGCGAGCAAAATGGTACTTATCTGCGGATCGGTAAAGTAACCAGATCTTCCTCTACCTACACCGTCGGATCTACTCCCTGAGCCATGAATTTGGTTTTTTCGCCATAAAATGTCCTGCTATCATGGAATTCTTCCCGAGCCAAGAATGTTAGGTTGTTTTCTATAATAGGAATCTTTTCAACGATTAGATTAAGCAGGATGTCATCTATCATGGTATGAATGATTGTAGGACATTTCTTGCTGAGATCTATGAAGATCTTTTTGTTGACCATTATTTGAGTTGTCTCATGAAGAATCCCTTAACTTAATATTTAAAGCAACAACGCTTCTATCCGGGCAATGACCATATCTAGTGCTGCGGTATTAAACCCACCTTCGGGTATGATCACGTCCGCATAGCGTTTGGAAGGTTCAACGAATTCTAAATGCATTGGACGAACTGTTGATAGGTATTGATGGATAACCGACTCAGTTGTCCGACCTCGCTCGGTGATGTCACGCTGTAAACGACGGATAAAGCGGATATCGGGGTCTGTATCTATAAATAACTTGATGTTGAAAAGTTCTCGTAAAGGTGGTTCCACGAATATTAGGATACCTTCAACTAGGATAACTCTACGGGGATAGACAGTATATGTTTGATCAGTCCGGCTGTGTGTAGAGAAGTCATAGATTGGTAATTTCACAGACTGATTGGCTTTCAATTGATCGATATGCTGAATGAGGAGATTCGTGTCAAGGGAGTTGGGATGATCAAAGTTTACTTCTGCTCGTTGTATCGGTGGTAATTCTCGAAGATCTTTATAATAAGCATCGTGCTGAAGGAAGGCGATTCGATCAGGACTGACCCGATTTAATATGGTTTGCGCAACTGTAGTCTTCCCTGACCCCGACCCTCCAGCGATTCCTATGACTAAGGGTAATGTATGCACAGCCATACGTGAATTATACCTATTACTTATGCGATAATGTAAATATTAATATACCGGGTATGATGTTCAATCATCATCCCGGTTCTATAATAATACATTCCAGAAAAGAAAATGGCGATTACATGCCTGCCATAAATGCTAAGCCAACTGTACCAGGGCCTGCGTGGGTACCAATAACAGGACTTACTTCTGTAAAAATGGAATCCACTGCATTGAGTTGTAGACTGGCTTTTTCAAGTAAATTCCTCGCTTCCTGGTCTGCATTGGCGTGTAGTACAGCCAACCTGATTGGAGATTTTCCTCGAGTATGTTCTATAACAAGTTCCAGGATCCGATCCAACGCTTTCCCCTTTGTACGAACCCGCTCAATAGCCTCTATTTCACCATTCTCAATCGCCAGTATTGGTTTCAGATTCAATGCTGAGCCAAGGAAACGTTGAGCACCACCAATGCGTCCACCTCTATGAAGGAATTCAAGTGTGTCAACTGCAAAAAAGACCCCGGTATGATTGCGTGCACTTTCGGCAAGTTTTTTACATTCTAACAGGTTTGCACCATCAGATATTGCACGGGCTACAGCAAGCACGTGGAACCCCATTGCCATGGCGATAGAGTTGGAATCGACAATCTCAATCTTATCTTTACCTGAAGGGAGGGCATCCCTTCCTTGTAGCGCAGATTGGATTGTCCCAGATAGTTTTGTGGAGATAAAAATACCTAGAACATCAAAATCATTATTAAGTAATTCTGTAAAAGATGACTGCATTGTCGCAGGTGAAACCTGTGACGTTGTTGGCATGATTTTTGTTGTCTTTAATCGGCTATAGAATTCGTTTGGTTGAATGTCAACACCATCTTGGTAGGTGTCTTTGCCCCAAATAAGTATCTGAGGAACAACTGTTATGTTGAACTTTTTAACCAAATCATCAGGTATTGTAGCTGTACTATCCGTTACAAGTGCAACTTTCGACATAATATCCTCCTGAAGGATGGTTCAGAAAATAATCCAAGAATATAAACCCGTTATTCTGTTTATAGTTGCGAAAACCGACGAACATCCCACATGGTATAATCCAAAGCGCGTAATATGGTAATACTACCGAGAAAATCTCGTCGAGGAGCCTTCATTGGCTTTTAACCCTATAAACTGGCTTCTTGGCCTCTTTTCGCTCGATATTGCCATTGACCTCGGAACAGCTAACACCCTGGTCAATGTTCGCGGAAAAGGCATCGTAATTAATGAACCATCTTGGGTGACAATTGATAAACGTTCACGCCAACCACTAGCCATCGGACTTGCTGCCAAAGAAATGGTGGGACGTACTCCGACGAATGTTATGGTCGTACGCCCTTTGCGCGATGGTGTGATTTCCGAATTTGATATAACCCACATAATGTTGGAGTATTTTATTGGACGAGTTCATGAACAAAGCATAGTACCGTTACCAAAACCTCGGGTAATCATCGGTATACCAGCTGGTGTTACTGAAGTTGAAAAGCGGGCTGTCTACGATGCAGTGATGGCTGCTGGTGCACGGCAAGCCTTCATGATTGAGGAACCAATAGCGGCTGCTTTAGGCGCTGGTTTACCAATAAATGAAATTCGCGGAAGCATGGTGATAGACATTGGAGGTGGAACGACTGAAGTTGCTATTATGGCGATGAGTGGTATCGTTGCCTCACGTTCATTACGGGTTGCTGGCGATGAAATGGATCAGGATATTGTTCAATATTTACGTAATAAATACAATTTATTGGTCGGCGAGGGTATTGCTGAGAAAGTAAAAATGACCATCGGGTCTGCCTACTCCCTTCCTACGGAAAAGACAATGGAAGTACGTGGTCGCAATTTAGTTAATGGTTTGCCCGAAACTGTCGAAGTATCTTCTGTGGAAATTCGTGAAGCACTGGCTGGATCAGTCCAGGTTATCGTGGATACGATCCGAGACGCTCTTGATGAAATTCCACCTGAAATAGTGACCGATTTAATGGATATAGGTATATGTCTATCAGGAGGTGGGTCTCTCTTGCAAGGCTTGACCGATCGCCTTGCTGATGAATTGAATCTTCGTGTCTGGCTGGCAGAAGATCCACTGACTTGCGTCGCACGTGGTGCAGGCTTGATTTATGAGGATTTTGTAACTCTTAGTCAATATCTTGTTGGTTTGGAACGGGGAAGTACACGTCATAACGCTTAAGATGGGGAAAGCAAGCCTTATAAAAATTAACCGGTGTGATTATTGTTGCTTTTAGAATCCTGATATGAAAGAAACCTTATCTCGAACGTTGCAGACAACCATCATCTTTTTTATAATAGGAGGCCTCTTAGCACTTGCATTGGGTGGTTATTTCGGTTTTATCTCTAAATGGTTTAATCGATCAATAATCGCGATACAAACTTGGATTTCAGCGCGTTACTTAGCCATTCAGGATTTCCTCACAGTGCCGCGGGATGTAATATCATTAAGGCAACGTAACGCTGAATTGGAAGCTAAAGTTGCTCAATTACAGACACATGTGATTGAATTGGAACAACAAGTTACAGAAACCCAGATTTTGGCTGCTTTGGTTGATTTTTCCAGGGTTAATCCCGAGAGCACTTATAAAGCAGCAGCTGTTATCGGTCGAGATCCGAGTCCATTTTTACATTACATTATCATTAATCGTGGTACTAACGATGATATCCGACGAGGAATGCCGGTCGTCACCGATCAAGGATTGGTTGGACGGGTTGATGCAGTAATTTCAGATGCAGCCAGGGTACAATTAATCACTGACCCAGCCTCCGCCGTTAATGTCCGTTTACAAAACTCCAACACAGATGCAATCCTTGTTGGTTCGATATCAGGTGATCTATCCTTGGATTTCCTATCACAAGATGTTACTATAGAACCACACGATATAGTTCTTACATCAGGTCTTGGAGGTAATTATCCGCCTGATCTGTTAGTTGGTCAGGTTGTTAATGTTCGTAAACGTGATTATGAATTATTTCAGAAGGCATCCATCCAGTCGGTGATAGATTTCCTTCGTTTAGAAATAGTTTTAGTCATTACCAATTTTCGACCAGTGGATATTTCACCATTAATCCCGATTACCCCCCCATAATACATGGTTAAAGATCTGATTTCTTTTCCCTTCCTCCTCTTGGTTATTTTTTTCCAGGTTGCAGTCATCAGCCGAATTTCATTAATTGCTGGATATGCAGATTTAATGATGGTTACCCTTGCTGCTTGGGCGTTACAGAAGCAGGTACCAACAGCTTGGCATTGGGTAATTGTTGGTGGTTTATTCGTGGCTGTTATTTCGCGCTTACCATGGATAGTTCCACTTGTAGGATATTTTCTAGTTGTGGGATTAGCCCGACTTTTTCAACGTCGTATATGGCACGCTCCACTTTTTGCTATGTTCTTGATCACATTTCTGGGCACATTGATTATGCATTTTTTATCGATAGCAGCTTTGCTCCTAATTGGAGATCCGTTACCTGTAGGCGACGCTCTTGGATTGGTCACCCTGCCAAGTTTATTTATTAACCTCATTTTAGCTATCCCTGTATTTGTAATAATGCGAGATATTTCAAATTGGTTATATCCAGTAGAGGTGGAAGAATGAGTTCCACATCAACAACTCAATCTAACTTTGAATTTTGGCGACTCGCAGTGATCTATTTTGTTGTAATTGCCGTATCATCTTTGTTGATAATTCGAATATTAAATTTACAAATATTTGAAGCTACAGAGTGGCTTATCTCTGCAACTAAAAATTATTCAAAAACAGTCAGCGTACCTACTGCACGAGGTATCATATATGATCGAAATGGTTATGTATTAGCGCGCAACATCGCTTCTTATAATATCGTGATCATTCCTGCGAACTTGCCTGATGATTCAGCAGATATTCAACGAATTTATCGTGAATTATCTGCACTTATTGATATGCCTGTCAATCAAGGATCAATTGAAGATGCGAAGCTGATTGCCCCTTGTGTGTCAGGACCGGGAATTACTCAACTTGTCGATCTAGGTTATTCGCTTGCTCCTTATAATCCTGTCAAGATAAAGTGTAACGTAGGAGACAAGACTGCTCGTGTTGTTCGAGAACGCTCTGTTGATTTACCCGGTGTATCAATTGAGATTGAACCTATTCGTGATTATCCCACTGGTTCCTTGACTGCAAATGTGATAGGGTTCCTTGGACCAATCCCGGCTTCTCTTGTGGAAGATTATATTAAACTTGGATTTGAACCAGGACGGGATAAAGTTGGTTATGCTGGTGTTGAGGCTTCCGAGCAAGATATTTTAGCCGGTAAGAATGGTGAACGAATAGTAGAAAGGGATGTAGCAGGAAAAGAATTGCGAAATTTAACCCCCCCCATACAACCAGTTCCTGGTAATAATCTTCGCTTGACAATCGATACTCGCCTCCAGGAAGCTGCTGAAGGTGTTCTTCTAGATGAAATCAATTCTTGGAATAAATATTGGGGACAGATCCGAATTTCAAGTGGGACTGTTATTGCCATGAATCCCAAAACAGGTGAAGTTCTGGCTATGGTCACATATCCAACATACGAAAACAACCGTATGGTACGTTTTATTCCCGCCTATTATTACGAACAGCTTAGTCAGGATCCTCGACATCCCTTACTAAATAACGCGATATCGAGTGAGTACCCACCGGGTTCGGTTTTTAAACTTTCGGCAGCCACAGGTGCCTTGAATGAAGGTGTCGTAACGCTTGATAAAATAATTGATGCACCAGGACAATTGGTCCTAACAGAAAAATTTTCTCCGAATGATCCGGGTCGCGAACGCCCCTTCGTGGATTGGAATGAAGCCGGCTTTGGCCAAATTGATTACTTACACTGTATTGCATATTCTAGCAATGTTTGCTTCTATAAGTTGGGAGGAGGTTATAAAGATGAGATACCGCAGGGATTGGGTATCGAACGTCTTGGTGAATATGCCCGTGCTATTGGGTATGGACGTCCTTCGGGTATTGAATTGCTAGGAGAAGCGAGTGGTTTGATCCCATCACCACAATGGAAGAGGATCAATAAAGGGGAGAATTGGTCAACCGGTGATACATATATCGCCACGGTTGGGCAAGGTTACGTTTTATCAACCCCTTTGCAGGTGATTATGTCTGGTTCAACGATTGCCAATGATGGGAAGTTAATGCAACCTACGATCATTAATGAGATATTAGACAGTGAGGGAAATATTATTCAGGGATTTACACCAAAAATGAAATGGGACATCACAACAGACCCATTGATAAAAGATTATGCCTGTGAGGGTGGTTACTGCTCAGAAACCGACCAAAATAAGAGTGTTCAACCTTTTGTTGTGGAGAAGGTCCAGGAAGGAATGAGATTAGCGGTCATGGATCCGCGCGGTACCCTCCATAAAGCCTTTTTGGATTATCCGATCGCTGTGGCTGGCAAAACTGGCACAGCGGAATATTGCGATGATGTTGCCTTTTCTCAAAACCGTTGTAAATTTGGCTTATGGCCGACGCACGCCTGGACTCTGGCTTATGCTCCATTCGAAGATCCCGAAATAATTGTCCTGGCATTTGCTTACAACGGTGGTGAAGGGGCATCAGTTGCTGCGCCTATTGTTGCTCGTGTCATCGAATCCTATTTTGAGATTAAAGCAATATATCTTGCTCATAGTATCAGTGGGGGTGGATAAATGATATCATCGGTGATTATATTGCTGGTGAGACCATGCTATAATTTACTAGATTTCCATAATTTCCGGGTGGCGGGGGTTTGATTTCCATCTACATGGCAAGTGGTTGAAAACGACATATGCGTGAATCAGATTCTCTCATCCAGATCAAAGGAATTCGGGACGGTTTACTGGTAACACTGGGTGATGCAGCTTGGGATGAATTGCTAATAGCGCTCATTGGGCATATTGATGAGCGCCGAGTTTTTTTTCAAGGTGCAAAATTGGTCCTAGACGTCCGTAGTCAGATACTTCACGTAACTGAGATGGCAAATTTACGTGATTTGCTTTCAGAGCGTGGTATATCCCTTTGGGCTGTTATCAGTAGTTCAACTGCGACTGAAAAAACAGCACAATTACTTGGTTTGGCAACCCGAATCTCAAAACCTCGTCCTGAGGATATTCAACATGCAACAAAGCAAACCTTATTAGACGATGCCGCTCTTTGGTTGAATAGAACCATTCGCTCAGGGACAAGAACTGAGTTTCATGGGCATATTGCTGTGCTTGGAGATGTCAATCATGGAGCCGAGATCGTAGCTGATGGTAGTATCATAATATGGGGTCGCTTAAGAGGTGTCATTCATGCTGGTGCACAGGGTGATCAAAAAGCTTCTGTATGTGCACTTGACTTTGCACCAACACAGTTACGTATCGCGGGGGAGATCGCCGGTTTGCCTCTCAAAGTGGACCAGAAACAACCTTCGAAGGCAATCTTAAGAGATGGACATATCATTGTAATACCCTGGAAATCAGGACAACAGTAGAACGTAAGGATTTTTTATATGGTAGCTCAAATCGTGACCATTACTTCAGGAAAAGGAGGAGTTGGGAAGACAACAGCTGTTGCAAATATTGCTGTAGCGCTTGCCATGTCTGGTCATAAAGTAGTTTGCATCGATGGTGATATCGGTCTACGCAACCTTGATGTCGTGATGGGATTGGAAAATCGAATTGTATATGATGTTGTAGATGTGATCGAGGGACGCTGCCGTTTACGGCAAGCTATGATACGCGATAAACATTTTAATGAACTATACCTTATACCAGCTGCTCAGACACGCGATAAAAGTGCTGTTTCACCTAGTGACATGATCCATCTTGGAGATGAGCTTCGCTCTGAATGTGATTGGATATTAATTGACTCACCTGCAGGCATTGAACGTGGATTCCGAAATGCGATAGCACCTGCAGATAGAGTTCTTGTAATGACCAACCCGGAGATTTCTGCTGTTCGTGATGCAGACCGTGTAATTGGTATCTTAGAAGCCGAGGAGAAAGGCTCACCTTCATTAATAATTAATCGAATTAATATCGCTATGGTCAAGCATCATGACATGCTGTCCGTCGAAGATGTTCTTGATTTGTTAGCGATAGATCTAATCGGTATTGTACCTGAGGATGAAAACATGATCATTGCAACAAATCGGGGAACGCCCATCGTTCTTCAATCCAAGAATAAAGCCAGTCAAGCATTTCGGAACATTGCCTCCCGTATTCGAGGAGAGGAAGTTCCATTCCTGGCTCTGGAGAGTCATGAGAATCTGTGGAAACAGTTATCTCGGTTGGCAGGGAGGAAGTAAAATGAATTTTCTTGACCGTGTGATAGGACGAAGAGTAAAAAGTGCCCAGAACGCCAGGGATCGTCTGCAATTGGTATTAATCCATGACCGGACCGATCTTACCTCAGTAGCTTTGGAGTCTTTAAAAGATGAATTAATCGAGGCAATCTCTCGTTATGTTGAGATTGATCCATCCGCAGTAAGTATTGAAATACAACACGACGGGCGGGCACAACGTCTCGTGGCAGATATCCCTTTGAGAAATGTCTCCCGCCGTCGGGTTAGTTAATCATCTATGTCGCGAAGTCTTAATTGGAGGTACTTCGATTTTTGGCTGTTAGGTGCAATAGTATTATCTACTGCCTTTGGTGTCGCTATGATCCGATCAGCTGTAGCGGGCAATGAAGAGATAGCATTATCAGTCAATCGCCAGATCATATACGCTAGTATTGGTATAGCCGTTATATTTTTTGTTGCCGCGATTGACTATCATTATTGGGCAGCTCTTTATCGGCCGATATATGTGGTAATGCTGGTCCTGCTTTTCATGCTTTTTCTTAGTGCTCGGGCAGTTTTTGGTGCTGCTCGATGGTTTGTGGTCGGTCAGATTTTCATTCAGCCGACTGAGCTGGCTAAGATAGTGGTTGTACTAATTCTGGCGAGATATTTTGATTACACGCGAAACGAACCTAAAAGAGTACGTTGGGTATTAACTAGCTTGCTTTGGGTAATGAGTTTGGTTATATGGATTCTTTTACAACCAAATTTAAGTAATGTGATCGTTATCATGGTAATCTGGGTATCACTACTTTGGATAAATGGACTTCAAGTGAAACATTTACTATCATTTGGTTTAAGTATTGTTGTTTTAGCAATTGTTGGCTTTCCATTCCTCCAGTCATACCAACAACAGCGAATAATCAGTTTTTTCTTTCCAGATCCCAATGCTCGATATGGAGCGACTTATAACGTTCAGCAGGCTTTAATCGCGATTGGTTCCGGTGGATGGTTTGGAAAAGGTTATGGGCATGGTACACAAGTACAATTACGTTTTCTTAAAGTACGCCATACAGATTTTATCTTTTCTTCTATATCAGAAGAATTTGGATTGATTGGAGCTATTTTAGTTATAATAATAATAACTTTTATAATATTACGTTGTTTAAGGGCTGCCCGAGCGGCACCAGACGTATTAGGCGCTTCAATAGCTTTCGGTGTAGCAATATTGATTTTCTTCCAAACAGTAGTGAATATTGGGGTGAATCTGAACCTCCTCCCAGTTTCAGGATTACCATTACCGTTTATTAGTTATGGAGGGAGTGGTTTACTTTCACTCTTGCTTGGTATCGGCTTGGTAGAAAGTATCATAATGCGACAAAAATCACTAGAATCTTGATCATTCTTGGAGGGCAATGGCTGAATTTCCACCTGTTCGAGTTCGCTTTGCTCCATCGCCGACGGGGCGAATGCACCTTGGAAGTGCCCGCACTGCTTTATATAACTTTCTTCTTGCTCAAAGAACAGGTGGGAAATTTATCTTAAGGGTCGAGGATACAGATTTCAAGCGGACTGTTCCGGGAGCGGAAGAAGAATTAATCAACGCCTTGCACTGGCTGGGAATTCATTGGGATGAAGGTCCTGATGTAGGCGGCTCCTATGGACCTTATCGTCAATCCGAACGTAAAGATATCTACCTTCAATATGCTCGGCAATTGATTGACAGCGGTTCTGCATATCCATGTTTTTGCACGTCTGAACGCTTGGCAAGCATACGTCAGGAGCGAGTGAAACGAAAAGAATCCATCAACTATGATGGGTTTTGCCGTCACATCGATCCTGATGAGGCTGCGAGGCGCGTCGCGAGCGGAGAAAAATATGTTATTCGTTTTAAAAGCCCACAGGAAGGTATAACTACTGTCTTCGACTTACTACGGGGAGAGATTGTCGTCGATAACCATCAAATAGATGACTTCGTCCTGGTTAAATCTGATGGCTGGGCATTGTACCACCTGGCTGCTCTTGTGGATGATCACCTGATGAAGATCACCCACGTATTCCGTGGATCTGAGTGGTTGGGGACTTTCCCCTTACATAGTTTAGTGATAAGAGCATTTGGCTGGGATGAGCCAAAATGGATTCACCTTTCAGTCTTCCTAAAGCCAAGTGGAAAAGGGAAAATGAGCAAGCGCGAATTAGAGCATGCAAGCCAGGATGGATATTCCATTTTCGTCAAAGATCTGGAAGACCTCGGGTATATTCCAGAAGGGATTCTGAATTGGATTGTTTTAATGGGATGGGGAGTAGCCGAGGATGATGTTATGTCTATAAAAGATATGATTGAACGATTCGACATAAATCATCTTAATCCATCCCCGGCTTCGATTAATTTTTCCAAGCTGGACCATTTCAATGGTACCCATATTCGGATGTTATCGAATCATGATCTAACCAATAGAATAAAGCCATTCTTTATTTGGGCTGGTTATAATGTAAATGATGAACAACTGTCACGTATCGTACCAATAATCCGGGAGCGACTCGTTACTCTTGATGACGCTTTGTCTTTTGCAGGTTTTTTCTTCAATGATACTATTTCACCGGTTCCCGAAGAACTTATTGGAAATAAAATGAGCATTGTTGAATCATTGAAAGTTACCCGCCGAGCATATGAAATGTTATCTGGATTGTCAGACATTACACCGGAATTAGCAGAACCTCCTTTACGTGACCTCGTTGACGAGATGGGTCTGAAAGCGGGTCAGATATTTGGGATTTTACGTGTAGCCATAACTGGACAAGTTGTCAGTCCACCGCTGTTTGAAAGCATGGCAATTATCGGAAAAGAAAAGGTGTTACAGCGGTTGCAAAACGCTATTTCTATCCTTGAAAAGATGGGGAATTAACAATATTCCAGGGGGATACTTTGAATAAATCGAATTTATGAGTGATTGTACGAACTGTAATGTACTAAGGATTTAATGTTTTTTCTATTTTTGCCCAGGTGTCTCTTAAAGGGACTGTTCGATTGAACAGCATCGTGTTATCAGTTGTATCTGGATCAAGACAGAAATAACCCTGTCGTTCGAATTGATATACACACCCTGGAATTGCATTGGCTAGGCTTGGTTCCACAAAGCATTTCGTCAATACTTCTAAAGAATTAGGATTGATATAATCCATGAAATCCTCACCTTCCTCTGTGTCATCCGGATTCTCTTTTGTAAAGAGGTGGTCAAAGAGGTATACTTCTGCTTTAAGTGCATGGGCAGCTGATACCCAGTGAATTGTGCTCTTTACTTTACGTCCATCTGGGGCATCACCCCCCCGAGTAGCCGGGTCATATGTACAATGCACTTCAGTTACTTCACCAGTTTTTTTATCTTTCAGCAGGTCTGTGCACCTAATAAAATAAGCATAACGCAGGCGGATTTCCGTACCGGGAGAAAGGCGATAATACTTTGGGGGTGGAATTTCACGAAAGTCATCTTTCTCGATGTAGAGCTCTTTGGAGAATGGGATTCTCCGAATGCCAGCTCGTGGATCCTCGGGATTATTGATAGCCTCCATCTCCTCAACGACATCAGAGGAATAGTTATCAATAATTAATTTAAGTGGTCGTAGAACTGCCATCCTACGTAGAACATTCTTATTGAGATCTTCCCTGAGGCAGTGTTCAAGTAAGGCGATGTCGATAAGACTATCGTTTTTTGCTACTCCGATGATTTCTAAAAATTTTCGGATGGCATTTGGTGTATAACCGCGACGGCGCATTCCGCTGAGGGTTGGCATGCGTGGATCGTCCCAGCCATTGACATAGCCTTCCTTTACAAGCTTTAATAACTTACGTTTGCTCATCACTGTAAAGTTAAGCTTTAAACGTGCAAACTCTATCTGGCGGGGATGGTATATCTCCAATTCGTCAAGGAACCAGTCATACAAAGGTCGATGATCCTCGTATTCCAATGAGCACATCGAATGGGTAATCCCCTCGATTGAGTCACACTGCCCATGTGCAAAATCGTACATGGGATAGATGCACCATTTATATTGTGTACGATGGTGGGGAGGTTCGTGGAGGATGCGATACATAACTGGATCACGTAAATTCATATTACTTGATGCCATATCGATTTTTGCCCGTAAAACGCTGGTCCCATCGGGAAACTCACCATTCCGCATTCTTTCGAACAAAAATAAATTCTCTTCCACTGAACGATTTCTATATGGACTTTCCCTGCCGGGTAATGTTAATGTACCGCGATAATCCTTAATTTCCTCAGCGCTGAGGTCGTCAACATATGCCTTCCCCTTTTTAATAAGAATTACAGCAAAATTGTAAAGTTGGTCGAAGTAATCCGAAGCATAAAATTCACGGTCTTCCCAATCATATCCCAACCAGCAAATATCGTCCTTAATGGATTCAACATATTCAACATCTTCTTTTACAGGATTTGTATCATCAAAGCGCAAATTACACTTACCGCCGAACTGCTCTGCAATTCCAAAATCAATGCTGATTGCCTTGGCATGACCAATGTGGAGGTAGCCGTTTGGTTCTGGTGGAAAGCGAGTTTGAACCCGCCCACTGAAACGATTAGATTCATTATCTTCGACGACAGCTTCTCGGATGAAATCTTTGGGTTGAACAGATTCGCTCATAAAGTTTTTACTTTCAAATATTATTAATACGTAGAAAAATATATTATAACAAAACCTAAAGCAAAAATCAGATTTTTAAGTTGTCACCTTCTTTCCTCGCTCTGCAAATTCAGTATGAATATATAATTGCAGAAATGCGTGTTTGTGATTTTGATTAATTCGTCATACTTGGAAAGGAAATCTGTTATGGAAAATATGAGTGATAATATGCACAGCAAATTTCGTGGGACGTGTTTTATTCATGAAAATGTCCTGCGTTTATCTTTAATTACCAGGATTATGGCTTGGTTGGTATTGGGTGCATTCATCATTGAGTGGTTATATCCCATTAGTATACTATTTTATCAAAACCTTATTACACCGATTCCTCTCGATATGAAAGCGCCTGGTGTTGTTCAATCTTTGTTAATTAATCTCTCAAAACCTTTTATTGGTGGATTGGTATTTATTATTTTGCAGGTGGTTGGTCAGATGCTGCTTATTCTTTTAGATATGGAAGATAACAGTCGACAGATACTTCGCTACCTTGGCGCATTAAAAAAATAATAAGAACTGATAATTCGCTGGACGTTTTAATGGTGACATGGTAAAATCTCGCCCTCAGCTTTGGGGGCTCGTCTAACGGTAGGACAGCGGACTCTGGATCCGTATGTGGAGGTTCAAATCCTTCGCCCCCAGCCATTAAAAAACCTCTCCCAGCGGGAGGTTTTTTTTACGGAGAATAATTTTCCCTAAATGCTCCAGGGACATGCATGATTCTGTGCTTCGAAGATCATTTGCTTTGGAAGGAACCAGGTTGTGAGGCGGTGTAAATACCAAAGAGGATTAGGAGGGCACCAAGTATTTTAATGAGTGAAGGCACCTCTTGAAGAATGTAGTACGCAAGAGTGATTGAGCCGATGGGTTCACCAAGGGTGGTTATTGCGACGAAAGCAGCGGGTAGATAACGTAATGACCAATTAAACGTTGAATGTCCGATGAGTTGTGGAATAATTGCAAGGAGCAGCATCCAGAGGTATGTCAGTTTAGGATACCCAATCGGGGATTCTCCTGCACCAAGCATGATGGCGATTAGCAATAGTGAAGCCACACTGTAAACAATGAATATGTACGGTACAAGCGACATCTTCCTTCGTAGCCGACGCCCGATCATCAGATACCCGGCAACTGCAAACGAACCGGCCAAGGCTAGTACATTCCCAAGAAAGGCTTCTCCCTTAACAAACTCAGATAAGGCTGGGCAGGCTAGTCTCTCTTGAAAAGAGCATGAATCGCTCATCCCTATGATCATGCCGCCCAAGAGTGCAAGTATCATCCCTAAAAGTACCGATCGGGTCAATGCTTCACGCAGGATGAGAGGTGCCAGCAATGCTACCCATAGGGGCGATGTACTTACTAGAACTACTGAACTTGCAACTGTGGTGTATTCCAATGATGATATCCATGTGGCGAAATGCAGAGCAAGGAATATCCCGGAGAGCAATCCGAGCAGAACGTCGGTACGCGTCAGATTACGTAACTCAGCCCGGTAATGGATTAGTGCAATCGGTGCAATGAAGATACTCGCCAGCGTCAACCTGTAAGCAGCAATGACAAGGGATGGTGCATCTCTCTGCGCGAAGCGTATGAAAACCGAGGCAGTCGAGACTGCCATGATCGCACAAAATATGGCAAAAGGTAATAGGATACGTGCGCGTTGTTCACTCATGAATATCTCTTGTTGAGAATTTTATGGTTTTGCATATATTATTACTCTGATGTACATTCCCACAAGTTCGATAAAAATATGATGGATATTGAATTTTTATATTGTTGATTACTTGAATTTCGGAATATGCAAGATTACTCTTCCAATTATTGAACCCTTGTTGATGGGTCCAATTCGGTGGCTATCCAGGCTATCCCCATGTGTTCCGGTGACATATATTTCATCAGGTGATATGATCTGTTCAATTTGTTTTATCAATATACCGTAAGGATTTCTCGTAAAAACAATCACATCACCTTTTTGGAGGCAATGTAAAAATAAGGGGATCTTCGTTATAACAACGAAGTCCCCTTCATTGTAGACAGGTAACATGCTATTGCCTGTTACCTTTATTAATGCAAGCATTATAGGTTAGGGTAGACCATCTCAAGTGCTGGTGAATACGGGCACTTGGCTCGCTTGACAGATATTCCCTTTGTGTCCCAGAATATTTCTGCAAACTGGTTGATTGACTCCACGAACTGTATACCTGTTTCACGGTCACAGGTTTGGCGGCTCTTTGAGCCAAGTTGCATGATCTTGTGCACAAGTTCCATTACTTCGGAGTGTTTTTCGATATGTTGCGTTTTGATATAATCACCCCAGATAACGCGGATTTCGTGCTTGGCTTTTTCTGCATGTTCTTCTTTGACTGCTATATATCGAGCCATGCTGTTCTGGTAGGACAGGTTTTTCTCACCCTTAGCCTCTAATTCAATCATCAAATCCATCATACGGACAACTGTCAAGGCAGCGATTTGGGCAGTGCTGGGATCGTAAATCCCGCAAGGTATATCACAGTGCGCCTGGGCACGATCGAAGTGAACCTTTTTATCCAATATTTCGATAAGTTGGTAGATCATTTGTTACCTCCTGGTCGATGAACGATATGTTTTATTCAGATTTTTATAACTGGCATTTTACTGGCGAGATCTGAGACAGATAATAATAAAAAAGACTATTCTTGTCAAGAATCACATTTCAAATTTGAATGAAAAAATGACCGGGAATATTTTTATTCCATATAATTCATTCAAGGGCATTAATATCGAGAAAATGGGGTAAAATTCATTAAAACTAAATATTATCCTGCCAAACATAAAAAGGAGAATATATGACCCATATCATAACTAGTTTATGTCTACGTGACAGTGGATGCGTGGAAGTCTGCCCGGTGGAATGTATCATCCCAGGTAAACCACTTGAAGAATGGCCGTGGTTTTATATTGACCCAGATACCTGCATCGATTGTGGCGCATGCATACCAGAATGCCCCTATGGTGCTATCTTCCCCGAAGATGATGTCCCCTCATCTTATAAAGCCAAGGGTGGAGAGTTTATTAGTAAAGTTGGTCTGAATGGTCATTATGAGGGCACCGACCACAATGGTAAGAAAGTCGTGCTTGAGACTGCTAAGAAGTTGGAAGCGGGTGAAGAGGTTGACCTGACTCATGACATAAAATCGAATTACGATTACTTCAAAACTGGACCAGGTTATAGTTCTAGCGAATAGTGAGGGATAAGTATTATAAAGCCAGGTTTCAGAACCTGGTTTTTTATATCAACATCCATTGTTGTCTTGAATTAATTAACCTCCGAGAGCGACAGCGAGCACATCGTAATATGTACCTGCCCCAAAACCATCAAAAAGGATGTGTTCAGATGGTTTCATCCTTGGTAATTGACGGAGGAAAGCGATCATATTGGAAGCAGCGCTCACGTTTCCAAATTCGCTTAACAACCAAGGCATGGGGAAATTGATACCCTCCTTCATCAACTTTTTCTCTATAAGTTTATTGATCTTATAGTTGGCGTGATGAACAATCGCAACAGAAATTGGCTTATCAGAAATACCCAATTTATCCATCAGCGAGAGATATGCCTTATAGACTTCAGAAACAACCTGCACTCCGGTCCGAACAAATAGTTTTACCATACCCATGGGTCCCGCCATAACAATAGGTTCACCGTTATCTGGTTCGTGCATTAATCCAGCAACACGAACATGCGATTGCCCAACTTGCGATACCTCAAGCATGGTTTGCCCTGATACCCTTTTGCCTGAATGTGGGTAATACATATGAACTGCTAATACACCATCTTCATCGAATGCTTCGTGGTCTTTGCCAACGAGGAATTTCAAATTCATTCCCGGAATGACTCCTATCACTCCAGCACCATTCCCAAATAACTGTAGTGCATTTTTATCATGAGCCCGAGCTATAAAGCGGCTTAGTCCCTCGATTCCACCAATTAACACTTTCTTGCCATATAGCTCCTCAGCGATATTTATTTTCCTTGAGGCTCCTAACCTTGGATTCAGGGCAAGATGAAGAGCACCTACTGAACTATCGCAAGCTTTGTGAACACTAACCTTCAAGGCATGGTTAGGGATATTTGCCCGTTGGGTGATCTGTTCGATATAGTCATCGGATGCAGGCCCGCTCATGCCGATTAATACGCCTTGAACTTCACCAGGATTCCAACCATTTGCCTTTGCAGCTTCTCGAAGCAGTCGGGCGCCTACCTCGACTTCCAACTCTACATGTTCCTGATCTGTCAAATCCGGTATATGGAATCTGTTCACGAACCCTAATTCTGCTAGATCCATCTTTTCATTATCGTTTAAGGGTGTTCCCAGGCGATGTTCGATGATATTAGGTAACGAATTATTGTCATAACTCTTTCCCCACGTCCCATATGCTCCACCGATCCCAAGCTCAACATTAGTAACACGTTCAATACCAATTGGGATCCCTCCTCCAACAGGAATCGATTCCCAGTGAACGTGCGGTTGATTGAAATGCGATTGGGAATTACTGGGAGAATATTCTTCCAGAGAATTGTTATTCATGTCATATCACTCCATGTATATTTAATCTAGTTTCTAATCTATAATAAACTAAACCCCTAAATGGCTAAAAGGTTATTTGATTTTCCCTCTCAATAATCGCCAAGCGCAGCCTCAATAATTCCCTGACCTATGTATTGAGCTGCAGTTAGGTTACTCTCTTCCAGCAGGACGACTAGTGTTAAAGGTGTACCTTCCCATGCAGGCAGTGTCCCGGCTAGATACCAGGATATGATTGTATCTTTGTCATATGCATTATCCAATATTTGCCAGTAAGGATTGTTATCGATATTATATTCCTGTGCCATGGCATTGGCAGATTCAGGGGATAGTACCCGTACTGGTTCACTTAATGGGGGTAGGATTACCCATCCTTCTTTTGGAGTATCAACCGCTAATGCGATCTGTGGTGCTGGTCGCACTCCAGCATTGCTAATGGTAGCGAATGCGAGAGCCATTTGCAAAGGACTGATACGTAAACCTTTCATTTCACAATCATGTGAATTTCTTGGTACTGGTAAATATAAAAGAGGTTGGTTAATTAAACCTAGTGTTTCACAAAATCCTTTTAACTCTGTATCGTTTTCTGGTCGGTCATCCCCAAATATTGCTGTTCGAAAAGGCGTTAGGAGTGTCCCAGTGGAATATTGTCCTTGGGTTGCGCGGTTGAGCAATGGTGAATGCGAATCTCTGGTTAAGTTCGTTCCTTCTTCGTTCAGTTTATTTGGATCAAATGTCGGATGTGAAGCCATAACCAGGATTTCTCCATTTTTGGCATTTGTCAGCACGGCAGCACCTGTGTAATCTCCGAGAAGATGGTCAGTTATGTTTTGAAGTCTCAGATCGAGGCTCAAACGTATGTTTAAACCCGGTGGTGGTTGACCGTAAAGCAGATGATTCCACCAGATCAAACTGGTGGGATTACCTTTAATTCCACGCAAGTAGGGGTCCAGGCTTGCTTCAAGACCGGCTTGTCCATAAGTCGCTTGCGTGTAACCAACAATAGATCCTAAATTCGGATAAAGATACTTCCGGGAATAGTTCCCAATTTTTCCTTGGGTGATGTTGATAGGAGCATTATTGCGGTCAAGAATATCTCCACGGGGGACGTAAAGATCAGCAATTGAACGACGTGGATTATCTGTTCGGGTAAGCAAATCGGGACCACGGATGATTGCCCACCAACCATTGACTAGAGTTACGGCGACCAGACCGACTAATAGAAATCCACCGACGATAAGATATGGCTGGGGCGTGGGTAGGTTGACAGGTTCAACGTCTGAAGATTGATTACTTATCAATAGTAAAAATAGCAAGGTCATGATGGAAGTGATCAATGATGACCCACCATATGAAACAAAAGGCAATGTAATGCCAGTCAAAGGGAATAAACGCAAATTACCACCGATTATCATCAGACTCTGGATGCCAAGGTATGCGCTTAGGCTGACGGTTAAGAGTCGGGAAAATAAATTGGGAGCATTGATAGAAATTAGTAAGCCCCGAGTGATTAGGAAACCTAACAGTATTATCACACCTATTGTTCCAACCAAACCGGTTTCTTCTGCAATAGCAGCAAAGATAAAATCAGAATGAGCAACTGGCACTAAAGATGGACTACCAAGTCCAGGTCCGCGTCCTAACAAACCGCCGTTAGCCACTGCCAGAAGGGATTGGATGATCTGGTATGAACGTCCACTCGGATCGAGCCAGGGATCTAACCATGCATCGATCCGCAAACGAACGATTCCGATAACGAAATAACCGACCAATCCGGAAAGTGTCAGTATGATACCACTGGCAAGCAGAACCCGCTTTCGTCCAGTTGCTAAATATAGAATTGTGGTATAGAGCAAAATGATTATCGATGCTGTGCCAAGGTCATGCTGAATTACCAGGAGTAGAAGGGCAAAACCAGTAAGTACAATTGTGGGAAAAATCAGGGGAAAGATATTCTTCCTTATCGGTATCCGATCTGCTAAATAGGCAGACAGATAAACTACGAGGAACAGTTTGAGCGGTTCAGATGGTTGAAGATATATACCACAACACCCCAGCCATAATCGCGGACCCACACCTGCAGGATTTGTTCCAAATAGAAAAGTAAATCCTGTTAATATCATTCCACTGATCAGCCAAATATATTTGTAACTCCGCAATATAGCTAAGGCATGTGGGTTCCGAATAATAAAGATAAATATTACTCCGCTTGCTGCTAACCATATTGCTTGGCGCAAGCCAAAATCTGGCGATAATCTCCAGATTGTCAGGAGCCCCCACCCAATGAGAAATGCAGCAACTGGTAACAAGTAGGGATCACGATCTGGTAATGTATGACTGGTCTGAAGGTTAATGCTAATGAATACGATTAACCAAATGATAAGACCTATCCAGTGTGACCAGCGGTAGGGGGCTGATAAATAGCTGGCGTGGACAACAGGTGATAAGCTCAGAATTAGTGCATAGAGAAAATGAAAAATGAATGCTAATTTGAGTAGACGATTTTGGATTTGATCAGCCACGGAGATTTATTTTAGATATCTTTTAACCAGAAGATTGAGCTTCTCACGTGTCTCTGGCGGGATGACATCCGGGTGGGTAATAATGGCTGAAGCAAGAGCGTAACCACATTCACACTTACGTTCTTTTTTTAGGCTACCCACGAGCGAACGGATAGCCTCCTGGGCAATCGTTGTATTTTTATTAAGAGTCTGAATTACTTTTTCGACTGTTACGGGTGCTTCAGAAATGTGCCACACATCGTAGTCTGTGACATGGGCCATAACGGTGTAACACATCTCAGCTTCACGTGCCAGGAATGCTTCTGGAGATGTAGTCATTCCTATGATTGACATTCCCCATGATCGGTAAGTGTGCGACTCAGCTTTGGTGGAGAAACGCGGTCCTTCAATCGTTATTAAAGCTCCACCTCGGTGGGTGGTTGCCCCTGTATCATGCAAGGCTTTCTCAAGCATGTTTGATAGGTCTGGGCAGAATGGATCAGCAACATTGATGTGGGCAACGAGTCCATCTCCGAAAAATGAACGTTTACGTTCGCGAGTTAGATCGAGCAGTTGATCTGGAACTACGATATGACCGGGTGCATAATCATCGCGTAATGACCCACATGCGCTAATGCTGACCACTCTTTTTACGCCTAAAGACTTGAGGGCATAGATGTTCGCGCGATAATTGACTTCAGTTGGTAGAAGGTGGTGTCCTATACCATGACGTGCCAGAAAAGCTACGCGTTGATTTTCCATCGTCCCAGCGATGATAACTGCGCTGGGTTTACCAAATGGCGTCGTCAGGTCATGTTCTTTGGTATCTTTAAGACCTGGCATGCTGTAAAGACCTGAACCACCAATTATCGCTAAGTTCATTATTTCAGACATTAATTTACTCCGAGAATTTATTTTCTTCTGAAGGTGGTTGTTGCATATTCAAAACAAGGGTAAAGATTAGTTTGGTCTGACCGCATCCAATCTCATCACCCGTGACGACCACTGTTGGTGTGATGAGCCGTTCCTGATTTAAAATGGTCCCATTCTTTGAACCCAGGTCTTCCAACCACCATTGACCGTGATGAAAGATCAATTGGGCATGGCGGGATGACACTGTCTCATCGTGTAGAGTTACTTCGCAGCCCTGATCCCGTCCAATAAGGATATTTGCCTGCTTGAAATGACGGACGTCAGGGGCGTCATATGAGCTTTGCAGAGTAAGGTAGATTTCAGGAGGTCTCCGAGCAGCCAGTAATGTCGATTGTCTGTGCAATCCTCTCCAGAGAGTTAATAATGCCCATCCAAGGAAGGCATATAGACTTATGGTGAGAAGCATCCGCAATATTAAAAGGATCACACCGCTCATATGTATTTTATCTCAGGTGTTGTTTTCTGATTAACAGCGGTGGATTGTTTTTTGGTAGATGTAGTAATTGGTGATGTATCCCTTAGCTCTGCTTGCTGTGGTGTATCATCTTGTCCATATATCAGTGGCACTCCAGCCAGGGAAATAACGTCACCTGGCTGAAGTATGCTTTGACTGATCCTCTCTCCATTTACACACGTTCCACCTGTGGAATTCAAGTCGAAAAGAATATAACGTCCCTTGATTGCGCGTAATTGAGCATGATTCCTTGATATACGTGGATCATCGATGTTCAAGTGGTTGTCTTTGCGTCGACCGATGTTGATCACCAATTGGTCCAGATGAAATACTTTGGTTCCGTTCATGATAAGAAATGCGTTTGCTGGAAGGTTATGAATTGTACTATCTGCACAATCAAGCATCGATGGCATACCTTTGGTTTCACCAATGGCTTCATGGTTGTGTGTAGCTGTTATCTGGATTTCGTCATGTGCAAGGCTCGCATTCGTAGCAATTGATATGGTTGGTTTTGTTGCAAGTTGAAACCCCATCTCAATCCTGATCGTATCCAGTACCTGTTTGATTGTATCAAGGATGATTTGATCTCCTTGTAGTCTCTCTATCAATTCAGGGTGCATTATTAATCGATAGATATCTGGAGCAATTATAGAATTGTCTGGTAGGATGAGAATATTGGATTGCACTGCCCTGGTAAGCTGATGAGCGATATTATCTATTATTTTGTTGTCGATAAATAAATTAACCAAATGGATTTCAATTAGTGACCGTAACCGGGCTTCAAGCTGGTCGATTTTTCTTTTCATGATAATTATTCATCTCTCCCGGTATTTATTATAGAAGTGAGCATGGATTTCTGCAAGACCGTTGTCTTTCAGGCTTATCGATGCTATGATGTGATTATGGGTAATAGTGATAAGTACAATACATATTCGCTTCGCTCCTGCAAGAAGGCTTCAGCAGTTACACATATTATAGATTCTGCATTAAATGCAGCGGATCCATATCTTGCTGTAAAAAACCATATAAAGCGTTCAGGAAACCAGCTCCAAATTGGTGATCAGATATATAACCTTAACCTGTTCGGTCGTATAAAAATAATTGCAATTGGAAAAGCAGCACCATCAATGGCTGATTCTCTTTTAACTCATCTCGACGATAATGATTGTACTGGTTTTGTGGTAACCAAGCATGCCGAGTTAAATGCGATAGGTCCATTGAGAGTGCTGAAAACTGGTCACCCGCTGCCGGACGAACGCAGTCTGTTCGCAGGTGAACAGATCGTGGATTTTTGTAAGGATGCATCTGAAACTGACCTGGTTATATGCCTGATCTCTGGTGGTGGTTCGTCGCTGATAACTTGCCCTAAAAAAGGTGTCTCGTTGGCTGATTTACAATATTTAACGAACCTATTGTTAAGATGTGGCGCGAGCATCTACGAAATAAACACCCTCCGTCGGCATTTGGACCTGATCAAAGGTGGTGGCTTGGTTCGATTCACAACTCCAGCCCAGGTGATTAGTTTGATTCTCTCTGATGTGGTTGGTGACCCGCTTGAAGCAATCGCTTCTGGTCTGACTGCACTGGATCCAACAACCTCTTCGGATGCATTAAATATTATTACACGCTATGGTTTGTTATCATCTATACCCCAACCTATTCTTTCAGCTTTAGAAAATGAAACGTTAAAACCCGGTGATCTTTTATTTGATCGTGTTCATAATTTTATTATCGGTAACAATTCCATGTCAGCGCTGGCTGCGCTGGCGCAGGCACAGAAAGAAGGATTCCACACTACCTTGCTGACAACATCACTTCAAGGTGAAGCCTCGCTTACAGGATCCTCATTAGCGTCCACTTTGCGTCAGACAGTATTCGATAGTCATTCTGTATCCCGTCCAGCCTGCCTGGTTGCTGGTGGAGAGACAACTGTCACCATTAGGGGAGATGGTTTTGGTGGTCGTAATCAAGAATTGGCTCTTGGTGCAGTAATTAATCTTGCTGGTTTGAATGAAGTAATGCTGGTTTCGCTGGCAACCGACGGAGAAGACGGTTCAACCGATGCGGCTGGTGCAATAGTAACAGGAGATAGTCTCACGCGTGCTACGGCAATGGGTTTGGATGTTTGTGATCATTTGGATCGCAATGATTCCTACACCTTTTTTCATGGATTGGGTGATTTGCTAAAAATTGGTCCAACTGGTACTAATGTGAACGATCTGATATTTCTTTTTGCATTTTAGATAATAAATAACCACTCAATGACTCTTCCTCTCGTTATTCTTACTCACTGTTTACCTCCTGAATGGACAACTTCCCTAATAAGTCGATGTCGTTTGCTTTCTGGACCACTCGAACCTTCAGGCTTTGCTCCTGAATTATTGAACTATCTTAAAAATGCTGTTGGTTTGATAACTCTTCTCACTGACCGTGTTGATGAAGTTCTCCTGGAAAAAGCACCTCATCTGCTCGTGGTCAGTAATATGGCTGTCGGAGTAGATAATATTGACGTTAACGGTTGTACAAGGCGAGGAATTCCAGTTGGGAATACACCAGATGTATTGACCGAAGCAACTGCGGATCTGACCGTAGCCATCCTGTTAGCTGCGGCTCGACGGTTAACCGAGGCCGCGCTCGATGCACGTGAAGGTCGTTGGAAAACCTGGTCTCCGACAGGTTGGTTGGGTGCTGATTTGTGCGGTGCCACGCTTGGGATCATTGGGATGGGTAAGATTGGAAGGGCAGTAGCCAAACGTGGACAAGGATTTGGTTTACAGATAATATATACAGATCTATTTCCTTATCCTGAGATTGAATCGAAACTGGGTGCAATCTACTTGCCAATGGATGAATTAATTCACGAGAGTGACTTTGTTAGTTTACACTGTCCACTTACTTCAAAGACATATCGATTGGTTGATGAAAGGTTTCTACGAAAAATGAAATCATCGGCTATTTTAGTCAATGCTGCCCGTGGGCAAATCATTGAAACAGATGCATTAGTGAGGGCTTTATCTGAGAAATGGATTGCTGCTGCCGCACTGGATGTTACAGATCCGGAACCATTACCACCTGAACACTCCCTGTATAAATTATCCAATTGTTTAATCCTTCCCCATATTGGATCTGCGACTTATGGTACACGTCGACAAATGGCCCAGATGGCTTGTGAGAACCTCCTTGCAGGTCTAGAAGGGCGAATGCTGCCTTTCTGTGTTAACCCGTATGTTTATAACAAGTAGAGGTATAGGCGTCTAATTGAACTCGAATATCGGATAGTTTATAAATCCTCTCCGCAATTGGGGCATTTATTTTCATCCTTCGTGATTGCATATCCACAGCGGAGGCAGGTAGTAGGCTGTACTTTTCCTAATGGTGCACCGCAGGCTATGCAAGCAGGCTCGCCGACTGGATTCGCTGTGTCACAGTAGTCGCATGCTAAACTTCTCAAGCGCTCGGAAAGTTGATGTGATGCACCGGCCGCCTGGGCTGTTCGGTTGATGATATTCCAGACATTTTCCTTGAGTTGCAGGTTTTCAATATCCTGCGCTAGATCGTCAAGGCGACCTAAAAGGTTCAGCGGATTCCGTATCAGAGAAAAAGCCGTTTGCCCAAGGCTGGCTGCTACACCAAGCCATGCCTGCTGGCCAAGCTGTACTAATACACCATCGGTCACTTTTTGAAGTGATACAGTCAAAGCGGTTTGTCCTCCTGACATCGCATCACGCATCGATGCAATCTGGACAACCATATTGTTATGATCACCAAGAACCTGGGATTGCAGGTTACCACGATTAAATGCTGCCACCAGGGCTTCAGCCAGAACTGAGGGTGTCAGATCTCCGTGAAAAACTCGTTGTTCCATGTTTTCGATTATAATCCGATTTAATGATTTAACGGAATTTATATTGAAAAGTTGTAAATAATATGTCTCACATATCAATAATGCGTGCTATATTGGTCTTTTTGGGCTTCGTCTTTTTAGGACTGGTGATGAACTCAACAAGTATCGATACTGTTCTGGCACAACAACCAACCGGTTCAGTCCCGACCGTGACTGGTACTCCCTCAGGATCTTTTATTACAGTAAATATGGATCAGGATTTTATTAATGTTAGAAGGGGTCCAAATTCATATTTATATGAGATTATTGGTATTCTTACTTCTGGACAATCAGTCCCGGCATTGGGTCGTTCACCAGGCGGTGATTGGATTATGATTTCCTATCTAGGTGTCCCTGGTAACATAGGTTGGGTTTATGCTCCAAACGTTTCACTTTCATCTCAGACCATTTTACCGATTGTAGAACCCCCACCCACGTCCACTCCTTTAGCGACTCCCACAATTGACCCAACATTAGCGGCTGCTTTCATTCCCCAGGAAACCGCAACTCGTTTACCAACATTCACACCACCCCCTCCATTAGTTATCCCTACCATTGAAGGCAACCCATATGCTCAAACAAAACATATACCCATGGGTTTGGTTATTTTGGGTTTAGGATTTATTGGAGCGTTTGGGGCTTTTATTTCATTCTTACGGCGGTAAGATAACACGAAAATTCCAATATAGACGAGCTTCTTAATATTAAAAATTCTACTGGCAGCTACTACAAGCATCTTCGCCGCCTGCGCAGGATGTTTCGATGTGAGGATTATTTATTATAAAACCAGAGCCACGTTGTGGGTCGTCGATAAAATCAATACTGATGCCTCGTAGCTGGTCAATCGACATTTCATCTACAATAACTTTTACCTCGTCCATTTCGAAGGTTGTGTCTGTATCGAGGGTATTCTTATCTAATGCCATGCCGAACTGGCTGCCACAACAACCATTACCGGAAACAAACACACGCAGGGCATATCCATCTAGATTCCGTTGGGTGAGGATGTCTTGAACTGCTATTAATGCTGCGCGTGTAATAGTGAGTGGATGTTCGTCATTGCAATGCAGCATTGTTTTTCCCTTCAGGTGAAATATCCGTTCATCCTACCAGAATTAACCCTGTCCGTCAACTAATAAATTTTTATTTGCTTATCAAATAAAACTGCTTGACACATTCATTTCCCGCCAGTAAAATCTGCCTGCTCGAATTTTAGGCGTAGATTCACCTATAATTCATTTATTTTCAGTATCATACTTTCTTTCGGAGGAACAATCTGATGTATGCAATGCATGGCCTCTATCCATTTGAAATAGTTGCGATCTGGAGTGTCTTTGGCGTAGCAATCCTGGGTTTACTCTACGCAATATTTTTACGCAGTCAAATCCTTCGTGAGGATAAGGGCACACCAAAGATGCAGGAAGTATGGAATTCAATTAAAGATGGTGCGGATGCTTACCTGCGGCGGCAGTTGAAATCAATATTGCCATTAATCGTGGTTCTGACAGTTGCATTATTTTTTTCAGTTTATATTGTTCCCCCTACTCCTGAGGCACTGGAGCGCTTTGAAGGTGTGGATCCAAACAGCGTGCGGTTTATCATTGGATTGGCACGGGCGATCGCGTTCGTAATGGGTGCTTCATTTTCCCTGACTGTAGGTCAGATTGGAATGCGTATGGCCGTAGAGGGGAATGTCCGTGTTGCGGCTGCTTCGAAGCGTTCTTTTGGTGACTCGCTGCGCATCGCTTATCGAACCGGTACGATCACTGGCATGCTTACTGATGGTCTTGGATTACTTGGTGGCACAATCATCTTCATAATTTTGGGCATTGCTGCTCCCGATGCGCTGCTTGGCTTTGGTTTTGGCGGTACTTTACTGGCTCTTTTTATGCGTGTAGGTGGAGGAATTTTCACCAAGGCGGCAGATGTCGGTGCAGACTTGGTTGGTAAAGTGGAAGCTGGTATTCCTGAAGACGATCCGCGTAATCCTGCCGTAATAGCTGACTTGGTTGGTGACAATGTCGGTGATTGCGCTGGTATGGCTGCTGATATTTTTGAATCCTATGAAGTCACTATTGTTTCTGGTTTGATTCTCGCCTTGGCTTTATGGCACATCACTGGTAGATTGGAATGGATCATTTACCCATTAATGGTCCGTGGTATAGGTGTTTTATCCTCAATTATCGGGACATACGTAGTGCGTGGCGGTCATGGTAAGAGTGGCGATGCTCTAGCCGCCATTTTTCGTGGTTTCTTATCTTCTGCAGGTATCTCAGCAGTCTTATTCTTTGCTGCTGGTTACCTCTACTTCAATAAACCGGAATTTGCCTCATTGGGTGGGTGGTGGCGTGCACCACTGGCCGTAGCTGTTGGTGTTTTGCTAGCGATCTTGATTGACCGTCTGACTGAGTATTTTACAGGTACCCATAATACACCGGTGAAAGATATTAAGAAAGGCGCAGATACTGGTCCAGCGACCCTCATTCTTCAGGGTCTCGCAGTCGGTTATGAGTCATCAGTATGGTCGATTGTTGTGATAGCTTTAACGATAGTATCTTCAATCTTTATCTTTGGCACCATCCCAGGCGTTAATGATGTAGATAGGATTACTTTTGTTTTATACGGTGTGGCAATGACTGGTATTGGCATGCTCACTCTAACCGGTAATAATGTAGCGATGGATTCATTCGGGCCGATAGCTGATAATGCCAACGGTATTGGTGTAATGTCCTGGTCTGGTCTGAAAGATAAAGAAACTAAAGATGCGCAGCAGATTATGGCTGATCTTGATGCTGTCGGCAATACAACCAAAGCAATAACCAAGGGTGTGGCGATCGGTTCGGCAGTCATTGCTGCGGTTGCTTTGTTTGGGTCATTCCTTGTGGATGTAAGTCGTGCTCAGCAAACCCTGGGTGTACCATTAGCTGAGCAAATCCAATCTATTGGTATCCGCGTTGATATTCCGCAGGTATTCGTGGGTATGTTGATAGGTGGTGCATTACCATGGTTATTTTCTTCCTTTGCTATTAAGGCGGTTAGCCGGGCGGCAGCCTTGATCGTTGAAGAAGCCCGCCGTCAGTTCCGGGGCGGAGTATTGGAAGGCAAGATAAAACCGGATTATAGACAGGCTGTTTCTATCTCAACGACTGCCGCGCAGAAAGAGTTGGTCGGTTTAGCCCTATTAGGTGTTGTGACGCCTATCGCTGTTGGTCTGATGTTACAAGTCGAAGCCCTGGGTGGCTTCTTGGCTGGAATTATCCTATCTGGCCAGTTGCTGGCAGTGTTCATGAATAACGCGGGTGGCGCATGGGATAATGCCAAGAAGCTTATCGAAGACGAGCCAAGGGATCCGGTAAATAATCTGGGTAAAGGTTCTGAGCGTCACAAGGCAGGTGTAGTGGGTGATACAGTCGGCGATCCGCTGAAGGATACCGCCGGGCCGGCATTGAATCCATTGATCAAGGTTGTGAACCTGGTTTCGGTCATCATTGCCCCTATCGTAGTTCAATATGCCAAGGCCACTGGTATGACCCAGATTATTATCTGGTTGGTAGTGTTAGCCCTTCTTGGTATATTAACCTGGGTGATCATCCGATCCAAGGCTCCTGTGCCTGAAATCGAGATTTAACAGGAATAAAGGATCCACCAGCTTGTTGATAGTGGATCCTTTATTTTTGGTTCAGACAGAGAATTGTTAATAAATTAAATTAAGCATCTAACTATAATTATTTTAGATACTTTTTCCGCCATTCAAAGAGTTTATTTAGCGCTTCGATGGGGGATAGCGAATTTACATCCAGATCCTGCAATTCGTTGAGCAAGGGGTTTGTTTCAGGGAATAAAGCGATTTGCTGGGCAGCCTGCGGATCGATTTTAACAGCTTGTCCCGAAGATTTTTCCAATTCATGCATAATTTCATTGGCACGCTGGATGACAGGAGAAGGTAATCCAGCTAATTGCGCAACGTGAATACCATATGATTTATCCGCCCCGCCGGGGACGATCTTATGGAGAAAAACAACCTTCCCGTCTGCCTCGGTAACAGTCACACAATAATTACGTACACCCGGTAACAGATCAGCGAGTTGAGTCAATTCATGATAATGGGTAGCAAAAAGTGTTTTTGACCTTAGTTGAGGGTGATTATGGATATATTCCACTACTGCCCAAGCGATCGATACGCCATCGTAGGTGCTCGTGCCTCGACCAATCTCATCCAGGATTAACAAGCTTCGCGACGTGGCGTGATGAAGGATATTTGCTGCTTCGAGCATCTCCACCATGAACGTGGACTGTCCTGCATGAATTTCATCCTGGGCACCGATACGAGTGAATATACGGTCTACTAATCCGATCTTTGCTGATTCTGCTGGAACGAAACTGCCCATTTGTGCCATCAGAACGATGAGTGCTGCCTGCCGTAAGTAGGTACTCTTACCGCTCATATTTGGCCCTGTTATAACTCTAACCCGTTCGTTGTTTTCATAGATAATATCATTGGGGATGAAGCGATCTCCAGATAGGGTCTGTTCAACTACCGGATGTCGTCCTTCGTGGATATCGAGGGTGTCCTCATCAACCACTTCTGGACGGATATAATCGTTCAAGGCCGCGGCTTCTGCCAGCGAAGTGAGTACATCAAGCTCTGCCAGAGCTCGTGCGGTATCCAGTAGACGCCGCGCAGAAGCTCTTAGTTGTCCGCATATATCATGGAATAGACGCGTCTCAATCTCGTGGATGTGCTCGTCAGCATTTAGTACTAATGTCTCGTATTCTTTCATTTCGGGTGTGATATACCGTTCAGCATTAACTAGAGTCTGTTTCCTGATGTAATTGTCAGGTACCTGTCCTGTATTCGAGTGAGTGATCTCAATGTAATAGCCAAAGACTTTGTTATATCCAACTTTAAGGGACTTTATCCCGGTTCGTTCGCGTTCAACAGTTTCGAGATTCGCGATCCACTCGCGTGCTTGTTTGGAGGCTTCGATCACGCTGTCTAGTTCGGTTGAATAACCTGGGCGGATTATGCCTGTGTTTTGTAAAGTTGCTGGTGGCGCTTCCTGGATCGAATTTTCAACCAGATGCAGTTCTTCTACACAGGGATTAAGGAGGTGTATAGGTAATGCTTGTGCATCAATAGTATCTGGATTGGGTAGGATGCTTCGAATGGCAGGTAATCGTTGTAATGTACTGCGAAGTGCAACTAAATCACGTGGCTGCGCCAGCCCGGCAAGGATGCGGTTGGTTAAACGCTCAAGATCACCTAGGTGCTTTAATGCTGAATGTAATTCGGCACGGTCTAGTCCCTGATTATGGAAGAATTCGATACCATCTTGACGATAACGTATCTTATCGACATCGAGGAGCGGTTGACTCACCCACTGACGTATTAATCGTTTGCCCATGGGTGAACCAGTGTGGTCGAGCGCACCCAGCAATGATCCATTTGTTACCCCGCGCAGTGTCTCTGTTAGTTCTAGATTACGACGTGTCGCGTTATCGAGAGTCATGAATTCACTTAGACTGTAAGTGCGTAGACTGGTGAGTAATGTTAAAGCATCGGATTGGGTTTCCTTCACATATTGGATAATCGCACCTGCTGTCCGTATGGATAGTAATTGACCGCACAATCCAAAGCCATCTAGAGTGACTGCATTGAAATGAGAAAGAAGTGTTTCCTCACATCGTCCGGTTTCAAAATGCCAGGCAGGCCAGGGAGTTAGATGTCCTGGTAAACCATTGGCTAAAGTAATATTATCTGGATAGATTATTTCTGCTGGGTGTAGACGGCTTAGTTCAGCCCGTAAGGAGGTTTCAGTAGTCAATTCGGTTGTAGCGTATTCACCAGTGGTAATGTCCACATACGCTATGCCAGCTCGGTTATCTTGAATTATTACCGCCGCGAGGTAATTATTTGCATCACCTGGTAATAACCCTGGTTCAATAACTGTTCCAGGTGTCACTACTCGTACTACTTGTCTGGGAAACAATCCTTTGTTTGGTTGTTCGCCTACTTGTTCACAGATCGCTACATGGAAACCCTTCTCGATCAAACGCGACAGGTAATTTTCAATTGCATGGTAAGGTATACCCGCCATGGGTATACGCACACCCTTTGCAACATTGCGGGAGGTTAAGACGATATCAAGCTCGCGGGAAGTAGTTTCTGCGTCCTCGTCGAATGTTTCGTAAAAATCACCGAGGCGGAAGAATAAAATTGTATCAGGATATTGTCGTTTGATCTCTAAGTACTGTCGACGAATAGGCGTCACTTCGTTCTCGGCCATATTCTCATTCTAAGGGGAACATAAGAATTGAGCAAGGGGAAAAGTACGGTGGTGTAATGTCGACTATAATTGGGAATTGTTCTGCTGGAAGGAGAATTCATCCCTATGTATAAACTTGTCCTACTACGCCACGGTCAGAGTACCTGGAATCTGGAGAACCGTTTCACAGGCTGGACGGATGTGGGCTTGTCCGAACAAGGTGTCTTGGAAGCCCACAATGCCGGACAGGCATTACGTCGTGATGGTTTTGCTTTCGATATTGCATATACTTCTGTACTTAGGCGTGCTATTAAAACACTCTGGATAGTATTGGAAGAAATGGAGCTTGAATGGATTCCGATTCACCTTACTTGGCGGTTGAATGAACGCCATTATGGTGCATTGCAAGGCTTGGATAAGAGTGAAATGGCAGCCAAATTTGGAGAGGAACAGGTAAAAATCTGGCGTCGTAGTTACGATACCCCGCCTCCCGCACTTGAATTGGATGATAAGCGTCATCCCCGTTTTGACCGTCGATATTCTGGGCTTAGTTGCGAAGATCTGCCGTCAACCGAATCGCTCAAACTTACCCTCCAACGAGTCCTACCATACTGGCATAGTACGCTTGCTCCAATGGTCCAATCCGGACAAAGGGTACTTGTGGCTGCACATGGCAACAGCATGCGGGCACTGGTGAAATATCTCGATAACATCTCTGAGGAGGAGATTCTCGGTTTGAACATACCTACTGGCATCCCCCTTGTGTATGAACTGGACGATGATTTACATCCATTACAACATTATTATCTTGGTGATCCTGAAGAGGTGCGCAAAGCTGCTGAAGCCGTGGCTCAACAAGGTAGGGTAAAATAGCAATTATTAAAAAACTTAATCCTTCAATATTGCCTAAAAAATGCGTGTAGTCAATAGTATAAGATCTAGAATACATTTATAATATTAACAAGCAATGTAGAAATTCAGCTAATTAAAACTTCGTTATTGTCAAAGAGAATTCACTCGAAGTAATATTATCCTGGAGGTTTTTCGGTTTTAGGAGTAGGTGGTGTAAATCCTTCAGGGAGCAAACCAGCCTCTGTCACAATGCGTGGCACAATTTCTTCCCAACCTACAGCCATAATATGCAGACCATTAACTCCCTGCCCATGTTTCGTTTTAATTTTTTCGATCAATTCCAGGACTATCTGTACGCCTTCTTCGGATGCATTCCCGGCTGCCTCAGCTGCCTCCATACGCTTGAGAAGTGACTCCGGAACAAACACGCCCGGGACATCATCATTCATATATCGTGCCACCTTATAAGTCTTGAGCGGGGTCACGCCAATCAGAATGTAAACCTTGTCTAGAATATTACGTTTGGCGAGTTCATTTAACCAGATTTCCATTTTATCTGTGTCATAAACAAGGTTGGTTTGGAAGAATTGTGCACCTGCGTTGATCTTTTTATGCTCGCGTAATGCCTGGAACTTGGGTTCTGAAGCGAATGGAGAAGCGGCTGCACCCAGGAAAAACTTGGGGGGGAATTTCATGCTTCGGCCATCGAGGTACTGACCCTCGTCACGCATACGACGTAGAATCCAAAGGATTTGGACAGCATCAAGGTCAATAATATCCATTCGACCGCGAGGTTGAGGTGCTAATGCCATGCTGTCGCCTGATAGGCATAGAATATTGTTCACACCAAGAGCATTCGCTCCTAATACTCCCGCTTGTAGACCTACCCGAGTTATGTCACGGGCTGCTATCTGCATGACAGGTTCAGCATTCTGCTGGACTGCAAAAGTGCTGCAAGCCCAGGAAGACATACGCGGTGTGGCTGAGGGACAGTCAGTAAAATTGATCGCTGTTACATAAGGTTTGACCATCTCAATATTACTGGATAATTTATTTGTTGATATGGTCATTGGAGGGGCTACTTCTGCTGTAACCACGAATTTGCCCGTTTTTAGCTGGCGTTCAAGCTCTGATATCGGCTCTTCGTAAGGGTGTGGATGATATTCAGTATCACCCTCCCACCATTCAGGTTGGCGGATTGGACGAAAAACCGAATCCCATACCACTTTGCGTTTATCTGGATTTCGTGAAACTAATCCAGAGATAAAATGTTTTATTCCTACTTTCTTAATTTGTCGGGCTACTTCTCCCCATGTCTCTGTACCAACTTTATCCCAGTCGAGTGGTGGAAGTATTTCCAGTAACATCTCCTCGCGTCCCATTTTATAGGCACGGTCATAGATCTCGTACCAAAGACAGGGGCGTGTCTCGTCAACGTAGCAATGTTCTGATGTGGAGCCGCCGCACGGTCCGTTACGGAGACCTTTTGGGCATTCCATCGGACAAATGAAAGCTGTTTCCTGCAATAGACAGTTACCACACATACGGCATCCAAATAGTGGTCCTTTAACCATCCGCTCTACTGATTCCAGTACGCGGTTACTAACAGTTTCGTGTTTAAATGGTATATAAGGTGGTTGCCAGCGCCTGCCAGGTGTGAAAATGGGCATGTCGTGCCTCCTAATAAAATCGATTATTATATCTGAGGGTAGGTGGTATTAAAACATCTACCCTCTGGTAACTATTACATCGGTAAAAGATAATCATATAACCTGGTAATCCGCGATCCAAGGTAGGGAAAGGTGATAGCTTGTTTTACCTCCCATATCCTTAGTTATAAGTAAGACGTTGAGGCGCTTGCGGAGTGCATACATCGTGGCGGTTAGACCCGCAGGTCCACCCCGATGACGATTAGAGCATACATATGATCTCTTCTCAGGTTTAATAAGCGGACTTGATGGTTTCCAGGTCCACCGGATGCTCATCCCCGTCTTCGGGTGCTTCGGGAATGAAGCCGTTATCCATCATCATTTTTGTCAGGTCTCGTGATCGTTTGATGATACGTTTGGCATTGTCCATTTCTTCCTCAAAAGTCATATGGATACGTGCCAATCCTTGTTCTTGCGCTTTCATCGCAACTGCAGCTGCCTCGCGCGGGAACACTTCCCAGTCATCCATGTTTGGTAAGATGTGCTCATCGTCAAGATTATTCCCAACATGATCCGCCATCGCTTTCGCTGCCGCGAAACACATCTCGTCAGTGATGGTGCGAGCGCGCACATCCAAAGTGCCGCGGAAGATGCCGGGGAATCCGAGAGAGTTGTTTACCTGGTTCGGAAAATCCGAGCGACCAGTCGCGACTATTGCTGCGCCAGCTTCTTTGGCTTCCCAAGGCCAGATTTCTGGTACAGGATTGGCGCAGGCGAAAACAATGGCATCCTTTGCCATCCTCTTGATCCATTCAGGTAATATAACCCCTGGCCCTGACCTTGATAGTGCAATAACCACGTCCGCACCTTTTATTGCATCCGGGATGTTGCCCTCACGTCCTTCAGCATTGGTGATATTGCATAGGCGCCACTTGTCCACGAACTCCGCCTTGCGCATTTCCAAGTCTTTGCGATGTTTTCCCAGGATACCTTTTGTATCTACTATGAAACACTTGGCTGGGTCGGCTCCCCACCCAAAGATCAAACGTGAGCAAGCCACATTGGAAGCTCCAGACCCAATGAAGGTGATATGCACATCCTCCATCTTTTTACCTACTACCTTGAGGGCATTGATTAAACCTGCCAGGGTGACAGTAGCTGTACCTTGCTGGTCGTCATGCCACACAGGAATATCAGCCTTCTCACGTAAAGTATCCAGAATGTAGAAGCATTTTGGCTGTGAGATATCTTCAAGGTTTACCCCACCAAAACCGGGCTGGAGCATCAATACGGTATTAATGATGGCATCGGGATCTTTCGTGTCAAGCATGATCGCTATCCCATCCACGCCACCCAGGTATTTATAGAGAAGTGCCTTACCCTCCATAACAGGCAGGCCAGCCTTCGGACCGATATCGCCCAGGCCTAATACACGCGTCCCATCGCTGACGACAATAACCGTGTTCCACTTGTTCGTGTATTCATAGACCAGTTCGGGGTTGGCAGCAATTGCCTTGCATGGTGCTGCTACACCTGGTGTATACCAGATAGCAAAGTCGTTGAAACTACGTACAGTGCATTTAAGGGCGGTCTCAACTTTTCCCCGATAAAATGGGTGCAGTTTCATTGCATCCCCCGAGGGTTTGTTGGCTTTTGCCAGTAGTTCTTCAACATTCATGGTCATGTTTATACTCCCTTATATGGACCTGATTGACAGGTACGGAACGGATGATTACTGATTGAGGTACCCATCCGCATAAATAACTTTATTGAGTAGGATCTGGACGGTTTTCCAGATGGCAACTTGATCTGGATCTTTCATGTCTACGTCATCGATTTGAGGTTCCTCGCTTGCCGCAATGTGATCCACAATCTTGAGATACAATTTCCCGACTGGTGTGCTCATATCACGCGTCTCGATAATTTTGATTACCTCGTTCTGTTCATCATCCATAGGGTTTGCGATCATCATCTGCAGACCGACACCCATAAGCATGGCAAGATAAACGCGGTTGATCAGGGGTCGATTCTCGTTTGGTACAGCATTCGAAACATTAGAAAGACCAACAGAAATCATTGGTGCTGGATCCCATGCGTACTGTAAAGTGCGGACAGCTTCGATTAAATGCGGACAGTACTCCTGGCAACCAGAGACAGTCAGCACAAGGGGATCGATGATCAAATCTGCCATAGGAAAGTCGATCTCTAACATGCGTGGGATTAATTTCTCTACCGCGATATTGACACGCTCATCAGCTGCTATCGGGATGCCCGAGGAGCCCATTGTAAGTGCTATCAATTTTGTGTTGTACTTCTTTGCGAGTAAAGGAACTTTCTCAAGGCGCTCTGGTTCAGCACTGGTTGAATTAATGATTGGTTGAGCTTTGGTGATCTTCTTCAGGCCAGCCTCGATACCGTCAATATTAGTACTGTCGAAAGATAGCGGGACATCAACGACCACCTCGACCGATTCGACAATCCACGGGAAGACTTCCTCCCAGTCTTTCTTGCGAGGTCCCAAGTTCAGGTCGATTGCCTTCGCACCGGCTTCTACCTGTTTGACCGCCAGATCCATGAAGAACTCGCGATCCCGGTTGGTTAATGCTTCTTTAACTTTATCTGAGATGATATGTATGTTTTCACCGATTATGAACATGATAGTTTCCTTTCTCTAATAGTGAATAAAAAAAAGGTCAAAATATAAATTCCCTCATCATATTTTTACCATCGCAGCTTCTATGCTCGGAAAACGTGACATATCGGTATGTGGTAAAAACATGGCAGACATGAACGCGTTATAGAAGGTATTATTCGCGGAAAGCTCTATATATGTCATACGATTGGCGATTTCCTTAATGCGCTGTCGGGAATGCCAATCCAACAATGCATAGTATGCTCCTCGTACCGAGGTATTCCCGAGAAAATTGAATCTTTCCCAGGGCATATCGGGTAGTAGACCAATCTGGACTGCCTTCTCGACATTTATGTATTTTCCAAAAGAACCGCCGATAAGTACTTGGTTGACGTCTTGAAGCTTGACACCGACTTGATCAGCGAGAACCGTAAAGCCAGCATATATCGCTGCTTTGGCTCGTAGGAGATTATCAATATCGACCCGTGAGAAGATGATATCATTGCCATCAACAGTTTCTTTACCCCAGGAAACCACATACTCCGCTCCATGTTCCCCTTGGCGGATTCGAGGGGTATCCAATTCTAGGTTGTAATTACCGGCTTTATCAAGAACACCGGTAAGGAATAACTCAGCCAATAAGGAGATCAATCCACTGCCACATAAACCGCGCGGTTTACCTCCACCAATTACACGGTATGTTGGCTCAAATGACCCGGAATTAACCCAGATTTCTTCGATCGCTCCCGTCGTAGCCCGCATGCCGTGCAGCACGCCGGCTCCCTCAAAGGCAGGACCGGCAGAGCATGCACATGCCACGAGCCAGTCACGGTTGCCAAGTACTATTTCACCGTTTGTGCCAACATCAAGGAATAATGTGACCTTTTCAGCGGTATCGACGCCACTTGATAATACACCCGCTGTAATGTCCGATCCAACATAGCTGGCTACTCCAGGTAGACAATCAACAGTTCCATCAGGATCAATGTTCAGGCCGACCTCGCGTCCAGAATATTGAGGGATGTGGTTTGCTGTTGTTATGAATGGGGATAACCTGATACTGGATGCAGGAATGCCAAGTAAAAGGTGGATCATGGTTGAGTTTCCGGAAATCGTTGCCTTTTTAACTTGATCCGGTGTGGTTCTGACACGTTTATATGCAAGGTCAAGCAGGTTATTGATTGTCTCAAGTACCCGCTCACGCATTTCCTCCTTTCCGTTGTTCTTACTGGCGAAAATGATGCGCGAGATGACATCCTCTCCCCGGGCGATCTGACTGTTATATTCAGCAACTTGTACTCGTACCTCACCGCTTACTAGTTCAACCAACCAAAGGGTGACTGTAGTTGTGCCTATGTCAATGGCAGTACCCCATAATGGTTCTTCATCTTTATAGTGCCCTGGAGTTATGGCAACTAATCTGGCTGGCGTGTGGTTGTTTTCTGGATCTTTATCCAACAATACAGAAACCTGCCATTCCCCGTCTCGTAAAATTCCACCTATTTTTTGCATTAAACTTAGCGAGCATGTCACCTCTTTAAAACCCTGCACACGCAAAGCGGTTTGTAAGCGGCTCCAGTCATCAGTTTGATCTTCAGTGCTGGGTGGGGGGAGGGTTAGGTGAATACGTTGAAGGGTCTGAGCAGATTGGATGTTGTATCCGATTGGAACGGAGATATCAGTAACGGTGCGGTCAGTCGCCAACCTTCTTTCGATTTTTTCTTGAGGTGGAATGAATACATTCAGATCACCTTCAACTGCGGATTGGCACGCCAGGGCAAATCCCTGTTCGATTGCTTCTTCCGATAAGCGCAGGGTACTGCGGCGGCGCACATTTCCACTTGTGACTTGGACAGCACACCTGCCGCAGCGTCCCTGCCCTCCGCAAGGTTGACCAACCTCTATCCCTGCCTTACGGGCAGCCTCGACAAGCAAGGTTCCGGTCGGGACTAATACTGTTTTTTTTAATTCATCTGATAGAAAGGTAATAGTATGATTGGTCATCACAATGTTTGAACAGTATCTTACAAGGCCTGCTTCATAAACGCTGGTATATCTACTGCTTCGCGTGGTCCAACCCGTATTTCCCAATCAGGTAGTTCCTCTTCCAGTTCACCAGAGAGGACTGCCACATGCCCAGGTAAGACAATACGTTTTTTACTCACCTTGTCGGCAACATTAAACTCCTTTACTGCCTTGGCAATTCGTTCTGAATCAAACTTTCCCGCTGCCCAGGCAGTTAACACGGACATACCTTCCGCATCTGTAACAAGTAACCAGGCGGGCAAACCCGACCCTTCAACTTCATTGGCAACGCTGAAGTAGGTGATGCTGAAGTTTGTTGTCACCAATACTGGATGCTCCGGTTTGGGTGAGTTAATTTCATAAATTCCTGGTTGAACTTGGATTGGTTTCTGCGGATCGGTATATATGTTTTCACGGAGGACAAGTAGAGGGTATAACATATCCGGTGTAAAGGTATTAAGCACGATAAAACCTGCATACTTGGCGATAGATTGTGCAGCCATGACTGATTCACGCCCATTATCACCTGTAAGACCGGGAAATGTGATGATAGGGTAACCTAAAGCACGGAAGTTTGACCTGAGTGCTAAGCGGCGTATCTGTGTACTTCGGGATAATAGCGAACTGAGATTCCGGCTACATGTGTCAATAACAATGTCCTCAACGCCCTTGGCTTTGACCTTCTCGGTTAGGCTGGCAAGTGTATCCAGGTTATCGCTTTGGATGGCTAACGCAGTAGAATGTCTTTTCGCCAACTCCGTCATCGATTCCCAGTTTGATTCATCCGCTGCATGGATCAATGCTGTTTCACCACTTAGGGTCTCAAGGCAAGGTCCTATCACGGCTGGATCTTTTCCAATCAAGATTAGCGGCCGTTTCGATATACTTCTAACAGCCTTAACTGCTGCAGAAAAATCCCCGCTGTCAGCCTCAATCGCGAAACCGTCTAGGGTTAGGTCCATTCCGACATAATTAACCTTGAATGAATTCGCAGCAGATACTTTATTAGTAATTAATTCTGATCCATCGCTGGCTTTGACGCAGATGAACAATCCAGGTTTGTTGAAGAATGTTTTTTCATGGCGGAACATGACTACTTCATTGCCAGCCTTTGCTTCATAGCCATTTGATTTTAAGGTTACCATCCGAATAGGTGGTGCCGCGGATTCAGCCAACTGTTTCTTGGATTCTTCGCTGACGTAAGGGCAAGAAGCAAGTTCAATTTGTTTGGCGGTCAATTTCATAGCAAAAGCCAGACAGGTGGGGAAACCACATTCTTTACAGTTTGTCTGTGGTAATAGTTTATATATTTGAATTCCAGAAAGCGCCATACTACCTCCGATCAACGATTAGGCGATTATTAACTCTTCAATTGAGGATTTAACTCGTTTGATACTTTCCGGATGGCGTAGAACCACAATATCTGCTCCGGAATGGATTAACGTAATTGCAGTCAGGGTTTCCCAGTAGATGGCTCGATCCTCCCAGTTACCCCAGCTTTCAGGAACTCCCTCACCAACTTTTGATTCCTTGGTCTTCCAGGCTTCGAATCCAGGAGTGACGATCATTGGTAGCTGTGTCATTGCATCACCTTGCAGGGCAGCCAGACGTAAACGTTCCATGGCAGAATATCCATATTCAATTCCGTAACCCAATGCACCCGTTGTTGGATCCATCAGGATACGGTCAAGCGGCATACCCATATCGCTGATCAGGATATTCAATTGTTTTGCTAAGTTGACATCCATCGGTGTACGGGCAATGACTATGTGGTCGTTAGCCATTGCAGTTGCTACAATGGTTCGATAGTTTTTCTCCTCACAAATTCCAAGCGCGAGACGTTCCCCTTTCGTCGCTTCAGCAATAGGGACAAGTAATTCATTATCTTTCTCGACTTGCCCAGGCCCCCAAACAAGTAGGGGTATGCCGGTTGAATTAAGTACATTCTTAACCGACCTGACAGCACTTTCAGAAGTGGTGGGATTACCCTCTTTGTCAATAAGGGACAAAGCTAAAACGATCAAGTCCGCGCCTGCTGTTTCGGCGGCTTTCGCCCATTCTGCTGGATCATCCATGGCAACACCCCAGGCGTCAGCAAGAAGCCGCGACCAGTCCTCTGGGTGACGGTCTTTTATCTCGACTGCGATAGCTGGACGATTTGGAGTGGTCGCTTCAAAATGCATAAAAGGTAGGGTAGCTTGGCCCCCGACAGTAATTGTGTGCGAGCGAGTACCTCCGCTTATTGCAGTTGCTCCGAGAGTAACAGTTTTAATATTTCCAGGCCATTTATCTTTGGGGACTTCAACAGGCATGAATGCTCACTCCTCTCTTAATATTACCGCAAGCTGCTATTAAGCTTTGCGTGTTTGGATAAAAAGGTTAAGCCAAGATTTCCTCTCGGCAATTATTCCAGGATTTCTCCGTTCTTTCTCTTTACTTGACGCCATCTGGTGAGTATTCTGTCGGAATTATTTTTCTTTGCAGAATATATTCATCCATTCGATTTGTTCATCAAGATTGAGATACTGACCTTCTTGCAGAATAATTTATATCACCTTAATTTGATCTAGAGATTCTTCAAGGTTTTTGTTATTGGGGCATCCTTGCCGATATTAGAATAATGGTTCCAAAGCCAGGGCAGGATGATTATGTTCTTGTAACCATACCAGAAGTTCTTCTACCGTACTTACATTGCGTTCATCTGCGATCCGGGTGATCAGATCAGGATCACCTTCGCGTTCAGCCACAGCAGTAAATTCATCAACCATTGTCTCTTTAAGGACACTGCTCATCCAGACAACGCGTTTAAAAGCACCATCCGCAGATATGAATTTTGGGCTGATCAAGTAATACTTGCCAACCCCCATCACACCTGGGGTCTGTAAACCACCACCTGCGATACCCGCTAAAGTAGAAAAGGTCATGCCGGCTGGGGTCATGCTTGTATCTTCACGGCTGACTACCATAACACCGTTGGCTTCTGGGATGAGCATTACGATACACTCGAAACAGCCACAGGCAGTCATAGGATTTTCCATTATGGAATACATCGAAACTTCTTGGACCACACCATGAGAACCAATTTTCGCATAGTCGTTCGTTCCTTCCCAATAACCTTTGCGAAAGTCGATAAGTTTACCAAGTTTTATTGGTTGGTTTGGTCCAGTTGGATTAATACTGAAAGATGCTTTGCAGTCCAACCAGTTATAGGCACCACACAGACCAAGGCGCTCTGGGCTGACAACACAAACATGATTTGGAGCAAATGACTGGCATAAAGTGCACGAATAAAACACATCCACTTTATCATCAGTAAGATCAGCCAGACGCTTATTACGAAAGTCGTACGCCTCACGAGCTTTGTTTAACCATTCCTGAACAGTGTCTGGCTCAGTGAATATTGTGACTTGGACTTTGTCCACGATCGCCCCGAAGTCCTCGTGGAAACGGGCGTGAAGGATTTTCCCAATATGTTCAAGGTTGAAACCTTTATCTGCTGCGTTGGTCGATACTCGTACCCAGGCTATATCGCGCTGTCCAACATGTTGAATACCTGATGCACCATTGACAAAGTAATGAATTTGACGTTCCAGTACAGGTTCAAAGTCTTGCTGCATCTGGCGACCTGCTACCTTGACAACCACACCAACATCCATCGATCCTTGGTCAGGTACTTTGTCAAAACCATGACCAACAACTTCGATCTTACCATCCACGACTTCTTCAAGAGAAGCCATATGTAGATATTCGAAACAGCGTGAATGCTTTCCACCAAACTCTACCCGCAGATCAGCTTTTCGAACGACTTCTCCCTCGAATGCAGAACCATAGGGAACTGGTACAGCTACATTTGAAACTTTTACTTTGACGCCCCGGATTTCTATACACTTCTGTACTAATCTCTCTGCCCTTTCCAGGTCATCAGTTCCTTCGATTTGGTTAAAAGGCATGCTTACAACATGTTCATAAGTGGTTACACCGGTCGGTAATATCTCTGGGATGACTGTGTCTGCAATAACCGGGAAACCGAAATTTATCGCTCCGGCTGCAGCGGCATACTTCAGGTCATCAACTTCACCCAGGGCGAGCACGAAGGCAAAAACCCGATCTTTATTGTAAAGTAATATATCGCGCGCCATACCTGCTTTTAGACCACCGAAAGTTAATGCAGATCTTGTAGCAAAGCCCAAAGCATATATTGCACTGATGGTATCAGTACCAAAGGGGACAGTATAAGTATCATAACCAAGCTCGACCCCCTCCTCGTTTAATTGGTGAATGATACTTCTGCCATTGACGTTACCGGATAGGAATGTAAGGATATTGCGGCGCTGAAGTTCCCGAACGAGTTTAACTGCGACTTCGTTGGATTTCGCGCAACCTACTATGGCCGCAAAACCAGGCATTCTTCCATCAACCAGTTGTATACCCCAGGATCGTAACTGGATATCATCAATCGGTCCATTCAAGTGTCCATCATTGCTATTTGAACCATCTTTGCCGTTATCGGGGCTTGTAAAGGATGTTCCACCGGCAAGATGAAAACCGGGCATAGGTTCCGGTTGAAGACCATAGATAAAACGTACAGCCTCGATTACTTCAGCAGCGAGTAATGTCGCCATACCGCTGTCCAGTGTCTCACCAAGGTAAGGGGTCCAGTGTCTTAGAGATGGGAGTGGGTGAAGTAATGCACGGGCTTGGGCAACGACTGGTGTAAGCTGACCAAGGTTCTCAATTGCCATTCCGGTCATGCCGAGAATAGTGGGGAGATAATAAGCCGTGTTTGGGAAAGATACGGGAGTGTCTGCGCCCTTTTCGGTGAGCGCTTTTTCAAGCATGATCTCTGCCTCGGTTACCAGGGAATTTGCGCCACGGATGGCGCGGGTTGCAATGTATTTTGACATGGCGTTTTTCCTGTTTACTAATCAAGTGCGGAACCGTAAATGGCGATACGGCGGGTTTCAAGTGGTAGAGCTTCGAGTTTATGCATCCTGGCGTCACCACTTCGACCGAACCGGTTCGGATCATACTCGGGTAGACCGAGGGCAGCCCGTTTCTTATCAATATGTTCTAATGTTTTTCTGATCATTTCGTCCGGGTTGGGTATAAATTCCAGCTTACCGCCATAAAGTTTTTCCCAGCCTTCACTGATATATTTCAGAACACGGTCGCTGTCTGAGATCCTATCGGGCATACCGCTTATTGGGGAGGCACCGCCGAAGATTACATAAGCCCCGGATGCCACGCAATAGGTGGCAATTGCGAGAGCTTTCTCGCTCATCCACTCGGGTGCTAAACCGACAGCCGGTACCTGGTCGATGTCGTCGCCCAATCCTCCTTCTTCGACCATCTGGGTAAGTACTGTTAGGATGCGTGTGTTATCAACGCATGATCCCATGTGTAGAACTGGAGGAATACCCACAGTTTCACAAATTTCACGTAAACCTGGTCCAACCTGATCGAGTCCGGCTTCGCCAAGCATTAGCCCAAGTTTGGCACTGGCAATTGCTCCACAACCGGTTTGGACGACTAATACATCCTGCTTGAGTAGTTCTTTTACAACATGATTGTGAAGGTAATCTTGGCTGCTGCGGGGATTATTGCAGCCAACGATTGCTGCAACACCTCGGATTCGACCGCTCATGATGGCATCATTTAATGGGCGAAAAGATGCCCGATAAGAACCACCCAACATATAGTTTATATACTCGTGTGAAAAACCCGGGATTAGATCTTCTTTGATTTTTGGGATTAGAGTCTTGGTTTTATCACGATTCTGATAATTGTCTATCGCAGTCTTTAGAATTTGCTTTGCAACAGTGAGTGCGTGATGTTCGTCAAACTCAATATGAGTCGCTCCTGTGATACGAACCTTGGGAGATGTTGTAATGATCTTAGTGTGAAAATTTGTTGCCAGTCCAACCAGGGCTTGCATAATGCATTGCACATCCACAACCATTGCCTCGATTGCACCGGTCATGATTGCTAATTCTTGTTGCAGGAAGTTTCCTGCAGCCGGGATTCCCTGGCGCATAAGAATCTCGTTTGCCGTACAACATATTCCTGACAGGTTGATGCCGTTCGCACCAGCAGCCTTGGCGTACTCGATTATCTCTGGGTCTTGGGAAGCGGCGACGATCATTTCACTCAAACTGGGTTCATGTCCATGTACGACAACGTTGACCATGTCATCTTTAATTACCCCCAGGTTTGCTTCGCCCAGGATCGGGGCGGGAGTCCCAAAGAGAATATCAGAGACGTCCGTAGCGATCATTGAGCCACCCCAGCCATCTGCAAGAGCTGTTCGAATGGCATGTTGCAGGATATGTTCCATCTCTTGGTCATTTCCAATGTGTGTTCGGTGTAAAGCTTCTACAATTTCCCGATCGACACCGCGCGGCAGTACACCTTGTTCTTTCCACAATTCTTGACGTTTCTTAGGAGCGCGTACAGCCGGTGCGATAGCACCTTTCTGCTGACCGAACTGGGATATATATAGGTCGGCTAGATCATTGGCGATTTCTTCAGGAGCGCGTCCATCGATTGGAATCCCATAATAGGAAGCGACCATCCGCAATTTAGCAACATCACGGATGATATAGCCTTCGGCTTCGCCGTTCGCGGTTGCTTTTAATAGAAAAGCCATATCCCGTCCATGATCAGAATGAGCAGCGGAGCCGGCTGCGATGGCACGGGTTAAATTTCGTGCCTGTATGGTGTCCAATGTCGCACCACATACTCCGACTTGTCCATCCTTGGTCAAACGGCAGGGTCCCATGCCGCATTGCTTGCAGCACATGCCAGCACCACCGATGTTGCATGGGACCATGTCATCAGCACGAGTGAATGCCGTGCCAATATTTAACTCTTCGGCGCGGATTAACATTTCTTGAGCGGCTGGATCGCTGCTATATTCTGTTATCTCTCGTCTTTTTGCCATCATCTACCTCTATGATTCCTCTGCTTCATTTTTTATGACACCCATCCCAGGGCAAGGCCATAGAGGACGACCCTGGTGATTGACAGGTTGTGAAAAACCCAAGATATTTTTTACGGTTTTGTTTGTATTTGTATGACGTAAAAAGGTATTGCCTCCCTCACGATTACTATAGATCGCTTCTCCTGGTTCGGAGAGCATAGGTAATTCCCCCATGTATCCCTCTGTTTCTAGGCGGGAACTTATTTCATCGGCACTGATTTTTTCAGAATCAAATGACACTTCAATTATGTGAAAATTACTACTCGCATATACATCTATTACACCCGGTAATTCTAATAATATTCTTCGGACTTCTGTGACGTGATGGTCCCCATACATGGTCGACGTCTCAAACGTCTGGATCTGCATGTCGGATACCTCCTGGCAAGATTAATAGGTTAAAGTTAATAAAGCTTACTTATATATTGAGACATTGTGGAGCTTGTTTTTACTATATACTATTCTAGCATTATGCATGCAATCTGTATCAAATAAGTGAGTAATGTCGCCTGAAAGCAGGATTAATGTCTCAAAGTGAAGGATAATCACAGTTTTACAATGTATTTCGACATCCATTTGAAAGATTTCCTTGGATTATAGACAAGCTCATCATGTTATCATAGGATTACCTGCCTTCCTGGCCATACTATGTCACCATTCCCGAGTGGGTGGTATTCAGACCACTAAAATGTTTAATCGAATATTATTATGCTTGCCATGCAACGATTCTGGTGTTGTAATCATCAAGTGAAAACGATATTTGCTGCGAATCTATTTGTTGTTATCTTTGCGTTGTCATTCAAACAACCGGTAAATAAATATTCGCATTTAGATGAGCTGGCGATAACGAATCCTTTAATTGCTGATGGATATACCCTCATTGCGGAAGTCAACAGCTTGAGAATAACAAATGGCCTTCCAGCATATGATATCAATCCGATCTTGATGCAAATATCCCAGGCACATTCTATGTACCAGGCTTCTATTGGTACAGTAACCCATTACAGTGCTGATGGGTCTCGTCCATACCAGCGGGCGCTTGCGGCTGGATATCCTGTGGCTGGTGATCTATCCTTGGGTGGCATCTTTTCTGAAAACATCATAGCAGGTCCCAATCTTACCCCAATGGAAGCCGTTGCGGCGTGGCAGGGAGACACGCCACACCTCAACACGATGTTATCGCCAAACTTTAATGATGTAGGAGCGGGTGTAGCAGTTGTAGGCAGCTATGTTTATTACACCTTGGATGTGGGTCTGGCAAGTGGCAGTCCTGTTCCATACACTCCATCAGTAGGGGAGACTCCCGGAGCTCCGGTGGTTACATATGTAGCTCCTGTAAGCGTCAATACACCGCTTGAAGATGGTTCGATTATCCATATTGTTAAACCCGGTGAGACCCTCTGGAGTATCGCCGCTGCTTATGGTGTCAAAGTGGATGATGTACGTTCACTGAATAAATTGTGGAGCGGGACATTTATCTACCCTGGAAATAAACTGATCATTCGCCTGTCGGTTACTAAAACCCCTGAGCCGCCTACTCCAACCACCACTCGTAGACCCACTCCTACAAGGCCGTTGTATCCGACTGCTACAGGAACAGTTGCTCTAATCCCAACCCCAGTCCCAGCTGCGGCTGCTCCAAATAATGAAACCACACTGATTGTCTTAGGAATTGTTGTTCTTTCACTGAGTATTGCTGGGGTACTCACCTGGGTGAGTGATAAGCGTGCCTCTTAAACGGTTTGAGATATTTTTCGTAAATTGTGGATAATAATAACACTAGGCATTGGAGGCGGTTATGAGTGATATTAGAATTGATGCCCTATTACCGCAAGAGATGGCTGCACGGGCCGAGTATATAGGTGTTCGTAAGGCCGAAGCACCTGCGTTGAGGACTTTCGCATTGGCAATACTGGCTGGGGCATTCATTGCACTAGGTGCAGTGTTTGCTACTACCATAGCCGCGGGAACCACAGATATGCTGCCCTTCGGGGTTGTTAAATTGCTTACCGGCTTGGTTTTCTGTCTCGGTCTTATTCTGGTCGTGATTGGTGGAGCCGAGCTGTTCACTGGTAACAATTTGATTGTTATGGCCTGGGCTAGTGGTAAGGTAACAGGAAGAGCTTTATTGTGTAATTGGGCGATTGTATACCTTGGTAATTTTATCGGCTCGATAGGAACCGCCATTTTAGTACTCTTGAGTAAACAATATACATTCGGGGGTGGCTCGGTAGGAGAAACCGCTCTGAATATTGCTGTAGGAAAAGTCCACCTTGTATTTGGTCAAGCAATAGCTCTTGGTATTCTTTGCAATACACTCGTTTGTCTAGCTATTTGGTTAACGTTTAGTGCGCGTAGCAGCATCGATAAGATCGCTGCGCTCATATTCCCAATCACTGCCTTCGTCGCTTCCGGGTTCGAGCACAGTGTTGCCAACATGTATTTCATACCATATGGTCTACTTATCAAGATGTTTGACCCATCTTTTGTAGCTGATAAAGCAATCGATATCTCAAGTTTAACTTGGGGTTCGTTCTTTCTAAAGAATTTGATCCCAGTTACTATTGGGAACATATTTGGCGGGGCAATCCTTGTTGCCGCTATCTATTGGTCGATTTATCTACACCGCAGGGAAATGTAATCCAGAGGAGACGATCATGAAAGCATATGTTTTAATCAATATCCGGTCTGGAGAGGTCAAAGAGGTTGTGCGCCAATTACGACGGGTTGAGGGAGTAGTCGAGGCCAGTATGACCTTCGGACCTTATGATGCCGTTGCTGTCACTGAGACAGGCGACATCAACAAGCTCGGCACTCTATTAGCGACCTCCATTCAACCTATCCCGGGTATACTCGAGACTTTGACCTGCCTGGCAGTAGATGTTTGATCCTATACTTCTGACCTCTAAGGCCAGACAAGCGTCCATCCAACATCTTACTCAGCGCCTTGATGTGCTGCGGGCTGAAATCCAGGAACGCAACCCCCAACACATCGCAACTCTGACTGGTTCGATATATCAGGATGGGTTATTCCAGTTACATTTATGGGGTTGCCCCGTTGCAATCTCTTATCCAGACCTTCGTGTGTATGAAGCGGTGTCAGGGGCTGATCTTCCAACCTACAAGCAAGCGATACTGCTGTATTATTTTATTACTTGCGATGGGACGTTGCCAACTGGTCACTGGGTATCGTTTGCCGAGCTGTCCGGTGGTCGATTTTATAATCAGGCTTTCCAAGGTTACACTGGAGGAGACTTGACTCGTTTCTTTGGTGATGATATGGATAGTTTTGTTCATGCAGCCCGGGCGCTTGATGGACAGGAACTCTCCTGTGGTGATTCTGGATTTGTTTTTAAAATACTACCTTACGTGTCACTGGCAGTTGTTGCCTGGAATGGTGATGAAGACTTCCCAGCATCTTATCAGGTATTATTTGACAAGGCAGTTAATCATCATTTACCTACTGATGTATGTGCAATCTTGGGAAGTAATTTAACCCAAAGGCTGAAGAATCTCTAAGATGCAGAAAGAGATATATTTCACGTCTGAATCAATTCACCAGAAATCAACGGAAATGCTGAAGGAAGTGATTGATTACAGGCATAGACATGCCAATATTACATTACAGCCAGGTTCTGCTGCTCTATTGGTATTGGATATGCAGGAGTATTTTTTTCTGCCTGGTTCACATGCTTTCATCCCCAGTGCTCCTCCCATTATCCCTGGCATACAATCTCTTGTGTCAATCTTCTTGAGCCACAATAGACCTGTCATTTTTACCCGCCACCTCAATACGGTTGAGGATGCTGGCATGATGTCTATCTGGTGGAAAGATCTCCTCCAGGCGGACTCTCTTGGGAGTGGGATCATCTCTGGTTTGGATACTTCGCACGGGGTCATACTTAATAAGAACCAATACGACGCCTTCCACGAGACTCCCCTCAAAACATTATTACAAAAGAAAAAAATTAGGCAAGTGATTATCACTGGAGTAATGACTCATCTTTGTTGTGAAACGACCGCCCGTTCAGCATTTATCCAAGGTTATGTTGTTTTTTTTGTTGTAGATGGTACCGCTACGTATACTGAATCCTTTCACCGCGGTAGTTTGCTGTCCCTTTCTCATGGGTTTGCTGTACCCATTTTGGTTAACGAAATATTAGGTGCTTTCAAAGATGGTTAAAGTTGAAGATGTGGTAATTATTGGTGCCGGACCCGCTGGTGTTGCCACAGCTATTCAGATGAAGCGTTATAAGTTAGAGGCTGTCTTGTTGGAACGGGATAGTGTCGGGGGACTTTTGCGGAATGCCAACTTGGTTGAAAATTATTTGGGATTCCCGAGAGGAATTCCAGGTCCCAAACTTGTAAAGTTGCTTAAACGTCACCTTGAGGAATCTGGCATACACCCAAAATTTGCTGAGGTACAAAATTTGGATTTTAATGAAAATATTTTCATGCTGAGGACTAACAATGGGCATTACTATTCGAAAAGGGTGGTTGTTGCAACAGGAACGAAACCGAAACCGCTTTCATCGATATATCTCTCACCGGTTTCTCGTAACAGGATATTCTCCGAGGTATATCCCCTCAGGAAATTGCGCAACAAGCGGATTGTGATTGTCGGTTCTGGTGACGCTGCATTTGACTACGCCTTGGGTTTAGCTAGAAATAATTATGTAATAATATTGAACCACAGCAATGTGGTAAAATGCTTGCCACTTCTGTGGGAACGCGCCTCTATTGATCAAACGATAAAATATTTTCCGCAGGCAATAATCAAGTCAGTTACCACCGAAGAATTATCAGGTCCAATTTGCATTGAGGTCATTCTTGATCAAAAAATAACCTCAATCGAATCTGATTACCTCCTCATTGCTGTTGGACGCGATCCAAATTTAAATTTCCTAAGTGAGCAAGCCAAGGCAAAGGAGCAAATGTTGAGGAAAAGAGGCTTGCTTTATTTTGTTGGTGATGTTAAAAACAATCTTTTCCGACAGGCCGCCATCGCAGCTGGAGAGGGTATTCGTGCAGCGATGCAAATTTATACAGATATTCAGACTGGTCAGAGTATCCAGGAGGAACAACGATGAAAGTCTTTGCCGTTGCCGGTACAACCGACATCGCAACGGTTTACATGGCTGATTTGGGTCAAGGTAAACTGGTTGAATTTGTAGAAGCACTCCAACCCCCATACTCACGTGATGAACGTTGGATCCTGATGATATCTACGTTGTTTGGTTGTCCGGTGAAATGCATGATCTGCGATGCGGGTGGGCAATACCATGGAAAACCGTCCGCTGAAGAGATTCTCGCTCAGATAGATTATGTTGTTCATCGTTGGTACCCTGACGGTAAAATCCCCGCTGATAAATTCAAGATCCAATTTGCTAGAATGGGTGAACCGTCATTGAACCAGGCCGTGCTAACGGTCTTGGAGGAATTGCCATCTCGTTATCATGCCCCAGGCTTGATTCCATCTATTTCAACCATAGCACCCATGGGATCTGAAACCTTTTTTGAAAGGTTGGTTGATATAAAGGATACTTTATATCCCAATGGAAAATTCCAATTTCAATTCTCCATACACACAACAGACGAACATGTCAGAAACCAGCTTATCCCGGTCAAAAAATGGGATTTTGCCAGAATGGCTGAATATGGGGACAATTTCTATAAGCCAAAGGACAGGAAAATTACTCTCAACTTTGCCCTGGCTAAGGGCTTTCCGGTAAGCCCCAGTGTTCTCATTCAATTCTTCGATCCATCAAAATACCTCGTAAAAATAACACCCGTAAATCCTACCTGCCAGGCTGTTAAGAATGGCTTGGCTTCTTATATTGATCCCCATAGGCCTGATTCGGGGAATCCAATATCGCAGCGATTGGTTGATTATGGTTATGAGGTTATTATCAGTATTGGCGAAGTGGAAGAAAATCAGATCGGCAGCAACTGCGGACAATATGTTTTGAACGCATTGAAGAGGCGTGTTCCTGTGGATGGTGGGTATACATATAAAGTGGAAACCTTGTCTGTCTGAAAGAGAGTAAAGTAGAAATGAAATTAGCGATCACTGGTAAAGGGGGGGTTGGAAAAACGACCCTTACTGCTCTTCTTGCACAGGTTAATGCCGATGCAGGACATGAGGTGCTTGCAGTTGATGCTGATCCTGCTCCCTGTCTGGCTGGAGCATTGGGATTTCCGGATGATTTACGAGCGAAGCTCCATCCAATCGCTGAGATGAACGAACTGATTGAAGAGCGCACAGGCGCGAAGCCTGGCGCTGTGGGTGGCTTTTTCACACTAAATCCACGTGTAGATGATATCCCAGAACGATTCAGCATACTTCATCGTGGTGTACGTCTCCTTGAAATGGGCTCTGTCGACGTGGGGGGGTCTGGCTGCATTTGTCCTGAAGCTGCAATGCTAAAGACACTATTCACCCATTTGCTTTTCCGAAAAGACGATGTGCTCCTGCTCGATATGTATGCTGGTGTGGAGCATCTTGGTCGTGCGACAGTTGATTTTGTCGATGCTATGCTTGTCGTTGTCGAACCAACGCGGCGCAGTTTGGGCACAGCCGCCCAGATCAAGAAGCTGGCTAATGATATCGGTCTGATGCGCCTTTGGCTTGTAGGTAATAAAGTCCGGAATAATGATGAAGCAGCATTTTTGAATAGTGAAACGCCGGATATCCCTGTATTGGGATTATTACCCGCTGATTTAACTGTTCAGGAGGCTGACCGGATGGGTATCCCTGTTTATGATCACGTACCTGTTATGAAGATTGCGGCAAAAAACATTATGGATGAATTGACGCAGCATTTAAAGTCAAATGATACGTAGAGATGGGGACAGATAGTACCTAAGTGTATTCCTTGTTTCTGTTAGAATAAGACTAATCTAGTAATGTTAGGTGACATAATGACAACAACGATTGCTATTGCTGGAAAAGGGGGAGTTGGTAAAACAACTGTCGCAGCCATGGTAATTAAATACCTTGTGCATATCCAGTCTGGTATTATCCTGGCTGTTGATGCTGATCCCTCAAGTAATTTGAATCTGGTCCTCGGACTTGACCTGGGATGGACAGTCGGCGATATTCGTGAGGACATGCTTCAACAGGTGAAAAGTTCATTGACAAGCGGTGGTGCTGCCATGGGTGTGATGCCGGGTGGTGTCAGTAAACGTGAATACCTTGATTATCATGTCCGTTCATCACTGGCTGAGGGAAACCGGTTCGACCTGATTGCGATGGGGCGTAGCGAGGGACCTGGTTGTTATTGTGCGGTCAATCATAATCTGCGCGAAGTTATTGACTCTCTGAGCAGGCATTACGCTTATGTAGTGATAGATAATGAGGCTGGTATGGAACATCTAAGCCGCCGTACGACACGTGATGTCCAGCATATGCTGATTGTCAGCGACCCGACCCAGCGTGGATTGATTGCCGCGCAGCGCATCGCCGATGTGGGTAAGGAGCTTGATATTCGAGTCGAAAATACTTATTTGATAATCAATCGGTTGCTGGATGGTATGCCTACCGATTTGCAGGCTTTCATCAATAAATTGGGGATTCCTCTGCTGGGAATTATTCCATCGAATGACGAATTAACCAAATTCGAGTATGGTGGTCGTCCATTGGTCGATCTTACAGAGGATTCTCCTGTTTATCAAGCAGTATTGGGGATGATGAGGGGGATCTTGTAATAAATGAAAACAGGCGACCGATGCGTCGCCTGTTTTCATTTATTGGTTAATTCCTGCTTCTGACATTAACCTGCATATTCACTGAACTGGGAATCCTTTATCATCTCTTTAAACAGTTTAGTGATGTAAATTCTGAGCTGCAATAAATGATAGGGAGTTCTCGGTGAGTGCCCATGCGGTCTTGTTGCATGCATCAACTTTATCCAGGAAGTTGAGCTTCATATTCTCCCAATCACCCGACTCGATGATCTCTTTTTTCTCGCGGAAGTAGTCCAGGATGTCCGATGGATATGCGCGCTTCGAGTCGATCTCCGGATCGCCGCCCTCGTGTTTGGCGGAGATGTTAGCCACATGGCCGGCGATCTCGACCAGTTCATTTCTGCGATTGTAGGGTTGGCGGACGATGGATTTCCAGGTCTCTGTGATGTGGTGTTCGAAACGAACCACGTCCTCAAAGCCAAGTTCCTTTCTGAATTGGGCAGTGATTTCCATGGTCTCATTATTTATGGAGTTCGACCAATTAAAACCGATCAATGGAGTGGAGCCATTATCACGCGAGAATAACTTGGCGGCAATTAACGTCCAGAGTGCTGCATAAGGATTATCATTTCCCATAAAAACGGAGATCTTGAATTCAATATCAATTCCCAATTTATGTATCAAATATCCGACGAGAACGGTTCCAGGATTAATATTTAGCACCTCACGCACGCCATAGTTTGTATAGTAGTAAAGGAATTCATCCAGCCACTTTAGAGGATAATGGTTTGGTTGTCCAACACCACCAAAATAGCCGGTGATGGTTTCTGGTCCACCCAGGTGAATATTAGATCCATCTGTACCTTTCGTATCGAGTGTTTCAACAAATGACGAACCGATGATATTGAGTGCGGCAATAATCGCTGGTAGATCACCGTCGGCTTCTGATTCTTTCATATTACGTACTGCAATAAAACGACCAGGAACCAGAGACCTTTCTTTGATAGCCCGTTCTACCATAATGCGGATCCATGGGAAATACTGCAGTGCGCTGACTTCCAGTGTAACGGCGAAATCATCCTTGAAATGGATTGTATCTGCCTTTACCCCTAAAACCTTGCGCCGGTAGTCCGATACCGAGATGAAGGCGCCGCTCTTGCGTTGTTCTTCGAGCCAATTCAGGTCTTCGATGTACTCAGGGCTGGCAGCTTCAACCTTCTTGTACAGGTTAGGTAATTTCCTGGCTTCTGCTGCTTTGCGATTGATTTCCTCAGGTGAACCATATTTTTTCACAACATCCAGGAAGTCGTTGACCACACGCTCGTTTGGGTCAAGCAGGACTGTATTGATGTCGTCGAGCCGATCGTAAGGGATTTTTAACAAGCTCCGAAGATTATGATCCATACAGTTCTCCTTTTATTGGATGTTATAAACTTGTTCTGGTTTAGTTACTCTTATCAAAAGATCAAATATTCAGCATTTTCTTGAGTTCATCATATTCTTCATCAGGCATACCGAACCAGTTTTCTTCCTGTGGGAATGATTTGTCTTTTACTTCGTCGTGATAGGTTTTTAACCCATTCAGGATAACCTCACCGGCATTGCCGAAGACTTTCGCCATGCGTGGCTTGAATCTTGGGTAGAGACCGAACATGTCATGATAGATCAATAGTTGTCCATGGGCATATGGTCCTGCACCTAAGGACATGATGATACAGTTCTCAGCTCGTTCTGTGATTAATTTACATACCCGATCTGGGACCATCTCGAGGAGGATTGCAAATGCACCTGCTCTTTCCAGAATTTTTGCATCATCAACGATTCTTTTAGCTAATTCTGCTGATTTACCCTGCACGCGGAATCCACCTAACGCTGACACTGATTGGGGAGTGAGGCCCAGGTGACCGATGGCTGGAATCCCTGAGTCAACAATGCCCTTCATACGGTCAGCCATGGATGCTCCGCCCTCAAGTTTGATGGCATCGCAGCCTGCTTCGGCCATGAATCTACCAGCGTTGCGTATAGCCAACTCTACACTCGGTTGATAGCTCATATAGGGCATATCTCCAATAACAAAAGCTGACGGAGCACCGCGGCGGACTGCCTGGCTATGGCGTATCATGTCTTCCATCGTCACAGGAAGGGTAGACTCATAACCAAGCATCGTCATGCCAAGGCTGTCACCGACCAGGATCATCTCTATTCCGGCCTGTTCCTGTAAGAAGGCAGTGGGGTAGTCATAGCAGGTTAGCCAGCTGATTGGTTCTCCCTCGGTGACCTTCTTAAATAGGTACGGAAGGGTAATTTTTTTACGTTCCTCAACCATTTTTTCCTCCAGACATTTATTTATTAGTATAGAGCAGAGGGAATATTTATGCAAGTATTGGTTATTTGTAAGTTCATATCTCAGAAATCTGTTCGGTCAATCGGATTCCTCGTTTCTTGAGTTCTTCAACAAAAGGTTTTGCTGGTACCATTTTCTCAACTCCACCCGCGCCAATTAAAGTTTCTTTTCGTACCATCATCTCGGCTACAATGGCTGCGCTCCACCCAGTGCTTCGCTCCATTGCTGAAAAACCGGTAGTTTCATCAAAATAGTCTATCACCTCGATGAACGCCTCTGCACCTCTGCCATTCTTCTTTCCAATTACCCGGATTCGTACAATCACTATATCCTTTTCAGATGGATTTACCACTTTAGGCTCGAATAGCGAATGAAAAACATCTCGCGGTATGATTTCTTTTTCTTTGATCTGGATTGGTTTAAGATCCCATAATCCTAGATCGTAATATGCCCTTAATTGCGTAAAATGACCTGGATGTCGTAAGGTTAAGTTCTGAAGTGTTCGTAATTTACCCTCGTATGTCCAGGGCATTGTATCTGTACCTCCACCAGTAACGAACGCTTCCAATTTTCCAATCGGCTCGGGGAAGATGACCGCTTCAAGCTCCGTCATTGGTTCTATCTGGGTTACCTTCCAGTCTCTAAGAAAGATGGCAGGTTCAGCATATTCATTCGTTAATCCAGCGATGTGGAATGTAAGTAAATAATTGAAAGGAGGATGAGGATTTTGTGGGATGCCTCCATCCCACATATAAACATCCAATGCCTCATCCAGAAGTTCGATCGCATAGACCATTAATGATGACCCCATCCCTGGAACCTGACCACAGTTGGGGATGATACTTATCCCGACAGCACGAGCTTCGTTATCGAAATCATGTTGTTGCTGTGCAATGTCTGTGTTTCCACCCAGGTCGCATAAACAAACACCTAACTTGACACATGTTTCGGTGATACCGATGTTGTAATTATAAGGAACTGCGCTGAGGCAGGCATCTACCCCGGTTAGCACATTTGATATCGATTTTGGATCGCTGGCATTAGCCTGAACCGGTATTGCAATTGTTGTATCAAGCATCTTGTTTATCCGGGCAGCACTTTTTTCCGCTGCTTCCAGATTGAGATCTGCCAGGATCACTTTTTTAGCATCGCCCCAAAGTGCAAAATCGTAAGCAGAGGCAGTCCCTTGGCGTCCAGCACCAAGTACAACATATACAAATTTATTCGTCATCACTTTTTCCTCACATCTTTTCAGTAGCAGGTATCAAAGCAGATCCTTCGTATTGCTGTTCTAGTTCATAACGAAATTGCTGTGTATAGAGGCGATAGTATTGTCCACGTTGAGATAGTAATTCTGCATGTCGGCCAACTTCCGCAATCTTTCCATCATCTATTACAAGGATTCGGTTTGCCTTCCTGATGGTCGAAAGACGATGGGCGATGATGAAGCTTGTTCGACCACGCATAAGGTTCTCCATGCCTTTCTGGATGAGTGCTTCGGTGAGGGTATCAATCGAGCTGGTTGCCTCGTCCATGATGAAGATCTCAGGTTTTGCTAATACTGCTCGGGCTAGACTAATGAGTTGTTTTTGTCCTACAGAGAGTAGATTGCCACCTTCCCCGACTTGGTCATTATACCCTTTAGAGAGGTTAATAATAAAGTCATGTGCTCCAGCCAATTTGGCTGCTTCAATGATCTCAGCATCTGAAGCCTTCAACCGTCCATAGCTGATGTTTTCACGTATTGTGCCGGAGAATAGGTGAGGGGTTTGTAGAACAATACCGACCCTTGATTGAATACTATGTAACGTTAACTTCATGTAATCCTCACCATTAATCCGGATCACCCCACGCTTGGGTTCATAAAAGCGACATAATAGGTTAACAATCGTTGACTTGCCGCCACCGGTTGGTCCGACCAATGCTATAGTCTCACCAGGTTTTACTTTGAGCGTGAAGTCCGTTAATACAGGCTTGCGATCTTCATAGTAGAAATCCACATGATCAAATTCGATATTACCCAGGATGGTTTCAGCTGCTCTCGCGCCAGGGATGTCATGTACTTCAGGTCTTGCATCCATCAATCTGAAGATGCGTTCAGCCGAGGCGATTGAGTGCTGCATCTCAGCGTAGACACGCGCTAAATCTTGAACAGGCCACATCATGAAGGTTAGATATGAAACAAAGGCTTGGATACCACCAACAGTGATCAATCCGATTTGACTTTGTACTCCACCATACCAGATAATCGTTCCTAATGCTATGGAGGCTATTATCTGTACGGTTGGCAGGAATAAAGCTGATAGCCATGCAGCACGATAACTGGCTTGGTACATTTCACTCGTTAGCTTTGAAAATTCCTCCAGGTTTTCGGTTTCCCGTCCAAGTGCTTTAACGACCCGAACACCGCTGATATTTTCGTTGAACGAACCAGTTATTTTTGAATTTGCCTTACGTGAATTACGGAATTCAATCAGGATTTTCTTTCTAAACTGGATGGCAATACCGACCATGATTGGGATTATTGAAAAAACGATCAACGCTAATCGCCAATTGATGAGAAGCATGAAGATTGTGGATGTAGTGATGTTCATGATTGCCCAGGTTGTGTCTACCAATCCCCAGGTGATCAAATCAGATACACGTCCGGAATCGGATGTAACGCGCGCCATTAACCTGCCTACGGATGTCTGGCTGTAATACGATAGCGATAATTCTTGCAGGTGGTTGAACATCTGTTTGCGTAAGTCGTATTGAATACGCTCGCCAAGCACTCCAGCAAGGTAGATAAAGGTGAATACAAGTCCTGCCTGGACGAGGATAAGGCTACCATATATGGATCCATAATGAACGAGAGCTTCTCGGCTTTTGGCAATAATGCCTTGATCTACGATCTGTTTATTCAGAAACGTAAAATATGCATCCAACCCGGAGGTAAGTGCGATCGTTATCCAAAAACCGATAACACTTCGTGAATGAGGCTTGATCAATCCCACTATGCGTAAGAGGGTTTTACTGGTGATCTGACTGGAATATTCCTCTTCTTCAAGTTCTATTTCTGGCATATTTTTTTCCTATAAGAGCTTTTAGAGAACAAAGACAAGCATTTGAAATGGTCATTATTCTACTTTGCTGATCTCTTTTTCCAGTTCTGTATCTATCCGCGTTTGAATATCGAATATTTGCCGATAGATTCCTTCTTGTTTAACTAGTTCCAGATGTGTACCTACCTGGATAATCTCACCTTTATCCATAACGATTATCAAGTCAGCAAACATCACGCTTTGAATGCGATGAGCGATGATGAATGTTGTGCGATTCTGCATGAGGCGGTGTAATGCTTGGCGTATGGTTGCCTCTGTTTCGATATCGATGGAAGAAGTGGAATCATCCAGGATCAGAATGCGTGGATTTTTTAATAGAGTACGCGCAATAGCCACACGCTGTTTTTGTCCTCCAGATAAGGTAACTCCCTTTTCACCAATTAATGTCGCGTAGCCGTCAGGAAACGACATAATGACGTCATGAATGGACGCCGCTTTTGCAGCCATTTCAACCTCAACCTGGGGTACTTTCCTCCCGACACCGTAGGTAATATTCTCGCTGATCGAGCGTGAGAACAAGAATGGTTCTTGTTCAACGATCCCGATCTGTCGGCGTAGGTATTCTCGTGGGTAATCAGTGATTTCTTTGCCATCCAATTTAAGCGACCCTGATGTGTAGTCATAAAATCGGGGCAGTAAGTTGACCAAAGTTGTTTTTCCTGAACCGGTTGAACCAAGCAACGCAACCGCTTGACCAGGTTTGCATCGAAAACTAATGTTTTTCAGAATGGGTGTGTCAGTTTCGTACTCAAAACATAAGTTATCAAAAATGACCTCACCTTTTACTGCATCGCTCGGTTGCACCTTGCCAACATTCAAGGGTTCACGAACTTGCTTGACTATCTCCATTACCCGTCCATATGAAACCAGGCCAGTTGATGTTTGGACAATGAGGCGGCCAAGATTGCGCATTGGCCAGATTAACCATACAACAATACCAACATATGCCAGATAGGTACCGACAGTGATTTCTCCGTTAATTGCCATCCAGGCAGCAAGCAAAAATCCACTCAACATTTGAAAACCACAAACGATATCCGATAGAGGCCAAAACATGGAGTGCATTTTTAAAAGCTGACGACCGCGAATAAATTTTTCCCAATTGTCTTTCTCGAATTTGTCCCGCTCATATTCCTGACGCGCAAAGGCTTTGACCACGCGGACGCCAGTCAGATTTTCCTGAAGCGTTGTTGATAGGACCGCTTCTTGTTCTTGGTATGCTTCATATGCCTTTATCACGATCCTAAAAAACCATATTGAGACGAGCACAATAATTGGAACGACAATAACAGAGAACCAGGCCAGTTTTTGGTTTAAACTGAGCAAAGCACAAAAGTTGATTACGAATAATAGTACGATGCGCCCCACACCTATCGCCTGCTCATTAAAGAAACGCCTTAATGCATCGACATCTGATGTGCAGCGTTCGATTAGCTCGCCCGTCGGTGTGTTGTCATGATATGTAAAAGATAGTCGTTGGATATGGTCAAATAGAAAGTTTCGTAATCGACGCGTGATACCCTCAGCGGTATATGCAGCCAACCGTCCAGAAATATATCCAAATCCACCTTCTAAACATGCTAATCCAATAAATCCTAATCCGATTAAGATTAAAATTATGGTTGGGTTTGCAATATCTTTCCCAAGAATCGTATCTGCAAAATAACGTAATAGAAAATAGGTCGTTGTCTTCGATACCGCTGAGATTGCTAGACTGATCGTGGCTGCTGTGTAAGGAAAGCGGTATCCACTCATCATTCTCCATAATCCTATCAGGCGATTTTGATTGAGTGCCTGGCGGAAGTCAAAGTTTTGCATTGATGCTGTATTGGTTGCCATCGATATTCTCTGTGTTGAATTAATAAAAAAACCACGGTCGAAAGTGCACCGTGGCTGTAAGGAATGCCATTTATATCGAACTGTTAAAAGGCGCACTCTATGGAGAAACGAAAAAAGCGAATAAAATCACACTTTTCCATAGAGCGATGCCTCCTTTCGATAGAATTTGATTAACAGCTTTGAGTCTACCATGTGCATTTGAAATATGTCAAGCAATAGAGGTGAACATAAAATAAAATATCGTCTGATATTTTCATATGTCTTTATTTTATAACATCTGCAACTTTCATAAAAATATCAACTATCTGAGGATCAAATTGTGTTCCACTATGCCGCTTAATTTCTAAGATGGCTTCAGCGTGGGAACGACTCTTTCGATACACTCGCTCATCTTTAATGGCAATATATGCATCTACTACAGCCAGTATCCGGGCACCTAGTGGGATTTGACTCCCCTTCAGACCATCGGGGTAACCGCTCCCATCATACTTTTCATGATGCGCCCGGATGATTGGGGCAACATAACTCATTCTTTTTAAAGGTGCAAGGATCTGGGATCCAATTTCTGGATGACGCATCATGGTTGCCCATTCTTCATTATTAAGTGGACCAGGTTTACTCAATATTTCGTCAGGTACACCAATTTTACCGATATCATGGAGGAGTGCTGCCCAATGAACTGCTTGTATCTGGTCTTCATTGAAGTTTAATTCACGGCAAATGACCTCGGCAATCTTTGCCATCCGCTGGCTGTGGTTTTCAACATATGTATCTCGTGCATCGACCGCGTTGGCAAGTGCCAACACTGTTTGTACGAAACCTTCCTCTAATTGTTCATGCAAACTTGTTCGTCGCAGAGCGCTGGCTGCTTGATCTGATATTACTGTAACGAGTTGGAGTTTGTCAGGATCGAATGATTCCCGTGAAGTGTTTCTGGCTTCTCCTAATACTAATAAGCCAATTGGTTCATCGACAACCTTTAGCGGGGAAATACATAGGCTTTTTGCTTTACCCAGGAAAAGGTCACGGCGCTCATTCTCATTGTAAGCTGGATTGTCCCGTTCCAGAACTAGAGCCTCACTATGGTTAAATGCTTGCTCGTAATATCCATGCGTGGACGCAGGCTCATTTCGACCTTTACCCAGTTCAATCCCAGAATCACGGATAGGATAAACGGCACGACATCGGAAAGAACCTTGTTCGTCAAGAGTTAACACGCGGGCATATGTAACATGTATGCTATCAACAGCCTGCCGAGTGATGCTGTTCAATACGATTTCCATATCATCGGAGGCTACCAGCTGGCGGGCCATATTATAGAGGGTATCTAGTTCTTCACGCCGGCGTTGTTCGGCTGTATAGAGTCTGGCATTCTCAATGGCAACCGCAGTTTGATTGGCCAATGTGGTCAGTGTCAGTTGATCGTCAATCGAGAAGCTTTCCTCAGAACGTTTAGAGCTAACAGTGAAAATACCCACCAATTCTCGTTTTACCAGCAATGGGATAAAAAGCTCTGCATTGAGCTTTTCTAGGTCATCTCTCTCTCGTCCCCAAAGCGCTTTGAACTGTGGTGCTAAACCCAGGTCATTCCGTGTCAATACCCGTTCTTGACTGGTGAGCCAAACCACTATGGGGTGACTGGCACTCATGCGTATAGTTGTATCTGATTTGATTCCCTTTTGGGTGATCATATATAAATCATTGTTACCATCTCTTTTTAGAAAAAATGCAGCTTTATCGATGTGGAGCGTCGATGTGATTTCTTCCAGGATCATATTCGTGATTTCTGTCAAGTCCAATACAGAAGCAACTTTGCTGCTAAGCCCCTGCAGCATTAGACTGGCATCATATTTTTCTCTAAAGAAGGACCGGTCGATCCATAATTGGGCGCGATCACGCAATGGTTGAGCAACCAAAGCTGCCAGGATCGCAACGATCAGGGAGAGAGCGAATATACCGGACCCATAGTCGGTATGAAATATTCTCGAGGCAAGGGAAATGATTAAGAAGTACCCTGCACCAATCAAGATCGTTGGAATTGAATAGAGTAAACTCTTCCGGATTACAACATTGATGTCTAATAGTCTATGCCTCAGTATCGCGTAGGCAATTAATATCGCAGTTACGCCGTTTGCAGCCACATCGATTGGATATTTACCCAGTTTCGTAAAATTGACAGAGGAAGCCAGAATGGTTATGGATAAACCCATGATCAGATACCGTATCCGGTTTCGGTGATTGGCATCGCTTGTATGGTAATATCCTCTGATCAATTCAACCATGCTTATAATAATGAGCACATAACCGGGAGCGGCTACGAATCCAATAAAGGGGCTAAATTGGTAATGCAGGTTTCCTGCCATGTCGAGATTCGCAGATTGTATGACGTAATTGGTGAATACACATAATATGATTGCGCCGATTCCGTATAGTAATGCTAATACAGACCACTGTCGGCGTAACCCAAAAAGGGTCTGTATGAAGTAAAAAATCGCCGGCATCATGGCAATGGAGGATGCTGCCATTAAACGGAACCAGGATAATACATCGACCAGTCCGGAAAGGGTCATAAACGCGCTGATGGACCAGATAACCATCGTCAATAAATATATGGCGAATATTTGACGTACACGAGTTCGTGGTTTGGATAGTAGTACTACTATTAATATCACCGCGAAAGTTACCGCGGCTGATATCGGTATAAATGTACTGATATTCCAGTGCATCAGGTTGCTTACCCTTTTAGGCAGTTTGTAATTGCATTAAGATTTCATCAGACGGTTGCATGTGCGGTGGTTTTAAGTGTGCAAGATCAGCCCCTGCTTGTATTTTGGCTTTCATATACTTTGAAAAGGCTTCTTGTGGGAGATAGCTTACTTTTAAAGGATCTTTTCCCAGGATTTCCTTTATGCCTGAATAGTCCGGAACAAGGAGACACAATTCTTGATCAAATTTTTCCTTAAAATCCTCACGAGAAAAACTTGAATTCGGCTTCAACTCAATATATATGTGTAGGATTGGTTCCTTGCTAACCACTTCCTTACGGGCTATCCAGTCTTGATACTGAATACTCGTAGCAGTAATTGCTTTCCATATGTCTCTCTCAGTCAACCTGACTATATTACCTAGGTCAATAACATCTTTGGCACGGGAATAGAATTTTACTTGGGGGAGGTTGCAACCGATTTCTTTATCATCTAGGGATATTACTTCGAAAAAATCACCAATTCGATACCGTACAAATACCCCACCCTGATAATTGGAAAATACTAGTTCGTATATTCCAATATCTAGCTCATCATAAAGGAAAGTCTTCGGTTGATGATTGGGATCTGTTTTATTCTTCTGGTGTTCCGCCAAGGGGATAAATTCCAGGAATGCACAATCTGGAAAGAAAATCATCCCTTTATAATTCCAGGCTTGCACCGCCATATGTCCACCTTCTGTGCTGGCATAACCTTCGAGGGGTTTTTTACCCCAATAGTATTCGATCTTTTCTCTGTAAATTTCTGAATCTGTCCCCCCGGTCATGATCCCCTTCAATTTCCAGATGTCTTTGGGGAGCATTTTCCGATTATTGATTTTCGAGACCACTATGGCTTTGAATAACCTCCATAATATAAATGGATTCAATAATTCCTTGGATGGTTTCGTAGTATTCGATTGCTGTTCAAATTGCTCTCCCATCCGTGCCAGCACGACACTAAGACCCATGAAGTAATCCAACCCCTCTTTCATGCCACATTTAAAACCCAGGGCTACCCGTTCACCATAGCTCATCTTCTCTGCTTCCTCCAGTGGTGGGAGGAATTTCACATCTAGATGATCTCTGGTGGATCGGCTTATGTAACCTGATGTATACGGAGGTGGAGCTGTCGCCAACAATAGCTTATCGTTTCTTTCAAGCTTAACGTCTCCTGGTTGAGAACATGAAGACATAAGCATGGCTCCAATAACCGGATCGCTGAGACGGTCATACATGTTTTTTGTATAAGGTACCCATTTTGGTCCTTGGTTGGAAGTAAGTCCTGACGTTCGAGCCCACACAAACGGCTTCGCTGGTAAACCATCTTCGTTTTTTTCCATTAGAAATTCTGAGTAGTCTGGGTAAGTTGTAAGAGGTGTTGTTTTCCTGAACTCTTCGATGCTGGATGGTATTTTTCCCTTAAGTAGATATTTCCCAACCTTGGATGCCCCTAATAGTTTGATTTGTTCCAGCATAAGCCGTTTTTGAATTTCCATGAATTCAGCGCGGCTAAGATTTAGATATCCACAATGCTTTGCCCAAAGCTCATCTTTTCGTCCTTCTTCGATTAATTTATACGAGCTCGTCATCTTTCTTCTCCTTTTTTTTCGCTCTTATTACTAAGGGCTCTGGGATCCAAAAATATTTTGATATGAGTTTCGTGATCGAGATGTCTCTAAATCCATTGTCGATGAGGATCGCTGTCCAATCCTCCTTTGATCGAACATTGGATACTGCATTGCTCTCCGCCCATGCGCGGTGAACATTTTCTACTGCCAGGAAATATATGAAACCCGCAAATCTGAGGAACAACTTGACTCCTGGAAACTTCCAAAATTTTGAACCCCCTACATCAGCTATGGAAAGAATTCCTCCTTCCATAAGTATTCGATTGGTTTCCGCTAGTAGTTTTTTTACGACCATATGGTGCGTGGCGAGCCCGCAAATGACAAGAGAAAATGTTTCGTTTGCGTAGGGCATGTCCATCGCTGATGCGCAAACTAGATCAACATTTCCTTGAATTCCACTCTCTTCAAACCGGCGTTTTGCTCGGGTCAGCATGGGCATTGTTATATCTAATCCATTGACTCGTTCGGTTATTAAACGCTCTTTCATTAACTTATGGGGAATGACACCCGTTCCAGTTGCAATGTCTAATACTTTATCACCCTCACCGATGGGTGTCATGTCGATCAGTTTATTGACAAATCCTTTATAACTCCATCCCCAAAAACGTTTTAATTCGGCATCAACGGTATCTTCGTATCTGGGAGCCATCTCTGTGAAAGTTACGATGATCGTGTCTTTTTCTTTCATAATAATCATACCATTTGGTGGCTTGTGTTTGGTAAATACTTCCCACCCCATGATACCCTTGATTGTTAATTCTTGGTATGGTTATTGGATGAATTCTTTTTAGAGTGAGGATGATGCATCTGAATGATCTTATTAATTTCTTTCCTTGGCATTTACCGTTTGTTTGATAGCAAGGGCATATGTATATTATCTTAAAAAAAGCTAAACAAAATGATGATAATGTAGGCGAATCAAGATATCCAACTATATTTATCCGACCCTCAGTAGGATGAACTCTGTTTGGCGCTTACTTCAAAATCATATTCAATGACTGGTTGGGAGCACCAAATTCAGGGTGAAATTAGGTTTGCTTATTTAAATCAAATATTCCTGAGTGATTGTATCGACACTCAAGTTGATCTTGAGTTTATTTGGTAAAAAAGGGTAGAAATCAGCCGAGCAAAAGTCTCGCAGTAATAATCACTCCAAATATGATAATAACCAAAACAATGTTTAGTCTCAAAAAGAACACTTTTTCCAATATACTACTCGTTCCCTTAATTTCTTCAACAAGGGAGTCGATCGGATTGAAATTCTGCATTGGAATCCTCCTTTCTTGGATTTTTCTGTTGTTTATAGGAATAGTATATAAGAGATGGGGAATATTATTCTTTACAGATTTGTAAGTTTATACATTATGTATGATATTTACCCCCATATATGGGGTTATCAGGTATCGTGAGCCGTAGTCTTGAATAAAAATATAAGGAATCCGGCTGCAAGTATGAAATCTGCGAAAAATATTACCCAACCCCATTCATTTACAATTCCGGTATAGATTCCGTCAATATCAATAATTGTTAGTATTCCCAATGTAATCAGATTACCTTGTGCGATCATTCGTTGGAACTTCAAAACCTTGAAATCCCTCGCTAACCAGGTTATGACGCTTAATCCCATTGCGCAGGCTCCAGAAACGCGTGTATTCATAATTCCCATTGCATTCGTAGAACTATCGAGAATAGACAAACTTAATGATGGAATTAACAAATAAAATAACGCGTTTATGGAAGATAGGATTGCAGTAATGGTCGTTAGGGTTTTATATCGCATATAGTATTTCCAGTCATGGAATTATGTGAAGATTACCAGGTGGGGGATTCATTAAATGCTTCATTCAAAGATGTCATGATAACCCTTATCCAGCTCGTCATTACTCAGATGTGCATAGCGTTGTGTTACGGCTATATTGGTGTGTCGGGCAAGTTCCTGGGCAAGTTTCAAGTTTCCAGATGCACGTAAAACAGTTGTTACGAAGTAGTGTCGAAAGGAGTGGGGTGTGATATGTCCTTCTGCTTCGGAACCTAATGCTTGGCGTACTTGCTCGGCAACGATATTTCGACCGGTTGCGGTTGTTATCGGTTTTACTTTCTTTCCAGCACCTTTGTCATGACGCGCAAAGAGCGGCAGGGATGGGAGAGGACGACCAGAAGTACCATCCAATCCTGCACGTAATGAGAGATAGTCACGTATTGATCGAATTGCCCGTGTGGAGAACCGTACAATGGCTTGTTTATCACCCTTTCCGATGATCATGGCACGACCTTCATTCCAATCAATGTCCCCGCGACGAAGTGCACATGCTTCATGGACACGCAGCCCGGTATCTGCTAACATCACGAGGAAAGCTCTATCACGCATTGCGCGTAGTCGATCAGTCTCATCGTCAAAAACCCTTATTGTGTAATTATTCACATATGCAAGTATTTGTTCGATGTCATTTCTGGGAAATTGCGGTAGACGGTGTCCAGGTCTGCGGGCACGTTGATGGATGATCAATCGCAGGCGGGGCAGGTTGATCTCAGCCAGTCTCTCAGCTGCAAGGTACTCGTAAAAGCCGGTGACAGCCGAGAGATAAAGACGCTCACTGGTTGGAGCATAGTCTTTCAAGGCGATTGCCATCCAGGCAACCCAATCTTCAGTAATGGAAGCAACTGGGAAAGTCTCGGGGAGGTGGCCTCTACTTATTATGACTTCTAAAAAAAATGCAAGTGCATTGCGATAGGTTCTGGCAGTGTTCATACTCCTGGCGAGCGCAATGATGTCGATATAAGCATTGACCGCTTCTGAGATGCTAATATGATTTTCCGGGGCTACCATAGGTTGTTTTCTTGCTTTTGATAATAATACTTATCAAAAGCATTATATATTAATTCCTTTCCATTGTCAATCCCCTGCTGACAAATCACATAACTCATTTATTTAATAATCATTATTTGACAATTAATCTATATATCGTCAGGAATTATTTAAACAACCATTTGAATACCTTAATAATATGATTTCTAAACTCCCCTATTTAACTTGATTGGCTGATTCTGGAATATGTATTCAGTTTGATAGTATGAACCCTTGTAATATAGAACAATAGTGCTATAATATTATTAACATAATCTAAATTATATTTATCTCCTAAGTCTAAGGTTTGTCTTAAAACCAATGGCCTGATGCATTTTGTAAGATGTGGATCCAATTTTTGTAAACTTCATTTTCACCTTATGTGCTTGATTGTCCGTAATAACTAATGGGTTAATATGGATCTATTGAATCGTTTATTACTCCTTGGCTCGCAGATGCACCTTGAACCATCCGAAGACCAATTTGAAAGATCTAATATCGACCAACGAAAAGGTGATATTTTTATCCATCAGGCTGCAATGCCAAATGGAAAACACATCAGATTACTAAAAACCCTCCTCACCTCAGTCTGCGAGCGTGATTGTTATTATTGTCCTTTTCGTGCTGGACGTGACTTTCGCCGCGTTACATTTAAACCACATGAATTTGCTCATCTTTTTCTCGAACTTTATAAACATGGAGTTGCTGAAGGATTATTTATCAGTTCAGGTATCGCTGGAAGCGGGATGAAAACTCAGGATCGCCTTCTGGATACAATAGACATTTTGCGTCATAAATTAAACTATCGTGGTTATGTTCATCTCAAGATAATGCCTGGAGCCGAGAGAGGGCAGGTAGAGCGAGCTATGCATCTTGCTGATCGTGTTTCGATCAACCTCGAAGCACCCAACCCTGAAAGTTTGACCCGCCTTGCCCCACAAAAATTATTCACAGAAGAATTATTAGATCCATTGAGTTGGGTAGATGAGATTCGCCATAATGAGATGGCAAAAAATGCTTGGCATGGACGCTGGCCTTCAACTGTGACCCAATTTGTCACCGGTGTAGCCGATGAAAGTGATCTGGAATTATTGACAACTACCAATTTTCTTTATCGCAATCTTGGACTGAAGAGGATTTATTACTCATCATTCAATCCAATTCCAGATACCCCTCTTGAAAACAGAACTCCCACTAATCCAAAACGCGAACTTAGGCTTTATCAAGCATCATTTCTCCTCAGGGATTATGGTTATAAATTGGAAGATATCCCTCTTGAACCTGATGGCAACCTCTCCCTTCTCACTGATCCAAAACTGGCTTGGGCACATATGAATTTGATTGAGAATCCATTGGATATCAACCACGCCAGTAAAGAACAATTAATCCGAATTCCGGGAATTGGACCAAAGAGTGCCGATGCGATTATCAAAGCCCGCCGCGAATGCATGTTTCACGATATCAGTCGGTTGCGTCCACTCGGCTTGCTCCCCGAGCGTCTTTTCCCCTTCATCCTGCTGGATGGTAAAAAACCGTCAGTTCAAATGACATTAATTTAAGATTCTCTCAACTAACTGTTTTTTCTTTTTTCTCGGAGACCTTTCGTTATAAGTGTCGGTAATCCTCAGAAATATCGATATTTATTCCTTACATAATTTTTTCCATGCTCCAACCCATGGTCTCCCCAGTCGGTGATGCTTCGCTACTGTAACCTTGTTTACTTTTTGTGCAATTTGTGCAGAAATTACTGCTACGGTACCCCAATCTTGAGCCAGAATAGCATTCTGCATCTTCTCCGATAATTGTCCAGCCCATAACCACTCCATCCGAAACCTGTCAGCTTTAACCCAGTAACCGCGCTTCTCCCAGGCTGCAGCGGAGATGTCAATACTCCTGGCAATTGATTTAAGTGCCAGCGCAAGAAAGGCAGCCAGGTTACGTGCTTCCTCATCTGGCTGAGGCTTGAGCGCTAGCTCCCGCACCGCAAGGACAACAGCCTTGGTTAGGTAATTTCGATCTTTTCCAGGACTGTCTGTATTGATCGTGCGTCCCATATTCTCTCCGGTAGATGCTCGATACAGAATTATAAGTTTCGGATTATACACCATGCTGTTGGGTATCAGCGAAATATTAACGTCCTTGAGCCTTTTATTGACGCTTACCTCCCTCTCGCTTATAATCCTCCCGCACTGGGGAAGTGCTGGAATTGGCAGACAGGCATGACTTAGGATCATGTGCTGAAAGGCGTGCGGGTTCAAGTCCCGCCTTCCCCACAGTTATCTCTTTATCAATCTTATTGGCAACAAGGAAATTGAAACATTGAAAATCGAAAAACAACTCCAGGATGATCATCAAGTTAAATTGATTGTCGAAGTGGAATCTGAACGTATGGAAGCAAGCATGCACCATGCCGCTCGTGAGTTGGCTGCGAGAGGTAAAATCCCCGGCTTCCGACCAGGCAAGGCTCCATATGACGTAATCCGCCGCTTCTATGGTGAATCGGCGGTTAAGGAAAAAGCTATCGATCTGTTAGTGGATGAAGTTTATCCAAAGGCTTTGGATCAAGCCTCGATAAAGCCTGCAGCGCCTGGAATCCTTGAATCAGTTGATAGTCTGGAGCCTCCCAAACTCACCTTCAAGGTTCCTCTGGCTCCTACTGTTGAATTGGGTGATTATCATTCCATCCGCCTGCCATACGATTGGAAGGAACCTGGTGATCAGGAATTGGAAACAGCAATTGAAAACTTACGCCACGCATATGGGTCGACTGAAACTGTAGATCGTGCCATCCAGGATGGTGATTTTGCCCTGGTAGACATTATCGGAAAGAAGGTGGAGGATAAAGAAAATGGATCCCCTTTTATCGAGAGAAAAGACTATGCAGTTTTTATCCATAAGATAGCTCCACCAGATGAATGGCCTTTTATTGGTTTTTCTGAGAAATTGATTGGTCTGCAAGCAGGTGAGGGTAAAAACCTTTTTTACGAATACTCGGAAGACTTTCACGATGAGGATTTGCGAGGTTATACAATTAGTTTTGAGGTGACAGTAAAAACCGTACGTGTCATCACTTTGCCTGAACTGGATGATGAGTTCGCAAAAATGGTTGGTCCTTTTGAAAATGTGCAGGCTTTACGTGATACATTGCGTGCTAACCTGACCCAGACCTCTATGGGTGATTACGATAATGAGTACATTACTCGGGTGATTGATGAGATCAAAAAAGGGGCGGATATTAAGTATCCACCGCAGGTCCTTGAGGAAGAATCGAATAGAGTCTTGGAAAAATTAACCCATAGTTTGAAGAAACGGGGCATGGAATTCGACACATATCTGAAAATGCGCCAGCTCGATCGGGAAAAGTTCTTGGAAGAGGAAATCCACCCACAAGCTGTTCTTGGTCTCGAACGCAGGCTGGTCTTGGAAGAAATCGCCCGTACTGATAAGATCAAATTGGACAAAAAATCCTTGGGCACAGAATTTAATCAAACTTGGGGTGCGCTGGCTGCTAATGATGAGAAATTCAATAAAATCACCAAGGGTGGTACTAAGGCCTCAAAGGATTTGATTGATGCGGTGGCTATGGAATCTGCCAACAGGCTGATGACACGCCGTGTATTGGATCATCTAAAGTCTATAGCAACGGGTATGTATAAAGAAACAACGCTGGATGAAAAACCACAAAAGCGTACTTCTGCAAAGAAAACTGGTTCAGTACTGAAGGGTAGATCGACTTCAAGATCTAAAAAACCCATATCCCAAAAAAAGACGAACAATGGAGAAATTACCTCCAATTCACCTGCTTTGAATAAAAAGAGGAAAGAGTCAAAGAATGAATCTAACGAAGGATAATCATATGTCTATTCCAAATTTTAAATCTGTTATCCCAATGGTGATCGAGTCATCAGGGCGTGGTGAGCGTGCCTTCGATATCTACTCACTGCTTCTCAAGGAACGCATCATTTTCCTTGGTACACCAATTGATGACCAGGTTGCTAATTTAATTGTTGCCCAATTGTTGTATTTAAATCACGAAGACTCTGAACGTGAGATTAATATGTATATAAATTCCCCTGGTGGACAGATGTACGCTGGTCTGGCAATCTACGATACTATGCAGATGATCTCGAATCCTATCAGTACGGTAGCGATTGGTGTAACTGCCTCATTCGGCACGGTATTATTGACTGCTGGGACGAAAGGTCGTCGCTTTGCCTTACCGCATGCAACTATCCATCTGCACCAGCCGCTTGGCGGCGCGCAGGGTCAGGCGACAGATATAGAAATTCAGGCGAAACAAATTCTCCTCCTAAAAGAGCGTTTGAATCAGATAATGTCCAAGCATACTGGTCAACCGATTGAGACAATCGCGCGCGACTCCGAACGTGATTTCTATCTTGAAGCTGAAGCGGCGGTGAAGTACGGTCTGGTGGACCGCGTACTTGATGCACCACCTGGGAAACAATAATTCTTCTTAATATGCCTGATGGGATCCTATGCTTGTACTGGCCGGATATGCAATGCATAACCGGTCAGCATTGTTTCAAATGGATTTAACATGGTTCAACTTTCTACTTTTTCCATCGTAACATATGACCCATCCGATTCAAGCTGGGGAGTAGCAGTTGCATCTAAGTTCCCGGCAGTCGGTGCGGTCGTACCATGGGCAAAAGCTGGTGTTGGTGCTGTTGCGACTCAATCCTTTGCTAATACTTCATTTGGACCACATGGGTTGGATATGATGGCGTCTGGGATCAGTGCGCAAGATACTCTAACTCGACTGCTTGAAGAGGATTCAGATCGTGAGCACCGACAGGTCGGATTGGTGGATGCATCAGGTAACTCATCGACATTCACCGGTAAAAATTGTTACAACTGGGCTGGTGGTCTGATTGGTCCAGGATACGCAATTCAAGGTAATATCTTGTCTGGCGCAGGCGTGGTCCATGCTATGGAAAAAGCATATCTTGAAATGGAAGGGAATTTACCTGCCCGCCTTCATGCTGCCTTGTTAGCTGGTGACCGGGCTGGAGGCGATAGACGTGGAAGGCAGAGTTCAGCAATACTGGTCGTCAAGCCGAATAGCGGCTATGGTGGTTTTAACGATCGTTGGATAGACTATCGGGTAGATGATGCTGAGGATCCTGTCTTTCATTTAGGTGAGTTGCTTAAACTCCATTGGCTGTACTTTGGGAAGAGCCCGGAAAGCGAGCATGTCCAGTTAGCAGGTGAAATATTAATCAGCCTGAAAAAGATTATGGCACACCTGGGTTATTTTCAACCAACTACAGATGGCGATTACGATGAAAAGACAAAGGAAGCTTTTCGCACATTCATTGGTAATGAAAATTTCGAAGAACGCTCGAATCCCGATGATGGTTGGATAGATAAGCCTGTTCTGGATTATCTACTGAATAAATTTGGGGGATAGTATGCTTGAAAAGATTCCAGAGGGGATATATGGATTAATATTGGATATGGATGGTGTTCTTTGGCAGGATGCTCATCCAATTGGTGACCTCCAGAGTATCTTCTCCCACATCGAAAAGCAAGGTATAAAAGTTGTGTTGGCGACAAATAATGCAACCCTCACTTCTGATCAATATATCAAAAAAATAGCCGGCTTTGGTGTAAAGTTGGCATCTTGGCAGATTATTACTTCCTCATCGGCTACAGCAGATATATTGGCTGAGCTCTATCCACAAGGAGGCTATGTTTATGTAATCGGTGAGAGAGGCCTGCTTCAAGCCTTAGCTGAGAGGGACTTCGTTCCAATCGACGATTTAGATCAGAAACCACTTGCTGTTGTCGCTAGCATGGATCGGGAGATCAACTTTGATAAACTTCGAAAGGCGACGCTTTTCATCCGCTCAGGAATCCCATTTTATGGTACGAATCCTGACCGTACTTTTCCAACACCTTCAGGATTGGTTCCTGGTGCTGGATCACTCCTGGCGGCTCTAGAAAGTGCAACAGATGTATCTCCAATAGTCATTGGTAAACCCGCACCTTTTATGCTCGAACTGGCATTGGAGCAAATAAATCTGCCACGTAATCAGGTGATGGTCGTTGGTGATCGCTTAGAAACTGACATTTCTGGTGGACAAGCGGTAGGCTGTCCGGTGGCACTGGTATTGTCAGGTGTTACTACCCGCAAGATGGTTGAGAGTTGGTTGCCACCTGTGGATGTGATCGCCGAAGACTTATCTACCTTATTGGGAATTTGATGTCAAAATCCTTAATTCTGGACTATGATCTTTTAGAATTGACTGACTTGCTTGGATCCTGGGGTGAACCTGCTTATCGAAGCCGGCAAATTTGGAGGGGATTATATAAGAACTTCCTGCAATCCCCGGAAGCATTTACATCACTCCCCAAAAAATTACAGACAAAACTTGGTGAACAACTTCACTTCACAGCTTTATTTCCCGTTGACATTCGTGAATCTTCCAATGGACAGACACAGAAGATACTTTTTCGTCTGGTCGATGGTCAATATATAGAGGTTGTGTTGTTGCGATACCCACATCGGAGGACATTGTGCATTTCTACGCAGGTTGGTTGTGCCATGGGTTGTATATTCTGTGCTACGGGTCAGATGGGTTTCCGGAGGCACCTATCAAGTGGAGAGATAGTTGCTCAGGTCATGTACTATGCCTGTTTACTTCATGAAACAGGTGATCGCATTACGAATGTTGTGATGATGGGTATGGGTGAACCTTTTCATAATTATCGTTCAACGATGGATGCTATTAATCGCCTTAATGATCCAGATGGTTACGATTTCGGTGCACGACGATTCACCATCTCAACTGTCGGGATAGTACCAATGATTTATCAGTTTGCAGATGAAAAGCGGCAGATAAATCTTGCCGTTTCCCTTCATGCCGCCGATGATGATTTACGAAACAGCATATTACCAATAAACAAGAGATATCCTCTTAACGAGTTAATCGATGCTTGCCGTTATTATGTTAACCAGACAGGCAGGCGAATATCTTTCGAATGGACTTTGATACATGAAGTGAATGACACTCCTGAACAGGCTTGGTTACTCGCGAGTAAGTTGGAAGGTTTACTTTGCCATGTTAATGCTATCCCCCTCAATCCCACATCTGGTTATGTGGGTCAGGCAACATCACGACAGCGTGCTGGGATGTTTAAAGCTATCTTGGATAAGCATGGAATTTCATGTACGATAAGAAACAAGCGTGGTACCTTGTTAAATGCAGGCTGTGGTCAGTTGAGAAGTGATCATGTTAAAATATAACATTACGACTACACGAAATAGACGATTTATTATATTGTCGATATAAGGTTTTACCTTTCTACCTTGCAAATACCATCGGTATGAAGTATAGTCTGGCAGCATTTTATTCAAATCATTCACCCTCGTTATCCTAGATGCCTATGCAAAATAACACAAAACAGTCTTGGCTTGAGTGTCCGCTTCTACCTATCTTACCTTCACTTACTCATGAGATATTGATATTCTTCGGTATCATTTTTCTCGCAGTGATCAGTCGATTCTATGATCTTGGCGCACATGTCATGAGCCATGATGAAAGCCTGCATACTTATTTCTCCTGGTTGCTCTATAAAGGACAAGGCTACCAGCACACTCCGATGATGCATGGACCTTTACAATTTCATCTTCTGGCTTTGTCATACTTTCTATTTGGAGTAAGTGATTTCACTTCCCGCATCCCTGCCGCCATATTCAGTATCGCCACTATTTTGATGTTATGGTTTTGGCGGCGATATTTGGGAAAAGCAGGTACATTATTCGCTGCTTTTTTGATGTTGATTTCCCCTTTCATGTTATTTTATGGACGTTATGTCCGAAATGAGGTATATTGTGGGCTTTTTGGCATTTTGTTGTTGTATTCAATTTTACGATATCTTGAATCAGGGAAAAAACGGTACTTATATCTTTTAACTACCGCACTGGTATTGAATTTCACAGCTAAGGAAACCGCATATATTTATACAGCTCAGGCTTTGCTCTTCCTGGCAATCTATTTGGTTGCACAGATAACCCGCAAACCATGGAAAAACCAAAATTTTTTTCGTGGCTTCGTCATCAGTCTTGCATTAGGTATTCTATCTGTAGGATTGGCATTGGGATTTGGAATATATACCCAGCTTCATGGTGAACTTAACCCCATCGAAACCTCACAACCAGCGAATCCATTAGCAACTCAAACACCGCTTACTACAATCCATTCATCGTTTTCTATTCCAGAGATTGCGTTAATCTTGGGAATCCTTGCGTTCATCACCGCGGTTGTCTTCACGATTTGTGGCTACACATTGGAAAAGATACGCTCGGAGAGATCTTTCGATTTGTTAATGCTTACTGGGACGTTGGTATTACCGTTACTGACAGTATTCCCTATCACACTGCTGGAGAAGTTGACCAAGTTATCTATTCCCACCACAGCTGCTGAACTGGCTGCTCTATCCACGACAGGCATTTTCTGGCTTGGGGGTTTTGTCATCGTTATGTTCATAATCGCCATCGGGTTAGGTTTATGGTGGAATGCTGAAATCTGGTGGAAGTTCGGATTACTTTTTTATGGCGTCTTTACTGTTTTATATACAACACTTTTCACCAATAGTAGCGGTTTTTTTACTGGTTTACTGGGTTCTTTGGGTTACTGGCTTGTACAGCAAGGTGTTGAGCGTGGTAGCCAACCATGGTATTTCTACATATTGGTACAGATTCCAATATATGAATTTCTACCTGCCTCGGGGAGCATGTTGGCTGTATATCTTTGGCTCCGAAAACGAAATCAAATTTCACAAAAGTCGGATATTGATACAAGCAATAACTTACAATTAGAACCAGGCAACGATCACGTTGAAATAAAATCCCCCCTTACTTTTTATCTTCTCAGTTGGTGGATTATAAGCAGCCTGTTAGCATATACATACGCAGGGGAGAAAATGCCGTGGCTGACTTATCATATCAGTTGGCCTATGATCTTGCTAAGTGGTTGGGCATTAGGTAGTTTAATCGAACATGTAGATTGGAATGGATTACACTTTCGCAAGATTGCTCTGGCTTTCGCTACTCTCACTATTTTCCTTACAAGCCTCTCCAGTAGCTTGTTATCCCTTCTTGGATTTTCCCCCCCATTCCAAGGTAAGGACTTGGCACAATTACAAGCAACTGGTAATTTTCTCTTACCATCCCTGGTTGCCGTTGCTAGTTTTATAGGACTAACATACATATTACACGATTGGTCGTTTGGACACATAATTCGCACCACGGTCTTGACAATAATAGGTTTGTTGGCAATATTGACTGTGCGGACGGCAATTCGGGCGTCATATATTAATTACAATAATGCCACAGAATACCTTGTGTATGCCCATTCCGCAACAAGTGTAAAAGAAGTGATAGCACAAGCGGAGGAGATTTCACGCCGCACTGCTGGAGGCTTGAACGCGATTATCGCTTATGACGCCAGTGCACCTGATACGGGTGTCTCTTGGCCTTTTGTATGGTACTTAAGAGACTACACAAACCTTCGCTCATTTGATGCACCAACCAGATCTCTTCGAGACGCCTCAATTATCATCGTAGATCAGAAGAATTTTGGAAAGATCGAACCTGTCGTTGGTCAAAATTATTACCGTCTTGATTACATCCGTATGTGGTGGCCAAATCAGGATTATTTTGGCCTGACGAAAGATCGGTTATTAAATGCACTCAAAGATCCACGCATCCGTAGTGGGATCTTTAACATCTGGCTGAATCGAGATTACCGTCTCTATGCAGAAGCAACAGGTAGTCAATCTATGACGCTGACTACTTGGGAACCTGCTGATCAAATGTGTATGTACATTCGAAAGGACATTGCAGACCATATATGGAATTATGGTGTTAGACCGACGGTTGAAGCAAATATCCCTGATATTTACGAAGGAAAAACGATTGATCTGGCGGCTGATCTAATCATTGGTGAACCGGGTACAGGAAATGGACAATACGACGCGCCTCGTGGCATTGCCTTCGCACCAGACGGCAGTTACTATGTGGCTGACTCTCGCAATCACCGCATTCAGCACTTTAATGCTGACGGAGGATTCCTCGATGCATGGGGTCTGTTTGCCGATAATAATCTCGCCCCTGCCCCTATAGGTACCTTCAACGAACCTTGGGGAGTTGCTGTCGGTCCAGATGGATCGGTTTATGTCACGGATACCTGGAATCATCGTGTGCAAAAGTTTACCGCAACCGGGAAATCCCTGACAATGTGGGGACATTATGGTCTGGCGGAACAACCGGAAAGTATGTGGGGTCCTCGTGGGATTGCGGTTGATACCCGTGGTAAGGTGTTTGTTGCTGATACCGGTAATAAACGAGTGGTTATCTTTAACTCTGAAGGGAAATATATCTCTCAATTTGGTGCTGCCGGCTTGGAACCAGGTGAGTTCGACGAGCCGGTTGGAATTGCAGTAAGTAAAGATGGCACAATTTACATCACCGACACCTGGAACCAGCGTATGCAATCCTTCTTGCCCAGCACCGATGGTTTAACCTATGTACCCTACAAACAATGGGACATTAATGCTTGGTTTGGTCAATCATTAGACAACAAGCCCTTTGTCGCAGTAGATTCTCATGATCACGTTTTCGTCACAGACCCGGAAGGCTATCGAGTGATTGAGTTTTCTTATCAAGGAGATGTTATACAAACTTGGGGCGATTATGGTACTGGACCCGTTAATTTTGCCTTAATCTCCGGTATAGCAATCGATAAAGATGACCACATCTGGATAACTGATTCAGGCAATAACCGCGTTATGCGATTCTCTTTGCCATAAAATGCCAATGGATAACCCTCTCCTCTGGGCGTGCACGCACAAGTTATATGATTACCCATTTCTATCTCTGGTGTTTTATCCGATTTGGAGGGAGGTAGCATGAAACTCCATGAGTATCAATCGAAACAGGTTTTTTCAAAGTATGGTATCCCAATTCCCAAAGGTCGAGTTGCTGTTTCTGCAAGCGAGGCGAGGCAGATCGCAGAAGAGTTGGGTGGACGAGTTGTCATAAAATCTCAAGTCCTTGTTGGCGGACGTGGGAAAGCTGGTGGGATCCGGTTGGTAAAAAATGCTAAAGAGGCGGAAGAAGCAGCTACTCAGATCTTGAGTATGGAAATAAAAGGTTTACCAGTACATAAAGTATTGGTCGATGAAGCCGCTAATATTGATCAGGAAATATATCTTGGGATTACTAATGACCGGGCTTCTAGTAGACCTGTGATAATGGCTTCAGCGTCTGGTGGCGTGGATATTGAAGTAGTTGCCCGTGAAACTCCTGAAAAGATAATCAAGGTCTATATAGATCCTTTACTCGGTTTTAGTGACTTCCAGGCACGGGATATCGCTATTGGAATGGATCTCGCACGCGAGTATTGGAGGGATTTTAACGAGATAGCCAGTGGTCTCTGGAAGGTTTATGTAGCGAGTGATGCAACCTTGGCGGAAATAAATCCACTTGTAATTACTAAAGAAAAGCGTCTATTAGCATTGGATGGCAAAATTTTGATTGATGATAATGCCTTATTTCGCCACGCTGACTTGGCTGAAATGCGGGATATTGATTCCGAAGTTCCTTCAGAAATTGAAGCTCGCAAGTATGGACTGTCTTTCATCAAGCTTGATGGCAATATAGGCTGCATGGTCAATGGTGCCGGTCTTGCGATGACCTCCATGGATATAATCAAGCTTTTTGGAGGTGAACCGGCTAATTTCTTGGATATCGGCGGAGGAGCCAGTAGTGAAAAGGTTAGCGCTGCTTTCCGTATCATTATGTCTGATCCTAATGTTAAGGCGGTTCTGATCAATATTTTTGGGGGTATAACCCGTGCGGATGAGGTAGCGCGTGGGATTCTCGCAGCTCAAAAAGAGGTAAAGACAGATGTCCCAATGGTTGTTCGCCTCGTTGGTACGAATGCAGAAGAAGGTCGAAAACTCTTGGCTGATGCCAGGATGCTTACTGCAGAAACTCTCGCTGATGCAGCTCATAAAGCTGTTGCTGCTGCGAATGGAGCTTAGCTATGGGCATTCTTGTTGATAAAAATACACGCCTCTTAGTACAGGGTATTACAGGTAGCGAGGGTTTCTTTCATGCTTCACAAATGACTCAATATGGCACAAATATCGTCGCCGGAGTGACACCAGGTAAAGGCGGCGAATGGGTAATGGATGATAAAGTACCTGTCTTCGATTCAATAAAAATTGCGGTTGAAGCGACTGGTGCAAATGCCAGCGTTATTTTCGTCCCTGCTCGTTTTACATCTGATGCCATACTTGAGGCTGCAGATGGGGGTATACCATTAATTGTTTGCATAACCGAAGGGGTTCCCATTCAGGATATGATGCGGGTTTGTGCATACTTGGATAAAAAGGGTATTCGTTTGGTAGGACCGAACTGCCCGGGTCTGTTGACGCCTGGTGAAACAAAGGTAGGAATCATACCAGGTAATATTTCTATCCCGGGAAATATCGGTGTTGTGTCGCGATCTGGTACACTGACATATGAGGTTCTCTATGCACTCATGCAGGTTGGTATGGGTGTATCTACTTGCGTGGGTATTGGTGGTGATCCAATCAAAGGTACAAATTTCATCGATGTGCTGGAGATGTTCGAGAATGATCCTAGGACCGATAAAGTTGTTATGATTGGTGAGATCGGTGGCACAGATGAAGAAAAAGCAGCTGAGTTCATCGCCTCCCAAATGACTAAGCCTGTCATTTCATTTATCGCTGGTCAAACAGCTCCCCCCGGAAAACGAATGGGGCACGCAGGTGCGATCATTGAAGGTGGTACAGGTACTGCGGTCGATAAAATCAAGGCGTTGGAAACCGCGGGTGTGCTTGTATCCAGGCACCCAGAAGAGATTCCATCCTTATTAAAATAATATGCGAAGAACCCCGGCTTCTGTATGAACCCGGGGTTCTTAACAGGATTATAATCATTTGTGTTTACTTGCGAGCGTCGATGTATTTGACAGCTTCGCCCACTGTCGTGATCTTTTGAGCATCTTCGTCAGAGATCTCGGCGCCAAATTTATCCTCAAAGGCCATGATCAGTTCGACCAGGTCAAGCGAGTCAGCCTCAAGATCCTCACGGAAACGGGCTTCAGAGACGACTTTGCTCTCATCTACACCCAAAAGATCTACGATGATCGCTTTGATATCGGCAAAAGTATCAGTCATTACTAACCTCCTCAGTTGGAATATGAACAGTTTTATGACTGGCTTATTGTAATCCTTCTATTATATGTGTCAAGCCAGTACATGCCATCGTTCCATTTCGGGAACTCATAACACAGGAACACGGACAAATGACAAAAGTTACGCCGATTTCTCAAAGAAAATCTGACCATATTAATATTAATCTGGAAAAAGATGTTAAGTCCTCATTAACTACAGGTCTTGAGCGGTTTCAATTCATTCACGAGGCTCTCCCTGAGATTGATTTGGATAAGGTCGATACCAGTCTGTCTCTTTTTAAGAAAAAACTGTATGCACCCATTTTGATCTCCTCAATGACTGGTGGTACAAAAGAGGCCGAAAAAATTAATATGTATCTGGCTGAAGCGGCACAAGAGACCGGAGTGGCAATGGGTGTCGGTTCGCAGCGTGCTGCCCTCGAAAATAATGAGCAGGTAACCTCATTCCAAGTCCGCAAGGTAGCCCCGGATATCCTGCTCTTTGCAAATCTGGGCGCTGTGCAGTTGAATTATGGTTACACTATAAATGAATGCCAGATGGCTGTCGATATGATCGAAGCAGATGCCCTTTATTTACATTTGAATCCATTGCAGGAATCAATTCAATTATTTGGAAATACAAACTTCAGTGGTTTGGCTAAAAAAATCGAAGGGGTGTGCAGGAAATTACCTGTTCCTGTTATTGTGAAAGAAGTTGGCTGGGGTATCTCCAAACGGACAGCTAAAATATTGTCCGACGTTGGTGTAACAGCTATTGATATTTCTGGTGCAGGTGGAACTTCCTGGTCTCAGGTTGAAAGTCATCGTGCCCCTGATGTATTTATGCGTGATCTTGCTGCCACCTTCGTTGGCTGGGGTATCCCGACAGCTGAGTCTATCCTGATGGTAAAGAGCGTCGTTCCTGATATGTTGGTGTTCGCATCCGGAGGATTGTGTGATGGACTGGATATTGCCAAGTGCATCGCATTGGGTGCCACGTTGGGAGGAATGGCAGGTCAATTCTTGAAGTATGGTGCTTGGTCACTCGATTCAACCATAAAAGCGATCAGGTTGGTACAACGGCAGTTACAAGTATCAATGTTCTCGGCTGGAATAAATAATTTATTAGCATTGTGTAGAGAAAAACTGATTGAATTAAACCTATAGTTAGGAATGCAAAATTGTCAAAACTCCTTGAAAGAACAATGCTTATTGCAGTCGAATCTGAACTCCAGCGTCAGGTTGCGCGTCTTGATAAGCCACTTAATAAAACCTTCTTCGAAATGCTGACCTACCATATGGGCTGGAGCGGCATTGGATCAGGCCCTTTTGCGGCTGGAAAACGAATACGCCCTTTACTTATGCTCTTAACCATTGCCGCGATAGGTGAGAATTGGGAACTCGCCTTGCCTGCTGCTGCCTCGATAGAACTGATCCACAATTTCTCACTCGTCCATGATGATATCCAGGATAAAAGCCCCTTACGAAGGGGTCGTCTTGCGATCTGGAAGAAATGGGGTGTAGCTCAGGCGATTAATGTGGGGGATTCACTCTTCATCATTGCCCACCTGGCAATGTCCGATCTACACGGAAAATATTCTTATGAATCAATATTCCAGGCTACCCGTGTTATCCTGGAAGCCTGTTTGGACCTGACTTGCGGCCAATTCATGGATATCGAATATGAAAAGCAGGATGATCTTGCCATTGAAAATTATTGGACCATGATAGCAGGAAAAACCGCTGCCCTCCTTTCCGCATCTACATTTATTGGTTCAATACTTGGCAGTGCAAATGAAGCTGCTCAGATCGCTTACCGTGATTTTGGTCATTACCTTGGTTTGGCTTTTCAAGTGCAAGATGATATCCTTGGTATTTGGGGAGTTTCTTCCTTGACAGGCAAATCCAACGAAAGTGACCTATTTACTGGCAAGATGTCTTTACCGGTGCTTTATGGTTTGGAAAGAAGTGGTCAATTTGCCAAACGTTGGAAACAGTCTCGCATAAATAAAGATGATATTCCAGAGTTGGCGGAACTATTAAGAACTGATGGTGCTCAACTCAAAGCTCAGGAAACCGTAGACAAGATGACGGAGTTGGCTTTGAAATCCTTGCGTCAAGCTGATCCAAAAGGAGAAGCAGGCGAAGCTCTTTATAACATTTCTCAACGTCTGATACAGCGTCAGTCTTGACACCTCTCCTCGTGATGGCTATAATCTCAGTCTCAGCTAGCGGGTGTCGCCAAGTGGTAAGGCAGTAGCTTCCCAAGTTACCATCCGTGGGTTCGAATCCCATCACCCGCTCAAAGGTTGGTAAGATCCAACCTTTTATTTTTAAGAATGCTTTTCGAAAAGTATTGAAACCCCCTTGTTGCTACCCGTTCCATTACCAATCTTGGCCGGTGCGTTCTTTACCCCGGCGATATAGAATCCCCTCATAGTCGTCGGCGAGACGCTTCGATGTCAATCAAAGGTGGTTCAATATTTCTTTCCGAGTATTAACGCTCCCCTTATATATTTTGGTTAGAATCTCTTTAGTATCTAGAAAATGATAAAATATCTTGAAATTATTGAGCAATAATTGGTTGATGTCATTGTTATCGTGAGAAAATTGACTGATGGCAAAGTCGCATGGTAGTCTGTTCACCGCGGTTGTTGTTCAAATCATTGAGTTTCGTCCGTAATAAAGGACAGCTATCCGTTCATCAGCTGGTCTTGTGGTATTTGTTTATTCTGATGCAAAGGGGTCTGATCTCTATCGGGCCTTGGGTGTGATTAGATTAATATTCCACAGTTTGGGATTAATGCTCATGGCTTGGGCAGAAGCCTGTGCTATTTTCACTTTTTGTATGAATAAACTGGTAAGGGATAATAGATGTGTGAGACCTGCAATAACAGACGTGGATATCTATCTGGATAAATTCCAATGATTTCTCGCCGATACCTCGTAATGATATTGATAATGATAATTTTGATTCCGGTTGGGATCTGGGCTTGGTTGGGTTACTCCAATAATCTAAGGGATGATGAAGGAGAGAGTTTCAACGGTGAACGTGCTCTCACAGATGTTATCCGGCAGACCTCCTTGGGACCGCGTATACCAGGAACCATTCCTCATGCTAATGTCGTGGATATGATCAGTTCGGAAGTCTCATCTGCGGGTTGGCATACAGAGATCCAAAATTCTGTCCAGATGGGACATCCGATCAGAAATATCATCGCTAGCAGATCGGACTTGCCTCCAACAATCTTGATTGCGGCACATTACGATAGCCGTATATATGCCGATCTTGATCCTGATCAAGCAAAACGACATGAACCTGTGCCTGGTGCGAACGATGGTGCTTCTGGAGTAGCCGTCTTGCTTGAATTGGCTCGTACACTTCCTTCAGAAACCGTACCTGTTTGGTTGGTTTTTTTTGATGCTGAGGATAACGGAAAAATTCCCGGATGGGATTGGATATTGGGCTCTCGTTTATTTGTTAAGACTATCCACATTAAACCCCAGGCGGTTATTGTTGTCGATATGGTTGGTGATAATGACCTTAATATCTACATGGAGGGGAAATCTGATCCTGATCTGACTCAAGAAATTTGGCAATTGGCGCAAGAGATTGGTTACTCACAGTACTTCATCAAGGAAACAAAATCTAATATTATTGATGATCATATTCCTTTCATCGAAGCTGGTATTCCAGCAGTAAATATTATCGATTTTGATTATCCCTATTGGCATACCACATCTGATACCAATGACAAAGTATCTGCTCATAGCCTCGAAATTGTTGGGACCACATTATGGACTTGGATAGTCAATTACAATTTGGCAGAGTCGGATTAAGAAATTTATGGAGGAAACAATTATTGTTGGTATTATTATTTAGATAACTGAAAAATTGAAGTTGATTTCAAGATATGCATTTCCATTGATCAAGAACTTTGATATACATATGCTTGATTTTGAGTCCATCAATTATGCATATATAGGATTTGTATAATCCCTGACTGTTAATAAATGAATCGATTTTATAACTACCAATCTATATGGATTGGGGTAAGATTACAATTAATAACAAAATGACTAATAGAATTCCCGTATCTACCATCCCCCCGCAAGAACGCGCTTTCTTGGTTGGGGTCGAATATATTCAACAAAAAAGTCTCTTATCTCTTGATGACTCATTAAATGAACTCACCTTGTTGGCAGATACCGCAGGATTGACGGTTGTTGGTAATCTTACCCAGCGATTGGATCGCCCTAACCCCCAGACTTTCATTGGCTCAGGTAAGGTTGAAGAGCTAAAAATATTTGTTGAAGATAGGCAGGCAGATGTAGTTGTTTTCGACGATGAGCTTTCACCTCGACATCAACGTGAGCTGGAACAGATCCTTGGTAAAAACACCCGGGTCATTGACCGGACAGCGTTAATATTAGATATCTTTGCTCAACATGCGCATACGCGCGATGGGATGCTTCAGGTTGAATTGGCACAATATGAATATTATCTCCCTCGTTTGACACATGCCTGGTCGCATCTTACCCGTCAGGCTGGCGGCGGCGGTGGACGCTCGGGTAGCACAGGTGGTGTTGGACTACGCGGACCAGGTGAAACCCAATTGGAAGTTGATCGCCGTGATATTCGACGCCGCATTTCTCATCTAAAGTCCGAACTCGAAAAAGTTCGGGCGCATCGCATGCGTTATCGAAATCAACGCAAGCGTGCCCATCTACCAGTGATCGCATTGGTTGGTTACACCAATGCCGGAAAGTCAACTCTCCTGAATCGTCTCGCAAATGCTGAAGTATTTGTTGCCGATCAGCTCTTTGCAACAGTTGATCCAACAACCCGTCGCGTTGAATTAACAGATGGTTATCAGGCACTTTTCACAGATACTGTTGGATTTATCCAGAAGCTCCCAACTACCCTTATCGCTGCATTTAGAGCAACACTCGAGGAGATTTCTGAAGCTGATTTACTTCTGCATGTGGTAGACATCTCTCATCCGAACGCACTGAACCAATTTCAGTCTGTTCAACAGACTTTGGAGGAGATTGACGCAGGACATATACCTGCCGTTACAGCATTGAATAAAATCGATAATCTAAAAGATCCCTATGTCACCCGCCAGATCGTTCAAAATTACCCAAGAGCCGTTGCCATTTCTGCTCTAACAGGTTCCGGTATCCAGGACTTATTGAATCTTACACAAGAAGTACTTTTCGATACATATATCCCCATTCTTGTTCGTCTGCCGTACCAGCAAGGTCAATTGATCTCACTGTTTCACGAAGCCGGTCATATTGAACGTATCGAACACGAAAGAAGTGGTGTCCTGATGCAGGGTAGGTTACCAGGTCGTTTGGTTGCCAAATACAACGAATGGAAAATCGTCAACAATAAAAAAACTAAAAATAAGAGTGCGATTTGATCCCTTCTTGTTCATTTACTCTGGCACTCAGTGACCAGGTAATGGGAAGATGATAATCAGCTAGAAGATACTATGATCGATAGGCTACCCTATCAGTTTCAAATACACAACTGTGAAGTACGGGGCAAGAATTGGTTAGATTTGTCGGTTGATCAGAAACAATCCTTAAATCTACACTAGAAAAGTAATAACCTGCACTTTTCCGTTTCCAGCCGACGGGAGTTTTGATATAATCTCGATGAGTTAAAATCCACTCAAACCATAATTGTTTTAAGAATAAAGGCATGGGTGAAAATGGATGAATTATGCTGGGAATTACTGGTTGAAATCTATGATCGCCTGGAAGCTGAAATGATCAAGGCTGCATTGGAAGCCGAGGGTATTCCAGCAGAACTATCCCAGGAGGGCGCTGGACATTCTGTCTATCCGGTTACAGTAGGTTCTCTAGGATTGGTTCAGATATTTATTCCTAAGGAGAAAGTCGCTGATGCACGCACTTGGCTTGACGCTTACAAAAACAATACAATTAATAATCACCAATCCTTTGAATCAAATAACACCGAGGAAGAATGATTGGATCTGATACCGTCATCCTTATCACGAGTAATGGTATGGGAAAGGCCGATTTGTCCTTACAGCAAACATTATTGGGTAAATACCTTGAACTCCTTAATCAGGTTGAGACTCCCCCTGCCGTTATTTGCTTTTATACGGAAGGTGTGAAACTGGTCGTGGAGGGTTCTCCAGTCCTGGAACAGTTACGGATGTTGGAATCAAAGGGAGTTCGCCTGACTGTCTGTAGTACCTGCCTGAATTACTTCGGTTTGCAGAATAAGATCCAGGTTGGCATTATTGGAGGTATGAGTGACATTATTGAAGCGCAAATGAAGGCAGAGAAAGTGATTACGCTCTAGCCTGAGCATTCCACTTGCTGGCTTATCATCGATGCCATGATACCAACTACTGCCAACCGTTACTTATTCCTTTTTCTCATCCTTTTTTCTGGATTCATAATCAGCCTTTTTTCGTCAGCTTCAGTTGGAGCATCCTCCTTAACAATAAACACATCGACCATTCCCCAACCCACACCAACCTTTGACGTACAGCGATTATCTAAACCTACTGCTCAATCAACAAAAACAACTCAGATTGATCAAGGCGCTGAGTTATATTGGGGTATATGCATGGCATGCCATGGCGACCGTGGTCAGGGTTTGACAGATGAATGGCGTGATTCATATGGTACAGAAGATAGGAATTGTTGGCAATCGTCTTGCCATGGACCTGATCATCCTCCTGAAGGATTTGTAATTCCCAAAGATAAACCGATCCCAGTTGTAGCGGGACCTGGGAAACTTGCACGCTTTATGACCGCCCAGCAGCTTTATGATTACATATTCCTTACTATGCCTTGGTGGAAACCCTGCTCGTTAACACCTGAAGGAGCTTGGGCAGTATCATCATATATTCTTCGATTAAACAATTCATACCCCGATCATATTCCCCTCAGTAGTGTTAGTGCATCAGCTATCCAGGTGCATAGAGTCCAGATCTCTCGTGGCTCTGATCTCACGGGGCAAATTCTCCTTATATCAATACTATCTTTGTTGACTGTAGGTGTTATCGTCCGATACATTCGCACGGCTAACAGATTTACGACCGTTAACCAATATCCTCAACTTGAAAGGTCAGCCGCCACAAGAATCGTTCATCATAAGAACCGTCCAAATTTTTTCCATCATTTGCATCCACCTACAATTCCTTTACCGCAAGCACGTCTACGATATACACTGGGTGCTGGAGGTTTGGCGATTCTTCTTTCATTGGTTATCTTGGTTACCGGCGCACTGGAAATGTTCTTTTATGTTCCTACACCGGAAGAAGCGGCACCTTCCATTCAAATGATTACTTTCCTCATCCCTTTCGGAGGATTGATACGAAATCTGCACTACTGGTCCGCCCAAGCGCTGGTAATTGTCTCTGTTGTGCATCTTCTCCGCGTGGTATTCACCAGTTCTTTTACACCACCTCGTCGATTTAACTATTTTTTGGGATTGATATTGCTATTATTGACCTTTTTTCTGGATTTTACAGGTTACATCCTTCGCTGGGACCAAGGCATACGTTGGGCGCTGGTAGTAGGAACGAATTTGATTAATAAGATCCCTGCGATTGGTAAGGGTCTCTATGAATTTATCATAGGTGATGCAGAACCCGGTGCCTCCACGCTCCTCCGCTTTTACTCCTGGCATGTATTTGGGCTGACATTAGTGATGATGATATTTGTGTTCTGGCATATCTTCCGTGTACGGCGCGATGGTGGTATTGCTGCGCCTCGACCCGGGCAACGTGATGATACTCGACGCATCAGCCGCTTTACCCTTTTTCGTCGTGAAATGCTCACCATATTGGTCTCCTCAACAGTTCTTCTTATTATCGCTTCGCTTGTCCCTGCCCCTTTGGCTGCACCAATGGATACTAGCGACGTACTCATGGATGTACGCGCACCATGGTTTTTCCTATGGGTACAACAATTGCTCCGATTCGGGGATCCTTTCTGGATGGGAGTGGTAATCCCTCTTCTTGTGTTGATTATTTTTATCCTCCTCCCTTATGTTTTTTCTACTTTACCTGAGGAGCAAAAAGGACGCTGGTTTCCAAAGGCAGGTCGGACAGCACATATCATTGCAGGTACTATTGTCATCGCCTGGTTTGTACTCACATTCTTGGAATTGTTTCAATCACCGCGATAATTATTGTCATGTAATATGAAAGAAAAAACACATATTTCTCGTCGAGATATCCTCAAATTTCTCACGAATGGGCTCTTATCATTAAGTGGACTATTATCCCTTTATGGATTGATAAAATATTTGAGTTATAAAACCGAACTATCACCACCCACTGAATTTGACCTTGGTCCACCGTCTGACTACCCCATTGGCTCATCTACTATCCTTCCTTATATTCCTGCAGTTGTTTTCCACAATAGCAAGGGATATAAAGCCCTTAGTCTGGTTTGTAC